>Ga0182739_1000014_pt1 | contig 498867 bp, 481 predicted proteins | sample eDN5th30CBELigBY_FD_128873 | JGI IMG/M metagenome (GOLD analysis project Ga0182739, IMG submission 128873) | Enriched backyard soil microbial communities from Emeryville, California, USA - eDNA 5th pass 30_C BE-Lig BY (version 2) (version 2) | ecosystem: Environmental > Terrestrial > Soil >... | reverse complement strand
GTGCGTCGAGACGACCGCGCGGATGGCCGGCAATCTCGGCTACGACGTGACGGTGCCGCTCGACGCGACGCACACCTTCGACCTCGCCGGCCCGGCGGGTGCCGCACTCACCGCGGACGAGCTTGCCACGGCGACCGCCGTGAACCTCCAGGGCGGCGGCTTCGCGCGGATCGCGACCACCTCCGAGGTGCTTGAGAATCTGTAGCGGGTCGCGGATCCCGGGCGTACCGTGAGGCCATGGCCACGCTCGTCGAACGCATCGCCGCCCGGATCCCCGAGTTCGGGATCAAGCTCGCCTACGGCGAGTCGAGGACGCTGGGCGGCGAGCAGCTCATCCCGGTCTCCTTCGTCGGGTACGGATTCGGGGCGGGCGAGGGCGTCGGCGCCCCGAGCGGTCAGGACTTCTCGGGCAGCGGCGGCGGGGGAGGCGGTGTCTCGATCCCCGTGGGCGCGTACCTCCGGCGCGGCGGGCGGCTCGTCTTCCGCCCGAACCCGATCGCGCTGCTCGCCTTCGGCCTGCCCGTCCTGACGGCGCTCGGCGTCGGCATCGCGGCGGTCGTCAGAGCTGCCCGCTAGGACATCCGCCGCAGCAGCTCCGTCGTGACGGCGGTGAGCCGCGCGAGGTACGGGCCGGCAGTGCCCGCCCACTGGCGCGCCACACGGTCCACGAGTCCGAGGCGCAGCTGGATCCGGAATCCCTGCTGCCAGGCGTCGGGGTCGAGTTCGACGCCGACGGCCCGGCCGAGCGCGAGCCGATGGCGCTCGACGGGCTCGCGCAGGGCGGCCTGCTCGGCACCGGGTTGGAGCGTCGAGGCGAGCAGATCGACGAGGTCGCGCTGCGGCATGTCCCACCCGGCGTGCGCCCAGTCGTAAGCGACCGGGGTGCGGTCGGCTCGGAAGCAGAGGTTGCGCACCGTGAAGTCGCCGTGCACGAGTGTGCGGGGGAGCGCGCCGCCCGGCGGATACCATTCGCCGATCGTGTCGACGAGCCCCGACGCGAGCCGGTGCACCTCGGGGGTGACGATGCGCGGGAGGCGCCGTCGCCCCGCCTCGATCAAGCCGAGGAGCTGCACCGCGTCGGGCGCGTCCCGCTCCGCGTCGGGTACCTGGCCGAGGCCGCTCGCGTGGATCGGCGCGAGCGCGTCGATCATCCGCCAGCGCATCGGCGGGTGCCAGCCGGCGATGTCGTCGGCCGTGTCCTGCAGAATCGCGTTCTGGATCCGCTCGATGACGAGCACCGTCTCCTCGTCGGCGCTGTGCGCGCCGTAGAACGCCGGGAGGAGGCCATGCGTCGGCGCAGGACCCGAGAAGCGCCGGTAGGCATCGACCTCCTGCCCGCCGCGGCCCGCCTTGACGACGACGGGCAGCACGCGCTCGACGGCGCCCGGGGCGTCCCTGATCGTCAGATCGAGCGCGGCCACGCCCTCGAACGGCTCGTCGCGCCGCTGGGCGGTCGCGAAGGTGTCGCCCGCGCGGATCGTCACGAGCTCGAGCGACGGCGCCGCGAGACCGTCGCGCAGGGCGGCCTCGATGCGCGCGGGCAGCTCGGCGGGACGAACCATGCTTCGACGATAGGGGAGCGGAGTAATCTGATGCTGTGACGACCACCGACGCGCCCACCACCACAACCCTCCCGCACTGGATCGGCGGCAAGCCCGTCGAGGGCGCCTCGGGGCGCACCGCGCCGGTCTACGACCCCGCCCTCGGCGTCGTCACGAAGCATGTGCCGCTCGCGAGCGAGGCGGAGGTCGACGCCGCAGTCGCGTCCGCGAAGGCCGCGTTCTCCGAGTGGGGCGGCCTGTCGGTCACGAAGCGCCTCGCGGTGCTCTTCAACTTCCGCGAGCTGCTCAACGCGCGCAAGGCCGAGCTGGCCGAGATCCTCACCTCGGAGCACGGCAAGGTGCTCTCCGACGCGGCCGGCGAGATCGCCCGCGGCCTCGAGGTCGTCGAGTTCGCGCTGTCGTTCCCGCACCTGACGAAGGGCGAGTTCAGCCAGAACGTCTCGACCGGCATCGATGTCTACTCGGTGCGCGAGCCGCTCGGCGTCGTCGGCATCATCTCGCCGTTCAACTTCCCGGCGATGGTGCCGATGTGGTTCTTCCCCATCGCGCTCGCGGCGGGCAACACGGTCGTGCTCAAGCCCTCCGAGAAGGACCCGTCGGCGGCGAACTGGATGGCGGAGCTGCTCGCCGAGGCGGGTCTGCCGGCCGGTGCCTTCACGGTGCTCCACGGCGACAAGGTCGCGGTCGACGGTCTCCTCGCGCACCCCGACGTGCGCTCCATCTCCTTCGTCGGCTCGACCCCGATCGCGCGCTACATCTACTCGACGGCGGCTGCCAACGGCAAGCGGGTCCAGGCACTCGGCGGCGCGAAGAACCACATGCTCGTGCTGCCCGACGCCGACCTCGACCTCGCGGCCGACGCGGCGGTCAACGCCGGCTTCGGGTCGGCGGGTGAGCGCTGCATGGCGATCTCGGCCCTCGTCGTCGTCGACACCGTCGCCGACGAGCTCGTCGGCAAGATCAGGGACCGCATCGCGACGCTGCGCACCGGCGACGGGCGCAAGAACTGCGACATGGGCCCGCTCGTGACCCGCGAGCACCGGGACAAGGTCGCCTCCTACATCGACGTCGCGATCGCCGACGGCGCCGACGTCGTGACCGACGGCCGCGACGTCAATCCCGACGGCGACGCGAACGGCTTCTGGCTCGGCCCGACCCTCATCGACAAGGTGCCGACGACCTCCAAGGTCTACGAGGACGAGATCTTCGGCCCCGTGCTCTCGGTCATCCGGGTGCGCTCGTACGAGGAGGGCGTCGCGCTCATCAACGCCTCGCCCTATGGCAACGGCACCGCGATCTTCACCAACGACGGGGGTGCCGCTCGCCGCTTCCAGCAGGAGGTGACCGTCGGCATGATCGGCATCAATGTGCCGATCCCCGTGCCCGTGGCGTACTACTCGTTCGGCGGCTGGAAGGACTCGCTGTTCGGCGACGCGAAGGCCTACGGTGAGCACGGCTTCCGCTTCTTCACGAACGAGAAGGCCGTCACGAGCCGCTGGCTCGACCCGTCGCACGGGGGTCTCAACCTGGGCTTCCCGCAGAACGCGTGAGGCAGCGGGCGACGCCCGCCCGGGGAGCCGGCAGGACTAGTCGCGGGGCGTTTCCGACGCGTCGTCCTGCGCCTCCGCGAGCAGCTCGAGCTGCGCCTTCGGCTCGTCGATCGTGATGAGCTGATCGGCGCTCGACAGCGAGCGCAGCTCGATCACGTACTCGTCGACCACGCGGCGCTGATCCTCGAGGATCGCGAGCCGCAGCTCCGCGTCCGCGAGCATCTTCGCCGAGTGCTCGTTCGTCCGGATCGCGATCTGGTCGGCGCGCGACCGGGCCCGTGAGAGCAGCTCCTGCGCGTGCTCGCGCGCGGAGGCGAGCAGCCGCCCGGCCTCGCCCTTCGCGCGCTCGAGGTGCTCCTCGGCCTCCGCGTTGAGCGTGTTCGCGCGCCCCGTCACGTCGGCGAGCATCTGGTCGGCCTCCTCGGCGCGCTGACTGACGTGGCGCCGCGCCTCCTCGTGCAGCGCGAGCCGGTCCTGCTCGGCCTGCTCCTGGAGGACCTTGATCTCGCTCTTGGCGCGCAGCGCATCGCGTTCTGCGATCTGCCGTAGCAGCGCGACCTCCGCCTTCGCGTCCTCGGTCTCCTGGTGGATCTGCGTGCGCACGTCGGCGGCGTAGCGCTCGGCGTCGGCGCGGATCGACGCCGCCTTGAACTCGGCGCTGTCGAGCGCGCTCTTCGCCTCGACGAGGAGCGCGTCGGCGCGGTTCTCCGTCTCGGCCGCCTTGCGCTGCGCGCGGTTGATCGTCTCGGCGGACTTCTGGTCCGCCTCCTGCAGGCGCGCCTCGGCGGCCTGCGTCGAGGAGCGCCGCAGCTCCTCCGCCTCCGCCTTCGCGCCCTCGCGCAGCGCGCTCGACTCGGCGGAGGCCTCGCGGATCATCTTCGCGGCCTGCTCCTCGGCGAGTCGCAGCGTCTGCTCGAACGCCGAGCCGAGGTCGGCGAAGGACGGCTTCGCGCGGGCGCGCTGCACCGCGGCGCGCGCCTCCTCGAGCTCGCGCTGCAGGCGCTCGATCGTCTTCGCGTCGCGCGAGCGATCGGACTCGAGCCCGTCGAGCTGGGAGCGGATGTCGGAGATGGCGCGGTCGACGTCCGCGGTCTCGTACCCGCCCTTGCGCGCGACACGGAACGAAAGCACGTCTCCCATTGGCCCTCCGGCGGCTAGCACGCGGGACGCCGACCCGCGCGAACGTTCGTCATCCTACTGGCTCAGGCGCTCCGGCGCGGCTCGAGCATGCGACCGACGGTCTCGGCGACCCGGCCCACCTGGCGCGTGCGGATCGCCCACGCCCGCGCGCCGACGGCGAGCACCGCGAGGCCCACGGCCGCATCGCCGAGATGGGCGGGGGACTCGTCGGAGGTCATCGTCGCGAGCATCTCGTCGCGACCGTCGACGAGGACCGGGTAGCCGAGCGCGCGGACCCGCTCGAGCTCGCCGACCATGAGCCACGGATCGGTCGAGTCCGCCGCGAGCCCCGCGCTCGCATTGAGCACGATCCGCTCGGAGCGCACGCCCGCCGCGAGGAGGGCCGCGAGATTGCGCACGAGCCCGTACATGTAGGCATCCGGGCCATCGCCCGCGCCGGCCTGCGTCGCGCCGGACCAGGGCCCGATCGCCCAACCGGCGAACGACGGTCGCGCGGCCACCCGGATCATCTCCGGATCGGCCGTCGTGCCGGATGGGTCGAGGATCCAGCGCGCGCCTCGCTCGAGCGCGACGCGCGCGATGGCTGCGCGCGTCGTCGTGACCGCGACCGGCACACCGGCCTCGCTGATGCCGCGAATGAGGAGTGCGAGGCTCGCCGCACCGACCGCGGCGAACGGCCCGTCGGGCATCGTGTCGAGGTCGACGAGATCGGCGCCCTCGTGATGCAGGCGCAGCGCATCGCGCACGATCGTGGCCGGCTCGGGGTCGGGCGAGGAGGGCACGAGGGTGCCGATGACCCGAGTATCGCGCCGTTCGTCCATCTCGGCGAGAGCCTACCGAGCGCGCGACATGCCCGCAGCGCCCCAACCCGGGGCACGAGCGGGTCTACCATCGCCAGGTGGCCACGCGTCGAACCGGCCGCGTGCACGCGCTGCGGCACGCGATCCAACCGACCCGCGTCGTCGCGATCGGCTTCCTCGGCGCGATCGTCGTCGGCGCCCTCCTGCTCGCGCTGCCGATCTCGAAGGCGGGGCCCGGGGGCGCGACCTGGAACGAGGCGCTGTTCACCGCCGTCTCGAGCGTGTGCATCACGGGGCTGACGGTCACCGACACCCCGACCTACTGGACCGGTTTCGGGCACGTCGTCATCATCCTGCTCGTCCAGCTCGGCGGCCTCGGGATCATGACGTTCGCGACGTTCATCGGGCTCGTCGTCGTGCGCCGCCTCTCGCTGACCGCGCGGCTCACCTCGGGATCCGAGAACCGATCGCTCGGCTTCTCGGACGCGAAGTCGATCATCCGCGGCGTCGTCCTGCTCTCCTTCGCGATCGAGGCGGTCGTCGCGATCGTGCTGACGCTCCAGTTCACGCTCGGCTACGGCAAAAGCTTGCCCGACGCGATGTGGCTCGGCGTCTTCCACGCCATCTCGTCGTTCAACAACGCAGGCTTCAGCCTCTTCGACGGGAGCATGACGCAGTTCGTCTCGGATCCCGTCATCAACCTGTCGATCTCGGCCGCGACGATCCTGGGTGGGCTCGGCTTCCCCGTCCTCATGCAGCTGCGCAAGCACCTGTGGACGCCGCGGCTCTGGACCATGAACACCCGCCTCGTCCTCGCGATCAGCGGCGCGCTGCTCGTGGGCGGCTGGCTATTCATCACGGCGATCGAGTGGACGAACGCCCGGACGCTCGGGGCGCTCGATCCGTGGTCGCGGATCCTCGCCGGCTTCTTCCAGTCGGTCGCGACGAGGACGAGCGGCTTCAACACCGTCTCGATCGGCGAGATGCAGGACGAGACGCTGTTCGGGATGTCGATCCTCATGTTCATCGGCGGCGGGCCCGCGGGCACGTCGGGCGGGATCAAGGTCACGACATTCGGCGTGCTGTTCTTCATCCTGCTCGCGGAGATCCGCGGCGACACCGCCGTCAACGTCTTCGGGAAGCGGCTGTCGCGCGCGGTGCACCGCGAGGCGATCACCGTCGTCCTCCTCGCCGTCGCGTTCGTCGCCGCCGCGACCGTCGCGCTGCTCGTCATGACGGGCCACTCGCTGACCCCCGTGCTCTTCGAGGCGGTGTCCGCCTTCGCGACGACGGGGATGTCGACGGGGATCACGCCGACGTTCGAGTGGCCCGCCCAGATGCTGCTCTGCCTGCTCATGCTCGTCGGCCGCATCGGCACGATCACGCTCGCCTCATCGCTCGCGCTGCGGACGCGGACCATCATGTATCAGTACCCCAAGGAGAGGCCGGTCATTGGCTAGACAGCGCATTCCCCACTTCACGGGCCCTGCGACGACGGTCGCGGTCATCGGCCTCGGGCGCTTCGGCTCCGCGCTCGCGATCGAACTCATGGACGCCGGCGTCGAGGTGCTCGGCATCGAGTACAGCGAAGAGATCGTCCAGAGCCTCAATGGTCAGCTCTCCCGAGTCGTTCAGGCCGACTCGACGAAGCAGGAGGTGCTCGACCAGCTCGAGGTCGCCGACTTCGATCGCGTCGTCGTCGCCATCGGCAGCGACATCGAGTCGAGCATCCTGACCACCTCGCTTCTGCTGCAGGCCGGGGTCACCGAGCTGTGGGCCAAGGCCGTCTCCGAACCGCACGCCCGCATCCTCGAGCAGCTCGGCGTCGCGCACGTCGTGCGCCCCGAGCGGGACATGGGACGCCGCGTCGCGCACCTCGTGCGCGGGTCCATGCAGGACTTCCTGGAGATCGGCGACGACTTCTCCCTCGTCAAGATGAAGCCGCCCGTCCCGCTGACGGGCGAGCCGCTCGGCTCGCTCGAGATCCGCTCGCGCTACGGGGTCACGATCGCCGCAGTCAAGCCACCGACGACGGGCTGGACCTACGCGACCGCCGACACGGTGCTGGGGCCGCAGGACGCGATCCTCGTCACCGGCTCGACCGCGCGGGTCGAGCGCTTCGCACAGCTGCAGTGACCCGCCTAGGCTCACAGCCATGAGCACGCTCGAACGCCGCCCTCGGGAGCTCGATCTGCGCTGCGCCGATCAGCCCGGACCGGTACTGCGACTCGTGCCCGAGCGGCTCGTGCCGCTCGGGGGACCGCGCGGCATGGAGGTCACCCGCACGATTCCCGAGCGCTCGCTGCCGACGATCGGTGCGTGGTGCTTCCTGGATCAGGCCGGCCCGGCGCCGTACGTCTCGCACCTGCTGCCGCACCCCCACATCGGCTTGCAGACCGTCTCCTGGCTCGTCGAGGGCACGATCCTGCATCGCGACACCGTCGGCAGCGTCGCCGAGATCCGGCCGGGCCAGCTGAACCTCATGACCTCGGGCCGCGGCATCGCGCACTCCGAGTTCACGGTCGGCGACCAGCCGGAGTCGCTGCACCTGCTGCAGCTGTGGATCGCGCTGCCCGAGGAGGCGCGCTGGCAGGCGCCGCACTTCGAGCAGCACTCCGAGCTCCCGGTCGTCGCGGGCGACTGCTGGTCGGCGACCGTGCTCATCGGCGAGCTCGGCGGCGCGACGTCACCCGCGGCCGCCTACTCGCCGCTCGTCGGCGCCGAGGTGCGCATCGAGCCCTTCGGTCGAGCCGAGCTTCCGCTGCGGTCGGACTTCGAGCACGGCGTGCTCGCCGCGGTCGGCGGCGTCACCGTCGAGGGCACCGCGCTCGGCACCGGCCCTCTGCTCTACCTCGGTACCGACCGGGATGCGCTCACGCTTCAGGCGGGCGCGGAGGGCGCCGTCGTGCTGCTCCTCGGCGGACGCCCGCTCGGCGAGGATCTCGTCATGTGGTGGAACTTCGTCGGCCGCACGCACGAGGAGATCGCCGAGGCCCGCGATGACTGGGAAGCGGGTGCCGAGCGCTTCGGCCCGCCGATCGCCGCCCACAATGGCGCTCGCATCCCCGCGCCGCCGCTGCCGACCGTCCGACTCACCCCCCGACGACGACGGGAGCCCCCGCGCCCATGATCACGAGCCGCCTCATCCTCCTCGCGGTCGCCGGCGCGCTCGCCATGCTCGGGCTCGCCGGCTGCGCCGCCCCGGCCCCGATCGCCGCCACCGACCTCGCCGCGGGCGCATACCCCGACGCGGTCGAGGTACAGGTGTCGGGCGATGCAGGCGTCCAGGTCGTCATCCGCGAGATCACCATCCAGCCGGGCGCCGGCACGGGGGAGCACTGCCACGCGGGACAGCTCGTCGGCGTCGTCAAGCAGGGCGTCCTCACCCACTATGCGCCGATCTACCCGAGCGGCGTGCACGAGTACGTCGCGGGCGACGCGATCGTCGAGGGTGCCGGCTACATCCACGAGGGCGTCAACGAGGGCACCGAGCCCGTCGTCCTCGAGGTCACCTACCTCATCGCGCAGGGCCAGCCGCTCGCGCAGACCGACCTCGCGGAGTGCGACGCGCGGTAGACGCGGCCCGGCGCTGCGACGGGGGAATGGTTCTGCCCGGTAGCCTCTTTCCGTGTCCGTGCGCAGCGCCCTCCTGGCGATCCTGACGATCGGTCCCGCGTACGGGCTGCAGCTCGCGAACGAGTTCCGGCGCCGCACCGGCGGGGCCGAGGCCGTCGTGGACGCCCAGATGTACATGACGCTCAAGCGCATGCAACGCGACGGCGTCGTCGCGCCGCTGCCGAAGGACGCCTCGGGCAAGGTGCCCTACGAGCTGACGGACCTCGGCCGTGCCGAGGCGGAGGCATGGCTCGCCGCCCCGGTGCCGCAGGACGCCCCGGGCTCCCGCGACGAGCTCGCGCTCAAGGTCACGCTCGCCGCGACCCTCGGGGGAGCGGACCTGCGCTCCCTGCTCAACGCCCAGTCCGCGCTCGCCCGCGCCGAGCTCGCCCGAGCGCTCGAGGAGGCGCCCGACGACCTGCTCGCCGACGTCGTCCTCGCACGCCGACGCGGCTCGCTGCAGGCCGAGCTCGAGTGGCTCGCCGCCGCCCGCACCCGCCTCAGTCAGGTCGTCCCGTTCGGCTTCGCACCGCCGCCCAAGCGCGGCCGCAAGACGAAGGCCGCCACACCGGAATGACACGCTTGTAATCCTTCGAGCGTACGTTCATACTTGCCTGAGAATCGAATAGCAGTCGCGAACGACATTCACGCCATCGCTCGGGTCGGAGGGGAAGCCGCACCCGCCGGGATGGGGCTTTGAATGGAGGAGATCGTGGCTCGTTCGGCGTCTTATGGAGCTGTCGCACACGGCGTTCTGTACGTGCACTCCGCGCCCAAGGCGCTCTGCCCCCACATCGAGTGGGCGACGGGCCGCGCGCTCGACGTCGCCGTCAACTTCGCCTGGCGCGAGCAGCCACTCATGCCCGGGGCGCAGCGCGCCGTCTACGTCTGGGAGGGCCGGCCGGGCACCGGCGCGGCGATCGCGTCGGCGCTACGCGGCTGGGAGCACCTGCGCTACGAGGTCACCGAGGACGCGAGCCATGGCAGCGACGGCGGGCGCTGGATGCACACGCCCGACCTCGGGATCTTCCACGCGCAGACCGACAGCTCCGGCAGCATGGTCATCCCCGAGGACCGGGTGCGCTACGCGCTCGAGTCCGCGGGCGCCAACGCATTCGAGTTGCACCGGGAGCTGCGCATCGCGCTCGGCCAGGCCTGGGACGACGAGCTCGAGGCCTTCCGCCACGCCCACGCGGACGCACCGGTGGTGTGGCTCCACAAGGTCGGCTAGATGCTCCGGAACGCGGCGACGGCGTTGTGGCCGCCGAATCCGAACGAGTTGCTGAGCACGAACTGATCACCCGCGCCGAGGTCGCGCGGCGACGTCACGACGTCGAGCGGGATCTCGGGGTCCTGGTTCGTCAGGTTCGCCGTGGGGGGCGCCGTGCGATTCGCGATCGCGAGGATCGAGAAGATCGCCTCGGCCGCGCCCGTGCCGCCGAGCAGGTGACCCGTCGAGCCCTTCGTGGCGCTGACCGGGATGCCGTGCACCGCGTCGCCGAAGACCGCCTTGAGCGCGTTGTACTCGGCGATGTCGCCGACCGGGGTGCTCGTCGCGTGCGCGTTGATGTGCGTGACGTCGCCGAGGCTCGCCCCGGCGACCTCGAGCGCGAACCGCGTCGCGCGCGCCGCGCCCCAGCCCTCGGGGTCCGGCGCGGTGATGTGGTGCGCGTCGGAGGTGATGCCGCCGCCCGCGAGCTCGGCGTAGATCCGCGCTCCACGGGCCTTCGCGTGCTCGTAGGTCTCGAGCACGATCGCCCCGGCGCCCTCGCCCATGACGAAGCCGTCGCGGTCGACGTCGTAGGGCCGGGAGGCGGTCGCGGGGTCGTCGTTGCGCTTGGAGAGCGCCTGCATCGCCGCGAAGGACGCGAGCGTGATGCCGTGGATCGCCGCCTCCGAGCCGCCCGCGACGACGACGTCGGCGTAGCCCGCCTGGATGTGCTCGTACGCGTTGATGATCGACTCGGTGCTGGAGGCGCAGGCGGACACGACGGTGCGCGCGTAGGCCTTCGCCTGGAGCTCCATCGACAGGGCCGTGCCCGCCGCCGCGTTCGGCATGAGCATGGGGACGGTCGTCGGCAGAACGCGACGCGGCCCCTTCTCCTTGAGCGTGTCCCAGGCGTCGAGCAGGGTCCACAGGCCGCCGATGCCGGTCGCCCAGTCGATGCCGAGCCGTTCGGGCTCGACCTCGGGCGCGCCCGCGTCGGCCCAGGCCTCGCGCAGCGCGATGAGCGCGTACTGCGCCTGCGGGTCGTTGCGCTTGATCTCGACGCGCTCGAGCACCTCCTCCGGCCGCACCTTGGCCTCGGCGGCGAAGGTGACGGGGAGGTCGAGCTCGGCGACCCACTCCTGCGTCAGCGAGTGCGCGCCGGACTCGGCGCGCAGCAGCGCCTCCCAGGACTCCTGGGCGGTGCCGCCGATCGGGGTAGTCGCGCCGATGCCGGTGACGACGATTCGCTTGGTCATTTAGCCCTGGGCGGAGACGATGAAGTCGACCGCGTCGCGGACGGTCTTCAGGTTCTTGACCTCGGCGTCGGGGATCTTGACGTCGAACTTCTCCTCGGCGTTGACGACAATGGTCATCATCGAGATCGAGTCGATGTCGAGGTCGTCGACGAAGGACTTGTCGAGCTCGACGACGTCGGTCGCGATGCCGGTCTCCTCGTTGATGAGCTCGGCGAGGCCGGCGAGGACGTCTTCGGTGGACTGCGCCATGGTGTTCTCCTTGGGTTGGGTGGTTTCGAAAAAGTCTCGAGGATCGAGATTACGGCAATCGGACGACCTGGCCGGAGTAGACGAGCCCGGCGCCGAAGCCGATCTGCAGCGCGAGGCGGCCGGAGAGCTCGGGATGCTCCTGCAGGAGCCGGTGGGTCGCGAGCGGGATGCTCGCGGCCGAGGTGTTGCCGGTGGTCGCGATGTCGCGGCCGATGACGACGTGCTCGGGCAGTTTGAGCTGCTTGGCGAGTTCGTCGATGATCCGCATGTTGGCCTGGTGGGGGACGAACGCGGCGATGTCGTCGGGGGTGACACCGGCGGCCTCGATCGCGCGGCGCGCCGCCTTCGCCATCTCCCACACGGCCCAGCGGAAGACCGTCTGGCCTTCCTGGCGCAGTGTGGGCCATTCGGCCTCGCCGTCGCGGTACTCGATGAGCGTCGCGTTCATCCCGACGGAGTCGGCCTTCGCGCCGTCCGAACCCCAGACGACGGGGCCGATGCCGACCTCGTCGGACGGTCCCATGACGACGGCGCCGGCACCGTCGCCGAGCAGGAACGAGATGGAGCGGTCGGTCGGGTCGACGATGTCGGAGAGCTTCTCGGCCCCGATCACGAGGGCGTAGCGGGCGGCGCCCGCGCGGATGAGCGCGTCGGCCTGCGCGACGGCGTAGGAGAAGCCGGCGCAAGCGGCGTTCGCGTCGTAGGCGGCGGCCGGGTTGGCGCCGACGCGGTCGGCGACGACGGCGGAGATCGAGGGGGTCTGGCGCACGTTGGAGATGGTCGCGACGATGACGAGGTCGATCTGCGCGGGATCGATCCCCGAGGTCGCGATCGCCTCGCGGCCGGCCTCCGTCGCGAGGTCGAGAGCGAGCACGCCGTGGCTGGCGCGCGTGCGGGTGACAATGCCGGTGCGCTGTCGGATCCACTCGTCCGAGGAGTCGATGGGACCGACGAGCTCATCGTTGGTCACCTCGAGGTCGCCTCGGGCCGCCCCGTAGGCGAGGATGCGGGAGCCCTTCGGGCCCGTCGTCTGCGCCAGCTGTGCCATCGTCACGCCTCCCCGACGATCATGGCACGCGCGGCTTCAAGGTCCTCGGGGGTCTTGATCGCGACGGTCGGCACGCCCTTGAGCGTGCGTCGCGCGAGGCCGACGAGCGTGCCGGCCGGTGCGAGCTCGATGATGCCCGTCACGCCGGCGTCGGAGAACGCCGTCTGGCACAGATCCCAGCGCACCGGGTTCGCGACCTGGCCGACGAGCAGTTCGATCGCCTGGGCGCCGCTCGTCACGACGCCGCCGTCGCGGTTCGTCCACAGCGTCAGTCCGGGGTCGGCCGTATCGAGCGCGTGCGCCTGCGCGTGCAGGACCTCGACGGCGGACGCCATGTAGCGGGTGTGGAACGCGCCGGCGACCTGCAGCGGGATGACCCGCGCGCCCGAGGGCGGCTCCTCGGCGAGCGCGGCGAGCGCCGGGAGGGCCCCGGCCGCGACGATCTGGCCGCCGCCGTTGTAGTTGGCGGGGGTGAGGTCGAGCGCGGTGAGCCGCGCCACGACCTCGTCGGCCTCGCCGCCGAGCACGGCGCTCATGCCGCTCGGCTCGAGCTCGGCGGCTTCCGCCATCGCGCGGCCGCGGACGCCGACGAGCTGCATCCCGTCGGTGACCGAGAGCACACCCGCGGCGACGAGCGCGGCGATCTCGCCGACGGAGTGGCCGGCGACGCCGGCGGGCTTCGCGCCGTCGCGCGTGAGGGCATCCCAGGCGAGCAGGCTCGCGGCGACGATGAGCGGCTGTGCGACGCTCGTGTCGCGGATCGCGTCGGCGTCCCACTCGGTCCCGGCGGCGACGAGGTCGACCCCCGACGCCTCCGAATACGATTCGAGGCGTTCGCGCGCCCCGTCGAGCTCGAGCCAGGGGGCGAGGAATCCGGGGGTCTGCGAGCCCTGTCCGGGCGCGACGACGACAATCACCGTCCCATCCTGTCAGCCGGGCGCGGGTGCGCGGTGGAGGAATCGCGCGAACGCGACCCCATCGCGTTGTCTCGCATCTACAAGTCCCGGCGGCCCCGCATAGGGTGGGGGCGTGGTCGACTTCGTCGACACGGGACTAAGCGCCAATTCCGTGTCGTATTCGACGGCCCTCCAGCAGCAGCGTGCGATGCACGCGGCGGTTGCGAGCGGTCGGGCGCCGGACACCGTCATCCTCCTCGAGCACCCGAGCGTCTACACCGCCGGGAAGCGCACGGAGCCGCACGAGCGACCGAGGGACGGCACGCCCGTTATCGACGTCGACCGGGGCGGCAAGCTCACCTGGCACGGACCGGGGCAGCTCGTCGGATACCCGATCGTGCGTCTCGCCGAGCCCGTCGACGTCGTCGCCTACGTGCGGCGCCTCGAGCAGCTGCTCATCGACACGATCGCCGATCTCGGGATCGCGGGGGAGCGCGTCGAGGGCCGCAGCGGCGTGTGGCTGCGCGGCATCGACAAGATCGCCGCGATCGGCATCCGCGTCTCGGGCGGCGTCACGACGCACGGCTTCGCGCTCAACTGCTCGAACGGCTTCGAGGCCTACGACGCGATCGTCGCGTGCGGACTGCCCGACGCCGGCGTCACGAGCATCACGCGGGAGCTCGGCCGCGAGGTGACCCCGAGCGACGTCGCGCCGCGCATCATGGCCCGGTTCGAGCAGGTCGTCGGACCGAGCCTCGCCGGGGCGGCGGTGCTCGCATGAGCGCGATCACCAACGGGGCGCAGCTCGCGGGCGAGCAGGGGGAGCGCCGACTGCTGCGGATCGAGGCGCGCAATGCGCAGACCCCGATCGAGCGCAAGCCCGAGTGGATCAAGACGCGGGCGCGCACGGGACCCGAATACCTGTCGCTGCGCGCGCTCGTCAAGGACGAGGGACTGCACACGGTGTGCCAGGAGGCCGGATGCCCCAACATCTACGAGTGCTGGGAGGACCGTGAGGCGACGTTCCTGATCGGCGGCGACCAGTGCACCCGGCGCTGCGACTTCTGCCAGATCGACACCGGCCGGCCCGCCGACTATGACACCGACGAGCCCCGGCGGGTCGCCGAGTCGGTGCGCACCATGGGCCTGCGCTACGCGACGATCACCGGCGTCGCGCGCGACGACCTGCGCGACGGCGGCGCGTGGCTCTACGCCGAGACCGTCCGGGCGATCCACGAGCTCAACCCGGGCACGGGCGTGGAGAACCTCATCCCCGACTTCAACGGCCGCGCCGACCAGCTCGACGAGGTCTTCGACTCCCGGCCGGAGGTGCTCGCGCACAACGTCGAGACGGTCCCGCGGATCTTCAAGCGGATCCGGCCGGCGTTCCGCTACGAGCGCTCGCTCGACGTGCTGACGAGGGCGCGGGCGGCGGGGCTCATCACGAAGTCGAACCTCATCCTCGGGATGGGCGAGGAGCCGCACGAGGTGAGCCAGGCGCTGCGCGACCTGCACGCCGCCGGGTGCGACATCGTGACGATCACGCAGTACCTGCGCCCGAGCCCGCGGCACCACCCCGTGGCTCGCTGGGTGCGGCCCGAGGAGTTCGTCGACTTCCAGCGCGAGGCCGAGGAGATCGGCTTCCTCGGGGTGCTCGCGGGACCGCTCGTGCGCTCGAGCTACCGGGCCGGCCGGCTCTGGGCGGGGTCGGTGCAGGCTCAGGAGGAGGCGAGGCGGCGCCGGCGCTGAGCCTCCGGCTGCTGGATCGCCCCCACGATGAGCGCCGACTGCAGGATGAGCGCCTCGCGCGGCCCCGTCGCATCCCAGCCGATCGTCTCGGCGATCCGCTTGAGGCGGTAGCGCACCGTGTTCGGGTGCACGAAGAGCTCGCGCGCGGTCGCCTCGAGCGAGCGACCGTTGTCGAGGTACGACCAGAGCGTCAGCAGCAGGTCGGTGGACTGCGCCTTGAGCGGGTCGTAGATCCGCTCGATGAGCGCGTGGCGGGCGAGCGGGTCGCCCGCGAAGGCGCGCTCGGGCAGCAGGTCGTCGGCGAGCACCGGCCGCTGCGCCGCCCGCCAGGCCTTCGCGACCGCGAACCCGGCGAGGGCGGCCCGGGCGGACCGGGCGGCGTCGACGAGCGCCGGCACTTCGGGGCCGAGCACGAGGTGTCCGTCGCCGAAGTTCGGCTCGAGCGCCGCCGCGATGTCGCGGAACGGCAGCTGGGCGCTCTCGTCGCGCTCCGGCCCCGCGGCCTCCGCGCGGCCGACCACGATGACGAGTCGGCTGCCCTGCACGCCGATGAGCACGTCGGAGGCGAGGTGGCGCGCCGTCCGCCGCACGTGGTCGACGTCGAGCTGGCGCGGGGCGACGCCGACGAGGACGGCGACCTCGCCGTGGCCGTTCCAGCCGAGCGCCGCGACGCGGCTCGGCAGCTCCGCGTCGTACTCGCCCGTCAGGATCGAGTCGACGACGAGCGCCTCGAGCCGGGCGTCCCACAGGCCCCGGGACTCGGCGGCCCGCGCGTAGACGTCCGCGGCGGCGAACGCGATCTCCCGCGAGTAGAGGAGGAACGCCTCGCGCAGCGGTTCGTTGCCGGCGGGGATCCGGCTCTCGATGACGTCGACGGTCGTCTTGATGAGCTGCAGCGTCTGCGTCAGGGAGACGGAGCGCAGCAGCTCGCGCGGCGCCGCGCCGAAGACGTCGGAGGCGATCCACTGCGTCGCCTTCGGGTCATCGAACCATGAGATGAAGCTCGTGATGCCAGCCTGGGCGACGAGCCCGACGGAGGAGCGGCGGCCAGGCGGCATGTCGCGGTACCACGGCAGCGTCTCGTCGAGGCGCCGCAGCGTCGCGGTCGACCAGTCGCCGGCGTTCGCCCGCAGCCAGGAGAGCGTCTGCGCCTTGGTCCGTTCCGCCATCGACTAGCTCTCGCCGCCGGCGTTGCCGGACGTGCCCGCGTTGACGTCGAAGAGCCGGAAGTCCTCGATCGCCTTCGCGACCACGGCGGGCTCGATCTCGCCGCGCTCGGCGAGCGACTTCAGCACCCGCACCGCGATCGACGGACCGTCGATGAAGAAGTAGCGTCGTGCGGCCGCGCGGGTGTCGGAGAAGCCGAAGTCGTCCGCACCGAGCGTCGCGTAGTCGCCGGGGACGTACTTGCGGATCAGGTCCGGCACCGTGTGCGTGTAGTCGCTCACCCCGACGACCGGCCCGGCCGCCTCGGCGAGCTTCGCGGTCAGATACGGCACGTGCGGCTCGTCGAGCGGGTGGAGCAGGTTGTGCTCGTCGGCGCGCAGACCGTCGCGCCGCAGCTCCGTCCAGCTCGTGACCGACCAGACGTCGGCGGCGACCCCGTAGCCCGCGAGGAGCTCCTGGGCCTCGAGGGCCCATGGCACCGCGACGCCCGACGCGAGGATCTGAGCGGGTCGGCCGTCGGCGGCCGCACCGTCGCCGGCGGCGATCCGGTGCAGGCCGCGCACGATGCCCTCGACGTCGACGTCCTCCGGCTCGGCCGGCTGCAGCATCGGCTCGTTGTAGACCGTCAGGTAGTACATGACGTTCGGATCCGGATGCGTCCCGCCGTACATGCGCTCGATGCCCGAGCGGATGATGTGGGCGAGCTCGTACGCGTAGGCGGGGTCGTAGGAGACGACCGCGGGGTTCGTCGAGGCGAGCACGGGGGAGTGGCCGTCGGCGTGCTGCAGGCCCTCGCCCGTCAGCGTCGTGCGTCCCGCGGTCGCGCCGATGATGAAGCCGCGCGCCATCTGGTCCGCGGCCGCCCACATCGCGTCGCCGGTGCGCTGGAAGCCGAACATCGAGTAGAAGATGTAGACCGGGATGAGCGGCTGACCGTTCGTCGCATACTGCGTGCCGGTCGCGGTGAACGCCGCGAAGGCGCCCGCCTCGTTGATGCCGACGTGCACGATCTGGCCCTGCGGCGACTCCTTGTAGGCGAGCAGCAGCTCGCGGTCGACCGAGGTGTAGTGCTGGCCGTGCGAGTTGTAGATCTTCTGCGTCGGGAAGTACGCGTCCATGCCGAACGTGCGCGCCTCGTCGGGGATGATCGGCACGATCCGCTCGCCGAAGTCCTCCGCCTTGAAGAGGTCCTTGAGCAGGCGGGCGAACGCCATGGTCGTCGCGACCTCCTGCTTGCCCGAGCCGCGGCGCGCGACCGCGTACAGCGAGTCGTCGGGGATCGTGATCGGCACGTGCGTCGTGCGGCGCTGCGGCAGGTGCCCGCCGAGCTCGCGGCGGCGCTCCTGCAGGTACTGGATCGCCTCGTCCTGCGGACCCGGGTGGTAGAACGGCGGCTGGTAGGGGTCGGCCTCGAGCTGCGCGTCCGTGATCGGGATGTGCATGACGTCGCGGAACTGCTTGAGGTCCTCGAGCTTCATCTTCTTCATCTGGTGGGTCGCGTTGCGACCCTCGAAGGTGGGCCCGAGGCCGTAGCCCTTGACCGTCTTCGCGAGGATGACGGTCGGCTGGCCCTTGTGCTCGGTCGCGGCCCGGAACGCCGCATAGACCTTGCGGTAGTCGTGCCCGCCGCGCTTGAGATTCCAGATCTGCTCGTCGGAGTAGCCCTCGACCATCGCGAGCGTGCGCGGATCGCGGCCGAAGAAGTTCTCCCGGACGTAGGCGCCCGACTCGGCCTTGTAGGTCTGGTAGTCGCCGTCGGGGGTGCGGTTCATGAGGTCGCGGAGCGCCCCGTCCTCGTCCTGGGCGAGCAGGGCGTCCCACTCGCGTCCCCAGACGACCTTGATGACGTTCCATCCGGCGCCGCGGAAGAACGACTCGAGCTCCTGGATGATCTTGCCGTTGCCGCGCACCGGTCCGTCGAGGCGCTGCAGGTTGCAGTTGACGACGAACGTCAGGTTGTCGAGTCCCTCATTGGCGGCCCACTGGAGTGCGCCGCGGCTCTCGACCTCGTCCATCTCGCCGTCACCGAGGAACGCCCAAACCCGCTGGTCGCGCGCCTCGGGCTTGATACCGCGGTCGGCGAGGTAGCGGTTGGACTGCGCCTGCCAGATCGCGTTGATGGGACCGAGCCCCATCGACACGGTCGGGAACTGCCAGAACTCCGGCATGAGCCGCGGGTGCGGGTAGCTGCTCAGCCCGAACGGGGCTCGCGACCGCTCCTGGCGGAAGGAGTCCAGCTGCTGCTCGGAGAGTCGCCCCTCGAGGAAGGCGCGCGCATACATGCCGGGGGAGGCATGTCCCTGATAGAAGATCTGGTCGCCGCCGACCTCGTCGTCGGGGCCGCGGAAGAACCAGTTGTGGCCGACTTCGTAGAGCGCGGCGCTCGAGGCATAGGTCGAGATGTGGCCGCCGACGCCGATGCCGGGACGCTGCGCCCGGTGCACGGTGATGGCGGCATTCCAGCGGATCCAGGCGCGGTAGCGGCGCTCGATCTCCTCGTCGCCCGGGAACTCGGGCTCGTCGCCCGGGGCGATCGTGTTGAGGTAGTCGGTCACCGGGACCATCGGCACGCCGAGGTGGAGGTCCTTGGAGCGCCCGAGGAGGTGGAGCATGATCTCGCGACCGCGCTCATGGCCCTTGTCGGCGACGACGCCCTCGAGGGCCTCCGTCCACTCCGAGGTCTCCACCGGGTCGGGATCGACGTATCCGACCGAATAGGGGTCCTGATCGTGCACGGCCATCGTTGGCGACCTCGTTTCCGTTGTGGTGGAGGAGAGGGGATCGGCCCGGGTGGGGCCGCATTCGAGTCTAGTGTTCTCAGTGATGTGGTCCCGTGCCGTCGCGCTGACCGTCGCCGGCGCGTTCTTCCTCGAGGTCTTCGACGCGACCGTGATCGTGACGGCGGCGCCCGCGATGGCATCGGATCTCGGCGTGAGCGCCGACGCGGTCGGGATCGCGATCACCGCGTATCTGTGCTCCGTCGCCGCGCTCATTCCGATGAGCGGCTGGCTCGCGGCGCGCTTCGGCGGGCGGCGAGTGTTCCTGTTCGCCGTCGTGCTGTTCGCGCTCGCGTCGATCGCGTGCGCCGCGAGCACGACGCTGTGGATGCTCGGCGGCGCGCGCGTCGTGCAGGGGATCGCGGGTGCGCTCATGGTGCCGATCGGGCAGCTCCTCGTGCTCGCCTCGACCCCGAAGCCCGACCTCGTCCGCGCGATCGCCTACCTCACCTGGCCCGCGCTCGTCGCCCCCGTCATCGCGCCGTTCGTCGGCGGTCTCATCACCGACCTGTGGGGGTGGCACTGGATCTTCCTCATGAACATCCCGATCACGGCGTTGCTGTTCTTCGCCGCGCTGCGCTACCTGCCGCGCGAGCCGATCGAGGGCCCCGACCGGCTCGACAAGACGGGGCTCGCGATCGCGGTGACCGGCATCGTCGCGCTCGTGCTGGGTCTGCAGTGGATCGTCGACCCGGTGCGCTGGCCCATCGCCGCGGCGCTGCTGCCGGTCGCGGCGGCCTCGGCCGTCTGGACGGTCGTGCGCGGCCGACGGGTGCCCGGCGCGATCCTCGACTTCCGGGCCTACCGGTTCCCGACCTATCGCCTCGTCAACTCCGCCGGCACCATCTATCGCGGCGGCGTGCTCGCCGCGCCGTTCCTCATCCCCCTGCTCTATCAGGCAGGCTTCGGCTGGTCGGCGGTCCAGGCCGGCGCGGTCCTGCTGTGGCTGTTCGTCGGCAACATCGCGATCAAGCCGTTCACGACGCCGATTCTGCGCGCGATCGGCTTCCGCTGGATGATCGCGAGCGCGACCCTCGTCGTCGCCGCGTCGTTCGTCGTCATCGCCCTCCTGCCGGAGGCGACGCCGTTCGTGCTCACCTGCGCCGTCATGCTCGTCTCCGGTGTCGCCCGCTCGGTCGGCTTCACCGGCTACCTCACGATCCAGTTCGCCGATGTCCCGAAGGAGCTCATGACGGGTGCGAACACCGTCGCCTCGACGTTCACGCAGCTCGCGCACGGCCTCGGCATCGCGTTCGCCGCCGCTTCGGTCGCGGTCATCCAGTTCGCGAGCGCGGCGGACACCGAGCTCGCGGTGCGCGGCGCCTTCGTGCTCGTCGCGGCGGTGCTGCTCGTGTCGCTCATCGGGGTGCTGCGCCTCCCGCGCGACGCCGGCGCCCACCTGCGGGCCGCGCGTTAGTCTGGCGCCATGGCATTCGAGGACCTCCTCCCGCTCCGGGTCGGCGACACGGCACCCGACTTCACGCTGCCCGACGAGCACGGGGAGCCGGTGGCACTGAGCCGGATCGCCGCGACGAAGCCCGTCGTGCTCGTGTTCGTCCCAGGCGCCTTCACCGCGACCTGCACGGGCGAGTACTGCGAGCTGCGCGACAACATCTCGCTCTTCCAGGACGCCCACGTCCAGCTCCTCGGCATCAGCACCGACCCGAAGGCGGCGTTGCGGGTATGGAAGGAGCAGGAGCAGCTCGAGTTCCCCCTGCTGTCGGACTTCTGGCCGCACGGCGAGGTCGCGCGCGCCTACGGCGTCTTCCTGGAGGAACGCGGTGCCGCGGCCCGCGCGACATTCGTCATCGATGACACGCTCACGGTCCGCGCGGCGTTCGTCAACCCGCCGAGCGAGCCCCGTCCCCTCGCCGCGTACCGCGAGGCGCTCGCCGCGCTCGGCTGAGTCGCGCCTAGGCTGAGACGACGGGCCGTTAGCTCAGCTGGAAGAGCGCCACGTTTACACCGTGGATGTCGGGGGATCGAAACCCTCACGGCCCACGACGACCGACGACAGCGCACAGGAGACTCGATGAGCACAATGGCGGCCGGAGTGCGCCGCGTGCAGCGCCGGACGATCCTCTTCCTGACGCTCGCCCAGATCTTCAGCGGGGTCGCGACGGGCGCGGCGTTCTCCGTCGGATCGCTGCTCGCGGTCGACCTGTCCGGCTCGGAGACGTGGGCCGGGTCGGTCTCGACGACGGTGACGCTCGGGGCTGCGATCGCCTCGGCCCTGCTCATCCGGCTCGCGGTCGCCAAGGGGCGGCGGATCACGCTCTCGGCGGGCCTCGCGGCGGCGCTCACGGGCGCGCTGCTCATGATCGTCGCGGCGGCGACGCGCCAGTTCTGGCTGCTGCTGCTCGCGTCGCTGCTCGTCGGCGCGGGGACCTCGGTGAACCTGCAGGCGCGCTTCGCGGCGACCGACCTGAGCGAGCCGCGTCACCGCGGCCGCGACCTCTCGCTCATCGTGTGGATGAGCACGATCGGCTCGGTCGCCGGCCCGAACCTCATCGGTCCGGGCGAGTCGATCGCGGCGGCGATCGGCATCCCGGCGCTCAGCGGCGTCTTCGTCATCTCCGCGGTCGCGATGGTGCTCGGCTTCTTCGTCATCTGGATCGGGCTGCGGCCCGACCCGCTGCTGCTCGCGCGCGCCCAGCAGCCCTCCGACGCGCCGCCCGCTCGACCGCGGTTCCGCGACGGGCTGCGCGCGTTCGCGCAGTACCGCCGCGCGGGCGGCGGCCTCGTCGCGATGCTCGTCGCGCATTTCGCGATGGTGGGCGTCATGGCGATGACCCCCGTGCACCTGCTACACCACGGTGCCGAGGTCACGATCATCGGCCTGACGATCAGCCTGCACATCGCGGGCATGTTCGCGCTGTCGCCCGTCATGGGCCTGCTCGCGGATCGGATCGGGCCGATCGCGGTCGCCTCCGCCGGCATGTTCATCACGGTCGCCGCGGTCCTCATCGCGGGCTTCTCGGGTGCCGATGCGGTGCTCACGACGATCGGCCTCGTGTTGCTCGGGGTGGGCTGGTCGGCCGCGACGGTCGCCGGCTCGACGGCGATCGTCGACGCGGTGCCGCGCGATGTCGTCGTGGCCGCCCAGGGTGTCGCGGACACGACGATGAGTCTCGCCGGCGCGCTCGGCGGCGTGCTCTCCGGCGTCGTGCTGTCCTGGGTGGGCTACTCGGGCCTCGGCGTCGTGTGCGCGGTGCTCGCGCTCGCGGCGGTGCCCGTCATCATCGTCGTGATGCGCAGCGCGCGGCCGGCGGTGCGCTAGGCCGCGAGGGCGATCGCGATGCGCGCCGCGAGCCTCGCGTTGTGCTCCACGAGCGCGATGTTCGTCATGAGGCTGCGGCCGTCGGTCAGCTCGAGGATCCGCTGCAGGAGGTAGGGAGTGACCTCCTTGCCGCGCACGCCCAGCGCCTCCGCGTCGGCCTGCGCCTGCGCGATCGTCACCGCCATCTCCGCGGCGGGGATCTCGGCCTCGGCCGGGACCGGGTTGGTGATGAGCATGCCGCCGATGTCGCCGCCGATCGCGCGTCGCGTCCGCTCGAAGTGGGCGATCGCCTCGGGGGTGTCGAGTCGGATGGGCGACTCGACGCTCGAGGCACGCGACCAGAAGGCGGGCAGCATGTCGCTCCCGTAGCCGACGACCGGCACGCCGAGGCTCTCCAGCCGCTCGAAGGTCTTCGGCAGGTCGAGGATCGCCTTCGCGCCGGCGCTCACGACGATGACGTCGGTGCGGCCGAGTTCGGCGAGGTCCGCGGACTCGTCGAACGACGTCTCGGCGCCCGCGTGGACGCCGCCGATGCCGCCGGTCGCGAAGACGTCGATGCCGGCGAGCTGCGCGACGAGCATCGTCGCCGCGACCGTGGTGCCGCCGTCGAGCCCGTTCGCCACGGCGAAGGCGAGGTCGGCGCGCGAGACCTTGCGCGCGTCCTGGACCTGCGAGAGCCGCTCGAGGTCGGCGTCGGGCAGACCCACCCGGATCGCGCCGCCGAGGATCGCGATCGTCGCCGGGACGGCCCCCTCCGCACGGATGATCGCCTCGACGTCGCGCGCCATCTTGAGGTTGTCGGGGTAGGGCATGCCGTGCGTGAGGATGGTGGACTCGAGCGCCACGACGGCGCGGCCGTCGGCGAGCGCGCTCGCGACTGCGGGATCGACATGGAGCTTCGTGCTGGTCATGACTGCGTTCCTTCCGTGGCTAGGAGCTGCGTGACGACGGCCGCGTCGAGGCGGTGCGCTGCGGCAGCAAGGCGCCGGGGTCCGAGGGCGGCGTCGATCGTCGTCGGGGACTCGGCGGCGATGGCTGCGAGGAGCGAGCCGCGCCGGGCGGCCTCCTCAACGGGTTCGCCGGCGAGCAGTCCGTGCAGGGTCCCCGCGATGCGGGCATCCCCGGCACCGGTCACGTCGACGACGCGAGCGGGCACCGCGGCGATCGCCCACGCGCCCTCCCGTGTCGCCACGACGCAGCCCGATTCGCCGACCGAGATCATCGCGGCGCCCGCGCCGCGGGCGACGAGCCCCTGCGCGAGCACGAGCGCGCCCGGGATCGTGCCGGGCTCGCACAGCCCGAGGATCGCGTTCCCCTCGTCCGCATTGCCGCAGAGCAGGTCGATGCCCGTGAGGTCTTCCGGAAGACGCTGCGACTTGGGTGTCGAGATGGCGTCGATCGCGAGCTGGAAGCCGCCCTCGTCCCGGCGGCGCTCGATGACGGCGAGCAGCGTCTCGGCGTCGAGGTTGCACTCCGCGAAGACCCAGCGCGCATCGCCGAGCGGGGCGTCGGCGATGTCGGCCGGGCGGATGCGGGCGAGCACGTCCATCGCGTTGATCCCGATGACGAGCTCGCCCTCGGGGTCCAGGAGCGCGATGTAGCGCGCCGTCTGCTCCCCGGGGATGACCTGGACGAGTCCGGCGTCGATGCCCGCCGCGCTCGCGTGGTCGATGAGCTCCCAGCCGGTCGCGTCCGCACCGACCGCCGAGAGCAGGCCGACGCGGGTGCCGAGCCGCCCGAGCGACTCCGCGACGTTGCGCGCGACGCCGCCGAAGCCCGACTGGGCGCTCGCGACGTTGGACGTCCCGAGGACGGGGGCGCTCGTCAGGTGAAAGGAGCCGTCGGCGGCAGCGCCCCCGATGCAAAGGCAGTCGAGCACGATGCCGGCCCCGGGTCAGACGAGCGTGCTGAGCCGCCCGCGGAGCTCATCGTCGGTCGGCTCGACCACGTGCGATCCGTCGGGGAAGACGATGACCGGGATGCTGGTGCGACCGGAGATCCCGCGCGCGACGTGCGCGGCCTCCGGCCGGGCCTCGAGATCGACGTACTCGTAGTCGACGCCGGAGGCGTCGAGCACCTTCTTTGAGCGGCGGCAGTCGCTGCACCATGCCGCGCCGTACATCGTGAGAGGGGATTCGGACATCCCGACAGCCTACGCCCGGGACTTGAGCGCGGCCGTGCGCCGCGGCGGCCACGGCACGATGGGCGAGACCCGCGCCTGGTACTGCGCATACTCGGGGTACTTGCCGCGCGTGATCGACTCGGTGAAGACGGTCGAGCCGATGAACAGCACGAGCAGCACGATCGCTCCCACGGCGCTCCAGACGAGCACGGTGCCTGCCGCGACCATGCCGAACCCGAGCACCATCCACCACTGCGCCTGCTCGAAGAAGTAGTTGGGGTGGCGGCTGTACTTCCACATCCCGGTCTGCACGAAGCGGGGCTCGAAGTCGGGCCCGCCCGCGTGCTTGGCGCGGTGGAAGTCCCACTGCTGCTGGTCGGCGATGGTCTCGCCGGCGAGGAAGGCGAGGAACGCGAGCGCGAGGATGACGTCGAGCACGCCGAAGGGGGTCGGGTTCGCCGAGACGACGGAGTGCTCGAGGGCCGTCTGCGCCGGCAGCGCGATCGCGAGCAGCAGCGCGTTCTGGAACAGCACGATGAAGAACAGGTTGAACAGGTGCCAGCCTGCGGGCGACATCCTCGCCCGCAGGACCGGCCAGCGGTAGTCCTCGACGCCCGAGTAGCCGCCCTTGCGCGCGAAGTTGTAGGTGAGCCGCGCACCCCAGGCGGTGACAAGGATCGCCATGACGTCCAGGCGCGGGTCCGCCAGCCCGGCGCCGGCCGCGAAGATCCACACATAGACCACCGGGACGATCGACCAGAGGCGGTCGACCCACGAGTAGTCACGCGTCACGAGCGAGGCGATCCAGCAGAACGCGGAGGCGGCGCCGGCCACGATGACGGCGAGCAGCAAGGGTGTCATGCACACGAGCGTAACGGGAGCGCGGATGGTGACGCGGACCCGTTTCCGCGGCAACCGCCATCTGTTACCGTGGCTCATCGAGGAGGGGCGGCATGAGCGAAGACGCAGTCGGCGCCGCGGGAGCGCGGCAGGACGACAGCACCGCCCGATACGGCGAGGAGTTCGCCGCCCAGCTCGCCGCGCACGCCCCGGACCTCGGCACCGAGGCCGTCGCGGCGATCGGCGCACTGCCCTCCGGCTCCGCCATTCTCGTCGTGGAGCGCGGTCCGGCGAGCGGCTCGCGCTTCCTCCTGGACACCGACTCGGCGCTCGCGGGACGCCACCCCGACGCCGCGATCTTCCTCGACGACGTCACGGTCTCCCGCCGTCACGCGGAGTTCACGCGAAGCGGTACGGTGTTCACCGTGCGCGACCTCGGCTCTCTCAACGGCACGTATGTCGGGGGTCGGCTCGTCGACTCGGCTGTCCTGGCCGACGGCGTCGACGTCCAGATCGGCAAGTTCCGTCTCACGTTCTACGCGTCCCGCCTCGACCTGGCGGGGGCTGAGGGCTGATGGCGGCACCCCGGCCCGCGCAGGCGCGCACCGCCCCGACGCTGTTCTCGATCGGTCAGGTGCTCGCGAAGCTCATGCCCGAGTTCCCGGACCTCTCGCCGTCGAAGCTGCGCTTCTTGGAGGCCGAGCGCCTCGTCGCGCCGGCGCGGACCGAGTCGGGCTACCGCAAGTTCTCGCATGCGGACATCGAGCGCCTGCGGTTCGTGCTGACGATGCAGCGCGACCACTACCTGCCGCTCAAGGTCATCCGCGTGCAGTTGGAGGACTTCGACGCCGGTCGCACGGAGAAGCTCGCGGCGCCCACGCGCATCTCTGGGTCGATCCTGGACGCCGAGCGACGGCTCACCCGGGCGGACCTGCTGCGCGAGTCGGGCGCGAGCGCGGCGCTGCTCGCCGACGCCGTCGCGCACTCGCTCATCCTCGCGTCCGAGTCCTACGGCGAGGACGCCGTCGTCCTGATGCGCGCGCTCGTGGAGCTGCAGCGCTCGGGCCTCGAGCCGCGCCACCTGCGCGGGTTCCGACAGGCGGCGGAACGCGAGGTCGGCCTCATCGACTCGGCCGTCGACACGGTGCGCCGTCGTCCCGGGGCGGGCTCCCGCGCGCGGGCGGCGGAGCTCGCTCGGGAGATCGCGGCACGGCTCGAGCTCGTGCGCACGGCGCTCGTGCGCAGCGCGCTGGAGCGGCTCGAGCACTGACGGGGGAGTCGAACCCGGCCGCTGGTTGGGGTAGCGTCGATACGACACGCCGTATGCGGCGGGTGGCGCGACGAGGGGCCGCCCTGGGGCTAGCGTTGCAGATGTCCCAAAGGTTCAAGTGAGAGTTGAGGGTCTGATGAGCGAGTTCGAGCAGCCCTCCCCGATGCTCTTCACCGACGGGCTCCCGGTCCTGTCCGAGGACGTCGGCTACCGCGGCGTCGAGGCCGCGCGCGTCGCGGGCATCACCTATCGCCAGCTCGACTACTGGGCCCGCACGGGCCTCGTCGAGCCGACCGTGCGCGGCGCGTCGGGGTCGGGATCGCAGCGCCTCTACGGCTACCAGGACATCCTCGTGCTGCGCATCGTCAAGAGCCTGCTCGACGCGGGCGTCTCGCTCCAGCAGATCCGCGCGGCGGTCGACCAGCTGCGCGAGCTCGGGATCAGCGACCTCGCCCAGATCACGCTCATGAGTGACGGTGCGAGTGTCTACCTGTGCACCTCCGACGACGAGGTCATCGACCTCGTGCACCGGGGTCAGGGTGTCTTCGGCATCGCCGTCGGCCGCGTCCTGCGCGAGGTCGAGACGAGCCTCGTCGGCCTCGACTCGCTGCGCGCCGACGACCCGGTCGACGAGCTCGCCAAGCGCCGCGCCGCGCGAGCGGCGTCCTAGCTGCCCGCGGGGTCGCTCTCGGCGGGCTCGGTCGCGTCGGAGGGATCCTCCGCCGGCTCGGCCTTCGCCTTGCCCGGTTCGATCGGGTTCTGCGCCTGGCGCGCCGAGGCGACGACCCGGTCGAGCAGCGCGTCGAACCCCTTCGCGGCCTCGACCGCGTGATCGCCCGGCCACAGGTGCACGGGCTTCGCGGCCCCCTGCGCCTGCTGCAGCGCCGTGCGCTCGGGCATCTGCGGATCGAGCACGAGCGGGCCGAACATCTCGCGCATCTCCTGCAGTCGGAACTGCTGCTCGGCGGAGTGCTCGCGCCAGCGGTTGACGACGATGCCGAGCGGCTGCAGGCGCGGGGACAGGCCCCGGCGGATCTCCTCGATCGCGCGCAGGGCACGATCGGCGGCGGCGACGGAGAAGAGTGCGGGCTCGGTCACGATCGCGACCCGATCGCTCGCGACCCAGGCGGTGCGGGTCAGTGCGTTGAGCGACGGCGCGGTGTCGATGAGCACGAGGTCGTAGTCGGCCTCGACGGTCGCGAGCGCCTCCTCGAGCTTCCAGATGTCGCGCACCGTGGGGTGCGGGCCGTCGAAGTTGGTCGCGAGCGGCGACCCGACGACGACGTCGACGACGCCCGCGTGCGTCCGGGTCCAGCCGCTCGGGGCGATCGCGGCGCGCACCGACTTCTCCTTCGGATTGGCCAGGACGTCGGCGATGTTCGCACGGTTCGTCGTGTCGGCAGCCATGCCCGTGGTCGCGTCGGCCTGCGGGTCGAGGTCGACGACGAGGACGCGAATGCCGCGCGCGAACGCGGCCGACGCGAGACCGAGGGTCACGGTCGTCTTCCCGACGCCTCCTTTGAGCGAGCTGACGCTGAGAACGTGCACGAAAATCGAGACTACTAGGCTGACCTGCGACCCTCCTGACTGACTCGCCACCCCTCCAGAGGAACGTCGTGTTCGCCAAAGTCCTGGTCGCCAATCGCGGCGAGATCGCAGTGCGGGCCTTCCGCGCGTGCTACGAGCTCGGGATCCGCACCGTCGCGGTCTACGCGTGGGAGGATCGCGGCTCGATCCACCGGCAGAAGGCCGACGAGGCGTACGTCATCGGAGAACGCGGTCACCCGGTCCGCGCGTACCTCGACGTCGCGGAGATCATCCGTGTCGCGCGCGAGGCGGGGGCCGACGCGATCTACCCCGGCTACGGCTTCCTGTCCGAGAATGCGGAGCTCGCGGAGGCGGCGGCGCGGCACGGCATCGCGTTCGTCGGACCCGGCGCCGACGTCCTGCGGATGGCGGGGGACAAGGTCACGGCGAAGGAGCGGGCCATCGCGGCGGGCGTACCGGTGCTTCGCTCTTCAGCGGCGACCGACGACATCGAAGCGCTGCTGTCGGCCGCCGACGAGATCGGGTTCCCCGTCTTCGCGAAGGCGGTCGCGGGAGGCGGCGGGCGCGGGATGCGCCGCGTCGAGCGGCCCGAGGAGCTGCGCGAAGCGCTCGAGGCCGCGATGCGCGAGGCGTCGAGCGCCTTCGGCGACGCCCGCATGTTCATCGAGCAGGCGGTCGTGCGCCCGCGCCACATCGAGGTCCAGATCCTCGCCGACCGCACCGGCGATACGATCCATCTCTACGAGCGCGACTGCTCCGTACAACGCCGGCACCAGAAGGTCATCGAGATCGCGCCCGCCCAGGGCCTCGACGAGACGACCCGGGCCGCCCTGCATCGCGATGCCATCGCGTTCGCCCGCTCGATCGGCTACGTCAACGCGGGGACCGTCGAGTTCCTCCTCGACACCGCGGGGGAGCGCGCCGGCGAGCACGTCTTCATCGAGATGAACCCCCGCATCCAGGTCGAGCACACCGTCACCGAGGAGGTCACCGACGTCGATCTCGTCGTCGCGCAGCTGCGCATCGCCGCCGGCGAGACGCTGCGCGACCTCGGACTCGAGCAGGACGAGATCGGCGTGCGCGGCGTCGCGATCCAATGCCGGATCACCACGGAGGACCCCGCGCAGGACTTCCGGCCCGACACCGGGCGGATCACGACCTACCGCTCGCCCGGCGGCGCCGGCATCCGGCTCGACGGCGGCACCGTCGCTGCCGGCGTGCAGGTCAGCCCCCACTTCGACTCGATGCTCGTCAAGCTCATCGCGCGCGGCCGGACCTGGCCGATCGCCGTCGCGCGCACCCGGCGCGCGCTCGCCGAGTTCCGGCTCCGCGGCGTCGCGACCAACATCGCGTTCCTCCAAGCGGTGCTCGACGACCCCGCCTTCCTCGCGGGCGACCTGTCCACGGCGTTCATCGAGGAGCGACCGCACCTCCTCGACTCCCGTCACTCGCAGGACCGCGCGAGCCGCCTACTGCGCTGGCTCGCCGAGACGACCGTCAACCAGCCCCACGGGGACGGCGCCGGCCTCGTGCGGCCCGCGACGAAGCTCCCGAGCGTCGACCTCGACACCCCGCCCCCGCCCGGCTCACGGCAGCGACTGCGCGAGCTCGGCCCGTCCGGCTTCGCCGCCGCCCTGCGGGCGCAGCAGGCGCTCGCCGTCACCGATACGACGTTCCGGGACGCCCACCAGTCGCTGCTCGCCACCCGCGTGCGGACCGCCGACCTCACCGCCGCGCTCCCGGCGCTCACGCGCCTGACGCCGCAACTGCTCTCGATCGAGGCGTGGGGCGGCGCCACCTATGACGTGAGCCTGCGCTTCCTCGGCGAAGACCCATGGGAGCGGCTCGCCGCGATCCGCGAAGCGGACCCCAACATCGCGATCCAGGCGCTCCTGCGCGGACGCAACACCGTCGGCTACACCCCGTACCCGCAGCTCGTCACCGACGCGTTCGTCCGCGAGGCCGCGGCGACCGGCGTCGACATCTTCCGCGTCTTCGACGCGCTCAACGACGTCGAGCAGATGCGGCCCGCCATCGAATCCGTGCTCGAGACCGGCACCGCCGTCGCGGAAGGCGCCATGAGCTACACGGGCGACCTGCTCGACCCCGCCGAGGACCTCTACACGCTCGACTACTGGCTGCGCCTCGCAGAACAGATCGTCGGCACCGGGGCGCACATCCTCGGCATCAAAGACATGGCGGGCCTGCTGCGTCCCGAAGCCGCGGCGCGGCTCGTCACCGCCCTGCGATCGCGCTTCGACGTCCCCGTCCACGTCCACACGCACGACGCCGCAGGCGGACAACTCGCGACCCTCCTCGCGGCGAGCGCCGCCGGCGCCGACGCCGTCGACGCCGCCGCAGCGCCCATGGCCGGCACCACCTCGCAGCCGAGCCTGTCCGCGCTCGTCGCCGCGCTCGCGCACACCGAGCGAGACACTGGGCTGAGCCTGCGCGCCGTCGGCGAGCTCGAACCGTACTGGGAGGCCGTGCGCAGCGCCTACCGGCCATTCGAATCCGGACTACCCGGACCCACCGGCCGCGTCTACGAGCACGAGATCCCCGGCGGGCAGCTCTCCAACCTGCGCCAGCAGGCGATCGCCGTCGGGCAGGGCGAGCACTTCGAGCGCGTCGAAGACGCGTACGCCGCCGCCAACCGCATCCTCGGCCGGCCGCCGAAAGTCACGCCCAGCTCGAAAGCCGTCGGCGACCTCGCGCTCGCACTCGTCGCCGCCGGCGCCGACCCCACGGACTTCGAGCGCGACCCGCAGCGCTACGACATCCCCGACAGCGTCATCGGCTTCCTCGCCGGCGAGCTCGGCGACCCGCCCGGTGGTTGGCCGGAGCCCTTCCGCACCAAGGCGCTCGCCGGTCGCGAGCGCTCCATCGAGATCACGCCGCTCAGCCCCGAGGACGAGGCGGAGCTGCGCGGGGAGCCGGCCACCCGGCGTTCTGCTCTGAATCGCCTCCTGTTCCCGGGGCCCACGCGCACCTTCACGCAGTGGCGCGCCGACTACGGCGACGTCAGCGTCATCGACACCCTCGACTACCTCTACGGCCTCAAACCCGAGACCGAGCACATCGTGCCGCTCGAGCCCGGCGTGCAGCTCTTCGTCGGGCTCGAGGCGATCGGCGAGGCCGACGAGAAGGGCATGCGTACCGTCATGCTCACGCTCAACGGGCAACTGCGCCCGGTCATCGTCCGCGACGAGTCGATCCAGGTCGTCACGCGCAGCGCCGAGAAAGCCGACGCAGCCATCCCCGGGCAGGTCGCCGCACCGTTCTCCGGACTCGTCACACTCAAAGTCGACACCGGCGCCGAGGTCGCGCAAGGCGAGCAGATCGCCGTCATCGAGGCGATGAAGATGGAAGCCGCGATCACGGCCCCCGTCGCGGGCACCGTCCGGCGACTGGCCGTCCCTGAGAGCGCACGGGTCGAGGCGGGCGACCTCATCGTCGAGATCGCGTGACGCCGAGGCACCCCGATCTCGCTAGACTGACGCGACCGAAAGGTAGGCAATATGGCAGCGCGTGAGGGATCCGAGGGCCGAGAACCGGCGAATACGGCGGCGACGGCGACGGACCAGATCATCACGATCGATCTCCCGCCCACCGTGCACGAGACGCCGGCCGACGAGGCGGCGATCGCGCTCAACGACATTCCCGTTGACCCCGTGCTCGCCAAGCCCGTCGAGCAGGTCGTCACGACGACCATCACGATGCCCGCCGACGCGGTCGCGAGCCGGCGCGAGACCCCCGCCATGCTCACGCCCGAGCGCATCGTCAGCACGCGCGGCAAGGCGAAGCCGAAGCCCCCCGAGGGCGGGCTGCAGCGATTCATCTACGAGCTCACCTTCCACGCGTACCACCCCGGCGACGCGAAGCCCGTGCGCTCCCGCAAGTCGCTCGAGCAGCGCATCGCGCGCCGCCTCGACGGGCCCGCCCGCTTCGTCGCCGTGCTGTCGCGGAAGGGCGGCGTCGGCAAGACGACCGTCTCGACGCTGCTGGGGATGGCGCTCGCGAGCATCCGCGAGGACCGGGTCGTCGCGATCGACGCGAACCCGGACCGCGGCACGCTCGCCGAGCGCATCACGAAGACGACCGAGGAGACCGTGCGCGACCTCGTCGAGAGCGCGGCCGACATCCACGCCTTCTCCGACTTCCAGAAGCGCGTGTCGCGGGACGAGACCCGCCTCGACATCCTCGCGTCCGACACGAACCCGAACCTCCAGGAGGAGTTCGACGCGGACGACTACAACACGGTCGCGGACCTCGCGAAGCGGTTCTACTCGATCGTGCTCACCGACTGCGGCACCGGCATGATCCACTCCGTCATGAAGGCGACGCTCGACCGGGCCGACCAGCTCGTCGTCGTGTCGGGCGGCAGCCTCGACGAGGCGCGCCTCACGTCGGAGACCATCTCCTGGCTCGAGAACAACGGCTACGAGGACCTCGCGCGGCATGCCGTCGTCGCCCTCAACACGGCGACGCAGGGCACGAACCTGCTGATCCTCGACGAGCTCGAGGAGCACTTCGCGAGCCGCGTCCGCGACATCGTGCGCATCCCCTACGACCCGCTGCTCGCGACCGGCGCGACCATCCACTTCGACGCGCTCAAGCCGCTCACGCAGGAGTCCATCCGAGAGCTCGCCGCGTCCGTCGTGGACGGGCTGCCCGACCACGACGCGGGATGACCGCGCGGGAGATCCGCCTCTTCGGCGACCCCGTGCTGCGCAGCGCGTGCGACCCGGTGCGCGTGGGCGCGAACGGGAACGACGCCCTCGTGGAGGACCTGCTCGACTCGGTGCGGCTGCCCGGCCGGGCCGGGGTCGCCGCGAACCAGATCGGCGTGGGCCTGCGGGCGTTCTCGTGGAACATCGACGGGGAGGTCGGCTACGTGCTGAACCCCGTGCTCGTCGAGGTGCGCGGCGAGCCGGAGCCGGTGGACGAGGGCTGCCTCTCCGTGCCGGGCGTCGGCTACCCGCGGATGCGCCACCCGTGGGCGCGCGTCGAGGGCGTCGACCTCGTGGGCGACCCGGTCGTCGTGGAGGGCGACGGCGTCATGGCGCAAATGCTCCAGCACGAGTGCGACCACCTCGACGGGCACCTGTACATCGAGGGGCTCGAGGCCGAGGTCAAGCGCGAGGCGATGCGCGAGATCCGCGCCCAGGACTGGTACCGCGCGCAGCGCTGACCTCGCTCAGGGAGCCGCACGTGTGGATCAGGGCTGGGTGCTGATCCCCTGGGTCTCGGTGCCCGCGCCCGTGTAGAGGCCCTCGATCGTGTCGGCGAAATCCTGCGTGATGACGTGCCGCTTGATCGACAGCTTCGGGGTCAGGTGCCCGCTCGCCTCCGTCCACGTCGTGTCGAGGATCGCGAACTTCCGGATCGACTCCGCGCGCGAGACCTTCGCGTTCGCGGCGTCGATCGCGCGCTGCACCTCGGCGATGACCTTCGGATTGCGTGCCGCGTCGGCCAGCGAGAGGTCCTTCGGCTCGCCGTTGTTCTCGAGCCAGACCGGGAGCATCTCCTCGTCGAGGGTGATGAGCGCGGCGACGAAGGGCTTGCGGTCGCCGACGGCGACGACCTGCCCGACGAGCGTGTTGGACCGGATCGGGTCCTCCAGCTGGGCGGGCGCGATGTTCTTGCCGCCGGCCGTGATCAGCAGCTCCTTCTTGCGGCCCGTGATCGTCACGTAGCCCTCGTCGTCGATCGAGCCGAGGTCGCCCGTGTGCAGCCATCCGTCCGCGTCGAACGCCTCGCTCGTCGCGGCCTCGTTTCTCCAGTAGCCCTCGAAGACGCACACACCCTTCACGAGCAGCTCGCCGTCGTCGCTGAGCCGGACCGCGTTGCCCGGCAGCGGGACGCCAACCGTGCCGATCTTGAACTTGGTCGGCAGGTTGACGGTCACCGGCGCCGTCGTCTCCGTGAGGCCCCAGCCCTCGAGCACGCTGACACCGAGGCTCCGGAAGAAGTGCCCCAGGTAGAGGCCGAGTGGCGCCGACCCGGAGATCGCGTACTGCACGCGTCCGCCGAGCCGCGCGCGCAGCTTCGAGAGCACGAGCCGGTCGAACAGGGCGAACTGGAGCTTCAGCCCGAGTGGCACCTTGCCGTCGTCGAGCGCCTTCGAGTGTGCGACCGCGACCGCGGCCGCCTTGCGGAAGATCTTCCCCTTGCCGCCGCCCTCGGCGACCTGCTCGGCCGAGTTGTAGACCTTCTCGAAGACGCGCGGGACGGCGAGGAGGAACGTCGGACGGAAGCTGCCGAGTGACTCGACGAGCTTCGAGGTGTCGGGCTGGTGCCCGACCTTCGCGCCCGCGACGACCGCGAGCACCGAGATGAAGCGAGCGAAGACGTGCGACAGGGTGATGAACAGCACCGTCGACGACTCGGTGTTGAGGACCTCCGGGAACGACGCGACCGAGTTCCTCGAGAGCTCGACGAAGTTCGAGTGGGTGAGCACACAGCCCTTCGGACTGCCCGTAGAACCCGACGTGTAGATGAGCGTCGCGAGGTCGGAGCCGCGGGCGATCCGGCGGCGTCGCTCGATCTCCTCGTCGGGCACGTCGCGGCCCTGCTCGACGAGACGGTCGAGATTGCCGGCGTCGATCTGCCACACCTTGGTCACGTGCGGCACGTCGGCACGGATCTCGTCGAAGCGGGCGAAGTGCTCGCTCGTGTGGAAGATCGCCGCGGTCGCGCCAGAATCCGTGAGATTCCACTGGATCTGCGCCGGGGCGGCGGTGTCGTAGATCGGCACGAGCGCCGCGCCCGCGAACCACGTCGCGAAGTCGATGAGCGTCCACTGGTACGACGTGCGCGCCATCAGCCCGATCTTGTCCCCCGGCTCGACGCCGGCTGCGACGAACCCCTTGGCGAGCGCGATGACCTCGTCGTAAAAGGTCCGCGCCGTCACGTCTCGCCAGCCCGCCCCGTCCGGGACGGCGAACAGCGGACTGTCCGGGGTCGCCTTGACACGCGCGACGAGCAGATCGGTCGTATTCGCCTCGGGATCCGCGGGTACGACGGCAGGGGTCGAGAATTCCTTCACAGCAGCTCCTTTGGCACCGTGGGGGGTTTCCTCGATTGTATGCGGGTCGGCGCGGGGGCCACGGGCATTAGATTGGTCCGCGATGTTCTACTGGTTCCTCAAGCACATCCTCGTGGGCCCGTTCCTCTGGACGGTCTTCCGGCCCTGGGTGCGCGGCGTGCAGAACGTCCCCAAGGAAGGCCCCGTGATCCTCGCGGGCAACCACGTGTCGTTCCTCGACTCGATCTTCATGCCGCTCGTGCTCGACCGGAAGGTGACCTTTCTCGCGAAGTCGGAGTACTTCACCGGCAAGGGGATCAAGGGCTGGCTCATCCGGCTCTTCTTCACGGGCGCGGGACAGCTCTCGATCGACCGCGCCGGCGGCAAGGCCTCCGAGGCCTCGCTCAACACGGGGCTCGAGGTCCTCGCCGCCGGCGACCAGCTCGGCATCTACCCCGAGGGCACGCGCAGCCCCGATGGCCGGCTCTACCGCGGCCGAACCGGCATCGCGCGCATGGTGCTCGAATCGGGCGCGGTCGTCGTCCCCGCGATCGTGTACGACACCGACAAGGTCATGCCGCTCGGCTCGCGCTGGCCGCGTATCCACCGCGTCGGCGTCGTGTTCGGCGAGCCGCTCGACTTCTCGCGATACGCGGGCCTCGAGTCGGATCGCTTCGTGCTGCGCGCCGTGACCGACGAGATCGTCTACGAGATCGCCCGGCTGTCCGGCCAGGAGTACGTCGACATGTACGCTTCGAGCGCAAAGGCGAAGGCCAAGACGACGTAGCACGGCCGGTAGACTTGTCCGCCGTGTCCCAGATGTCAGAGCCCTTCGTCGCAGCCGAGCCCAGTGTCGTCGCCGGGCTCGACTATTGGCGTGAGCTCCCGATCAAGCAGCAGCCCTCCTACGAGGACGCCGGGCGCGTCTCCGAGGTCGCGGCACAGCTGAAGGCCCTCCCGCCGCTCGTCTTCGCCGGCGAGGTCGACAACCTCCGTGCGCGCCTCGCGAGCGCGGCCGTCGGCGAGGCGTTCGTCCTCCAGGGCGGCGACTGCGCCGAGACCTTCGCGGGCGCGACCGCGGACCAGATCCGCAACCGGATCAAGACGATCCTCCAGATGTCCGTCGTGCTGACGTACGCGGCGTCGAAGCCGGTCGTGAAGATGGGCCGGATGGCGGGACAGTTCGCCAAGCCGCGCTCGAGCGACACGGAGACCCGCGGAGATGTGACGCTGCCGGCCTACCGCGGCGACATCGTCAACGGCTACGACTTCACGCCGGAGTCGCGCGCCGCGGCACCCGGCCGGATGCTCGACGCGTACCACACGTCGGCGTCGACGCTGAACCTCATGCGCGCGTTCACCCAGGGCGGTTTCGCGGACCTGCGCGAGGTGCACTCGTGGAACCGCGGCTTCGCCGCCAACCCCATGATGCGCCGCTACGAGCAGCTCGCTGCGGAGATCGACCGGGCCATCAAGTTCATGGACGCCGCCGGTGCGTACTCCGACGAGCTGAAGCGCGCCGACGTCTGGTCGGCGCACGAGGGGCTGCTCATGGAGTACGAGCGGGCGCTGACGCGCATCGACTCGCGCACCGGCACGCCGTACGACACGTCGGCGCACTTCCTGTGGATCGGGGAGCGCACCCGCGACCTCGACGGCGCCCACGTCGACTTCTTCTCGCGCGTGCGCAACCCCATCGGCATCAAGCTCGGCCCGACGACCGACGTCGACACGATGCTGCGGCTCGTCGACAAGCTGGATCCAGAGCGCGAGCCCGGCAGGCTGACGTTCATCACCCGCATGGGCGCCGGCAGGATCCGCGAGGCGCTCCCGCCACTGCTCAGCGCGATTAAGTCGGAGGGCTCGACGCCCGTGTGGGTCACCGACCCGATGCACGGCAACGGGATCACGACGCCCAACGGCTACAAGACGCGTCGCTTCGACGACGTCGTCGACGAGGTCAAGGGCTTCTTCGAGGCGCACCGTGCCGTGGGCACCTACCCGGGCGGCATCCACGTCGAGCTCACGGGCGACGACGTCACCGAGTGCCTCGGCGGGGCGGAGCAGATCGACGAGGCCACGCTCGCGACGCGCTACGAGTCGCTCTGCGACCCGCGGCTCAACCACATGCAGTCGCTCGAGCTCGCGTTCCTCGTGGCCGAGGAGCTGCAGCGCCTCTGAGCTTAGGTCGGGCGCAAGTCCACCTGGAGCCGGCTGCCGCGCGGTGTGCTTGTTCCAGCGCCAGGCGTGAGCTGGCTGACCACGAACTGCTCAGGGAACATATCGCCGAGACTCGAGTAAGACAGCTGGAAGCCGAGAGCTTCAAGCTGAGGCTTCGCGTTCGCCCAAGTCTCGCCGACGACGTTTGGCACTTCGACGGGCTCGGGCCCCTGGGAAAGCACGAGCCCCACGGTGTCGCCGACTCGCACCGGATCTGTCGTCGGCGCCAGCCGGATCACCGCGTCGACCGATACCGTGTCGCTGTAGTCGCGGGCGGAGGTGTCCCCGACGACGAGTCCCGCTGCTTCGACGACCGTGATCGCAATATCGAGCGGCAGGTGTTCGACCGACGGCAGCGGCCCCGCTGAGACGATGAGCGAGATCGGGGTCTGCTCGAAGAGCTCCGCCGTGCCGGCGAGGTCGGCGCCGTCCGAGACGCGGTAGACGGCGAGCACCGTGTCGACCGGCGCCTCGGCGTTGAACTGGCGGATCGGGTCGGGCTGCACCGCGAAGTCGGCGAGCGCGAGGAGCGCCTCGTCGAGCGGCTGGCCGACGACGTCGGGGAAGGCGAGGAGCCGCGGTCCGGTCGAGATGACCAGCCCGACCTCGGATCCCCTGAGCACGGCGGTGCCTTCCGCGGGGTCGGTGCGGATCACGTTGCCGGCGAGGACGTCGACCGACGCCTCCTCGGTCCGCGCACCCGGTACGAGCCCCGCCTCCACGAGCGCCGCCTCGGCCGCCTCAGGCGAGAGGTTCGCGAGTCCGCTCGGGACCGCCACCTGGGCGCCCGGCCCGATGCTGAACCACCAGCCGGCCGTGCCGCCGCCCGCCGCGAGCAGCAGCACGAGGACGAGCGCGATCCAGCCGCGCCCGCGCCGCTTGCGCGTGCGCAGGTGCAGGGCGGCGGTGTTGGCGCTGAGCTGCGGGCCGGTCGCAGCGGCGGCAGCGGCGCGAGTGCGTCGAGGACCGGCGCCGCCGGCGATGACGGTCGTCTCCGCAGTCGGCTGCGCCGGCATCAGGATGCTCGTCTCACCCGTCTGCAGGCGCCGTCCGGGACCCGTGAGGATCTGGGTCTGGTGGCCCGTGTCGGACCCGGTGCCGGACAGCGCGGTCGCGAGCGAGCCGTGCGCGTCGAGCACCTGGTCGAGCATCGCCCGGGCGTCGGCCGGACGCTCCTCCGGCGTGCGGGCGGTCGCCCACTGCACGATCTCGTCGAGCTCGGCGGGGACGCGCGCGTTCTTGCCGGAAGGCGGCGGCACGGTCGAGTTCGCGTGCTGGTAGGCGATATGCACCGGCTGCTCGCCCTTGTACGGCTGCTCACCGGTGAGCATCTCGTACATCATGATGCCGACCGCGTAGATGTCGCTGCGGGCGTCGGCGATACCCCGGGTCACGAGCTCGGGGGAGAGATAGGCGATCGTGCCGAGGAGCGCGGCGCCGGTCGCGGTGTTCGCCGAGACGGCGCGCGCGAGCCCGAAGTCGCCGATCTTGATCCGGCCGTCGTCGGCGAGCAGGACGTTCTCCGGCTTGAGGTCGCGGTGGACGATGCCGGCGCGGTGCGCCGCGGCGAGACCGCCGAGCACCGCCTCGATGATGTCGAGCGTCTGCTCGGTCGTGAGCACCCGGTGCTCCTGGAGGAGCTCGCGAAGCGTGATCCCCGGGAGGTACTCCATGACGAGGTACGCCATGTCGCTGTCCTCGCCCTGATCGAAGACGGCGACGACGTTGGGGTGCGCGAGCCGCGCCGCGCTGCGGGCCTCGCGGATGAACCGCTCGCGGAAGGCGGCGTCGTCGGCGAGGTGCCCGTGCATGACCTTGACCGCGACCCGGCGTTCGAGCCGCAGGTCGGTCGCGAGGTAGACGGTCGCCATCCCGCCGCGCGCGATTCGGGACCGGACCTGGTACCGGCCGTCGAGTAGGCGACCGACCATCGGGTCTGCGGTCGCGTTCTCGGTCACTCCGGAAGTGTAGATCCCCGTCATTGCGGCCTTCTGGAGACACGTCGGGGAGGGGTGCCGATCACGACAGCTCCCCGAGCCACGCCCAGGCCGACGACTCCCACTTCGCATAGGCGTCGGGGTAGGCCGAGATCTGCACCGCTTGCGCGGCGACGGTCAGCGGCATCGACTGCCAGCCGGGGATGTCGAGGAGCCCGCGCGTGGGCACGCCGGGGCCGCCGTAGAAGCGCCGACTCGACTCCCACGGGTCGGTCAGCTGCGCGACGGTGCCCCAGCCCTGGCTGGGGCGCTGCTGGAAGAGTCCGACCGAGTCCCGGTCGCCCCAGTCGAGGTTGCGCAGCGTGGACTCCTGCGCGGCGGTCGCGAGGGCGATGACGATGCCGTAGTCCGGCACGCCCATCGAGCGGCCCACCTGGATGATGATGCTCGCGTAGTGCGCCATCGACTCCGTGAGCCCGACGGCGGCGTAGTCGTGGACCTCGGCGTACTGCGGCGCGGGCTCGGCCGGCGGCGCCTCGACGACGGGCGCTGGCGGCGGCGGGATCGTGACGATCTGGCCGGGGTAGATGATCGAGCTCGGGCTGAAGCCGTTCGCCGAGAGCAGGGACTGGGCCTCGACGCCGTAGAGGGCCGCGACGGACGTGAGGCTCTCGCCCGAGGCGACGGTGTGCCGCTGCTGCTGCGGGACGGGCGGCTCCTCGGCCGGGGGTGCCGCCGGCTCGATCGGGCCGGACGCGGTGAGCTTGAGGATCTGTCCCGCGTGGATCGCGGTGCTCCAGCTCAGGCCGTTGAGCGCGAGCAGCGACGCGGTCGACAGTCCGTAGCGCGCGGCTATGTCGGGGAGCGTCTCGTGCTGGCCGACCGTGTAGAGCGCGGGCGGCGCGACGGTCGTGCGGATCGCGGTCGCGGCAGCGGCCGCGGCGCGCTTCGCCTCGGCGAAGGCCTCGCGCACGGTCGTCCCGCGATCGGTGACGGGGGGCTTTGGCTTAGGGGACTTCGCCTTGGTGTCGGCAGGGATCGCGACGCCGGTCACGGTCGTGGAGAACGCGAGCGTCCCGGCCACCAGCAGCGGGATGGCCGGTCCCATACGCCGCCGTTCGCCCGTGCCCCGCTCGCGGGCCCGACGCTCGCGCCGGGTGCGTGCGGGCTCGGTGCTGGGCCGCAGGCCGTGCAGCGCGTTGGCGGCGGTGAACGGGGGCACGCTCCCGGTCGCTGCTGCCGTCATGATCTCGTCCTTCTCTCCGGCCTGAGAGGGTTGGTGATATCGATAATCCCGACAACGTTGACATATAGAGCGAACCAAGTCAACCAACGTGACTGATGTGAAAACAGATGCGTCTAGCTCAGTGTTTGAAACGCTTCCGCGTCGCGCGTGGTCGAGCGCGATGCGCCACCTGTGAGATATTCGAACGCGTGGTGCAGCCCGATGTCGTGTGGGTGACGGTTCCGGAGATCGCGGAGCGGTTCGAGGTCAAGCTGAGTCAGGTGCATCGCCTGATCGAGGAGCGCTCGCTGCTCGCGAGCCGCATCGACGGCGTCGTCAAGGTGCCGGAGCTCTTCCTGGGCGAGACGGAGCCGCTGCGCGAGCTGCGCGGTACGGTGCTGCTGCTGCTCGACGCGGGCTTCAGCGAGGCGGAGGCGATGACCTGGCTGCTCGAGGACGAGCCGAGCCTCGGGACGAGCCCGATCCTCGCGCTTCGCGCCGGGCGCAAGAGCGAGGTCCGGCGCGTGGGCCAGGCGCTGGCGTTCTGAAGTCTCGATACGCCGCTACGCGGCTATTCGACCCGCGGGCGCTGGAGCCCTCAGGCGTCGCGGCGAGACACCGCTTCCGCGAGGGCGAGCAGCTCTCGGCGGGCGAGCCCGGTGATGCGGGCGCCGTCGATCGCGGTCGTCGCCTGCCCGAGGTTGTAGTCGATCGCGCGCTCCACCTGGTCGACCGCGCCGCACTCGCGCAGCGTGCGGCGGATGAGGTCGACCTGCGCCTCGTCCAGCTCGGGATCGCCGAGCAGCTCGTCGAGGAGGGATCGGGCGGAGCCGGGGAGCGCGGCGCGGGCGAGGGCGATGAGGACGGTGCGCTTGCCCTCGCGCAGATCGTCGCCCGCCGGCTTGCCGGTCGTCTCGGGGTCCCCGTACACGCCGAGCAGGTCGTCGCGCAGCTGGAACGCGATGCCGAGCGGGAGGCCGAAGCCGCGCAGCGCCGCGACCTGCTCGGCGTCCGCGCCGCCGAGCAGCGCGCCGATCGCCAGGGGGGCCTCGACCGAGTACTTCGCCGACTTGTGCACGACGACCCGCTGGGCGCGCCGCGCCGCGTCGGCGTCGGGTCGCGCGATCCAGGAGTGCTCCTCGAGGATGTCGAGGTACTGGCCGAGGGTCACCTCGGTGCGCATCCGCTCGAACTCGGCGGTCGCGGCGGCCGCGGCGGCGCGGTCGGTGAGGAGGCCGGTCGCGATCCGCAGCGCGGAGTCGGCCCAGCCGAGCAGCAGGTCTCCGAGCAGGATCGCGGCGCCGTCGCCGAAGCGCTCGGGGTCCTTGGTCCAGGAGCTCTCGCGATGCAGCTGCGCGAAGGCGGTGCGAGCAGCCGGCCGCCCGCGTCGCGTCGCCGAGCGGTCGATGATGTCGTCGTGGACGAGCGCCGCGGCGTGGAGCAGTTCGAGCGCGGCCGCGACGCCGACGACCGCGTCGACATCGCCATCGGGGGCGGATGGCGCCATCGGATCGAGGTCGTCCGGGATGCCCGCAACGGAACGCCAGCCCCAGTAGCAGAAGCGCGCCCGGAAGCGCTTGCCGCCCGCGAGGAGTCCGCGTGCCTCGTCGATGAGCGGGCTCAGGTCGCTCGAGATGGCCTCGGCGTGCGTCGCCTGCTGATCGAGGAATGCGTCGAGCGCGTCCTGGACGAGGTCGGTCAGGCGCGAGCTGTCTGCCACACGATGAGTGTAGGGCGGCGCTCCCGTCAGACCGAGGCTCGCCGACTCCCGGCTACGCGGCGTATCATCGGGCCTGTCATCGAGAGAGGAAGTGACGGCCATGGCTCTGTCCGAGCGTGAGCAGCGCCTCCTGGAGGAGATGGAGCGAAACCTCCTCCAGCATGAGGCGGACGTCGTCGCCCCCGGCGCGAATCGCGGCCTGCACTACGGCTCGCTGCTCGTCGGCATCCTCATCGCGGTGGTCGGACTCGGCGGGGTCATTGCCGCGATCGCGTTCAAGGCGGCCTGGATCGGCGTGGTCGGCTTCGCGATCATCGTCGTCGGCATTCTCGTCGCGATGCGGCGGACCGTGCCGGATGCGCCTGTCGGCCTCGACGGCGACGGCCCTCGTCCGGCGGGCTCGAAGCCGCAGCGCACGTCGTTCCTCTCGTCCTTCGAGGACCGCTGGGACCGGCGCAATGACGATCGAGACGGGGCATAGTCCTCCACCTCGCTCCACGTTCGAACTCCCCCGAGAAATCGGGGGAGTTCTTCGTTTCCGGCGAGAAATTCTGCGCCGGATGCGCGACAAAGTGGAGGGAAGTGGAGTAAAGTGGAGGAAACCTAGGGACTGGCCGGAAACCGAGGGGGAGGAGCACCGATGCTGCTCGGCACGTACCTCCCCAAGCTCGACGACAAAGGCCGCCTGATCCTCCCCGCCAAGTTCCGCGACGAGCTCGCCGGCGGCGTCGTCATCGCCCGCGGCCAGGAGCGCTGCCTCTACGTCTTCGCCGAGCGCGAGTTCGAGTCGTTCTACGACAAGCTGCGCCAGGCCCCGGTCTCTAGCCGCCAGGGCCGCGACTACACGCGCATGCTGCTCTCCAGTGCGAACCAGGAGCGGCCCGACGCCCAGCACCGCGTGACGATCCCGCCGATCCTGCGCGAGTACGCCGGGCTCGAGCGCGACCTCACCGTCATCGGCGCCGGCAATCGGGCCGAGATCTGGTCGACCTCCGCCTGGAACGCGTACTACGCCGCCGTCGAGGACGACTACGTCAACACCGCCGAGGAGGTGATCCCCGGACTGTTCTGAGCCTGGCGACGCCGGACCCCGGCGCCGATCCCCAGCCGCGCACCCTGACCCCCTTCCCCTGGGCCAGGTGGTGCGGATGGGGATCCGCACCGGGGAGCGGCGGCCGGGAGGGACGGGAGAACGCCATGAACGACACCGCGATCCACACCCCGGTCATGCTCGAGCGCATGCTCGAGCTGCTCGCGCCCGCGCTCGGTCACGAGGGCGCCGTCGCGATCGACGCGACGCTCGGCATGGGCGGGCACGCCGAAGCGCTGCTCACGGCGTTCCCGAGCCTGCGACTTATCGGCATCGATCGGGACACGGACGCGATCGAGATCGCGTCGCGCCGCCTCGCCTTCGCCGCCGACCGGCTCACGATCGTGCACGCCGTCTACGACGAGATCGACCGGGCGCTGGCGGCGGCCGGCACCGACCGGGTCGACGCGGTGCTCTTCGACCTCGGCGTCTCATCGCTGCAGCTCGACGTCGCCGAGCGCGGCTTCGCGTACGCGCAGGACGCCCCGCTCGACATGCGGATGGACCGCACGAGCGGGCCGACCGCGGCCGAGGTCGTGGCCGGGTACTCCGAGGGCGACCTGCGGCGGATCTTCCGCGAGTACGGCGAGGAGAAGCTCGCGCAGCGCTACGCGCAGCGCATCGTCCGGGAGCGGGCGATCGAGCCGATCGCGACGAGCGCGCGGCTCGTGCGGATCATCTCGGACGCGACGCCCGCGGCCGCCCGGCGGGCGGGACACCCCGCCAAGCGCGTCTTCCAGGCGCTGCGCATCGAGGTCAACCGGGAGCTCGAGGTGCTGGCGCGCGCGATTCCCGCAGCGCTCGACGCGCTCGTCGTCGGCGGCCGGATCGTCGTGCTCGCGTACCAGTCGCTCGAGGACCGGATCGTCAAGCAGGAGCTCGCGGCCCGGTCGCGGTCGACCGCGCCGGCCGGGCTCCCCGTCGAGCTGCCCGAGCACCGCCCGGAGTTCCGCCTGCTCACCCGTGGGGCCGAGCTCGCCGACGAGGCGCAGCGCGCCGCGAACCCGCGATCGATCCCGGTGCGCCTGCGCGCCGCCGAACGCCTCAAGGACGCCGCATGAGTGCCACCGCCCCGATCCGCGTCCCGCGCGGGCGTCACCTGCGCTCGGAGAGCCTCGCCCCGAGCCCGCGCCGGCTCACCGAGGTCATCACGACGAAGCGCCAGCGCCGCGCCCGCCCGCGGGTGCTCCACGCGATCGTCGCGATCGGCGGCGTCATCGCGATCGTCGGCGCGCAGCTGCTGCTCTCGATCGCGATCAGCGGGGGCGCCTACCGGATCAGCGACCTCCAGCAGGAGCAGCGCGCGCTCACCCGCGAGTCGCTGAGCCTCGGCGAGCAGCTGTCCGTCGCGGCGGCGACGCAGCACCTCGCGAACGCGGCCGCGTCGCTCGGCATGATCCCCGCGCCCGGCGCCGCGTTCCTCGACCTCGAGACGGGCGTCGCGGTCGGCGCCCCCGGCATGCCCGACACGACCGGCTGCGGCGGCGCCTGCAACCTCGTGCCGAACGCGCTCACGGCGGGCCTGCCGCCGGTCCTGCCCGCGACCGGGCAAGTCAACCCGCTCGCCGCGCAGACTCCCGCCGAAACGCCGCCCGCCTCCACGGGCATCCCCGGACCGGTGACACACTGACCAGGATGCGCGAGGACCAGGGGGTGAGGACTCGCCGCAACGGCGGGCGATTCGGCGTCGCGATCGTCCTCGTCCTCATCGTCGTCATCGCGTTCGCGGTCCGGCTCGTGGACATCCAGATCGTCTCCGCCTCGACGCTGACGCAGGAGGCGAAGGACCGACGGGCGCTGCAGGCCCCCGTCTACGGCACCCGCGGCGACATCATCGACCGCTCGGGCAACGTCCTCGCGGACAGCGTCGAGCGCTACGACATCACGGCGTCCCCGCGCGTCGCGCTCGGCTTCACGGAGATGAACGGCTCGGTCGAGCAGGCGCTCGCCGGCATCTCGGGCGTCACCGGGCAGGACCCGCTCGAGCTCATGGCGATCCTCCAGGAGGACCCCGCGAGCGACTACGCGGTGCTCTCCAAGGGGCTGACGCTCGAGCAGTTCCAGGCGGTCGACGCGCTCGGGATCCCCTGGGCGTACGCGGTGCGCGTGCAAGCCCGGACGTACCCGAACGGCGCGGTCGCCGGCAACCTGCTCGGCTTCCTCGGCACCGACGAGCCGCTCGCCGGCCTCGAACGATCCGAGAATGCGTGTCTCGCGGCGCAGGACGGGGTCGTCAGCTATGAGAGCTCGGAGGACGGGGTGCGCATCCCCGACACCGCCGTGACGGAGGTGCCCGCCGTCGACGGCGGGACGCTCCAGCTCACGATCGACCGCGACCTCCAGTGGTACCTGCAGGAGTCGGTCGTCAAGGCCGCCGCCAACTTCGGCGCGACGTGGGGCTCGGCCGCCGTCATCCGCGTCTCGGACGGCGCGATCATGGCCCTCACCGACTGGCCGACGCTCGACCCGAACAACTTCCAGGAGGCCGACCCCGGCGTGACGGGCTCCCGCGCCTTCGCGATCCCGTACGAGCCCGGGTCGATCATGAAGCCGATCAACGCGGCGATCGCGATCGACATGGGCACCGTGGCCGCGGCGACACCGCTCGACGCGCCCTACCGGCGCGACTTCGGCGAGGCGGGCATCATCACCGACGCGACCTGGCACGACCCGCACCTCACGGTGGCGGGCAGCCTCGTCGAGTCCTCGAACACCGGCACCTCGGCGATCGCCGACACGATGCAGAACGAGACGCGCTATGACTACCTGCGCGCCTTCGGCTTCGGCCAGGCGACGGAGGTCGACTTCACGGGCGAGTCGGGCGGCTACCTCCCGGAACTGCAGGACTGGGACGCGCGCACGCGGCTCGTGATCGGCTACGGCCAGGCCATGTCCACGACGATCCTGCAGATGGCGAGCGCCTACCAGGTCCTCGGCAACGACGGCGTGCGGATGCCGCTCAAGCTCGTGCAGTCCTGCACGCTGCCGGACGGCACGGTCCAGACGCCCGACATCGGCGAGCCCGTCCAGGTGATCAGCCCGCAGACCGCGGCGGTCAGCCGCGACATGCTCGAGATGGTCTTCCTCAACAACGGCGTGACCGACTCGCTCGCGATCCCGGGGTATCGTCTCGGGGTGAAGTCGGGCACCGCGGAGGTCGTGGACCCCGAGACCGGGACGTACGGCAACCGCACCGTCATCTCCTACGCGGGTCTCGTGCCGGTCGACCGACCCGAGTACGCGATCGTCGTCTCGCTGGGGGTGCCGTGGGCCGCGTTCTCCAGCAATCTCGCGCCGTACTGGCGCGTCGTCGCGAGCCAGGTCATCACGATGTTCCACGTGCAGCCCTCCGCCGGATCGGCGACCGAGATCCCCCTCACCTGGTGATGCGTTGATCCGGCTGACCGCGGCCGAGGTGGCCAACATCGTCCAGGGCGAGCTGCGCGGCAGCGGCGACGCCCTCGTCACGGGCGAGGCCCAGACCGACTCGCGACTCGTCGGCGACGGCGACGTGTTCTTCGCGCTGCCGGGCGAGACGACGGATGGCGCCCGGTTCGCATCGGCCGCGGCCTCCGCCGGCGCGACCCTCGTCGTCGCCCAGCAGCCGCTCGAGCTCGAGGTCCCGGTCGTCGTCGTCGCCGACGCGCTCGCCGCGCTCGGCGAGCTCGCGCGCGCGGTCGTCGCACGGGTCCGCAGTCAAGGCGACCTGCGTGTCGTCGCCGTGACCGGATCCAACGGCAAGACGACGACGAAGAACATGCTCCGCGACATCCTGAGCACCGCGGGCGAGACCGTCGCGCCGGAGGGCTCCTTCAACAACGAGGTGGGTGCGCCCGTCACGATGCTCCGGGTGAGGCCGAACACGCGCTTCCTCATCGCGGAGCTCGGCGCCGACGCGGTCGGCGACATCGAGAAGCTCGCTCGCCTCGCCCCGCCCGACGTCGGGATCGTGCTCAAGGTGGGGACCGCGCACATCGGCAAGTTCGGGAGCCAGGAGCGGATCGCCATCGCCAAGGGCGAGCTCGTGCGCGATCTGCCCGCCGAGGCGACCGCCGTGCTCAATCGGGACGACCCGCGGGTCGCCGGGATGCCGACGGCCGCGCGCGTGCGGCGCTTCGGGCTGCGGGACGGCGCTCCCGATCCCGAGGACTGGCTCGCCGACGGCATCCGCGTGACCCTCGACGGCACGGCGTTCACGCTCCTCCACGGCGGCGACCAGCGCGAGGTGCGCCTGCGCATCCTCGGCGAGCACCACGTCATGAACGCGCTCGCCGCGATCGCGGCCGCCGACGCCGTCGGCGTGGGCCCCGAGCGCTCCGTCCCCGCCCTGGAGGCGATGGTGCGCGCCGAGCAGTGGCGGATGGAGGTGCTGGAGGCGCCCGACGGCGTCGTCGTCATCAACGACGCCTACAACGCGAGCCCCGAGTCGATGGCCGCGGCGCTGCGCTCGCTCGCCGAGCTGACACGAGACCAGACCCCGAGTCGACGCGCGATCGCCGTGCTCGGCGAGATGGCGGAGCTTGGGCCGCACGCGACCGAGGCGCACGATCGCATCGGCCGGCTCGCCGTCCGACTCAACATCGATCGCCTCGTCGTGGTCGGGGAGCGCGCCCGCGCGATGCACCTCGGCGCCCAGCACGAAGGGTCGTGGGGCGAGGAGGCGCTGTTCGTCGAGACGAATGAGGCGGCCTACGATGCTGTCCGTGCGCTGCTGCGAGCCGGGGACGTCGTCCTCGTGAAGTCGTCGAAGTCCGCGGGACTCCGACACGTCGGCGACCGGATCGCCGGGCGGACGAACGCCGAGGGGGCCACGTCGTGATCGCGCTGCTCATGTCGGCGGGTCTCTCGCTCCTCTTCACGCTCTTCCTCACGCCGCTGTTCACGCGCCTGTTCAAGCGGATCGGCTGGGGCCAGTACATCAACGCGGACGGGCCCCGCACGCACGAGGTCAAGCGCGGCACGCCCACGATGGGCGGCATCGTCTTCATCACCGGCGCGGTCTTCGGCTACCTCGTCGGCTACTGGATCGCGGGGGAGCAGCCCTCGATGTCGGGCGCGCTCGTCCTCTACCTGATGTGCGGGCTCGCGCTCATCGGCTTCATCGACGACTTCATGAAGACGCACAAGCGGCGCAGCCTCGGGCTCGTGCCGTGGCAGAAGATCGTCGGCCAGGTCATCGTCGCGGGCGGCTTCGCGGCGCTCGCGCTCAACTTCCCCGACGAGCACGGCCTGACGCCCGCGTCGTACCAGATCTCCGCCGTCCGCGACATCCCGTGGCTCGACCTCGCGACCTGGGGCCTCGTGATCGGCGGCATCCTGTTCGCCGTCTGGGTGACGTTCCTCGTCGTCGCGACCTCCAACGGCGTCAACCTGACCGACGGCCTCGACGGCCTCGCGGCCGGCTCCTCGATCTTCGCCTTCATCGCGTACATCGTCATCGGCTTCTGGCAGTTCAACCAGTGGTGCTTCAGCCCGCGGCTCGATCTCGACGTCGCCGCGACCTGCTACATGGTCCGCGACCCGCTCGACCTCGCGATCGTCGCGGCCGCGATCACCGGATCGCTGCTCGGCTTCCTGTGGTGGAACACCTCGCCCGCCAAGATCTTCATGGGCGACACCGGATCCCTCGGGCTCGGCGGCGCCATGGCGGCCCTCGCGATCCTGAGCCGCACCGAACTGCTCCTCGTCCTCGTCGGCGGCCTGTTCGTCATCGAGGCGGGCTCGGTCATCATGCAGCGCACCTACTTCAAGATCACCCGCGGCAAGCGCATCCTGCGCGCGAGCCCGCTGCATCACCACTTCGAGATGCTCGGCTGGGGCGAGGTCACGGTCGTCGTGCGCTTCTGGATCATCTCCGCCCTCTTCGTCGCCGCCGCGGTCGGGCTGTTCTACCTCGAATGGATCACGAGGAACTCGTGAGTCGCCTCGACGACCTGACGTCGTGGCACGCCGACTGGCGCGGGCTGCGCGTCGCCGTCCTCGGGCTCGGCGCGACGGGGTTCGCCGCCGCCGACACGCTCGCGGAGCTCGGCTGCGAGGTCGTCGTCGTCGCCGAGCGGCCGGATGCGGACCGCGAGGCGATCCTCGAGGTCCTCGACGTGCGCTTCATCCTGCAGAACGCGAGGGACGAGCTCCCAGCCGAGCTCACCGCGTTCTCCCCGGACCTCGTGATCGTCTCGCCCGGCTATCACCCCGACCACCCGCTCATCGAGCGGCTCGCGGCCGAGGGCGTGGCGATGTGGGGGGACATCGAGCTCGCCTGGCGGGTGCGTGACAAGGTGGAGGCCGCCGACTGGATCCTCGTGACCGGCACGAACGGGAAGACGACGACGACCCGGCTGGCGGGACACCTGCTGCGCGGCGCCGACCTGCGGGCCGCCGAGGTCGGCAACATCGGCGTCCCGGTGCTCGACGCGGTGCGCCGGCCGGAGGGCTTCGACGTCCTCGTCGTGGAGCTCTCGAGCTATCAGCTGCATTGGCTGCCGCTCGTCGGTCCGGGTGCCCTCCGCCCGCTCGCGGCGGTCTGCCTCAATGTGGCGGACGATCACCTCGATTGGCACGGATCCCGGGCGGCCTACGAAGCGGCGAAGAGCCGCGTCTACGCGAACGCGCGCGTCGCGGCCGTGTACAACCGCGCGGAGCCCGCGACGATCCGGATGGTCGAGGACGCGGATGTCGAGGAGGGCTGCCGGGCGATCGGCTTCGACCTGGGCTCGCCCGGGCCGAGCGAGTTCGGGATCGTCGACGGCATCGTCGTCGACCGCGCGTTCCTCGACGACCGCCATCACCGCGCGCTCGAGGTCACGACGCTCGCTGAGCTCGCCGGCCACGGGATCGACGCGCCGCACCTCGTCGCGAACGTGCTCGCCGCGACCGCGCTCGCGCGCGCGGCGGGCGTCTCCGTCGAGCAGGTCCACGACGCGCTCGGCAGCTTCCGGCTCGACCCGCATCGCACCGAGGTCGTCGCGATCGCCGACGGGGTCACCTGGGTCGACGACTCCAAGGCGACGAACCCGCACGCCGCCGACGCCGCGCTCAAGGCGCGGACATCGGTCGTGTGGATCCTGGGCGGACTCCTCAAGGGCGTCGACGTGGGGCCGCTCGTCGCGGCGCACGCGGGGCGGCTGCGCGCCGCCGTCGTGATCGGGTCCGAGCGCGAACCGGTGCTCGCCGCGCTCACGCGACACGCCCCGGGAGTCGAGGTCCTCGAGGTCATCCCGGGGGAGGATGGCGGCGTGATGCCGGAGGCCGTCCGGCTGGCGGCCGGTGCAGCCCGACCGGGTGACGCCGTCCTCCTGTCGCCGGCCGCCGCGTCGATGGACCAGTTCGCGGATTACGCGGACCGCGGGCGCAGGTTCGCGGACGCGGTGAGACAGAGGCTCGGAGGTGCGACGGATGACGACACTCCGCCCGCCCTCCCGATCGACCCCGCCTGAGCGGCCCGCGAAAGGCTCGGAGCGCCACGGCTTCGCGGCGGTCGTCCCGCTGTCGCGGATGTTCTCCCCGGAGAACCGCGACTCGCTGCTGCTCATCGGCACGACGCTCTTCCTCGTCGTCTTCGGCCTCGTCATGGTGCTCAGCGCCTCGAGCGTCGAGGAGCAGTCGGCGACGGGCGACCCCTTCGGACGCGTGCTTCGCCAGGCGATCTTCGCCGCGATCGCCGTGCCCGCGATGCTCCTCGTCGGACGCCTCCCGGCGATCTTCTGGCAGCGCTGGGCGCGGCCCGCGCTCATCGTCACGATCGTGCTGCAGCTGCTCGTCTTCGTTCCAGGGCTCGGCGGTTCGGGCGGCGGCAACCGCAACTGGGTCTACATCGGCGGGGTCTCGATCCAGCCGTCGGAGTTCGTCAAGCTCGCGCTCATCATCTGGATCGGCGCGATCCTCGGCGCGCGCAGGGACGAGCTCGGGGAATGGCGACGCCTGCTCCTGCCGGTCGGCCCGGTCGCGGGCGTCGCGATCGGCCTCGTGCTCGCCGGTTCCGACCTGGGCACCGCGGCGATCATGCTGCTCATCGTGTTCGGCTGCGCGTTCTTCGCCGGCGCGCGACTGCGCCACCTCGCGGTCGGCGCCCTCGGGATCGCGCTCATCGCGCTCGTCTTCGCGATCGCGAGTCCCAACCGCATGAGCCGCATCAACACCTGGCTGCAGGGCTGCACCGACGCCGACTACTCGGGCTACTGCTGGCAGCCGCAGCACGGGATGTGGGCGCTCGCGTCGGGCGGGGTGCTCGGCGTGGGCCTCGGCAACTCTCGGGCGAAGTGGAACTGGCTGCCGGAGGCGGACAACGACTTCATCTTCGCGATCATCGGCGAGGAGCTCGGGCTCGTCGGCGCGCTCGTCGTGCTCGTGCTCTACGCGCTCATGGCGATCGTGCTCGTGCGGATCATGCGCCGCGCGCGGATGCCGATGACGCGGATCGTCACGGGCGGCGTGCTCGTGTGGGTCGTCGGCCAGGCGTTCGTCAACATCGGCGTCGTGCTCGGCCTCCTGCCGGTCCTCGGCGTCCCGCTCCCGCTCATCTCCTCTGGCGGCTCCTCGCTCATCGCGGTGCTGCTCGCGATCGGCGTCGTCCTCTCGCTCGCGCGCCAGGAGACGCTCGACGCCGAGAGGTCCGGCATGCCGTCCGGCCCGCCGGCCCGGCGGCGATGACCGTCCACCTGCTGGCCGGCGGGGGGACCGCCGGTCACGTCAACCCGCTGCTCGCGATCGCCGACCGGCTGCGCGAGCGCGCGCACTCGGACGAGGTGCTCGTGCTCGGCACCGCCGAGGGCCTCGAGTCCCGGCTCGTGCCCGCGCGAGGCTACGAGCTGCTGACGGTCGAGCGGCTCCCGTTCCCCCGACGCCCCGGCCCCGCCGCGGTCCGCTTCCCGGCGCGCTATCGCCGTGCGGTGCGCGTGGTCGAGCGCATCATCGCGGAACGCGGGGTCGAGCTCGTGATCGGCGTCGGCGGGTACGCCGCCGCGCCCGCCTACTCGGCCGCCCATCGCATGCGGGTGCCGATCGTGCTCCACGAGGCGAACGCTCGCCCCGGTTTCGCGAACCGCCTCGGAGCGCGGTGGGCCGCGGGCGTCGGCCTCGCGTTCCGCGGCACGCCGCTGCGCGCCCGCCAGGGCGTCACGGAGTTCGTCGGGATGCCGTTGCGCCCCGAGATCGAGCGACTCGCCGCGCCGGGGGCCCGCGCGCTCGCGCGAGCCGAGGGACTCGCGTTCTACCGACTCGATCCCGCGCGACCCGTGCTGCTCGTCACGGGAGGCTCGTCCGGAGCGCAGCGCATCAACGACGCGGTCGCCGCGGCCGCCCCCGCGGTCACGGCGGCGGGCTGGCAGATCCTGCATCTGACCGGTGAGTACCGGGACGCGGTCAGCGCCGACGTCGCCGGGTACCACCCCGTCAAGTACGCGGACCGGATGGACCTCGTGCTCGCCGCCGCCGACGTCGCGGTGTCGCGCGCGGGCACCTCGACGGTCGCGGAGCTCACCGCGCTCGGCATCCCGACCGTCTTCGTCCCCTACGCCGCGGGCAACGGCGAGCAGCGGCTCAACGCCGCGGAGTCGGTCGCGGCCGGCGGCGCGCTCCTCGTCGCGGACGCGGCGCTCAGCGCGCCGTGGATCGAGCGCGAGCTGCTCCCGCTCCTCGCGGCGCCCGAGCGCGTCGCCGGGATGGCGCAGCGCATGGCCTCGGTCGGCATCCCCGACGCGACCGAGCGCATGCTCGCGCTCATCCGACGCGCAGTGCCGGGGACGTAGGGTCGTCTGCGATGATCACGCCCGACCTCTCGATGCCGCTGCCGGACGAGCTCGGCGCCGTCCACTTCACGGGGATCGGCGGCTCCGGCATGAGCGGCATCGCGAAGCTCTTCCTCGATGCGGGGCATCGCGTGTCCGGATCGGATCGGTCGCAGAACGCCGCGATCGAGTCCCTGCGCGACGCAGGGGCGCGGATCGCGATCGGGCACGATGCGGCGAACCTCGCCGACGCCGACGCGCTCGTCTACACGGGTGCGCTGTGGCCGGACAATCCCGAGTACCTCGAGGCGGTGCGCCGCGGCATCCCGGTGCTGCACCGGTCCCAGGCGCTCGCCTGGCTCGTGCGTGGCGAGCGGGTCGTCGCGATCGCGGGCGCCCACGGCAAGACGACGACGACCGGCATGGTCGTCACGGCGCTGAGCGCCGCGGGGCGTCGCCCGAGCTTCGTGAGCGGCGGCGTCATCCAGGGCGCGGGGACGAGCGCCGGCTATGGCGACCCGCGGCTCTGGGTCATCGAGGCGGACGAGTCCGACGGGACGTTCCTGCTCTACGACACCGCCGTCGCGCTCGTGACGAACGTCGACCCCGACCACCTCGATCACTACGGCAGCGCGGCCGCGGTCGATGCGGCGTTCGCGCGCTTCGTCCGCGGCGCGCGTGAGCACGTCGTGATCGGCGTCGACGACCCGGGCGCGCGCCGGGTGCTCGAGCTCGCGGGTCTCGACCCGGCCAGCACGACGCGGTTCGGCGAGGGCACCGGCGAGGTGCGCATCGGCGACATCACCGAGGCCGGGCCGGTCGCGTTCTCGCTCGCGCACCGCGGCGAGGAGCACCGGGTGCGACTGCGCGTGCCTGGCCGGCACAACGCGATCAACGCGGCGGGCGCGTACGGCGTCCTCATCGGGCTCGGCCTGAGCCCCGCCGAGGCGATCGCGGGCCTTCAGGCCTTCGAGGGGACGCAGCGCCGCTTCGAGCTGCACGACACGGTCGACGGCGTGCGCGTCTACGACGACTACGCGCACCATCCGACGGAGGTCCGGGCGGCGCTCGCGCAGGCACGATCGGTGCTTGACGAGGGCGGCCGCATCATCGCGGTGCACCAGCCGCATCTGTACTCGCGGACCCGGCTCATGGCGGGCGAGTTCGCGGAGGCCTACGAGCGCCTCGCCGACCACACGGTCGTGCTCGACGTCTTCGGCGCGCGCGAGGACCCCGAGCCGGGGGTCACCGGTGCCCTCGTCGCCGACCGCTTCGCCGATCGGGCACGGGTCGACTTCATCCCGGACTGGGCAGCGGCGGCCGAGCGCGTCGGCGAGCTCGCCCGCCCGGGCGACATCGTCATGACGCTGTCCTGCGGCGACGTCTACCGGATCATTCCGCAGCTGGTCGAGTCGCTGCGCCGCCACGGGGGCATGGCGGATGAAACGGCCTGAGGGATTCGACAAGGCGAAGGAGCCGGAGCCCGGACGGACCCCCGCGGGTCGAGGAGCGCGCGAGGCGCGCGTATCTACTCGACCCGCGAAGCGAGCGAAGTCCGTCGAGCGTCCCGTGCGGGCCCCTGGGCGAGCTCAGCGAGCCGGAGCGTCCCGCCCCCCGAAGGACACGACGGCGCGCGACGCGAAGCGCGCGGCCGCCGCCGCGAGGCATGAGGCGCGCACCGCCGCCAAGCAGCGTCGCCGCTATGAGCGCCAGGAGGTCAAGCGCTTCACCCGCCGCCAGCGCGCTCGGCGCATCGCCGTCGGCGTCACGCTCGGCACGGTGGGAACCGTCGTCGCGCTCGTCCTCGTCGCGATCTTCTCGCCGATCCTGTCGCTGCGCACCGTCGCGATCGACGGGACCTCGCGGGTCGACTCGGACGCGGTGCGCGGCGTCATCGAGGAGCAGCTCGGCACGCCGCTCGCGCTCATCGACTACGGGCGGATCGACGCGGCGCTGCGGGAGTTCCCCGTCATCCGCAGCTACCGGACCGAGACGATCCCGCCGGGCACGATCCTCGTGCATGTGACGGAGCGTGAGCCGGTCGTCAGCATCGCTTCGCCCGCGGGCGACTTCCTCTACGTCGACGCGGCGGGGATCACGGTCGAGCGCTCGCCGGAGCGGCTCGCCGGTGTGCCGCTCGTGACGGAGTCGGGGGCGACGCTTCCGAACCCGGCGTTCGACGCCGCGGTCGAGGTGCTGCTCGCGATGCCGGACAGTCTGCGCAGCCAGCTCGACACGATCCAGGCGAAGACGCGCGACGACGTCTGGCTCACGCTCGCGGGGGTCACGCAGGCGGTCAAGTGGGGAAGCGCCGACGATTCGGCGACCAAGGTACGGCTCCTCGAGGTCCTCCAGGCGACGTTCGGGCAGGCGCCGGGGACCTTCGACGTGTCTGCGACGTCGAACGGGATCTTCCGTCCGGCGTGATCCGGTCGGGGATTTTTCGACACGCGGGTCCGGTGTCGGCCGCAACTCAGGGGACCGACTTACTCTCGGTCGCAGAAATCCTCTACCGAGGTGAACATTACACCTCAACTAGAGGTTGAAGGTTGATGGAGGCCGGCACGTGTCAACGAACCAGAACTACCTCGCAGTGATCAAGGTCGTCGGCGTCGGTGGCGGCGGCGTCAACGCCGTCAACCGGATGATCGAGCTGGGGCTGCGCGGCGTCGAGTTCATCGCCGTCAACACGGACGCCCAGGCGCTCCTGCTCAGCGACGCCGACGTCAAGCTCGATGTCGGCCGCGAGCTCACCAAGGGCCTCGGCGCGGGCGCCGACCCCGAGGTCGGGCGTCGTGCCGCGGAGGACCACGCCGAGGAGATCGAGGAGGCCCTGCGCGGCGCCGACATGGTGTTCGTCACCGCCGGCGAAGGCGGCGGCACCGGCACCGGCGGTGCGCCGGTCGTCGCCCGGATCGCGAAGTCCATCGGCGCGCTCACCGTCGGCGTCGTCACCAAGCCGTTCTCCTTCGAAGGCAAGCGCCGCTTCCAGATGGCCGAGCAGGGCATCGAGCGCCTCAAGGAGGAGGTCGACACGCTCATCGTCGTGCCGAACGACCGACTGCTGGAGATCTCCAACCGGGAGATCAGCATGCTCGAAGCGTTCGCGACGGCCGACCAGGTGCTCCTCGCCGGTGTCCAGGGCATCACCGACCTCATCACCACCCCCGGCCTCATCAACGTCGACTTCGCCGACGTCAAGTCGGTCATGTTCGGCGCCGGCGCCGCGATCATGGGCATCGGCTCCGCGCGCGGCGCCGACCGCGCCATCAAGGCGGCCGAGATCGCGGTGTCCTCGCCGCTCCTGGAAGCCTCCATCGAGGGCGCGCACGGCGTGCTGCTGTCGATCCAGGGCGGATCGAACCTCGGCATCTTCGAGATCAACGACGCGGCCGAGCTCGTCAAGCAGGCGGTCCACCCCGAGGCGAACATCATCTTCGGCACCGTCATCGACGACCAGCTCGGCGACGAGGTCCGCGTGACCGTCATCGCCGCGGGCTTCGACGGCGGCGAGCCCGTGCGACGGCCCGCGTACGAGGCGCCCGCGGTGCGTCGCACGACCGGCCCCATCGCCGTCGCCACCGCGACGGGCGAGCTCTCCCCGGCGCTCGCGAGCGCCGTCGACTCCGCCCGCAACTCCGGCGAGCAGCCGACGATCGCCCAGGACGCGCCGCCGCAGGAGAGCACCTCGCCCGAGCCGACGCTCGTCACGACGCCGAGCTCCTTCGACGACTTCGAGGACGAGGGCGGGCTCGACGTCCCCGACTTCCTGAAGTAGGTCCCCGCGTGCTCGCCGACCGCCTCGACGCGGTCCGGGGGGAGCTCCCGGCAGGAGTCACGCTCATCGTCGTGACGAAGTTCCATCCGGCGTCGCTCGTGCGCGAACTCGCCGAGCTCGGCGTACGCGACTTCGGCGAGAACCGCCACCAGGAGGCGACCGCCAAGGCCGCCGAACTCGCGGACCTCGACATCGACTGGCACTTCGTCGGTCAGCTCCAGTCGAACAAGGCGAAGGCCGTCCGCGACTACGCGAGAGTCCTGCACTCGCTCGACCGGCCATCCCTGCTCGGTCCGCTCGCCGACGAAGAGCGCAGCCCCATCGACGCGTTCATCCAGGTCAACCTCACGGATGACCCCGCGCGCGGCGGTGTCGCGCCCGCCGGTCTCGCCGCGTTCGCCGAGCGCACGCTGGCGACCCCCGGGATCCGGCTCGTCGGGCTCATGGCGGTCGCCGGGATCGACGCCGAGCCGGCGGCGGAGTTCGCCCGCGTGCGCGAGCTGCGCGATCGCGTTCTGCTCCCGATCGCCCCCGCCGCGACGAGCCTCTCCATGGGCATGTCCGGCGACTGGCGCGAGGCCGTCCGAGAGGGCGCGACACACCTGCGGATCGGCACGGCAATCACGGGAAACCGCCCTGACCCGTCATACGCTCGGACCCGAACCGAAGGCTGAGGAGGGCGTCATGGCCAACCCGTTCCGCAATGCGATGGCCTTCCTCGGCCTGGTCGAGGAAGAGGAGTACGACGAGCAGCAGGCTGCACCGCAGCCGCAGCAGCGTGCCCACACGCCCGCGCCCGCACAGGCGTACCCGCCGCCGACGCCTAAGGCGGCGGTCACCCCGATCCGTCGCTCCTCCCAGCAGCACAAGCCGGCAGATATGAACGAGATCCTCACCGTCCACCCCCGCGCGTTCAAGGACGTCCGCACGATTGCGGAGCACTTCCGCGACGGCGTGCCGGTCATCATCAACATCTCGCAGATGCCCGACCCCGAGGCGCGTCGCCTCATCGACTTCTGCTGCGGCCTCGCCGAGGCGCTGTACGGTCGGATCGAGCGGGTGACGGGCAAGGTCTTCCTGCTCTCGCCCTCGCACGTCGCGACCTCGGGCGACCAGGCGGACGCATCGGACGACGTCGACGCCTCGTTCTTCGAGTAGCTCGTCCGTCGCGCGCTGAGCGCGCAGCCACCCGCGGGCCCGGCCCCGGCTGAACGAATAGGGTTGACCCGTGGTCGTGGTTCAAATCGTGCTGCGCGTCATCCACGTCCTGCTGATCATCTATCTGATCCTGCTCTGGGCGCGCATCATCCTCGACCTCGTGCGGACGATCAACCGGCACTGGCGGCCCCGCGGCGCGATGCTCGTCGTCGCCGAGATCATCTACACGCTCACGGACCCGCCGATCCGACTCGTGCGCCGCGTCATCCCGCCGATCCGGCTCGGACCGGTCGCGATCGACCTCTCCGTCATGCTGCTCATGTTCGCCGTCATCGTGCTCATGTCGATCGTCGGGGCGTTCCTCGCAATCGGGTGAGCACGGTTAGGATGTTTACCTTCTGGTTCAAGGTCTGAGTAAGAGGTGACGGAATGGCGCTGACGCCGAACGACGTGCTGAACAAGCAGTTCCAGACGACGAAGTTCCGCGATGGCTACGACCAGGACGAGGTCGACGACTTCCTCGACGAGGTGCTCGCGGAGTTCCAGCGCCTCATCGCGGAGAACGACCAGCTCAAGTCCCAGGTCGGGTCCGCGCCTGCCGACAGCGCTCAGGCCGACGAGCTGCGTTCGCAGGTCGAGTCGCTCCAGGCGCAGCTCGCGCAGGCGCAGGCGCAGCTCAAGTCGGCGCAGGACGAGGCCGCGTCGGGCTCGCCCATGCTCGACGGCATGAACTCGGCCGAGTACCTCCAGCTCGCACGGCGCGTCCACGAGGAGCACGTGCGCGAGGGCGTCGCCAAGCGCGACGAGGCGATCGCCGAGGGCGAGTCGAAGGCCGCCCAGATCGTCGCGGACGCGCAGGCCAAGCACGACCAGCTCGTCGGGGACGCCGAGTCGAAGGCGGCCGAAGTGACCTCCGAGGCGCAGCGCAAGGCCGACACGCTCGTGTCGGAGGCGCGCGCGAAGTCGGACGAGCTGCTCGCCGAGGCGAATACGCAGCGCGACACCCAGCTCGACGCCCTTGCGGCCGAGGTCGCCGCGCTCGGCGGCAAGCGCGATGCGCTGCAGACGAGCGTCGACGAGCTCAAGGAGTTCGAGCGCACCTACCGCAGCTCGCTCAAGACGTACCTGACGACGCAGCTCGGCGAGCTCGACGCGATCGGCGGCGACGCCGAGTCGGACGACGCCGAGTCGGCCGAGGGCGCTCAGGACGAGGACAGTGAGCTCGAGGCGACCGACTCGCAGTCGGTCGAGCAGACCGCGAGCGAGCCGCGCACCTCGTTCCAGTGGGAGCCGCCGGCGCGCAGCTCCGAGACGCCGTCGACCCCGCCGGCCTCGGGCTTTGGCGGCAACTGACGCGGAGCCGACCGTCGCGCCCGAGCGGGCGCGTCCCCGGTTCGGCGCGCTCGCCCTCGTCCTCGGTCTCGCGATCGGGATCCTCGCGCTCGATCAGCTCGCGAAGTGGCTCGTCGTCACGAACTTGCAGGAGGGCGTCAGCGTCCCGTTCATCGGGGAGCTCGTCCAGTTGCACTTCGTGCGAAACCCTGGCGCGGCGTTCTCACTCGGCGTCGGGGCGACCTGGATCTTCGCGATCGTCGCGGCCGCGGTCGCGGTCGTCATCATCGTCTTCGCGCGGCGGATCCGCTCGTTCGCGTGGGCGGCGGTCTTCGGCATGCTGCTCGGCGGCACGATCGGCAACCTCACGGATCGGCTGTTGCGCGAGCCCGGGTTCGGCCAAGGCCACGTGATCGATTTCATCCAGCTGTGGGGCTTCCCGGCGATCTTCAACGTCGCAGACATGGCGATCACGTTCAGCGTCGTGCTGCTCGTGATCCTGACGCTCATCGGTCTCGGCATCGACGGCGTGCGCGCCCGCCGCGGTGGCGCGGCCCCGAGCGATGGCGACGCGTAGCCTCCCCGTCCCCGATGGGCTCGACGGGCAGCGAGCCGACGCGGCGATCGGCCGCCTCCTCGGCTTCTCGCGCACGTTCGCGGCGGAGGTGATCGAGGCGGGGGGCGTGCGCCAGGACGGCGCGGTACTCGACAAGTCGGCGCGCCTGCGCGCCGGCGCCTGGCTCGAGATCGACTGGGCCGAGAAGGCGGAGCCGGCGATCGTCCCCGAGATCGTCGCGGGTCTCGCGATCGTCGACGAGGACGACGACCTCGTCGTCGTCGACAAGCCCGCGGGCGTCGCCGCGCACCCGTCGCTCGGCTGGGAGGGTCCGACGGTCGTCGGCGCCCTCGCCGGGCTCGGGCTGCGAATCTCCACGAGCGGAGCGGCGGAACGTCAGGGGGTCGTCCATCGCTTGGATCAGGGCACGAGCGGGCTCATGGTCGTCGCGAAGAGCGAGCGCGCCTACACGGATCTGAAGCGGCAGTTCCACGATCGCGAGGTCGAGAAGGTCTACCACGCGCTCGTGCAGGGCCATCCTGATCCGCTGAGCGGCACGATCGACGCGCCGGTCGGGCGCCATCCGTCGTCCTCGTGGAAGTTCGCAGTCGTCGCCGACGGGAAGCACGCCGTGACGCACTACGAGACGCTCGAGGCGTTCCGGGCGGCGGCGCTCCTGGAGATCCACCTCGAGACGGGCCGCACGCATCAGATCCGCGTGCACATGGCCGCGCAGCGCCATCCGTGCTGCGGCGACGGCCTCTACGGCGCGGACCCCGTGCTCAGCGCGGCGCTCGGGCTCGAGCGCCAGTGGCTGCACGCGCACCGCCTCGCCTTCGCCCACCCCGCCGACGGTCGGCACGTGGCATTCGAGTCGCCGTATCCGGCGGATCTACGTCACGCACTGAGCGTCGTGGCGGGGGACTGAGGCGCCGGAAGCTGGCCTCCAGGGTGCGTCTGATACTCCCGGCCCGCCGGGCCACGCCACACGATGGTCCCGTCAGGCAACTGCCGCAGGTTCCATCTCGCTCGGTGCTTGAGCGTGTGATGACTTCGGCACAGGTGGGCGAGATTGTCGGCTCGGGTCTCGCCGCCGTGCTGCCAGTCGATCGTGTGGTCGATGTCGCAGCCGCGCGCGCGTCGCCCGCATCCCGGGAAACGGCAGGTCTCGTCGCGCATCCGCAGCCACATCCGCAATCCCGGGGTGACCTGGTAGCGCTCTCGTGAGAGGTCGAGGCGCACCCCGGTGTGCGCATCGGTGAGCATGCGGTACAGCCCGGTCGCGTTGGCCGTGAGCTGCCGGGCCGTCGCGGCGTCGATCGGGACGACCCCGTCGAGGAGTGCGGGCTCGTCGTCCCCGAGGAGGGCGCCGACCGGCACGGTGACGACGACGGTCGGGCGAATGCCGGCGAAGCGGCCGAAGTCCCGCCCGGCGGCGACCCGCCGCTCGTACTCCTCAAGGCTGGCCACAGGGTCGAGGTCGGCGGCGCCGCGGATGTAGTCGCCGACGAGGTAGTCGACCAGGAGGTCCGCCCGTCGCTGCGAGAGCGTCCGACCGTCGTCGATCCCGTCCGCGGCGTCCGCGTCCCTCGTCGCGCGCGCGAGGTCGCTCAGGCGATGGTCGATCGCGTGGGCGTCGACCGCGGGCAGCAGCGCGCTGAGGCGCGACATGCCGTCCTCGAGGTCGTCGACCGCGACGTAGCGCTCCTCGCGTGCGGCAGCGTGTCGAGCCTGCGGCGGCGTCGCCATGCAGCGGTCGCGGAGCTGCTGGAGCCGAGCGCGCAGTCGCGCGGGCGCCACCCGTCCAGCGAGGTCGAGCGCCGCCGTCTCGAAATCGCGCATCCGGCCCGCGCTCCGGTCGGCATCGCCGTCGGTGCCCGTGTCGAGCGTCCCGGCCGCCTGCGCCACGAGGGTCGCTGCCCGCCAGGAGACGTCGCCGCGCTCGACCGCGGCAAGGGTCGACGGCAGCCGCCGCACGAGCAGCTCGGCATCGCCGATGATGCGGTCGGCGGCATACTCCGACACCCGCATCGCGATCGCGACCTCGGCGCGGGCCGACCGCCGCGCGAACTCCTCCAGCCGCGATCCCGTCGCCCCGTCGAGCCGCTCCACCTCGGCGGCGAGCGCCGGCGCCTCCGCTACGAGTTGCGCCCGCTGCGCCTCCAGCGCGTCGATCCGCCGCTGCAGCTCGGAGAGTCGATCCATCGTCCCGGCGAACGCCGCCTGGGCGTCCTCGAGCGCCGCGAGGTCGCGGATGATGCTCGGGCGGGACTGGAACATGCCCCGATTCTTCCCGCGACCACCGACATCCCGGACCCCCTGAATCAGCCCCCGGCGGGAAGTCTCAAGCGCACCTTGAAGCGACTTCGCGCGGGCTCGCCGGGCTCGGCCGGGAAGTCCGCGCGTGGCGTTCTCCCCGCCTGACGAGTCTGCCTATCCTCGAAGGCGTGAGCACCGGCGACTCCTTCGTGCACCTGCACGTCCACACGGAGTACTCGATGCTCGACGGCGCGGCGCGGGTCGGCGACCTCCTGGACGAGGCCGTCAAGCTCGGCATGCCGGCGATCGCGATCACCGATCACGGCAACAACTTCGGTGCCTTCGACTTCTGGAAGCAGGCGAAGGCGCGGGGCATCAAGCCGATCATCGGCACCGAGGCGTACCTGACGCCGGGCACGCACCGCAGCGACAAGACCCGCGTGCGCTGGGCGCAGGGCGATGGGCTCAACGCGGACGACGTCGGCGGCGGCGGCGCCTACACGCACATGACGATGCTCGCCGAGACGACGGAGGGCATGCACAACATCTTCCGCCTGTCCTCGCTCGCCTCCGTCGAGGGCTACTACTTCAAGCCGCGGATGGACCGCGAGCTACTGTCGCGCTACGCGAAGGGCGTCATCGCCACGACGGGCTGCGTCGGCGGCGAGGTGCAGACCCGGCTGCGGCTCGGCCAGTACGAGGAGGCACGGGCCGCGGCGGCCGAGTTCCAGGACATCTTCGGCAAAGACAACTTCTTCGCCGAGGTCATGGACCACGGCATCGAGATCGAGCGGCGCACGCAGGCCGAGCTCATCCAGCTCGCGCGGGAGCTCGGGATGCCGCTCGTCGCCTCCAACGACCTGCACTACACGCACGCGAGCGACGCCTCCGCGCACGCGGCGCTGCTGTGCGTCCAGTCCGGGTCGACGATGGACGACCCGAAGCGCTTCAAATTCGACGCCGACGAGTTCTATCTCAAGTCGGCGGCGGAGATGCGCCACGTCTTCCGCGACCACCCCGAGGCCTGCGACTCGACGCTGCTCATCGCGGAGCGCTGCGACGTCGAGTTCGACCCGCGGGAGGGCCGCTACATGGCCCGATTCCCCGTGCCCGACGGCGAGACGGACGTGACGTGGTTCCGCAAGGAGGTCGAGCGGGGCCTGGCAGAACGCTATCCCGGCGGCATCACGGAACGCGTGCGCCAGCAGGCCGACTACGAGATGGACATCATCATCTCGAAGGGCTATGCGAGCTACTTCCTCGTCGTGGCGGACTTCATCAACTGGTCGAAGCGCAACGGCATCCGGGTGGGGCCCGGGCGTGGCTCCGGCGCGGGCTCGATCGCGGCGTACGCGATGCGGATCACCGACCTCGACCCGATCGAGAACGGCCTCATCTTCGAGCGCTTCCTCAACCCGGAGCGCGAGTCGATGCCGGACTTCGACGTCGACTTCGACGACCGCCGCCGCGGCGAGGTCATCCGCTACGTGACGGAGAAGTACGGCAGCGACCACGTCGCGCAGATCGTGACGTACGGCACCATCGCGGCGAAGCAGGCGCTCAAGGATGCGGCACGGGTGCTCGGCCACCCGTTCGCGATGGGGGACCGGCTCACGAAGGCGATGCCGGACCCCGCGCAGGGCCACCACATGCCGCTCGCCGCGGTGCTCGACCCCAAGGCGGATCGATACCACGAGGCGAAGGACCTGCGCGACATCATCGAGACCGACCCGGAGGCGCGCACCGTCTTCGACACCGCGGTCGGCCTCGAGGGCCTCAAGCGCCAGTGGGGCGTGCACGCCGCCGGCGTCATCCTCTCCAGCGAGCCGCTGCTCGACGTCATCCCGATCATGCGCCGCGAGCAGGACGGCCAGATCATCACGCAGTTCGACTACCCGGCGGCGGAGGCGCTCGGGCTCGTCAAGATGGACTTCCTCGGGCTTCGCAACCTGACGATCATCGACGACGCGCTCGACAACATCGAGGCCAACCGCGGCTCCCGCCTCGTCCTGGAGGACCTGCCCTACACGGATGAGCCGACCTACCGGCTGCTGTCCAGCGGCGAGACGCTCGGCGTCTTCCAGCTCGACTCGGGCCCGCTGCGCTCCCTGCTGCGACTCATGCGCCCCGACAACTTCGGCGACATCTCCGCCGTCATCGCGTTGTACCGGCCCGGGCCGATGGGGGCGGACTCGCACACGAACTACGCGCTGCGCAAGAACGGCCAGCAGCCGATCACGCCGATCCATCCCGAGCTCGCCGAGGCGCTCGCCGACATCCTGGAGGAGAGCTACGGGCTCATCATCTACCAGGAGCAGGTCATGGCGATCGCGCAGCGCGTCGCGGGCTACTCGCTCGGACAGGCCGACCTGCTGCGCCGCGCCATGGGCAAGAAGAAGAAGGAGATCCTCGACAAGGAGTTCGCGCCCTTCTCGGCCGGCATGCGGGCGAACGGCTACTCGGACGAGGCGATCAACACCCTGTGGGACATCCTCGTCCCGTTCTCCGACTACGCCTTCAACAAGGCGCACTCGGCCGCGTACGGCGTCATCTCCTACTGGACGGCCTACCTCAAGCAGCACTACCCGGCCGAGTACATGGCGGCGCTGCTCACGAGCGTCGGCGACAAGAAGGACACGATGGCGATCTACCTCGCGGAGTGTCGCAGGATGGGCATCCGCGTCCTCCCGCCCGACGTCAACGAGTCCGTCGGCTTCTTCAGCGCGGTCGGCGAGGACATCCGCTTCGGCCTCGGCGCGGTGCGTAACGTGGGCTTCGGCGCCGTCGACCAGATCCGGGCGGCGCGCGAGGAGCACGGCGCGTTCACGTCGTTCCACGACTTCCTGCGGAAGGTCCCCGTCCAGGTCGCCAACAAGCGCACGGTCGAGTCGCTCATCAAGTCGGGCGCCTTCGACTCGCTCGGCTCGGCGCGGCGCGCGCTGTACGAGATCCACGAGGACGCCGTCGAGGCGGCGGTCGGGGTCAAGCGCAATGAGGCGAGCGGCATGGTGGGCTTCGACTTCGACTCGCTGTGGGACGAGCCGGAGCAGGTCGTCGACGTCGTGCCGGAGCGGCCGGAATGGGCCAAGCGCGACAAGCTCGCCTTCGAGCGCGAGATGCTGGGTCTCTATGTCTCCGACCATCCGCTCGCGGGGCTCGAGCGCCAGCTCGCGCAGCTCGCCGGCACCGGGATCGCGGAGCTGCTCCAGGAGGACGGTGCGGGCGACGGCGAGCAGGTCACGATCGCGGGCCTCGTCACGAGCGTGCAGCATCGCGTCGCGCGCCAGAGCGGCAACGCCTACGGGATCGTGACGCTCGAGGACTTCGGTGGCGAGATCCAGCTCATGTTCCTGGGGAAGACGTACACGGAGTTCCAGCCGGTGCTGCAGGAGGACTCGATCGTCGTCGTGCGCGGCCGGGTCAACGTCCGCGACGACGGCAAGGTGGTCCACGCGAACTCGCTCACGGTGCCGGACCTCGCGGGCGTGTCCGCCGACACGGCGCCCCTGCCGCTGACGGTCTCGATGGCGGAGCAGCACGCGACGACCGACGTCGTGCAGGCCCTCGGCGACATCCTGATCCGCCACGAGGGCGACACCGAGGTGCGGCTGCGCCTCGTGCGCGACGGATCCGCGCGGGTCTTCGAGCTGCCGTATCGCGTGACGCGCAGCCAGGGGCTGACGGGCGAGCTGAAGACGCTCCTCGGCGCGAACTGTCTCGCCTAGGCTCTTGGCTTGTGATCCAGACGATCGATCTGCGCGGCGAGACGCTGACGCCGCACCGCCTCGCCCTCGCCGTGCCGCGCGCGGAGGTCGACGTCGCGAAGGCGGTCGAGTCGGCGACCGAGCTCATCGACGACGTCCGCGAGCGCGGCATGGTCGCGCTCGTCGAGCAGGCGCGGCGGTTCGACGGGGCCGACCCGCAGCACCTGCGGGTGCCGGCGGCCGACATCGCCGCCGCGACGGAGGGCCTCGATCCCGTCGTGCGCGCGGCCCTCGAGGAGGCGATCCGGCGGGTGCGGGAGGCGACCGGCGCGCAGGTGCCGGGGGAGCGGGTCACCGAGCTCGGCTCGGGCGCCCGCGTCCGCCAGCGCTGGCAGCCGGTCGCGCGCGTCGGGCTCTACGTGCCGGGCGGTAAGGCGGTCTATCCGTCGAGCGTCGTCATGAACGTCGTGCCCGCCCAGATCGCCGGGGTCGCGTCGATCGCGATCGCGAGCCCCGCCCAGCGCGAGTTCGGCGGCGCCGTGCACCCGACGATCCTCGGTGCGGCGGGCCTGCTCGGCATCGAGGAGGTCTACGCGATCGGGGGAGCGGGCGCGATCGCGGCCCTCGCCTACGGTGTGCCCGAGCTCGACCTCGCACCCGTCGACGTCATCACCGGCCCCGGCAACGTCTACGTCGCCGCGGCCAAGCGCCTTGTGCGGGGCGTCGTGGCGATCGACGCCGAGGCGGGTCCGACGGAGATCCTCGTCATCGCGGACGCGAGCGCCGACCCCGCGCTCGTCGCCGCCGACCTCGTGAGCCAGGCGGAGCACGACGAGGATGCCGCGGCGGTGCTCGTGACCGACTCGCCTGCGCTCGCCGAGGCGGTCGAACGCGACCTCGAGTCGCGCGCCGGCCTCGCGAAGCACGGGGATCGCGTCCGGGTGGCCCTCGAATCCCAGCAGTCCGCGATCGTGCTCGTCGACGACCTCGCCGCGGCGGCCGCGTTCTCCAACGCGTACGGCCCGGAGCACCTCGAGATCCAGACGGGCGACGACGATGCGGTCCTCGCCCTCATCACGAACGCCGGCGCGATCTTCGTGGGTCCGGACTCGCCCGTGAGCCTCGGCGACTACCTCGCCGGCTCGAACCACGTGCTGCCGACGGGCGGTCAGTCCCGCTTCGGCTCGGGGCTCGGCGCGATGGCGTTCCTGCGCTCGCAGCAGATCGTCGAGTACACGCACGAGGGGCTCGCGGCGGTGCGCGACGGCATCGTCGCGCTGTCGAACGCCGAGGATCTGCCCGCGCACGGCGAGGCGGTGCTCGCCCGCTTCGACGAGCACACGCCCTAGGCTTTCAGGGTGTTCTGCCCGTTCTGCCGCCATCCGGACTCGCGCGTCATCGACTCCAGGACGAGTGACGACGGGCTGTCGATCCGGCGCCGGCGGCAATGCCCCGAGTGCGGCGGACGGTTCTCCACGACCGAGACCGCCTCGCTCAACGTGATCAAGCGCAACGGCGTCGTCGAGCCGTTCAGTCGGGAGAAGGTCGTCTCGGGCGTGCGCAAGGCCGCGCAGGGCCGGCCCGTGACCGACACGGAGCTCGCCGCGCTCGCGCAGAAGGTCGAGGAGACGATCCGCGCGACGGGCGCGAGCCAGATCGACGCGAATGAGATCGGCCTCGCGATCCTCGGCCCCCTGCGCGAGCTCGACGAGGTCGCGTACCTGCGGTTCGCGAGCGTCTACCAGGCGTTCGAGTCGCTCGAGGACTTCGAGACGGCGATCGCGGGACTGCGGTCGGCGCACTGATGTACCGGTTCCTCTTCCGCGCGTTCCTGTCGCGCCTGGATCCCGAGCGCGCGCACGCACTCGCGCACGCCGCGATTCGCGTCGTCGGCTGGCGCGCGGTCGCGCGCGTCCTGCGCGCCGTCCTCGCGCCGACGACCGGCATCCGGGTGCGCACGCTCGGGCTCGAGTTCGCCACGCCGTTCGGCGTCGCAGCGGGCTTCGACAAGGACGCGCACGCCGCACTCGGCCTCGGCGCGCTCGGCTTCGGCCACGTCGAGGTCGGCACCATCACCGCGGTGCCGCAGCCCGGCAACGAGCGCCCGCGCCTCTTCCGGCTCGTGCCCGACCGCGCGCTCATCAACCGGATGGGCTTCAACAACCGGGGGGCCGAGGCCGCCGCCGAGGCGATCGCCCGCGCACGTCGCCGCCGGCACCGCCCCGTGATCGGCGTCAACATCGGCAAGTCCCGCGTCGTCGACGTCGAGCACGCGATCGACGACTACCTGGCCTCGACGCGGCGCCTCGCGCCGCTCGCCGACTACCTCGTCGTCAACGTCTCCTCGCCGAACACGCCGGGGCTGCGCGGCCTGCAGGAGCTCGACCAGCTCCGCCCGCTGCTGACCGCGGTGCTCGCCGCCGCCGAGGGCGTCCCGCTGCTCGTCAAGATCGCGCCGGACATGAGCGACGAGCAGGTCGCCGCGATCACCCGGCTCGCGCGCGAGCTCGGTCTCGCCGGGATCATCGCGACGAACACGACGCTCTCGCGCGAGGGCCTGCGCACCCCGGCGGCCGTCGTCGAGGCGGCGGGCGCCGGCGGGCTGTCCGGCGCGCCCCTCGCCGCGCGATCGCTCGCGGTGCTGCGCGTGATCCGCGCCGAGGCGCCCGACACGGCGTTCTGCGTCATCTCCGTCGGCGGCGTCGAGACCGCCGCCGACGTCCGGGAGCGCCTCGCCGCCGGCGCGACGCTCGTGCAGGGCTACACCGCGTTCATCTACGAGGGACCGGGCTGGGCCCGGCGGATCAACCGCGAGCTCAGTCGGGGAACTGGAACCGCTTGACCTGCGGCTTCGGCATGCGCATCATACGCAGCTGCAGCGCGCGCATCGCGGCGTACCAGCGGACCTTCTCCACCTTGTCCTCCCCGTATTTCGCGGTGAGCCGGCGGCGCACGGTGAAGCCGAGCACGACGCTGTCGATGATGACGAGCGCGAAGTAGCCGAGCAGCGCGACCGTCGAGTAGGCGGAGATCTCGGGCAGCGGCAGATACATGAGGACGATGACGAGGAACATCACCGGGATCACGAACTCGCCCGCTGAGAGGCGCGCGTCCACGTAGTCGCGGATCCAGCGCTTCTGCGGCCCGCGGTCGCGCAGCGGCAGATAGCGCTCGTCGCCCGCCGCGTAGCCGGCGTTCGCCTTGGCGCGGTCGACCCGGTCGCGTTCGCGGTTGATACGCCGCGCCTCGGCGCGGTCGGCCACCACGATGGGCCGCTTGTTGGCGGCCTCGCGCTCCTTGCGGGTCGGCGTCGGGCGCCCCTTGGTGTCTGACATGGCCTCTTAAGATTACCCGCATGAGCGCCCATCTCCCTGACCCGGCCGTCAAGAGCGCGATCGAGGCCGCGGTGCTCGGGGGCATGCCGTCGGCCGTGGCTGACCTGTCGCGCCTCGTGCGCATCCCCTCGGTGTCGTGGGCCGGGTTCGACCCGGCGCACGTCGAGGCGAGCGCAAACGCGGTCGCCGAGCTCCTGCGCGACCTCGGCGTCTTCGAGAAGGTGTCGATCGAGCGCGCGGCGAAGCCCGACGGCGCCCCGGGGCAACCGGCCGTGCTCGCCCGCCGGGCGGCACGCAACGGCGCGAAGACGGTGCTGCTCTACGCGCATCACGACGTGCAGCCGCCCGGCCGCGAGGAGGACTGGGACACGGCCCCGTACGAGCCGGTGCTGCGCCCGACCGAGCATGGCGACCGGCTCTATGGCCGCGGGACCGCGGACGACAAGGCCGGCGTCATGGCGCACGTCGCGGCGATCCGCGCGCTGACGCAGGCGATCGGCGAGCTCGACCTCGGAATCTCGGTCTTCATCGAGGGCGAGGAGGAGTTCGGCTCGCCGTCGTTCAAGGACTTCCTGGCGCGTCATCGCGACGCGCTCCAGGCGGACGCGATCGTCGTCGCGGACTCCGGCAACTGGGACGTCGAGACGCCGGCGATCACGGTCGCGCTCCGCGGCAATGCGACCTTCGTCGTCACCTTCCGCACCCTCGAGCACGCCTCCCACTCGGGCATGTACGGGGGAGCGGTGCCGGACGCGACGCTCGCGGCGATCCGCACCTTCGCGACGCTCTGGGATGAAGACGGCTCGGTCGCGGTGGACGGCCTGCGCCGTCGTGCGGCTGAGGTGCCCGACTACCCCGAGGCACAGCTGCGCGCCGAGGCGGGTCTGCCCGAGGGCGTGCGCGAGCTCGGGCGCGGACCCGTGCTCGACCGGATCTGGAATCAGCCGGCGATCACGGTCACGGGGATGGACTTGCCGAGCGTGCTGCATGCCTCCAACACGCTGAGCCCGGCCCTGCGCGCCAAGGTCAGCGTGCGGATCGCGCCGGGACAGCCCGCGGCGGAGGCCTTCGAGGCCGTCCGGCGGCACATCGAGGCGCACGTGCCGTTCGGCGCGCAGGTCTCGTTCGATCAGGTCGATCTCGGCGAGCCGTTCCTCGTCGACACGGACGCGGCGCTCTTCCATCTCGCAAAAGACGCCCTCAGCGCCGGATGGGGGGCGCCGACCGTCGAGATGGGCGTCGGCGGCTCGATCCCGTTCATCGCGGAACTCGTCGACGTGTTCCCGACCGCGCAGATCCTCGTGACGGGCGTCGAGGATGCCGACACCCGCGCGCATAGCCCGAACGAGTCGCTGCATCTCGGCGTGTTCCGCAAGGCGATCGTCTCGGAGGCGCTCTTCCTCGCCGCGCTCGACGCGCAGGCGGAGTAAACTGGGGGCATGACCGACGCCATGCTCGCCACCACGACGACGGACGCCCCATTGCACGGCGTCAAGCTCACCGCGACCGCCGCAGACAAGGTCACGCGGCTGCTCGAGCAGGAGGGCCGCGACGACCTGCGCCTGCGCCTGGCCGTCCAGCCCGGCGGCTGCTCGGGGCTCGTCTACCAGCTCTACTTCGACGAGCGCGAGCTCGACGGGGACGCGATCGTCGAGTTCGGCGACGGCGTCGAGGTCATCGTCGACAGGATGAGCACCCCCTACCTGGAGGGCGCCGTCATCGACTTCGAGGACACGATCCAGAAGCAGGGCTTCACGATCGACAATCCCAACGCGGCCGGGTCCTGCGCCTGCGGCGACTCGTTCCACTGACCCGGTAGGGTTGAAGCTGTGAGTTCGAATCGCCGTCTGATGAGGTGGGCGGCACTCCCGATCGGCATCGCAGCAGCGGTGGTCCTCGCGGGGTGCACGCAGCAGGAGCTGCAGGGATTCCTGCCGGGTGATGGGGTCGACACGACCAACCACACCCCGGGGATCATCGCCATGTGGACGGCCGCGTGGCTCATTCTCCTGATCATCGGCCTGCTGACCTGGGGCCTGATGCTCTGGGCCGTCATCGTCTACCGGCGTCGCCGCGGACAGACCGGCATGCCGGTGCAGATGCGCTACAACATGCCGATCGAGATCGCGTACACGATCATCCCGTTCATCTTCATCATCGGGTTCTTCGCGTTCACCGCGAAGGAGCAGACCTCGATCGAGCAGCCGCACGACCCCGAGGTCGAGATCCTGGCGTACGGCAAGCAGTGGTCGTGGGACTTCAACTACCAGCTCAGCCCCGAGGTCGACGAGGCGGTGCACGAGCCCGCGGGCATTCAGGCGCAGATCCTCGCCAACGGTCAGATCGACGGCGAGTCGGTCCCGACCCTGTGGCTGCCGGTCGGCAAGCAGGTCAAGATCAACCTCGGCGCGCGCGACGTCATCCACTCGTTCTGGGTCGTGGACTTCCTCTACAAGAAGGACATGATCCCCGGCGAGGACAACGCGATGTACTTCGTCCCGACGAAGGTCGGCGAGTTCTACGGCAAGTGCGCCGAGCTCTGCGGCGAGTACCACTCCCAGATGCTCTTCAAGGTCAACGTCGTCGAACCCGAGGCCTTCCAGGCGCATCTCGACGAGCTCGCGGCCGCCGGTTACGTCGGCGAACTCGGCGAGGACCTCAACCGCAACCAGAACTTCCCGTCGGGCGGCATGACGCCGGTCGCCGGACACGAGGAGAGCTGACATGACCGCGACGCTGAATCCCTCGACCGGACTCGTCCCGGGCCGCAAGGTCGAGCGCAAGGGCAACGTCTTCGTCAAATGGGTGACGTCGACCGACCACAAGATCATCGGCCACCTCTACCTCGTGACCTCGTTCATGTTCTTCCTGATCGGCGGCGTCATGGCGCTGATCATCCGTGGTCAGCTGGCGCTGCCGGGTCTCGACATCGTGCAGACGGGCGAGCAGTACAACCAGCTGTTCACGATGCACGGCACGATCATGCTGCTCATGTTTGCGACGCCGCTGTTTGCCGGCTTCGCGAACGCGATCATGCCGCTGCAGATCGGCGCGCCCGATGTCGCGTTCCCGCGGCTCAACGCGCTCGCGTACTGGCTGTTCCTCTTCGGCTCGCTCATCGCGGTCGCGGGCTTCCTCACCCCGCAGGGTGCGGCGTCGTTCGGCTGGACCGCGTACGTGCCCTTGTCCGACTCGACGTTCTCGCCGGGCCTCGGGGGCAACCTGTGGATCTTCGGTCTCGGCCTGTCCGGCTTCGGCACGATCCTTGGTGCCGTCAACTTCGTGACGACGATCATCACCCTGCGCGCCCCGGGCATGACGATGTGGCGGATGCCGATCTTCACGTGGAACACGCTCATCACGGCGCTCCTCGTGATCCTCGTCTTCCCGATCCTCGCGGTCGCGGTGCTCGCGCTCGGCGTGGACCGGGTCTTCCAGGGACAGATCTACAACGCCGAGAACGGCGGCGCGATCCTGTTCCAGCACCTGTTCTGGTTCTTCGGTCACCCCGAGGTCTACATCATCGCGCTGCCGTTCTTCGGCATCGTCTCCGAGGTGTTCCCGGTCTTCAGCCGCAAGCCGATCTTCGGCTACAAGTCCCTCGTCTTCGCCACGATCGCGATCGCAGCGCTGTCGGTCACCGTGTGGGCGCACCACATGTACGTGACGGGATCGGTCCTGCTGCCGTTCTTCGCGCTCATGACGATGCTCATCGCAGTGCCGACGGGCGTGAAGATCTTCAACTGGATCGGCACGATGTGGCGCGGATCGGTGACGTTCGAGACGCCGATGCTGTGGGCGATCGGATTCCTCGTGACCTTCACCTTCGGTGGTCTCACGGGCGTCATCCTCGCCTCGCCGCCGCTGGACTTCCACCTCTCCGACACGTACTTCGTCGTCGCGCACTTCCACTACGTGGTCTTCGGCACCGTCGTGTTCGCGATGTTCTCCGGCTTCTACTTCTGGTGGCCGAAGTTCACGGGACGAATGCTCAACGAGCGCCTGGGCAAGATCCACTTCTGGCTGCTGTTCATCGGCTTCCACATGACGTTCCTCATCCAGCACTGGGCCGGCGTCGTCGCGATGCCGCGGCGCTACCGCTCCTACCTCGAGTCGGACGGAGTGACCTGGATGAACACGCTGTCCTCGGTCGGGGCGATTGTGCTCGCGCTGTCGATGCTGCCGTTCTTCTACAACGTGTGGATCACCTGGCGCCGCGCGCCCAAGGTGACCGTCGACGACCCGTGGGGCTACAGCCGCTCCCTCGAATGGGCGACGAGCTGCCCGCCGCCGCGGCACAACTTCACGTCGATCCCGCGCATCCGCTCGGAGTCGCCCGCCTTCGACCTGCACCACCCGGAGTCCGTCGTGCAGGTGGGCATCGGTCCCGCGAAGGATGCGCCCGACCGTCCCGTCGTCGATCTCGGATCCGGAGAGGTGAAGTAGCCGTGCGCACCAATATCGGGCTGTTCTGGCTGCTCTGCGGCTTCTTCTTCGCCGGCGCGGTCGCGTACACGGTCTGGGCCGTCATCGAGTACGGCTACCCGGAGTGGGTCGGCACCGTCGGGCTCGTGCTCGCCGCGGCGCTCGGCGCGTTCCTCGCGTTCTATCTCGGCCGCGTCTACAAGGCGCAGGGCGGCGAGATGCCGGAGGACCGACTCGACGCGAGCATCGAGGACGGCGACAGCGAGATGGGCCACTACAGCCCGTGGAGCTGGTGGCCGATCGTGCTCGCCGGTTCGCTCGCGATCACCTTCCTCGGCATCGCCGCGGGGCTTTGGCTCATCCTGATCGGCATTCCGCTCGTCATCGTGGCGCTCGTCGGCTGGGTCTACGAGTACTACCGCGGGAACTTCGCCCGCTGACATGACCCAGGCGATCGACCCGCTCAAGCGGGGGATCGGCTCGAGCGCGCGCAGGATGCGGCGGCTCATGAACCTGTGGCCGCCGTTGCTGTTCGCCGGCATTCGCATTCTCGAGTGGGACGCCGACTTCCGGCGCGTGAAAGTTCGGCTCGGCTACTACCGTCTCAACACGAACTACTTCCACACGCAGTACGGCGGCTCGCTGTTCTCAATGACCGACCCGTTCTGGTCGATCATGCTGCTGCACGCGCTCGGACGCGACTACACGGTGTGGGATCAGCGCGGCGAGATCGAGTTCGTGGCGCCGGGACGCACCGCCGTCACGACCGAGATGACGCTCTCAGCTGAGGCCGTCGATGAGGTGCGCGCGGCGGCAGCGTCGGGGGACAAGGTGCTGCGCTGGTTCGAGTCCGAGGTCGTCGACCGGGACGGAAATGTCGTCGCCCGGGTGCGCAAGCAGGTCTACGTCCGGCGAAAGCGCGATATCGCGGCCTGATGTCGGTCGCAGTCCCTACCATCGCGGAATGGGACGCATCATCTATGACGCAGCGACGAGCCTCGATGGCTGGATCGCCGACGAGCGGCATTCCCTCGACTGGCTCTTTCGAGCTGCAGGTGGCGAGGACGCGCCGGAGGGCCTGTACCCCGCGGATGCCGCGGTGCTCGTCGAGGGCTCCCGGACGTACGAATGGGTCCTCGCGCACGAGGACCTGCTCGCGAATCCAGCGCGCTGGGGCGAGCTGTACGACACGAAGCCGACGTTCGTCTTCTCGCACCGTGTGCTGCCGATCCCCGCCGGCGCGGACGTGCGCCTCGTGCGAGGCGGAGTCACGGATGCGCTGCCCGCGATCCGCGAGGCGGCCGCGGGCGGCGACGTCTGGATCGTCGGCGGGGGTGACCTTGCGGGGCAGTTCTTCGACGCTGGTGTCCTCGACACGATCGCGGTCTCGGTTGCGCCCGCGACGCTCGGCGGCGGCGCGCCGCTCTTGCCGCGACGCATCGAATCCGATCGGCTCCGGTTGCGCTCCGCGGGTCAGGCCGGACCGTTTGCGCGGCTCGTCTACGACGTGAACTAGGCGCGTCTGGTGAACGCGAGCAGTCCGCCGAGCCCGATCATCATCGCGCCACCCGTCGCCGTGAGCGCCTCGAGTCGTCTCGGCGAGCGGCCGAACCAGCGCCGGGCGCCGGCGGCGACGAGCGCCCAGACGCTGTCGGAGACGAATGCGAGCACGCAGAACATGAGTGCGAGCAGTTCGAGCTGCAGCGGGACGGGCCAAACCCCGCGCGCAGCCGCGAACTGGGGGAGGACGGCGACGAAGAAGGCGAGCGTCTTCGGGTTCGTGACACCGACGATCGCGCCCTGACCGAAGACGCGCCACAGCGGCTGAGGGGGTGCGTCGACAGCGGCGCCGCCCGCGCGCTTGCGGTGCCGGATCGCCTGGATGCCGAGGAAGACGAGGTACGCGGCCCCCGCGAACTTGATGATCGTGAACGCGATCTCGGAGGCTGCGATGATCGCACCGACGCCGAGCGCCGCGGCAGAGGCGAGCACGAAGGTGCCGAGCGTATTGCCCGCGACGCTGACGATGCCGGCGGCGCGACCGAGCGCGAGCGCGCGGCCGATCGTGAAGAGCACGCTCGGGCCGGGGATCACGATGAGCACGAGCGCGGCGGCGATGAACGCGAGGACGACGGGCCAATCGGGCACTGGGAAAGCCTACGATGGCGTGGATGCCGCGCAACGCCCAGGATCGCCGCACGGGTGCCGAGCGCCTGTTCGCGGTGCTCGACGCCTTCGACCTCGACGACATGCCCGTGCTCGGCGCGAGCGAGATCGCCAGGCGCGCGCAGCTGCCGGTCTCGACGGCGCACCGGCTCGCTGAGCAGTGCGTGGCCTGGGGCGGTCTCGAGCGCGCGCCGGGTGGCGGCTATCAGGTCGGCGTCAAGCTGTGGCTCCTCGGCCTGCACTCGAATCGCATCCCGCTCGTGCGCCAGGCGGCTGCACCGGCACTCGAGCAGCTTCACGAGGCGACGGGGCTCCAGGCGCAGATCGGGGTACGCGACGCCCGCACGGCGCTCTGCCTGCGGTTCCTGCCCAACCGCGACGTCGTCGGCGAGCGCGCCTGGCTCGGCTGGAATGTGCCGCTGCACTGCACGGGCGTCGGTCTCGTGCTGCTCGCGCACGCGGAGCCGGAGGTCGCCGATGCATTGCTCGGGGGAGCGCTGCGCCGGTTCACACCGCGCACGATGACGGACCCCGACGAGCTCCGCGTGCGCCTCGCGGAGGTTCGGCGCGCGGGCGTCGCCCGCACCGGCGAGGAGTACATGATCGGTGCCGACTCGATCGCGGTGCCGATCCGCGACCAGGGTGGCCACGTGACGGCGGCGCTGTCGATGATCATCCCGAGCGACGGCGCGCCGAGGTCATTCGAGGAGCTCGTCGTGCAAGCCGGGCGTGCGATCTCGGCCGAGCTGGGTTGGACCGACTGATTCTTCCCATCCCATGGGAATCGGATTGCTTGCGATCTGACCGGCTCGCGTAGCGTGGCGCCAACGTTCCGACGTCGAGGGAGACAGGGATGACCGACAGCGTGCAGCGCCCCATGAACGGGGCCGAGTACCTGGAGAGCCTGCGCGACGGTCGCGAGGTCTACGCCTACGGCGAGCTCGTCGAGGACGTCACGACGCATCCGGCGTTCGAGCTGCCGACCCGCACGATCGCACGCATGTACGACAGCCTCCACGACCCCGCGAGCGGCATGGTGACCGTGCCGACCGACACCGGCAACGGGGGATACACGCATCCCTTTTTCAAGATGCCGACGAGCATCGAAGAGTTGCGGCACTCGCGCGACGCGATCGCGCACTGGGCGCGGATGAGCTACGGCTGGATGGGTCGCACCCCCGACTACAAGGCGTCGTTCCTCGGGGTGCTCAAGGCGGAGCCGGACTTCTACTCGCCTTACCAGGAGAACGCCGCGCGCTGGTATCGCGAGTCGCAGGAGAAAGTCCTCTACTGGAACCACGCGCTCGTCAACCCGCCGATCGACCGGAACCTGTCGATCGAGGAAGGCGGGGACGTCGTCGTCCACGTCGAGCGCGAGACGGATGCCGGGCTGATCCTGTCCGGCGCCAAGGTCGTCGCGACAGGATCCGCGATGACCCACATGACGTTCCTCGCCCACTCGGGCGCGCCGCTCAAGGACAAGCGCTTCGCGATCGTCGCCGCCGTCCCGATGAACGCCCCGGGCCTCAAGCTCATCAGCCGGGTGTCGTATGCGCAGACGGCGAGCCAGAGCTCGTCGCCCTTCGACCACCCGCTCTCGAGCCGCTTCGACGAGAACGACCCGATCCTCGTGCTCGACCAGGTCCTCGTGCCCTGGGAGAACGTCTTCATGTACGGCGACCTCGACAAGACGTTCGCGACGATGGACGGCTTCGGAGAGCGCGCGGCGTTCCACGGCGCCATCCGGCTCGCGACCAAGCTCGACTTCATCGTCGGCCTCCTCATGAAGTCGCTCGACCTGACCGGCACGAAGGAGTTCCGCGGGGTGCAAGCCCGCCTCGGCGAGGCGGTCGCCTGGCGTTCGATGATCTGGTCGCTCGTCGAGGCGATGGTCTCAGGCGGGCGCGTCGGCGCGGGCGGCGCCGTCAACCCGAACCTCGACGCGGTCAACGCATATCGGTGGTTCGGTGACAAGGCGTACACGGCGGTGCGCGACATCGTGATGAAGGATCTCGGCAGCGCGCTCATCTACCTGCCGTCGAGCAGCAAGGACTTCGCGAGCCCGAGGATCCGCCCGTACCTCGACAAGTACGTCCGCGGCTCCGGCGGTCACGATGCCGAGGACCGGGTCAAGACGCTCAAACTGCTCTGGGATGCCGTCGGGACCGAGTTCGCCGGACGCCACGACCTGTACGAGCGCAACTACATGGGCAACCACGAGCTCATCCGCCTCTTCGTCTACGGCTCGACGATGGGGGCGGGCACCGGCTCGCAACTCATCGAGCTCGCCGAGCAGGCGATGAGCGAGTACGACCTCAACGGGTGGACCCTGCCCGAATACCAGACCGGAACCCAGGAGGAACACCTATGACCGAGCGCCCGACCCTCGACCCGGAGGTCCTCGCGGAGCTCCGCGCCGCTCTCGGCGATGCCGCTGTCATCGTCGACGATGACGGCGTCGACGCCTTCCGTGACCCGTACGGGCTCCCGGGCGATGACCGCTTCCTCGCCTGCGGCGTGGTCGAACCGACGACGACCGAACAGGTCCAAGCGGTCATGCGGATCTGCAACGCGAACGGCGTGCCGGTCTGGCCCCACTCGCAGGGCCGCAACAACGGCTATGGGGGCCCCGCGCCCCGGGTCCGCGGCTCGCTGCTCATCAGCCTGCGCAAGATGAACCGGGTGCTCGAGATCAACCACGAGCTCGCTTACGCGGTCGTCGAGCCGGGGGTGCGGTGGTTCGATCTGTACGACGCACTCGAGGCGGACGGTGGCGACCTCCAGGTCATGGTCCCGGACCTCGGCTGGGGCAGCGTCATCGGCAACCAGATGGACAACGGCGTGGGCTACCTGCCGCTCGGCGAGAACAGCCAGACCCTGACCGGACTCGAGGTCGTGCTCGCGGACGGTTCACTGCTGCGCACGAACATGGGCAGCATCCCGGGCAACAAGACTTTCCACACGTACAAGAACAGCTACGGCCCGTCGCTCGACCGCTTCTTCGCCCAGTCGAACTTCGGCATCGTCGTGCGCGCGGGCGTCTGGCTGCAGCGCAAGCCCGAGGCCTACGCGCCGCTCATGCTGACCGTGCCGCGCGACGAGGACCTGGAGATCCTCGTCGACACGCTCCGCGACCTGCGGCTCGAGGGGACGATCAGCGCGGTGCCGGCGATCATGTCGACGCTGACCGCGGTCTCGCAGTTCCTCGAGGAGGCCATCCCTCCCGGCTTCATCGGCGAGGACGAGCTCGCGAGGCTCGCCGAGGAGAAGGGCGTCGGGCGATGGGCGGTGCGCACGGCACTGTGGGGTCGTCGCGCCGTCGTCGACGCCAAGCTCGCCCGGCTCCGCGAGGTCTGGGAGGCGATCCCTGGCGCGACGGTGGTGCTGACCTCCGGGCGCATCTTCTCGCCGGACGAGTACGGCGAGATCGACCGCGAGACCGACAAGGTCCAGGCCGGCATACCCACCATGAAGCTTATGGACTCCGGCCAGTGGCCAGCCGACCTCGGGCACCTCGGCTTCGCCCCGCTCGTCCCCCTCGTCGGGGCCGACGTGCGCAAGGCGGCGGGGGAGATGCAGCGTCTGATGGCCGAGGAGGGACTCAACTTCCTCGCGAGCACGTACTCGTTCAACGACCGCACGGCGTGCGTCGTCGCAGTCATCCCGTTCATGATGACCGACCCCGAGCAGGTCGAGGCGGGCTACCGCGTGGCGCGCAAGCTCGTCAAGGAGATGGGGAAGCTCGGCTACGGCGAGTTCCGCGCCCACCTCGACTACATGGACGACGCTCGCGAGGTGCACTCGTTCGGCGACCACGCCTACCGGCGATTCATCGAGCGGATCAAGGACGCGATCGACCCGAACGGCGTCATCATGCCCGGCCGGCACGGGATCTGGCCGAGCCGCTACGCGCACCTGCGCGCGGTGCGTCCGGACTAGGCAGGCCGCGCTTCAACGCCCTCGACTGACCGGGATGAGGTGGTCGAACCCGATTCGCTCCCGGCTTGCACACTCCACGCTGCGGCCGCCGTCTCGTTGCCAGACGTCGAGACGGATGGCTTGCGGAATGGTCTCTCGCCTGCGCGGCCGGTCGCCCTGCTCGCTCAAGCCCTGCGCAAGCCTTGCCTCAGCAGGCGCCCGAGCCTAGACCTCGCCGCGGTCCTCCCGGTAGCGCTTGGCCCAGATCCCGGCCTTCCCGGGCTGCAGGATTCCGTTGGGGTCGAGCGTGTCCTTGATCGACTCGGCGACCCGGCGCTGGATGTGATCGTTGAAGCTCAGCTTGGACTGCACGTGGTCCTGGTGCTGCAGGTGCGTGCGGTACACCTGCTGGCCGCGCGCCGCCATGACGTCGACCATCCTGGTGTAATTCTCGTACACCTTGCGGGTCTGGGTCTCGTCCTTGACGTCGTAGAAGGCGCTGGAGACGTGGAGCACGTTGCGGGCGGAGATCATGAGACCGCTGAAGAACGGCGCGCCGACCTCCTCGTAGCCCTCCTGGATGAGCTTCGCGGTCTCGAGCACCTCGGTGCCGACCATGCGCCCGGTGGGGGAGAAGTCGAGGTGAGCTCCTGGCGGGCCGTAGACCCCCTGGAAGAGGTCGAGGATGTCGAGGTCGGGGATGCCGGCCATGACTCGGTCGTCGTGGCTCGGGAAGTCCTCGCGCTTCGTCCCGTCGTAGATGACTTCGCGCGCCCACTGCAGCGTCGGGATGACGTCGAACTGGTCGTGGAGCGCCTTGAGGGTCGCGTCGACGACGCCCTCGCGCCCGTAGACGGCGAAGCGGGTGAGCCAGGCGTCCTGGTCGGTCGAGAACGTCGTGTTGCCGTCCGAGTCGAGCGTCGTCCCGCGCATGATGACCGGGTGATTGTGGATGTTGCGTTCCAGGAGTGCCTCGCGCATCGTGTCGACGACGCGCACGAGCGCCTCGTCGCCGCGGAACGACAGCCAGATGACGGCGTACTTCTCGGGCCGGCGCTGCAGCCAGAAGCCGGAGTTGACGATGATCCCGTTGCCGGACTGGAAGAAGAGCCCGTCGAGGCGGGGTCCGAAGCCGTGCTTGTAGACGTACCGGCCGACCGAGTCGGGGAGGGCGCCGAACCCGGTGCGCATGAGTTCGCCGGTCGGCAGCACGACCTCCTGGCCGATGAGGTTCTCCGGGTGATCGCCCATGGGCGTGTAGCCGCGGCCGTACTCGGTCGAGTTGGCGATGACGGAGCCCCAGCCGAGGTCGGGGATCGAGGTCCAGCAACGACCGCCGGCGGCCTCGAGCGCGTCGTAGAGGTCGAACCAGCGCACGCCGGGCTCGACGACGGCGTACGCGAGGTCTTCGTTGACCTCCAGGACGCGGTTCATGCGGCTGAGGTTGACGACGACGGAGCCCTTGACGCGGGGCGCGGGGCCGCCGTACGTGACGTTCTTGCCCTGGCTCCACATCCATAGCGGCGTGCCGTGCTCGTTGGCGACGCGCACGACCGCCTGGACCTCTTCGACGGAGCCCGGCATGACCATCGCGGAGGGGTCGAACTGGTCCGACTCCACGTACGTGTACGGGTCGCGGGCGGCCTTGAGGTGCTCGGGGTCGGTCACGACGGCGTCGCCGCCGAGCTCTCGCTGGAATGCGGCGATCGCGCGGTCAGTATCGCCCAGGCGATAGGGGGTGGTGTCGACGAGCTCCATTGCCCAGTCCTCCGTTTGTCTCTTTGTCAGACATCATACCGGAGAGACCGGGTGGGACCGCTAGTGGTGCGACCCCTCGTCGAGCTCCTTCTGCGTCGCCGGCTCGATGCGGTCCTCGTAGAACCAGCGCGAGAAGCCCGCGCGCACGTTCTGCCAGAAGCCGATCTTGCCCTTCGCGTTGGGACGCACCATGAGCGGCTGATACGTGTCGTAGCTCACGAGACGCCAGCGCTCGTACTGGTCGAGGGGCTGGTGGACCTCGATGTACTCGCCGCTCGGCATCCGCACGATGCGACCCGACTCGAAGCCGTGGAGCGCGATCTCGCGGTCCTTCTTCTGCAGCGCGATGCAGATCCGCTTCGCGACGAAGTAGGCGAGGATCGGCCCCAGGATGAGCAGGGCCTGCAGCGCGTACGTGACGTGCTCGACCGCGAGGCGGAAGTGCGTCGCGATGATGTCCGAGCTCGCCGCCGCCCACATGACCGCGTAGAACGTCACGCCGGCCGCGCCGATCGCGGTGCGGGTCGGGGCGTTGCGCGGACGGTCGGCGATGTGGTGCTCGCGCTTGTCGCCGGTGACCCACGCCTCGATGAAGGGATAGAACGCGACGAGGACGAGGAAGACGAGCAGGATCGCGATCGGCACGAGGATGTTGAGCGAGTAGGTCCCGCCCCACAGCTCGAACTCCCAGCCCGGTGGAATGAGGCGCAGCATGCCATCGGCGAAGCCGATGTACCAGTCCGGCTGCGTGCCGGCCGAGATCGGCGAGGGGTCGTACGGTCCGTAGACCCACACCGCGTTGATCGAGACGAACGACGCGATCAGGACGATGACGCCGAAGACGAGGAAGAAGAAGCCCGCCGCCTTGCCCGCGAACACGGGGAGGATGGGGGAGCCGACGACGTTCTTCGAGGTGGCGCCCGGCTGCGCGAACTGCGTGTGCTTGTTCACGACCATGAGGACGAGGTGCACTGCGATGAGGCCGATGACGAGCGCCGGCAGCAGCATGATGTGCATCATGTAAAGGCGTCCGACGATGTCCTCGCCGGGGAACTCGCCGCCGAAGAGCAGGTAGGAGATCCACGTCCCGACGAATGGCACGCCCTTGACCATGCCGTCGATGATCCGCAGGCCGTTGCCTGAGAGCAGGTCGTCGGGGAGGGAGTAGCCGGTGAAGCCCTCGGCCATCGCGAGGACGAAGAGCAGGAAGCCGACGATCCAGTTGAGCTCGCGCGGCTTGCGGAAGGCGCCCGTGAAGAAGATCCGCAGCATGTGCAGACCGATCGAGGCGACGAAGACGAGCGCGGCCCAGTGGTGGACCTGGCGCATGAGCAGGCCGCCGCGGACGTCGAACGAGATGTCGAGCGTCGAGGCCATCGCGGCCGACATCTCGACGCCCTTGAGCGGCGCGTACGAGCCCTCGTAGTGCACGGGGGTCATGGCCGCCTGGAAGAAGAGCGTCAGGAAGGTGCCCGACAGCAGGATCACGACGAAGCTGTAGAGGGCCACCTCGCCGAGCATGAAGGACCAGTGGTTCGGGAAGATCTTGCGCCCGACGAACTTCACGAAGCCGGAGACGCTCGTGCGCTCGTCGATGTAGTTCGACGCCCAGTTGACGAAGCGCATGCCCTTGCCCGGTTCCTCGGGGGTCTGCGGCGCGCCGACCGGCGGCGTTGCGGTGCTCGTCAAAGGACACGCTCCCAGAAGCTCGGACCGACGGGCTCGGTGAAGTCGCTCTGCGCGACGAGGTAGCCCTCCTCGTCGACGGCGATCGGCAGCTGCGGCAGCGCGCGCTTGGCAGGGCCGAAGATGACACGGGCCTCGTGCGTGATGTCGAACTGCGACTGGTGGCACGGACACAGCAGGTGGTGGGTGAGCTGCTCGTAGAGCGCGACGGGGCAGCCGACGTGTGTGCAGATCTTGGAGTACGCGACGATGCCGTCGAAGCTCCAGGTCTCGCGGCCCGGGGTGATGTGCAGGTCCTCGGGCTTGAGCCGCATGAGGAGCACGACGGCCTTGGCCTTCTCCTCGAGCTTGCCGTGGCCGAGCTCGTTGAGCCCCTCAGGGATGACGTGGAATGCCGAGCCGAGCGTGACGTCGGCCGCGCGGATGGGGGCACCGGACGGGTCGAGCGTGAGCCGCACACCCTTGTCCCACATCGTCTGCTTGAGCAGCGGCACGGGGTCGGCCTGAGGGGCGAGGTCGCGCAGCAGGACGACGCCGGGCAGCGGCGAGACGACCGCGGCCGTGATGAGCGAGTTGCGCAGGAGGCGACGGCGCGTGAAGCCCGACTCCTCGTTGGCCTCGGTGAAGATCTCCGCGGCCCGCTCGCGCGTCGAATCCGAGCCGCGCGTCTCGTGCCGCTCCTCGACGAGGTCGTGGCCGTGCATGAGGGCCTTGGACCAGTGCACGACGCCGACGCCGACCGCGAGGAGCGCGAGGGCGATCGCGGTGCCGACGAACATCGTGTTGTTGCGGACCGATTCCATGTCGCCCGGGATGATCGGGAAGACGATGTAGAGCACGATCGCGGCGATGCTGCCGATGATCGAGACGAAGAAGAGCGCGATGACGCGCCGCTCCTGCGCCTTCTCGACCTTGGGGTCGAGGTCGGTCACGCGGGGCCGCTCCGGCGGGAAGCCGGGGTTGGCGATCGCGTCGGAGGGGACGACCGCGATGCCCGAGGAGACCTGCCGGTCGTCCGGGTGTGCGGGGAGTTCTTGCTGATCAGTCATGTCCGCCCTCAGTTCGACTTCGCCGTGAGCCAGATGGTGATGCCGACGATGAGGCCGAGCCCGGCGATCCAGATGAACAGGCCCTCGGAGACCGGACCGAGCGAGCCGAGCGTCGCACCGCCGACGGAGGGCGTCGTCTCGAGGTACTTCAGGTACGCGATGATGTTCGCCTTGTCCTCGGGCGAGATGTTGTCGTCGTTGAACACCGGCATGTTCTGCGGGCCGGTGAGCATCGCCTCGTAGATGTGCGCGGCGCTGACGCCCATGAGCGGCGGCGCGTACTTGCCCTCCGTGAGGGCGCCGCCGGCACCGGCGACGTTGTGGCACATGGCGCAGTTGATGCGGAACAGCTCGCCGCCGACCGCGAGGTCGCCGTCGCCCGTCAGGTACTGGTCGTCCGGGATGGCGGGGCCGGGGGAGACCGCCGCCACGTACTCGGCGAGCGCGCGGATCTGCTCGGTCGTGAACTGCACGGGCTTCTGCTCGGCCTGGGGGCCGGACATCGCGAGGGGCATGCGGCCGGTCCCCACCTGGAAGTCGACCGATGCGGCGCCGACGCCGATCAGCGTGGGGCCGTCCTCGGTGCCCTCGAGCGCGAGCCCGTGGCAGGTGGCGCAGTTCGCGGCGAACAGGGCCTCGCCCTCGGCGACCAGGTCGCTGCTGACGACCGAGCTCGTGTCCGCGCCGGCCGGGATCGTCGCGAGCGCGTAGGCACCGCCCGTCCCCGCGAGGCCGAGCGCGATGAGCGCCACTGTCGCGAGGGGGTGTCTGCGCCCGCGCTTCTGGCGCTTCGGCTGCTGGTTCGTCACGTCCGTCACCGCTCCGTCGTCTCGTTCTCAGTCATTCGGCGTACCGCCCGGGTCACTTCAGCAGGTAGATGACACCGAAGAGGCCGATCCAGACGACGTCGACGAAGTGCCAGTAGTAGGAGATCGCGATCGCGCTCGTCGCCTCGCGGTGCGTGAACCGCTTGGCCGCGTAGATGCGGCCGATCAGGAAGAGGAACGCGACGAGGCCGGCGGTCACGTGGATGCCGTGGAGGCCGGTGGAGAAGTAGAAGATCGTGCCGTACGAGCTCGAGTTGATGGTGAGCCACTCGGAGGTGAGGAGCGCGTACTCGTAGACCTGGCCAACGATGAAGACCGCGCCCATCGCGAAGGTCAGATAGAACCACTCGACCGCGCCCCACTTGGACCAGTTCCACCAGCGCGCGGTGCGTCGGGCCTGGAGTCGCTCCGCCGCGAAGACGCCGAACTGGCAGGTCACCGACGAGAGCACCAGGATCAGGGTGTTGACCGAGGAGAACGGCACGGTGAGCTTCTCGGCCTCGGCGGCCCAGAGCTCCGGTGCAGCACCTCGCAGCGTGAAGTACACGGCGAAGATGCCGGCGAAGAACATGACCTCGCTGCCGAGCCACACAATGGTGCCGACCTGCACCACGTTCGGGCGATTGAGGGTTGGGCGCGTCAGCGATGCAGTGCTCACCCGTCCATTATGGCCGACTTCCCGAGCGGTGATTGCAACCCGCTCGGGATGTCCGCTCCCGTTGACGTCAATAGGCTTCCGGGTATGACCGGCGAACCGACGTGGCCCGACCTCCTCAACGCGCTCGCCTCGGGGCGGGACCTGTCGATCGCCGAGTCGGAGTGGGCCATGGGGCGTGTCATGACGGGAGAGGCGACCGGCGCGCAGCTCGGCGCGCTGCTCATCGCGCTCAAGATCAAGGGCGAGACGGTCGACGAGGTCGTCGGCTTCCGTGATGCGGCGCTCGCCCACGCGAGCCCGCTCGACGTGCCGAGCGCGGTCCTCGACATTGTCGGCACCGGCGGTGATCCCGTCGGAGTGCTCAACATTTCCTCGGCGGCGGCCGTCATCGCGGCGGCGTCCGGCGTGCCGGTCGTCAAGCACGGGAACCGGGCCGCGTCATCGCGTTCCGGCGCGTCGGACGTGCTGACCGAGCTGGGTGTGGACGTCGGCATCTCGCCCACGCGCACCGCCGAGGTGCTCGCCGAGGTGGGGATCACCTTCGCGAACGCGGCGACGCTGCACCAGGGATTCCGGCACGCGGGGCCGGCCCGGCGCGAGATCGGCATCTCGACGCTGTTCAACGTGCTCGGTCCGCTCGCGAACCCCGCCCGTCCGGAGGCCTCCGCGGTCGGGGTCGCGGATCTCGAGCGCGTGCCGCTCATCGTCGGCGTCTTCCAGACCCGGGGCGCGACGGCGCTCGTCTACCGCGGTGACGACGGGATCGACAAGCTCACGACGACGGGACACTCCCACGTCTGGGAGATCACGGCGGGCTCGGTCCAGGAGCACGACCTCGACCCTGCCGAGCTCGGCATCCCGCGCGCGGCCATCGCGGACATCACGGGCGGCGACCCCGCGCACAACGCCGCGGTGATCCGCGCGGTGCTCGCGGGCGAGCGCGGACCGGCGCGCGACATCGTGCTGCTCAATGCCGCCGCGGGGATCGCGGCCTACGACCTCTGGCGCCATCCGGAGGATCGCTTCGTCCCGCTGCGGGAGCGCCTCGCGGGCACGCTGGCGATCGCCGAGGGCGTCGTCGACTCGGGTCTCGCGGCGCGGAAGCTCGACGAATGGGTCGCCGCGACGAACTGAGGGTTGATCTGACCCCCGAACGGGGGTCAGCATGGGGTATGCGCTTCGAGACGTCCGAGATCGACGAAGTACTCCCGAAGCGGCGGGCGCCGAAGACGATCGATTGGATCGCCGCGGAGCTCGAGGCCGAGGGGATCCCCACGGGGCGGGGGGACGCGGAGATCATCGTCGCCCACCTGCTCGGGCTCACCCGAGACGAGGTGCGGGGCGGGGCGGCCGACGAGATCGACCTGGACGGGCCGCAGCTCGCCGCCGTCATGGACTTCACCGCTCGGCGCAAGCTGCGCGAGCCGCTGCAGCACCTCACCGGCAAGTCGCTGTTCCGCACGCTGACGCTCGCCGTCGGTCCCGGCGTCTTCGTGCCGAGGCGCGAGACCGAGTTCGTCGCGGAACTCGCGATCCGCGCGATCGGCGAGCTCGGCATCCGGGGCGCGCGCGCCGTCGACCTCGGGATGGGAGCCGGCGCGATCGCCCTGTCCATCGCGGTCGAGGTGCCGGACTCGGAGGTCTGGGGTGTCGAGTTCTATCGCGAGGCCTACGACTGGGCGGCGCGCAACTTTGCGGCGATCGCCCCGGACAACGCCCACGCGGTGCACGGCGACCTCGCCGATGCGCTGCCGGAGCTCGACGGCACGATCGATGTCGTCGCGGGCAATCCGCCCTGGCTGCCGCCGGACATCCCGCCGGCGACCCCCGAGGTCGCGCTCTGGGACCCGCCGAGCACCTCCTGGGAGGGCGGCGGCGCCGACGGGATGGACATCCCGCGAGCGTTCTCCAAGTCGGGACTGCGACTGCTCCGGCCCGATGGCGTGCTCGTCATGGAGCACGGGGTGTCCCAGGGACCGCGGATGTCGCAGATGCTGCGCGACGACGGGTGGCTCGACGTGCACACGCACACCGACCCGCGGGGCAAGGATCGCGTCACGACCGCGCGGCGACCGTAGCCCTCAGTCGATCCAGCCGAGCGACTTCTCGACCGCGCGGTGCCAGCGCGCGACGCGCCGCTCGCGTTCTGCCTCGGACATCTCGGGCACGAAGCGCGCGCCCGCGCGCCAGTTCGCGCGCAGCTCGTCGAGGTCGCGCCAGAGGCCGACGGCGAGCCCGGCCGCGTAGGCGGCACCGAGGGCGGTCGTCTCGACGACCGCGGGGCGGACGATGGGGGCGCCGAGCAGGTCGGCCTGGAACTGCATGAGGCGGTCGTTGACGGACATGCCGCCGTCGACGCGCAGCTCGGAGGGCGGGCCCGCGTCGTCCTCGCTCGCCGCCTCGACGACGTCGAGCGTCTGGAACGCGGTCGACTCGATGGCGGCGCGGGCGATGTGCGCCTTCGTCGAGTAGCGGGTGAGGCCCACGATCGCGCCGCGCGCGTCCGGCCGCCAGTAGGGGGCGAACAGCCCGGAGAACGCCGGCACGAAGTACACGTCGCCGGAGTCCTCGACGGTCAGGGCGAGGGTCTCCGCCTCGGCCGACGACCCGATGATGCCGAGGTTGTCGCGCAGCCACTGCACGAGCGAGCCCGCGACCGCGATCGAGCCCTCGAGCGCATAGGCGGCCGGCGCGTCGCCGAGACGATAGGCGACGGTCGTCACGAGCCCCGCGGACGAGTGGACCTGCCGCGTCCCGGTGTTGACGATGAGGAAGCCGCCCGTGCCGTAGGTCATCTTCGACTCGCCGGCGGAGAACGCGGCCTGGCCGAACGTCGCGGCCTGCTGGTCGCCGAGGATCCCCGCCACGGGGACACCGGCGAGCGGACCGTCGGCGATCGTGCCGAACACCTCCGACGACGAGCGGACGCTCGGCAGCATCGCGCGAGGCACTCCCCACGCCGTGAGCAGTTCCTCGTCCCAGTCGAGCGTGGTCAGGTCGAGCAGGAGCGTCCGGCTCGCGTTCGTCACGTCCGTCGCGTGCACACCGCCGTGCGGGCCGCCGGTGAGCTGCCACAGCAGCCACGAGTCGATCGTCCCGAACGCGAGCTCGCCGCGCTCCGCGCGACCCTGCGCCCCCGGCACCGCGTCGAGGATCCAGCGGATCTTCGAGGCCGAGAAGTAGCTCGCGAGCGGCAGCCCCGTCTTCGCGCGGAACCGCTCCGTATCGCCGTCCGCGACCGCGTCGACGAGATCCTGCGTCCGCGTGTCTTGCCAGACGATCGCGTTCGTCAGCGGCCGACCTGTCGCGCGGTCCCACACGAGCGTCGTCTCCCGCTGGTTCGTGATGCCGACCGCGGCGATGCGCGTCGCCGAGATGCCCGCACGGGCGAGCGCCGTCGCGACGCACTCGCGCGCGTTCGCGAGGATCTCCATCGCGTCGTGCTCGACCCAGCCCGCCTCCGGGAAGATCTGCCGGTGCTCCTGCTGCCCGGTCGCGACCGGCGCGCCCGTGCGGTCGAACACGATCGCGCGCGTCGAGGTCGTCCCCTGGTCGATCGACAGCACGTGGTCGGGGGTCATGCGGCCTCCTGTGAGACGGGACGGTAGTGGAAGCCGACCTCGCCGAGCCAGCCGCGGATGACCTCGCGCTGCGTCTCGTCGCAGACTCGACCGTAGCCGACCGACACGTCCCAGTAGGAGGACGCGTCGCGCCAGACGCGGCGATCCAGGGACCAGCTCCCCGTCGCGGTCAGCGCGTAGCAGTCCGCCATGAACTCCCAGTCGCCGCCGAAGGCGCCCGCCGCGGACTCGGTCGGTCCGGGATTCGTGAACTGCAGGACGTGCGCGAACTCGTGGTAGGTCACGAGGGTGCGCAGCTCGTCGTCGAAGTACTCGGCGTCATAGTCGCTCGGATCCAGATGGATGAGCGTCGGATCGTCGCTCGACACGCAGCCGATCGGGTCGCCCCCGCAGATCGGCGCCGGGTCGTCGTAGACGACGCGGACGTGGCCGGAGGCGAGACCGTCCACGATCGACTCGCCGAGCGTGCCCGAGGCGTTCGAGGCGAGCTGCGCGGCGGCCGCGTCGAGCACCGTCTGGAGCGCGTCCGCACGCTCGGTCACCTCGTCCCGCAGCTGCGCGACCGCGGTCGGCGAGTGACGCTGCCGCCACGCCTCGACGGCGAGCGACTCGATCTCGTCGAGCGCCACGAGACCGCCGATCGGCACATTGTCGAGCGAGCGCGCCTTCGCCATGAAGTCCTCCATCGCGGCGCCGAAGGTCCGCTGCTCGTCCAGCTGCGCCTCCTGCTCGTCGAGCAGACGCCGCTGCTCATCGCCCATGCGCTCCAGCTCCTGCGTCTGCGCCTGCAAGCGCACGACCTCCAGCAGCAGGAGGGTGCCGCCCGTCAGCGCCGCGATGAGCAGCACCCCGAGCACGACGATCCAGACGATCGAGGCGGGCGAGCGGCGCCGGACGGGAGGGCCCAGGGGCGGTGGGACGGCGTCGACGCTCACGCGTCAATCCTGCACGTGCTCGGGGAGAAGTCCCTGACCGACGAGTCGGGTGAAGCGCCGCCGCAGGAGCGGCAGCAGCGCACGGATGAGGCCGAGCGCCGCGGGCGGCACGGGCGAGCGCCCGCGGCGCGCCGTGCGGGCCATGCGGTCGTGGATGAAGCGCTGTATGCGCTGCATCGAGCGCACGGGGCGCTCGCGGCGCGCCTGGAACGCCGTGAGCGGGCCGAGCAGGTCCGCCCCGCCGCGCAGGGGCCCGGCGATCGCGTTCGCCAGGGCCACCGCATCCTGGATCGCGTAGTTGACGCCGACGCCGCCGACGGGACTCATGGCGTGTGCCGCATCGCCGATCGCGACGAACCCGGGCCGGTGCCAGCGCGGCAGATGGTCGATCTGCACCGAGAGCAGCTTGACCTTGTCCCAGTCGTCGACGGCGCCGATGACTCCGGCCGCGAACGGGGCGGTCGCCGCGAAGCGACGGTGGAAGGCCTCGAGCCCCGCCGCCCGCAGAGCGTCGAACCCACCCTTCGGGATCACGTAGCCGCCCTGCCAGTGATCGCCGCGCGGGATCGTCAGCGCGAAGCCGTTCGCGTCGAGGCAGAACAGGGTCTCCGGCACCGGGCCGTCCGGCACCGGCAGATCGAACCACAGCACGTCGATCGGCACGCCCCACTCGATCGGCACGAACCCCGCGGCCGGCCGCAGCGTCGAGTGTCGCCCGTCCGCGGCGACGGTGAGCGGGGCCCGCAGCTCGAGCTCGCCCTCCGCCCCTGACGCGCGCACCCCGACGACGAGTCCGTCCTCGATGAGCAGGCCCGTCGCGTTCGTCGACATCCGCAGGTCGAAGCCCGGGAACTCGCGGCCGGCCTGCGCGAGGAAGTCGAGCAGGTCCCACTGGGGCGCGAGCACGAGGAAATCGTCGGGCGGGCCGAGCAGGCGGAAGTCGACGGGGGAGAGCCGGCTCCCGTTGATGACGACGTCGAGATGGTCGGTGCGGTGCACGGGCAGCCGGAGGAACGCCTCGCGCAGCCCGAGCTCGCCGAGCACCGTGAGCGTCGAGGGGTGGATCGTGTCGCCGCGGAAGTCGCGGAAGAAGTCGGCGTGCTTCTCCAGGACCGTCACGCGCAGGCCCCGGCGGGCGAGGAGCAGCCCGAGCACCATCCCGGCAGGACCCCCGCCCGCGATGACGCAGTCGCGCTCCATGATCAGACCTCGCTCAGGGTACCGCGGTCCATGCGCCAGCGGCGGGTCACGCGCACGGTGTCGAGCATGCGGCGGTCGTGCGTGATGAGCAGGACGGTCCCGGGGAAGCTCTCGATCGCCTGCTCGAGCTGCTCGATGGCCGGCAGGTCGAGGTGGTTCGTCGGCTCGTCGAGCACGAGCAGGTTCGTGCCGCGCGCCTGCAGCAGGGCGAGTGCGGCGCGGGTGCGCTCGCCTGGCGAGAGCGAGTCGGCGGGTCGGGTCGCCGCCTCGCCGCCCAGCCCGAACTTCGCGAGCAGCGTGCGCACCTCTGCCTCCGCCCAGTCGGGCACGGCCTCGCCGAAGGCCCGGGCGAGCGGCTGCGGGCCGAGGAAGAGACCCCGCGCCTGGTCGACCTCCCCGAGGCGCACCCCCGAGCCGAGGCCGGCGCTGCCCTCGTCGACCGGGATGCGGCCGAGCAGCGCGCCGAGCAGGGTCGTCTTGCCCGAGCCGTTCGGTCCGGTGATCGCGATCCGGTCGGCCCAGTCGACCTGCGCGGTGACGGGCCCGAGCTCGAAGCCGCCGCGGCGCACGACCGCGCCCGACATCGACGCGACGACCGAGCCGCTCCGCGGCGCGGCGGCGATCGTCATCCGCAGCTCCCACTCCTTGCGCGGTTCCTCGACGGCGTCGCGCTCGAGTCGCTCGATCGCCCGCTCGCTCTGGCGCACCTTCGCCGCCTGCTTCTCGGCGGAGTCCTTCGCGTAGTTCTTGACGAACTTGTCGCGCTCGTCGTTCTGCTTCTTCCGGGCGTTGCGCACGCCCTGGCTCGCCCAGTTTCGCTGGGTGACCATGCGATCGCGCAGCTGCGAGCGCTTCTCGTCGAACTCCTCGTAGGCTTCGCGGGCGTGCCGCCGGGCGACCTCGCGCTCGACGAGGTAGCTCTCATAGCCGCCCGAGTACACCCCGATCCGCTGCTGGGGGCGGTCGAGCTCGACGATGCGGGTGACGGTCCGGGCGAGGAACTCGCGATCGTGACTCACGATGACGGCGGGGGAGCGCAGCTCGCGCACGAACCGCTCGAGGCGCTCCAGCCCGTCGAGGTCGAGGTCGTTCGTCGGCTCGTCGAGCAGGAGCACGTCGTAGCGCGACAGCAGCAGTGCGGCGAGCCCGGCCCGAGCCGCCTGGCCGCCGGACAGCTGCGTCATCGACGTGTCGAGCGCGATGTGGAGCGCGAGTCCGCCCGCGACCTCCTCGGCGCGCTCCTCGAGATCCGCCCCGCCGAGTGCCAGCCAGCGCTCGAGCGCGTCGGCGTACGCGTCGTCGTCCGCCTGCCCGCCGTCCGCGAGCGCCTGCGCGGCGAGGTCCATCCGTCGTGCGGCGGCGGTCACGCCCGTGCGTCGGCCGATGTGGTCGAGGATCGTCTCGCCGACGACCCGCTCGGGTTCCTGGGGGAGATGCCCCACGGTCGCCTGCGGCGGGCTCAGCACGACCGAGCCCTGCTCGGGCTCGAGCTCGCCCGCGAGGAGGCGCAGCAGCGTCGACTTGCCCGCGCCGTTCGCCCCGACGAGCCCGATGACGTCGCCCGCGGCGATCGTCAGGTCGAGCCCGGAGAAGAGGGTGCGCGCGCCGTGCCCAGCGCTGAGCCCGGTGATGCGCAGGGTCGCGCTCATGGCACCTCGAGACGATCCGACCGGATCAGGCCCGAGGCGGCCGCACGAGCGATCGCCTCCTCGCGGCTGCCGGCCTCGAGCTTGCGGTACAGGGAACGCAACTGCGTCTTCACGGTGTTGACGGAGACGAAGTGTCGCGCGGCGAGGTCGGCGACGCTCGAGGTCTCGTCGAGGGTCGCGAGCAGCGCCTGCTCGCGCGGGGTGAGCCGGGGGACGTCGCGCCGGCGGACGGGGGCTGCCGCGCGGGTCGCCGCGAGATCCGCGACGAGCTCGTGCTCGCCGAGCAGCTCGGCGGCGCTCGCGAGGAGCGCGCGATCCTCCTCCGCGAGCAGGCGCAGCGGGAGCCGCAGTCGGTGCTGGCGTGCGAGGTCGGCCAGTCGGAGCACGGGGGCCTGCGCCCCTGCGGCGTCGCCCGCGCGCAGCGCGATCGTCGCGCGGAGCAGCTCGGCCCCCATCCCGACGCGAGGTCCGAGCGTCCGACTCGCGAGTCGTCCGACCGCGATGCCGGCATCGCTCGCGCGACCGAGGGCGAGGTGGGCCTGCCCGAGCGCCAGGATCCCCTCGGGCACGTGCCTCGCGGCGCCGGCCGCCGCCTGCTTCGCGGCGCCGGCATCGCCCCCTGCGAGCAGCAGCATCGCCTCGGCGGCGGCCATGCGCGCCCGCGAGACCGACGTCGTCGGCGTCCGCGCCCGTTCCTCGCGCACGGCGCGGAGCCGGCCGAGTCCCTGGACGTGCTCGCCGGCGAGCAGATCGCGCCAGCTCTGCACGGTCGCGAACAGCGCCCAGTGCTCGAGCAGCTCGCCGATCGACCCCGTCGAGGTGAGGTGGCGCAGTGCCTCGTCGGGATCGCCGGCCTCGAGCTCGAGGATGGCGAGCGCGAGCTCGAGCCCCTGTCCGCGCAGTCCGTAGCGCCACTGACCCGGCCAGCCCGCCTCGTCGGCGGTGGAGGCGAGGCGCCGGGCGAGCGGGAGCTCGCCGCGGAATGCCGCGAGGGCCGCGCGCAGGCTCAGCGGATCGAGCTGCTCGGGACTGTCGAGGTGCTTCAGCAGCCCGTAGGCGCGCTCATACATCGTGGCGGCGACGTCGTCGTCGCCGGCCGCCATCGCGGTCAGCCCGACGTGGGTCAAGAGCTGCGCTCCGGCGACCTCGAGGTTCGGTTCCACGGCGGGATCGAGTCGCTCGAGGGCGGCGAGCGCCCGCAGGGAGCGGGGCAGGGCCTGGTCGGCGAGCGGGGTCAGGCGCAGCAGCGTCGCCGACAGCGCCCGGAACGCGGCAGCCTCGTGCGGGTTCGCGTCGCTGCGCCCGATCGTCATCGCGGCGATCGCCCGACCGAAGAGCGTGAGTCCGTACACGCGCGTCGTGCGGTCGAGGTTGGCCAGCTGGGCGACGAGCACGATGAGCAGGGGATGGTGCTTGATCTCGGCGTAGCCCACGCCGTTGAGTGCGCGGCGAGCGCGATCCGGCTCGTCGATGATGCCGAACCCGTACTCGAGCACGATCTGGGTGGCTGCGTCGTAGTCGCGCGTCGCGATCGCGAGTCGCAGCGCCTCGTACGGCCGCTCGGCGCGCAGCGCGGGATGCGCGAGGGCGGTCGCGACGATGTGCTGGCGCGCGACGGGGCCGAGGTCGACCGCGAGCGGCTCGATCACGCGCGCGGCGAAGGCAGTCAGATCGAACCACCCGTCGCTCGATGCGCCGAGCCCGTCCTGCGCGGCGAGCTCGAGCAGCTCCGGGTCGACGCCGATCGCCGTCGCGAGCCCCGTGTCGAGTGCCTGGACGGTCGCGAGCCGGGCGAGCGCGTCTCGGTACGGCCCCGGTCGATCCGCGAGATCGGCGAGCAGCGCGGCGCGGAAGCGGTCGATCGCCTGCGTCCCGCGCGTCTCGGCGGCGTCCCGGACGGCGACCATGAGCCGGTCGGTCGAGGCGGTGATCCTGCGCCGTCGCTCGTGGTCGAGCTTCGGCAGCAGGGCATCCAGCTCGTCGTCGTCGACGCGCAGCTCGTCCGGTGCCAGCAGGAGGATCGTCTGCCCGGTCGCAGCTTCGAGCGCCGGAGCGGTCGCGGCGCTCCGTGTCAGCAGGATGAGCCGCGTCTTCGGTCCGCGATCGAGCGCCGCGCCGAGCCCGGCGATCGCTGCGGCCGTGAGCCGCTGCGCGCGGTCGACGACGACGACCGCCCCCTCGCGTTCGCCGAGGATGGCGGTCGCCCGGCCGACGCTCTCCGCGGCCGCGTCGAACCACCACACGGCGTCCGGCTCGCGCTCGGCCCACTGCGTGGCGAGCGTGGTCTTGCCGGACCCGGCGGGGCCCTCGACGATGAGCGCGTCCCAGGGCTCGTCGAATCGTGACAGCAGCCGCGGGCGCGCGATCACGCCTGCGGGTGCGCGCAGTGGGGCGAACCGGTCGTCGGCCCGCTCTGGATTCGCCATCGGCCGCAGTCTATGCGGGTGGGGTGGCTCGCCGCTCGGCGGCGGCGACCGCCTCGATGAGTGCGGTGAGCTCGCTGCGCAGCGCCTCGAGTCGCTCGATGGGGATGCCGAGGCGGTCGATGATGCGCACGGGCACCCCGATCGCTCGTTCACGCAGCGCGCGGCCCGCCTCGGTCGGCTCGAGCTCGACGACGCGCGCGTCGTCCGCCCCCCGGCGACGCTCGACGAGTCCCGCCGCCTCCAGGCGGCGCACGAGCGGGGAGAGCGTCGCGAGGTCGAGGCTCAGCCGCGCCGCGAGTGTGCCGAACCGCGTCGGCGCGTCCTCCCAAAGGGCGAGCATGACGAGGTACTGGGGATGCGTGAGGCCGAGCGGCTCGAGCACCGGTCGGTAGAAGCCGATCACTTCGCGGCTCGCCACGGCGAGCGCGAAGCAGACCTGGCGATCGAGCTCGAGCGGATCGACGGTTTGTTCGCGCACGAATCAAAGAGTATCGGATACACTTAGTTCGTGCGCAAAGTATGGATGCCGTCGACGAGAACTCCGTGGGACGGCGTCCCGGGCTTCTGGGCAGCCTGGAACCGGTTCTTCTTCTTCTTCGAGGGTTCCGCGCAGATCGGCATCGAGGGGGAGGAGAGGCCCCAGCCGACCCTGGAGGAGCAGCGCTGCCCGCTGTGCGACGCATCGATGGCGCTGCATGTCTTCGACCGCAGCGGGCCAGGCGGTCGCACGCTGATGCGCTGCCCGGCACCCGAGGCTCACCAGGAGCCGGGGGCGTAGTCCTTGAGGAAGACCCCGAAGAGGTCCTCGCCGGCCTCGCCCCGCACGATCGGGTCGTAGACCCTCGCCGCGCCGTCGACGAGGTCGAGCGGCGCGTGGAAGCCCTCCTCGGCGAGCCGCACCTTCGTCGGGTGCGGACGCTCGTCGGTGATCCAGCCCGTGTCGACGCTCGTCATGAGGATGCCGTCGGTCTCGAAGAGCTCACGCGCGCTCGTGCGCGTCAGCATATTGACCGCGGCCTTCGCCATATTGGTGTGGGGGTGGCCGGGACCCTTGTAGCCGCGGCCGAAGACGCCCTCCATCGCGCTCACGTTGACGATGTACGTGCGGCGAGCCCCCGCCGCGGCGAGGCTCGCGCGCAGCTTCGAGATGAGGATGAACGGCGCCGTCTCGTTCGCGAGCTGGACCTCGAGCATCTCGAGCGGATCGACGGCGTCGACGCTCTGCGTCCAGGAATTGATGTCGGCGAGGTCGGGGAGGAGACCCCCGGCGTCGATCGCCGTCCCCGCCGCGAGCCGCTCGAGCGACGAGGAGCCGGCCGCGAGCGCCTGCTGCGTCAGCTCCTCGGCCTTCGCCGCCGCGCTCGCGAGGATCGGGTGCGCCTCGACCGAGCGCGCGAGCGCCTGGGGGTGCGGGTCGTTCGTGTGCCCGAAGGTCTGCAGCTCGGGCAGCGGGCCGTCGGGGAGTGGGGCGAGCTCGGCGTCGATGAGCGGCTGGTAGGCGCCGGGGGAGCGGCGCACGGTCTGGGCCGCGTTGTTGATGAGGATGTCGAGCGGCCCCTGCGACGCGACGTCCTCGGCGAGTGCGATGACCTGCGCGGGATCGCGCAGGTCGATGCCGACGACCCGCAGTCGGTCGATCCACTGCGCAGAGTCAGGCAGGCTCGTGAAGCGGCGCACCGCGTCGCGGGGGAACCGGGTCGTGATCGTCGTGTGGGCCCCGTCGCGCAGCAGCCGAAGCGCGATGTACATGCCGATCTTCGCCCGGCCGCCGGTCAGCAGCGCGCGCTTGCCGCGCAGGTCCGTGCGCGCGTCGCGCTTCGCATGGCTCATCGCCGCGCAGGTCGGGCACAGCTGGTGATAGAACGCGTCGACGAGGGTGTAGTCCTGCTTGCAGATGTAGCAGGCGCGCGCCTTGAGCAGCACGCCGGCGGTCGGCTGTCTCGTGGAGACCGCGAGCGGGATGCCGCGGGTCTCGTCGTCGATGCGGTCCGGGGCGCCGGTCGCGGTCGCGGCGACGACCGCGCGGTCGTGCTCCTGGATCCGGGCCCGGGTCGCGAGCCGGCGTGCGACCTTGACCTGCTTGAACATGTGGGCGGTGGCGCGCCGCACGGCGACGAAGTCGGGGTGATCGTGGTCGATCTCGGCGAGCTGCTCGAGCACTCGAAGTGTCGCGGCGAGCTCGGCGGGGTCGAGTCCGCTCGGCGGATAGGGGTCGTCTGAGGACACGGGGAAACATTCTCCCGCATGAGTCTGGACACCCCGTCTTGCTACGCTCCAGTCATGTCCGCGAACCGCATCGCCGCCGGCGACCTCGCTGCGCGGCTCGGGGAGCCCGGGCTCCGCATCATCGACGCGACCGTCTTCCTCAGCTTCCCCGAAGGGCAGCCGCTCATCGAGCCGGGCACGGCCGCATTCGCGACCGAGCACATCCCGGGCGCCGTCTTCGCCGATCTCACGGCGCCGGGATTCACCGAGCACGGGGGAGAGGCGCCCTTCGCGGCTGCGGCGTCCGAGGATTTCGCCGCCGCGGTCGCCGAGCTCGGCGTCAACGATGCGGACACCGTCGTCGTCTACGACTCCGTGAACGGCATCTGGGCCACGCGCATGTGGTGGCAGTTCCAGCTCGAGGGGCACGATGACGTGCGCGTGCTCGACGGCGGGCTCACGGCTTGGAAGTCCGCCGGGTTGCCTGTCGCGCCAGGGGAGGGGCCCACGCCCGCCGCGGGCTCGTTCACCGCGCGCCGCCGACCCGAGCGCGTCGTCTCGACGCAGCAGGTACTCGAGGCGACGGATGACGACTCGGTGCTCTTGATCGAGGCGCTCGACGCGAAGCTCTACGAGCGCGGGCACATCCCGGGTGCCGTCAATGTCCCGGCCGCGTCGCTCTACCGCGAGGACGGGACATTGCGGCCGGCCGGGGAGCTGCGCGAGATCTTCCAGGCGGTCGGGGCGCTCGAGCCCGGCGTGCGGCCCGTCGCCTACTGTGGCGGCGGCATCGCGGCGACCGCGGTGACGTTCGCGCTGCAGGAGCTCGGCCGCAGCGACGTCGCCGTCTACGACGGCTCGAAGAACGCCTGGACGGCGGATCCGGCACGTCCGCTCGTGGCCTCGTAGCGGCGCGTCCCGAATGGGCTTGATCGGCACGATCGGTCTCCTGCTGCCACTCGCGGCCGCGACGGCGCTCAGCACCGTGCCGCTTGCCGTCGTGACGGTCATCCTGCTCTCGCGGCGGGGACGCGGCAACGGGCTCGCCTACCTCATCGGGCTCACGGTCGGCGTGTTCGCGGTGACCTTCGGGCTCAGTCTCGGCATCGGCGCGATCCCGCAATCCGCCGGCTCCCCGCGAAGCGGCCTGATCGTCGCAGGGGAGATCCTGCTCGGCGCGGCCCTCATCGCGTACGGACTCATCGCGTTCTTCCGCCGCCCGGCGCCGACTGGCCGATCTGGGCGCTGGACTCGCGCGCTGGATCGCACACCGATGTGGAGTGCGCTCGGTGTCGGTCTCCTCATGAGCCTGCGGCCGAAGGCGCTGCTGCTGTCCGCGGGGGCCGGTGTCGCGATCGCGAAGGCCGACCTCGACCTCGGCACTGCACTCATCGCGGTCGGCATCTACACGCTCGTGTCGGTCTCGACGGTCGCGGTGCCCGTCATCTTCACGCTCGCCAATCCGATGCGCGCGCGTCGCTGGCTCATGTCGGTGAAGCGCTTCATCACGCAGCACGGCCGCGTGCTCTCGCTCGTCGTCGGCGGGCTCATCGGGATCGTGATGATCGGGGATGGGCTCAGCAGGCTCTGAATCAGCAATCTGACATAATGATGATTATCGGCTATTCCGATGAAGGACATTCGGCGGATCAAGTAGAGTTCAGCCCCGCAATCTCCTACAGTCGCCGGATCTCCTGCGGTCTGCCGCACGGGCCGAGCGCGTTCTCACTCCGGGCGGAACCGTTCGATGAGCTCCGTGAGGTCGAACGGCGCGTAGCCCTGCGCGGCGTCGCGCAACATGTCCGCCGACCACCAGTCGATCGCCTTGACCGTGTCGTGCTCCTCGGCGGTCCAGAACTCGTGCGACGGCTCGAACGGCGCGTCGACACGGTGCACGAAGAAGTCCCAGTGCGAGAACGAATGACGCGCCGCCGGTCGGCTCACGGGAAATTCGTAGGAATGGACGATCGGGCCGAGATTCGGGACGAGCAGGCCCGTCTCCTCGAAGAGCTCGCGCACCGCTGTCTCGTGGGGCGACTCGCCCGGCTCCGCGCCGCCGCCCGGCGTGATCCATTTCGCCCGGCCCGGCAGGTCCGGGAACTCCTCGAGGAACAGCAGAACGCGACCGTCCGGCTCGTAGAGCAGGATGCGGCTCGCATGCCGCGTGCTCCCGTCGCCCACCGCGCCCCGGCTCAGCCCGCGAAGTCGCTGGTGTCGCCGACGTACCACGTGTGGTCGCGCGGCACCGGCTGGACGGCGGCGAGCGCGACCTCGCGAGCGAACTCGCCGACGTTGTACAGCCGGCCGGCCGACTCGCGGCGCGAGGCGATCGCGCCCGGGTTCGCCCGCTCGAGGAGCGTCGCCGTGATCGTGCCCTCGATCATGTCGCCGGACACGACGACGAAGCCGATGCCGTCGGCCTCGAGCTCCGGGATGAGCGCGCGCAGCGCGTCCTCCCCCGCCCGCTTCGAGCGCGCGACCGGCTCGTACTCCGGCATGGTCGGCGTCGTGCGGATGAAGTGCGCCTGGTGGCTCGTGACGAACACGACGCGGCTGCCCTCCCGCAGCAGTGGTCGCATCGCCGAGAGGAACGCGACCTGTGCGTCGCGGTTGAGCCGCATCGCGTAGTCCTCCCCCATGCCGGCCTCCATGCCGCCGGAGGCATTGAGCACGAGGATGTCGAGCGGCCCACCCTCGGCGACCGTCGCGGCGAACGCGGCGACCGATTCGGGGTCCGTCAGATCGGCCCCGACCGCGTGGGCCGCTCCCCCGCCGGCGAGGATCTCTTCGACGAGCTTCTGCGCGCGCGGGGCCTTGCTGCGGTAGTTGACGTACACCTCGGCGCCCGCGGCGGCGAGCAGCTTCGCCGTGTCGGCGCCGATGCCGCGGGAGGAGCCCGTGACGAGGGCGCGTCGACCGGCGAGGGATCCAGGAGCGAGAGCTTCGGTCACGACGTCGACCCTAGCCCAGCGCGCGGATAGGCTCGAAGCAGGAAGGGGTGCCGTCGTGGACCTGACCCAGTGGACGTGGCTCGTCTGGCTCTGCATCGCGATCGTCTGCGTCATCATCGAGCTCATCACGCTCGAGTTCACCTTCGCGATGATCGCGACCGGGACGCTCGTCGGCGGGCTCGGCACGACGCTCGCCGGCGGACCTTGGTGGCTCCAGATCGCGCTCGCCGCCGTCATCTCCGGTCTGCTGCTGTTCACCATCCGACCGCTCCTGCTGCGGGCGCTGCGCAGGCATCAGGACACCACCCGGCACAACATCGATGCGATCGCGCAGCAGCGCGGCCGCGTCACCACCGCGTTCGTCAACGAGGTCGGCGAGGTCAAGCTCGAGAACGGCGAGACCTGGACCGCACGGCTCGCGCCGGGCGCGGCAGCGACCATCGGCGATCCGGTCGTCGTGCTCGAAGTGCGGGGCGCGACCGTCATCATCGCGCCGGCGACCCGCAACGAGGAAGGGAAATCCTGATGTTCGACTTCAGCAAGCCGCTCGGGGATGTCGTCGGCCAGCTCTTCATCATCGCGTTGCTCATCGTCCTCGCGATCTTCGTCATCACGACGATCTTCAAGGCGATCCGGATCATCCCGCAGGCCTACGCGGGCATCGTCGAGCGCCTCGGGCGATACCAGAAGACGCTCGCGCCCGGCCTTAACATGCTCGTGCCGTTCATCGACCGGCTGCGGCCGCTCGTGGACATGCGCGAGCAGGTCGTCACGTTCGCCCCGCAGCCCGTCATCACCGAGGACAACCTCGTCGTCTCGATCGACACCGTCATCTACTTCCAGGTGACGGACGCGCGCGCCGCGACGTACGAGATCGCGAACTATCTCGCCGCGGTCGAGCAGCTCACGACGACGACGCTGCGCAACGTCGTCGGCGGGCTCGACCTCGAGGAGGTGCTCACGAGCCGCGACTCGATCAACTCGCAGTTGCGGATCGTGCTCGACGAGGCGACCGGCAAGTGGGGCATCCGGGTCGGGCGCGTCGAGCTCAAGGCGATCGACCCGCCCGCATCGATCCAGTCCTCCATGGAGCAGCAGATGCGGGCAGAACGCGATCGCCGGGCCGCGATCCTGACGGCCGAGGGCACGAAGCAGTCCGCGATCCTCCAGGCGGAGGGCAAGCGCCAGGCCGCGATCCTCGAGGCGGAGGGCGATGCGCAGGCCGCCGTGCTGCGCGCCAAGGGCGAGGCGGAGGCGATCGAGACGGTCTTCGGCGCGATCCACGCGGGCGACCCCGACGAGAAGCTTCTCGCCTACCAGTATCTGCAGACGCTCCCGAAGCTCGCGGAGGGCGACTCGAACAAGCTGTGGGTCATCCCGAGCGAGTTGACGGACGCGCTCAAGACGATCGGCCGCGGCTTCACCGCTCCCCCCAAGTGACGCGCTACTTCGATCCGCCGAGGCCGCGCGTGCTCGCGCACCGCGGGCTCGCGATCGATGCGCCGGAGAACACGCCGCTCGCGTTCGCCAGGGCGATCGAGGCGGGCGCGCTGCACATGGAGACCGACGTGCAGGCGAGCTCGGACGGGGTCGCCGTCGTCGCGCACGACGCCGACCTGTCCCGCGTCGCGGGACGAGCGGATCGGCTCGGCACGCTGAGCGCCCTTGAGCTCGCCGCGATCGACCTCGGTCACGGTCAGGGCTTCGTGCCGCTCGCCGAGGTGCTCGATGGCTTTCCCGAGACCAGGTTCAACATCGACGTCAAGGACCCTCGCGCCGTCGAGCCGACCGCCCGGGCGGTCCTGCAGACGGGCGCGCTCGATCGGGTGCTCATCACGTCGTTCTCCGGCGGCCGCCGACGCGCGACGATCGCCCTCCTGCCGGGGGTCGCGACGTCGGCATCCGCCGGCTCGTTCCTCGCCGCGCTCATCGCCGGCAAGGTCGGCTTCTCCCCCGCCGTGCGTCGCGCGCTGCGCGGCGTCGACGCGGTGCAGATCCCCGAGCGCGCGCTCGGGATGTCGACGGTCACGGCGCGCGCGATCCGCGGATTCCACGCGGCGGGCGTCGAGGTGCACGTGTGGACGATCAACGATCCGGCGCGGATGCGCGAGCTGTTCGAGCTCGGCGTCGACGGTGTCGTGACCGATCGCGCCGATCTCGCCGTACGCACAGCTAACGGCGATACCCTCTAGCTTCCGGGCACAACCCGGCTCATCCCGATTCCCCCCAAGGGAGAAGAGGCCACAGAATGGCAGATCGCAGCCTTCGAGGCATGCGCCTCGGCGCGCAGAGCTTCCAGTCCGAAGAGGGCGTCGACTTCGTCGACCGCATCACCGCGAGCTACCGGTCCGAGGACGGCACGACGTTCGACGTCGTGTTCGCCGTCGACGCCGAGATCCCGCCGCGCTGGGAGAACCCGCGCACGAACCAGTCGGGCGTCCTGCTGGACGCGGCCGGCAACCTCGTCGAGGACGAGCAGGCGGAGGAGCGCGCCCAGCGCACGCACTGGGACATGCTCCTCGAGCGCCGCTCGATCCCGGAGCTCGAGGAGCTCCTCGCCGAGCGTCTCGAGATCATGCGCGCCGCACGCGGCCAGGGCCGCAAGACGGCGTAGCTACTCGACCCGCGGCGGGCGCCGGATCAGCACGACGAGGCCGGCCGCGAGCAGCAGCGCTGCCCCGAGCCCGGCGGCCACGATCTCGATCGTGCGACCGTGCGCGGCGGCGGGTGTGATGTCGTCGTAGAGCGGCAGGTCGGCGACGATGGTGCCGGGCTCGTACCACGGCAGCGACTCGATGACCTTGCCGTCGGCACCGATCACCGCGGTGATGCCGACCGTCGAAACGTTCGCGAGGCTGCGGCCGAGTTCGGCTGCGCGGATGCGCGCGAAGCCGAGCTGCTGCGCGCTCTCGTCGGTGCGCCCGAAGTCGGCGTTGTTCGAGGTCGCGAGGATGATGCGGCCGCCGTCGAGGATCGACTCGCGCAGCAGCGCGTCGTCGACGATGTCGTAGCAGATGTTGATCGCCGCCCGGACGATGCCTTCGCGCGTCGGGATGTCCATGACCGCGTCGGTCGTCCCGAACTCGTACTCGCGGCCGATCATCTGCGTCAGTTCGGGCACGATGAGCTCGAAGAACGCGCGGTCGGGGATGTACTCCCCCCACACGACCGGGTGGCGCTTGTCGTACGTGTCGAGCGCGGCGCCGTCCTGCCAGAGGATCGCCGTGTTGTAGTAGCGGCCATCGCGCTCGGTGATCGCCTGCCCGAGCAGCGGGGCGAGCATGCGCTCGGACACGTAGTCCCAGACGGCGGCCGTGTAGGCGTCGACCTGCGGGTCCCAGTCGCTGCCGCCCTCCGGCCACAGCACGAGGTCGACCCGCTCCCCTGCCGCGACCTCGGCGAACAGCGGCTCGGTCGCCTCGACCTGCGCCGCGAGCAGGTCGCCGGGACTGCGCTCGTCGAAGTAGCCCGCGGGACCGTTGCCTTGCACGAGCGCGACGCGCATCGAGCCGGTCGGCGTGAACTGCCAGGCCGGCCAGAACGCGAGGATCGCGGCGAGCGCGACCGGCGTCGCGGCGCGCAGCCAGAGCGACACGCCGCGGGCGCGGACCGCTTCGACGACGAGCGCGACGAGCCAGACGACGAGGAACGTCATGCCGGAGATCCCGACCCAGGGGTAGAGCTCGGCGAGCGGCGAGTCGATCTGCGAGTGTCCGATCCGGCCCCAGGCGAACCCTCCGTACGGCCAGACGCTGAAGATCGCCTCGCGCAGCGTCCAGAGCCCCGCGACCCCGATCGGCAGCACCGCGAGACGCAGGACGGCGGCCGGCCAGCGCGTCGGCCAGGCGCGCGGCAGCCAGCGGTAGGCGAACGCGATGAGACCCGCTCCGATCGCGAAGAAGGCCCCTCCCGTGAGCGAGAGCCCGATCATGGGGACGGGCCCGACCCATTGCGAGGCCCAGTGGATGTGCACGAGGTAGAAGACGCTCTCGTAGACGAGGCCGATGAGCGCGCCCATCCAGAATCCGCGGCCGATGAGCGCGACCAGCGCCATCGCGATGCCGGGGAAGACGAATGGCCACCAGCCGAGGTCGGGGTACGCGAGGTCGGTGATCCAGCCGCCCGCGGCGGCGAGCAGGACGGCGGCCCACCAGGGCAGGCCCTTAGAAGTCGACACTCGCGACCACCCCCCTGCGGATCGCGTCGACGGCTTGGCGGGCGGTGCGCGCGACAGGCCCGTCGGCGACCTTGCCGACCTGGTCGAGCAGATCGATCGTCTGGCGGGCCCAGCGCACGAAGTCGCCCGGCGCGAGATCGGTCTCGCGCAGCACCGCGTCGAGGCTCGCTCCCCTCCCCCAGCGGTGCATCGCCGGTACGAGGGCGATGCTGAGCGGGCCGCTGCCGTCGAGGCGGTGCGCGCGCTCGAGGTCGTCGAGCTCGGCCCAGCGGTCGGTCGTGCGGTCGATCGCCTCGGCGAGCACGCGGCCGCCCGGCAGTCGCATGCCGTACTCGCTGCCGCCTTCGCGCCGGGGCTCGTAGACGAGCACGGTCGCCATGGCGGCGAGTCCTGCGGGGTCGAGTCCGTCCCACAGGCGCAGCCGGAGGCATTCGGCGACGAGCAGATCGCGTTCTCCGTAGATCCGCTTGAGGCGCCGGCCCGCGGGCGTGAGGTCGAGGTCGGCGCGCTCCGGCACGGGAATCGCGTATCCGAGCTCGACGAGCACCTCCGTGACCCGGTCGAAGACACGTGCGATCGCCCCCGTGCGGCTCTCGATCTGGCGCTGCAGCTGGTCGGTCGCCTTCTTCAGCTGCCAGTAGCGCTCCGACCAGCGCGCGTGCGCGTCACGGTCCGGGCAGGTGTGGGAGGGGTGGCGCCGCAGCTGCTGGCGCAGCCCGTCGAGGCGGCGCTGGCGCTTGTCCCGTTCGGCACGCGAGGCGTGCTGGTCGACCTTCTTGCGCTCGAGGTCGGTCAGCTCGCGGCGGATCCCCGAGTACTCCCGGAAGTCGCCGAGGTGGCATTCCATCGAGCTCGCATAGCCCGTCAATGACTCCTGCTGCGAGCGCACGCGGCGGGCGAGGTCGACGACGGCGCGGTCGGCCTGGAACTGCGCGAATGAGGACTCGAGGATCTCGCGGGCGCGCTCGCGGCCGAACTGGTCGATGAGGTTCGCGGCCATGTTGTACGTGGGCCGGAAGGAGGAGTTGAGCGGGTAGGTGCGCCGCGAGGCGAGGGAGGCGACCGCGGCGGGGTCGACGCCGGGCTGCCAGGTGACGACGGAGTGGCCCTCGACGTCGATGCCGCGCCGCCCGGCCCGTCCGGTGAGCTGGGTGTACTCCCCGGGTGTGATCGGCACGCGCGCCTCGCCGTTGAACTTCTCCAGTGACTCCAGCACAACGGTGCGAGCCGGCATGTTGATGCCGAGCGCGAGCGTCTCGGTCGCGTAGACGACCTTGAGCAGCTTGCGCTGGTACAGCGTCTCGACGACCTCCTTGAACGCCGGGAGGAGGCCCGCGTGGTGTGCCGCGACACCGCGTTCGAGCGCCGAGACCCAGTCCCAATAGCCGAGGACGCCGAGATCCTCGTCGGGCAGGCTCCGACAGCGCGCCTCGGCGATCTCGCGGATCTGCTCGCGCTCGTGCGCGCTCGTGAGACGCACCCCGTCGCGCACGAGCTGCTGCACGGCCTGCTCGCAGCCGGCGCGGCTGAAGACGAAGACGATCGCGGGCAGCAGATTGCGCTCGCCGAGGATGCGCACGACCTCGGGCCGCGGTACGCGGTCGTCGAGCCGGCCGACGCCGGGACCCGGCCGACGGCGATCGCCTCTCCCCCGGTCGTATCGGCCGTGCGGGCTGACGCGGCGCGTCCCGCCCCGGGCGGCCTCGACGAGCTCGGGGTTGACGCGGGCGGCGCGACCTTCCGCGACCGCGGCGGGGTCTTCGAAGAGATCGATGAGCCGGTGGCGCACGAGCACGTGCTGGTCGAGCGGGACGGGTCGGTCCTCGGACACGATGACGTCGGTTTCGCCGCGCACGGCGAGCAGCCAGTCGCCGAACTCCTCCGCGTTGGACACGGTCGCCGAGAGCGACACCATCCGCACCTCGGCGGGCAGGTGGATGATGACCTCCTCCCACACGGCGCCGCGGGCCCGGTCGGCGAGGTAGTGCACCTCGTCCATGACGACGCAGGCGAGTCCGCGCAGCAGCTCCGAGTCGGCGTAGAGCATGTTGCGCAGCACCTCGGTCGTCATGACGACGATGCGCGCGCCGGAGTTGATGTTGACGTCGCCGGTGAGGAGCCCGACCGACTCCGGGCCGTAGGTGTCGACGAGCTCGCCGAACTTCTGGTTCGACAGCGCCTTCATGGGCGTCGTGTAGAACACCTTGTCATCGGTGCCCTGCATCGCGCGGAAGATCGCGAACTCGGCGACGATCGTCTTGCCCGCGCCGGTCGGCGCCGCGACGAGCACGCTGCGGCCCGCCTCGAGCGACTCGCAGGCGGCAATCTGGAAGGGGTCGAGGTCGAAGCCGATGCGTTCACGGAACGCGTTGAGCACGGGCGTCCGGGTCCGGCGCTTCGCGGCGGCGAACCGCTCGGCGGCGGACGGCTCGCTCATGCCCCGAGCCTATGCGCTCGTGCCTACGCGGGCTCCCAGGTCCCGAGGTACTCGAGCGGGAAGTGGAACTCCCAGTACGACTTCGAGGAGACGCCGTCCATGGTGTCGCCGAAGCACTTGAGGGTGTTCCCCCACGAGGGGTCCTTCTTCCAGCACTTCGCGCCGACCGCGAGAACGCCACGGTTGAAGTCGACGCTGTCCTCCCAGATCTCGAAGCGCGTCCATTCCGAGGTACCGTCCGGATAGGTCACGGTGAGCTTCCACGTCGCCCACGCCTTGACGAAGACCCGTCCCAGACCGCATTCCGCGCTCGCGAAGAACTCGCGGGCGAGGAAGGGGTCGGGCTCCCCGACCTTCCAGGTGACGTCGACTTCGTCCCGCATGCAGTTAGCGGCGACCCGGGTGAACGTCAGCGTCGAGCCCGCGGGCCAGTCGATCGGATGCACCCAGAACCGTGCGGTCGGCTCGGCGTCGTTGCCGGACGGTTCCTCAGACTCCGTGCCGGCGGCGAGCGCGTCGGCATCGGCGCGCTCGAGCTCGGCGCCGTCCTCGTCGAGGAACGGATCCGCGAAGCCCTCGCCGACGATCGCTGCGTCCGAGCCCCCCAGCCCGAGCGGCGCGGGCGCCGCGCAGCCCGTCAGCGCGAGCATCGTGCCGGCGAGCAGCGCTGCCCCCGCCGCGAGTGCCTTCCCGCTCCTGCCCATCCCGCTCACCATGCCAGCTTGACCCGGAGGTGGACCTCGTGGTCGGCCTGGTCGGACTCCCGCTCGTCGGACGCGCACTTGAGCGTCCCGTCCCCCCAGCACTGCGCGAGCACCTTGAAGTGCTGGAAGCCGTCGGGCGTGCTCGTCTGCACGATCTCGAAAGTCCCCTGCCGGAACTCCCCGTTCGGCGCGGTGACCGTGAGCCGCCAGTCCGACCAGGACGTCTCGACGCCGCACGTGCTGTAGCCGAGCCCGACGGCCTGCATGACGTACTCGTCGTCCATCGGCAGGTCGTAGGTCTGGCTCGTCTCGTTCCGCACGCAGTTGGCGCGGAGTCGCTCGAACCTCGCTTTCGCGCCCCGCGGGGCGCCCTGAAGCGTGAGGTAGATGCCCGTCGTCATGATGTTCTCGCCGTCGTCGAAGGCGTCGTCGGCGATCGAGCCGACGGTGCCGCTCGGCTCGGCGCCGCCGTCGGAGCCTCCGAGCCCGAGGCTCTCCGGCAGTGCGGGGGCGCAGCCGCTGACGAGGGCGCCGGCGAGCAGCACCGTCCCCGCCGCGGTGATCGCGCGCATGGTGTCCATGTGGTCAGGCTAGGGCGCGGCGGTCGCCGCGCGAATCAGGAGGATTCCCTAGTGGCCTCGACGTCGTCCGTCTCGTCGTCGGTCGGCCCGATCCCCTCCTCCGCGAGGAACGCCGCCTCCTTCTTCGCGCGTCGTCGATCGTTGATGAGCGCGATGCCGGCGGCCGCGAAGTAGAGGGCGAGCATCGGCACTGCGAGGAGGAACATCGAGATGATGTCGGTCGCGGGGGTCGCGAACGCGGTGAACGTGATGACGACGATGATCGCGATCCGCCAGCCCTTGATGATCGCGCGGCCGCTGACGACCCCGACGAAGTTGAGCAGGGTGAGGATCGCCGGCAGCACGAATCCGACCCCGGTCGCAAGCATGAGCTTGAGGATGAAGTCGTAGTAGTAGCGCGCGGAGAGCGCCGATATGGAGTCGGCGGGAGCGAAGCTGACGAACAGCTCGACGATGTGCGGCATGACCAGCCAGCCGACCGCGCAGCCGGCGAGGAAGAGCGGGACGGCTGACAGCAGGAAGGCGATACCGTAGCGCCGCTCGCGCGTGACGAGTCCCGGGGTGAGGAAGGCCCAGATCTCGTACAGCCACAGCGGCGAGGACGCGACGATGCCGATCGTCAGGGCGATCTGCAGGCGGAGGTCGAAGGAGCCGGCGATCGTGTCGAAGTTGAGCGCGGCGCCGCGGCCCGACTCGGCGGCGACCGTCGCGATCGGCGCCTGGAGCGCGATGAAGACGTAGTCGGACAGCCACCAGCCGTAGACCGTCCCTCCGATGATCGCGAGGAACGAGATGAGGATGCGCCGGCGCAGCTCCCGCAGGTGCCCGCCGAGGGGCATGGTGCGCTGGGAGTCGCCTCCCTGCCGCGCGGCTTTCGCGGCCACGGCGCTCAGGCGGACGGCCGGGTGCTGTCCGGATCCCTGTCGTCCGGGGCCGCGTCGTCGGTCTTGCCGGGAGTCGCCTCCGCGGCCTTCTCGTCCTTCATCGTCTTGACCTCCTTGCGGAAGATCCGCATGGACTGGCCGAGGCTCTTCGCGAATGCCGGCAGCTTGGGCGCTGCGAACAGCAGGAGGACGAGCACGACGATCAGAATGATCAGCCATGGCTCCCTGAAGATGCCCATTCGCGCTTCCTTCCCCTGCGGTGCTGTGATTCTACTCGGCGGCGGTCCGGTATCGCCCGAGCGAGTCCTCCGCCCACGCGCGGACCGCCTCGCGCGCGGCGGGCGGTCCGACGACGACCGCCCCCGGCACCTCGGCGACGATGCGCCGCAGCGCCGCGTCGGAGCCGATCGCGACGTCCATCCGGACTCTCGTGGATCCGCCGACGCGCTTGAGCGCGGTCGGGCGGTAGCCGGAGATGAGCGGCATGCCGGCGGCATCGCATTCGATCGTCACGATCCCGTCGTCGGGACCCGGGTCGAAGCCGATCTCGGAGAGCTCGAGGTCGGCACTCCCCCGCTCGGCGGCGACGTCGAGGACCTGGAGCGCGGAGATCCGGTCGAGCCGGAAGGTCCGCAGCGCGCCGCGCAGGTAGCACCAGCCCCGCAGGTACAACTCGGCGTCGGTCGAGTCGAGTCGGATGGGGTCGACGTCGCGCCGCGCGCTCGTCCCGTCGGCGTTCCGATAGTCGAATGCGACCCGCCGGCCCGCGGTGATCGCGTCGCGCAGGGGGGCGAAGTGGGGCGATCCGGCGGCGGAGAACGCGACGACCGGCTCGGCGGGTGCCTCGGCAGCGCCGCGCGCGAGCTTCGCGCGCAGGCTCTCGAAGTCGGCGACGCCCGCGACGGCGGGGTCGGCGCCGAGCAGACGCAGGCCCGCGAGCAGCCCCGCGGCTTCGCGCGCGGAGATGCGCGGCACGTCGTCGATCGCGACATGCTGCACGAGCACGAGCTCGTCGTGGCGCTCGAGCGCGCCGAGGTCGAAGTCGAAGAGGTCCTGCGCGAGGTACATGCCGGTCTCCCCCGGGATGCCCATCGTCATGATCTTGAGCACCGAGTCGCGGATGAAGGCCTCGGGATACCCGAAGTGGGCGGCCGCCTCGGCGACGGCGACGGGCCCGCGCCCCTGCAGGTATGGGACGAAGGCGAGATAGAACGCGAGCTTGTCGCTGCTGTCGGCCGGCTCAGCCATGGGCCGCCTGGAGTCGGGCGAGCCGGTCGACGACGAGCTCGATGAGCGCGGGGGGCTCGAGCACGGTCGCCTCCGGGTGGAGGGCGACGAGCTCGTCGGCGAGGAGCGCGAGGTCGGGATCGTGCACCTCGAGGAGCCCCGAGTCGATCTCGCGGCTGCCGGCGCGGTTGCGCAGCCGCAGCTCCGCGTCGGAGCCGGGGGCGACGGCGACGCGCGCGGCGTTCCGGAGGGCGACCGCATCGAGTTCTGCCAGCTCGCGCTCGACCTCGTCGGGGGCCGGCGCGAGCGCCGCGGCCGCCGTCATGCGCACGTCGCCGACGATCCGGCGCACCAGGAATGTCTTGCGCACCCCTTCGGCGTCGGCGGCGGCGAGCAGCCAGCGTCCCTGGTGGTGGAGGAGGTCGAGCGGCGAGACGCGTCGCCGGGTCGGCTCGGCCGCGCTCGGCTTGAGGTAGTCGAACTCGACGATGCGACGCTCCTGGATCGCGACGCGCAGCGCGTCGAGCGCGGGCTCGGCGGCGCGCACGAGCGGGAGGTAGCCGACGACGGGGTCGCTCGCGGCGATGCCGAGCCCCCGCAGCTTCGTCAGCGCGCGGCGCGAGTCGTCCGACAGCGAACCCTCGCGCCACACCTCGGCCGCGAGTCCGAGGAGCGCGAGCTCCCCCGGGGTGAACGAGATGTCCTCGGGGAGGTCGTAGGCGGTCTTGGGGATGCGGTATCGGGCGAGCTGATTGTTGCCGGGGTCGCTCGGGTCGTCGATCGTCTCGATCGGCACGCCGAGGTCCTTGAGCGCGCGCTTGTCGCGCTCGAACAGTCGGTCGAGCGAGGCGAGCGCGCTCGCGTCGGTGTCCCGGTAGCGCTGCGCGTAGCCGTGCACGGTCGAGAGGATCTCCGACTTGCGCAGCCCCCCGCTCGTGGCGACGAGGGCGAGGACGAGGCTGAACTGCCGCTCGTAGTTGTTCGGGAGCGCCACCACGTCAGCGAGTCTAGGCGGCGGGCAGTACGCCGAGGATGTCGATGACGAACACGATCGTGTCGGTCGCGCCGATGCCGGAGCCGGTCGGCGGGTTGTCGCCGTAGCCGTAGGCGGGCGGGATCGAGACGAGCACCTGCGAGCCGACCTGCTGCCCCACGAGGGCCTGTCCGAAGCCGTCGACGACGGCCGTCGTCGCGAACTGGGCTGGGGCGCCGCGCTCCCAGCTCGAGTCGAAGACCGTGCGGGTGTTCCAGTTGACGCCCGTGTAGTTGAGGAGCACGGTGTCGCCCTCGGCGACGGTCGTGCCGCTGCCCTGGATGAGCGTCTCGATGCGCAGGTCCGCCGGCGGGGTCGCGTTCGTGAAGGAGAGTCCTGGCTGTCCGTTCGCCGCGAGCGAGACACTCGGCAGGCCGTTGAGCGGCGGGAGGGAGAGTCCCTGCGCGCGACTGATGAACGCGTCCTGGACGTCGATGATCGCGACGAGGGTCTGCTGCGGGTCGAGCCCGTTCTGCGTCACGACGCCCGCACCGAGGATCGACTCGGTCGTGCCGACCGCGGCGATGCGGGAGCCGACGGGGGCGCACACGGCCGCGTCGAAGAGCGGCGAGGCGCCCGCGAGCGGCAGGTACACGGTCGTCGCGGTCTGGTCGAGGAGCATGCCGGTCGCGCCGTCCACGAGCGTGATGGTGCCCGCGACGATGTCGCTCGGGCCGACGATCGCGCCGTCGCCGACGTGGATGAAGGCGCTCGAGTCGCGGTCGTGGGAGATGAGCGGGACGGGGAACGATGGGTCGACCGGCGTCGTCCCGAAGTCGCCCGTCGAGGTGACCCCCGCGGCGATGCCGCCGCGCTGCCAGACCGGCGCGCAGCTCGCGGCGTCGAGGGCCGAACCGCCGTCGACGGCGGGGCCGGACGGCGCGGCGCAGGCGGCGAGGGTCAGGACGAGGGCCGTTGCGGCGAGGATGGCCGGGGTCTTGCGCACCGGCCTACTCTACCGGCCGTGCGCCCGCCGCCTCGGCCGCGGCGGCCGCCTGCCTGGCCGCCTTGCGCGCACGTTTGGGGCTTGTCACCCGCTGCCCGAGCGCGCCGGGCGTCCAGGCTTCGACATCGGCATCCTCGTAGTCGTCCTTGGAGGCGCGGCGCTTGCGCTCGAGCGGCGCGACGCCGGGCGCGAGCCGGCGCGCGCTGAGCAGGAAGCCCGTGTGCGCGTTCATCCGGTGGTCCGGGCGCACGGCGAGGCCGTCGACGTGCCAGGTGCGCACGAGCGTCTCGCTCGCCTCGGACTGCGTGAAGACGCGGGTGGCGCGGATCGCCTCCGTCGTGCGCGACAGCTGCGTGACGGTCGCGACGTAGCAGCACAGGATGCCGCCCGGCGCGAGCGCGTCGGCGGCCGCGTCGATGCACTCCCAGGGCGCGAGCATGTCGAGGACGATGCGATCGATGCTGCCGGGCTCCGCCGCCGTCGGGAGCACGTCGGCGAAGTCGCCGAGGCGCAACGCCCACTGCTCGGGCTCTGCGCCCATGAACGCCGCGACGTTGGCGCGCGCGATGTCGGCGAACTCCTCGCGGCGCTCGATCGACAGCAGCGACCCGCTCGGCCCGATCGCGCGCAGCAGCCACATGGTGAGCGAGCCGGAGCCCACGCCCGCCTCGACAACGCGCGCGCCCGGGAAGACGTCGGCGATACCGAGGATCTGCGCCGCGTCCTTCGGGTAGACGATCGCGGCGCCGCGCGGCATCGAGAGCGCGAAGTCCTTCAGCAGCGGGCGCAGCACGAGGAACTCCTCGCCGTTGCTCGCGGTCACGACGCTGCCGTCGGGCCGCCCGATGATGTCGTTGTACGAGACGTAGCCGCGGTGCGAGTGGAACGCGCCGTCGGTCGCGAGCGTCACGGTGTTGAGCCGGCCCTTGGTGCTCGTGAGCTGCACGCGCTCCCCCACGACGAAGGGGCCCCGCCGCGTCGTCATCGGACCGCCTCCGCGGCGCGGTGCGCGGCGACGGCGGCGCGCACGTCCTCGACCGTGCGGCCCTCGAGGGTCGACCACGTGATGAAGCCGGGGCGCGGCTCGATCGGCACGATCCACGGCACGGCGATCGCGCAGGCACCCGAGGCGATCGCGGCGCTCAGGCCGATGTTCGAGTCCTCGAAGGCGGCGCAGTCGGCGATCGGCACCCCGATCGCGGCCGCCCCGCGCAGGTACGGGTCGGGGTGGGGCTTCGCGTGCTCGACCTCGTCGCCCGCCACGATCGCGTCGAAGCCGACGAAGCCGAGTTGATCGGCGACGTGATGCGCCATGTCCGACAGCGACATCGTGACGAGCGCCGTCGGGACGTCCGCCTCGCGCAGTGCCAGCAGCAGTTCGCGCGCCCCCGCGCGCCACGGCATCGTGTCGGGGTTCAGGTGCGCCTTGACGTGGTCGGTGAGCCATCTCGTGATCTCGCCGATGCCGAGCCGCACGCCCGCCGCCTGGATGATCGCGGACGAGTCGTCGAGGCCCTTGCCGACGCACGCCATCGCGTTCTCATGCGTCCAGACTCCGCCGAACGAGGCGACGAGCTCCGTCTCGGCGGCCATCCAGAGCGGTTCGGTGTCGACGAGCGTGCCATCCATGTCCCAGAGCACGCCGATCGTGGTTTCCTCGGCCATCTCGCACGACTGTAGTCCTATCCTGGTGACCACCGGCCGGAAGGAGTCGCATGGTCTCGGTGCCGTTCTCCCGCAACAGGACGCTCATCGTCGCGTTCGAGGGATGGAACGACGCCGGCGAGGCGGCGAGCGGCGCGGTGCGGCGGCTGCGCGACCATCTCGGGAGCGAGGTCGTCGCCGAGCTTGACCCCGAGGACTACTTCGACTACCAGTTCAGCCGGCCCATGATGACGATCCGCGCCGACGGCTCACGCGGCATCACCTGGCCGGGCGTCACGATGCACGCGCCCTCCGGGCCCGAGGCGGGCGACGGCATCTACCTGCTGCTCGGCACTGAGCCGTCGCGGATGTGGAAGACGTTCGCCGCCGAGGTGCTCGAGTTCGTGCAGGACGCCGGCATCGACTTCGTCGTCTTCCTCGGCGCGATGCTCGCCGACGTGCCGCACACGCGCCCCATCGCGACGTTCGCATCGAGCGAGGACGCGCAGGTGCGTACCGCGTTCGGCATCGAGCGCTCGACCTACGAGGGGCCGACCGGGATCATCGGCGTGCTCGCGGACGCCTTCGGCACCGAGGGCATTCCCACCGTCTCGATCTGGGCGTCGGTCCCCCACTACGTCCACAACTCGCCGAGCCCCAAGGCGACGCTCGCACTGCTCGACCGGCTCGGCGAGTTCGTCACGGTCGAGGTGCCGCGGGACGAGCTCGTCGAGGAGGCGGCCGTGTGGGAGTCGGGCATCGACCAACTCGCGGATGATGACGACGAGATGGCGTCCTACATCGAGACGCTCGAGCGGGCGCGAGACACCGTCGACGCCCCTGAGGCGACCGGCGACGCGATTGCCGAAGAGTTCGAGCGCTACCTCAAGCGGCGCGGCGACTCCGGGGCTCAGTAGGGCTGCAGGACGTTCGCCGAGAGCAGTACCAGGATCGTGCCGCCGAGCAGCACGCGGTAGATGACGAACGGCAGGAACGAGCGCGTCTGCAGCCATCGCATGAGGAACGCGATCACGGCATAGCCGACGACGAACGACACGATCGTCGCGAGCGCGGTCTCCGCGAGGCCGAGCGGCACGACCGGCAGCGTCGTCCCCGTCCCGTCCGTCGCGCCGTCGCCCTTGAGCGCCTGGAAGAGCTCGTAGACGCCGCTGCCGAGGACCGCGGGGATCGCGAGCAGGAACGCGAACCGGGCGGCGGCGGGCCGCGTGTAGCCGAGCGAGAGCGCCATCGTCGTCGTCGCACCCGAGCGGCTGACGCCGGGCACGAGCGCGAGCACCTGCGCGAGGCCGATGAGCAGGCCGTGCGGGTAGGTCATGTTCTGGATGTTGCGACGCCGGTGCCCGAGCCAGTCCGCGAGGCCGAGCAGCAGACCGAAGACGATGAGCACGATCGCGACGAGCCACAACGAGCGGAAGACGGTGCGGATCTCGCTCTGCGCGAGGTAGCCGACGATGCCGATCGGCAGCGTGCCGATGACGATGAGCCAGCCCAGCCGCACGTCCGAGTCGTCGCGGCGGATCCCGGAGCTCGGGAAGAAGTGGCGGAACCACTTCCCGATGATCCGGGTGATATCCCGCCAGAAGTAGAGGATGACGGCGACCTCGGTGCCGATCTGGATGATCGCGGTGAACGTCGCGCCGGGGTCGTGGCCGAACGCCTCGCCCACGATGCGCACGTGCGCGCTCGAGGACACCGGCAGGAACTCGGTCAGACCTTGGACGAGGCCGAGGATGATGGCCTCGATGAAACTCACGGTCGTCGAGCCTAGCGGGGGCCCAGGAGGAAGTCGGTGAGCACCGCGGTGCCGAAATCGAGGGCGTCGAGCGGGACGCGCTCGTCGACGCCGTGGAAGAGCCCCGGGAAGTCGAGGTCGGCCGGCAGGCGCAGCGGTGCGAAGCCGTAGCCGGCGATCCCGAGGCGCGAGAGCGCCTTGTTGTCCGTCCCCGCGGGCATCAGATACGGCAGCACAGGTGCACCGGGATCGTGGCGCTCCAGCACCGCCTTGATCTCATCGACGATGCGGCCGGTGAACGGCGCCTCGAGCCCCACGTCGCTGCGCACCACTTCGAGCTCGACCCCCTCCGGCAGCAGCGCTCGGAGCTCGTCGAGCAGCAGCTCCTCCTCGCCCGGCAGGGGGCGGAGATCGAGCAGCGCCTCCGCGCGGTCCGGGATGACATTGTGCTTGTAGCCGCCGCTCAGCACCGTCGGGTTCGTCGTCGAGCGCAGCGACGCCCGGAGGAAGCCGGCGGCCGAGCCGGTCGCGAGCACCAGGTCGTCGGGATCGCCGCCGACCGCGGGCAGCAGCCGGGCGAGCTCCTCTAGCAGCGCCCGCGTCGTCGTCGTGAGCCGCACCGGCCACACGGTGCGACCGATCCTCGCGACCGCCTCCGCGAGCCGGGTGATCGCGTTCTCATTGACGAGGCGCGAGCCGTGCGCGGCGGGACCCTGCGCGACGAGCCGGACCCACACGAGCGCCTTCTCTCCCGTCTGCAGCAGGTACGCGCGTCGGCCGTCGACGTCGATCGAGTAGCCGCCGACCTCGCTGATCGCCTCGCTCGCCCCCGCGAAGAGCTCGGGGTGGTGCTCGACGAGCCAGTGCGAGCCGAACGGACCGCCGTTCTCCTCGTCGGCGAAGAACGCGACGACGAGCTCGCGCTGCGGCAGCCGGCCCGAGGCGAGGATGTCACCGACCGCCGTGACGATCATCGCGTCCATGTCCTTCATGTCGACCGCACCACGGCCCCACAGCATGCCGCCGCGCACCTCGCCCCCGAAGGGGTCGACCGACCAGTTGGCGGCATCCGCGGGCACGACGTCGGTGTGGCCGTGGACGACGAGGGCCGGCAGGCTTGGGTCCGCGCCCGGCACGCGGGCGACGACGCTCGTGCGCCGGGGGGCCGCGTCGAAGTACTGCGGCGCGAGGCCGAGACCGCGCAGCAGCTCGCCGAGGTACTCCGCCGCCTCCGTCTCCCCCTTGGCCTTGCCCTCGCCCCAGTTGGTCGTGTCGATGCGGATCAGGTCGCGGGCGACCCGTGCGGTCGGGCTCAGCTCGTCGGACATGGGCTCCAGTGTCGCCCGGTGCGCGGAGCGGGCGCAAATGGTCGCCGCAACGACCGCCGTACCGCCATTCGCGCCCACCGTGCGGCCGGTGCGTCGCCGGGGCTCGCGGCGGTCATGCGGGCGCGTCGCCGTCCCGGATGTGGGATGCGAGCCACTCGTCGAACGTCATGCGCCCGAGCGTCGCCGAGACACCCGGGATGAGGCTGCCGTCGGCGAGGATCCGACCCATGCTGCCGGGCAGTCGGACCTCGAGCACGAGACCCCGCTCCCTGCGTGCGCGCAACAGTCGGCGCATGAGGTCCGCCATCCGCTCGACGCTCGGCCCGCCCAGGTCGGGGACGAGGCCCTGCGGTGCCCCCGCGGCGAGGCGCGCGAGCTCGCCCGCGACCTCGATCGCCGCGACCGGTCGGCAGCGCATCTTCGGCGCGATGTAGACCCCCGCAGTCCGGCCGCGGGCGAGCGTCTGCGCCGCGAACTCGTGGAACTGCGTCGCGCGCAGCATCGTCCACCGCTCCCCCGCCGCCATGATGAGCCGCTCCTGGGCGGCCTTCCCCGCGTAGTAGCCCGATTCGGACTTCGCCGCCCCGACGATCGACAGCGCCACGTGATGCGCGACCCCGGCGTCGCGTTCTGCCGCGAGGAGATTGCTCGTGACGGCCGAGAAGAACGCGATGGCTGCCTCCGTCTCGAGCGTCGCGATCGAGGTCACGTCGATGACCGCGTGGCAGCCTTCGAGCCGCGCAGCGAGCCCGTCGGGACGGGTGAGGTCGATGCCGCTCGCCCGGCTCAGCGAGATCGGTTCGTCGCCCGCGGCGCGCACCGCCTCCACGGTGAGCCGGCCGACGACGCCGGTCGCCCCTGCGATCGCGATGCGCTGCATGACAGACCTCCCGGGGTTCCGCCGCGCCGGAACGGAGCAGGGCCCCCGACCGGATCATATCCCCGGTCGGGGGCCCCGCTCGATGCGTGCGCGAGGGGGGACTTGAACTCCACGGCACCCCCTCGCGCACAGGATCGTGAAACGGCCTCCTGGCCCCGGAAATACGGGGAAGTACGCCCCTCGACCTGTGGACAACTCCTTCAGGATTCAGGCACCTACACAGCCGGTAGCACATGAGTTAGCACATGAAACGGGCGAGGCGGGGCTCCACACCGTGACCCGCTCTCCCAGCGTGCGGGGTCGTGTCGGCTGCCGAAAGCCGCTCGCTGCGCTCGGGCTTGCGGCCTCCGTCCCGATTCCGCCATCAGCAGGGAGCGGGGCCAGGTGGGACGTCCGCCCGGATTCTCCTTCGGGGCGTCGGCCGCATCAGGAATTCTGACCTTCTACTGGTTGCCGAACGTCGAACCGAATGGCCTGCCGTTCGATCCAGCTGGATTGCATTCCCTGGAGTGGTGGTTCAACTGGGGGCGATCGCTGGCTGCTTCTGGATTTTCCGCGGTTTGATGCGCACGGCGCGGATCGCGGTCAGGCCTCGCCACACCATCTCTCTCTGTAGCCGAAGGAGCGTTGTTGGCGCTTGTTGCGTGCCGCGGTGGAGCGGCCAACGTCATGCGGGCGGCCGCACTGCCCGAGACGGCATAGGCACCGCCGCCGCGGCGCTCACTCGGCGCGCGATGCCGAGGAGTCCCGCTGACGACGGTGCCCGTATCTCGATCCGTCAGTAGTCGCAGCCGCGAGCCTGCCCGGAGATCGTGTACGCGTCCAGGAAGTTCGCGCTGACCGCGTACAGCGGATCGGTGAGGTGGTAGGTCGGTGTCGCGTCGTTCCAGGTGAACGGATGGGGAGTGTAGGACGGCGCCGGCTCGTCGTGCCGGTGGATGGTCGGTCCCGATGTCGTCGCGTACAGGATCACCTTGTAGCTGTAGCTGTAGCAGTTCAGGGCGGACCAGCTCTGCGCTGCCGCGGGGATCACCGGCACGAGTGCCAGCGCGAGTGCCGCGGCACCCGCGATGATGAGGTTCCGAGGCCGTGTGAGACGTTTCATTGCAGCTTCCCTTCTTGAGATGATCGAAAGGCGGCGGCCGCGTAGCCGGGGCGGATCGTGGCCCGCCGTCACGGCGACGGTATGGCCGGCGTCACGCGCGGCTTGTCCCCCGGTCGGTGAATATGTCGTGAAATCCGGGATTCATGGGGGCGTCGTTTGGCGTTCGGATCTACCGTCTCCTCACAGACGATAGGGAGGCCATGCGATGAGACGTCGGCTGATGGGCATCGGTACGCTCGTCGGGCTGGCCGCGACGATGTGTCTGGGTGGCTGCGCGACACCGACGTCGGTGCAGGGCCTCGATGCGGCCGGGCTGCAACAGGTGCGCGAGGAGCTGGACCTGCAATGGGAGTGGGTACTCGCCGTCGATCCGACAGCCTCACGCCCTGAGATCGAGATCGTCAGACTGCTCATGCCCGAGGAATGGGCACCCGTGACCGCCGATTGCCTTCGAACCCAGGGCTTCCCCGATGTCACCGCACGATTCGACGGAGGGGTGACTCCCGGCACACTCGCCCAAGGCCAGCTCGGCGCCTATCAACTCGCCACCTACACGTGCGCCGCGATGTACCCGATCGATCCCAAATATCGTCAGCCGCTCGACGACCAGCAGTTGCGCGCCCTCTACGACCACTATGCGGGCCCGCTCACCGCGTGCCTCGAGGGAATCGGGCTGTCCGTGGCCGACCCGCCCAGCTTCGAAGTGTTCAAGGAGACCTTCTCGACCGCCGAGACATGGAACCCGGTCGCCGGCGCCGTAGGCTCCGACTTCGACGCTTATGAGCGCGTTTACGCCGAGTGCGACCTCACGCCGGCAGGTCTCTACGATCGGTGAATCCCACCTGAACTCGGCTCCGGAAGCCTTGCCGCGGCTTGCGAGCCGGGTGTAGCGTCCGCGGCATCGGGAGGGCCCCTCCCGCGACGCGAAGGAGAGAATCTATGCGCGACGGACGGCGACGAGGCACACGCCTCGCGACGATTGCGGCAGCCGCCGCAGCCACGGCGGGCCTCGTGCTCGCACCCGCGATCCCAGCGATGGCGTTCGCACCGGTCGAACTCGGCGGCTCCGCCTGCGGCAGCCCCATCTCGTTCATCCGAACGGCATCGACCGGGATCACCAACCACAACCGAGACTGGGTCCAGCGAGCCCAGTGGAACAATGGAACAATCATCATCTACCGCAAGTCCAACCACCCCGGCACGTTCTCGCAGTCATCGGTGACGAGCATCGAGCCGGCGTATCTGGACGTCGTCCAGAAGGGCTGCGGCGAAGGTCCGCTGATCTGACGGCGCGCTGCGGGTCACGCCAGGAACCGCGATCGGCATCGGCCGCCGTCGTGTGAGACGTGACCCGCAGCTGCGTCCGCGGTTCACCTCGACGCGGCACTGACCGTCGAGGTGCGCCCGCCGTGGCGTCGGATGCGGTGATCCGAGGATCACGCGTGCCGGCCGACCGGCTAGTCTCTCGCGCAGGAGGTGCGCATGCGAGTGCTGACGAGGCGCTGGGCCGTCCTTGCTGGCGCGGTCGCGGTACTCGCGCTCTCCGGGTGCGTGACGCCGGCCGAACCGGTCAGCGGCATGCCGCCGTTGCCGGACCTCGCCCCTGGCGAGGCGGATCAGCTGATCGCCGAGGGACTCGATCAGCAATGGGCGTCGGTGGTATCCCGATGGCCCGATGCGCAACGCCCTGAAGTCGAGGTCGTCCGCCTCATCTCGCTCGCCGAATGGGGCGAGACGCAGGCTGCGTGCCTCCAAGGGCTCGGCTTCGACGTGACGACGACCGGGGACGGTGGGATCAACTTCAACGTGCCGGAGGCCCAGCAGGCTCCCCTGGCCTTGGCCCAGTACGAGTGCGCGGCCAAGTACCCCGTGGACCCTCGCTACACGACGCCGCTGACGCGCGACGAGATCGCGTTCCTCTACCGCTACCAGACGGGCGAGCTCACTGAGTGCCTCGAAGCGGCCGGATACAGTGTGCCGAGCCCGCCGTCCGAGTCGAAGTTCATCTCCGACTACCTCGGCGACGGGCCCGACTGGAGCCCATACGCCGACGTCGTGCCGAACAGCGATGCCGCCTGGCAGGAGATCTCAACGAAGTGCCCGCAGGTGCCTCACGGGTTCCGCGGCTTCTGACGCCGCCCATTCGACACACGGCCGTCAGGCTCCGAACCCGCACGTCGTCGCGTCGAGTCCGGAGTCTGACGGCCGAGGGCCGAGGGCCGAGGGCCGAGGCTCAGACGTAGCAGCCTGCCGCGGCGTATCCGATGCTCGGAGCGGTTGCGATCGTGTCGTTGGCCAGCACCTTCGCCGACCCGTAGAAGTGGTATTCGGAAGCGCCGGTGCCTGGCCACCAGTACCCGGCATAGTTGCTGATGCTGATCCACACGGTGTGTGAGACATCACCGGTCGTGATGCTCTCAACGAACACGTGAGACGAGCCGCTGCATCCGAGGCCACCGCCATGCCAGGTCGCCGCGCTCGCAGGAAGCGCGACGCCGAGTGCAATGAGCGGTGCTGCCACGACTGCTGCAGCGATCATGAGAAGCCGTCGTTTCATGCTGCAGTCCAATCTGTGATGGTGAACTGAATTGGCCGCGAATATAGTGGAAGCTCCAACAAATTGGAAGCGTTCAGAGGCGGGACTGGCTGATGAGGCTGCGGACCAGAAGCTGGAGCTTGGGTGCTCTCGGTGTCGGCGCCTGCCTGGTTCTCGTCGGTTGCGCCGACGTCGGCCCGAGCCCGACTCCCAGCCTGAATGACCTGTCCGATGAGCAGCTGGCGCAGTCGACGCTCGACCAGGCATGGACGCAGTTCGCGGCGCGTTTTCCCGACGTCGAGCGTCCCAGCATCGAGCGCGTGCGGTACATCGACATCGGTGAATGGCCCACGGTGATCGGCGACTGCATGCACACCGAAGGCTTCACCCAAGTGGGCGTCAACGCCTTCGGCGACGGCATCGACTTCGGAGAGGTCCCGGCCGAGCAGGAAGAAGCGTTCGAGCTGGCCCGGTATGTCTGCACGGCCCGATACCCGCTCGACCCGAAGATCAGCCGCCCGCTGGACGACGACCAGATCTCCAGGCTGTACGACTACTACGTGGGTGAGCACATCAAGTGCCTCGAAGAGCTCGGCTACACGATTCCCGAGCCGCCGACCAGGCAGTCGTTCATCGAGACCTACGCCACGCAGCCATGGCTACCGATCCAGTTCGCAGCACAACAGGCCCGCGCGCTCGGAATGGACGCCATGGTGGAGATGATGCGGACGTGCCCACAATTGCCTGAAGGGCTCTGGAACTAGCCGCCGCTGCCGCGAAGCGGCAGCTGAGCGCCGGCGCGCTGAGGGTTCTCCCGTTCGCACCCGCTGGCTAGGGTTTCGTGGGAGGATCACCGTTGCCGAGAGGGGTCGCATGAGCTCGTCATCGAAGCGTTCGAAGTCGCGCGCGCGCTGGTGGGTCGGCGGCGTACTCGGCGGGATCGTGCTTCTGGCCGCGGGCGCGGCCGTGGGGTGGGCCGGCAGCACCGTCTTCGCGCCGCCGCCCGATGTGCTCGATTCGACGCCGTACACGACGGCCGAGGTCGTTCAAGGCGAAGTCGGGTCGAGCATCAACCTGAACACGGTCGCCGAGTGGAAGTCGATCCCGATCGCCGCGAACCTCGCCAGCGGCACGGTGACCTCGGTCGCCGTCGGGCCGGGCCAAGAGGTCGGTGTGGGCTCCGTGCTCTACGCGGTCAACCTGCGACCGGTGGTCATCGCGCAAGGCGCCGTTCCGGCGTTCCGCAGCCTCGCCCGGGACACGGTGGGCGCCGACGTCGCCCAGCTGCAGGCGATGCTCACGCAGCTGGGCTTCTACAGCGGCGATGTCTCCGGCGACTTCGGCTGGCGCACCCAGCAGGCCGTGGAGGACTGGCAGGCAAGTCTCGGTCTGGATGACGATGGTGTGGTGCAGGCGGGCGATCTCGTGTTCGTACCCACGCTGCCCACCAGGATCTCGCTGGACGCGGAGAAGGTCGTGCGGGGCGCGTCGATCGGCGCCGGCGATCCGGTGATCTCGGGCCTGCCGGCGGCGCCGGGGTTCCGTGTGCCGGTCACGGACGCGCAGTCGGCGATGATGCCGGACGGTACCCGGGTGGAGATCACGGGGCCGAACGGTGAGGCTTGGGAAGGCTTCGTGACCGACCGGGTCGCACAGCAGCAGGGCGGCACCATCGACGTGATCCTGTCCGGGCCGGACGGCGCGCCCGTCTGCGGCGCCGACTGCGGGTCCATCTCGGTCACGGAGCAGTCGCTCCTGCGGTCCCGGATCGTGACCGTCGAGACGGTCACGGGGCTGACGGTGCCGAGCGCCGCGCTCGTGTCGCGCGCCGATGGCACGATCGCGGTCGTCGAGGAGGACGGCACCGAGCATCGCGTCACGGTCGTCACGAGCGCGCGCGGCATGTCCGTCATCGAGGGTGTCAGCGCGGGTACGCGCGTGCGCGTGCCGGTGAGCGGGACCTGAGGCGATGCCGGCGCTGCTGGAAGCTCAGGGCCTGACCTTCGGCTACGAGCGGGATGCACCGCTGCTGTCCGAGTGGTCGGCGTCGTTCGACGCGGACGAGGTCGTCGCGATCACCGGTCCGTCGGGTCGCGGCAAGTCGACGCTGCTCTACCTGCTGGGCCTGATGCTCGCCCCGGGGGCGGGTGAGATCCTCATCGATGGCACGCCCGTCCAGTCGCTGCCCGACCGGGCTCGGGCCAGGCTGCGCGCCGAGCAGTTCGGGTTCGTGTTCCAGGACGCGGCGCTGGACGCGAGCCGCACGGTGCTGGACAACGTGCTCGAGACGACCCTGTATCGCGGCGAGTCGCGCGCGGCCGCCGTTCCCATCGCCGAGGAGCTGCTGGAGCGCTTCGGGGTGCAGCTGCGCGCCGAGGCGAAACCCGGCCAGGTCTCCGGCGGGCAGGCGCAGCGCATCGCTCTGTGCCGCGCGCTGCTGGGAAGCCCGCGGATCCTGCTGGCCGACGAGCCGACCGGGAACCTAGACCCGGCCTCCTCCGACGTGGTCATCGACGCCTTCCACGCGCACGCGGCGAGCGGCGCGGCGGTCATCGTCGTCACGCACGACCCGACACTGGTCGCGCGATGCGATCGGAGCATCACCCTGTGAACGCCGCCATCCGTCGACTCGGCGGCGTGATCCGCGAGGCCTTCGCGGCCGCCTGGTCCAGCCCGATCGCCTCGGTCGCGACCGTCATCATGGTCGCCGGCCTCTGCGTCACGGTCTTGCTCACCACTGGCCGCACGGTCGGCGCGGAGCAGGCGGTGCTGGGCTCCATCGACTCCGCCGGCACCCGGGCGATCGTCGTGCGCGCCGACGCGTCCGCGGGGCTGACCAGTTCGGTGATGGGCCGGCTGTCGACGCTCGACGGCGTCGAATGGTCCGGCGCCTTCGGACCCGCCCACGACGTCACGAACGCGGCCGTCCCCGACGGGACGAAGGTCGCCGCTCGCTTCGCCTATGGCGCGCACCTGACCGCGATCGGAATCCCTGAGTCGTCCGCGCTTCCCGGCTCGACCGCCTGGGGCACCAGCCTCGCGCTCGGCATGCTCGGCCTGCCCGACGACGCCGGCGCGGTGATCACCCAGACGGGGGCCGACTACACGGTCGCGGGCCGAATCGAACTGCCGGACTGGCTGACGTTCTTCGAACCCGCGCTCTTCGTGCCCAGGCCCCAGGCGGACGCGGAGCCGGTCGCCGTGCTCGTCGTCATCGCCGAGCGCCCCGACCTCGTCTCCGCCGTCTCGGCCGCCGTCCAGTCGGTCCTGGCCGTCGACGATCCGTCCAAGATCACCATCACCACCAGCGAGACCCTCGCCCAGCTGCGCGCGCTCGTGCAGGGCCAGCTCGGCGCGTTCGGACGCGGCCTGGTGCTGCTCATCCTCGCCGTCAGCGGCTTGCTCGTCGCCGCGATCCTCACCGGCCTAGTCACCCTGCGCCGCAAGGACTTCGGACGCCGCCGCGCGCTCGGCGCCACCCGCGGGCTGATCGTGGGCATCCTGCTCACCCAGACACTCGCCCTCGCGATCCTCGGCGCGGCACTCGGCACCGGCATCGCGACCGCTGTGCTCGCCTTCAGCGGTGACCCGCTGCCGGGCATCGCATTCACCGTCTCGATCGGCATTCTCGCGATCGCGGTCAGCGTGATCGCGGCATTGATTCCCGCGTTGGTCGCCGCCCGCCGTGATCCGATCCGAGAGCTGCGGGTGCCGTAGTACCGCGCGTACCTCACTGTTCGCCGACTTCCACGTGGTTGGCGCGATCCGAACCCAGGTTGGACCTGGGTCGCAGGTTCCGGCGCCCGCAACCCAGGTCCGCGGAGAGGGGGCCTTATGGTGTTCCGTTGATGCAGTAGGCGTATGTCTCTGGATCGTCGAGGGCGCCATTGGTCGACACGGTCCAATAGCCGCCACCGGCGACATTGGAGCTCTTCGTGGTCACCTTCCAGATCGCCCCATTCGTGAATGTCGCCACGCCGCCGCCCGGGGCGACATGGTTCGTAGAGCCAGTCGAGTAGGCGCGCGAGACACCGGTCTGGTGCGGTGTGCAGTTCTGCAGACCGCCATCCCAGACATCCGCGAACGCGGTTGCGGCGGGCGCGACCAGCGCGATCGCGGCCGCGATGCCGAGGCCGGCAGCGAGGTTTCGAATCCTCATGCTGGGTCCTTTCGTTTCGATCGCGAGCTCGTCAGGTGCAGTAGGGGGTCGGTCCCGCGGTGAAGGTGCCGTACGTCTCCGCTTTCCAGCTAGCAGCTGTCGAGTTCGAGACGCTGTAGTGGTAGTAGCCGTACTCCCAGTCCCACTTCTGCGAGGCGATGAAGTGCGTGACCTGCGGGTGAGAGGTGGTGGTCTCCAGCGACACGGCGCTCGCGCCTCCGGGACAGTTCTTGTAGCCGCTCACGGTGAGAGCGGAGGCCGGTATCGCCACGCCCAGCGCGGCAACCAGCCCAATTGCGGCTCCGGCCAGGAGCACATTCTTCTTGCGCATGATTCTCCTTTGCCCGTCTTCGACGTCGAAGACATGCGCTCTGCCTACTCCCCTGTCAGGGAATTCTCAAGGTTTCGTAAGCTCGCGCCGAGGCGCCATCATGCCGAGCGCAGAGTCGCTTCAGCCGAAGAGGTCCGGTGGATATTGCGGGCACTTGGAGGAAATCTCCTGCCACATCTCGTCCGAGGTGACCTTCGTGGGAACGTCCGCGTATACGTTCCAGGCCGCGACGCCCTTGTTCTCGACGAACACCTCGAGGGTGGGTGCATCCGGCACCACCAGGCCGAATGACTCGAGGCACGGGGCGAGCACATCGCGGGTGTAGGCGTACAGCACGGCTAGTTGGTCGTCGTTCAGTGGCTGGAGGTACTTCGGATCGATCGGGTACTTGATCGTGCATGTGTAGTACGCGATCGCGTATGCCTCGCCCTGCTCGCCCGTCACCTCCGAGCGTATGCCGCCGTCGGCCAATGCCTCCGCCTCGAAGCCGTCTTCGGCGAGGCAGGCGACAACTGCCGGCGCCCACTCCGAGGGGGTAACCACCCGAACCACATCCACCTCAGGACGCTCGGCATCGGGGTACTGGTTCGTCACCCGGGACCACGCATAGTCCTCGGGCGACTGGGTCGACGAGCCCGGGTCCGTCGTCTCGGGTGCGGACGCCCCCGGCGCCGAACAAGCCGCGAGTAGAGCCGCCAGCGCCCCGACCAGCACCACGCTCAAGGCCGTACGCCGGAGTCTCATGCTCTTCACACTACGACGCCTGCTGTGCACGGCCAACGATGCGGCCTCCGGGCACTCCTCTCAGCGGAACGAATCGCGATTGCTCAGCCGATACAGCCGATCCCCCAGGAGGAAAACGATCCCGACGAGTCGATCGTGACTTGGACGGGACCGTAGAGCGTGGGTGCCCAACCAGTCAAGGTGCCCGATCCCGCGGGATGCCTGACCTCTTTTGTGAGGATTCCGACCTGGTGGAGATGCTTGGTGGAGGCCGAGGAGTTCGCCGAAGACCACGAATGTCCCGTGCACCAGGTTCCGACCACCTGGTCTTGGATCTGCGCGAATGCCGGCAGGGGCGCGAGAGTGACGATTCCGAGTGCGACCGCAGCGGCAGCAGCGCCTGCCACGATCCGCTTCTTCTTGATCATGTCTTCTATTCCCTTCTTCAAGCGGGGCATGATATAAGCCTGGAAGGTAGCGATTGCCAAGATGAAAGGCCATAGGAACGTGCATTCGAGCCGCGCTCTAGGTGCCAATACGTCACGCCGCAACAAGCGGGCTGTTGGGGCCTTGATGGTCGCTGGCGCAGCACTGGTCCTATCGGGGTGCGCGGTCGCGGTCCCCTCCGGATCACCAGTCCTGCTACCGGAGGGCCGCAGCCTCTCCTCGGCCGGAAACGACCTCTATGACTGCATTACGGAGAAGGGCTGGGATGTGACCCTCCGATGGGATGGCGGTGTCGAGGCGTCAACCGAAACAATCCCTCAAGAACAGTACAACCTGTACGACGCCGATGCGTCCGCATGCATGGCTGAACTGGACCAACGCATTCTTGCGATGACGGAAGTGGAGATCCGCGCCGCTTACCAGGCGGAACTTGCCACCCGGGAGTGCCTGGTGGGCTTGGGATACGACGTACAAGAACCCCCGAGTGAGCAGACGTACATCGACGACTTCTTCGGAGTTCGCTGGACCGCGTACGGGGAGTCCAACGTTTCCATTCAGGCGCTCTCGGACTCCGAATGGAGGACGCTCAACGAGAGTTGCCCTCAGCCGTCATGGGGCTTCGGCGCCAAATAGCAACACGCACGATCTCGCCCCCGAACCGGAGAGTCCGTGATCGGGCTCGCCTCCAGCGACCGCGACGCATACGGCAATCGGTTCGAGACCACGCCGAGATGTTGCGACCATGCCGAAACTTGCCGCTCGGATGTGTCGATCTGGCCGAAGCTCCGACTTCAGAGTCGCTGACGGCGCCCACTGCGCTCCGCGAACGCGTCGAGCGCTCCGATGACACCTTAGGCGACCCAGACGCGGTTTCGCTGAGCTGAGGGGTCTGTCTGGCGGAGGATGCCTTCAGCCACCAGCGGTTCGATCGCGTTCGCGGTGCTCTGCGGGCCGAGCCCGAACCGCTCGCCGACGTACTTCGCGTTCACGACAGGCTCTCCAGGAGCACGTCGGCGAGCGTGTGCGCCCGCGCGTCGGGGCGCACGCAACTGCGTCCAAGAGAGATCCACCCTGGCCCGGGTTTCTGCCAGGACTGCGGCTCGTAGTCATCGGCAGCTTTGTGGTGCTTTGCACGAGCGTGATGACATCCCCGATTGTGCGCGAGCCCACCTCCTCCGCCACTTCCGGAACCGATGAGTTCTCTTAACTTACTGGCCGCAAGCTCCGGCCGATGCGGATGTTCTCCTGTCCCCAGAGTTGGCCGTACTCGCGAGTCCGTTGTGCGGGGTTGTCGGAAATGAAGCGGTGGGGCAGTAGCCTGCGCTTCACTCGTACCTCCTCGCAGACTGCTACCTCACCCATCCAGTCACTCGATTCCGAGCGGCGGTCGCCATCCCCGGCGTCTTTGCAGCCGGGCGGGTGTGAGGATTCGGGGTCGGCCGGACATTATGGGATGTGGGCGCAGACACGGACGAGCTGACATGGGCCGCGGTGCTGGCCGGCGATGCCCGGTCGTTCGGCCTGATCTGGGACCGGCACCACGCCCGCGTCGAGCGGCACCTGATCGGACTCGGCTGCCCGATGGCCGAGGTCGAGGATCTGGCGGCGATCACGTTCCTGGAGCTGTGGCGCAAGCGCGTCGCGGTGAGGTTCGTGGACGGCTCACTGCTGCCCTGGCTGCTGGTCACCGCCTGCAACGTCCACCGCAACGCCGCGCGGGGCCGCGCCCGCTACCGGGCGCTGCTGGCCCGGCTGCCTCTGCCCGAGCCCGCTCCTGATCCCGGCGAGCTGGCCGCCGAGCAGGACACCGCGCAGACGCGGCGGGTCCGCGAGACGCTGGCCGCGTCGCGGCCGGCCGACCGCAGCCTGGTCGCGCTGACCGCGCTGGAGGGCTACACCGTGACCGAGGCCGCTGCTGCGCTCGGCCTGACCGAATCGGCCGCCCGGATGCGGCTGTCGAGGATGCGCGCCCGGCTGAGGGCCGCACCCGCTGAAGGAGAAGCATCATGAACACCGCCACTCGCTCGGACGCGATCCGGGAAGCCCTCGTCGGCCACGTCGCCGCAGCCCTCGCCCGCCCCAGGCGGGCGCTGTGGGCGACCGGGCTCGTTCTCGCTGGTGCGGTCGCCGGGGCCGGTGCCTCGACCGCGACGGTCGCCGCGACCGGCGGGTTCGCCGTCCAGCAGCCGGCCGTGCCGTCCGGCCAGCCGATCCCGGACCTCGGCCCTGCGATCCCCGCACCGCCGGGCACGATCCCCGGCGTGCCGGTCGTCGCCGTGCTCGGCGAGCCGACCACCCTGACGGTCGCCGACGCGACCGAGATCCCCCTGGCTGATCGGCCCGAGGCCGCGACCCACCTGCGCGTGACCGTCACAGCCTTGACGCCGGGGAGCCTGTCGTGGGGCACCGACCCCGGCGGCAACAACCCGAGCGGCATCTGGCGAGACAGCGACATCGGCACCCGCTCCGCGACCGCCTGGGGCGATCGCCCGCTGGACGCCACGACGACGACGCTCTACCTGACACCCTCGGCCGGGTTCACCGGGACGGTCACCCTCCAGTACGTCACGCACATCCCCACGAAGCTCGGGGTGAACGCGCGCGGCGAGACGTTCGGCGCCGAGGGCGGCCCGGACGGGATGCCCGACCTGATCGCTGTCGTCGGGGAGGCGCCGGACGGCAGCCTCGTCACTGGCTATGCCCGCGCCAGCGATCTCCACACGGACAGCCCGGATCACCCCGGCATGCCCTCCAGTCCCGAGGAGGCTCTGCAATGGCAGCAGGAGCGGCAGGAGAAGTACCCGAACGGCTGGGACATCCCCGTGTTCGACTCCGATGGGACCACGCAGGTCGGCGTGTTCCACATCGGTTCCTAGCCGCTCGTCACCGCACGCGGGCGCTGCCCGCGGGTCGGCAAGGCGGTGCGGTCAGGCGGCGTCGAGGATGCGCGCCGGGTCGGTGATCGTGCACAGCCGGTAGTCGGCGTGGGCTGTGGCCGTGATCGTCACCCACAGGTCGCCGACAGCGCAGTAGGCCGCTGCTGCGCTCGGTGCTCGGAGTTCGTGGCCGGGGTGTTCCCGGCCGTCGATGCAGATCGTCGTCGGGGTCCAGTTCACCCCCCTCAGCTCGTCGCGGGCTTGATCCAGGCCGGCACGGATCGCCTCGGGTGACGGGGACGGCCCTGTGCGTTGCTCCAGATCAATGCCGCTGAGTTCATCCAGCAGCCTGTCGCGCATGCGGTCCTCGTGCTCGGCTTCCTCCGCGACGGTGCTAGTGGTGACGACCGGCGGCGTGTCCGGCTCGTCGAAGAAGCCGACGCTGACGTGCGTGATCCGCCCGGTTGGACCGCCCCAGCCGGCGAGCCGCACGCTGCCCGGCCAGGACTCCAGCTCGAACAGTGGGAGCCCCGAGGCGCGCATCTGTTCGCGCTGCTCGCGGCGTCGCGCCTCGAATCCGCGTCGCGGGTTCGCCGCCGTCAGCAGCTCGACGCGCAGGCTCCCCGCTCGTGCTCCTGGGTGCCACCAGATCGACGTGAAGAACACCAGCCACGCGAACATCAGCAGGACGAGCGGCGGCAGCCACCACCACACTCCGACCGTGACTTGCAGCACGACGCCGATCACCAGGCCGATCCCGGCGACGATGAGGTATAGCAGCGGCGTGGGGATGATCCCGCGCCGGCCTGCCAGCACGCGCCATGCCCGCAGCGGCGCGGTCCACGGTCGCGGCTCGCGCGCCTGGAGGTACATCGACCAGCCGCGGCTCCCGGTTGTGCGCCCATACTTCAGCCACCGCCACAGGCGCGACCACGCGGACGGTCGCGGGTCGGGATCGGACATGGCACGAGTCTACGAAGCGGCACGTGCGCCGATCGAAGCATGGACCGGGGTTGGCCGGTGGTCAGGGCTGCACGGTGACGGTGGCCTCGTGGGGTCCACCGCATTGCGCGCTGCCGCCTACGCGCACCCACTCCGGCGTGACCTCTGTATCGGAGAGCGCCGTGCCGTCCGCGGCGAGCGTGCGCACCGTGAACGTGTCGGGGAGGCTGTCTACTGAGAACGTCCAGGTGTCGCCGTCGTGGTCGGCGACGGTGATGAGTCCGAGCGGTCCCGTCATGTCCACGTCGCTAGCCGGAGCGCAGCCGGCCTCGGTGCAGAGCTGCACCTGATCCACGGCCGCGGTATCGCCGTCGAGCGCGACCGTCAGGGTGTTGAGCCAGCCGATCGCGGGGCACGCCCCGAAGGGGATCGACACGCAGCCGCTCAACCCCAGCACGGCGATCAGCCCCGCCACTGTCACGATGCTCGCCCGCCGTCTCCCGATCATCACCGCCTCGCTCTCAGTCATCCGACCCTGCTCTCCTTCTCGACCCTACGACCCCATCCCTCCGCTCACGCTCCCAACTTCACCAATCTCCAACCCCTCCAGCCCAAGGGACGTATACTACCTTGGTAGATACGACATGCGCGCTATAAGAAACAGAGGTGTCGGCGATGAAGGGCGGCGTGATCCTGTTCCGGGGCACCGGATCGGATGCGCTGCGCTACCTGGAGTCCGACCGCTCGCTGGCCGATGAGTATTACCTGGAGGGCGGCACGGCTCTCGCGGAGTTCACGGCGGTCGACGGCCGGGGCCGGGTGATCGGCGAGCTGGCGCTGACGGCGGACGAGTACCGCCAGTGGGTCGATTGGACGAACCCGCTCACCGGGGAGTCGATGGGCCGGCCCCGAGAGTCCGGCCCGGATCGGCGTGGCAGCCCTCGGTTCGCGGAGATGGTCGTGAACGTCCCGAAGTCGTTGTCGATCGCCGCCGCGCTGCACCCGGAGGTGTCGGAAGCCCTGGATGCTGCGCAGCGGGACGCGGTGGCGGAGATCCGGTCCTGGCTCGGACAGCACTCCGTCACCCGGGTCGGGCCGCGTGGCAGGCAGGAGGTGGTGTCGGTCGAGCAGTTGGAGACGGTCGCCGTCTCGCACAAGACCTCCCGCGCGGGCGACCCGCATCGGCACATCCACTTCCAGATCGGTACTCGCGTATGGGCGGCCGGCGCCTGGCGCGGGCTGGACACCGGGGCGCTGTTCCGGCAGCAGGGCGCGATCCGCGCCCTCGGCACCGCCGTCCTCGCCGCGCACCCGCAGCTCGCGGCCGTGCTCGACGCGCACGGCCTGACGCTGGACCCGGTGAGCGGGGAGGTCGCGGAGCTGGTGCCGTGGAACGCGGTGATGTCCAAGCGCGGCGAGCAGGTGGCGCGCAACCTGGCGCGGTTCCGCGCGGAGTGGGACGCGGCGCATCCCGGGCAGGAGCCCGGCCCGGTCGTCAGCGGACGGTTGCAGAAGAAGGCGTGGGACCACGAGCGGCCGAACAAGAAGCCCAGCGTGCTCGGCTCGGAGGCCGGCTGGCGGCGCGAGCTACAAAACGCCGGCTACACCCCGGACCTGGCGCGCGCTACCGTGCAACCCGCGCGCGGCACGGACGAGCTGGGCGTGCAACAGGTCGCATCGCGGGCGCTGGACCGTTGCGCGGCCGGTGCATCGACGTGGACGGTGCATGACGTTCAGGAGCACGTCACCCGCATCATCACCGAGGCCGGCGTGCGCGCAGAGCACGAGGCGCTGCGCGACTTGGTTGCGATCACGACCCGGCTGGCGGTCGAGGATTGCCTGTCCGTGCTCCCGCCGGACTCGATCCAGCCCGACTATGTGGCGCACCTGACGACGCTGCACGTCGTCGCGGTTGAGACGCAACTGCGCGACATGATCCAGGCGCGCGCCGCCCGTGGCGCACCGGAGGCGCCGGACGTGACGCGCCTGGAACGCGACGCCGGCTTGGACCCGGAGCAGGCGCAGGCCGCCGCCGCGGTCGCCGGCACCGACGCGCTCGTGGTGGTCGAGGGCGCGGCCGGCGCGGGAAAGACCACCATGCTCGGCGCCGCGATAGGAGCCGGCGCCGCGCAGGGCCGGCGCACGCGGATCGTGACGCCGACGAAGAAGGCCGCGGACGTGGCCGCTCAGGAACTCGGCGTGAGCACCGACAGCGTGGCGAAGCTCGTCCATGAGCACGGCTGGCGATGGAATAGGGACGGCGTGTGGACCCGCCTGGCCGTGGGCGACACGGACCCGGAGACGGGCGCGACCTACCTCGGCCCCTCGGCCGCCGCGCAGCTTGTGCGGGGCGAGCGGGTCGTGGTGGACGAGGCGGGGATGCTGGATCAGGACACGGCGCTTGCGCTGCTGACCGTGGCGGACGAGCACGGCGCGACCCTCGCCCTCGTCGGGGACCGGGCGCAGCTCCCCGCGGTTGGGCGCGGCGGTGTGCTCGATATGGCGGCGCAGCTCGCGCCGCGCACGTTCGACATGACGACCGTGCATCGCTTCGCCGATCCCGCCTATGCAGAGCTGACCGTGCAGATGCGCCGGGGCGAGCATCCGGCGCTGCTGTTCGATCGGCTGCACTTCCTCGGGCTCGTGGTGCTGCACGAGAGCACGGAGGCGGTGCAGGAGGCGATCGCCGGTGACGCGCGCGACGGGGATGCGATCACGACGGCGACGAACGACGAGGCGCGTGAGCTGAACGCGCGCATCCGCGACGAGCGGGTGCGCGCCGGCCTGGTCGACGATGCCCGCACGACGAACGGCCGCGACGGTTTGAGCATTGGCCGGGGTGATGTGATCCAGACTCGGCAGAACGACTCGGACGTGCAGGTGGCGAATCGTCAGACCTGGACCGTGCAGAGCGTCGGCAGCGACGGGACGGTGTGGGCGAAGGAACAGGGGAATGGCCGGAAGCGGCAGCGCACCGTCAGGCTGCCGGCCGAGTACGTCGCGGAGCACACGCAGCTGGCCTATGTCTCCACCGCCTATGGGGTGCAGGGTGCGACGGTGCCCGGCTCGCACACGATTCTGTCCGATGCCCTCGATGCTTCGGGCGTCTACGTTGGCATGACCCGAGGCCAGGAGACGAACCGCCTCCATGTCGTCGCCGCGGACGTGGACGACGCGCGGGAGCAGTTCGTGGTCGCGCTCGAGCGGGACCGCGCCGACCGTGGCCTTACCGCCGCGACCCAGGCCGCGCGCGAGGCCGTGGCCGGGCTCGCGGCCGATGGGCCGGTGCGTCTCGTGAACGCCGAGCGCGCCCGCCTGACCCAGCGGATCGAGCACGCGGACCAGCAGGCCGAGAAGTGGGAGCAGATCGTCGCCGCGCTCGACCGCCAGCGCGCGACGCAGCGTGCCGAGTCCGACGAGCAGCAGGAGGCTGTGACCGCCGCGGACGCCCGCGCCGTCCAGGTGCGCGCCGAGATCGCGGCTCCGCTGATCGAGCAGGCGACCGCGGACGGCACCGCCTACCTCACCGGCCGGGAGCGAATGTGGGAGGCGCAGACCGCGCGCGACCAGGCCGGGCGGCTCAGGAAGCGCGCCACCGGCCGAGCGGCGACCGAGGCCGCAAACACGCACCGCGCGACGGAGGACGCGGTGCGGCGACGCTGGGGCGGCCTGCCGACTGGGGCGGGCGCCGTGGAGCCGTGGGCCGAGAGGGTCGCCGGGGCGCAGGCCGACGCCGACCCGCGCGTGGCCGAGACGCGGCAGGAGGCGCAGCAGGCCCACCGCGAGGAGGCCCGGCTCGCGGAGCGGCACTTGCGGGAGTCCACCGGCCTGCGTCTGAAGGTGCTCGGCTCGGCGACCCCGAGCACGGCCAGCACTCGCGCTGCCGGGTGGCGGGCTCGGGCGGAGCAGGCCCGACACGACCTCGCGCAGATCGAGGCGCTACCCGTCACCGACGCCGTCCAGTACGTCCGCGAACTCGCCGCCCGAGCCGAGGCCGAGCGGCAGGCCGCCGAGCGCGCCCAGGCCGCACGCGAGGCACGCGCCGCTCAGTTCGGCCGGCCCCGGCCGTCCACCGACCACGGCAGGACCGGGCCGGAGCGGGACTTCGGGCCGAGCCTGTAGCCCGGCTCACGATGCGGCGCGCCGTTCAGCCGTCGAGGGGTCGCCGTGCGAACTCCAGCGTCACGAGCGGCAGGTGGTCGCGCTCGATGACCGCCGTGAGCACGCCGTTCGGCCCGAGGTCGGCGCCGACCGCGAGCACGTTCGGGTCGGTGTCGATGCGGACGCCCGAGACAGGGTCGCCGTCGATGATGACCGGGATGCCGTGCTCGACGTGCCGCTCGTCCACCAGGCCGTCGTCCGTGCGCTCCCACGGCGGCAGCGCCCGCTGGCCCGGCTCGGCGAAGCGGTTCATCAGCACATAGTTCGCGTGCCACACCAGCTCGGCCTCGACGCTGGTGCGGCGTCGGGCCTCGTGCGGGCTGGTCCAGGTCGTGCGCACCGCCTCCCACAGCATCGGGTAGCGCATCCTCTCCACCATGTCCAGGAGCCACCGGGGGCGGGGCCAGGGCGTCGTCGCGTCCACCGCGGCGAGGGTCGCCTCGTCCAGCTCGGCGAGGTTGACCGGATCGGCCCGGTCGTCGGGGTTGCGCCAGAGGGTATAGGACAGGAGCGCGGACATCTGCTCGAACATCCCGCCGCGCTCGGACGCCTGGCCGCCGAAGCCGCCCCAATCCTCGACGTGCGGCTGCGGCACCAGCCCGAGGACGGGTACCGGCATCTGCCGCAGCCGCTCGACCAGCTCCAGCCGAGGGTCCGGCGCGTCCTCCGGGGTGATGCCGGCGAAGTACATATCCGCTCCTCCTCCGACTCCAGTATCCGCCCACGCACCGCACGCCCGAGCGGTCGAGCGGGCAGGGCCGCTCCGGCCTCTCCTAGCGGCGCGGCGAGGGCGAGCGGCGAGAAGCCGTGGCGGACTCGGTGGCGGCGGCCGGATCCTGGAAGCTCTGAGGAAGATCGACGACGAGTTCGGTCGCCTGCTGCACCGGGGGCGCGACGACCCGCGGCCCGGAGTACGTCACCCCCATCAGGAAGTCGCTCTGCACCTGCCCCGCCTGCACCACCGGCTCGCTCACCGGCGCGGGGCGGCGGAACACCCGGACGACCATGAGCACCACCGCAGCGACAGCCAGAACCGCCAGCGCGATCCCGGCCCAGGTCGGCTGTCCGATCGCGTAGAACACAGCGATCGTGATGGTGACGGCGAAGAACGCCCCCACCACAATCCCGGTCGTATACCGCATGCCTCCTAGAGTACGCGCGTCGGCGCGGCTCGTGGAGGGCCGCGTCACTCCGCGTCGGGGTCGAACAGGCGCAGGAACTTCTCGCGCGGGATCACCACGCGACGGCCGAGCTTGACCGAGGGGATACTGCCGCTCTCGATGCCGGCGGTCACCGTGCGAGGATCGACGCCGAGCGCGGCGGCGGCCTCGGTGCGCGTGATGACCAGGCTCCGCGACTCGCGGAGCTGGTCGATCGTCACCGTGCTCGTCCACATCTGACACCTGCCGTTCTTGCCGCTGCGTGGGGTCTACCGAATGTACGCGCGCCCCCTTGCCGTGTCAAGTATCGCGCTGTATGGTTCCTATATGGAACAAAGACAGCGGGGCAACCCGCCAGGGAACACCGGCTCGCACGTCGCGGCGAACCTGAAACAAGCCCGCCAGAGCATCGGCCTGGACCTGCGCGAACTCGCCGCCCGCGTGCGGCGCGCGGGCCGCACCATCTCGCACTCCGCGATCAGCAAGATCGAGAACGGCGACCGCCGCGTGGACGTGGACGACCTGACCGTGCTCGCCTACGTCCTGGAGACGACGCCGGCCGCGCTGCTGACGCCGCCCGAGGACGCGCCCGCACCGACCGGCGTGCCCGAGGGCGACTACCTCGATGAAGAAGTCCACGCCTGGCTGCGCGACTGGACCCCGCTCACCGTCAAGGGCCTCGTGTGGTACTGGCGCGGGCAGACCGAGGCCGCCCGCCGACACATCCAGCTCGACAAAGAACTGCTGGAGATGTACGCCAAGCGCGGCGAGGGCATCAGCACGGTCGAGGACTACGAGGCCCGCATCGCGCAGTACAAGGAACGCCTGCTGTTCATCCAGGCCCGCATCATCGCGCTCGACCCCACCGAGGCCGACCGCACCGCGCAGGATCAGGCGACCCGCCAGGCGGTCGCCCGATGGAGGGAGAAGCCATGACCGAGGCGCCGACGCCTGACGAGGCCACGCCGCCCGAGAAGCGCCAGCGGCGCTCCCGTTCCCGGCACGCGGGCTCCATCGCCGACTACCCCACGAAGAAGGGGCCGCGATGGAAGTACCAGCTCTACGTCCCGAAAGATCCCGAGCGCCCGGAACTCGGCGAGACGCGCGTGACCCGCGGCGGCTTCCGCACGATGGAGGACGCGCAGGCCGGGCTCGCGGACGCGCTGAAGAAGAAGGCGCAGCACCAGCGGTTCCAGGGCAAGGTGCCGACCCTCGGCGGCTACGCCGAACTGTGGGCCGACGGCCTCCGACTGGAGGCCAGCACCATCGCCGGCTACCGGAAGAACATCCGAAACCACATCGTCCCGAAGCTCGGCGACATCCGGCTCGACCAGCTCACCGCCGCGCGCATCGGCGCCCACTACCGGGAGCTGGAGAAGTCGGGCCGGAGGGACAAGGTGGGATTCGGCACGCCGCTGTCGGCCAACACGATCCACAAGGTCCACGTCATCCTCGCCGCAATCCTCGACGCCGCAGCGGACGAGAACCTGATCGTGGCGAACCCGGCCAAGAAGCGACGCACCGTCAAGCCGCCGAAGTCCAGCGAGGTCCGTGCGCAGCGGCCCGAGGTCATCACCTGGACCGCGACGCAGCTCCAGGCGTTCCTCACCTGGAACCGGGACGAGCTGAAGGACGACCTGTTCCCGCTGTGGCACACCATCGCCTTCACCGGGATGCGCCGGAGCGAAGCCCTCGCGTTGCGCTGGAGCGACATCAACTTCCAAACGAAGGTGGTCAGCGTCCGGCGGGCCGTCGATACCGAGAACCCCGGCAGCACGAAGGTCACCAAGACCCGGAGCGCCCGACCCATCAGCATCGACGAGGACACCGTGCGAGTCCTGCGCTCGCACAAGGCCACCCGCGGCGCGCTCGCCCTCAGCCTCGCCCGAGCCGACGCCTATGTGTTCGGCGACGACGACGGCGCGCTGCGCGTCCCCGACGCGATCACGAGCCGCTGGAGCCGCCGCCTCGACTGGTCGACGGCCAAGATCGACGGACTCACCCGCGTCACCCTGAAAGGGCTGCGGCACACGCACGCGACCCTGCTGCTGGAACTCGGGAAGAACCCGAAGGTGGTGCAGGAGCGCCTGGGGCACTCCACGATCACGACCACCATGAACATCTACAGCCACGTCACCCCGACGATGCAGAAGTCCGCAGCAGACGACTTCGCGGCGCTCGTCGGGAGGGCTTAGCACATATCTCAGCACATGATGCGAAAATGACCCCCAACCCGGAGTATAAAACTCCTGGTCAGAGGCCATTTTCCTACTGTGCGCGAGGGGGGACTTGAACCCCCACGCCCTTACGGGCACTAGCACCTCAAGCTAGCGCGTCTGCCATTCCGCCACCCGCGCGCAGCCACTCCCGCGGGAGCGACGAGGGTCAATGCTAGCACCCTTCGACTCGCCTGCGGCTCGCTCAGAGAGCTGGGGAGGGCGCCGATTCGAACGCCTGCGCCGTGACGAGGATCGGGTAGTGGTCGCTGCGTCCGCGGCGCAGCGTCTCGACCGAGAGGATGTCCATCCCGCGTCCCGTCACGAAGTCGAAGTGTCCGCGGACGAGCTTGAAGGACTCGTAGGTGCGCTTGTCGGAGAGGACGAGGTCGTAGCCGGCCTGGTTGAGGCGCTCGCCGAGGCGGTTGTGGAAGAGCGGATAGTTGTAGTCGCCGACGAGCAGCGCCGGCGCGGTCGTGGAGAGCCGGTCGAGGTGCTCGTGCGCGGCGATGATCTGCTTGCGCCGCAGCGAGTTCCGGGAGGTGAGCGGCGCGGCGTGGAACGAGCCGAGCACGAGGTGCTCGCCCGAGTCGACGTCGCGCAGCAGGGCGCCGACGAGGCGCTCCGGGGTGCGCTCGAACATGACGTCGTGCACGGAGCGTTTAAGCGCGAAGGACTCCGAGTCGGCGAGCTCGAAGCGCTCCGTGCGATGGTAGACGGCGAGCGCGAGGTTGTTGCGTCGCGTGTGCTCCGAGAGCGTGAGGTGGCCGATGTGCTCCGGCAGCGCGTGCGCGTGCACCTCCTGCAGGCACAGCGCGTCGAGCTCGGGGTCGCTTGAGACGATCCCCGCGAGTTCGCCGATCGCCTTGCTGTGCAGCAGGTTGTAACTGATCACGCGAAAGGCCACGTTCGCACGATACCCGTCACATGTTGCATACATATGTCGTCGGTACGCTGGCGCCGTGAGTGACGCCGCCCCTGCCCCCGACCTGTACGACATCGAGGTCCGTACGATCGATGGTCGCGCGACGACGCTCGCGGACTACCGGGGACGCACCGTGCTCGTCGTCAATGTCGCCTCCCGGTGCGGGCTCACGCCGCAGTACGAGCAGTTGGAGGCGCTGCAGCGCGAGTACGGCGATCGCGGCTTCACGGTGCTCGGCTTCCCCTGCAACCAGTTCATGGGCCAGGAGCCGGGGTCCAACGAGGAGATCCTCGACTACTGCTCGACGACCTGGGGCGTGTCCTTCCCGATGTTCGACAAGGTGAAGGTCAACGGCCCCGGCGTCCACCCCCTCTACAAGGCGCTCAAGAAGACGAAGGACGCCTCGGGCCGCGGCGGGCTCGTCGCGTGGAATTTCGAGAAGTTCCTCGTACTGCCCGACGGGTCGGTCCGCCGCTTCCGCCCACCGGTCAAGCCCGACGCGCCCGAGATCGTCGAGGCCATCGAGGCATCGCTGACGTGACCCGACTCACCCTCATCCGCCACGGACAGACCCCGTCGAACGTCCTCGGCCTGCTCGACACCGGCGCGCCCGGCCCCGGCCTGACGGAGCTCGGCGAGCGGCAGGCGGCGGCGCTCCCCCGCCTGCTCATCGACCAGCCGGTCGACGCGGTCTACGTGAGCAAGCTCGTGCGCACCCACGCGACGGCGCTGCCGCTCGCCGACGACCGCTTCGTCGAGCGCATCCAGCTGCCGGGCATCCACGAGGTCGAGGCCGGCTCGCTCGAGATGCGCGGCGACGACGACGCGGTGCGCCGCTACATGTCGACGGCGTTCGCCTGGGGCGCGGGTGACCTCGACGCGCGTATCCCCGACGGTCCCGACGGCTACGAGTTCTTCGGCCGCTTCGACGCCGACATCGAGCGGGTCGTCCGCGAGGCGAGCCATCCCGTCGTCGTGAGCCACGGTGCGGCGATCCGCATCTGGGTCGGTCGCTCCGCGACCAACATCGATCCCGAGTTCACCGCGGTGCATCACCTGCCCAACACGGGCATCGTCGAGCTCGAGGGCGAGCCCGGCGCCTGGCGCCTGCTGTCGTGGCCCGAGGCGCCGATCACCGAGCCCGACCCGATCGACTTCGAGGTCGATCTGCCACAATGACGCCATGGCCGAGCACCGCTTCAACGACAACCCCGACGCCCGGCGCTACGAGCTCCACATCGACGGCGAACTGATCGGCACGGCCGACTACGCGGTCAGCGGCGACACCGTCGCGATCACGCGAGTGTTCACGCGCCCGACGCATCGCGGTCAGGGGCTCGCGTACCTGACGACCGAGTACGCCGTCGACCGCATCGTCGCCGACGGCCGCAAGGTCGTGCCGGTGTGCTGGGTCGCCGAGCGCTGGTTCAACGACCACCCCGAGCGCGCCGACGCGAGGGCGTAGCGCTCAGGCCCACCAGCCGGGCTGCAGCACGACGCGCGCGTCGACGCCGGCGAGCGCGAGCTCCTCGCGCACCGCGCGCCGTGCCGGCTCGTTGGCCGCGGCGATGAGCTGGATCTCCCCCGCGAGGTTCGCGACGAGCACGGCGAGCTCGGCGGGCCGCTCGACCACGGCGGCGTCGGGCCAGCGGAACGCGTCGGTCGCCGATCCGAGCTCAGAACGCCAGTCCTGCTCGTCGAGCGCGCCGAGCACCTCCGCGAGGCGGCTGCGCGCGACGACGAGGTAGACCCGCTGCTCGACCCGATTCGTCCCGGTGCTCGCGACGGCGGGTGCCGGCGCGGATCTCGCGCGCGGGGCGCTGACCCGTGCCGCCCTCGGGCGCTCGGGCGCCCGGCGCGGCGAGCACACATCGCAGACGTCCGACTCGAGCCCGTGGATGCATTCGCTCACCCCACCATCCTCCCCCATTCGGGGTGCCCCCTCACTGGGTGCAGCGTGGAGGCTATCGACCGGCCGACGGAGTTCCTAGGATCGGGTTGTGTCGGCCAACGGCGTACCGCGGGGCGCCGCTCCGCAGGAGCGGCCTTGGCGTCCGCTCTGGTGGTGGTTCGTCATCCACGGCACGGTGGTCTCGGCGTGGGGCCTGTTCGCGCTCATCTCGCCCGTGCGCGGGGCCGAGGGCTGGCTCATCGACGGCTTCGCCTATGGCGTCATGCTGCTGCTCGCCGGCGCGCAGCTCATCATCCAGGGCTACGGCTGGCGACGCTACGGCGACGGCTGGCTCGGGATCTTCCTCGGCGGCGTCGTCGGCATGCTGTTCGGCGCGGCGGTCGTCGTCTCGGCCCTGCTCGGCCAGCCCGACGTCATCTTCTGGATCGTCATCGTCTTCCTCGCGGTCGAGGGCACGATCTTCATCACGGGCACGTCGAGCGGGCTGCTGTTTCGCAACTGGGGGGTGCTGATGGGCGGCATCATCTACATCGCCCTCGTCGTCATGCTCGTGCTGCGCTTCACGATCGACCAGGACTTCGAGATCCTCGACCCCGTGTGGGGCGCGCTCGGCCTGCTGTACGGCTTCTCCATGATCGCGGCGGCGATCCAGGTGCGGCACAACGCGATCACCCAGGGCGGTCAGCTGGGCTGATCGGGCCGTCTGCCGGGCAGCAGCCTCGCGGGGGTGAGTGCAGTGCGCCCGAAGCGCTCGCGCGCGCGGTCCACGGCCTGCTCGGCCTCGCGCCAGGAGTCGTCCTCCCACAGCGCCGCCTGTCCTTCCCCGAGTTCCGCGCGCACGCCGATGAGTCGCACCGGCTCGAGCGCGCCTTCGGCGTCGAGGAGCGCGATCGCGGCGGCGTGGATCGCGTGCCCCACGTCGGTGGGCTGCGGGAGCGTCCGGGCCCGCGTGATGGTGCGGAAGTCGCCGAACCGCACCTTGATCGACACGGTCCGCGCCTGGGCGCCCGCGCGTCGCAGTCGGGATCCGACGTCGTCGGCGAGCCGCCGCAGGACGCCTCGCAGTACGTCCCGATCGGACACGTCCTCCTCGAACGTGGTCTCGCGCCCGATCGTCACCTCGTCGCGGTGCGTCACGACGGGTCGCGGGTCGACGCCGTGCGCGAGCTCGTGCAGCTTCTGCGCGGCCGCGTCGCCGAGGACGCGGCGCAGCACCGGCATAGGCGTGTCGGCGAGGTCGCCGACGGTCGCGATCCCCCGGCTCGTCAGCCGCTCGTTCAGCTTGCCGCCGATGCCCCAGAGCGCGTCGACCGGCATGGGCCGCAGGAACTCGAGCGTGCTCGAGACCGGCACCACCAGCAGTCCGTCGGGCTTGGAGCGTCCCGAGGCGAGCTTCGCGACGAACTTCGTCCCCGCGACCCCGACGGAGGCGATGAGTCCCGTGCGCTCGCGCACCCGCTCCCGCAGCACGCGCGCGGCCTCGCGCGGCGGGCCGATCGCGCGGCCCGCCCCCGCCACGTCGAGGAAGCCCTCGTCGATCCCGACCTCCTCGACGATGGGCGTGATCGTGCGACACACGTCGAAGAACACGCCCGACCAGTGCTCGTAGCGCTCGCGGTGCGGCTCCACGACGACGGCCTGCGGGCAGCGGCGCAGCGCCACCGCCATGGGCATCGCCGAGTTGACGCCGTAGCGCCGCGCCTCGTACGTCGCGGCGGTGACGACGGCGCGGGGCGAGTCGCGGCCGACGATGACGGGACGGCCGCGCAGTTCGGGGCGGTCGAGCAGCTCGACGGACGCGAAGAACGCGTCGAGGTCGGCGTGCAGGATCGTCGCGCCCGTGTCGTCGGCGCCCTCGGCGCTGACGAGCCGGTCGCGCCCGTCCTGTCGGCTCATGTAGGCATTGTCTTCGATACTGGAGACATGCACCCCTGGACGCGCTACGTGGCGCTCGGCGACTCGTTCACGGAGGGCATCGGCGACCCGGAGCCCGGCATCCCCGGCGGTCACCGCGGCTGGGCCGACCGCGTCGCCGAGGAGCTCGCCGCGCAGGCGAGCGAGTTCTCCTACGCGAACCTCGCGGTGCGCGGCCGCTTGCTGCAGGGCATCTGGGACGAACAGGTCGCGCCCGCGCTCGCGCTCGAGCCCGACCTCGTCACGGTGTCGGCCGGGGGGAACGACATCCTGCGGCCCGGCAGCGACCCCGACGAGGTCGCGTCCCGGTTGGACTTGATGATCGCCGAGCTGCGTTCTGGCGGCGCCACCGTCGTCGTGTTCACAGGGCCCGACATCGGCATGACGCCGGTCATGCGCGCGATCCGCGGCAAGGTCGCGATCTTCAACGAGCACGTCCACACGGTCGCGCTCCGCCACGACGCGGTCGTCGCGGACCTGTGGGCGCTGCGGGATCTCGCGTTGGCGCCCATGTGGGCGCCGGACCGGCTCCACTTCTCACCGCTCGGCCACCACACGATCGCGCGCATGGTGCTGCGCTCGCTCGGCGTCGAGCACGGGCTCGAGGAGCTCGAGCCGCCGGAGCTGCCCGCGAAGTCCTGGCGCCGGGCGCGCGCCGACGACCTCGCCTGGGCGAAGGACTACTTCGTGCCGTGGATCGGCCGGCGCCTGACGGGCCGTTCCTCGGGCGACGGCATCCAGCCGAAGCGGCCCGAGCTCGGCGGGGTCTGAGCTCAGCGACCCGGGTTGCTCCAGCGCCACTGCGCGCCCGGATCCGGCAGCGGCGCGTCGAGGCGCAGCTCGACCTGGACCCGCTCCCGGGGGGAGGCGAGCGTCGCGGAGCCGACGACCTGCCCTGCCTCGCCCGTGACGACGGGCGCGAGCTCGACCTCCGCGACGAGCGTCTCCGCACCCCAGACGAGGAACGTCGCGTTCTGACTCGACACCGCGTCGGCGCTCGCCGACCACCTCGTCGTGTAGTCGCCGAAGTCGGTGCCGGCGGGGACCGAGAGCTCCTGGAATCCCGCGACGGCGCTCGCGAGCAGCGTCCGGATGCTCTCGTTGACCGTCGCGTGGTCCGGCCCGCCGAGCACCGCGCCGACGAGCGTCACGGTGCGCTCGCCGACGACGACGTCGGCGGAGAAGAGCAGGCAGGCGCCCGCCTCGTCGAGCGTGCCCGTCTTGATGCCGTCGATACCGTCGACGCCGAGCAGCGCGTTCGTCGTCGTGATCTCGCCCACGTCGGGGATGTGCGCGCTGCCCTGCGCGACGATGCCCGCCGTGACCGGGTTCGCGAGGGCGAGCTCGCCGATCCGGATGAGGTCGGGGATCGTGCTCGTGTTACCGGGGTCGACGCCCGTCGGCTCGAGGATCGTCGTGCCCGCCAGGCCGTTCGCGGAGAGCCACTCGGCCGCCGCGGCGGCGAACGCGTCCTGGGAGCCGAAGACCCAGTCGACGAGCGTCCGGGCGTGGTTGCCGGACGAGCTCACGAGCATCGCCTCGAGCACATCCCGTTCGCTGATGACACTCCCCTCGTAGGCGGCGACCCGGCTCTCGCCCTCGGCGATCGCGTCCGCGTAGTACTGCTCGTCCTGCGCCGACAGCTCGCGCAGCGGGCCGTCGCCCTCGGTGATGGGCATCCGGTCGAGCGCGATGAGCGCGGTGACGACCTTCGTCACGGAGGCGATCGGCCGTGGCGCCGCATCCCCCGCGATGACGAGCGGCGCATCCCAGCCGACCGCGCCGATGCCCGAGCTGCCGTAGTCCGCCGGCGTCGGCACCGCGGGGGCGCCCGCGGGCAGCTGCGGCGCCGCGGCGACCGGGATCGTCTCCGGTAGCGGGAGCCCGAGCGCGACCGCCGAGTAGCCGCCGAGCCCGATCGCGCCGAGCCCGACGAGCGCGACGGCGCCGACCGCGATGCGGCGACGAACGTAGACCTCGCGACCGTGTCTCGGCATGACGGCGAGTCTAGGAAGCCCGCCTGCGGATCGCGTGGAGCGCCACCGCGGACGCCGCCGCGACGTTGAGCGAATCGACGCCGCCCGCCATCTCGATGCGCACGAGCGTGTCCGACTCCCCGATCGCGCGCCGGCTGAGACCGTCGCCCTCGGTGCCGAGGACGAGCGCGACGCGCGGCGGCGCGCTCGCGGCGAACTCGTCGAGCTCGACCGCGTCGTCGGCGAGTGCGAGCGCGGCGAGGTGGAAGCCCGCCTCGCGGAGCATGCCGTAACCGCCCGGCCACTCGATGCGCGTCCACGGCACCTGGAAGACCGTGCCCATGCTCACCTTGACGCTGCGCCGATAGAGCGGGTCGGCGCAGCGCGGCGTGACGAGGATGGCGTCGGCACCGAGCGCCGCAGCCGAGCGGAACGCCGCGCCGACGTTCGTGTGCTCGACGACGTCCTCGAGCACGAGCACCGTCCGTGCGGCGGCGAGCAGCGCGGGCGGGTCGGGCAGCGCCGGTCGGTGCATCGCGGCGAGCACGCCACGGTGCACGTCGAAGCCCGTGATCGCCTCGAGCTCGGCGCGCGTCCCGACGAAGACGGTCGTGTCGCGTCCGTCCAGTGCCGTGAGCACGTCATCGACGTCGCGTTCCAGCACGAGCACCGAGCGGGGGGTGTGCCCCGCGGCGAGCGCGCGCACGAGCACCTTGACGCCCTCGGCGAGGTAGAGGCCCCCCGCGGGCTCGAGCCGGCGGCGCAGCGCGACGTCGGTGAGGTTCTGGTAGTCGGCGAGGCGGGGATCCGACGGGGCCGACTCGGTGCGCACAATCTCGGCCATGGCGTTCAGCCTAGGAAACATGCCGGAAAACTCCGCGTCGTACGCTGTCGCCATGTCCGCACCCGCATCGACGATCGAGCGTGCCGCCGAGCTGCTCGCCGGTCGTCGGTTCGCGGTGCTCACCGGCGCTGGGATCAGCACGGATTCGGGCATCCCCGACTACCGCGGACGCGGCACGCCCGTGCGCACGCCGATGTCGTACCAGCAGTTCCTCACGAGCGAGGCGTTCCGCCAGCGCTACTGGGCCGGCTCGCACCTCGGCTGGCGGCGATTCCAGGCCGCGAAGCCGAACGCGGGGCACGTTGCGATCGCGCAACTGGAAGCCGCCGGCCTCGCCTGCGGCGTCGTCACGCAGAACGTCGACGACCTCCACCTCAAGGCCGGTTCGCGCCGCGTCGTCGACCTGCACGGATCGATGCACTCGGTGAGCTGCATGACGTGCGGCCAGACCTTCGACCGCGGCGCGATCGCGGCGCGGCTCGCGGCCGCGAACCCGTGGCTCGAATCGGATGCGGTGCTCGAGCTCGCACCCGATGGCGATGTGCCGATCGCGGAGTTCGACGAGACGGTCGTCCCCGACTGCGGCGTCTGCGGCGGCATCCTCAAGCCCGACGTCGTGTTCTTCGGTGAGTTCGTCCCGCCGCTCAAGTTCGAGCAGGGCGCCGCCCTCGTCGCCTCGGCGAGCGCACTACTCGTCGCCGGCTCCTCGCTCGTCGTCAACTCGGGCATCCGCATCGTCGAGCTCGCCCGTCGGCGTCGCATCCCGATCGTCATCGTCAACCGGGGCGAGACGAAGGCCGACGGCCGCGCCGACGTCAAGATCGACGGCGGGACGACCGAGGCGCTCGACGCGCTGCGCGAGCGGCTCGTCAGCCGCTCCGCGGCCCTCGCGGGTGCGACCGGCGCCAGGTCCTGACCGACAGCTGCACCGCGATCGCGAGCAGGAAGACGGCGAACAGGATCGAGGCGCTGCGGGACTCGAGCCACTCCGCGAGCAGCATGCCCGGCCACGCGGTCGTAGCGCCGGCGAGTCCGATCGCGAGCCCGCCCGCGAGGTCGCCTAGCCGCCGCCGGAGGTTGATGATCGAGGTGGAGATCGCGTTCGGGACTAGCGAGACGAGCGACGCGCCCTTCGCGAACAGGTCGTCGAGGCCGAAGAAGACCATGAGCGTCGGCACGATGACGATGCCGCCCCCGACGCCGATAAGCCCCGACAGCGTGCCGACGACGATGCCCGTCGCGATGAGCACGACGACGTCGACCGCGTCGATCGGGTTGGGCGCGCCGCGGACGGGGTCGACGAAGCACATCCGGACGGCGATCGCGACGAGCACGACGATGAAGATCCAGGTGATGAGCGTCGTCGGCAGGCGCGCGAGCAGCCAGCTGCCGAACACGCCGCCCGCGACCATGCCGATCGCGAGGAAGAGGCTCACGAGCCAGTCGATATGCCCCTCGGTCGCGTAAGCGATCGTCCCGACGATCGCGATCGGCGCGACCCCGATGAGCGAGGTCGCCGTCGCGCGCTTCTGCTCGAAGTGCAGGAGCAGGACGAGCGCGGGGACGATGAGGACGCCGCCGCCGACGCCGAACAGGCCCGACATGAAGCCGACGACGAGTCCGATGCCGATGAACACGAGCAGTCGACCGATCGGCGGCACAGTGCCACGCTACGGCATGGTTGACCGCCACTCCCGCGTCGAGCACGTAGGCTTGACGGGCAATGCATCCGCTCAGGATCCTCATCGGAAGCGACACCTTCTCGCCCGATATCAACGGTGCCGCTCGCTTCACTGAACGCCTCGCGGCTGGGCTCGTCGACCGCGGCTACGACGTGCACGTCGCAGCCCCCGCGCACCCCGCGCAGGGCACGGGCGAGCATCGGGAGGTCATCGAGGGCCGCGAGATGACGCTGCACCGGTGGAAGTCGTTCCGGTGGCCGTTCCACGAGTGGCTGCGGATCGTCGGGCCCTGGAACGCGAAGCGATTCGCGCGGCGCACGCTCGATCGCGTTCGCCCGGATGTCATCCACGTCCAGTCGCACTACGTCATCGGTCGCGGGCTCATCAAGGAGGCCAGGCGCCGCGGGATCCGCATCATCGGCACGAACCACTCGATGCCGGAGAACCTGCTCGACCACACGGGCCTGCCGGGGCCGCTCAACAAGATCCTGCTCAAGTGGGCGTGGAACGACCTCAGCAAGCTCTACGGCCTGGCGGCGCGCATCACGACGCCGACGGCGAATGCGGCGAGGTTCCTCAGCGAGCACACGCGCCTCGTCGACGTGCTCCCCGTGTCCTGCGGCATCGATGCAAGCCGCTACCGCCCCGATTTCGCCCCGCGCGAGGAGCACCGCATCGTCTTCGTGGGACGCCAGGACGCGGAGAAGCACATCGAGGTGCTCATCCGGGCGCTGCCGCGCATCGACCCCGCCTTCGACGTCCGCCTCGACCTCGTCGGCGACGGGGAGCACCGCCGGCACCTGCACGACCTCGCCGTCAAGCTCGGGGTCGCGGATCGCGTCGTGCAGCACGGCGCGGTGACGGACGAGCGGATCGTCGAGCTGCTGTCCCAGGCGAGCCTCTTCGCGATCGCCTCGACCGCCGAGCTGCAGTCGATCGCGACGCTCGAGGCGCTCAGCTCGGCCCTGCCCGTCGTCGCGGCCGACGCCATGGCGCTCCCCCACCTCGTGCACGACGGTGAGAACGGCTGGCTCTTCCCGCCCGGCGACGTCGACGCCGCGGCTGAGCGCATGGAGCGCATCCTGCGGCTCTCCCCCGCCGATCGCGAGCGGATGCAGCGCGCGGCCCTCGACACCGTCAAGATCCACTCGCTCGGGCACACCCTCGACATCTTCGAGGCGCTGTACCACGACGCGCCGCTGCCGGCCTAGGCCGCGACCTCCAGGAGGAACGCGAGCAGCTGCTCCGCGGCCCGGCCCCAGTCGAAGCGGCGCGACCAGATCTCCCCCTCCACGCTGCGGCGCTGCCACGTCGTGTCGTCCTCGTAGCTGCGGATCGCGCGCGCGGCATCCTCGGGCGAGTCGGGGTCGAAATAGGCCGCGTGGGGGCCGGCGACCTCGCGGAAGACCGGGATGTCGGAGATCGCGACCGGGGTGCCCGACGCCATCGCCTCGAGCACGGGCAGGCCGAAGCCCTCGGCGCGCGAGGCGGAGGCGAGCACGCGCGCGGAGCCGAGCGCCTCCGCGTAGGCGGCATCCGAGGCGCCCCCCATGAAGTCGATCGAGCCCGCGGGTGCGAGCGCCTCAAGCCGGGCGCGCGTCGCGTCGCTCGCGCGGCTCAGCAGTCGCAGCCGCCAGCCCGGCAGCTCGTGCATCGCGCTCGCGAGCGTCTCGACGTTCTTGTACGGCATGAACGAGCCCGCGTAGATGACGTCCCGGCCCGGCGGCGGCGTGCGCGTCACGTCGCGATGCCCGGTGCCGTTCGGGATGACGGCGAGCGGGTGGCGGGTCATCCGGTGCTCGCGAATGAGCTGCGCGGTCGCCTCCGAGACGGTGACGTGCGCGTCGGCGAGCCGCAGCAGCCAGCGCTGGAACGCGTAGGTCGTGTGGTAGGCCCGCCACAGGCCGCGCACGACGAACGGGAGGTCGCGGGGCGGGGCGGGGTGCTCGTAGTAGATGAGGTCGTGGATCGTCGTGACGAGCTTGTAGCGCCGCCAGAGCGGCCCGATCGTCTGGAGCGGGCTGAAGACCACGTCGGGGGCGAGCCGGTTGAGCGACCGGGGGCCGATGATCGGCTCCAGGAGGCTCGTCGGCGGCGGACCGATGACGTGCGGGAGATCCGGGAGCATCGCGAGCTGGCGCTCGTCGCTCACGAGCATGACGACCGGGTGGCGCTTGCCGAGCTCGCCCACGAGCTGCGCCGTGTACCGGCTGATCCCGTCATGACGTTCCAGCCGGGTGTAGCGGCAGTCGAAGAGGATCCGGACCGCGCCGTGGGTCCACGGGGCCTCTCGGGACCAGGTCACCCGATGAACCCGCGGATCGCGTCCGCCGCCTCGCGTGAGCGCTCGTAGTGGATGAGGTGGCCGACGCCGTCGAACTCGACGAGATCACTGCCCGGGATCTGCGCCTGGAGCCGCCGCACCGCCTTGATCGACGCGATCTGGTCCTGCCGCGCCGCGATGAGCAGCGTCGGCATCGTGAACGCGGCCGCGTGCGCCGCGACGTGATCGCTCACCGAGGCGTCGAAGCCCTCGATGACGCTCGACGTCGTCGTGAACCCGTTGAAGTAGCGGCGGTGCTCCTCCTTGATCCACTGCCGAAGCTCGCGATCCCGGGTCTTCGTCGTCAGCGCGCTCATCCCGTCGACCATGACACGTGCCTCCAGGGCCCGCCGGCCGGCGCGCTCGGGCAGGACCCCGGCGAGCCGGTACCAGCTCGCCGCGAGCAGCGTGCCCAACGCCTTCGGGCCGCGCAGTGCGGGGCCCGCGATCGGGTTCATGAGGACGACGCGCTCGGGCGCCAGGCCCGCGTCGAGCGCGGCTGCGGCGACGATCGAGCCGAAGCTGTGGCCGAGGATCGTGAAGGGTCCGGGAATGCGCTCGGAGAACGCCATGAGCCAGTCCACGTAGGCGGCGAGCGTGTGGCGGCCGGCGAACGGTCCGGATCGCCCGTAGCCGGGCAGGTCGGGGCTGATCGTGCGGTACTCCGGCAGGTAGGCGATGACCGGCTCGATGCCGTGGTGATCCCCCCGGTAGCCGTGCACGGCGAGGATCGTGCCGCGGGCGTCCTCGGGCCCGTACTCCCACCAGCGCGTGTCGACCCCCGCGACCTCCGCGGTGCGGGCGACGACCGGGATACGGGCGAGCGCCTGCGCGTGGGGAGCGGGTCGCTCCTGGGGAACTGAGAGCACTCAGCGAGTCTACGAATAGGGTGCTGTGGGTGACCTTCACCGCGCCGATCCAGCTGCCGGGACTCGCCCTCGACCCGCGCTGGTACCGGCGCGCGGTCTTCTACGAGGTGCTCGTGCGCGCCTTCGCCGACTCGGACGGCGACGGCGTCGGGGACCTCGGCGGGCTCATCGGCAAGCTCGACTACCTGCAGTGGCTCGGCATCGACGCGATCTGGGTGCCGCCGTTCTACCTCTCCCCGATGCGCGACGGCGGGTACGACGTCGCCGACTTCCGCTCGGTGCAGCCCGAGCTCGGCTCGATCGACGACGTGCAGCGCCTCGTCTCGGAGGCGCACGCCCGCGGGATGCGCGTCGTCATGGACTTCCCGCTCAATCACACGAGCGATCAGCACGAGTGGTTCAAGCAGTCGCGCTCCGACCCCGACGGCCCCTACGGCGACTGGTACGTCTGGCGGGACACGAACACCGGCTACCCGAACACGCGGATCATCTTCACCGACACGGAGGAGAGCAACTGGGCCTTCGACGCGGAGCGCCGCCAGTTCTACTTCCACCGCTTCTTCAGCCACCAGCCCGACCTCAACTACGACAACCCCGCCGTGCGGGCGGAGATCCTCGACACGATCCGGTACTGGTTCGACATGGGCGTCGACGGGATGCGGCTGGACGCCGTCCCGTACCTCTTCGAGTCGGAGGAGGGCAACGGTGAGGGCGAGCCGCCGACGCACGCGTTCCTGCGCGAGGTGCGCGCGATGGTCGACCGCGAGTACCCGAGCCGGATGCTGCTTGCGGAGGCGAACGCCTGGCCGAGCGAGGTCGCGACCTACTTCGGGACGGACGACGCGCCCGAGGCGCACATGGCGTTCGATTTCCCCGTCATGCCCCGGATCTTCTACGCGATGCGCTCGCAGCACGCGGGCGAACTCGTCAAGGTGCTCGCGGAGAACCACACCGCGGTCCCCGAGGGCGCGGCGTGGGGCGCCTTCCTGCGCAATCACGACGAGCTCTCGCTCGAGATGGTCAGCGAGGAGTACCGGCACGCGATGTACGGCTGGTACGCCTACGACCCCAGGATGCGCGCGAACGTCGGCATCCGCCGCCGCCTCGCCCCGCTCCTGGACAACGATCGCGAGGAGATCGAGCTCGCGCACGCGCTGCTGCTCTCGCTCGCAGGCAGCCCGTTCCTGTACTACGGGGACGAGATCGGCATGGGCGACAACATCTGGCTCGAGGACCGCGACGCGTCGCGCACGCCCATGCAGTGGACGCCCGATCGTAACGCGGGCTTCTCCTCCGCCGACCCCGGCAAGCTCTATCTGCCCGTCGTGCAGTCCCTCGTCTACCAGTATCAGAGCGTCAACGTCGAGGCGCAGCTCGCCCAGTCGCGCTCGCTGCTGCGCTGGATCCGCGGGGCGATCCACGTGCGCAAGCAGCATCCCGCGTTCGCCCTCGGCGACCTCGAGGTCGCGCACACGGACCACGGATCGGTGCTCGCCTACGTGCGCGAGTACTCGGGCTCCGACGAGGCGTTCGGCGACCCTGCCGAGACCATCCTCTGCATCTTCTCGTTCGCCCACTCCCCCGTGGCGGCGAGCATCAGCCTGCCCGGGCATGCGGGAGCTCAGGTCTTCGACCTCTTCGGCGGCGGGCGGTTCCCCGACGTCAGGGAGGACGGCACGCTAGAGGTCACCCTCGGGGCCCGTGGGTACTACTGGCTGCGGCTCGACTGAGCCGCGAGGAATTCGGGGAACGTCTGCGGGTCCCGTCCCGTGATCGTCCGGAAGTCATCGGTGACGAGATCGAACTCGCCCAGCTCGAAGGCCTGCAGCGTGTACATGGAGCTCTGCGCGGCGTGGAGCGGGGCGCCCATCGTGTCCACGAGGTAGGCGGGCCAGTCGGCCGACGGCATCGAACGGTAGACGATCTCGCGTCCGAAGGCCTCCGACATGAGCTCGGCGACCTCGTCACCCGTGTGGGTGCGTTGCATCGTCTCGGTGTACGTGCGCCCCGCATGGCCGTCGTGCACGAGGACGTGCGCTGCCGCATCGGCGAGGTCGTCGCGGACCGCGTATGCGCCCGCGGTGGTCCCGCCAGGGCGCCGGAACTCGCCGGTGGCGAACGTGAGATCGAGGTCGTCGAGCACGGCATCGGCGTAGACGGTGTGTCGCAGGATCGTCACGTCTCTGTCGGTCGCGAGCAGGCGCTGCTCGGTCGGGTGGTGGACGAGGCGCGAGTGCTCCGTGATCGCGTCGGGCCCCGCGTTTATGAAGCTCGTGTAGATCAGGTGGCCGACGTCGGCGGCGACCGCCGCGTCGATCGCGTTCGCGTGCATGCGGTATCGCTGGTCGTTCGGTCCGACGGTCGACACGATGAGCGCCTTGTGAACGCCGTCGAAGACGCCGGTCAGGGACTCGGGGTCGAGGAAGTCCGCGCGCCGCACCTCGACGCCACGTGCCGCGAGCCGCTGCGCGGACTCAGAGCCCGGGTCGCGCGTCGTCACGACGATGCGCTCGTCGTCGCCCGCCAGCTCGAGCGCGCGGGCGATCACGGCTCCCGCGAAGTGCCCATTCGCACCGGTGACCAGCAGCATGACGTGCTCCTCTCCCGCCGGCATCGTCGCCGGCAGCGGATCTGTCAGACAAGCCTAGCGACCGCCGACTCCTCGTCGGGGGTCGCGGATAGGCTCACGTCATGGCGTGGTACGAGCGGCTTGCGGCATTCGATCTCGAGACGACGGGGATCGACGTGCGCACGTCGCGGATCGTGTCCGCGTGCGTCGTCGAGCTCGCTTCCGACGGATCCGTGGTGGAGCGTCGCGACTGGCTCGTGGATCCGGGTATCCCGATCCCGGAGGCCGCCTCGCGAGTCCACGGGATCTCGACCGAGCGCGCTCAGGCCGAGGGGCTCGCCGCCTCGGAAGGTGTCGAGTCGATCCTCGCGGCAGTGCGCGCCGTGCTCGATCGCGGGCTCGGCCTCGTCGTCTACAACGCGCCCTACGACCTCTCACTGCTCGCGCACGAGGCCCATCGGCACGGGCATGACGGCATCCTCGCACGCCCCATCATCGACCCGATCATCCTCGACAAGCAGGTGGACCGGTACCGCAGGGGCAAGCGCACGCTGGATCTGACGGCGGCGCACTACGGGGTCGAGCTGACCGACGCGCACGACGCCGGCGCCGACGCGCTCGCTGCGGCACGGATCGCGCAGGCGATCGGGGCGCGCTACGCCGACCAGCTGCCGGTCGACGTCATGGCGCTGCACGACGCCCAGATCGGCTGGGCTGGCGAACAGCAGGCGAGCTTCGCGCAGTACATGCGCGAGAGGGTCGACCCGCAGTGGGTCTCGGACCGCTCGGGATGGCCGGGCGGGCGCGACTGAGGCCGTGCCGTGGGTCGAGTAGCCGCGGAGCGGCGTATCGGAGTGACCCGTGGGTCGAGTAGCCGCGGAGCGGCGTATCGAGACCTACTTGGCGCCGAACTTGCCGCCGAAGCGCTGGTTGAACTTCTCGACGCGGCCGGCCGAGTCCATGATGCGCTGCTTGCCCGTGTAGAACGGGTGCGACTCGCTCGAGATCTCGACGTCGATGACGGGGTAGGAGTTGCCGTCCTCCCACTCGATCGTCTTCTCGCTCGTCACCGTCGAGCGGGTGAGGAACGCCTTGCCGGACGCGAGGTCGCGGAAGACGACCGCGGCGTACTCGGGGTGGATGCCGGTCTTCATGGGGTTCTCCTGGAAGTTCTCGGGCCGTACGGCCGACGAACGAGTCTAGCAGAGATCGCGCGAGCGCTCACGCGGCGAACGCCGCGAAGCGGGCGCCGCTGCGCGTCACCTCGAGACGGCGGCCGAACGTCGCGGACAGGTGCTCGGACGTGATGACCTCGGCGACGGGGCCCGCCTTCACGATCTCCCCCGCCCGCAGCAGCAGCGCGTGGGTGAAGCCCGGCGGGATCTCCTCGACGTGGTGCGTCACCATGACCATCGCCGGCGCGCTCTCAGTCTGCGCGTAGCCGTCGAGCAGCTCCAGGAGCTCCTCGCGCGCGCCCAGGTCGAGGCTCGCCGCCGGCTCGTCGAGCAGCAGCAGCTCGGGGTCGGTCATGACGGCCCGTGCGATCTGCACGCGCTTGCGCTCGCCGTCGCTCAGCGTGCCGAAACGGCGGTGCTCCAGCGCGTCGAGGCGCCAGTCGCGCAGCACCCCGCGCGCCTGCATGATGTCGACGGGCTCGTACTCCTCGGTCCAGCGGCCCGCCACCGAGTAGGCGGCCGTCATGACGACATCGAGCACGAGCTCGGAGTCGGGGATGAGCCGCGCCATCGCCGATGAGGCGAAACCGATGCGGGGGCGCATCTCGAAGACGTCGACGCGCCCGAGCTGCTTGCCGAGGACCTGCACGCGGCCGCCCGTCGGATGGGTGAGCGTCGCGGCGAGCTGCAGCAGCGTGGTCTTCCCTGCGCCGTTCGGGCCGAGCACGACCCACCGCTCGCTCGCATCGACCGCCCAGGAGATCGGGCCGAGGATCGTGCGCTCATCGCGGACCACCGTCGTCGCGTCGTACTTCAGCACCTCGTTCATCGCGTGCCCCAGCCTAGGCGCCGCTAGCGCAGCGAGGCGTACAGGGCTCGCGTGGCGTCGGCAATCGCGGCCCAGGCGAACTCCCGCTCGGCCCGCGCGCGGCCCGCCCGCCCCATCGCTCGCGCCGCCTGCGGGTCCGCGACGACCTCCGTGATCGTCGCGGCGAGGTCGGCGACGAACCGCTCGGCGTCCAGCGGCGTGCCGGTGCCGTCCTGGAGCTGCTCGATCGGCACGAGCCGGCCGGTGACGCCGTCGTCGACGACCTCCGGGATCCCGCCCGTCGCCGTGCCGACGACGGCGAGCTCGCACGCCATCGCCTCGAGGTTGACGATCCCGAGCGGCTCGTAGACGGAGGGGCAGACGAACGCGGTCGCCTGGCTCAGGATCGCCGACAGCGGCTCGACCGGGAGGTGCTCCTCGATCCACACGACGCCGGTGCGCTCGGCCCGCAGCGCCGCGATCCCGGTCTTGACCTCGGCGAGGATCTCGGGCGTGTCGGCCGCGCCCGCGCAGAAGACGAGCTGCACGTCGCTCGGCAGCCGCCGCGCGGCCCGCAGCAGGTAGGGCAGGCCCTTCTGGCGGGTGATGCGACCCACGAAGACGACGGTCGGCCGATCGGGGTCGATCCCGAAGCGCGCGAGGACGCCCGGATCGCGGCGCGGGCGCCAGGCGTCGAGGTCGATGCCGTTGCGGATCGTGTGCACCCGCTCGCCGTCGACGCCCGGATAGGCGCGCAGGAGGTCCTCGCGCATGCCGTCGCTCACCGCGATGACGGCGTCCGCGGAGAGCACCGCATCGCGTTCGATCCAGGAGGACAGCCGGTAGCCGCCGCCGAGCTGCTCGGCCTTCCACGGACGCAGCGGCTCGAGGCTGTGGGCCGTCACGACGTGCGGGATGCCGTGCAGCAGCTGCGCCGTGCGGCCGGCGAAGTTCGCGTACCAGGTGTGCGAGTGCACGAGGTCGGCGCCCGCCAGGTCGGACGCGATCGCGAGGTCGACCCCGAGCGTCTGGAGCGCCGGGTTCGCCGAGCCGAGCTCGGCGGGCACGGGGTACGACCGGGTGCCGGCCTCCGACCGCTCCGCGCCGAAGGCGTGCACGACGACCTCGAGGTCGCGGCGCAGCGCCCGCACGAGCTCCGCGACGTGCACGCCCGCGCCGCCGTAGACCTCCGGCGGATACTCACGGGTCACGAAGTCGACTCGCACCCGATGAGACTATCGGCGGGGCTATCGTGTGAGCATGTCGCGGCGCAAGGTCTTCGGGATCGTCCTGGCCGGCGGCGAGGGCAAGCGGCTCATGCCGCTCACGCAGGACCGAGCGAAGCCCGCGGTGCCGTTCGGCGGCGACTATCGGCTCGTCGACTTCGCGATCTCCAACCTCATCAACTCGGGTCTGCGCCAGATCGTCGTGCTGACGCAGTACAAGTCGCACAGCCTCGACCGGCACGTGTCCCAGGTGTGGCGGATGTCGAGCCTCCTCGGCACCTATGTCGCCTCCGTGCCCGCGCAGCAGCGGCGCGGCAAGCACTGGTTCATGGGCTCGGCCGATGCGATCTACCAGAGCCTCAACCTCGTCGGCGACGAGAAGCCCGACATCATCGCCGTCGTCGGCGCCGACCATGTCTACCGCATGGACTTCTCCCAGATGATCGACGCGCACGTCGAGTCGGGGCTCTCGTGCACGGTCGCGGGGATCCGCCAGCCGATCGAGCTCGCCTCGCAGTTCGGCGTCATCGAGGAGGACCCCGGCGCCCCCGGGCAGATCGCGCGATTCCTCGAGAAGCCCGAGCATCCCGCGGGGCTCGCTGACGCCCCCGGCGAGGTGCTCGCCTCGATGGGCAACTACGTCTTCGATGCCGACGCGCTCGTGGAGGCGGTGACGCGCGACGCGGAGCGCGATGACTCGCGTCACGACATGGGCGGCGACATCGTCCCCGACTTCGTCGCGAGGGGCCAGGCGGGCGTCTACGACTTCATCCGCAACTCGGTCCCCGGCTCGACCGGACGCGACCGCTCCTACTGGCGCGACGTCGGCACGATCGAGTCGTACTTCGAGGCCCACCAGGACCTCATCGCGCCGCTGCCCGTCTTCAACCTGTACAACCGCGAGTGGCCGATCCACAGCCAGCAGGTGAACCTGCCGCCCGCGAAGTTCATCCGGGACGCGGAAGGGCACGCCGGGCTCGTGACCGACTCGATCGTCTCGCTCGGCGTCGTCATCTCCGGAGCCACCGTGACGCGCACCGTGCTCGGACCGTCGGTCGTCGTCGACTCCGGCGCGACCGTCGAGGACTCCGTCGTCTTCGAGCGCACGACGATCGGCGCCGGCTCGACCGTGCGGCGGGCGATCCTCGACAAGGAGGTGCGGGTGCTCCCGGGCGCGCGCGTCGGTGTCGACCACGACGAGGACCGCGACCGCGGCTTCACGGTCACCGACCAGGGCATCACCGTCGTCGGCAAGGGCGAGCACGTCCGATAGATTCCCTCAGGTGTCTGCTGCGTTCCTCCTCGTGCTCGACGTCGACTCGACCCTGATCGAGGACGAGGTCATCGAGCTCATCGCCGAGCGAGCGGGCACGCGCGAGCAGGTCGCGGCGGTGACGGAGCGGGCGATGCGGGGAGAACTCGATTTCGCGCAGTCCCTGCGCGAGCGCGTCGCGACGCTCGCGGGCCTCGACGCCGCGGTCATCGACGGCGTGCGCGATGAGGTGCGCCTGACCCGGGGCGTGCCGGAGCTCATCGCGGGCGTCCATGCCGCCGGCGGCATGATCGCGGCGGTCTCAGGGGGCTTCCACGAGGTGCTCGACCCGCTCGCCGAGCGGATCGGCCTCGACGCCTGGCGCGCGAACCGCCTCGCGGTCGACGGCGGACGGCTCACGGGGGCCGTGGACGGTCCCATCGTCGACGCCGCGGGGAAGGCGAGCGCCCTGCGCGAGTGGGCGACGGCGTTCTCCGTCCCGATCGAGCGCACGGTCGCGATCGGGGACGGCGCGAACGATCTCGCGATGATGGCCGAGGCCGGCCTGTCGATCGCGTTCGACGCAAAGCCGCGCGTGCGGGCCGAGGCCGACCTCGCGCTCGATGTGCGCGACCTGTCGGCCGTCCTCGGGGTGCTCGGCCTGCGCTAGTGGCCCATCCCGAGGCCGCCGTCGACGGGGATCACGGCGCCCGAGATGTAGGCGGCGTCCTCACCGGCGAGCCACACGACGACGTTCGCGACCTCCTGTGGCGTCGCGAAGCGGGCGGCCGGGATCTGCGAGCGGTACTGCGCCTGGGTCTCCTCGGGGAGCTCGGCCGTCATGTCGGTCTCGATGAAGCCGGGTGCGACGACGTTCGCCGTGATGCCGCGCGAGCCGAGCTCGCGGGTGAGCGAGCGGGCGATGCCGATGAGGCCCGACTTCGATGCCGCGTAGTTGATCTGACCGGCCGAGCCGAGGAGGCCGACGACGCTCGAGATGAGGACGACACGTCCCCAGCGCGCCTTGAGCATGCCCTTCGAGGCGCGTTTGACGACCCGGAAGGCGCCGCCGAGGTTCGTGTCGACGACCGAGTCGAAGTCCTCGTCGGTCATCCGCAGCAGCAGCGTGTCCTTCGTGATACCGGCGTTCGCGACGAGCACCTCGACGGGGCCGAGCTGCGCCTCGATCTCGGAGAACGCCGTGTCGATGCTCGCGGGGTCGGTCACGTCCGCGCGCACCGTCAGCGAGCCCTCGGGGCCCTCGCCGCTGCGCGCGGTCACCGCCACCCGGTGGCCCGCCGCGATGAACGCCTCGGCGATCGCGCGGCCGATGCCGCGGTTGCCACCGGTCACGAGGACGACTCTGCTCTGCGTCATGTTTGTGAGCGTACCCTTGAACGCATGGGCCGCCCGATCGCGATCACGGCGCTCCCGGTCTCTCCCCCGGATGACCAGCGCCGCCGGTTCGTCATGTACTCCGTGACGATGTCGATCCGCGTCGTGTGCATCATCGCGTGCATCTTCGTGCCCGGCTGGTGGCAGCTCGTCTGCCTCGCGGGCGCGGTCGTGCTGCCCTACATCGCCGTCGTCCTCGCCAACGTGTCGAAGACGCACGTCGCCGAGGAGCCCGAGGCGCCCGGACCGCTCGAGATCCCGCATTCGTGGCAGGAGTAGCCGTCACGGGGCCGCGCCGCTGGCTCGGCTACGCGGCGCTCGTCGTCGCGTTCTCGATCGTCTGCGGGCTGCTCGCCTGGTGGCAGTTCGCTCGCAACGAGGAGGCGCACGAGCGGGTGCGCCAGGTCGTGGAGAACTGGGATGCCGCGCCGGTCGCGCTCAGGGAGCTCCTCGCGACGCCCGACGCCGCCTTCGACGCGGCCGACACGTGGACGCCCGTCGAGCTCGTCGGCGAGTACGCCGTCGAGGAGCAGCTGCTCGTGCGCGGCCGGCCCAAGGACGGGCGACCGGGCTTCGAGGTGCTCGTCCCGCTCGTGCTCGCCGACGGCAGCGGCGTCGTGATCGTCGACCGCGGGTGGGTGCCGGTCGGCGAGACCCAGGCCGAGGTGCCCGACTTCGTGCCCGCGGCGCCGAGGGGTCCCGTGACCGTGATCGCGCGGCTGAAGACGGGCGAGCCGAACGTCCCCGGCCGCTCCGCGCCCGAGGGCCAGGTCGCGACGATCGAGCTGGCGCTCATCGCCGAGACGACGGGACTCGCCGGCGTCCACACGGGGGCCTACGCGATTCTCGCCTCGGAGGATCCCGCGGCCCCGACGCCCGCGCTCGCGAGCCGACCCGAGCCCGACCCCGGGCCGCACCTGTCGTACGCGGTGCAGTGGATCCTGTTCGCGCTGTTCGCGGCGATCGCGCTCATCTGGGCGGTGCGCAACGAGCGCATCGCGCGCACGGAGGGCGCGGAGGCGCGGCCGAAGCGGCGCCGCGTGGGCGACGCGGACTCCGCCGAGGAGGACGCGCTCCTCGATCGCTCGCGGGTCGAGTAGCCGCGCAGCGGCGTGCGCGGGTCGAGTAGCCGCGCAGCGGCGTGCGCGGGTCGAGTAGCCGCGCAGCGGCGTGCGCGGGTCGAGTAGCCGCGCAGCGGCGTGCGCGGGTCGAGTAGCGCCGGAGGCGCGTATCGAGACCTCGAGACCTCGAGACCTCAGGCGAGCTCGACGAGCTCCTGGTAGTCGCGGCCCCACAGGTCCTCGACCCCGTCGGGCAGGATGAGCACCCTTTCGGGCCCGAGCGCCTCGACGGCGCCCGGGTCGTGCGAGACGAGCACGACCGCGCCGGAGTACGAGGCGAGTGCCGAGAGGATCTCCTCGCGGCTCGCCGGGTCGAGGTTGTTCGTCGGCTCGTCGAGGAGCAGCAGGTTCGCCCCGCTCGCGACGATCGTGGCGAGCGCGAGCCGGGTCTTCTCGCCGCCGGAGAGCACGCCCGCGGGCTTGTCGACGTCATCGCCCGTGAACAGGAACGAGCCGAGCACGTTGCGCGCCTGCGTCGCGTTGAGGTCGGGCGACGCGCTCAGCATGTTCTCCAGGACGGAGCGGCGTACGTCGAGCGTCTCGTGCTCCTGCGCGTAGTAGCCGATCCGCAGGCCGTGGCCGTGCCGGATCTCCCCCGTGTCGGCCTGGTCGACCCCCGCGAGGACGCGCAGCAGCGTCGTCTTGCCGGCGCCGTTGAGGCCGAGGACGACGACCTTCGAGCCGCGGTCGATCGCAAGCGACAGCGCGGCCCAGATCTCCAGCGAGCCGTACGACTTCGACAGGTGTTCGGCGACGAGCGGCGTCTTGCCGACGGGCGCGGGCTCGGGGAATCGGATCTTGGCGACCCGATCGGCGGTGCGGACCTCCTCGAGCCCGCTCAGCAGCTTCTCGGCGCGCGCCACCATCTGGTGCGCGGCGGCGGCCTTCGTCGCCTTGGCGCCGAACCTCGCCGCCTGCTGCTGGAGGGCGCTCGCCTTCTTCTCCGCGTTCGCGCGCTCCTTGGCGCGCCGCTCGGCGTCGGCCTCCCGCTGGCGCAGGTAGTGCTTCCAGCCCATGTTGTACTGGTCGATGACCTGCCGGTTCGCGTCGAGGTAGAACACCTTGTTGACGGTGTCCTGGACGAGCTCGACATCGTGCGAGATGACGATGAGCCCCCCGGGGAAGCCCTTGAGGAAGTCTCGGAGCCACACGACGGAGTCCGCATCGAGGTGGTTCGTCGGCTCGTCGAGGATCATCGTGTCGGCCTCGGAGAAGAGGATCCGGGCGAGCTCGATGCGGCGCCGCTGCCCGCCGGAGAGGCTGCGCAGCGGCTGGTCCAGAATGCGATCCGGCAGACTCAGGTTCGAGCAGATGATCGCGGCCGCGGCCTCCGCGGCGTAACCGCCGCGCGCCTCGAACTCGTCGTTGAGCCGCGTCCAGCGGCGCATCGCGCGTTCGGCGAGCACGGGGTCGTCGGAGCCCATCTCGACCGAGGTCTCGGCGAGCTCCGCGGAGATCCGACCGAGGCCCCGCGCGTCGAGGATGCGCATGCGCGCGATCTGCTCGGGGTCGCCGCTGCGCGGATCCTGCGGCAGGTAGCCGATCTCGCCGATCCGCTGGATCGTGCCGGCGGTCGGGGCGCCGTCGCCCGCGAGGACCTTCGTGAGCGTCGTCTTGCCCGCGCCGTTGCGCCCGACGAGCCCCACCTTGTCGCCCTTGTCGACGCGGAACGTCACGTCGGACATCAAGGTCCGGGCACCGACGCGGATCTCAAGATCGGTGACGGCGAGCACAGCGGAATCCTTCGAATGATGTCGGTCCGGCACAACGGGGGGTCGGGTGGCCGGCCGGCTAGTCTACCGGAATGACGCACCAGGCCGCCGAGTCCGACCGCCCCGTCCTCGTCGACCGGGTCCTCCCCCGCACCCTCGTCGGCGACGCCGCGCTCGTCGTGGTGGGAGCCGCGCTGACCGCGGCGCTCGCCCAGCTCGTCGTGCCCATGTGGCCGGTGCCGATCACGGGCCAGACGCTCGCGGCGCTCCTCGTCGGCGCGAGCCTCGGCTGGGTGCGCGGCGTCTTGGCGATCGCCCTCTACGCCCTCGTCGGCCTCCTCGGCGCGCCCGTCTCCGCCCCCGGGGCCGACGGCGGTCACCTCACGGGGCTCGCCTGGCTCGCGGCGCCGAGCTTCGGCTACGTGATCGGCATGGTCCTCGCGGCGGCGCTCGTCGGCTGGCTCGCGCAGCTCAAGTGGGACCGGCGCGTCTGGCTCGCCGTCATCGCGTTCCTCGCCGGCGAGGTCGTCATCTACGCCGTCGGGCTCCCCTGGCTCGCCGCCGTCACCCAGGGCAGCCCCGAGCAGGTCCTCGCGTGGGGGCTGACCCCGTTCCTCCTCGGCGACCTCATCAAGGCGCTCATCGCCGGCGCGCTGCTGCCGGCCGGCTGGTGGGCCGTGCGTCGGATCCGCGAGGGCTGACCGGCGCCTGTTACTGTGAGCGCACAACCGAACAACTGGCCGTGACGCGTCGCGGGAGAGCCGATCGGGCGCGAGTCCCCGGCACCGAAGGAGCAAGCACTCCCCGCCAATCTCTCAGGTACCGCACCGCGACGACGTGGCCGCTCTGGAAAGCGCGACATCCGTCGCCGCCGATGGTGAAAGCCCCGACCGCGGGGCGAAACTCTCAGGCCCGATGACAGAGGGGGAGTCCGAACACCCGAATCCGGGAGGACTCCTTGCACCGATCCCCGCTCCACGAGGAGCACGCGGCGCTCGGCGCCGCGTTCACCGACTTCGGCGGCTGGTCGATGCCGGTGCGCTACGCCTCCGACCTCGCCGAGCATCACGCCGTGCGCACGCACGCCGGGCTCTTCGACATCTCGCACATGGCCGAGCTCCGGGTGCGCGGGACCGGTGCGGCCGGCTACCTCGATGCCGCGCTCACGCTCGACGCCTCGGCGCTGCGCGAAGGCCGGGCGCGATACGCCCTCCTGCTCACCCCCGACGGCGGCATCCTCGACGACCTCGTCGTCTACCGCATCGGCCCTGAGGAGTTTCTCGTCGTCGCCAACGCGGGCAACCGGGCGGTCGCCGCCGCCGCCCTGCGGGAGCGCCTCGACGGCCACGACGCGCGGCTCGAGGACGAGACCGAGGCGACGGCGCTCCTCGCCGTCCAGGGTCCCGCCGCCGAGCGGATCCTCGCCGCGACCGACGGACTCGACGTGCCGGGGCTCGCCGACATCGCGTTCTACGCCTGCGCCCCCGGATCGTTCCGCGGCGAGCACGTCCTCGTCGCGCGGACCGGGTACACGGGCGAGGACGGCTTCGAGATCTACCTGCCGATCGCCGCGGCGCCTGAGCTCTGGGCCGCACTGCTCGCCGCCGACCCGCTGCTGGTGCCGTGCGGGCTCGCCGCGCGCGACACGCTGCGCCTCGAAGCCGGCATGCCGCTCTACGGGCACGAGCTGAGCGCCGCCGTGCAGCCGGCGCAGGCCGGGCTCGCGCGATCGCTGCCGCTCGCGACCAAGCGCGCCGACTTCGTCGGGCGGGCGGCGGTCGAGACCGGCCCGCCGCCCGCCGCCCGCCGCCTCGTCGGGCTCGCGTCCGAAGGCCGTCGCGCTGGTCGTGAGGGCTATCCCGTCCGCGGTGCCGACGGCGCCGAGGTCGGCTTCGTCACGAGCGGCGCTCTGTCCCCCACGCTCGGCCACCCGATCGCGCTCGCCTACGTCGACCCCGATGCCGGCACCGAGCTCTCGATCGACGTGCGCGGGACCCTGCTGCCCGCGCGCGTGACCCCCCTCCCCTTCCTCCCCCGACCCGAACAGCGAGGCGCATGATGACCGACACCAGCACCCTCCGATACACCCCCGAGCACGAATGGGTCGCGATCGACGGCGACGTCGCGACGATCGGACTCACCCGCTTCGCCGCCGACTCCCTCGGCGACGTCGTATACCTCGACCTGCCCGCCGTCGGCGCGCGCGTCGCGGCGGGCCGAGTCTGCGGCGAGGTCGAGTCGACGAAGTCGGTCAGCGAGATCTACGCGCCCGTCGACGGCGAGGTGACCGAGACGAACCAGGCGGCGCTCGACGCGCCCGAGCTCGTCAACTCCGCCCCCTACGAGGACGGCTGGCTGTTCCGCGTGCGCTTCGACACCGTGCCGGACGGCCTGCTCGACGAGGCCGGCTACCGGGCGTTGGTCGCAGAATGAGCCGCGACGGCATGGCGTTCCGAACCCGCCACATCGGCGCCGTCGGCGACGGGCGCGCCCGCCTGCTCGCCGACCTCGGCCACCCCGACCTCGACGCGTTCATCGCCGCAGCGATCCCCGCCGAGATCCGCAGCGCGCCGGCCGCGACCTCGATCCCCCCGGCCGCGACCGAGCGCGCGGTCCTCGCGGAGCTCCGGACCCTCGCGGGGCGCAACACGATGCGCCGCAGCCTCATCGGGCAGGGCTACCACGGCACGATCACGCCCGCCGTGATCCAGCGCAGCGTCATCGAGAACCCCGCCTGGTACACCGCGTACACGCCGTACCAGCCCGAGATCTCGCAGGGCCGGCTCGAGGCGCTCATGAACTTCCAGACCGCGGTCGCCGACCTCACGGGTCTCGCGACCGCCAACGCATCGATGCTCGACGAGGCGAGCGCCGCCGCCGAGGCGATGCTGCTCGCGCGGCGCGCCTCCCGTGCCGACACCGATGTCTTCCTGCTCGACGCCGACGCGCTGCCCCAGACGATCGCCGTCATGCGCGGCCGGGCCGAAGCCCTCGACATCGAGCTCGTCGTCGTCGATCTCGCCGCGGCGGACCCCGCCGAGCTGCCGGCGGCGTTCGGTGCGCTCGTCCAGTACCCGGGGGCCTCGGGCCGGCTCTGGGACCCGACCCCCGTCATCGAGCGCGTCCATGCGGACGGCGGCATCGCCGCCGTCGCGGGCGACCTGCTCGCCCTCGCGCTCGTCACCCCGCCCGGCGAGCTCGGTGCCGACGTCGCCGTCGGAACCTCCCAGCGCTTCGGCGTGCCGATGGGCTTCGGAGGACCGCACGCCGGCTACCTCGCCGTGCGCGCGGGGCTCGAACGCCAGCTGCCGGGCCGCCTCGTCGGCGTCTCCGTCGACGCCGACGGTCGACCCGCCTATCGGCTCGCGCTCCAGACGCGCGAGCAGCACATCCGCCGCGAGAAGGCGACGAGCAACATCTGCACCGCACAGGTGCTCCTCGCCGTCGTCGCCGCGATGTACGCGGTCTACCACGGGCCCGCGGGCATCCGGGCGATCGCCGAACGCGTCCACGAGACGGCGAGCGCGTTCGCCGCGGCCGCCCGCGCGGCCGGCCTCGACGTCGTGCACGAGCGCTTCTTCGACACCGTGACCGTCCGCGTCGGCGACGCGGCCGCCGCCGTCGCACGCGCACACGACGCCGGGATCCTGCTCCGCCTCGCCGCCGACGATCTCGTCGGCATCGCGTTCGACGAGCCGACGAGCGAGGACGTCGCGGCCGGCGCGCCGCTCATCGAGGAGCTCGTCGCGCTCCTCGGCGGGCTCGCCGTCGTTGCGGACCGCGATGCGTCGCCCACGCTCGGCGCGCTCACCCGCACGACCCCCTATCTGACGCACCCGACGTTCTCGGCGCATCACAGCGAGACCGCGATGATGCGCTACCTGCGCCGGCTCGCCGACAAGGACTACGCGCTCGATCGCGGCATGATCCCGCTCGGCTCCTGCACCATGAAGCTCAACGCCGCGACCGAGATGGCGGCGATCACCTGGCCCGAGTTCACGCAGCTGCACCCCTTCGCGCCACCGCAGGACGTCGACGGCATGCTCGCCATCGTCACCGACCTCGAGCGCTGGCTCGCGGAGCTCACCGGCTACGACACGGTCTCGCTGCAGCCGAACGCCGGCAGCCAGGGCGAGCTCGCGGGCCTGCTCGCCGTAAGGGGCTGGCATCGCGCGCGCGGCGAGTCCCACCGCGACGTGTGCCTCATCCCCGCGAGCGCGCACGGCACGAACGCCGCCTCGGCGGTCCTCGCGGGCCTGCGCGTCGTCGTCGTCGCGACCGACGCGTCGGGCGACGTCGACCGCGCCGACCTCGACGCGAAGATCGCGGAGCACGCCGACCGGCTCGCCGTGCTCATGGTCACCTATCCCTCCACCCACGGTGTCTACGAGGCCGGCATCCGCGCGATGTGCGATGCCGTCCACGCGGCGGGCGGACAGGTGTACATCGACGGTGCGAACCTCACTGCGCTCCTCGGCCACGCCCGATTCGGCGACCTCGGCGGCGACGTCTCGCACCTCAACCTGCACAAGACCTTCTGCATCCCCCACGGCGGCGGTGGGCCCGGCGTCGGCCCCGTCGCCGCGAAGGCGCACCTCGCGCCCCACCTGCCCGGACACCCGCTCGCGCAGTCCGCCGAGCACGCGCTCGTCGGCGGGGGCGTCGCGCGCCATGACGGCGCACCCGTCTCGGCCGCCCCCTACGGTTCGCCGTCGATCCTGCCGATCACCTGGGCGTACATCCGGCTCATGGGCGAGGACGGGCTGGCGGAGGCGACCGGCGCGGCGGTGCTCGCCGCGAACTGGGTCGCCGACCGCCTGCGCGAGGACTACCCCGTGCTCTACGCGGGCGAGCGCGGGCTCGTCGCGCACGAGTGCATCCTCGACCTGCGGCCGCTGCGCGAGGCGACCGGGATCACCGTCGACGACGTCGCCAAGCGGCTCATCGACTACGGGTTCCACGCGCCGACGATGTCCTTCCCCGTCGCTGGCACGCTCATGGTCGAGCCGACCGAGAGCGAGGACGTCGAGGAGCTCGAGCGGTTCGTGCTCGCGATGTCGGCGATCCGGCGCGAGGCCGAGGCGGTCCGCGACGGCCGCTGGCCCGTCGACGACAACCCCTTGAAGGGGGCCCCGCACACCGCGGAGCACACCGTCGCCGACGTGTGGACGCACGCGTACGGGCGCGAGGAGGCGGTCTACCCGATCGCGTCGCTGCGCGACGGCAAGTACTGGTCACCCGTGCGCCGGGTCGACAACGCGTACGGCGACCGGAACCTCGTGTGCAGCTGCCCCCCGATCGAGGCGTTCGCGGAGGCGTTCGCCGGCTGACTCAGATGGAGAAGCCGAGCGCCCGCATCATGTCGCGGCCGTCCTCGGTGATCCGCTCGGGGCCCCACGGCGGCATCCAGACCCAGTTGATCCGGAAGGCGTCGACAATGCCGTCGAGCGCCTGAGCGGTCTCGTCCTCGATGACGTCGGTGAGCGGGCAGCCCGCCGAGGTCAGCGTCATCGAGATGATGAGCTCCTGCTCGTCCCCGAGCGAGAGATCGTAGATGAGCCCGAGGTCGACGATGTTGACGCCGAGCTCCGGGTCGACGACATCCTTGAGCGCCTCCTCGACCTCGTCGAAGTGCGCCGGCTCGAGTGCGGTGGGCATGACTGCTACGACGCGCTCTCGCTCGCGCCCGCGAGATAGCGGTCGTAGCCCTCCGCCTCGAGCCGCTCGGCGAGCTCCGGGCCGCCCTCCTCCGCGACGCGACCGTCGACGAGGACGTGGACGAAGTCGGGGCGGATGTAGCGCAGGATCCGCGTGTAGTGCGTGATGAGCACGACGCCGAGCCCCGTCGCCTCACGGGCGCGGTTGACGCCCTCGGAGACGACCTTGAGGGCGTCGACGTCGAGCCCCGAGTCGGTCTCGTCGAGGATCGCGAACTTCGGCTTGAGCAGCTCGAGCTGCAGGATCTCGTGCCGCTTCTTCTCGCCGCCCGAGAAGCCCTCGTTGACGTTGCGCTCGGCGAAGGAGCGGTCCATCCGCAGCCCCTCCATCGCGCCGCGCACATCCTTGATCCAGCTGCGGATCGCCGGTGCCTCGCCCGAGAGGGACGTCTTGGCGGTGCGCAGGAAGTCGGCCACCTTGACCCCGGGGATCTCCACCGGGTACTGCATCGCGAGGAAGAGCCCGGCGCGGGCGCGCTCGTCGACGCTCATCGCGAGCAGGTCCTGCCCGTCGAGCGTCACGGTGCCCCCGTCGATCGAGTACTTCGGGTGCCCCGCGATCGCGTAGCCGAGCGTCGACTTGCCCGCGCCGTTCGGACCCATGATCGCGTGGGTCTCGCCCTGGGCGACCGTGAGGTCGAGACCCTTGAGGATCTCCTTCGTGCCCTGATCGGTCTCGACACTGACCCGCAGGTCCTTGATCTGAAGCGTCGCCATGTCAGGCCTCCTGTGCGTTCTGCGCCGCGTCGGCGCTCTGGTCGATGATCACGTGCGGGTCGACGAGCACGGCGCCGTCCGCGATGACCACCTGGAATACGGGGACCGGCTCGTAGGCCGGGAGCGATAGCGCCGCGCCCGTGCGCAGCGAGAACCTCGCGCCGTGGGCCCAGCATTCGATCGTGTCGTCCTCGACGAAGCCGTCCGAGAGCGAGACCTCGCCGTGCGAGCAGCGGTCGCCGATCGCGTGGATCGTCCCGTCGGAGTCGCACACGATCGCGATCGCGACGCCGTCGACCTCGACCCGCTTCGCCTCGTTGGGCGAGAGCTCGTCGAGCATCGCGACCTCGACCGCGGTCATGGCGTCACCTCGAGCTCGGCCGCCACGAGCGCCTGCAGGCGCTCCTGAAGCTCCGCGTCGTCGATCTGCTGGATGATCTCGGTCAGGAAGCCGATGACGACGAGCCGACGAGCGTCCGCCTCGGGGATGCCGCGGGCCTGCAGGTAGAACAGCTGCTCATCGTCGAACCGACCCGTCGCCGACGCGTGGCCCGCGCCGAGGATCTCGCCCGTCTCGATCTCGAGGTTCGGGATGGAATCGGTCCGGGTGCCCTCGGTGAGCACCAGGTTGCGGTTCTGCTCGTAGCTGTCCGTGCCGGTCGCGTTCGGACCGATCAGCGTGTCGCCGATCCACACGGCGCGCGCACCCCTGCCCTGCAGCGCGCCCTTGTACGTCATCCGGCCCTTCGTGTGCCGACCCTCGTGGTGCAGGAACACCTGGTGCTCGATGTGCTGTCCCGCATCCGCGAAGTACAGACCGAGCAGCTCAGTGCTCGAACCGTCGCCCGCGAGCCGGGCCGTCGGATTGAGCCGCACGACCCCGCCGCCAAGCGAGACGACAATGTGCTTGAGGTGCGCGTCGCGGCCGATGACGGCCTGGTGCGCCGACGAGTGGAGGGCGTCCGCGTCCCACAGCTGGAGCGAGACGACCGTGAGGTCCGCCCCGTCGGCGACACGGATCTCCACGTTCTCGGCGAGCGCGCCGTCGCCGACGTGCTCCAGGACGACCGTCGAGACGGCGTGCGCGGGTGCCTCGATGATGAGGTGCTCCGTGGCGACGCCGTCCTGCGCTCCCCGGATCGTGACGCGCACGTCGCCCTCGGCGACGATGTGCCGCGGGGTCGCGCGCTGCAGGGCGATCGCCGAGACGACGTCCTCGGGACGGAACTCTCCCGACGTGACCCTGACCGGCGCGTCCAGGTCGAACAGCGGCGCGAGCCGCTGGAGGTCGGAGAACTTCCACTGCGGATCCTCGCGTCGCGGCGCCTCGAAGTCTGCCGGGTCGTAGGACCAGGCCCGCTCCGACCTTGTCTGCACGGGCGTGAACCAGCCCTCGGCGTTCCCGCCGTGCGTGTGCTCCTGCATGGGCTCAGCCCACCGAGCCTTCCATGTTCATCTCGATGAGCTTGTTGAGCTCCATCGCGTACTCCATCGGCAGTTCACGGGCGATCGGCTCGATGAAGCCGCGGACGATCATCGCCATGGCCTCCTCCTCCGAGACTCCGCGCGACTGCAGGTAGAACAGCTGCTCCTCCGACACGCGCGAGACGGTCGCCTCGTGGCCGAGCTGCGCGTCATCGATGCGGATGTCGATCGCCGGATACGTGTCCGAGCGCGAGATCGTGTCGACGAGCAGCGCGTCGCATCGCACGGTGTTGGCCGAGTGATGCGCCCCCGCCTCGACGCGGACCTCGCCGCGGTACCCGGCGCGGCCGCCGCCGCGGGCGATCGACTTCGAGATGATCGAGGACGTCGTGTTCGGCGCGAGGTGGATCATCTTCGCGCCCGCATCCTGGTGCTGACCGGGACCGGCGAACGCGACCGAGAGCGTCTCGCCCTTCGCGTGCTCCCCGACCAGGAAGATCGACGGGTACTTCATCGTGACCTTCGAGCCGATGTTGCCGTCGACCCACTCCATCGTCGCGCCCTCGTGAGCGACCGCGCGCTTCGTGACCAGGTTGTAGACGTTCGTCGACCAGTTCTGGATCGTCGTGTAGCGCACGCGCGCGTTCTTCTTGACGATGATCTCCACGACCGCGGAGTGCAGCGAGTCGGACTTGTAGATCGGGGCGGTGCAGCCCTCGATGTAGTGCACGTACGAGCCCTCGTCGGCGATGATCAGCGTCCGCTCGAACTGGCCCATGTTCTCCGTGTTGATGCGGAAGTAGGCCTGCAGCGGGATCTCGACGTGGACGCCCGGGGGCACGTAGACGAAGGAGCCGCCCGACCAGACGGCCGTGTTGAGCGCGGCGAACTTGTTGTCGCCGGCCGGGATGACCGTCCCGAAGTACTCGTCGAAGAACTCGGGGTGCTCGCGCAGCGCCGTGTCGGTGTCCATGAAGATGACGCCCTGGCGCTCGAGCTCCTCGTTGATCTGGTGGTAGACCACCTCGGACTCGTACTGCGCCGCGACGCCCGCGACGAGGCGCTGGCGCTCCGCCTCGGGGATCCCGAGCTTCTCGTACGTCTCCTTGATCTCGTCCGGGAGCTCCTCCCAGGTCGCGGCCTGGCGTTCTGTCGATCGGACGAAGTACTTGATGTTGTCGAAGTCGATATCCGACAGGTCGGCGCCCCACGACGGCATCGGCTTCTTGTCGAAGAGCGCGAGCCCCCGCAGTCGGTGCTTGAGCATCGACGCGGGCTCGTCCTTCAGCGCCGAGATGTCGCGGACGACGGTCTCGGACAGTCCGCGGCGGGCGGACGCGCCGGCGGTGTCGGTGTCATGCCAGCCGAACTCGTACTGGCCGAGACTGTCGATCTCGGGACGGTCGATCAGCTGGGCGGTGGCCTCACTGGCCTCAGTCATAGCGATTCCTCTCACCGAAGCGAACTATCAGGTCCGTGTCGGCATTCCGCGGTTTTGACCGCACGTACAATCGTACCCGTGCGTTGGGTGAGGGTGGCCGCGTGGCTGAACCTCATCGGAAACGTCGTGATCATCGCCACGGGCGGTGCCGTGCGGCTCACCGCCTCGGGTCTCGGCTGCGATCAGTGGCCCCTGTGCACCACGACCTCGCTCGTCCCCGGTATCGACGAGGGCATCCACGGCATCATCGAGTTCGGCAACCGCTTGATGTCAGGCGTGCTCGGCCTCCTCGCGCTGTGGGCCGTCATCGCTGTCTGGCGCTTCCGGCGCGAACGCCGCGACCTCTGGGCACACGCCTGGATCATCCTCGCGGGCGTCATCGTGCAGGCCGTCGTGGGCGGCGTCGTCGTCCTCACCCGGCTCTCCGTCTCGACCGTCGGCATCCACTACTTCATCTCGGCGGTGCTCGTGGGGGTCGCGGCCTCGTTGCTGGTGCGCGCCTACCGGCCGTCGGGGCCGCGCGTCCGTGCCGTGCCGCGGTGGCTCGCGATCACGACGCACGTCGCCTCGCTGCTGCTCGCGCTCGTCGTCATCGGGGGCGTCGTGACGACGCAGAACGGCCCGCATTCGGGCGATGCCGAGGTCATCCGGGACTCGACCGCCTGGGACGTGCTGGTGCACGTGCACGCCTGGGTCGGCTACGCCCTCGCGGCGGCGCTCGTCGTGCTGCTCGTCGGCGGCATCCTCGCGCGGGCGCGCGCGTATGTCCTCGCCGTCTCGCTGCTCGTGGCGACGGTCGCCGTCCAGATCGTCGTCGGCGTCATCCAGGCCCGGGTCGGCATTCCTCCGCTGCTCGTCGGCATCCATATGGTGCTCGCGGGGATCAGCGTCGCCTTCGGCGTGCTCGTCGTCGATCGCCTGAAGCGCCCCGCACAGTAGCGGGCGTCCGCTCTTATTGCGGGCTGCCGCCCTGGAATCCTCCGCAGAATCACCGATTCCCCGCAGAACCCCGGTCCCCGAACGTTCCCCCACAGGAGCTGAAGTCGAGGAGTCGTCCAACATTGGCCGCTGACGGCCGAAGGCACCGGCCCGCTTCGGACAGGCTCGCCGGGTGACGAACCCCCGAGGCAGGCCGAGACGACCGACGATTCTCTCGTGTGTCAGCGCGGCAGCGGCCCGAGGGCTCTCGGTGCTCGTCGAGCCGCCGCTCCAGCACCTCTGGGTGCCGGCCCACGCGGGAGGACCGGTGCCAGAGCGCGTCCGCCTGCATCGCTCCCGGCCGATCGCTCCCCCGCTCGGCGGCGTCGAGTCGGTTGCGGACATGCTCGCCCACGTCGCCGGCTGTTTGCCGAGGCTCGAGGCGCTCGTCGTGTGGGAGTCGGCGCTGCATCGTCGGCTCGTGTCGCTGCGGCAGCTGGCTCGCATCACCTGGCGCGGCCCGCTCCCGCGCGAGTTCGCGCGGGTCGCGAGCGACCGCTCTGAGTCGCTGCTCGAGACCCTTGCGCTGCATCGGCTCCGCGCGATCGGCGTGCCGGTGCGCCAGCAGGTCCCGCTGCGCGGACACCGGGTGGATCTCCTCCTCGACGAGCGGGTCGTCGTGCAGGTAGACGGATTCCAGCACCACACGGCGGGGCAGCGCCGGTCGGATATCGAGCACGATGCGCTGCTCGGCCTCGACGGCTTCCCGGTGCTCCGGTTCGGGTATGGGGACATCGTCGACCGCTGGCCCCACGCCGAGGGGATCGTCGTCGCGACTCTCGCCCAGCGCTAGCTTTGCGGGCAGCGCGGGATTCTGCGGGCGCAGGAGCGGGCGAAGCCCGCAGAGGGCCGGATTCCCCGCGATACTCGGCCGATTGCGGCCTACAGCGGGAGGTAGACGAGCGGGTCGACGCCGACCGCCACGAAGACGAGCGCGAGGTAGGAGATCGAGCCGTGGAAGAGCCGCATCGGGCGGGTCTCGCCGCCGCGGATCGCCTTCGCGTAAAGGCGGTGCGCCTCGATGATGAACCAGAGTCCCGCGCCGGCGGCGACGACCGTGTAGACGATCCCCATCGGCGCGACCGGGATGAGCAGCAGCGAGCACACGACCGTCGCCCAGGCGTAGAGCACCGACTGCAGTGCGACGACCGTCTCCGAGCGCACGACGGCGAGCATGGGCACCCCGGCGGCGCGGTAGTCCTCCCGATAGCGCATCGACAGGGGCCAGTAGTGCGGCGGCGTCCACAGGAACACGACGCCGAAGAGGATGAGCGCCTCCCACGACAGGCTCCCCGTCACGGCTGACCAGCCGATGAGCACGGGCATGCAGCCCGCGATCCCGCCCCAGACGATGTTCTGCGGGGTGCGGCGCTTGAGCACCATCGTGTAGAGCAGGACGTAGAACGCGATGGCCCCGGCCGCGAGGACGGCGGCGACCCAGTTGGTCGTGAGCCACAGGAACGCGACCGCGACGATGCCGAGGATCCAGCTGAAGACGACCGCGCCGCGGACGCTCACGACGCCGGTCACGAGCGGCCGGTCCTTCGTGCGCTCCATGACGGCGTCGATGTCCCGGTCGAACCACATGTTGAACGCATTGGCGCTGCCCGCGGCGAGCGTGCCGCCGACGAGCGTGGCGAGGACGAGCCAGAGGTCGGGGAAGCCGCCCTGCGCGAGGATCATGACCGGCACGGTCGTGATGAGCAGCAGCTCGATGATGCGCGGCTTCGTCAGCGCGACGTAGCCCCGCACCCGCTGCCAGGCACTCGGACGGGGTCGCGCGGAGGTTTCGTTGATCGTCTCCGTCACAGCCACCCCTCGATTCTACCCGCGCCCTAGGATTGGGATTCGTGACTGATCTGACCTGGGACGACATCGACCGGAAGGCGGTCGACACCGCCAGGATCCTCGCGGCCGATGCCGTCGAGAAGGTCGGCAACGGCCATCCCGGCACTGCCATGAGCCTCGCGCCGGCCGCCTATCTGCTCTACCAGCGGGTCATGCGCCACGACCCGTCGGACCCGCACTGGATCGGTCGCGACCGCTTCGTGCTGAGCGTCGGCCACTCGAGCCTCACGCAGTACATCCAGCTCTACTACGGCGGGTTCGGGCTCGAGCTCGAAGACCTGGAGTCGCTGCGCACCTGGGGCTCGCTGACGCCCGGCCACCCGGAGTTCGGCCACACCGACGGGGTCGAGATCACGACGGGGCCGCTCGGCCAGGGACTCGCCTCCGCGGTCGGTTTCGCCTACGCGCAGCGCTACGAGCGCGGACTCTTCGACCCCGATGCTGCGCCGGGCACGAGCCCCTTCGACCACTTCACCTACGTCATCTGCGGCGACGGCGACCTTCAGGAGGGCGTGACCGCGGAGGCGAGCTCGCTCGCGGGTCACCAGCAGCTGGGCCGGCTCATCGCGATCTACGACTCGAACCAGATCTCGATCGAGGACGACACCGACATCGCGTTCACCGAGGACGTCCACCGGCGCTACGAGGCCTACGGCTGGCACGTCCAGGTCGTCGACTGGAAGCGCACGGGCGAGTACGTCGAGGACGTCGAGGAGCTCTTCGCGGCGATCGAGGCGGCGAAGGCGGTCGACGACAAGCCGTCGCTCATCATCCTGCGCACGATCATCGGCTGGCCGAGCCCGAAGAAGCAGAACACGGGCAAGATCCACGGTTCGGCGCTCGGGGCGGACGAGCTCGCGGGCGTCAAAGAGGTGCTCGGCTTCGACCCCGAGGCGCACTTCGTCGTCGCGCCCGAGGTCATCGAGCGCACTCGCGGCCTCGTCGCCCGCGGCGCCGAGGCGCACGCCCGCTGGCAGGCGGACTTCGACGCCTGGGCGGCCGCGAACCCCGAGCGTGCTTCGCTCCTCGCGCGGCTCGAGGCGGGCGAGCTGCCCGAGGGCCTGGACGCCGCGCTCCCCGAGTTCGAGGCGGGCACCGAGGTCTCGACCCGGGCGGCGAGCGGCAAGGTCATCAACGCGATCGCGGGCCACATGCCCGAGCTGTGGGGCGGCTCGGCCGACCTCGCGGAGTCGAACCTCACGACGATCAACGGTGCGGCGAGCTTCGTCCCGGCGGAGCATTCGACGCACGAGTGGACGGGCGACCGCTACGGCCGGGTGCTGCACTTCGGGATTCGCGAGCACGCGATGGCGGCGATCGTCAACGGGATCGTGCTGCACGGGCCCACGCGCGCGTTCGGCGGCACGTTCCTCATCTTCAGCGACTACATGCGGCCGGCCGTCCGGCTCGCGGCGCTCATGCGCGTGCCGAGCATCTTCGTCTGGACGCACGACTCGGTCGCGCTCGGCGAGGACGGCCCGACGCACCAGCCGATCGAGCAGCTTGCGGCCCTGCGCGCGATCCCGGGGCTCGACGTCGTCCGTCCCGCCGACGCGAACGAGACGGCGGTCGTGTGGCACGAGATGCTCCGGCGCCGGGGCGGCCCCGCGGGCATCGCGCTCACCCGTCAGAACATCCCCGTCCTCGACCGCGCTGAGCTCGCCCCGGCGAGCGAGGCCGTGCGCGGCGCGTACGTCCTCGCCGACACGCCCGGCGTGCCGGACGCGATCGTCATCGCGACGGGATCCGAGGTGCAGCTCGCGCTCGCGGCGAGGGACGCCCTCGCGGCCGATGGCGTCGCGGTGCGGGTCGTGAGCGCCCCCTGCCTCGAGTGGTTCGAGGAGCAGGACGCGGCCTACCGCGAGCAGGTGCTGCCCGCGGGCGTCACCGCCCGGGTGAGCGTCGAGGCCGGCCTCGCGCTGTCGTGGCACCGCTACGTCGGCGATCGGGGCCGCTGCGTCTCGATCGAGCACTTCGGCGCCTCGGCCGATTGGAAGACCCTGTTCCGCGAGTTCGGCATCACCGCCGACGCGGTCGTCGCAGCAGTGAAGGAGACGCTGGCATGACCTCGAACACCCAGGCACTGTCCGACCTCGGCGTGAGCATCTGGCTCGACGACCTCTCGCGCGAGCGCATCGTTTCGGGCGGGCTGCAGCGCCTCGTCGAGACCCGCAACGTCGTCGGCGTCACGACGAATCCGACGATCTTCGCGGGTGCGCTCGCCAAGGGCGACGCGTATGCGGAGCAGGTCGCGGCGCTCGCCGCGGAGGGCGTCGACGTCGATGAGGCGGTCTTCCGCATCACGACGGATGATGTGCGCGCCGGCTGCGACGTGCTCCGCCCCGTATGGGAGGCGACGGGCGGTCAGGACGGCCGCGTCTCCATCGAGGTCTCGCCCGGCCTCGCGTTCGACACCGCGGGCACGATCGCCGAGGCGAAGCGGCTGTGGGCGACGGTCGATCGGCCGAACGCGATGATCAAGATCCCTGCGACGCTGGAGGGCCTGCCCGCGATCGAGGAGGCGACCGCCTCGGGCATCAGCGTCAATGTGACGCTCATCTTCTCGCTCGAGCGCTACCGCGCCGTCGCGGCGGCGTATCTCGCGGGCCTCGAGCGGGCGCAGGCCGCGGGCATCGACCTGTCGACGATCCGCAGCGTCGCCTCGTTCTTCGTGTCGCGGGTCGACACCGAGGTCGACCAGCGGCTCGCCCGAGTCGGCGGCTCGACGGGGACGCGGCTGAAGTCCCGCGCCGGGGTCGCGAACGCGCGCCTGGCCTATCAGGCCTTCCAGCAGATCTTCCGCTCCGAGCGTGCGCGCACGCTGCTCGCGGCGGGCGCGCACGTGCAGCGCCCGCTGTGGGCCTCGACGGGGGTCAAGGACCCCTCCCTGCCTGACACGCTCTACGTCACGCAGCTCGCGGTCGCGGACACGGTCAACACGATGCCGGAGAAGACGCTCGAGGCGACGTTCGACCATGCCGTGCTCGAGGGCGACGCCGTGACCGGCACCTACGCGGACGCGCAGGCGGTCATCGACGCGCTCGCCGCGGTCGGCATCCAGATCGACGAGGTCACGGCCCTGCTCGAACGCGAGGGCGTCGAGAAGTTCATCGCGTCGTGGACCGAGCTCCTCGACACGGTGGGGGCCGCGCTCGCCGCGGCCGGCCCGAGCGGACTCGCGCGGTGACCGTCTCGATCGCGGTGCGCGGTGCGGCGGCCGAGGCTGTCGACCGCCACGTGCCCGCGCTCGTCGCCGACCTCGTCGCGAGCTCGATCAGCGCACAGGACCCGGCGCTGTGGGGCCCCGAAGCGGAGTCCGAGGCCGCGATCCGTCTGGGCTGGACGGAAGCCGTCGCGATCTCGCGGCCGCTCGTGGAGCCCATCCTGAAGCTGCGCGCCGAGTTCCTGCGCGCCGGTGTCGATCGGTTCGTGCTCTGCGGCATGGGCGGCTCCTCGCTCGCGCCCGAGGTCATTGCGGCCACGTACGGCGTCGATCTGACGATCCTCGACTCGACCGATCCGGCGCAGGTCGCCGACGCCGTCGTCGCGCTCGAGCGCACCGCGGTGGTCGTCTCCTCTAAGTCCGGCTCGACGCTCGAGACCGACAGTCAGAAGCGCGCCTTCGAGGCCGCCTTTCAGGCTGCAGGGATCGACCCGGCCACGCGCATCGTCGTCGTCACGGACCCGGGGTCGCCGCTCGATGCGGCGTCCCGCGAGGCCGGCTACCGCGTGTTCAACGCCGACCCCGACGTCGGCGGCCGGTACTCGGCGCTCACCGCGTTCGGTCTCGTGCCGTCCGGGCTCGCCGGCGCCGACATCGCCGAGCTCCTCGACGAGGCCGAGGCGATCCAGCTCGAGCTCGCGGTCGATCTGCCGACGAATCCCGGGCTCATCCTCGGCGCGGCGATCGCCGGCACCTCGCCGCGCCGCGACAAGCTCGGGATCGTCAGCGACGGCACCCACATCGTGGGTCTCGGGAACTGGATCGAACAGCTCATCGCGGAGTCGACCGGCAAGCAGGGCACGGGGATCCTGCCGGTTGTGCTCGAACCGGACGCGCCCGAGCTCGGCTTGGACCTACCGGACCTGCAGATCGTGCGGCTCGTGGGCGCGTTCGCCGACACGCGAGTCGTCGCTCCGGGCGAGATCGAGCTCGCCGGCACGCTCGGCGCCCAGTTCATGGTCTGGGAGGTCGCGACGGCGGTCGCCGGCCGGCTGCTCGGGATCAACCCTTTCGACCAGCCCGACGTCGAGTCGGCGAAGGTCGCCGCGCGCGCGCTCATCGACGACCTGACCCCGCCACCCGCGGGCGTGCCCGTCGACGGCGCCGCGGGACTGCTCGCCGATCTCCTCGAGCGGGTGCCCGCGGACGGCTATGTCGCGGTGCACGCCTACCTCGACCGTGTCGCCCACGGGCGGCTCGCGGAGATCCGCGCGATCCTCGCGGCCCGCGTCGGCCGGCCCGTGACGTTCGGCTGGGGCCCGCGCTTCCTGCACTCGACCGGCCAGTATCACAAGGGCGGTCCCGCGCAGGGCGTGTTCCTCCAACTCGTCGGCGCCGAGTCGGTCGACGTGCCGATCCCCGGTCGCTCGTTCACGTTCGGGCAAGTGATCCGGGCCCAGGCCGCGGGCGACGCGAAGGTGCTCGCGGATCATGGACGCCCGGTGCTCACCGTCGAGGTGTCCGCGGCGGACCCGTCCGCCGCGATCGCGCTGGCCGCCGGATGAGCCCGGCGCCGATCGGGCCGGGGCGCAATCCGCTCCGCATCGACTCGGACCGGCGCCTCGGCCGTATCGCGGGACCGAGCGGTCTCGTCATCTTCGGGGTCACGGGCGACCTGAGCCGCAAGAAGCTCATGCCCGCGGTCTACGACCTCGCGAACCGCGGGCTGCTGCCCCCCGGCTTCGCGCTCGTCGGCTTCGCCCGCCGCGACTGGGCGGACGAGGACTTCGCGAAGATCGTGCACGACGCCGTCCGCGAGCACGCGCGCACGCCATTCGACGAGGACGTGTGGCGCCAGCTCGCCAAGGGCATCCGATTCGTCTCGGGCGAGTTCGACGACACGGCCGCGTTCGCGACCCTGCGCGAGACGATCGAGGCGCTCGACCGGGAGCGCGGCACGATGGGCAACCACGTCTTCTACCTGTCGATCCCCCCGAAGTCGTTCCCCATCGTGACCGAGCAGCTGCGCGACTCCGGGCTCGCCGCCCCCGTCGACGGTCAGTGGCGCCGGGTCGTCATCGAGAAGCCCTTCGGCCACGACCTCGCCTCGGCGCGGGAGCTCAACGGCGTGGTCTCGAGCGTCTTCCCTCCCGACGCGGTGTTCCGGATCGACCACTACCTCGGCAAGGAGACGGTCCAGAACATCCTCGCGCTGCGGTTCGCCAACATGCTGTTCGAGCCGATCTGGAACGCGAACTACGTCGACCACGTGCAGATCACGATGGCGGAGGACGTCGGCGTCGGCGGACGTGCCGGATACTACGACGGTGTCGGCGCGGCGCGCGACGTCATCCAGAACCATCTCCTCCAGCTCCTCGCACTCACCGCGATGGAGGAGCCCGTGTCGTTCGCGGCGAGCGACCTGCGCGCAGAGAAGGAGAAGGTCCTCTCCGCCGTGCGGCTGCCGAGCGACCTCGCGACGTACACGGCGCGGGGTCAGTACTCCGCCGGATGGCAGGGCGGCGAGCAGGTCGTCGGGTTCCTTCAGGAGCAGGGCATGGACCCGGCGTCGACGACCGAGACCTATGCCGCGCTCCGCCTCGACATCGACACGCGACGCTGGGCCGGCGTGCCGTTCTACCTGCGGACCGGCAAGCGCCTCGGTCGCCGCGTCACGGAGATCGCCGTCGTGTTCAAGCGCGCGCCGCAGTACCTCTTCGAGGCGTCGCAGACCGGTTCTCTCGGACAGAACGCGCTCGTCATCCGCGTCCAGCCGGACGAGGGCGTCACGATCCGCTTCGGGTCGAAGGTGCCGGGCGCGGGCATGCACGTCCGCGACGTGACGATGGACTTCGGCTACGGGCACGCGTTCACGGAGCAGAGTCCCGAGGCGTACGAGCGGCTCATCCTCGACGTGCTGCTCGGCGATCCGCCCCTGTTCCCCCGGCACGAGGAGGTCGAGCTGTCGTGGCGGATCCTCGACCCGATCGAGGAGTTCTGGGCCTCGGGCGGCGCGCCCGAGCAGTACCGTCCCGGGACGTGGGGCCCCGCGTCCGCGGAACGGCTGATGGCCGCCGACGGACGCAGCTGGAGGCTGCCATGATCATCGACCTGCCGAACACGACCGTCTCCGCGATCTCCAAGACACTCGTGCGCCTGCGCGACGAGGGCGGCGCGGTCGCGCTGGGCCGCGTGCTGACGCTCGTCATCTCGACGGATCCGAGCGTCGAGGAGCAGACGATCGACGCGGCGAACGCCGCCTCGCGGGAGCACCCCATGCGGGTCATCGTGCTCTCGCACCAGCCCGGCGCCGAGTCGGCGAAGGCGCGCATCGACGCGCAGATCCGACTCGGCGGCGACGCGGGTGCGAGCGAGGTCATCCTCGTGCGCGGCCACGGCGAGGCGGGCCGGGACGAGGAGTCCCTCGTCACCGGTCTGCTGCTGCCCGACGCGCCGGTCGTCGTGTGGTGGTCGGGCGAGGCGCCGGAGGTCGTGGCGGAGTCCGAGCTCGGTCGGATCGCCCAGCGGCGCATCACCGACGCCGCGACTCGACCGGATCCGCGCGATGCGCTCGCAGTGCTGTCCATGAACCACACGCCGGGCGACACCGACTTCGCCTGGACCCGGATCACGCTCTGGCGCTCACAGCTCGCCGCCGTCCTCGATCAGCCGCCCTATGAGCCCGTCGAGGCGATCGAGGTCATCGGCTCGCTCGACTCGCCGTCGCTCGTCCTGCTCGGCGCGTGGCTCGGTCTCCAGCTCCAGGCCCCCGTGTCCTTGTCCGCACCCGAGGCGGTCGAGGAGGTCGAGGGCGTGCACACCGTGCGCCTGCACCGCGCCAGCGGCACGATCGAGCTCTCGCGCATCTCCGGCCAGTCGATCCGGCTCACCCAGCCCGGTCAGCCGGAGCACGAGATCACGATCCCGCGGCGCACCAACCGGGAGTGCCTGGCGGAGGAGCTGCGGCGACTCGACCCCGACGAGGTGTACGAGGCCGTCATCACGCGCGGTCTCGGACTTCCGCGTACGGTGGAGGCGTGACGAACGAACCCAAGGTCATCGTCCACGAGGACGGAGCCGCGCTGCAGGCCTTCCTCGCGGGGCGTTTCATCGGGCGCATGATCCAGGTCGTCGGCGAGTTCGACGAGGCGAACGTCGTGCTCACGGGCGGATCGGTCGGCATCGGGCTGCTCGCCACGATTAATGCGCACGCCGATCGTGATCGGGCGCCGTGGGACCGCATCCACTTCTGGTGGGGCGACGAGCGCTGGCTGCCGCGCGCCGATGCGGAGCGCAACGAGCGCCAGGCGCGCGAGGCGCTGCTCGATCACGTGCCCGTCGACCCGGCCAAGGTCCACGCCTTCGCGGCATCCGACGACGGGATCGATCTCGACGCGGCCGCGGACCGCTACGCGGCGGAGCTGCGTCGAGCCGCCCCGCCGAACCTCCCGCTGCCGCCGTTCGACCTCGTGTACCTCGGCGTCGGCCCCGACGGGCACATCGCATCGCTCTTCCCCGGCCTTCCTGGGATCCGGGAACGCGATCGCTCGGTCATCGCGGTGCGCAACTCCCCCAAGCCCCCGCCTGAGCGACTCTCGCTGACGATTCCCGTGCTCAACTCGGGCGCCCGGGTCGCCGTCTTTGCGACGGGTGCCGAGAAGGCCTCGGCCGTCGGCCTCGCCCTCGCGGGAGCGAGCCCCGACGAGGTACCCCTCGCCGCCGTTCGGGCGCGACGACGCACCGGTATCCATCTCGACCGCGATGCCGCCGCGCAGGTCCCGCAGCGACTGCTGGACCCGGGTGAGTTCTGGACCTCGGCCGACGAGGCACCAGAAGGCGCCTAGGCGAACGCCGTCAGCCCTCGCCCCGGCGCGAGCGCAGCTGCTGCAGCGCCTCCTCGAGGAGCTGCTCCGCCTCCTCGTCGCTGCGCCGCTCCTTGACGTACGCGAGGTGCGTCTTGTACGGCTCCTGCTTGGTGAGCAAAGGCGGATTCGCCCGGTCGCGACCGGCCGGCAGCCCGGTCGTCGGCGAGTCGATCGTGTCCGGGATCTCCTCGTCCGGCAGCCCGGCGGCGAAATAGCGGACGGTCTCGTTGCCGAGCCCGTCCCAGTACGAGACGGCCACGCGATCAGCGGTGATCCCGCGGTCCTGCTCCCCCATCGGGCCGGAGCCCACTCGCGATCCTCGGATCGCACTTCCCCCTGACGCCACGCTTCTCCCCTCGCGCGTTGAATGCCTGAATCAGACGCCGGTCGTCGCGTACTTCGCGACCACTCCCAGGACGACGATGCAGGTGATCCAGATGACGCCGAGCAGGACCGTGATCCGGTTGAGGTTGCGCTCGGCCACACCGGAAGCCCCGAGGCTCGAGGTGACGCCGCCGCCGAACATGTCGGACAGGCCGCCGCCGCGCCCCTTGTGGAGCAGGATCAGCAGCGTCAGCAGCAGGCTGGTGAGCCCCAGGATGATCTGGAGCACGATCTGCAGAACTTGCACGGGGTCCTCTCGGTGCTGGAATCAGCCTTGAAAGTATAGATCAGACTCCGACGTGCTTCTGGAAGCGCGCGATCGCAGCGAACTCCGTCGCGTCGAGACTCGCGCCGCCGACGAGCGCGCCGTCGATGTCCGGCTCCCGCATGAAACCGGCGATGTTCGACGACTTGACGGAGCCGCCGTAGAGGATGCGGGTCGCCGTGGCGACCGACTCGCCGAGGACGTCGCGGATCGTGGCGCGCAGCGCCGCCGCGACCGACTGGGCCTGTTCGCTCGTCGCGGCCTGTCCCGAGCCGATGGCCCAGACCGGCTCGTACGCGACGACGAGCTCCGGCTCGCCCGTGAGCGTCGCCAGGACGGCCCGCAGCTGCGCGACCGGGACAGCCGCAGCCCCGTGCGTCTCAAGATCCTCCGCCGTCTCGCCGACGCAGAGCACCGGGACGAGCTGGTGGCGCAGCGCCGCCTGGACCTTCTCGGCGCAGACCTCGTCGCTCTCCGCGTGATACTGCCGCCGCTCCGAGTGGCCGACGAGCACGTAGCGGCAGTCGAGGGCCTTCAGGAATGCGCCCGAGATCTCGCCCGTGTAGGCACCGGCGTCGTGCGCCGAGAGATCCTGGCCGCCGTAGCGGATCTCGAGCTTGTCGGCCGAGACGAGCGTCTGGACCGAGCGGAGATCGGTGAACGGGGGGAACACCGCGACCTCGGCACCGTCCGCGCCGTAGGAGTGGTGCCCCTCCTGGAGCGTCCAGCCGAGCTTCTGCACCGTCGCGATCGCCTGGAGGTGGTCCAGGTTCATCTTCCAGTTGCCCGCGATGAGCGGGACGCGACCTACTGCCAACCGAGGACCTCCAGTCCGGGGAGGGCCTTGCCCTCGAGGAACTCCAGGCTCGCGCCACCGCCCGTCGAGACATGCCCGAAGTCGGCGTCGTGGAAACCGAGACGGCGCACGGCCGCCGCGGAGTCGCCGCCGCCGACGACCCCGAAGCCGGTCGTGTCGCTGAGCGCCTGCGCGATCGCGGCCGTGCCGAAGGCGAAGTCGGGGAACTCGAAGACGCCCATCGGGCCGTTCCAGAAGACGGTGCGCGAGGATCGCACGATGCCGGCGAAGCGCTCCGCGGACTTGGGCCCGATGTCGAGTCCGAGGCCCGTCGCCCCGAAGCGGGACGACTCCATCGCGTCGGCGCGCACGATCTCGTGCTTCGCGTCGGGCGCGAACCGCTCCGCCACGACGATGTCCTCCGGGAGCTCGATCGTGACGCCGAGCTCCTCCGCCCGCGCGAGGTAGCCGAGCACCGTCGGGATCCGGTCCTCCTCCAGGAGGCTCGCGCCGACGCCGTGCCCGAGTGCAGCGAGGAATGTGAAGACCATGCCGCCACCGACGATGAGCGTGTCGATCCGCGGCAGCAGCGAGTCGATGACCGCGAGCTTGTCGGAAACCTTCGACCCGCCGAGGACGACCGTGTACGGCCGCTCCGGGTGGCGGGTGAGCCGCTCGAGCACCGCGACCTCGCGCTCGACGAGCAGGCCGGCCGCGCTCGGCAGCTGCGCCTCGAGATCCGTCACACTCGCCTGCGCCCGGTGCACGACCCCGAACCCGTCGGAGACCGCCGCGTCGGCGAACGCGGCGAGCTGCGCCGCGAACGCGGCGCGTTCGGCGGCATCCTTCGACGTCTCGCCCGGGTTGAAGCGCAGATTCTCCAGCAGGACGACGTCGCCGCGCTCGAGTGACGACACCGCGTTCTGTGCGTCGGCACCGACCGTGTCCGTCGCGAACCTCACGGGGCGCCCGAGCAGCTCCGAGAGCCGGGTCGCGACGGGACGCAGCGAGTGCTTCGCATCCGGTGCGCCGTCCGGGCGGCCGAGGTGCGAGCCGATGACGAGCGACGCGCCCGCCCCCAGCAGCGCCTCGAGCGTCGGGAGCGAGGCGCGGACGCGGCCGTCATCCGAGATCCGGCCGTCCTCGAGCGGGACGTTGAGATCGCAGCGGACGAAGACGCGCCGCCCCGAGAGCTCCCCGAGCGACGGGATGGTGCGAAGCGCCACGGGCTCAGAGCCGCTCGGCGACGTACTCGGTCAGGTCGACGAGCCGGTTCGAGTAGCCCCACTCGTTGTCGTACCAGGCGTACAGCTTGACCTGGTCCTCGATGATCTTCGTGAGGGGCGCGTCGTAGATCGACGAGTGGGGGTCGTGCGTGATGTCCTTCGACACGATCGGGTCGTCCGAGTACTTGAGGATGCCCTTGAGCGGGCCGTCGGCGGCCGCGCGGAACGCCTCGTTGATCTCCTCCATCGTGACCTTGCGGGATGCGACGACCGTGAGGTCCGTGATGGAGCCGGTCGGGACGGGCACGCGCAGCGAGTAGCCGTCGAGCTTGCCGTTGAGCTCCGGCAGGACGAGGCCGATCGCCTTGGCCGCACCGGTCGACGTCGGGACGATGTTGACCGCCGCGGCGCGGGCGCGACGCAGGTCCTTGTGGGGGCCGTCCTGCAGGTTCTGGTCCGCCGTGTACGCGTGGATCGTCGTCATGAGACCGTGCTTGATCCCGAAGGCGTCGTTGAACACCTTCGCGATCGGCGCGAGCGAGTTCGTCGTGCACGACGCGTTCGAGATGATGTGCATCGTCGCCGGGTCGTAGGTGTGCTCGTTGACGCCGAGGACGAACGTGCCGTCGTCGTTCGTCGCGGGTGCCGAGATGAGGACCTTCTTCGCACCCGCGTCGATGTGCGCCCGCGCCTTGTTGGCGTCGGTGAAGAACCCGGTCGACTCGATGACGATGTCGACACCGAGCTCGCCCCACGGCAGGTTCGCCGGGTCGCGGTCCGCGAGCACCCTGATCGCCTTGCCGTCGACGAGGATCGAGTCGCCGTCGATCTGCACGTCGGCGCCCAGCACGCCGTCGATCGAGTCGTACTTGAGCAGCGTCGCGAGCGTCGCCGTGTCGGTCAGGTCGTTGACCGCGACGACGTCGAGGTCGGCGCCCTGCTCGAGCAGCGCGCGAAGGTAGTTGCGGCCGATGCGGCCGAAGCCGTTGATGCCGACCTTGATGGTCACAGAGTTCTCCTGTTGTTTCGGGGGTCTGAAGCGATGACGGGCGGCCTACGGGACCAGCAGGCCCTTGGTCTGCGCGACGGCCGTCTCGAGCCGGGTGCCGACGTTGTCCCAGTTCACGATGTTCCAGAACGCCTTGACGTAGTCCGCGCGAACGTTCTTGTAGTCGAGGTAGTAGGCGTGCTCCCAGACGTCGAGGAGCAGCAGCGGCACGGTGCCCGCGGCGAACTGCGACTGCTGGTCGAAGAACTGCTGGATGATGACGTTGCCGCCGATCGAGTCGTAGAACAGGCCCGCCCAGCCGGAGCCTTGCACGCCGAGCGCCGCGGCGGTGAAGTGAGCCTGGAACTTGTCGAACGAGCCGAAGTGGTCGTCGATCGCCGAGGCGACGGAGCCGACCGGCTTGTCGCCGCCGTCCGGGGTCAGGTTCGTCCAGAAGATCGAGTGGTTGGTGTGGCCGCCGAGGTTGAACGCGAGGTCCTTCTCCAGCTTGTTCACGTTGGCGAAGTCGCCCGACTCGCGCGCCGCGGCGAGGTCGGTGAGGGCCTTGTTGGCACCGGCGACGTAGGCCGCGTGGTGCTTGGAGTGATGCAGCTCCATGATCGCTGCCGAGATGTGCGGCTCGAGCGCCGCGTAGTCGTAGGACAGGTCCGGAAGGGTGTACTCGGCCATGATCGCTCCTTGACTCGTTGTTCGATTGCGTTGCGTCGTGATCAGTCTAGTTCGGCCAGCTCGGGCGGGAGACTGGCCTCGGTGCCGGGGATGCCGAGCTCCTCGGCTCGCCGATCGGCCATCGCGAGCAGCCGGCGGATGCGTCCCGCGACGGCGTCCTTCGTCATGGGCGGGTCCGCGTAGTGGCCGAGCTCGTCGAGACTCGCCTCGCGGTGGTCCAGGCGCAGCCGACCCGCGTACTGCAGGTGATCAGGGACCTCCGGCCCGAGGATCTCCAGTGCGCGCTCGACACGGGCGCACGCCGCGACGGCGGCCTGGGCGCTGCGTCGCAGGTTCGCGTCGTCGAAGTTGACGAGCCGGTTCGCCGTCGCCCGCACCTCCTTGGCGCTGCGCTGCGACTCCCAGTCCGCGAGCGTGCCGCTCGCGCCGATCCGCTCGAGCAGCCGGGCGATCGCCTCACCCTCGCGCACGAGCACGCGCGGCAGCCCCCGCACTTCGCGGCCCTTGGCCTGCACGCCGATGCGGCTCGCCGCGCCGACGAGCGCCATCGCCGCCTCCGTCGTCGGGCAGCCGATCTCTAGTGCGGCGCTGCGCCCAGGATCGGTCAGGCTCCCGGTCGCGAGGAACGCGCCCCGCCACACCGCCGCGAGCTCCGCGGGGTTGCCGGTCGTGAGCCGGTTCGGCAGGCCCCGCACGGGCCGGCGGCGCTGGTCGAGGAGACCCGTCTGGCGAGCGAGCGTCTCGCCCTCCTCGACGACGCGCACGAGCTGCCGCTCGGGCTTGCCGGCCCCGCCCGCGGGGCTCGCGCCGCGCCGCGCGCGAATGCCGAACAGCGTCTGGATCTCCGCCGCGATGCGATCCGCGAGCTGCGCGGAGTCGACCTCGACCTCGACCGCGATCCGGCCCGAGATGAGATGCAGGCCGCCCGCGAAGCGCAGCAGCGTCGCGAGCTCGGCGGCCCGCAGCGAGGTCGAGCCGAGCGGCAGCGCCAGCAGCTCCGCCTTGAGACGATCGGTCAGCGACACTTCATTCCCTTCCAAGGTCCCGGTGGCGCACCGAGACGGTGACACCGGGCAGGCCCGAGAGCCGTGCGGCGAGCTCTTCGGCCATCGCGACCGAACGGTGCTTGCCGCCGGTGCAGCCGACCGCGACGGTCGCGTGCCGCTTGTTCTCACGACGATAGCCTTCGAGCGCGATCCGCAGCGTCGCGGTGAACGCCTCGAGGTACTCGGCCGCGCCCGGCTGGCCGAGCACGAAGTCGCGGATCCGCTCGTCGCGGCCGTCGAGCGCCGCGAGCTCCGGGTCCCAGTACGGGTTCGGCAGGAAGCGCATGTCGCCCACGACGTCGGCGTCCGCGGGCAGGCCGTACTTGAAGCCGAAGCTCTGGATCGTCAGCGAGACCCGGGGCGCGTCGTGCGCGGCGAAGCGGTCCAGGATCGCGGTCGTGAGCTGATGCACGTTGAGGTTGGAGGTGTCGAAGACGAGGTCGCTGTCGCCGCGCAGATCCGCGAGCCGATCGCGTTCCGCGCGGATGCCGTCGAGCAGCGTCCCCCCGGCCTGCAGCGGGTGCGGACGGCGGACCTGCTCGAAGCGGCGCACCAGGGCATCGTCGTCGGCGTCGAGGAACAGCACTCGCACCTGCGAGCGTCCTCCCCGCAGCGAGGCGATCGCCTGCTGCAGGTCGGAGAACAGCACGCCCCCGCGGATGTCGACGACCGCCGCGATCCGCGGGAACGCCGTGCCCTCCTGGGCGCCCAACTCGACGAGCGGCTTGATCATCGACGGCGGGAGATTGTCGACGACGTACCAGCCGAGGTCCTCCAGGGCGTCGGCGGCGGTCGAGCGGCCCGCCCCGGACATCCCGGTGACGATGAGCAGCTCTTCACCAGGCGCGTCGGTCGTCATGACCCACTCACTGTAGTCGGCCCGCCGTCCGGATGCAGACGGTCCACGATCGCCCGAGCGGTCGCCGCACCGATGCCGCGGACCGACTCGATCTCCTCCGCCGTCGCCGCCTTGACCGCCTTCGCCGAACCGAAGTGGCGCAGCAGCTCCTTGACCCGGGCCGGACCCACCCCCGGGATCTCCGCGAGCACCGAACGCAGGTCTCGCTTGCGTCGCTCGCGCTGGAATCCGATCGCGAAGCGGTGCGCCTCGTCGCGCAGGCGCTGGACGAGGAAGAGCGCGTCGGAGTTGCGCGGCAGGATCACTGGATAGTCGGAGTCGGGCAGCCAGAGCTCCTCGAGGCGCTTCGCGATGCCGACGACCTCGATGCCGGCTGCCGACTCCCCCGCCTCGTCGAGCGCACGCCTCGCCGCGGCGACCTGCGGCTGACCGCCGTCGATGAGCAGCAGCTGCGGGCGGTAGGCGAAGCGCTTTCGGGACCCGCCCTCGGCCGGTGCCTCCGGATCGTCGGCGAGCCGGGCGAGCCGCCGGGACAGCACCTGATGCACCGCGTCGGTGTCGTCGGTCGCCTGCTCGATCGAGAACTTCCGGTACTGGTCGCGCCGGGGCAGGCCGTCCTCGAAGACGACCATCGAGGCGACGATGTTCGTCCCGCCGAGATGCGACACGTCGAAGCACTCGATCCGAAGCGGCGCCTCGGGGAGCCCGAGCGCCTCCTGCAGGTCGGCGATCGCGTTGCTGCGCGCCGTGAAGTCGCTCGAGCGGCGCATCTTGTAGAGCACGAGCGCCTCCGCCGCGTTCTCCGCCGCCGTCCTGGCGAGCGCGACCTTCTCGCCGCGCTTCGGCACCGACACCTCGACGCGCCCGCGCTCGCCGCCCTCCGCGCGCCGATCCGTGAGCCAGAGCTCGAGCGGTGCGGCGTCCGGCGGCAGGGCGGGCACGTGGACGAGCCGCGGCGGCGTCGCATCGGCGTAGGCGGTCTCCAGGACCGACTCGATGAGCTCCGGCAGCGGCACGTCGAGCTCCTTGTCGACCGTCCACGCGCGGACGCCGCGAATACGGCCGCCGCGGACGATGAACTGCTGCACCGCCGCGGACAGCTCGTCGTCGGCGATGCCGAAGAAGTCCGCATCGAGATCCTCCGAGAGCACGACCGCGTTGCGCTCCAGCGCCCACTGCATCGCCTGGAGCTGATCCCGCAGGCGCGCCGCCTGCTCGTACTCCTGCGCCTCAGAGGCCTCGGTCATCCGCCGCCGGATGTCGCGGATGAAGCGCTGGTCGCCGCCGTCGAGGAACGCCGCGAAGTCGATCGCGATCGACTTGTGCTCCGCGGGCGTGACCCGCCCGACGCACGGCGCAGCACACTTGCCGATGTCGCCGAGCAGACAGGGGCGGCCCGAGCGCTGCGCGCGCCGGTAGACGCCGTCGGAGCACGAGCGCATCGGGAACGCCTTGAGCAGCGTGTCGACGGTGTCGCGGATCGCCCAGGCGCGCGAGTAGGGCCCGAAGTAGCGCGCCCCGCGGATGCCGCGCGAGCGCGTCACCAGGATCCGCGGCACCTCGTCGCCGAGCGTGATCGCGACGTAGGGGTAGGACTTGTCGTCGCGGTACTGGACGTTGAACGGCGGATCGAACTCCTTGATCCACGTCCACTCGAGCTGCAGCGCCTCGAAGTCCGAGTTGACCACCGTCCACTCGACGCTGCGCGCGGTGAGCACCATGCGCTTGGTGCGGTCGTGGAGGGTCGTGAGCGGCGCGAAGTAGTTCGAGAGCCGGGCGCGCAGGGACTTGGCCTTGCCGACGTACAGGATGCGACCGCGTTCGTCACGAAAGCGATAGACGCCGGGCTTCTGCGGGATCTCCCCCGTCCGCGGACGCCAGGGCAGGTCCTCGGCCACCGCTAGCTCGCCTTGGTCGCGGCGCCGAGCAGCTCCCGGAGGAATGCGCCCGTGTAGCTGCCCTCGACCCGCGCGACCTCCTCCGGAGTCCCCGCCGCGACGACGAGCCCGCCGCCGGATCCGCCTTCGGGCCCGAGGTCGATGATCCAGTCGGCCGCGGAGACGACGTCGAGGTTGTGCTCGATGACGATGACCGTGTTGCCCTTGTCGACGAGCCCGTCGAGCACCTCGAGCAGCCGTCGGACGTCCTCGAAGTGCAGTCCCGTGGTCGGCTCGTCGAGGACGTACACGCTGCGGCCCGTGCTGCGCTTCTGCAGCTCCGTCGCGAGCTTGACGCGCTGGGCCTCGCCGCCCGACAGCGTCGTCGCAGACTGGCCGAGCCGGACATAGCCGAGGCCGACGTCCACGAGGGTCTTCAGGTAGCGGTGGATGCCGCTGATCGCCTCGAAGAACTCGGCCGCCTCCTCGATCGGCATGTCGAGCACCTCGGAGATGTTCTTGCCCTTGTAGCGCACCGCGAGCGTCTCGCGGTTGTAGCGCGCTCCGCCGCACACCTCGCAGGCGACGTAGACGTCGGGGAGGAAGTTCATCTCGATGCGGATCGTGCCGTCGCCCGCGCAGTTCTCGCAGCGACCGCCCTTGACGTTGAAGGAGAACCGGCCCTGCTGGTAGCCGCGCGCCTTCGCGTCCGGGGTGTCGGCGAACAGCGCGCGGATCTTGTCGAAGACCCCGGTGTAGGTCGCGGGGTTCGAGCGAGGCGTGCGTCCGATCGGCGCCTGATCGACGTGCACGACCTTGTCGAGCTGGTCGACGCCCGTCACGCGGGTGTGGCGGCCGGGGATCTGCCTGGCGCCGTTGAGCTCGTTCGCGAGCACCGTGTAGAGGATGTCGTTGACGAGACTCGACTTGCCGGAGCCGGAGACGCCCGTCACGGCGGTCATGACCCCCAGCGGGAAGCTCGCGGTGACATCGCGCAGATTGTTCTCGCGGGCGCCCTCGACCGTGATCTGGCGCTTCGGGTCGACCTTCCGGCGGGCGCGGGGCTGGAAGACCGTCCGCCGACCCGCGAGGTAGTCCCCCGTGATCGACTCGCGGTTGCGCAGGAGGTCCTCGTAGCCGCCCGAGTGCACGACCTCGCCGCCGTGCTCCCCCGCCCGCGGCCCGATGTCGACGATCCAGTCCGCCGTCCGGATGGTGTCCTCGTCGTGCTCGACGACGATGAGCGTGTTGCCAAGGTCGCGCAGCTTGACGAGCGTGTCGATGAGTCGTCGGTTGTCGCGCTGGTGGAGGCCGATCGAGGGCTCGTCGAGCACGTACAGCACACCCGTGAGCCCGGAGCCGATCTGGGTCGCGAGTCGGATGCGCTGCGCCTCGCCGCCGCTCAGGGTCGCCGCGGCGCGCGCCAGGTCGAGATAGCCGAGCCCCACCTCGAGCAGGAACTCAAGCCGCAGCCGGATCTCGCGCAGCACCTGGGCCGCGATCTTCGCCTGGCGCTCATCCAGCTCAACCGTCTGGACGAACGCGGTCGCCTCGGTCAGGCTGAGCGCGCAGACATCCCAGATGGACCGGCCGTCGATCGTGACCGCGAGGACCTCGGGCTTGAGCCGCTGGCCGCCGCAGACGGCGCAGGGGACCTCGCGCAGGTAGGCCTGCATGCGCTGTCGCTGCGAATCGCTCTCCGCCTCGATCCACTTGCGCTCGACGTAGGGAATGACGCCCTCGTACCCGGCCGTGTAGCTCATGGTGCGGCCGAAGCGGTTCTTCCACTTGACCACGACCTTGAAGTCCTTGCCGCGCAGCACCGTCTCGCGGATCTCCTCCGGGAGATCTCGCCACGGCGTGTCGAGGGAGAAGTCGAGGTCGTCGGCCAGGCCGCCGAGCACCCGCTCGAAGTACTCGAAGAGCGACTTGCCGCCCGAGGCGGCCGACCAGGGCAGCAGCACCCCCTCGGCGATCGACAGCGCGGTGTCGCCGAGCATGAGCTCCTCGTCGACCGCCATCCGGCTGCCGAGGCCCGTGCACTCGGGACAGGCGCCGAACGGGGCGTTGAAGGAGAAGGTCCGCGGCTCGATCTCGGTGAGGGCGATGGGGTGCCGGTTGGGGCAGGACAGCTTCTCGGAGAACGTGCGCCACGCGGCGTCGCCCGGCTCGTCGACGAAGTTGACGGCGACGAGCCCGTCGGTCAGGCGCAGCGCCGTCTCGAGCGAGTCCGTGAGCCGGGTGAGGAGCTCGGGCGAGGCGACGAGCCGGTCGACGACGACCCCGATGTCGTGCTTGACCTGCTTCTTGAGCGCGGGCGGCTCGGCGAGCTGGACGATCTCGCCGTCGACGATCGCGCGCGAGTAGCCCTGGGCGCTGAGCTCCTGGAAGAGCTCGACGAACTCGCCTTTCTTCTGGCTCACGATGGGCGCGACGAGCTGGTACCGGGTCCCCTCGGCCAGCTCCATGAGGGTGTCGGCGATCTGCTGGACGGTCTGGCGCTGGATCCGCTCGCCGCAGATCGGGCAGTGCGGGACGCCGACCCGCGCCCAGAGGAGGCGCAGGTAGTCGTAGATCTCGGTGATGGTGCCGACGGTTGAGCGCGGGTTGCGGTTCGTCGACTTCTGGTCGATCGAGACCGCGGGCGAGAGCCCCTCGATGAAGTCGACGTCGGGCCGGTCCACCTGGCCGAGGAACTGGCGCGCATACGCGCTCAGCGACTCGACGTAGCGTCGCTGGCCTTCCGCGAAGATGGTGTCGAACGCCAGTGAGGACTTGCCCGAGCCGCTCAGCCCCGTGAAGACGACGAGGGCGTCACGCGGGATCTCGAGGTCGACGTCCTTGAGATTGTGGACGCGTGCGCCGCGCACACTGAGGCGGTGGGAGCCCGGCACAGGCGTGATCAACGGCACCGTTCAAGTGTAGAGAGCACCCCTGACATCGAGCCGGGACGCCGGTCGCGATTAGTCGCCCTGCGCCCGGGCCGCGACCTCCTGCCAGGCCGACCACTCCGCGAGCCGCCGCTCGTAGTCGGCGGTCGCGACCTGGATGGGCGAGCTGCCGAGGAAGAGCCGCAGGGGCGGCTCGTCCGCGTCGACGACCGCGAGGATCGCGTCGGCCGTCGCCCGCGGGTCGCCGGCGACCATGGGCCGCGAGCGCCGCGCCTCGCGCAGCGGCTCGTAGTGCGGCAGCGGGTCCGCGTGCACGGCCGAGGGACCGGCCCAGTCCGTGCCGTACGCGGTCGGCTCGATGAGCGTCACCGAGACGCCGAACGGCGCGAGCTCCGCCGCGAGCGCCTGCGAGAAGCCCTCGAGGGCCCACTTCGAGGCGTTGTAGAGCCCGAGGTTGGGGAACGCGCTGACCCCACCGATCGAGGAGACCTGCAGGATGTGCCCCGAACCCTGCTGACGCAAGTACGGGATGGCCGCCTGCGTCACCCACAGGGCACCGAAGACGTTCGTCTCGATCTGGTCGCGCGCCTGCTGCTCGCTGACCTCCTCGATCGTGCCGAACAGCCCGTACCCCGCGTTGTTGACGACGATGTCGAGCCCGCCGAAATGGTCGTGGGCCGCCCGCACGGCGGCGAACGCGGCGGCCCGGTCTCGCACGTCGAGCTCGAGCGGCAGCACCTGGGTGCCGTAGTGCTGCGCGAGCTCGCCGAGGGTGCGCACGTCGCGCGCGGTCGCCGCGACCCGATCGCCCCGCTCGAGGGCGGCCTGCGCCCAGATGCGGCCGAAGCCCCTCGATGTCCCGGTGATGAACCACGTCTTCGTCGTCATGGCCACAGCCTGACACGGATGTCAACGCTCCGGGCGGGGATGACGCAGAACTACCGCACGTGCCCGGCGCTCTCCATCGCTCGCAGGTCGCGCTTGAGCTCCTGCACCTCGTCCCGCAATCGCGCCGCGAGCTCGAACTTGAGCTGGTCGGCGGCGGCGATCATCTGGTTGGTGAGGTCGGCGATCGTCGCCTCGAGCTCGGCCGCGCCGGCCGCGGCGATCCCCTCCCGCCCCAGCAGCGGCACGGGCTGGGGGCCCTTGCCCGCACCCGCGCCCCGCTCGCCGAGCATCCTCGCGGTGTCGGCCTGCTCGCGCATGAGCCCGTCGGTGATGTCCGCGATGCGCTTGCGCAGGGGCTGCGGATCCACGCCGCGCTCCGTGTTGTAGGCGATCTGCTTCTCGCGTCGGCGGGCCGTCTCGTCGATCGCCAGGCGCATGCCGGCGGTGATCTTGTCCGCGTACATGTGCACCTCGCCGCTCACGTTGCGCGCGGCGCGGCCGATCGTCTGGATGAGACTCGTGGAGGAGCGCAGGAAGCCCTCCTTGTCGGCGTCGAGGATCGCGACGAGCGAGACCTCGGGCAGGTCGAGACCCTCGCGCAGCAGGTTGATGCCGACGAGCACGTCATAGACCCCGGCGCGAAGCTCCGTGAGCAGTTCGACACGACGGAGCGTGTCGACATCGGAGTGGAGGTAGCGCACGCGCACGCCGTGCTCGCCGAGGAAGTCGGTGAGCTCCTCGGCCATCTTCTTGGTGAGCGTCGTGACGAGCACGCGCTCGTCGCGTTCGACGCGCAGCCGGATCTCCTCGAGCAGATCGTCGATCTGGCCCTTGGAGGGCTTGACGACGACGAGCGGGTCGACGAGTCCGGTCGGCCGGATCACCTGCTCGACGACGCCGTCGGCAAGGCCGAGCTCGTAGGGCGCCGGCGTGGCCGACAGGTAGACCTTCTGGCCGACGCGCTGCAGGAACTCCTCGAACTTGAGGGGACGGTTGTCGAGGGCCGATGGCAGCCGGAAGCCGTGCTCGACGAGCGTGCGCTTGCGCGACGCGTCGCCCTCGTACATCGCGCCGATCTGCGGGACGGTCACGTGCGACTCATCGATCACGACGAGGAAGTCCTCGGGGAAATAGTCGAGCAGCGTGTGGGGCGGCTCACCGGGCGAGCGCCCCTCGATGTGGCGCGAGTAGTTCTCGATCCCGCTGCAGAAGCCGAGCTGCTCGAGCATCTCGAGGTCGAAGGTCGTGCGCATGCGCAGCCGCTGCGCCTCCAGCAGCTTGCCCTGGCGCTCCAGCTCCGCGAGGCGTTCGGCGAGCTCGTCCTGGATGCTGCCGATCGCCCGGCGGATGGTCGTGGGGCTCGCCGCGTAGTGCGTCCCGGGGAAGATCGAGACCGCGTCCATGCTCGACACGACCGCACCGGTGAGCGGATGCAGCGTGTAGAGGGCCTCGATCTCGTCGCCGAACATCTCGATGCGGACCGCGAGCTCCTCGTACATCGGGATGATCTCGATGGTGTCGCCCTTGACCCGGAACTTGCCGCGCGAGAAGTCGTAGTCGTTGCGGTCGTACTGCATGTCGAGCAACCGCCGGATGAGCAGCTCGCGATCCAGGCGCTGCCCCACCTGGAGCGGCAGCATCGCCTCGAGGTAGTCCTCGGCCGCGCCGAGACCGTAGATGCACGAGACGGTCGACACGACGACGACGTCCCGGCGGGACAGCAGCGCGTTGGTCGTCGAGTGGCGCAGGCGCTCGACCTCGGCATTGACCGAGGAGTCCTTCTCGATGAAGGTGTCCGTCTGCGGGACGTACGCCTCGGGCTGGTAGTAGTCGTAGTAGCTGACGAAGTACTCGACCGCGTTTTCCGGAAGCAGCTCGCGGAACTCGTTCGCGAGCTGGGCGGCGAGCGTCTTGTTGTGGCTGAGCACGAGCGTGGGGCGCTGGACCTGCTCGATGAGCCACGCCGTGGTCGCCGACTTGCCCGTGCCCGTCGCGCCGAGGAGCACGACGTCGGTCTCCCCCGCGTTGACCCGCGCGGCGAGCTCCGCGATCGCGGCCGGCTGGTCACCGCCGGGCAGGTACTCGCTCACGACCCGGAACGGTCGCACCGCGCGTGTCGGCTCCATGCGAACCAGGCTACGCGTGACCCCTGACATCGCTCAGCGAACGCCAGAGCTCGTCGACCTGCGCGAGCGTCGCCTCGCGGGAGCCCGAGTTGTCGATGACGTGATCGGCGATCGCGAGGCGCGCCTCCTCGCTCGCCTGACTGCGGATACGGCCGCGGGCGTCCGCCTCGCTCATGCCCCGGTCCTCGACCATGCGGCGCACCCGCTCCTCCTCGGGCGCGGAGACCACGACGATCTCGTCGAACCGGGGAGCCAGCCGGACCGCGTTCTCGGCGAGCAGCGGCACGTCGTAGACGACGATCGCGTCGGGGTCGGCGGACTCCGCCGCGGCGAAGGCCGCGCTCGCGAGGCGCTGGACCTCGGGGTGCACGATGGCGTTCAGCGCCGCGAGCCGCTCGGCGTCGCGGAAGACGATCGCGCCGAGCGCGGGACGGTCGAGCGAGCCGTCCGGCAGCCGTAGCCGTTCGCCGAACTCGGCCAGCACGCGCTGCAACCCCGGGCTTCCCGGCGCCACGGCGTCGCGCGCGAGCGCGTCGGCATCGACGACGACGGCCCCGAGCTCGGCGAGACGCGCCGACACGAGACTCTTGCCCGAGGCGATCCCGCCCGTCAACCCGATGAGTCGCACCCCGCCATGCTAGGCGGGCGCGAGAATCTTGAGCCAACGTTGAGCTTCGCCAAGGCGGGTCTTGAGCGCGGCGGCGTAACGTCGGAATCCGATGTCGTCGCCGGACCCGAAACGGCGGCGCTCATCGGCTCCTCCTCCCGCGGGTATCATCACCGCGAGGGCCGACGATGGCCCGGGTGAGGCAGGGGCATGTCCGGAGCGCGATTCGCCGTCGTGATCGAGGACGACGCCGACATCCGGGAGCTCGTCGCCGAGGTCCTCACCCAGGCGGGATTCGCCGTGCGCACCGCGGCGAGCGGCGCCGAAGGCGTCGAGCTCGTGCGCGCGACGGAGCCCGTGGTGACGACCCTCGACGTCAGCATGCCGGGGATCGACGGCTTCGAGACGGCCAGACGGATCCGGGAGTCGAGCTCGACCTACCTCGTGATGATCACGGCGCGAGGCGACGAGGTCGACGTGCTGCAGGGGCTCCAGGCCGGCGCCGACGACTACGTCACCAAGCCGTTCCGCCCGCGCGAGCTCCGGGCTCGCATCGACGCGATGCTGCGTCGACCGCGGGAGCTCGGCGCCGACGACGACCTGGCCGAGCGGGGTGACGTCCACTGGATCGAGCGACCGGGGCTCCGGGTCGACGCCGCGCGCCGCGTCGTCGAGGTGGAGGGGGTCGACCCGGGGCTCACCCGCAGCGAGTTCGACATCCTCGCGGCGCTGCTCGATGCCCGCGGGCGCGTGCTCAGCAAGACCGCGCTGTCGCGAGCGATCCGCCCCGCGGGCGCGGAGGCGTGGGTCAGCGAGCAGGACGAGCGGGCGATCGAGGTGCATGTCGCGAACCTGCGACGCAAGCTCGGCGACTCCGCGCTGTCCCCGCGCTGGATCGAGACGGTGCGCGGGGTCGGCTATCGCGAGGCCGCCCGCTGAGGCGTCACGGCTCGATGCGGGTCACGACGACCGGCGCGTCCTCGCTCGCGGCCGACTCCTCCGCGGCGCGCAGCGCCTCCGCCACGAGCTCGCGGCCCGAGCGTCCGACGGCCAGCCCGGCGCCGAGGAGCGGCACGACCGTGCCGGACGCCGTGGCGAGGTCCTCCGCGACGAGCCGGTGCGCGGACCGGGCGGCCTGCTCCGCCGCCGCGAGTGAGCGACCGGAGAGCGCGGCGACGACCCGGCCGGGCCCCGCCGTCGCGACGGGGGCGATGGGATCGATCCGGCCGAGTGCCCGCTCGTGGAAGCGCCGCTCGAGCGTCTCCGCCTCCGCGCTGCCGAAGGCCTCGCGAATCCGCCCGAAGTCCGGGATGACGAGCGCGAGCACGGTGATCTCCGTGCCGCTCGAGGCGGCGCGCGCCGACATCTCGTCGGTGAGCCGCGCGAACGCCTCGCCGCCGAGCACGCGGCCGAGCCCCCGGCTCCCGTCATCCCCCGGCGCGGCCTCGAGGTCCTCCTCCGAGACGAGCACGACCGTCGAGGTCAGCGCCACGATGCTGAGCGCTGCGGTCAGGATGCCGGCATTGACCGAGCCCGCCCACGTCTCGAAGACCTCGGACGACGGGCCGTATGCGATGAGCAGGCCGAGTCGCAGCAGCTCCCAGAGGGCCGTGACCGCCAGCACGACGGTGAGCCCGATCGCGAACGGACGTCGGCCCATCTTCCCGCGGCGGGCCTCCACCGCGCCGAGCGCGGCGAGGATCGCGAGGATACCGAACAGCACCGCGGATCCGGCCCAGGGGTCGCGCACGTCGAACACCGATGCGACGAATGCGACGACCCCCGCGCCGACGACGATCGCGACCCGCAGCGTCATCCGGGCGTTGTTGTACCGCGCTGCGCCGAGCCACAGGCAGCCGACCCCGACCGCGAAGGCGGCGTTGCCGAGCGCGTTCCCGATCCACGCTTCGGGAGCCACTGCCCACGCCAGATAGCAGACAGTCGTCAGGATCGAGGCGAGGAACGCCAGGGCCCAGATCCGCGCGGCCCGCGAGTGACGATGCAGCAGAGCCTGTCCCAGGAAGAGGGCGCCGGCGAGGCACTCGATGATCGTGTTGATCGCGACGACGCTCGCGATGTCAAGCCGCATCGGTGGCCTCCGTCGGTAGCGTCAGGCGGAAGACGGCGCCGCCGCCGGGCGCGTTCGCGGCCGACAGCTCCCCGCCATGGGAGCGCGCGATCTGCCGGCTGATCGCGAGCCCGAGGCCGTAGCCGTGCGTCGCGGTCTTGCGCACCGTATCCGCGCGGTAGAAGCGGTCGAAGAGATGCGGGAGGTCCTGCGGGGCGATGCCGGGACCGTCGTCCTGCACCTCGAGGATCGAGTGCTGCTCGCCCACGGCGCAGACCACCCGGACGTGGCCGTCTTCGCGGCCGTACTTGATCGCGTTCGACAGCAGGTTGTCGATGATCTGACGCACGCGCAGCTCGTCCGCGTAGGCCGGCACGCGATTCATGCCGGTGAGCTGGATCGTGACGGCTCGGGTCCGGGCGAGCGGGCCCGCCGACTCGATCGCGGTGCGCGTCGTCGCCGCGAGGTCGATCGGAGCCGGGGTGATCGCGATCGCGGTCCCCGTGGGCGCGGCGGAGGAGGCGGCGAGGATGTCGGTCACGAGCACGAGCAGGCGCTCGGCGTTGCGCTGCGCGACCTCGAAGCTGTGGCGGGAGCCGTCCGGGACCGCGGGGTCGTCGAGTCCCAGCTCGAGGTAGCCGAGCAGCGCGGTGAGGGGGTTGCGCAGCTCGTGCGAGACCGTGGCCACGAGGTCGTCGCGGCCCCGGATCGCGAGCACCTCGCTCGTGACATCCCGGGTCACGATGAGTGCGCCCGCCGGGCTGCCGTCGTCGCGGCGCAGCTGCTTCGCCGTGATGCTGAGCGCGCGCCGCTCGTCGCCGGGCGCCCCGAACCAGACGAGCTCGGCATCGAACTCCTCGCCGGCCATGGCGCGCGCCCTCGGCATCCGCTCGGGCGGGAGCGGGGTGAGACCGTCCGCGCGGTAGGCGCCGCCGCCGGGCGTCTCGTTCGCCGCGGCGGCGAGCCGCGCGTGGGCCTCGTTCGCGACGGTCTGCCGCCCGTCCGGCTCGATCCGGATCACGCCGAAGTCGACCGCCTCGAGCACCCCGCTCAGCAGCTCCTCCTGCCGGGCGGCGCGCGAGAGCGCCTGCCGCAGCGCCGTGGACTGCTGCTCGAGGAGATCGTGCTGTCCCCGGGAGCGCTCGGCCATGATGTACGAGATCGTCGCAGCGGCGGCGATCATGATCGGCAGCAGCAGGAGCGACCCGGTCGGCGGCGTCTGGGGGCGGGTGAGGGCGAGTCCCCAGTAGACGAGGCTGATGACGACCACGGAGACGGTCGTGCCGATCTTCCCGAACGCCCACGCGGCCCACATCGCCGGGAACACCCACAGCAGACCGAAGCTGCCCGACGGCGCGCCCTCGCGCAGCAGCGCGATCGCGACGATGTCGCTCGCGGGGATGATCGCCATCGCAAGCGGCGGCAGGCGATTCCAGGGCACGATGAGCGCCGCGCCCGTCGCGAGGAACGCGATCGCCCCGCCCGCGATGAGCAGCCCCAGGTTCTCGTAGGTGCGCAGGATGAGCACGACGACGAGTCCGAGGATGACGACGGCGCCGAGCAGGAACTGGTTGAGGAAGACCGTGCGGTCGCGCGCGCGATCGAGGATCTGGCTCGGCCGGCGCGTCATGCCATGACGCTAGCCCCCGCGCGGATCAGAAGTCGAAGCCCCCGCCGAAATCGCCCCCGAAGTCGAAGCCCGAGTCGAGGCCGGCGTCGCCACCGGCGTCCGCGCCGTCAGCGTAGGTCGCCTCCCCGCCGACGCCGGGGTCGTACACCGGGAGGAAGGACTGCATGATGGTCGACGCGACGACGTAGCCCGCGATCGTGCCGAGCATCGAGCTGCCGAACCCGCCGAACGCGCCGCCGCCCTGCGCGCCGAGCATGTGCTCCATGGTGCCGGGCTGGCGGAGCTCCGCGCGGGTCGCGGCGCGGGCGAGCGTCCGCGGCTCGTCGTCGGCGGGACGGTCCTCGACCATGACGGCTGCGGTCAGCTGCTCGTGCAGGATGCGCCGCTGCTCCGGCGTGAGCTTCGCGAACGCCTCGGCGTGGACGTCCTCGACGCGGTCGGGCGGCGCCGTGCGCAGCAGATAGCGGTAGCGGTCCACCGCGTACTCGTCCTCGGTCGGAGGCCGGCGCCGTGCCGACTCGCGAGGCGGATCCTGCCGTGAAACGCCGAAGAGGCTGTCCCAGAAACCCATGGGAACAGCCTCTTCGGTGTTGCTGTCAGTTGCCCGAGAGCTGCTCCCGCAGCGCGGCGAGCGCCTCGTCGTCGGCGAGCGTGCCGGTCGCGGCGTCGCTGCTCGAGTAGGAGGACGTGTCCGAGCCGCCTGCGGCGATCTGCTCGGCGGCCGCCGCGACCTGCTTCTTGTGGGACTCCCAACGCGCCTGGGCAGCCGCGTAGTCGGCCTCCCACTTCGCGCGCTGCTCCTCGAAGCCTTCCTTCCACTCGCCGGTCTCGGCGTCGAAGCCCTCGGGGTACTTGTAGTTGCCCTGCTCGTCGTACTCGGTCGGCATGCCGTAGAGCGCCGGGTCGAACTCGGTGCCCTCGGGGTCGACGCCCTCGTTCGCCTGCTTGAGCGAGAGCGAGATGCGGCGACGCTCGAGGTCGATGTCGATGACCTTGACGAAGACCTCGTCGCCGACGGACACGACCTGCTCGGCGAGCTCCACGTGCTGGCCGGAGAGCTCCGAGATGTGCACGAGGCCCTCGATGCCGTCCGCGACGCGCACGAACGCGCCGAACGGGACGAGCTTGGTGACCTTGCCCGGTGCGACCTGACCGATCGCGTGCGTCCGGGCGAAGACCTGCCACGGGTCCTCCTGCGTCGCCTTGAGCGAAAGCGAGACCCGCTCGCGGTCGAGCTCGACGGAGAGCACCTCGACGGTGACCTCCTGGCCGACCTCGACGACCTCCGACGCGTGCTCGATGTGCTTCCAGGACAGCTCGGAGACGTGCACGAGGCCGTCGACGCCGCCGAGGTCGACGAAGGCGCCGAAGTTGACGATCGAGGAGATGACGCCCTTGCGGACCTGGCCGGGCTTGAGGTTCGCGAGGAACGTCGAACGCGACTCGGACTGCGTCTGCTCGAGCAGCGCGCGGCGGCTCAGGACGACGTTGTTGCGGTTCTTGTCGAGCTCGAGGATCTTCGCCTCGATCTCCTGCTCGAGGTACGGCGTGAGGTCGCGGACCCGGCGCAGCTCGATGAGCGAGGCGGGGAGGAAGCCGCGGAGGCCGATGTCGACGATGAGGCCGCCCTTGACGACCTCGATGACCTTGCCGGTCACGACGCCGTCGGCTTCCTTGATCTTCTCCACGTCGCCCCACGCGCGCTCGTACTGCGCGCGCTTCTTCGACAGGATGAGGCGGCCTTCCTTGTCCTCCTTCTGGAGAACGAGCGCCTCGACGGAGTCGCCGACCTTGACGACCTCGCTCGGGTCGACGTCGTGCTTGATGGAGAGTTCGCGGGAGGGGATGACACCCTCGGTCTTGTAGCCGACGTCGAGGAGGACCTCGTCCCGGTCGATCTTGACGACGGTGCCCTCGATGAGGTCGCCGTCGTTGAAGAACTTGAGCGTCTGCTCGACTGCGGCGAGGAAGTCCTCTGCAGAGCCGATGTCGTTGATCGCGATCTGCTTGGGAGCCGCAGGAGTGGTGATGGTCATTGAGTGTGTGTGCTTTCGGGGGACATAATCAGGCCTCGGCTTCGAATGCCGATGAACGCCGAGGCGGGCGAATGGAGACGTGCCGCGGGAAACGCGACATTCCAGAGTAGCGCTTCCCGCGGCACAGGACCAATCTCGATCAGCCCATGGGCACCGCGTCCGTCGCGGCCGCCGCGGCCCGGCTGCGCCAGAGCGCGTACGCGCCGAGCCCGATGAACGCCGTGCCGAGGAGCGCGATGAGCCCGAGGGCGAACCCGGTGAACGCGAGCTCGCCGCTCGCGGCGAACGCCGGGTCGGGCTCGTCGCCGCCGCCCGTGCCGCCGCCGGCCGCGTTCGGACCGACCGTCGCATTCGCCAGGTCGATCGTCGCGAGCTCGCCGTCGAGGACGGCGACGCGCAGTGCGGTCTGGGTGAACGAGCCGTCGGATCCCGTCGACTGCACGTTCGTCCGCAGCGAGACGAGGTCCCCGATACCGGCGATCTCGGCGACGTCGCCCGTCGCGTTCTCGCCGAGCGGTGGCGTGCTGCCGGACTCCGGCAGTGCCGCGCCGAGCGCGTCCGCGAGACCGTCGACGATGACCGATGCGTCGAGCGCGACGGGCGCGCCGAGCAGACTCGCACTCGCGCTCGCCTCCGCGACCTCGCCGCCGCGCAGCCCGTCGAGGGTCGCCGTGACGAGGACGTCGGCACTCGTCTCAAGCGTCGAGAACGCCGGCTGCGTGACGGTCGAGACCTCGGCGACGACGCGGGTGGTCAGCTGGGGCAGATCACCGAGCAGCCCTCCGAGGAGGTCGGTGGACCCCACGCCGACGAGCAGGTCCGCGAGCACCGTGCCCGAGAGCGACGGCACGAGGCTCGTGACCTCACCGGTCGCGGGGTCGAGGATCCCGAGCACGTCGCCGGTCAGCGCGTCGAGCACCTGGGTGACCGGCGTCGTGATCGTCCGCACGATCTCGCCGGTCTGGATGTCGTCGAGCACGCTCGCGTGGGCGCTCACGATGATCCGCGCGTCCGCGATCGCGTCGATCAGCCCGAGCTCGACCTCGCCGAGGTAGCCGCGCAGCAGCCGCTGGGCGCCGGTCACGATGTCGTCGACGACGCCGTCGCGGATCAGCTCCGTACCCGGCTCGTGGGCGTTCAGCCCAGGTCCGTCGGGCAGTGCGGCGAGGTCGACCGAGAGGGTGCCCGACGCGAGGTCGATCGTCAGGGCGTCGTCGCGCAGGACGGTGCGGCCGAGCGCCGCGAGCACCCCGGAGAGGTCGGCCTCCACGCGCACCTCCGCCTCGGCGAGGCCGCCCAGGCCCACGGAGGCGAGCACGCGGTCGAGCGCCCCGGCGAGCGGGCCGGAGCCCCCGCCGAGGTCGAGCAGGGAGCGCTCCACCTCGGCCGTGGCGGTCTGCGCCTCGCGATGTGCTCCCGCGAGCGCGGGGACGACGAGGACGAGGCGCGCGTCGGCGAGCGTGTAGCCGCCGCGGACGCCGTCGAGGCTCGCCTCCGCCTCCGCCGCGATGCCGGCGGCTTCCAGGCGCAGGCCCGTGATGGCCGAGGGAAGGGACGTGCCGAGCAGGCCCGTGAGATCCACGACGGCGGCCGTGCCCGAGGCCGGGCTCACGCCGATCGCGCCGTCGCTCGCGAGCAGGCCCGAAGCCGCGTAGGAGGTGCCGTCGGGTCGCGCGATCGCGTACTGTCCGATCGTCCCGGCGTCGACGCCGTCGGCATCCGTCACGGCGATGGGCCCGGGGTCGATGGTGATCGCATCGATCGCGGTCGCCGACAGCGGGTTGCGCTCCTCGGCGACGGGCGCGCTGCCGTCGTTGACGGCCGTGGCCGGCTCGAGGGCGATGACTCGGTCGAGGTCCGAGCTCAGGATGGTGCCGGCGAGGAATCGGCCCTCGGCGAAGCTCCCGCCGTCGGAGTCGGCCGCGATGGCGACCGATGGGGTCGCGATGAGGACGGTCGCGAGTCCGAGTGCGCCGAGGCCGGCCGCGGTGCCGTGATGACGAAACATGATCTGCCTCCCTGCCCGGGCCGAGGGTCGGCCCGATATCCGGAAGAGCCGCAATGGCGCGATCGATTACGCGAGTTCAGCGAAGCAGTTCGGGCGGCAGTCCGAGGTCGAGGTGCAGGAACTGGTCGGGGCCGACGCCGAGGCCCACGCTCAGGTCCCCGACGATCGGCACGTCGGCCGCGATGCGGACGTCGGCGCCCCCGCGGTCGAGCTCGATCTCCAGCTCGATCTCGGGGAGCAGCTCGGGGACCGCCGCTCGCACCTCATCGTCGACGTCGGCGACGACGGGGAGGGCAGCGCGCCCGAACGCAGCCGATGACGCCACCGCCGTGCCCGCCGGTCCGTCGACGACGGGCAGCGCCGGATCGGGTGCGATCCGCGGTGTCCAGGCGGGCGCCACGTGGGCGTCGCTCGGCTCGACCCGCTCGATCGGGCCGAGCGGGGCCGGAGGTCCCTGGACGACGACGCCGAAGCCGGCGGCCGCGGTGATCGCCGCGGCGGCGACCGCGACACCGATCGCGCTCGCCGCGACGGGTGCCGCGGGGGCCGCGAGCCAGCCGAGCGCCCCGCCCCCGCCGGCGAGCAGTGGGAGGAGGATGCGTGCGAGGTGACGGCTGACCTGTCCCACCTCGAGCGCGACGTCGCGGCAGGAGCGGCAACTTGCCAGATGCGCGTCGACGCGTGCTGCGGCGCGCTTGCGCAGCGAATCCCGGCTGTGCTCACCGATGCGTTCGAGCACCCAGCCGCACTCGCCGGTACGCAGGGTGTCGGCGACGTGCGCCTGCAACCAGGCCTTGCGAAGTCCCTCACGGGCGCGGAACGCGAGCGCCGCGGCGGCGCCGGGCCGCAGACCCAGGTGGCGGGCCAGCTCGGCGACGCCGACGCCCTCGACCTCGGTGTGCCAGAGCACCTCCTGCCAGCGGCGCGGCAGTCCGCCGAACGCCTCGCGGACGAGTCGTTCGTCGAGCGAGCCGAGCTGTGCGTCGAGCACGGCATCGTGGCGGGGGTCCTCGGGCAGCTCCTCGACGGCCAGCTCGCGCCGACGACCGCCCCAGCGGCGGGCCAGATTCCGCACGGTCGCGCAGAGGTACGGCCGGAAGCCGTCGCCGTCGGGGCCGCGACCGCCGCGCAGCGCCGCCAGGATGACGGTGTACGCCTCCGAGACGAGGTCGTCGGCGTCGATCGAACGCGATGCGAGCCGCGCCGCGCCGACCGCGGCGAGGCGGTGGCGGATCCACAGCTCCGAGTACGCCCCGGCATCGCCGTCCCGGGTCATCGCGATGAGCGCGCGGTCGGACGTTTCATCGTATCCCTGCCGGCCGGTGCCGACGCTGACGCTCGACATGTCGCGAGACTACCCCCGAATGGGGGTCATGGGAAGCCGTCTCAGCCGGCGGTGACCCGGAACGAGGAGATCACGTGCTGCACCTCGGGGTAGATCTCGGCCAGGTTGAGCAGGAGGCCGTTGCCCGACGGGGTCGCGAGCGTCAGGACGTCCGCCTCCGAGGCCTGCGGGGACTCGGCGCGGAACCAGGCGTTCGCGTCCGACTCCTGGTAGCCGAGCGCGAGCGCGGCCGCCCCGAAGGCGGCAGACTCGATCGGGGCGGTGGCGAAGGCGAAGGTCCCCGTCGCGCGATCCGCGCCGATCTCCCCCTCGAAGCCGAGGAAGCAGGTCGCCGTGATGAGGCTCAGAAGCTCCTTCGGCGCGAAGTCCGAGGGGCCCGCCTCCGCGAACGTCACACCGATGCCCTGCTCGATCGACGACGCGTTCGCCGCCTCGACGAAGCCATCGGGGCAGGCCCCGACGATCGGTGAGGTGGGGGCGGGGCCGGAACAGGCGGCGAGCGACGCGCCGAGTGCGATCGCGGCGGCCGCGCCGGCGGCACGCAGGACACGGTGGGAGAGGGACATCGGTTCAGCGTAGTGCCGAGCGCAGGGTGTCGAGGCCGACGCCCCCGAGGTCGAGCGCGGCGCGATGCCAGGCACGCAGGTCGAACGCGGCACCGTCGCGAGCCCGGGCCGCCTCGCGCAGCTCCTCCCAGATGCGCTGGCCGATCTTGTACGAGGGAGCCTGCCCCGGCCACCCCAGATAGCGGTTCACCTCGAAGCGGATGAAGGCATCGTCCATGTTCGCGTTCGCGCGCATGAACGTGAGGGCATACTCGGCGTCCCAGCTGCCGTCCCCGTCGGGCCGTGGCTTGGCGAGGTGCACCCCGATGTCGAGCACGACGCGGGCCGCGCGCATCCGCTGGCCGTCGAGCATGCCGAGCCGGTCCGCAGGGTCGTCGAGGTAGCCGAGATCCGCCATGAGCCGTTCTGCATAGAGCGCCCAGCCCTCGGCGTGGCCTGACGTGCCCGCGAGCTGGCGCCGCCACGTGTTGAGCCGCGATCGGTTGAAGACCGCCTGGCCGATCTGCAGGTGATGCCCCGGCACCCCCTCGTGGTAGACCGTCGTGAGCTCCCGCCACGTGTCGAACGTCTCGACGCCCTCCGGCACGCTCCACCACATGCGTCCGGCTCGGGAGAAGTCATCGGACGGGCTCGTGTAATAGATGCCGCCGCTCCGGGTCGGCGCGATCATGCACTCGAGTCGGCGCACCGGCTCCGGGATGTCGAAGTGCTCCCGTGCCAGCTCCTCGACCGCGCGGTCGCTCGTCGCCTGCATCCACTCGCGCAGCGCCCGCGTCCCGTGCAGCTTGCGCGACGGGTCCGACTCGAGGTGCGCGATCGCCTCGGCGACGCTCGCCCCCGGCAGAATGCGATGCGCGGTCTCGGTCTGCTCCTGGGCCATGCGCTGCAGCTCGTAGAGGCCCCACTGGTACGTCTCGTCGAGGTCCACCGAAGCGCCGAGGAACCGTCGCGAATGCAGCGAGTAGCGTTCCCGTCCCACGCCGTCGGCCTCCTGCCCGCGCGGCAGCAACTCGGCGCGCAGGAAGTCGGCGAGCCGTCCGTAGGCCGCGGCGGAGTCCGCCGCACCGCGACGCAGATCGCCGGCGAGCGACTCGGGGAGGCCGTCCGTCGGCGCCGCTCCCCCGATGAACTCGTCGAAGAATCCGCCGGCGGCCGCGAGCTCGCTCGCCTGCGCCGCCACCTCGACGATCTGGCGGCGCGCCGGCGTGAGGCCACGGCCGGCGCCGGTCCGCAGGCTCTGCTCGTAGTCGGCGAGCGCCCGGGGCAGATTGCGCAGGCGCTCCGCGATCGTCGCCCAGTCCTGCGTCGTCGCCGTCGGCATGAGATCGAGCACCTCGCGCACCTCCTGCGCGGGGCTCGCGATGACGTTCAGGTCCCGCAGGTGCTCCCCCGCTTCGTGCAGTTCGAGGCCGAGCCGCAGCTCCGACGCGAGGTCGGTGCGGGTGACGCGATCGGTGTCATCGAGCGGCTCGGCTGTCTCGAGCGCGCGGAGCGCGTTCCGGGCCGCCTCGGCCCAGCGTTCGTGCCCGTCGGGTGAGAGATCCCCGTACTCGCCGAGTCGCGGGCTCGGCGTGCCGAGCCAGACCGCGACGTCCGGGTTCAGCTCGACGAGCGTCTCGACCCAACGCTCCGCGATCTCGTCGACCGGGGTCGGGGTGCGTTCCATGGGCGTCTCGGTCATGTCGTTCCCATCGTCAGTGGCCCGCGGCGTCCCAGTCCGCGCCGACGCCGACCTGCACGTCGAGCGGCACGCTGAGCTGGGCGGCGGTCGACATGCGACTCGTGACGATGTCGCGCAGGACGTCGAGCTCGCCGGGCGCGACCTCGAAGACGAGCTCGTCGTGCACCTGCAGGAGCATGCGCGAGTCGAGGCCGCCCTTGAGGATGTCCTGGTCGATCGCGATCATCGCTCGCTTGATGATGTCCGCCGCCGTGCCCTGGATGGGCGAGTTGAGGGCCGCTCGCTCGGCGTTGTCGCGCAGCACCCGATTCGACGAGGTGAAGTCGGGGAACGGCCGTCGTCGGCCGAACAAGGTCGTCGTGAAGCCATCCACTTTCGCCTGCGCCACGACACTGCGGAGATAGTCTCGGATGCCGCCGAAGCGCTCGAAGTAGTCCTTCATGAGCGCCTGCGCCTCCGCACGGTCGATGCGCAGCTGCCGTGCCAGTCCGAACGCCGACAAGCCGTAGGCGAGACCGTACGACATGGCCTTGACCTTGACGCGCTGGTCGGCACTGACCTCGGCCGGCTCGATCCCGAAGATCCGGGCCCCGACGAAGCGGTGCAGATCCTCGCCCGAGCGGAACGCCTCGATGAGGCCCTCGTCGCCCGACAGATGCGCCATGATCCGCATCTCGATCTGCGAATAGTCCGCGGTGAGCAGGGAGTCGAAGCCGTCGCCGGGCCGGAACGCCCTGCGGATCTCCTGCCCAGTCGCCGTGCGCACCGGGATGTTCTGCAGGTTGGGGTCGTTGGAGCTCAGCCGCCCGCTCGCCGCTCCGGTCTGCTCGTAGGTCGTGTGGATGCGGCTGTCCGACCCGACCGCCGCGACGAGCGTGTCGACCATCTGCGCGAGCTTCGTGGCGTCACGGTGGCGCAGCAGCAGATCGAGGAACGGGTGCGGATTCGACTCCTGCAGGTCGGCGAGCGCCTCCGCGTCGGTCGAATAGCCGGTCTTGTTGGCCCGGGTCTTCGGCATGCCGAGCTGATCGAAGAGCACCTCCTGGAGCTGCTTCGGGCTGCCAAGGTTCACCTCGCGGCCGATCTCCGCGTACGCCTGCTGCGCGATCTCCGCGGCATCGCCCCGCAACCTCGCCGAGAGCCCTTCGAGCCTCGGCCGGTCGATCGCGACGCCCTGACGTTCCATGCGCGCGAGCACCGGGATGAGCGGGACCTCGATGTCGGCATAGACCTCGCGCGAGCGCTCGTCGAGCCGATCCACGACCGCCCGCTCGAGGCGCAGCCCGTACCAGGCCTGCGTCGCCGCATTGAGCGGCTCGTGCTCTGGCACGAGCTGATTGCGGTCCGGCTCGGAGATCTGCTCGCCGAGACCGTGCTGCACGGCCGCCGCGAGCGAGCCGCTCTTGGACCAGGGCTCCAGCAGCCAGCCGGCGATCGTCGCGTCGCCGTCGATGCCCTCCAGCGCGATGCCGTGCGCGGCGAGCGTATGCCACTGGCGCTTCGCCCCGAACAGCACCTTCGCCGCATCCGGATCGGCGAGATACGCCTCGAGCGCCGCGTAGTCGGGACGGTGCGGACCCCACGGGACCCACGCGGTGTCCTCGTCGGCCGCGATGCCCATGCCCTCGAGGACGCCGGCCTCGGCGCTGACCTGCACGGCCGCGGTCGGCCCGCCGGCCGGCGAGATGGGGCGCAGCCAGTTCGCGAGCTCCTCATCCACGAGGGTGCGCACCGGTGGCTCCGCCGGAAGCACGGCCGCACCGTCGTCCGGCTCGGTGCGGCCCTCGGCCGCCTCGACGGGCCCCGACTTCAGCACGCGGTCGAGCAGCGTGTTGAACTCGAGATGGCGGAAGACGGCGCGCAGCGCGGCCTCGTCGATCGGACCCGGCACGAGCTCGTCGAGCTCGTACTCGAGCTCGAGGTCGCGGACCAGCGCGTTGAGTCGACGGTTGCGGATCGCGTTCTCCCGCTCCGCTCGCAGGTTCTGCCCGGCGACCCCGGGGATCTCGTCCGCGTGCGCCAGGATCTCCTCGACCGTGCCCCACTGCGCGATCCACTTCGCCGCCGTCACCGGGCCGACCTTCGTGATACCGGGCAGGTTGTCGGCCTTCTCTCCGACGAGCGCGGCGAGCTCGGGGTACTGGGCGGGCCAGACCTTGTACTTCTCGTACACCGCGTCGGCGTCGTAGCGCTTGAACTCGCTGACGCCGAGCGTCGACGGGTAGAGCACCGTGACGCCGTCGCTCACGAGCTGGAAGGTATCCCGGTCCCCCGACACGACGAGCACCTCAAAGCCCGCCGCCTCACCCTTCGTCGCGAGCGTCGCGAGGATGTCGTCGGCCTCGTAGTCCTCCTTGACGAGCCACTTGATGCGCATCGCGTCGAGCGCCTCCTGGAGGAGCGGCACCTGGCCGATGAACTCCGGCGGCGTCTCGCCTCGCCCGTCCTTGTACGCCTCGTACTCACGGGTGCGGAAGCTGTAGCGCGAGATGTCGAAGGCGACCGCGACGTGCGTCGGACGCTCGTCCTTCATGAACTTGAGCAGCGACGTGATGAAGCCGTACGGGACCTCGGTGTGCTGGCCTCCGCTCGTGACGAAACGGCCCGCGGGCAGGAGCGCGAAGAACGCGCGGAACGCCAGGGAATGGCCGTCGATGATCAGGAGCGTAGGCTTCTCGGTGGCTGCCACGCAGCGAGCCTAGCCCGCGCCCCCGACACCGACGAGGACCCGATGAAGCTGCCCGACGACATCCACCCGGCCCTGCTCACCCGCCTCCAGCAGGCCGAGGGCGGCCCGCTCGTCGCCAAGATGGGCATCGAGCTCATCGAGATCTCGGCCGAGCATTCCGTCGCCCGGATGCCCGTCGAGGGCAACACGCAGACCGTCGGGATCCTGCACGGCGGCGCGCACGTCGTGCTCGGCGAGACGCTCGGCAGCCTCTCGAGCGCGATCCACGGCGGTGCCGAGCGCTTCCCCGTCGGCATCGAGATCAACGCAACCCACTCGCGTTCCATCGCGGAGGGCTGGGTCACCGGCACCTGCACCGCGCTCGTGCTCGGCCGCACCCTGTGCACGCACGAGATCGTCATGACCGACGAAGCGGGGCGCCGCCTCTCGACGGTGCGGATGACGAACTACCTCCGCGAGCTGCGCTGAGCCGCGGCCGCCCTCTCCCCCTGGCCTCGTCTGCCCCGCTCCCCCTCCCCCGTGCCGATAGTGCTTTCGGCGGCGCTAGGACTTTTCGCAGCCGATCTCTCCTATGTCCGCCGAAAGTCCTCGACGCGGTGGAGACCTTGCGCCATGACGCGGAGCACCACCGCGAGCGCGTGGCCGCCCACGACCTGCGCGTAGTCGAAGCGCAGGACGTGCTTGCCGCGGAGCTTGAGCTCCGCATCGAACGCGATGTCCGATCTGCGCTGCGCGGCCTGGTGATACTCGAGCCCGTCGAGTTGCACGACGAGGTGCTCGCCGATGACGAAATCGACCGGCCGACCGAGCAGCCGTGTCTGCTGCCGGAACCGAACGCCGACCTCGCGCAGCTGATGGCCGAAGACCGACTCGAGGACCGAATCGGACTGGTCGCTCGCGATCCGGGCAAGGCGGCGCTGCCGTGGACCGGGCCAAGCGACCCGCCTCAAGAACTCACGATCGACGAGCCGCCGCCGCAGCGCGGACTCCCACACGATGAGCGCTTCCACCTCCGGGAGGCACTGGGTGACGTGCGAGAGCATGTCGGGGATCGACTCGACGAGGTCTGAGTACCTGGTCGGCAGAATCGGCCTGGACCAGTGAAACCGGATGCCGGGGCTGGCGCCTTGAGGGCTGTTGGGTGCGACCGCCACGTGGAGCGTCTCCGGTCGATGCAGCATCGAGAGCCCGAGATGCGCCGCGGCCGACAGGCAGGCGATGCGGCCGCCTGCTGCGGCGGCCATGACGAGCACCGACGAAGCCCCCGGCGCAATGACCCACTGGCGGCCCACGGTGCGCAGCCCGCGCAGGTGGTAGGCGCTCAGGCCCGCGTCGCGCAGCTCCCGTCGGTGGGCGATGCCGCCGTGTTGCTGGATCCAGTCGCTCGCGTTCATCGGCGAATCTTCTCGCGCCGCCGGCCCCTCCACTCCCGAGCGATCTCGCAAGTGGTAGAACGCGATTCCCCGCGACCCTGTGAGGGACCCCTGCCTTAGGAGATCCGGCGGACCTAGGAGAAGCCGAGGCCCAATGGTCCTAGCGTCGCCGGAAGTCCTACGGGGGTCACGCCGGTGTCCTGCGCGCCGACGCGAAGGGGCCGGGGCTACTTCTTGGGGGCGAGCTGCTCGATGATCGTCTGCGCGACCTCGTGCATCGTGAGCCGGCGGTCCATCGACGCCTTCTGGATCCACCGGAACGCGTCGGGCTCGGACAGCCCCATCTTCTCGTTGAGCAGACCCTTCGCCCGGTCGACGAGCTTGCGCGTCTCGAAGCGCTCGGCGAGGTCGGCGACCTCCGACTCGAGCGCGATGATCTGCTGGTAGCGGGCGAGCGCGATCTCGATCGCGGGGAGCAGGTCGTTGGGTGTGAACGGCTTGACGACGTAGGCGAGCGCGCCGGCCTCCGAGGCGCGCTCGACGAGCTCCTTCTGCGAGAACGCGGTGAGCAGCACGACGGGCGCGATGTGGTTCTTGGACAGGCGCTCCGCCGCCGAGATGCCGTCGAGCTTCGGCATCTTGACGTCCATCACGACGAGGTCGGGTCGCAGCTCGGTCGCGAGCTGCACGGCCGCCTCCCCGTCGCCGGCCTCGCCGACGACGTCGAACCCGTTGTCGGTGAGGATCTCGACGATGTCCATGCGGATCAGCGATTCGTCCTCCGCGACGATGACGCGGCGGGGCACGACCGGCCCGGTGTCCTCGATGCTCACGCATTCACCCTACGGCACCAGCCCGAGCGCTGGCACTAGCCTGGACGGGCAGGCCGGTGTGGCGGAATGGCAGACGCGACCGACTCAAAATCGGTTGCCCGCGAGGGCGTGTGGGTTCGACCCCCACCACCGGCACCGCTAGAGGGACCCGAGCTTCGGCACGACCTCCTCCCCGAGGCGGGCGACCCACTCGGCGACTTTGCTGGTGGGATTGCGGACCTGCACCTGCGTGGCGCCGAGGTCGGCGAGCGGCTTCATCCGTTCGACGAACGCGATCGGGTCGGCGACGGGGTCGCCGCCGGCGAGCACAGTGATGCGGATCTCGTCGGGGTCGCGCCCGACGTCGGCGCAGTGGCCGCGCAGCACGTCGAGCTTGTGGGCGAGGACCTCGGGGTCGTCGGCGAACAGGTTCGCCTCGTCCGCGTAGCGCGCGACGAGGCGCAGCGTCTTGCGCTCGCCGCCGCCCCCGATGAGGATCGGGATCCGGCCGCGCGGCGGGGCGGGCCGGCAGATGGTCTCGGCGAGCGTCGTGAACTCGCCGGCGAAGGGCCCGTCGTCTTCGCTCCACATCTGCTGCGCGATCTCGATGAGCTCCTCGAGGCGCTGGAAGCGCTCGGCGATCGGCGGGTACGGGACGCCGAGGCCGACATGCTCGCGCTCGTACCAGGCGGCGCCGATCCCGAAGAACGAGCGCCCTCGGGAGAGCACGTCGAGCGTCGTCGCGGTCTTGACGAGCAACGCGGGCCAGCGGTAGGTGACGCCGGTGACGAGGGCCCCGAGCTTGATCCGCTTCGTCAGCCCGGCCGCAAAGCCGAGCGCCGTATAGGCCTCGAGCATGGGTTCGGTCGCGGGCGCGAATCGTTCCATCTGGAACCAGTGGTCCATGACGGTGAGCCGGTCGAGCCCGTGCTCGTCCGCGGCGATGGCGGCGGCGGCGAAGGCGTCCGGGATGGCGTCCGCGCCGCCCTCGACGCTGAAGTTCATGAAGTGCAGGCCGATCTCCATGCACGGCAGTCAAGCACTCGCGGGGTGGTGGATCAGCGCGCCTCGCGCAGAACTACGGTGCCCTGTCGAACGTCCCGAGCCCCCACCGGTCGAAATAGGCGAGCGTGACGGACGTCGCCGAGGCGCCGGTCACATCGAACGCGGCGCTCGATCTCGAGCCGGCGGGCGCTTCCTCCCCCGACACGTCGAAGGCGAATACATCGCCGTCCCACGGCGTGAGGCGGATCTCGAAGCTCCCGGTCGGCCCGAGCCGTCCGAGCAGTCCGTCGCCGTCGACCGTGATCTCGAGATCGCCGTAGTAGTCGCTCAGATACGCGCCCGCGTAGGTGGCGAGCTCCCGCGGTGCCGTCGCGTCGGCGGGGCGTGTCGCGCCGACGAGGTCGCCCTCCGGCTCGAAGTAGTGGGCGAACGCCGCCTCGTAGGCGGGTGCCCAGTCCCGCGTCTCGTGGCCGTACAGGACGACGTCGAGGAACGCCGAGACGACGGCCTCGGCGGCGCCGACGGGTGAGCCGTTGGTCAGCGCGACGATCCCGAGGCCGAGTCCCGGGAGCAGCCGGAAGTTGGTGCCGGTGCCGAGGATGAACGCGCCGGAGTGCGAGACGGTGGGCCGCCCGTTCAGCGCGGTGCCGACGTTGAACCCGTACCCGTACTCGCCGCCGCGGTCGCCAAGCGCCGAGGGCCGGCCGCTCACGATCTGTCCGGAGATCGCGGGCAGCAGGGCGTCCTCGGCGATGAGCACGTCGCCGTCGCGTTCGCCGCCCGCGAGCACGAGCTTCATCCACTCGGCCAGGTCGATGACGTTCGACGAGACGCCGCCGGCCGGGGACTCGGGGTCCGGGTCGCGCTCGTACAGCGGCGCGAAGCCGCCGTCGACGAGGGCGTTGATCGTCGCGCGGTCGGGGCGCGCGAGGTAGTCCGCGTAGCGGGCGCTCGTCGAGGTCATCCCGAGCGGCGCGAAGAGCGTCTTCTCGGCGAGAGTCTCCCAGTCCGTGCCGGCGGCGGCGGCCGTCGCCTCGCCCGCGACGGTGATGCCGAAGTTGGAGTAGTTGTAGGTGCTGCGGAAGGCGTCGAGCGGCAGCAGTCGCAGGCGCTCCAGGATCGTGGCGCGGTCGAATCCGAGCGTCTCGAGGTCGTCGCCCGCGCCGGTGTAGAGCCCGGAGCGGTGCGTCATATAGTCGGCGATGGTCGCGTGCTGCGTGACGTACGGGTCGGCGAGCGAGAAGTCCGGGAGCAGCTGGCGCACGGGCGTGTCCCACTCGAGGATCCCGTCGCTCACCGCCTTCGCGATGATGGTGCCGGTCAGCGACTTCGACACCGAGGCGACTTGGAATACGGTCGAGGCGCCGACCGGGTCGTCCGCCCCCGCGACCTTCGTCCCGTAGCCCTCGGCGAACGCGGTCTCGTCCCCGAGCACGACCGCGACCGACATCCCCGGCACGCCGCTGTGCGTCAGCACGCGCTCGATGATGGCCGGGAGCGCCGCGAGGCCCCGCTCCACGCCCGCGTCGAGACCTCCCGGGATCGCGATCGAGTCCCCGGTCGGACTGCCGTCGGCGACGTCGATCGCGAGCGTCGGACTCGGCTCGGGCACCGGTGCCGCGCAGGCGGACAGCGCGAGCAGGGCGCCGACCGTCGCGGCGACCGCGGGCGGGAGTCGCCGCCGGTCAGTCGGCATGCGCCCCGGACTCCCAGGTGCGGGGCTCGGCCTCGATCATCTCCCCCACCCGGTGCACCCGGATGTCGTTGGTCGACCCCGCGCGCCCGGGCGGCGTGCCGCTGATCACGACGACGGGCTCCCCGTGCTCGATGAGGTCGGAGGCGGTGAGGAACTCGTCGACCTGGTGCACCATGGCGTCGGTGTCGTCCACGCGCGGCACGACGTGCGACTGGATGCCCCAGATGAGCGACATGCGGCGCTCGATGACGGGATGCGGGGTGAACGCGAGCATCGGGATCCGGAAGCGCAACCTTGCCATCCGGCGGGCCGAGTCCCCCGACTCGGTGAAGACGCACACGTATCGGGCGTCGACGAAGTCGGCGACCTCGGCCGCCGCGAGCGTGATCGCGCCGCCCTGCGTGCGCGGCTTGGTGCCGAGCGGCGGGATCCGCTCGAGCCCCCGCTCCTCCGTCGAGTCGACGATGCGCGCCATCGTCTGCACGGTGATGACGGGGTACGCGCCGACGCTCGTCTCCCCCGACAGCATGACCGCGTCGGCGCCGTCCAGAATCGCGTTCGCGACGTCGCTCGTCTCGGCACGCGTCGGGACCGGGTTCTCGATCATCGACTCGAGCATCTGTGTCGCGACGATGACGGGCTTCGCCATCCGCCGCGCCTTCATGACGATGTCCTTCTGCACGAGCGGGACGACCTCGAGGGGCAGCTCGACCCCGAGGTCGCCGCGCGCGACCATGATCGCGTCGAAGGCGTCGATGATGCCGTCGATCGCCTCGACCGCCTGCGGCTTCTCGATCTTCGCGATGACGGGGACGCGGACGCCCTCCTCGGCCATGATCTCGTGCACGCGGGTGACGTCGGCGGCGTCGCGGACGAACGACAGCGCGATGAAGTCGGCGCCGAGCTTCAAGCCCCAGCGCAGGTCGGCTTCGTCCTTCTCCGAGAGCGCCGGCACGTTGACGGCGACGCCGGGCAGGTTGATGCCCTTGTTGTTGGAGACGAAGCCGCCGACGACGACGCGGGTGACGACCCGCACGCCATCCGTCGAGACGACCTGGACCTTGACCTTCCCGTCATCGATGAGCAGGAAGTCCCCGGGCGACACGTCCTGCGGCAGGCCCTTGAACGTCGTGCCGACGAGCTCCTTGGTGCCTTCCACGTCTTCGGTCGTGATGGTGAACGTGTCGCCGATTGCGAGCTCGTGCGGCCCGGCGGCAAACTTGCCGAGGCGGATCTTGGGTCCCTGGAGGTCGATGAGGACGCCGATGTTGCGCCCGACGTCGGCCGCCGCCCGGCGGAGGTTGCGGTACACCTCCTCGTGCACCGCGTAGGTGCCGTGGCTCAGGTTCATCCGGGCGACGTCGACACCGGCCTCGAGGATCGCCCGGATGTTGTCATAGCTGCTCGTGGCCGGCCCGAGGGTGGCCACGATCTTGGCTCGACGCATGATTCTCCGCTCAGTGGTGGTGGGAGCCTCTCGGCCTCGCTGGTCAGACGGCGATGGCGCGCTCCGAGGCACGCACGGGCGACGGGAGCTCCGTCTCGCCCTCGAGGAACCGGTCGATCGCGGCCGCCGCCGCGCGGCCCTCCGCGATCGCCCAGACGATGAGGGACTGGCCTCGACCCGCGTCGCCCGCGACGAAGACGCCGGACGAGCTCGTCTCGTAGTCGTCGTCGCGCTCGATCGTGCCGCGCTGGGCGACGGGCAGTGGGAACTGCGCCTCGATCGCCTGCGTCTCGGGACCGGTGAAGCCCATCGCGATGAGCACGAGATCGGCGGGGATCTCCCGCTCGGTCCCGGACTTGGGGATGCGGCGCCCGTCGACGTACTCGGTCTCGGCGACGCGCAGCGCGACGACCTCGCCTGCCGCGTTGCCGATGAACTCGACGGTCGAGGCGAGGTAGACCCGCTCGCCGCCCTCCTCGTGCGCACTCGAGATCTCGAACACGTGCGGGGTCATGGGCCACGGCTCGCTGCGCGGCCGCTCCGAGGGCGGCTGCTTGCCGATCGCGAGGTTGGTGACCGACAGCGCCCCCTGACGGTGCGCCGTGCCGATGCAGTCGGCGCCGGTGTCGCCGCCTCCGATGACGATGACGTGCTTGCCGTCCGCCGTGATCTGGCCGGGCACCTGGTCGCCGGCGACGGCGCGGTTGGACTCCACGAGGTAGTCCATCGCGAAGTGGACGCCGAGCAGGTCGCGTCCCGGGATCGGCAGATCGCGCGGGATCGTCGCACCCGTGGCGACGAGTACCGCGTCGTAGCGCTCGCGCAGCTCCGCCCAGGTGATGTCGACGCCGATCTCGACGCCGGCGCGGAACCGGGTGCCCTCCGCCTGCATCTGGCCGAGGCGCAGCTCGAGGTGGCGCTTCTCCATCTTGAAGTCGGGGATACCGTAGCGCAGCAGGCCGCCGAGCCGGTCGTCGCGCTCGTAGACGGCGACGGTGTGGCCGGCTCGGGTGAGCTGCTGGGCGGCGGCGAGGCCCGCCGGTCCGGATCCGACGACGGCGACGGTCTTGCCGGTGAGGCGCTGCGGCGGGTGCGGCTGCACCCACCCGTTCTGCCACGCCTGCTCGATGATGTTCGCCTCGACCTGCTTGATCGTCACGGCAGGCTGGTTGATGCCGAGCACGCACGCGGATTCGCAGGGCGCCGGGCACAGGATGCCGGTGAACTCGGGGAAGTTGTTCGTCAGGTGCAGCCGCTCGATCGCCTGCATGCCCTCGCCCCGCCACGTGAGGTCGTTCCATTCGGGGATGAGGTTGCCGAGCGGGCAGCCCTGGTGGCAGAACGCGACGCCGCAGTCCATGCAGCGCCCGGCCTGTCGCCGGATGACGGTCTGGTCGGCGGCCTCGTAGACCTCGCGCCAGTCCATGAGACGCACCGGCACGGGCCGGCGCGGGGTCAGCTCGCGTTCACGGGTCTTGAGGAAGCCCTTCGGGTCAGCCACCGGTCACCTCCATGATTCGGCTCCATGCGATCTCGCCGTCCGGGTCGAGACCTTCGTCGATCGCCTGCTGCCTCGTCTGCAGGACTGCGGCGTAGTCGCGCGGCAGCACCTTGACGAAGCGTTCGACGGTCGCATCCCAGTCGTCGAGCAGGCGCTGCGCGAGCACGGAGTCCGTCTCGTCGCGGTGGCGCTCGATGACGTCGCGCAGGATCTCCGCGTCGGCGCCGCTGAGCTGCAGCAGCTCGAGCTCGCCGGAGACGAGCGAGTCCTGGTTCACGCGCTCGCGCTTGAGCCCGTTGACGTAGGCGATGCCGCCGGACATGCCGGCGCCGAGGTTGCGCCCGACGCCGCCGAGGATCACCGCGAGGCCGCCCGTCATGTATTCGAGCGCGTGGTCGCCGACGCCCTCCACGACCGCGGTCGCGCCGGAGTTGCGCACGAGGAAGCGCTCGCCAACGAGGCCGCGGATGAACATGCTCCCGCTCGTCGCGCCGTAGCCGATGACGTTGCCGGCGATGACGTTCTTCTCCGCGGGGTAGACGCTGAGGCGGTCCGGGCGGATGACGATCTCGCCGCCGGAGAGGCCCTTGCCGACGTAGTCGTTCGCGTCGCCTTCGAGTCGCAGCGCGATGCCGGACGGGAGGAAGGCGCCGAGCGACTGCCCCGCGACGCCGCGCAGGTTGACGGTGATCGTCCCGGCCGGCAGCCCGTGCTCGCCGTGACGGACCGTGACCTCGTGGCCGAGCATGGTGCCGACGGCGCGCTCCGTGTTCTGGATGGGCAGGTCGATCGTGACCGGCTCGCGACGCTCGAGGGCGGGGCCGGCGAGGTGCAGCAGGCGCACGTCGAAGTGCTCGTCGATCTCGTGGTCCTGCGCGGTGCGGTTGCGCCGCGGCTCCGCGAGGTCGAATCGACCGCCTGCGAAGACGGGCTCGAGGTCGAGCCCGTCGGCCTTCCAGTGCTCGATCGCGCGGTCGACGTCGAGCAGGTCGGCGCGGCCGATGATCTCGTCGAGGTTGCGCACGCCGAGCTCCGCGAGGAGCTCGCGGACCTCCTGCGCGAGGTACTCGAAGAACGTCTCGACGAACTCGGGCTTGCCCGTGTAGCGGGCGCGCAGCTCCGGGTTCTGCGTCGCGACGCCGACGGGGCAGGTGTCGAGGTGGCAGACCCGCATGAGGATGCAGCCGGAGACGACGAGCGGCGCGGTCGCGAAGCCGTACTCCTCCGCGCCGAGCAGCGCCGCGATGAGCACGTCGCGCCCCGTCTTCATCTGGCCGTCGACCTGGACGACGACGCGGTCGCGCATGCCGTTGAGCATGAGTGTCTGCTGCGCCTCGGCGAGCCCGATCTCCCACGGCGTCCCCGCGTGCTTGAGCGAGTTGAGCGGAGAGGCGCCCGTGCCGCCGTCGTGGCCCGAGACGAGGATGACGTCGGCCTTGGCCTTCGCGACCCCGGCCGCGACCGCGCCGATGCCGGACTGGCTCACCAGCTTGACGTGGACGCGCGCGGACGGGTTCGCCCGCTTCACGTCGAAGATCAACTGCTTGAGGTCTTCGATCGAGTAGATGTCGTGGTGCGGCGGCGGCGAGATGAGCCCGACGCCGGCAGTGCCGTGCCGTGTGCGGGCGACCCACGGGTACACCTTGCTCGCCGGCAGCTGGCCGCCCTCGCCGGGCTTCGCGCCCTGGGCCATCTTGATCTGGATGTCGGTCGCGTGCGTCAGATACATCGAGGTGACGCCGAAGCGGCCCGAGGCGACCTGCTTGATCGCGCTGCGGCGCTGCGGGTCGAGCAGGCGATCGACGTCCTCGCCGCCTTCGCCCGTGTTGGAGCGCCCGCCGAGGCGATTCATGGCGACGGCGAGCGTCTCGTGCGCCTCCCGGGAGATCGAGCCGTAGCTCATGGCGCCCGTGTTGAAGCGCTTGACGATCTCGGAGATCGGCTCGACCTCGTCGATCGGGACGGGTGGCCGCTCGCCCGTGCGGATCTTGAACAGTCCGCGCAGCGTCATGAGGCGCTCCGCCTGCTCGTCCACGAGCTTCGTGTAGTCCCGGAAGATGTCGTAGCGGCGCTCCCGCGTCGCGTGCTGCAGCCGGAAGACGGTGTCCGGGTTGAAGAGGTGCGGGGGGCCGCTGCGGCGCCACTGGTACTCGCCGCCGTTTTCGAGGCGCTCGTGGGCGAGCGTCGCCGCCTCGCGCGGGTACGCGCGCTCGTGGCGGTCCGCGTTCTCCTTCGCGATGACCTCGATGCCGACGCCGCCGAGGATCGAGCGAGTGCCCGTGAAGTACTCGTCGACGAGTTCCTGCGAGAGTCCGACGGCCTCGAAGCACTGCGCGCCCGCGTAGGACGAGACGGTTGAGATGCCCATCTTGGACATGATCTTCAGGACGCCCTTGCCGAGCGCCTTGATGAGGTTCGCGACCGCCTTCTCCGGGGAGATACCGTCGATCATGCCGCGTCGGACGAGGTCCTCGGCGGTCTCCATCGCGAGGTACGGGTTGACGGCGGACGCGCCGTAGCCGATGAGGAGCGCCACGTGGTGCACCTCGCGGACGTCCCCCGCCTCGACGATGAGCCCGGTGCGCATGCGCGTGCCCGAGCGGATCAGGTGGTGGTGGACCGCGGAGAGCATGAGGAGCGACGGGATCGGCGCGTAGTCCTTGTCCGAGTCGCGATCCGACAGCACGATGAACTCGGCACCGCGTTCGATCGCCGCGTCGGCCTCCGCGCACATCTCGCGCAGCCGCTTGGCGACCTCCTTGCCGCCCTCGAGCACGTCGTAGAGGCCCTTGATCGTGACCGAGCGGATCCCCGCGCGACCGTCGATGTGCTGGATCTTCGCGAGCTCGTCGTTGTCGATGACGGGGAACGTCAGGGAGACCTGTCGTGCGTGCTCCGGGCTCTCGCTCAGCAGGTTGCGCTCGGGGCCGAGTCCCGCCCGCATCGAGGTGACGACCTCTTCGCGGATGGAGTCGAGCGGCGGGTTCGTGACCTGGGCGAACTGCTGCGTGAAGTAGTCGAAGAGCGTCCGGGGTCGGTCGGAGAGCACCGCGATCGGCGTGTCGGAGCCCATCGCGCCGATGGGCTCGGCGCCGTTCCTCGCCATCGGGGTGATGAGGATGCGCACCTCTTCCTCCGTGTAGCCGAAGGTGCGCTGGCGCCGCGCGACCGATAGGGGTGTGTGCACGATGTGCTCGCGCTCGGGCAGGTCGGCGAGCGCGATCCGCTCGCTCGCGAGCCACTCCTCGTACGGCGCCGCGTGCGCGAGCTCGGACTTGATCTCGTCGTCCTCGATGATCCGGCCCGCGGCCGTGTCGACGAGGAACATCCGACCGGGTCGCAGCCGGCCCTTGCGCACGACCTTCGACGGGTCGATCGCGTGCACGCCGATCTCGCTCGCGAGCACGACGAGTCCCTCGTCGGTGACGAGGTAGCGGCTCGGACGCAATCCGTTTCGGTCGAGCGTGCCGCCGACGAGCGTGCCGTCGGTGAAGACGAGCGCGGCGGGGCCGTCCCACGGCTCCATGAGCATCGAGTGGTACTCGTAGAACGCGCGCCTGGCCGGGTCGACGTCGGTGCGGTTCTCGTATGCCTCGGGGACGCACATCATCATCGCGTGCGGCAGCGAGCGCCCCGCGAGCACGAGCAGTTCGATGACCTCGTCGAGGCTCGCGGAGTCGGATGCGCCCGCCGCGTTGATCGGGTAGAGCTGCGTGAGGTCGCCGAGGACCTCGGAGCTCAGCTGGGACTGCCGTGCACGCATCCAGTTGCGATTGCCCTGCACGGTGTTGATCTCGCCGTTGTGCGCGAGCATCCGGAAGGGCTGGGCGAGTGGCCACGACGGGAACGTGTTCGTCGAGTAGCGCGAGTGCACGAGCGCGAGCTTCGACGCGAATCGCTCGTCCGACAGGTCCGGGTAGAAGGGCTCGAGTTGGAGCGTCGTGACCATGCCCTTGTAGACGAGGGTGCGAGACGACAACGAGGGGAAGTACACCTCGTGGCCGTGCTCCGCGCGCTTGCGCAGCCGGAAGGCCTGGCGCTCGAGTTCGATCCCGCTCGCGGTCGCGCCGCGGTCGCCCGGGCGGATCGAGGCGACGAAGAGCTGCTCGAACGCGGGCATCGCCTCGCGGGCCAGCTTGCCGAGCGAGTCGGGCGCCGTCGGGACCTCGCGCCAGCCGAGCACGCGGAGATCCTCCTCCTCGGCGATCCGCGCGATCCCGGCCTTGACCGCATCGCGCTGCGTTGCATCGGTGGGCAGGAACGCCATGCCGACGGCGTAGCGACCGCTCTGCGGCAGCTCGAAGTCCGTGACCTCGCGCAGGAACGCGTCGGGGATCTGCGTGATGATGCCGGCGCCATCGCCGGTGCCCGCGTCGGAACCGATCGCGCCGCGGTGCTCGAGGTGGCGCAGGGCGTCGAGCGCCGTCTCGATGATGTCGTGGCCGGCGGTGCCACGGAGGGTCGCGACCATGGCCAGGCCGCAGGCGTCCTTCTCGAAACGCGGGTCGTAGAGACCCGCTGAATCGGGCACGACGGTAAACCGCCGGAAGGGAGATGCAACTACGGGGTCCATGGAAACCGTCCTCACGAGTGTGGCTGGGAGGTGGGGCGGCGCTGACCCACGGAAGGTGTGGTGGACGCCCTCAAGCCGCGAATCCGCCCCCGCTTGTGGCGAGTCGTCCTGTCCTGACCTGTCTACTTCGCGGTGGTGGGCGCGAAGTCGGCATCCGTATACGTGTCGTCGGAGTCTACCGCAGCCCGTTTCGGGGTCCATTCACGACCCGCGAGATACGGACTCGGCTCCCGGCCCGGGTGCCGCGCGGACTGCACGACCCAGATCGCCAGGCCGATCGCGATCGCGAGAATCGCGCCCCAGTCGTTGATCCGCAGGCCGAGCAGGATCTCGCTCGGGTCGAGCCGGATGGCTTCGAGCCAGGCGCGCCCGATCCCGTACCAGATGAGGTAGAGGGCGAAGACCTTGCCCCACTGGAGCTGGAAGCGCGTGCCGAGGAAGAGCAGGAGCGCCGCGCCGACGACGTTCCAGATCATCTCGTAGAGGAACGTCGGGTGGAAGAGCGTGCCCTCCGGGAGTCCGACGGGGAACGCCGGGTTCGAGGAGGCGATCTCCAGCCCCCAGGGCAGCGTCGTCGGGAGGCCGAAGATCTCGTGGTTGAACCAGTTGCCGATCCGGCCGAAGGCCTGCGCGAGCAGGAGCCCGGGCGCGATCGCGTCGACGACCGTGAGGAAGCGCAGGCCCGCGATCCGCGATCCGATCCAGACACCGAGCACGCCGAAGACGATCGACCCGAAGATCGCACCCCCGCCGTCCCAGATCCGGATCACGGCCCACGGATCGGCGCCCGGGTAGAAGAAGTCGGTCGGGTGCGTGAGGACGTGCCAGACGCGGGCGCCGATGATGCCGAGCGGCACGGCCCAGATCACGACGTCGATGATCGCCCACGGCTCGACCCCGCGTCGGCGAAGACGGACCTCGGTGAGCCACACCGCGACGACGATGCCGACGAGGATGCACAGGGCGTACATGTGGATGTTGATGACCGTGCCGGTGCCGAGGAACGGCAGCCACTGCCCGATGGGGAGGCTGATCGGGACCTGCCACTCCGGAGGGGGGCTCGGGATACTGGCAGGGACGATGCTCAGCGGGACCACCGGGCGAGTCTAGCGGGGCCTCGAACTCTCTAAGCTGACGTCATGACCGCTTCGCATCCCCCGTATCCGCCGCAGGGCTACCCCGGCATGACGCCCGTGCCCCGGGCGCCCGAGGGCACGACGACCGGCACCGTGTGGATCTGGCTGATCGTCGTACTGCCGCTCGTGCAGATGCTCGCCTCCATCCCGCTGCTCGTGGGCATCGGCGAGATGTACACGAAGCTCTTCGGCACGCTCGACTTCAGCGACAGCGCCTCGTCGAACGAGGTCATGCAGGGCATGCTCTCCTCCTACATCGGGCTCTTCGGCCCAGTGCTGTGGGTCACGCTGCTGAGCTACCTGCTGAGCGGCGTCGGCGTGCTGCTCGGCTGGCTCGACTGGCGAGAGCTGCGCGGCCGCGGCGTGCCGAAGCCGTTCCACTGGGCGTGGGGCTTCTTCGCCTTCACCGGCGCCGGCACGCTCGTCTACCTCATCGGTCGTACCGTCGTCGCGCGGCGGCGCACCGGCACCGGCCTCGCGCCGCTGTGGGCCGGCATCGTCGTGTACATCGTGCTCATGGTCGCGACGTTCGCCTGGACGATCGCCCTCGTCGCGAGTGCGCTGAGCGCCGTCAAGCTCCACTGAGCTCGGCGGCGACCCGGGCGGCGCCGGCTGCGCCGTCCCGGGCGATCGCGCGCACGATCGCGGAGCCGACGATCGCGCCATCCGCGTACTCCCACACCTCGGCGACCTGTGCCGCGGTCGAGATCCCGATACCGACGTACACGCGCTCGGCGCCCGCTGCGCGGATGCGCGGCACGAGGGCGCGGGCCTTCGCGTCGAGGTCGTCGCGGGTGCCCGTCACGCCCATCGTGCTCACCGCGTAGACCCAGCCGCGGCTCGCCTCCGCGATCAGCTGCAGCCGCTGCGGCGTCGACGTCGGCGCGGCGAGGAAGACCCGGTCGAGGCCCGTGCGCTCGCTTGCCGCGATCCACTCCCCCGCGGCGTCCGGGGTGATGTCCGGCGTGATGAGTCCAGTCCCGCCCGAGGCGGCGAGGTCGTCGGCGAGGCGGTCGACCCCGTACTGGACGACGGGGTTCCAGTACGTCATGACGTAGACGGGTGCGGCGGAGTGTTCGCGGAGCGCCCGCACGGCCTCGAAGACGTGCGGGAGTCGGAACCCGGCGTCCAGCGCTGCGTTCGCCGCCTCCTGGATGACCGGGCCGTCCATGACGGGATCGGAGTACGGGACGCCGAACTCGATCGCCGTGACGCCGTTGTCGAGCAGGGCGAGCGCGGCATCGACGCTGCCGCGCAGGTCGGGGAAGCCGACCGGGAGATAGCCGACGAGCTCGTTCATCCGACGGCCCCCTCATCGAAGAGCTCGAACCATTGGCCGGCGGTCGTCATGTCCTTGTCGCCGCGCCCCGACAGGTTCACGAGGATGATCGCGTCCGGGCCGAGCTCCTGGCCGACCCGGATGGCGCCTGCGAGCGCGTGCGCGGACTCGATCGCGGGGATGATGCCCTCGGTGCGGGACAACAGGCGCAGGGCCTCCATCGCCTCGGCATCGGTCGCCGGCAGGTACTCGGCGCGGCCGATGTCGGCGAGCCACGCGTGCTCCGGCCCGACGCCCGGATAGTCGAGGCCCGCGCTGATCGAATGCGACTCGACCGTCTGCCCGTCCTCGTCCTGGAGCACGTAGGTCCGGGCGCCGTGCAGCACACCGGGCCGGCCGCGTTCGATCGAAGCCGCATGCTTGGGGGTGTCGACGCCGTCGCCGGCCGCCTCGTAGCCGATGAGTCGGACGCCGGGATCGTCGAGGAACGCGTCGAAGATGCCGATCGCGTTCGATCCGCCGCCGACGCACGCCGCGACGACGTCGGGCAGGCGACCCGTGAGCTGCAGCACCTGCTCGCGCGCCTCCTCGCCGATGATCTTCTGGAAGTCGCGGACCATCGCCGGGAAGGGGTGCGGTCCCGCGGCGGTGCCGAAGATGTAGTTGGTCGTGTCGACGCTCGCGACCCAGTCGCGGTACGCCTCGTTGATCGCGTCCTTGAGCGTGCGGCTGCCCGTCGTCACGGGGACCACCTCGGCGCCGAGGAGTCGCATGCGCGCGACGTTGAGCGCCTGGCGCTGCGTGTCGACCTCGCCCATGTAGATCGTGCATTCGAAGCCGAAGAGCGCCGCCGCGGTCGCGGTCGCGACACCGTGCTGGCCCGCGCCCGTCTCCGCGATCACCCGCGTCTTGCCGAGCCGCTTCGTCAGCAGCGCCTGGCCCAGCACGTTGTTGATCTTGTGGGAGCCCGTGTGGTTGAGGTCCTCGCGCTTGAGGATGATGCGGGCGCCACCCGCGTGCTGCGCGAATCGCGGCACCTCGGTGATGATCGACGGCCGACCGGTGTAGTGCTCGTGCAGCTGCGCGAGCTCCGCCTGCGCCGCCGGGTCGACACGCATCGCCTCGTAGCCCTCAGTCAGCTCGTCGATCGCCGCGATGAGCGACTCGGGCATGTAGCGCCCGCCGTACTCGCCGAAGAACGGCCCCCGCTCGTCCCTGAGTCCCATCTCACGCCTCCATGAAGGATCTGACCGCGCCGGCGGGGTCGCCGCCCGTGACGAGCGCCTCGCCGACGAGGACGGCGTCGGCGCCGGCGGCCCGGTAGAACGCGACGTCGTCCGCGGTCCTGACCGCCGACTCGGCGACGCGGATCGCATCGGGCGGGAATGCGTCGGCGAGCCGGCCGAACAGCTCGCGGTCGAGCTCGAACGTGCGCAGGTCCCGCGCGTTGACGCCGACGAGAGCCGCCCCGATGTCGGCGGCGCGCTCGAGCTCATCGGCGTCGTGCGCCTCCACGAGCGGCGTCATGCCGAGCTCGCGGATGAAGTCGTGGAGTCGTGCGAGCGTCGGCTGGTCGAGCGCGGCGACGATGAGCAGCACGAGGTCCGCCCCCGCGGCGCGCGCCTCGAGCACCTGATACTCGTTGCCGATGAAGTCCTTGCGCAGTAGCGGCACCTCGACCGCGTCGCGCACCGCACGCAGGTCGTCGAGCGAGCCGCCGAAGCGCCGTGACTCGGTCAGCACGCTGATCGCGCTCGCGCCCCCGTCCGCATACTCGCGCGCGAGCACCGCGGGGTCCGGGATCGAGGCGAGGGAGCCGCGCGAAGGGCTCGCGCGCTTGATCTCCGCGATGACGTGCACCTGCTCGCGCGCCGCGAGTGCCGCGAGCGCATCGTGCGCGGGGGCGGCGTCGGTCGCGAGCGACTCGATGGCGCGCAGGGGGACGCGGTTCGCGCGCTCCGTGGCATCCTCGATCGCCCCGGCGAGGAGTCCCGCCAGCAGGCCTTCGGTCATGGTCTCAGTGCTTCGGCTTGACCTTGGCGCCGCCGACACCGTAGCCGGCCGCCTTCATGACCCAGCCGACGATCGCCCCCACGAGGATCAGCGCGGCGGAGGCCCACACGAGCCACTGGGTGCCGAGGCCCTCGGCCGCGAACCAGAACGCGAACGTCCCGATGACGAACGCGATCAGCATGATCGTCACGGCGGTCCAAGCGGCCGGCGAGTTGCCGTGACCCGGGTCGTTTGCTTCGTCGGTCATGCAAGCGATCCTAGTCGTTCGTCGGGTCCTCGCCCGCGCTCAGCGCGTCCCAGGTGTCGCGCGGGTCGTCGGCGCCGTCGCGCTGCCGGACGCGGCGACGCTTCGCGGCGGCCCACAGGTACCAGGCGAGGAAGGCGGCGACGACGATCGGCGCCGCGATGACGAACCAGAGGTCCATGCGCCGAAGCCTACGCGCGGCCGCGGCGCAGGGCGTTCGCGATCGCGATCGCGCGCAGCGGTGCCGCCGACTTGTTGACGGTCTCCTGGTGCTCCGTCGCGGGGTCGGAGTCGGCGACGAGACCGGCGCCGGCCTGCACCGTCGCAACCCCATCACGGATTACCGCGGTCCGGATCGCGATCGCGAGGTCCGCGTCCCCCGCGAGATCGAAGTATCCGACGACGCCGCCGTACACGCCGCGCGCGGTCGGCTCGAGCTCGTCGATGATCTCCAGCGCGCGCGGCTTCGGGGCGCCGCTCAGCGTGCCCGCGGGGAAGGTCGCGCGGAAGACGTCGATGGGCGTCGCGTCGTCGCGCATCGTGCCCTCGACCGTGCTCACGATGTGCATGATGTGGCTGAAGCGCTCGACGACCATGAACTCCGTCACCTCGACACTGCCCGGCACCGCCTGCTTCGACACGTCGTTGCGGGCCAGGTCCACGAGCATGAGGTGCTCGGCGCGCTCCTTCGGATCCGCGAGCAGCTCCTCGCCGAGCGCGGCGTCCGCCTCCGGCGACTCGCCACGAGGTCGCGAGCCCGCGATCGGATGCATCGTGATGTGGCCGTCGGCGACCTTGACGAGCGCCTCGGGGCTCGAGCCGACGATCGCGTACGGCGAGCCCGACGTGTCGGCGAGCGACAGGAGATACATGTACGGCGACGGGTTCAGCGCGCGCAGCACCCGGTAGACGTCGAGCGGATCGGCCTCGCACTCGGCGTCGAAGCGCTGCGAGATGACGACCTGGAACACGTCGCCGTCACGCACGAACTCCTTCGAGCGCACGACCGCCGCTTCGTAGTCGGCCCGCGAGCCGCGCGGGCGCGCCGCCGGCGGCGTCGCGAGATCGATCGTCGCGACGTCCGGCGTGCTCGGTCGCGCGAGGTCCGTCTCGAGCCCGTCCAGGCGTGACTGGGCGTCGGCCCAGAGCGTGTCGGGGTCGACCTCGTCCCCGTCCGCGAGCACGCTCGCGATGAGCGTGACCGTGCCGTAACGATGGTCGAGCACGAGCAGTTCGCTCACGAAGACGAAGGCCTGCCCCGGCACCGGGTTCTCCACCGGCGGGCGATTCGGGAGATGCTCCAGCTGGCGCACGGCGTCCCAGCCGATGAACCCGACGAGACCGCCGGTGAGCGGCGGATGACCCTCGACACGCGGCGTCGACCACCGGCGATAGAGGGCGTCGAGCGCCGCGAGCGGCTCGAGGCCCACCGCATCGCCGAGCGCTCGCTCCGCCGACAGTGCGCCGGGGACCCAGACGCTCGCGTTCTGCTCCTGCGTCAGCACACCGAATCCGCCGACGCCGACGAAGGACCAGCGCGACCAGATCCCGCCCTGCTCCGCCGACTCGAGGAGGAAGGTACCCGGGCGGCCGCCCGCGAGCTTGCGGTAGATGCCGACCGGCGTCTCGGCGTCCGCGAAACGCTCGCGGAGCACCGGGATGACTCGATGCCCCGCCGCGAGGGCGGTATCGAAATCGGCGCGAGAGGTCGTCGGCATGGGACTATCCTTGCGGCTCGCGGCCGAGCACGGGATCGAGCGGGTCGACCTCGAAGCACGAGCGAGCGCCCGTGTGGCAGGCGGGGCCCACCTGCTCGACCGTCACGAGGATCGTGTCGCCGTCGCAGTCGAGTGCCGCGCCGCGCACGTACTGCACGTGTCCGCTCGTGTCGCCCTTGCGCCAGTACTCCTGGCGGCTGCGGCTCCAGTACGTCACGCGCCCCTCGGTCAGCGTGCGGCGCACGGCCTCGCGATCCATGTAGCCCAGCATGAGCACCTCGCCCGTGCCCTCGGCCTGAATGATCGCGGGGAGCAGGCCGTCGTCCTTGAACACGGCGCGCTCCAGGACCGCCTCGATGTCCTCGCTCATGCGGATGCCTCCCTGCGCACGATCGCGCCGGCCGTGGCGAGCTCGGCCTTGACCTCGCCGATCGTCAGAATGCCGTCGTGGAAGACGCTCGCCGCGAGCACCGCATCGGCACCGGCGGCGATCGCGGGCGGGAAGTGCTGCACCGCGCCCGCTCCCCCGCTCGCAATGATCGGCACCCGGCTGATGGCACGCATCGCCTCGATGAGCTCCAGGTCGAAGCCCTGCTTCGTGCCGTCCGCATCGATCGAGTTCACGAGCAGCTCGCCCGCGCCCCGCTCGATCGCCTCTGCCGCCCAGGCGAGCGCATCGAGCTCGGTCTCGCGCTTCCCGCCGTGGGTCGTCACGACGAAACCCGAAGGGGTGCGAGCGGCCCGCTTGACGTCGAGCGAGAGCACGAGCACCTGCGCGCCGAAGCGGTCGGCGATCTCCCCGACGAGTTCGGGCCGCGCGATCGCCGCGGAGTTGACGCCGACCTTGTCGGCACCATGGCCCTGGAGCCGCGCGACGTCCTCGACCGTGCGCACGCCGCCGCCGACCGTGAGCGGGATGAACACCTGCTCGGCGGTCTGGCGCACCACGTCGTACATCGTCGCGCGGTCGTCGACCGTCGCGGAGACGTCGAGGAAGGTGAGCTCGTCGGCGCCCTGCTCGCCGTAGCGCTTCGCGAGCTCGACCGGGTCGCCGGCGTCGCGCAGGTTCAGGAAGTTGACCCCCTTGACGACCCGTCCCGCCGACACGTCGAGGCATGGGATCACCCGCGTCGCGAGCGTCATCGCGCGCACTCCATCAGATCCTCGCGGCGTGGATCGCCGTGACGAGGATCGCGCGCGCGCCGACCGCGTAGAGCTCGTCCATCACCTCGTTGGTGTCCGCGCGCGGCACCATGGCGCGCACCGCGACCCAGTCGGGGTCGTGCAGCGGCGACACGGTCGGCGACTCGATGCCCGGGGTGATCCGCGTCGCGGATTCGAGCTTCGACTTCTCCACGTCGTAATCGACGAGGACGTACTGCCGCGCGACTAGGACGCCGCGGACGCGGTGCAGCAGCGTCGAAATCCCCGGGAGCCCCGGCTTCGCCGAGATGAGGACCGCCTCCGACTCGAGGATGACGGGACCGAAGATCTCCAGCCCCTGGGCCCGCAGCGTGCTGCCCGTGCTCACGACATCGGCGACAGCGTCCGCGACGCCGAGCTTGACGCTCGACTCGACCGCGCCGTCGAGGCCCACCATCTCGACCTCCACGCCGGCGCGCGCGAGATAGTCGCCGACGAGGTCGACGTAGCTCGTGGCGACCCGCTTGCCGGCCAGGTCGGAGAGCTCGGCGAAGGCACCGGGCGGGCCCGCGAAGCGGAAGGTCGACTGGCCGAAGTCGAGCGCCGCGACCTCCTGGGCGGCGCTGCGCGCATCCAGCAGCAGGTCCCGGCCCGTGATGCCGACGTCGAGCGCGCCGGAGCCGACGTACGTCGCGATGTCGCGGGGCCGCAGATAGAAGAACTCGACCCCGTTGCGCTCGTCGAGCACGTTGAGTGCGCGGGGATCACGGCGCTGCGCGTAGCCCGCCTCGTGGAGCATGGCGACGGCGGTCTCGGACAACGAGCCCTTGTTGGGCACGGCGACTCTCAGCATGGTGGCTGCCTTCTGCGATCGATCGGGGGTGGAGGACGGCGATCAGAGATGTCGCCAGACGTCCCCGGGCTCGATCCCCTTCGCGAGCATGAGCACCTGCAGGTGGTACAGCAGCTGTGAGATCTCCAGCGCCGCGTCGTCCTTCGACTCGTGCTCGGCCGCCATCCAGACCTCGGCGGCCTCCTCGACGATCTTCTTGCCGATCGCGTGCACGCCGGCGTCGAGCAGCGCGACGGTGCCCGAGCCATCGGGACGTTCCGTCGCCTTGCGCTCGAGCTCCGCGTAGAGCGCGTCGAAGGTCTTCACCCCACCAGGCTACCGGTCGCGGAGACGCGGCCGGATCCGAATCGACCTCAGGCCACGCCGAGGAGGTCGATCACGAAGATCAGGGTGCGTCCGCTCAGCCGGTGGCCGGCACCCGCGGGGCCGTAGGCGAGCTCCGGCGGGATGACGAGCTGGCGACGACCGCCGACCTTCATCCCAGGGATGCCCTCCTGCCAGCCCGCGATGAGCCCCGCGAGCGGGAACTCGATCGACTGCCCCCGGCTCCAGGACGAGTCGAATTCGTCGCCCGACTCGAAGTCGACGCCGAGGTAGTGCACCTCGACGCGGTCGCCGGGCTTCGCCTCGGCGCCGTCGCCCACCTCGAGGTCGGTGATGACGAGCTCCGCGGGCGCGGGGCCCTCGACGAAGTCGATCTCGGGCTTGGTCTTCTCGCTCATGGTCCCCCAGCCTACGGGGCGTGGCGGTGCCGCGCGGCGATGTCGCGGAGGAGCTCGATCTCGATCGCCGGTTCCGCGGCGCGGAACACCGCGGAGCCCGCGACGAAGGTGTCGGCGCCCGCCTCCGCGGCGATCGAGATCGTGTCGCGGGTGACGCCACCGTCGACCTGCACCCAGAGGTCGAGGTCGGTGCCCGTGAGGGCGCGACGGACTGCCGTGACCTTTGGCATGACGTCCGCGATGAACGACTGCCCGCCGAAGCCGGGCTCGACCGTCATCACGAGGAGCTGATCGAACTCGGGGAGCAGGTCGAGGTAGGGCTCGATCGGCGTGCCGGGCTTGACCGCGAGTCCCGCGCGCGAGCCGGCGGCGCGCAGCGCGCGCGCGATGCCGATGACGTCGTTGCCCGCGTGCTCCGCCGCCTCGACGTGGAAGGTGACCGAGGCGGCGCCGATGGCCGCATAGCCCGGGGCCCAGCGAGCGGGATCGTCGATCATCAGGTGCACGTCGAGCGGGATGGGGCTCGTCGCCGCGATCCGCTCCACCATCTGCGGGCCGAACGTGAGGTTCGGCACGAAATGGTTGTCCATGACGTCGACGTGCACGAGGTCGGCATTCGAGATGCGCGCGAGCTCGTCGGCCATCCTCGCGAAGTCGGCGGCGAGGATCGATGGGTTGATGCGCACGCTCATCGGTCCACCGTAGCCTCACGCAGGTGGCCGACGTGGACGCGACTGTCCGCGATCAGCGGCGTCGGGAAGCCGATTGCGTCCACTTCGGTAGCGTGGCGACGTGATACCTGGCGACTGGACGCCCCATCGGCGTGACGACGGCGAGGTGCTCGGGTGGATCCGTCCCGAGCGGGAGCTCTGGGTCGCCGTCGACCGGCTCGGTCGCGAGGCGACGGACCCCGTCGAGTGGCTCGAAGCGGAGGCCGCCCTGGAGACGCGCGGGCTGCGCTGGCTCGCGGAGCGCTGGCAGCTGGACGGCCGGCCGGTGCGGATCGCCGAGCTCACGCAGGACCGGATCGTCGTGGTCGACGACGAGTTCGGCGCGGCCTCGGCGGTCGGCGGCGACCCGGAGCGGATCGAGCTCCCCTGGCCCCCGCCGGACGGGCTGCGCCTCAGCGGCTGATCGTCAGCAGCTGGATGAACATCGCGTCGGTGCCGTGCCGGTGCGGCCACAGCTGCGCATGCGTGCCGGGCGCGAGATCGAGCGGCTCCCGGGCGACCGCCTGGACGACCTCCTGCGTGTCGAGTGCGCGCAGCTCTGGGTGGGTGCGCAGGGCCGCAGTCACGACGGCTCGCGTCTCCGCCGCGTGCGGCGAGCAGGTCACATAGGCGATCAGCCCGCCCGGACGCACCGCCTTGATCGCCGACGCGAGGAGCCGCGACTGGAGGTCGCCGAGGCCCGGGATGTCGCCCGGCTGCTTGCGCCAGCGCGCCTCGGGGCGTCGGCGCAGGGCGCCGAGACCCGTGCAGGGCGCGTCGAGCAGGACGCGGTCGAACGCCGCAGGCTCGCGATCGCCGAATGTCGTGCCGTCGGACTCGACGACGCGGACGGCATCCCCGAAGGGCGCGAGCGCCTTGCGCACGAGGCCGACGCGGGCGGGGACGAGCTCGTTCGCGGCGAGCGTGGCGCTGCCGCGCTCCGCCTCGGCGGCGAGCAGCGCCGCCTTGCCACCCGGCCCCGCGCAGAGGTCGAGCCAGCGCTCCCCCGGTTCGATGTCGCGGGCTCGCGAGAGCGCGAGGGCGGCGAGCTGCGAGCCCTCGTCCTGGACGCGCGCGCGCCCGAGCGCGACAGGCTCGAGTCGGACCGGGTCGCCGCCCGACAGGAGCGCGCCGACGGGCGAATAGGGCGAGGTCCGCGCCCCGAGCTCGACGAGGTCCGCGACGGAGGATCGGCCCGGCAGGGCGACGAGCGACACGGCGGGCGCGACGTTGTCGGCGGCGAGGGCCTGCGGGAGCTCAGCCTCGCGACCCTCCGCGACGAGCGTCTGGCGCAGCGCACGGACGATCCACAGGGGATGCGAATGCTCGATCGCGAGCGCCTCCTCGCCCGTCTTCGCGGTCGCGATCGCCTGCTCGATCCACTCCTCGGGCTCGGTCCGCGAGATCGCTCGCAGCACCCCGTTGACGAACCCCTTCGCGGACTCCTTGCGCACGAGCTGCATCGTCTCGCCGACCGCGGCGTGCGCGGGGATGCGCATCGCGAGCAGCTGGTGGGTGCCGAGGCGGAGGATGTCGAGGGAGCGGGCGTCGATGGCCTCGATGCGGCGCGCGGCGGCGAGGCCGATGATGACGTCGTAGAGGCCGCGGCGGCGCAGCGTGCCGTACGTGAGCTCGGTCGCGAGCCCGGCATCGCGTTCGTCGAGCCCGGCCGCGGCGATCCGGGGCGGCAACAGCAGGTTCGCGTAGGCATCCGAGTCGCCCACCGCCCACAGGACGTCGAGGGCGACCGTCCGCGGGGTCTCCTGTCGTGCGCTAGCCACCGAGCACCGTCTCCTGTCCTCGGGGGCGGCCCCGAACCCAATCCGCCGCCGGCATCGGCGATTTGCCGAACGGCGTGACGCGCAGCAGCTCGAGCGTGCCGGCGCCGGTCCCCACGAGGACGCGTCGATCGTGGAACGCGATGCGCCCCGGCTCCAGGGCGGGGCCATCGTGGGCCGGTGCGGCGTCGAGGATCTTGAACCGCTGCCCGTGGAGGGTCGTCGACGCCCCCGGCTCGGGCGTCATCGCACGGATCCGCCGGTGCAGGAGGTCGGCGGGCTGCGTCCAGTCGAGCGCACCGTCGTCGACGCCGAGTTTGCCCGCGTAGCTCGGCTCGCCCGTCTGCGCCTCGCCGATCGCGGTGCCGTCGGCGAGCGCGTCGACGACCCGCACGAGCACGTCCGCGCCGAGATCCGCGAGCTGCTGCAGCAGCGAGCCGGCGCTCTGGAACCGGCCGATCGGCGCGGTGACGCTCGCGTACACGGGGCCGGCGTCGAGCTCGGGGACGAGCTGGAACACGGACACGCCCGTCTCCTCGTCCCCCGCTAGGATCGCGTGCTGGACCGGGGCGGCTCCGCGCCAGCGCGGCAGCAGCGAGAAGTGCAGGTTGATCCAGCCGAGCCGCGGGCCGGACAGCAGCGGTTCGCGGACGAGCCCCCCGTAGGCGACGATGACGCCGAGGTCGGGCTCGGTCGCGAGGATCGCGTCCGTCGTGGCGGCATCGAGGCGATCGGCCTTCACCACGGGCAAGCCCGCCGACTCGCCCCGGACGGCCACGGGCGTCGGCGCGAGGACACCGCGCCGTCCCACCCGCGAGTCGGCGCGGGTCACGACCGAGACGACGTCGTGGCGACTGGCGCGGAGCGCGTCGAGTGTCGGAACCGCGACCGCGGGGCTGCCGGCGAAGGCGATCCGTAGCGAGCTCACCGTCCCATTCTCCCGGCAAGCGCGCGCTCGCCGACGTACGGCTCGGGATCGTCCATCCGCACGCGCAGGCCGCTCGCCCGGGGCGCGTGTTCCTTCGCGGCGGAGCGACGGCCGCTCGCGTGTCGCAGCAGCTCGGTGCGAAGGGCCGCGGCGACCTCGGGCCCCCGCCGGTAGTCGAAGCGCACGACCGTGCGCACCACGCCCTCGTCCTCCGTGACGGGGCCGATGACGTCGTCGCCCTCGATGCCGGCGGCGGCGACGGCCGCCTCGACGGCGGAGGCGGCACCGGTCAAGGTCGCGGTGCGCACGGCGGGCGGCAGGCGCAGCTGCTGTCGCTCCGCGAGCTCGGCCGCGACGATCTCGGCCTGGCGCCACTGCCCGAGCGCGGTCGCGACCGCCCCGCCGACGCCGACCAGGTAGCACGGGGCGCCCGGGGCGGCGAGCGCGATGGCGTTCGACCAGGTGCGCAACGCGTCCTCGACGACCCGCATCGATTCGCGGGCGAGCATCCGCTCGCCGTCGAGCAGGAGCACGGCGCGGTAGCCGCCGCGCGCCGTCGGCTCCGTCCCCCGAGTCGCGATGACGAGCGCGGGCTCGTCGTCGACCGCGTCGATGCGGCTGCCGCCGTGGGAGACGACGATCTTGGCGCGCGGGAAGGCACGGCCCAGATCCCCCGCGGTGCGGGCGCTGCCGAGCGGTAGGTCGCTGCCGGGGCGCGCGACCTGGATGAGCACGGGCCCGGTCGCGACGGCGTCCGCCGCCGCGCGCCAGGCGCTCGGCGGGATGCGGGCGTGCTCGGCGAGCCGGTCGCCACCGGTCTGCAGTGCCGTCGGGATCACCTTCGGGAGCGGGCGGCGTCCGAATGCGACGCGCTCGCACCAGCCGATCTCGACGAGTCGCTCGGCCTCGGCGCTCGGGCTGTGCGCGAGCAGCACGAGCGCGCACCCGCTCAGCTCCTGTCGCACGAGGGCGGCGTCCCGCGCGTGCACGCCTGGCGCGAGCGGCTCCTGATAGGCGGGATCGCCGTCGTCCCAGAACGCGATGAGCCCGAGATCGAGGGCCGGCGCGTAGACCACGGAGCGCTTCCCGACGATGGCGACGCCGCGGCGGGTGCCGGCGTCGAGGAAGGCGCGGTAGCGGGCCGCCGCGGACTGGTCGGCGTCGACGCGGAGGACCCGCTCGTCGCCGAGGGCGGCGCGCAGGCCCGCCTCGAGCCGATCGAGGCTCTCCTGGTCGGGGGCGGCGAGGATCGCGCTGCGGCCGCTCGCGAGGACGGGGGCGGTGAGCTCGGTGAGGGTGCGGATCCAGGCCCCGGGCTCCGGGATCGCCTGGAGCGCCGCGCGGGCGCCGCCGGCGACCGCCTCGGCGAGGCTCGGCGGATATCCCGCGATCTCCGCCCCGGCTCCCGCCTCGGGGGGCGGGGCGGGTTGCTCCGGGGCGCGCTGGAGCCAGGCCTGCTCGACGCGGGCCTGCCGCTTCGGGATCGCGAGCCGCAGCACGTCGGCGGCGACCCCGGCGGCGCGATCGGCGACTCGGCGCGCGAGGGCCCAGACCTCTGGGGAGAGCACGGGCACGGGCGAGACGACCGCCTCGATCTCGGCGAGCTTCCCCGCGAACTTCGACTCCTCCGCGAGCTCCACGACCCACGCGTCCATGATCCGCCGCGCCGCGCGCACGGCGACCCGCACGCGCACGCCCGGCACGACGACGGCGCCGAGCGCCTCCGGGACCGCGTAGTCGAAGAGCCGGTCGAGCTGCGGCAGCGGCGAGTCGAGGACGACGCGCGCGATCCGTGGGCTCACGCGACCATCATCGCGCGCACCCGCGACAGCGGGGATCTCAGACGCCGGCGGCGGCGCGCAGCTCGTCGACGCGGTTCGTCTGCTCCCAGGTGAACCCCGGCTCCTCGCGGCCGAAGTGCCCGAACGCGGCGGTCTTCTGGTACGTGACCACGTTGCGATCGGTCAGCTGGAGATCGCGAACGATCGCGGCCGGCCGCAGGTCGAAGACTTCGCGCACCGCCTTGGTGATCGTCGCGAGCGGCACCTGCTCGGTGCCGAACGCCTCGACGTACAGGCCGACCGGCGACGCCTTGCCGATGGCGTAGGCGACCTGGAGCTCGACGCGGTCCGCGAGACCCGCCGCGACGACGTTCTTGGCCGCCCAGCGCATCGCGTACGCGGCGGAGCGGTCGACCTTCGACGGGTCCTTGCCGGAGAACGCCCCACCGCCGTGGCGCGCCGCGCCGCCGTAGGTGTCGACGATGATCTTGCGACCGGTGAGTCCGGCGTCGCCGTGGGGGCCGCCGATCTCGAAGATGCCGGTCGGGTTGATGAGGATGTTCGCGTCGGCGGACGGCAGATCGACGGTCTCGAGCACGGGGCGGATGACGACCCGCTCGACGGCGTCGCGGATGACCTCGAGGTCGCGCGGCGCGTGCTGCGTCGACAGCACGACCGTCTCGATCGTCTTCGGCGTCGTGCCGTCGTAGCCGATCGTCACCTGCGTCTTGCCGTCGGGTCGCAGGAAGTCGAGCTCGCCGTCGCGGCGGACCTGTGAGAGCCGCTCGGAGAGGCGGTGGGCGAGCCAGATGGGCAGCGGCATGAGCGTCGGCGTCTCGTTGGTCGCGTAGCCGAACATGATGCCCTGGTCGCCGGCGCCCTGCCGGTCGAGGTCGTCGCCGGAGCCCTGCTCGCGCGACTCCTGCGCGTCGTCAACGCCCTGGGCGATGTCGGGCGACTGGCCGCCGATGGAGATCTCGACGCCGCAGGCGCGCCCGTCGAACCAGACGTCGGACGAGTTGTACCCGATGCCGAGGATCGTGTCGCGCACGATCCGGTTGATGTCCGAGTACCCGCTCGTCGTGACCTCGCCGGCGACGTGCACGAGGCCCGTCGTGACCATCGTCTCGACGGCGACTCGGGCGCCGGGATCCTGGCGCAGCATGTCGTCGAGGATGGCGTCGGAGATCTGATCGCACATCTTGTCGGGGTGGCCCTCGGTGACGGACTCCGAGGTGAACAGCCTGAGATCACTCACGTGGTTGCTTCCTTATGCTCTGGACAACGTCAAGAACCCTAGCGGCGACGACGGATTTCGCGCCGCTGGCCTCCCCCTGTGTCGCACCGTCGGCGCCGAGGATGAGAACGCGATTCGGCGTGTCCGCACCGAATCCCTCCTCCCAGCCGACCTGGTTGACGACGAGCAGGTCGACCCGCTTGCGGGCGGCCTTGGCCCGTGCGAGCTCGATCAGGCGGTCGGGGTCGCGTTCGGTCTCGGCCGCGAAGCCGACATAGGTCTGACCGGGCCGGCGCGCCTCGGTCAGCTCTGCGAGGATGTCGGGATTGCGGACGAGGTTCAGCGGGAGCTCGTCGCCCTGGGTGTCCTTCTTGATCTTGGCGCCGGACACGCGCTGCGGGCGGTAGTCGGCGACGGCCGCGGCCATGACGACGACGTCGGCCTTGGCCGATTCGGTCAGCATCGCGACGCGCAGCTCCTCGGCGGTGCCGGTCTCGATGACGTGCACGCCGCGCGGTGGCTCGACTTCGAGGTGGGCGGCGACGAGCACGACGTCGGCGCCGCGGTCCCGTGCGGCCGCCGCGATCTCGATCCCCTGGCGTCCGCTCGAGCGGTTCCCGATGTACCGCACCGGATCGATCGGTTCGCGCGTCCCGCCCGCGGAGACGACGATCCGCAGGCCGGCGAGGTCGCGGGGGCCGGCCGCGGCGATGACGGCGGCGACGATGTCGGCCGGTTCGCTCATCCGGCCAGGGCCGGTGTCCTGGCCGGTCAGGCGACCGGACTCGGGGCCGACGACGATGACGCCGCGCTCGCGCAGCGTCCGGATGTTGTCGACGGTCGCGGGGTGCTGCCACATCTCGGTGTGCATCGCGGGGGCGACGACGACGGGGGCCGTGCTCGCGAGGATCGAGTTGCCGAGGAGGTCGTCCGCCATGCCGGCGGCGAGCTTCGCGAGCGTGTTCGCGGTCGCGGGCGCGACGACGATGACGTCCGCGGTCTGGCCGAGGTGGACGTGGCGCACCTCCGCCACGCCGTCGAAGAGCTCGGTGTGGACGGGGTTGCGGCTGATGGCCTCGAGCGTCGGGCGTCCGACGAACCGCAGCGCGTGCTCGGTCGCGACGACGTGCGGATCGTGGCCCGCGAGCACGAGCTCGCGGACGACGGAGACGGCCTTGTACGCGGCGATCCCGCCCGTGATCCCGACGAGGACGTTGAGTCGCTGCATGGCCTGGGTCCTCGGATGGGGCGCCGTCAGGTCACTCGGCGCGCTTGAGCTCGAGCTTGTCCTCGTTGATCTCGTGCAGCGCGACCGACAGCGGCTTGTCGTCGATCGAGGAGTCGACGAGCGGCCCGACGTTGTCGAACATGCTGCCGGCCTGAAGGTCGGAGTAGTAGCTGTTGATCTGGCGCGCGCGCTTGGACGCGAAGATCACGAGCTGGTACTTGGAGTCGACCCGCGTGAGGAGTTCGTCGATCGACGGGTCGATGATGCCGACGTGCTTGTCTGCCATGGTGGGGTCCTTACCCTGATGCGCCGCTGAGCGTGCGGGCTGCGAAGTCTCGCGTGCCGCGCGGCACGCCCATCAATGCTACGACGTCGCGCGCCGCCGTGACGACGTCGCGGTTGACGACCACCGTATCGAACTCTCCCTGGGCGGCGAGCTCGACCCGGGCGGTGGCGAGCCGCTGCTGCTGCTCGTCGGGGGTCTCGGTGCCGCGCCCGATGAGCCGCTGGACGAGGTCCTCCCATGTCGGCGGCGCGAGGAAGACGAGCAGCGCCTCGGGCACTTGCGCGCGCACTTGGCGTGCGCCCGCGATGTCGATCTCGAGCAGGACGCGCTGCCCGGCCGCGATCGCGTCGAAGACGGGCCGCCTGGGCGTGCCGTACCGATTGGAGTTGTGGACCTGGGCCCACTCCAGCAGTTCGTCATCGGCGACGAGCCGATCGAACTCGGCGTCGGAGACGAAGTGGTAGTGCACGCCGTCGACCTCGCCGGGACGGGGCTTGCGGGTCGTCGCCGACACGCTGAAGTAGACCTGGGGGTACGTCTTGCGGATGTATTCCGAGAGCGTGCTCTTGCCGACCGCGGTGGGACCGCTCAGCACGTGCAGGGCGTTGCCGGGTCGCGGCTGGCGCTCCCGCAGGAACCCGCGCAGCCTTGGACGCTGCCGGGCGCCGAGCCCCCCGACGCGCTTGCGCTCCGAAATCCCGAGCTCGTCGAGGAAGCGCTGGGCGCGCACGCGTCCGATGCCAGGGATGCTCGTGAGCAGGTCGGTGACGCGCAGCGTCGCCTCGGCGCTCTCGGGCTCGCGCCACGCCGTTTCGGCGGCGTCGAGCGCCGAACGCGCTCCCGCCTCGATCGACGACTTGACGGCCGCGCGCGCGCGTCGGGCGGCGACCGCGGCCCGGGAGGCCGCCGTGCGGTCGGTGTCCGGCGGCGGGGCGACCCGGGGGCTCACGCCGCGGCCCTCGTCGCGAGCTCCGCCGCGAGCTCGCGGAGTCGCGGGGCGAGCGCGGCTGCTCCGACACCGAGGGCGTCCCGCGAGACGTTCGCGATGACGCGCGGCGTCGCGTCGCCGAAGGTCGCGCGGATTCCGCCGAGTCGGGCGCCCTGTGCGCCGAAGCCGGGGGCGAGGATCGGTGTGCGCGGGGCCGCCGCGAGGTCGAGGCCGAGGTCGTCGGGCCGGATCGTCGCGCCGACGACGACGCCGATCGGGCCCGGTCCGGTGCCGCCGAGCTCGTCGTTCAGGGCCTCCACGCCTTGCAGTATGCCACCCGCGACGCTCGCGCCGTCGGGCCCGGTCGCGAGCTGGAGGCCGGCCGCCTCGGGATTCGACGTCGCGGCGAGCACGAAGAGCGCCTTGCCGGCTGCGAGCGCCGCGTCGACCGCGGGGCGCAGCGCGCCGAGCCCGACATACGGGGTCACCGTCAGCGCGTCTGCCTCGAGCGCGCCGCCCGCGCGCAGCCACGCGTCGGCATAGCCGCGCATTGTCGAGCCGATGTCGCCGCGCTTCGCGTCGGCGATGACCCACAGCCCGGCCGCGCGGGCGGCGGCGATGACGTCCTCGAGGGCCGCGATGCCGAGCGAGCCGTGGCGCTCGTAGAACGCGACCTGCGGCTTGACGATGCGCGTCCCGGCGTCCCGAGCTGCCTCGGCGGCGCGCAGGCCGAACTCGCGGACGCCGTCGGCGCTGTCGGCGAGCCCCCACGCGTCGAGCAGGCTCGCGTGGGGGTCGATGCCGAGGCAGAGTGCGGGCCCGTCGGCGAGCAGGCTCGCGACCGGCGCGCTCGTCTCGCCGAGCCCGCTCACGCGTGCTCCAGCGCCCGGTCGCGTCGCGCCTGGTACTCCTGGAGCGAGGTCACCGTGACGCCTTCGTCGCTCAGCTCGATGGAGGCGACCGCCGCCGAGAGCGCCGACATGGTGGTGAACAGCGCCTTGTCATTGGCGACCGTGGCCATCCGGATCTCGGTGCCGTCGGCGCGCGCCGAGCTGCCGGAGGGGGTGTTGATCACGACGTCGACGTCCCCGCGGTTGATGAGGTCGACGATCGTCGTGACGGATTCGTCGTCACGACCCTCGGAGTGCTTGCGCACGATCTCGGCGGCGATGCCGTTGCGGGCGAGCACCTGCGCGGTGCCCTCCGTCGCGAGCAGCCTGAACCCGAGCTTGGACAGCCGCAGAGCCGGCAGCACGATCGCGCGCTTGTCGTGGTCCGCGACGGAGACGAACGCGGTGCCGCCGTCGGGCAGGCCGCCGTAGGCCGCGTCCTGCGACTTCGCGAAGGCCTTCGGGAAGTTCTCGTCGATGCCCATGACCTCGCCCGTCGAGCGCATCTCGGGTCCCAGCAGTGAGTCGACGACCTTGCCCTCCGGCGTTCTGAACCGCTTGAACGGGAGGACCGCCTCCTTGACGGCGACGGGTGCGTCGAGCGGCACGTGCGTGCCGTCGCGCTCCGGGAGCAGCCCTTCGGCGATGAGCGAGGCGATCCCGCGGCCGGCCATGACGAGCGACGCGGCCTTCGCGAGCTGGATGCCGAGCGCCTTGGAGACGAAGGGGACGGTGCGGCTCGCCCGCGGGTTCGCCTCGAGCACGTAGAGCGAGTCCTGGGCGATCGCGAACTGGACGTTGATGAGCCCTCGCACCCCGACGCCGTCGGCGATCGCGAGCGTCGCGGCGCGCACCCGCTCGAGCACACCGCGCGCGAGCGACGTCGGCGGGAGCGTGCAGGCCGAGTCGCCGGAATGGATCCCGGCCATCTCGATGTGCTCCATGATGCCGCCGACGTAGAGCTGCTGCCCGTCGTACAGCGCGTCGATGTCGATCTCCACCGCGTCGTCGAGGAAGCGGTCGATGAGCAGCGGAGCGCCGGGGCCGATGATCGCCTGCTCGCGGACGCGGTCGAAGTAGTCGCGCAGCTGCACCGTCTCGTAGACGATCTCCATGCCGCGACCGCCGAGCACGTAGCTCGGGCGCACGAGGACCGGGTAGCCGATGCCCTCCGCGACCGAGATGGCGGACTCGAGGCTCGTCGCGGTGCCGTTGCGGGGTGCCTGGAGGCCCGCCGCCTCGAGGATCCGGGAGAACTCCCCGCGGTCCTCCGCGAGATCGATCGCGTCGGGGCTGGTGCCGAGGATGGGGACGCCGGCCGCCTTGAGCCCCTGCGCGAGCCCGAGCGCGGTCTGGCCGCCGAGCTGCACGATGACGCCCAGGAGTTCGCCGGAGCCAGACTCCGCGTGGATGATCTCCAGCACGTCCTCGAGGGTGAGCGGCTCGAAGTAGAGCCGGTCGGAGGTGTCGTAGTCGGTCGAGACCGTCTCCGGGTTGCAGTTGATCATGATCGTCTCGTAGCCGGCTTCGGCGAGCGCGAAGCTCGCGTGCACGCACGAGTAGTCGAACTCGATGCCCTGACCGATGCGGTTCGGGCCGGACCCGAGGATCACGACCTTGCGACGGTCCGATGGCGAGACCTCGGTCTCCTGGTCGTAGGAGGAGTAGTGGTAGGGCGTGAGCGCGGGAAACTCGCCCGCGCAGGTGTCGACCGTCTTGAACACGGGCCGCAGGCCGAGCGCCCAGCGCTGCTGGCGGACCTCCTGCTCGGTGCGCCCGCGCAGCTGGGCGAGCTGCGCATCCGAGAAGCCATGGTTCTTCGCGTGGCGCAGCAGCCGGGCGTCGAGCTCGGGTGCCGCCGCGATGCTCGCCGCGATCTCGTTGATGAGCACGATCTGGTCGAGGAACCAGCGGTCGATGCCGGTCGCGGCATACACGTCGTCGATGCTCGCCCCGGCGCGCAGCGCCTGCTGGACCGTGACGATCCGCCCGTCCGTCGGGGTCGCAGCGAGGGCCGTGAGCGCGGCCGCGTCGCCGGGCTCGCCCTCCCAGTGGAAGGAGCTCCCCCGCTTCTCCAGCGAGCGCAGCGCCTTCTGGAGCGCGGTCGCGTAGTTGCGGCCGATGGCCATCGCCTCGCCGACCGACTTCATGGTCGTCGTGAGCGTCGCATCGGCCGCGGGGAACTTCTCGAACGCGAAACGCGGCACCTTGACGACGACGTAGTCGAGCGTCGGCTCGAAGCTCGCCGGGGTGACGCGCGTGATGTCGTTCGGGATCTCGTCGAGTCGGTAGCCGATCGCGAGCTTCGCCGCGATCTTCGCGATCGGGAAGCCCGTCGCCTTGGAGGCGAGCGCGGAGGAGCGCGAGACGCGCGGGTTCATCTCGATCACGATGACGCGACCGGTGTCGGGGTGCACGGCGAACTGGATGTTGCAGCCGCCCGTGTCGACGCCGACGGCGCGGATGATGTCGATCGCGATGTCGCGCAGGTGCTGGAACTCCCGGTCGGTCAGCGTCAGCGCCGGCGCGACGGTGATCGAGTCGCCCGTGTGCACCCCGACCGCGTCGACGTTCTCGATCGAGCAGACGACGACGCAGTTGTCCGCCTGGTCGCGCATGAGCTCGAGCTCGTACTCCTTCCAGCCGAGGATCGACTCCTCGAGGAGGACCTCGGTCGTCGGCGACTGGTGGAGGCCGTCGGCGACCATCCGGTCGAACTCCTCCTCGGTGTAGGCGAAGCCGGACCCGAGGCCGCCCATCGTGAACGAGGGGCGCACGACGAGCGGCAGTCCGAGCTCGGTCATCGCCGCGCGCGCCTCGACCATGTCGTGGACGACGAAGGAGCGCGCCACGTCGGCGCCGGCCTCCAGGACGAGGTCCTTGAAGAGCTGGCGGTCTTCGCCCTTGCGGATCGCGTCGACGCGGGCCCCGATGAGCTCGACGCCGTGCTTGGCGAGGATGCCGGCGTCGTGCAGCGCGATCGCCGCGTTGAGCGCGGTCTGACCGCCGAGCGTCGGGAGGATCGCGTCGGGCCGCTCCTTGACGATGATCGCCTCGATGACCTCGGAGGTGATCGGCTCGACATAGGTCGCGTCGGCGAAGCCCGGATCGGTCATGATCGTCGCGGGGTTGGAGTTGACGAGGATGACCCGCACCCCCTCCTCTCGCAGCACGCGGCACGCCTGCGTCCCCGAGTAGTCGAACTCGGCCGCCTGGCCGATGACGATGGGCCCCGAGCCGATGACGAGGACGGAGTTGATGTCGTGGCGCTTAGGCATGCGGCCCCTTCGAGTCGCGCTCGCTCAGGGTGCGAGCAACCATGTCTCGGAACCGATCGAACAGATAGTTGGCATCGTGCGGCCCCGCGGCCGCCTCGGGGTGGTACTGGACGGAGAACGCCGGGATGTCGAGTGCCCGAAGTCCCTCCACGACCTGGTCGTTGAGTCCCACATGGCTCACCTCGACGCGTCCGTAACCCGCCGGCGACTCGATCGCCTCGTCGAGCGGCGCGTCGACGGCGAAACCGTGGTTGTGCGCGGTGATCTCGACACGGCCGGTCGCGCGGTCGAGCACGGGCTGGTTGATGCCGCGGTGGCCGAACGGCAGCTTGTAGGTGCCGAGCCCGAGGGCGCGGCCGAACAGCTGGTTGCCGAAGCAGATGCCGAAGAACGGCAGCCGCGCGTCGAGTACCTCGCGCAGGACGGCGACCTCCGCGTCGGAGGCGGCCGGATCGCCGGGGCCGTTCGAGTAGAAGACCGCGACCGGCTCGACGGCGGCGATCTGCGCGAAGCTCGAGGACATCGGCAGCACGTGGACCTCGAAGCCGCGCCGCGCCATGTTGTCGACGGTCGCCTGCTTGACGCCGAGGTCGATGATGACGAGGTTGCCGAGCCGCTCGCCGATCGCGGGCGTCACGCTCGCGACGGGCGTCGTGACCCGCTCCCCAAGGTTCTGACCGCTCATCGGCGTGCTCGCGAGGACCGCCTCGAGCTGCGCCTCGGGCGCCAGCAGCGCGTCGTCGCCGGAGAAGATGCCGCCGCGCATCGCGCCGGCGTCGCGCAGGTGGCGCGTGACGGCGCGGGTGTCGATGCCGGAGATCCCCACGACGCCGTCGGCGTCGAGCGCATCGCCGAGCGAGCCGGTTGCGCGCCAGTTCGACACGATGCGGCTGGGGTCGCGCACGACGTAGCCCTCGACCCACACGCGCCGCGACTCGACGTCCTCGGTGTTGACGCCCGTATTGCCGATGTGGGGCGCGGTCATGACGACGATCTGACCGGCGTACGACGGGTCGGTCAGCGTCTCCTGATATCCGGTCATCCCCGTCGCGAAGACGACCTCGCCGAGCGTGCGCCCGACGGCGCCGTACGCGTCGCCCTCGTAACGGGTCCCGTCCTCCAGGACGAGGACGGCAGGTGGCGGGATCATGCGGTGCTCGCTTCCCGGCGCGCGCGCTTGGCGGCGCGGCGCCGCTCGGTGGCCGACGGCGGGAACGGAAGCGGCGCGAGCGGCATGCCGGCCGCTCGCAGGTCCGCGTCGAGGGCTCCCGGCTCGTCGAGCCTCAGGTAGGTGTCGACCTCGCGGTCGCCGTGGCGCCAGCGCATGAGGTGCAGGCCGCTGCCCTCCACGACGCGATCGATCGTCCAGGTCGCCCGGTCGATGCCGACGACCTGGGCGGCATCGATCCAGATGGCGGCTTCGCCGTCGCGGGCGATGAGGATGCCGCTCGCGTCGGCGCTCACCGTCGCGAAGCCGCGGAACGCGAGCCCGCGCACGGCGATCCGGTCGTAGGGGTCGCCGGCGACCGTCGTCGCGACGTACTTGCCGCGCTGCGCGGCCGTGGCCGGCAGCACCGCGGGGATCTCGGGGAGCGGGGCGATCGCGTGCTGCTGTCGCCGCACCCGGCGCCGCCAGCCCCACACCATGAGGATCGCGGCGGGCACGACGATGACGATGACGCTGACCGCGGACCAGAACTGGACGTTCATGCGGATGCCCCCTTCGCGACCTCGTCCACGCGTCGCAGTTCGCCGTCGAGGACGGTCGGAACGCCGCCGTGGAAGACGTGCTCGACGCGGCCCGGCAGCTCGTGGCCGAGATACGGAGAGTTGGTGGACCTCCCCCGCAGCGACCCGGTGGAGAACGTCGTGCGCGCGGCCGGGTCGTACAGGGCGAGGTGGGCGGGCGCGCCGAGAGCGAAGGCGTCGCCGTAGCCGCGGAGCCCGCCGATCCGCGCCGGCGTGCGCGACATCACACGGGCGACGTCGGCCCAGTCGAGCCGGCCGTCCGCTACGACGGCGGCGTGCACGACCGAGAGCGCGCTCTCCAGCCCCACCATGCCGTTCGCCGCCTCCGCCCACGCGCACTCCTTCGCCTCGGCGGGGTGCGGGGCATGGTCGGTCGCGACGATGTCGATCGTGCCGTCGGCGAGTCCGGCGCGCAGCGCCTCCACGTCCTCGGTGGTGCGCAGCGGCGGATTGACCTTGAAGCGGGGGTCGTAGCCGACCGCGAGGTCCTCCGTCAGCAGCAGGTGGTGCGGCGTCGCCTCGGCGGTCACCCGGATGCCGCGCGCCTTCGCCCAGCGGATCACCTCGACAGCGCCCGCGGTACTGACATGGCACACGTGCAGTCGCGCGCCGACGTGCTCGGCGAGCAGCACGTCGCGCGCGATGATCGACTCCTCGGCGACGGCGGGCCAGCCCGCGAGCCCGAGCCGGGCCGAGACGGCGCCCTCGTTGAGCTGGGCCCCCTCGGTCAGACGCGGGTCCTGCGCGTGCTGCGCCACGACGCCGCCGAACGTCGACACGTACTCGAGGGCGCGCCGCATCAGCAGCGGGTCGTGCACGCACATGCCGTCGTCGGAGAAGACCGTGACCCGGGCCTCGGACGCGGCCATCGCGCCGATCTCCGCGAGCCGCTCGCCACGGAGCCCGACCGTGACCGCGCCGATCGGTCGGACGGTCGCGTAGCCGGCACGGGCGCCGAGCGCCTGCACCTGCTCGACGACGCCCGCCGTGTCCTGGACGGGCTGCGTGTTCGCCATCGCGAAGACGGCCGTGTAGCCGCCCGCCGCGGCGGCGCGCGTCCCCGTGAGCACCGTCTCGGACTGCTCGAAACCTGGCTCGCGCAGGTGCGTGTGCAGGTCGACGAGGCCCGGCAGGGCGATGAGCCCGGCGGCGTCGATCGTGCGCTGCGCCCGTCCGCCCGGCTCGACGAAGACGCCGTCCTCGATCGCGAGGTCGGCGCGGGTCCCGTCGGGGAGCGTCGCGCCCGTGATGGCGGTGATCATGAGTCCTCCCCCGCGAGCAGGTGGTAAAGCACGGACATGCGCACCGACACGCCGTTGGCGACCTGCTCGAGCACGGTCGATGCGGGCGAATCGGCCGCGGCCGCGGAGATCTCGAGGCCGCGGTTCATCGGGCCCGGATGCATGACCATCGTACCCGCGGGAAGCCGGGCGAGCCGCTCGTCCGTCAGGCCCCACTCGCGGGAGTACTCGCGTTCTCCCGGGAAGAACGCGTCGTGCATCCGCTCCCCCTGCACCCGCAGCATCATGAGCACGTCGGGTCGCTCCGCGACGGCCGCGTCGAAGTCGAAGCCCGTCTCCACCGGCCAGTCGGCGATGCCGACCGGCAGCAGGGTCGCGGGCGCGACGAGACGGACCCGGGCGCCGAGGAGGGCGAGCAGCCAGATGTTCGAGCGGGCGACGCGGCTGTGCAGCACGTCGCCGACGATCGTGACCCGCACGCCATCGAGGTCCCGCCCGCGACTGGCATCGCCGTGCAGACGGCGTCGGATCGTGAAGGCGTCGAGCAGCGCCTGCGTGGGGTGCTCGTGCGTCCCGTCGCCCGCGTTGACGACGCCCGCGTCGATCCAGCCCGCGTGCGCGAGCGTGTGCGGCGCCCCGGAGGCCGGGTGGCGGATCACGACGCCGTCGGCCCCCATCGCCTGCAGCGTCTGCGCGGTGTCCTTGAGGCTCTCGCCCTTGCTCAGGCTCGAGCCCTTCGCCGCGAAGTTGATGACATCGGCGGACAGCCGCTTGGCGGCGACCTCGAAGCTGATCCGCGTGCGCGTCGAGTCCTCGAAGAACAGGTTGACGACGGTCCGCCCGCGCAGCGTGGGCAGCTTCTTGATCTCCCGCCCCGAGACGTCGGCCATGTCTTCGGCGGTGTCGAGAATGGTGAGCACCTGGTCGCGGGAGAGCTCGGCCGTCGAGAGCAGGTGTCTCACGCGATCGTCACCTCTTCGTCCGCGTCGATCTCCTGCAGGCGCACGCTGATCCGCTCCGAGGTCGCGGACGGCACGTTCTTGCCGACATAGTCGGCGCGGATCGGCAGCTCGCGATGACCGCGATCGATGAGCACCGCGAGGCGCACCGCCTTCGGGCGACCGATCGCCGCGAGCGCGTCGAGGGCGGCCCGGATGGTGCGGCCGCTCATGAGGACGTCGTCGACGAGGACCACGACCTTGCCGTCGATGCCGTCGGCGGGGATCTGCGTCGGGCTGGACAGGCGGGTCGGGTGGCGCGTCAGGTCGTCGCGGTACATCGTCACGTCGAGCGAGCCGACCGCGGCACTGCCCGGCTCGATCTCGTCGAGCACCGCGCCGATGCGCTGCGCCAGGAACACGCCGCGGGTGGGGATGCCGAGCAGCACCAGATCGGAGGAACCGCGGTTCGACTCGACGATCTCATGGGCGATGCGCGTGAGCGCACGCTGAATGTCGGTTGCCTGCAGGAGGATCCGCGCAGCCATCACGACTCCCTTCTCCGCCTCACAGGACGGGGTTAAAGGTCGTCACCTTGCCCGGCAAGTATACGGCGGCGGGGCCGCGGTTCAGAGCGACGCGGCGATCCGACCGAGCACGCCGTTGACGAACCGCGCCGAATCCTCGGTCGACAGCGTTCTGGCCTGCTCCACGGCCTCCGAGATCGCGACCGCCGGCGGGACGTCCGGGTTGAACGCGATCTCCCACGTCGCGAGACGCAGCAGCGCGCGGTCCACGGTCGGCATCCGCTCGAGCGGCCAGTCTCGCGCGTACGTCGCGATGAGCTCGTCGATCTCCTCGCCGCGATCGATGACGCCCTGCACGATCTCGGCCGCGTAGGCCCACGAGGCCTGGCGGTCGAGCTCGCCCGAGACGCGCACGTCCTCGTCGGTCAGCGCCGTCGGCAGGTCGATCCCCCGGATGTCGGCGGAGTAGAGGAGGTCGAGCGCGCGCTTGCGGGCCTTGGTCCTGGCGCTCATCGGGGACTAGTCGTTGACGCGGCCGAGGAACGACCCGTCGCGGGTGTCGACCTTGACCTTCGTGTTGGACTCGAGGTACAGCGGCACCTGGATCTCGTAGCCGGTCTCCAGCGTCGCCGGCTTCGTGCCCGCCGAGGAGCGATCGCCCTGCAGGCCCGGATCGGTGTGGGTGACCAGCAGCACGACCGAGGCGGGCAGCTCGATGTAGAGCGGGTTGCCCTCGTTGATCGCGACGAGCACTGTCTGGTTCTCCAGCAGGAAGTTCGCGGCGTCGCCGACGATCGACGCGGGGATCGTGATCTGGTCGTAGTCGGCGAGGTCCATGAAGACGTAGCCGTCGCCGTCCTGGTAGAGGTACTGGAAGTCGCGGCGGTCGACGGTCGCGAAATCGATCTTTGTCCCGGCGTTGAACGTGCGGTCCACGACCTTGCCCGTCACGACGTTCTTCAGGGTCGTGCGCACGAAAGCGCCGCCCTTGCCCGGCTTGACGTGCTGGAAGTCGGTGACGTTCCAGAGCCCGCCCTCGATCTGGAGGACGGAGCCCTTCTTGATGTCGTTCGTCGTCGCCATGTGTTCGCCTTCTTCGCTCGTGAAAAACCCGCGCAAGTCTAGCTGGCGAGCACGGCCTCGACCGCGAGGCCGTACGAGCCGAAGCCGAACCCCGCGATGACGCCGCTCGCGACCCCGCTGATGACCGACGTGTGTCGGAAGGTCTCGCGTGCGTGCGGATTGGAGATGTGCACCTCGACGAGGGTGATGCCCGCCTTGGTGACGAGCGCGGCGGCGTCGCGGAGCGCGTAGCTGTAGTGCGTGAACGCGGCGGGGTTGAGGATGACGGGCGTGCGGGTGTCGACGGCCTCGTGGAGCCAGTGGATGAGCTCCGCCTCGTCGTCCGTCTGGCGCAGGTCGATCTCGGCGCGCTGGCCCGCGAGGTCGGTCAGGAGGGCGCGAAGTGCGTCGAGGTCCTGGCTCCCGTAGACGTCGGGCTCGCGGCTGCCGAGGCGACCGAGGTTCGGGCCGTTGAGGACGAGGATCTTGGTCACGAGCCAACGTTATCGCGCGGGGTGCGGGCGCGTTCTCGACTGCCTTGTCGAGAACGCGATGCGCGTCCATCGCGAGGGTTGTCGTGGTCGGCGAGCGAGCGCTCGGGGTGCAGCTCTCGGGCAGGCTCGTTGACGTGGCGGGCGCCCAGCGGCGCGATGCACGAGACGACGCCGCCCAACGCATTCCGGCGGCGCGTCTGACGCGCTGTCTCGTCGCGTCTCGACCTCAACCTCGACACTCCCACTCGGGAAGCGACACTCCTACTCGGAGACCTCCTGGTAGGCGGCGAAGAGCAGCGCGTCGTCGGGGCCCTCCACCGTGACGGGCCGCCCGATGTCGTCGAGGCAGATGAAGCGCAGCATGCCGGCCCGGGCCTTCTTGTCCCGCTGCATCGTCGCGAGCAGGTGGCCCCAGCGGTCACCCGGGTAGACGATGGGGAGCGAGAGGGACTCGAGGATCGCGCGGTGCCGGTCCACGGCGTTCTCCGACAGGCCTCGCGTGAGGCGCGACAGCTCGGCGGCGAAGACCATGCCGATGGAGATCGCCGCGCCGTGGCGCCAGGTGTAGCGCTCGGCGTGCTCGATCGCGTGGCCGAGCGTGTGGCCGTAGTTCAGGATCTCGCGCAGACCCTGCTCGGTGAAGTCCTCGCCGACGACGCGGGCCTTGACGGCGATCGCGCGCTCGATCGCCTCGCGGAACTCGGGCCTCGCCGGATCGGTCGCCGCATCGACGTCGGTCTCGACGAGCTGCAGGATCCGCGGATCCTGGATGAAGCCGGCCTTGACGACCTCGGCGTACCCGGTCAGCAGTTCGTTGCGCGGCAGCGAGTCGAGCAGCGCGAGATCCGCGATGACCGCCCTCGGCGCCCAGAACGCGCCGACGAGATTCTTGCCCTCCGCGGTGTTGATCCCGGTCTTGCCGCCGACCGCGGCATCGACCATGCCGAGCACCGTCGTCGGAATCTGGACGACCGGCACCCCGCGCAGCCACGTCGCCGCGACGAAGCCGGCGAGGTCGGTGACGGCACCGCCGCCGAGCCCGATGACGGCATCCGTGCGCGTGAAGTCGCTCTGGCCCATGACCTCCCAGCAGAACGCGGCGACCTCGACCCGCTTCGCCGCCTCGGCATCCGGCACCTCGAGGGTGAGCGCCTGCAGGCCGGCCTCGAGCAGTCGCTCGCGGAGCTCCTCCGCCCGCGCACCGAGCGTCGCGGCGTGCACGATGAGCACCTTCGCGACCTTGGGGCCGAGCGCCTCGGCCACGGTGCCGAGCAGGTCGCGGCCGACCGCGACGTCATACCCCGGCATGCCCGCCACATTGATGATGGTGGCGTCCGTCATCGGTTCCGCAGCCACTCGACGACCTCCTCGGCGACGGACTCGAAGGTCCGGTGACTCGTATCGATCGTGACCGTCGCGAGCCGGTCGTAGATCGGCCGGCGTGCCTCCACGAGCCGCGACCATGCCTCGACGCCGCCACCCGCGAGCAGTGGCCGCTTGGCGGCCTCGTCCGGCTCCCGCTCGATCCGCTCCCGGATCGCCTCGACGGAGCTCGTCAACTGGATGACCGTGAGACCCTCCAGCAGCTCCTGGGTCGCCGGGTCGAGCACCGCCCCACCGCCGAGCGACACGATCGCGTCCTCGCGCACCGCGTCCGCGACGAGCTCGCGCTCGATCCGGCGGAACTCCGGCTCGCCATAGGCCTCGAAGAACTCCGCGATGGCGCCGTGTTCGGCGACGAAACGCTTGTCGGTGTCGATGTGCGGAATCCCGAGCGCCCGCGCCACCCGCTTGCCCGTGCGGGTCTTGCCCGCACCGGGCGCCCCGATGAGGATGATCGCGCCGCTCACGAGCCCTCGGACCCGAGCGTGCGAAGCGCGTCGGGGATCGCGGCGAGATAGGCGTCGAGGTTGCGGCGGGTCTCGCCGACGGAGTCGCCGCCGAACTTCTCGAGCATCGCGTTCGCCAGCACGAGTGCGACCATCGCCTCCGCGACGACCCCCGCCGCCGGCACGGCGCAGACGTCGGAGCGCTGGTGATGCGCCTGTGCGGCATCGCCGGTCGCGACGTCGACCGTGCGCAGCGCCCGCGGCACCGTCGAGATCGGCTTCATGGCGGCCCGCACACGCAGCACGGTGCCGGTCGTCATGCCGCCCTCCGTGCCGCCCGCGCGATCGCTCAGGCGCTGAATGCCGTCGTCCGTGCGCAGCATCTCGTCGTGCGCCGCGGAGCCCGGACGGCGGCTCGTCTCGAAGCCGTCGCCGACCTCGACGCCCTTGATCGCCTGGATGCTCATGAGCGCCGCCGCGAGCTGGGCATCGATCTTGCGATCCCACTGCACGTAGCTGCCGAGCCCGGGCGGCAGGCCGTAGGCGAGCACCTCGACGACGCCCCCGAGCGTGTCGCCGTCGTCGTGCGCGCGGTCGATCCGCTCGACCATCGCCTGCGAGGTCACCGGGTCGGTGCAGCGCAGCGGGTCGGCATCGAGCCGCTCGACATCGCCCGGGAGCGGGTAGGTGTAGTCCTCGGGTACTCGCACCGTCTCGATCGCGAGCGTGTGGCTGACGAGCTGCACCCCGAGCTCGGCGAGCAATGCCCGGGCGAGCGCGCCGAGCGCGACGCGGGCCGCGGTCTCCCGGGCCGACGCGCGCTCGAGCACGTTGCGTGCCTCGGGGAAGTCGTACTTCTGCATGCCGACGAGGTCCGCGTGGCCCGGCCGCGGACGCGTGAGCGCGGCACCGCGCCCCTTCGGGAGGGTCTCGAGGTCGACCGGCACGGCGCTCATGACGTCGACCCAGCGCGGCCACTCCGTATTGCCCACCCGCAGCGCGATGGGCGCGCCCGTCGTGCGACCGAAGCGGATGCCGCTGCTGATCGTCAGCTCGTCCTGCTCGAAGGCCTGACGTGCGCCGCGCCCGTAGCCGAGCTTGCGGCGCTGCAGATCGGCCTGGATGTCGTCGGGCAGCACGGGCACGCCCGCCGGCAGCCCTTCGACGATCGCGACGAGCTCGGGGCCGTGCGACTCCCCCGCGGTGAACCAGCGCAGCATGCTCACCAGTCTTTCACGGCTGGGAGAGGGCGCTTCGCATCGCCGTCAGGATCGCGTTCTCCTCCGCGAGGGGGGTGTGCGGCTCGCCCGTGACGAAGATCCGCACCTGCGCGACCGCTTGGTGCAGCAGCATCTCCAGACCCGAGACGGCGGGGCCCTCCCAGCGCGCGACGAGCGGGCTCGGCCAGGGGTCGTACGCGACCTCGAAGAGCGTGCTGGCCGTCTGCGAGCCCCCGAAACGGATCTCCGCGACGGCACCGCCGGGGACGGTGTTGACGACGAGATCGGCGCCGGCGTCGAGCGTGGCGTGCAGGTCGGCGGTCTCGCCCATGAGCCCGAGTGCGCCCGCGTAGTCCGCGAGCGCCGTGGCGGCCTCAGAACGCCGTGCCGCGGCGACCACGGAAACCGCGCCGAGTCGGCGGGCGGCGGAGACGACCGAGCGCGCCGTCGCCCCGGCGCCGAGCACGAGCACGCGGTCCACGCGCTCCACGCCGGCACCGCGCAGCGCCCGGATGATGCCGTAGACGTCGGTGTTGTACCCCGCGGGACCGTCGCCGCCGAACAGCAGCGTGTTGACCGCGCCGGTCTCCTCCGCGACGTCCGAGACGCTCGCGGAGAGGCGCAGCGCCTCGGGCTTCAACGGCATCGTGAGCGAGAGCCCCCGCCACTGGTCGTCGAGCCCCGCGATGAACGCGGCCAAGCCGCCCTCGCCGACCTCGTGGCGGCCGTACTCCCAGGGCAGGCCGAGCGCGCGGTAGGCCGCAGCGTGGAGCCGCGGCGAGCGCGAATGCGCGATCGGGCTGCCGAGCACGGCGAGCCGAGTGCGCTCCGGCTCGCGGACGATCATCGCGCGCTCACGCGCAGTACGAGGCGTTCTCGTCGCTCGCCTCGCACCACGCGTAGAGCTCGTCGACCGCGGCCTCGTGCTGCTCGATCGTCTCGGTGAACCGAGTCTCACCCGTCGCGAGGTTGACCGTCACGAAGAAGATCCACGGGCCGTCCGCGGGGTGCGCGACGGCGTCGAGCGCCGCCTGGCCGGGCATGCCGATGGGTCCCGGCGGCAGGCCGGCGACCGCCCGCGTGTTGTACGGGTTCGTCGTGTCGTCGATGTCCGACTGGTTGATGAAGACCGAGCCGCAGGTGTCCGGCGCGGGCCGGCCCTGGGTCGGACCCCACACGCAGGTGCCGTACGTCGTCGTCGCGTCGGACTCGAGCATGATGCCCTGGTCGATGCGGTTCTGGAAGACGCGGGCGATCTTCGGCGGGTCATCGGGGTTCGGCCCCGACTCGCCCTGCACGATCGACGCGAGCGTCAGGAACGCGTTGCGGTTCTCCGGGGCCACGCCGAGCGCATCCAGCCGGGTGAACGTCTCGGCGACGAGCCGCTGGAGCAGCCCGACCGCCGTCTCCGTGCCGTCGAGGTCGTAGGAGGCCGGGAAGAGGTAGCCCTCGAGACTCACGGCGTCCGCCGGCAGGCCGTACTGACCGAGGTCGGCTGCTGCAGCGGTGAACTCCTCGAGCGGCAGCCCCGTCTGACCCGCGAGGATCGCGAGCGTGTCGGGCAGGGTCGAGCCCTCCGGGATGATGACGCGGTTCGCGATGCGGTTCGCGGGGTCGAGCAGCGCGTCGAGCGCGGCACGCGCGCTCATCTCGCGCTCGAGCCGGTAGTTTCCGGGCAGGAACGTCGGCTCCTCGCCAGTCTCGCCGAGCTCCAGCAGCAGGTCGTGGAACGCGTCGAAGGTCCTCGTGACACCCGCGGCGTGCAGCGAGATCGCGACATCGTCGCCGAAGTCGCCGGGGAGGATCGTGACGATGGCCTCCTCGCCGTTGCCCGTGCCCTCGTAGTCGTTCGGGATCTCCCATCCGAGGAGCTCGCGCACCTTCTCCTCGACGGCGCTCGGCACCTGGAAGCCGAGGATGTTCCAGCCGGGCTCCTTGATGTGCGTGAAGAGGTACACGCCGACGTAGCCGATCAGCAGGACGATGACCATGAGCGGCACCGCCCAGAAGAGCCACCAGGGTCGCCGCTTGGGACCCTCATCGGTCGGGGGTTCGAGGCGGATCGGGAAGCCACGTCCGCTGAGCTGACGCGGGGCGGAGGCGACGAGCAGCGGCTCCTGCGCTACGGCGCCTGCTTGCTGCTCGATGTGCGGCGCGGTCGAGAGCGCCGCGAGCTCGGCATCGGCGACCGGCTCGTCGTCGGGCGCCTCAGTGGCAGCGATGGGGTCCTGGACGTGCAGCTCCTCGACGATGAACTCGTCGGTGATCGGCGACTCGGTCGCCGCCGCGTCGTCCGAGTCGATGGGCTCGACGGACTCTGGTTCGAAGTCCGGACCGGCGTCCGAGTCGAGCGTCGGCTCGTGCGGCTCGACGGGAACGAACGGCACGAAGCCCTCCGGTTCGCCGGCCGGCGCTTCGTCGCCGCCCTCCGGGGTCTCCTGTGCCGGACCCGCGGGCGCGGCCGCCGCGGGCTCTGCGGATGACTCGCTCTCAGGCTGCGCCGCAGGCGCGGCCGGCTCGGATGCCGCGACGCCGACCGCGCCCGTGTCGCCTGCGCGCTGGCGTTCTCGCAGCTCGCGCCGAGTCGTGGGCGGGAGGAGCGCGGGATGCGAGTCGAGGCCCTCGGTCCGCGAGTCCGACGCGGCGGGCGGCGGCGGGGTCGAGGGCGTCAGCGGCTCGACGGGCGCGGTCGCCGCCTCGATGAACGCGGCATTGAGCGCGGCGGAGGGATCGACAGGACGCAGCGCGTCCGCGGAGGACTCCGAAGGTGTCTCCTGCTGCGCCGGCTCACGAGGCTCCTCGTCGCCGAGCGCGCCGAAGAGATCGTCGAGCCCCCCGTCCTTCTCCATGCGTCTCCTGATCTCAGCGGTCGTGCGCGTCGGGCACGTCAACGCCCGGGCGCGTACCGGTCTGCCGCTCCGAGTCGAGCGCGTGTTCCAGCATGATAGCCGCGGCGGCCTGGTCGACCACGGCGCGCGCACGACGCGCATCTTTCCCCGTCGCGCGCAGTCGTTCCTGCGCGGTCACGGTGGTCAGGCGCTCGTCGACCAGCCGGACGAGGCCCTGCAGCCGCGCATCGAGCGCGACGGCGAACGCGATGGCGTCCTCGGTCGACGCGGTCGTGCGGCCCGAGAGCGCGGCGGGTCGTCCGACATAGACGTCGATCGCCTCATGCTCGTGGGCGAGCGCGACGAGCCGGTCGAGATCGCCGTCGCCGCGTGGGACGGTCTCCAGCGGCGACGCGAGGATGCCCTGCGGGTCGCTCTTCGCGACGCCGATCCGGACTGTGCCGACGTCGACGCCGAGCCGGGTCCCGTGCCTCATGCGCTGCGGAGCGCCGCCGCGACGGCGTCGAGTGCCGCCGGGATCGAGGCCGCGTCGGAGCCGCCGCCCTGCGCGAGGTCGTCCTTGCCGCCGCCCCCGCCGCCGAGCACCGCGGCGGCAGCCTTGGCGAGCGATCCCGCCTTCGCCCCCGCATCGCGTGCCGCCGGCGTCGTCGCGACGATGACGGCGGGCTTGCCGTCGGCCGTCCCCGCGATCGCGACGACCGCCGCCTGTGCGGCGAGCCGTTCCCGGACGCTCGTCGCGAGGGTGCGCAGGTCGTCCGCGGAGCCGACAGGTCCCACGTGCTGCGCGACCAGCGTGACGGCGCCGACCGCTGCCGCGGAGTCGACGAGTGCCGGCACGCGCTCGGCGAGCGCTCGTGACTCGAACTGCGCGATCCGCTTCTCGGCGGCCCGGAGCTGCTCGGAGAGGCCCGCGATGCGCTCGACGAGCTGCTCGCGCGGGGTCTTCAGCTCGGCGGTCAAGCGGCCGACGATCTCGCGCTCTGCCTGGAAGGCGGCGAGCGCGTCGGCACCGACGAGCGCCTCCACGCGGCGCGCGGACGAGCCGACGGACGACTCTCCGATGAGGTCGATGAGGCCGATGTCGGAGGAGCGCGCGACGTGCGTGCCCGCACACAGCTCGAGCGACCAGTCGGTGTCGCCGATGCGCACGACGCGCACGGTGTCGCCGTACTTCTCACCGAACAGCGCCATCGCGCCCTCGGACCGGGCCTGCTCGATCGGCAGGATCCGGGTCGTGACGTCGAGATCGTCCTGGATCGCGCGGTTCGCGACGTCCTCGATCTCGGAGCGGGTCTCCGCGGACAGCGCCTGGCTCCAGCTGAAGTCGAGTCGCAGATAGCCCGACTTGTTGTACGAGCCCGCTTGGTGCGCGTCGTGGCCGAGGATCTGGCGCAGCGCCGCGTGCACGAGGTGCGTCGCCGAGTGCGCGCGGTTCGCGCCGCGCCGGTAGGCCTCGTCGACGATCGTCGTGGCGGTGTCCCCGACCGCCACCTCGCCGACGCGGACCTGCGCGGTGTGCGCGATGAGGCCGGGGACCGGTTTCTGCACGTCGATGACGTCGAGTTCGTAGCCGGGGCCGACGATCACGCCCCCATCGGCGTCCTGGCCGCCCGACTCCGCGTAGAGCGAGGTCTCACTGAGGATGACCTCGACGGTCTCCCCCGCCTTCGCCGAGGTGACCGACTGGCCGTCGCGGATGAGGCCGAGGATGCGCGACTCCGCCGTGAGCTGGTCGTAGCCGAGAAAGGCGGTCTCGCCGCTCGCCCGGAACGCGGAGTACACGGAGACGTCCGCGAGCTGCCGCTTCTTCGCCTTCGCGTCGGCCTTGGCGGCCTGGCGCTGGCGTTCCATCAGGGTGTCGAAGCCGGCCCGATCGATCGACAGCCCGGCTTCCTCGGCGATCTCGACCGTGAGGTCGATCGGGAAGCCGTACGTGTCGTGCAGCTGGAACGCGGTGTCGCTCGGCAGCTGCGCGGCGCCGGCCGACTTGGTCCGCGCGATCGCCGTGTCGAGAATCGTCGTCCCCGAGGCGAGCGACTTGAGGAACGCCTCCTCCTCGGCGAGGGCGAGCCGCTCGATGCGGTGGTAGTCCGTCTCGACCTCGGGATACGCCGCCTTCATCGCATCGCGGGAGGCCGCGAACAGCTCGCGGAATGTCGGCTCCTCGACGCCGAGGAGGCGCATCGAGCGGATCGAGCGCCGCAGCAGGCGACGCAGGATGTAGCTGCCGCCCTCATTGCCCGGCGTGACGCCGTCGGCCATGAGCATGAGTCCGCTGCGGATGTGGTCCGCGATGACGCGGAAGCGGACATCGTCCTCGTGATCGGCGCCGTAGCGACGACCGGAGAGCTCGGCGGCGCGGTCGAGGACTGGGCGCACCTGGTCGATCTCGTACATGTTCTCGACGCCCTGCTTGATGAACGCGACGCGCTCGAGCCCCATGCCGGTGTCGATGTTCTTCTTCGGGAGCTCGCCGAGGATGTCGAAGTCCGTCTTCGAACGGACATTGTCGATCTGGTACTGCATGAAGACGAGGTTCCAGATCTCGGTGTACCTCGTGTCGTCGACTGCGGGGCCGCCCTCGGGACCGTACGCCGGACCCCGGTCGAAGTAGATCTCGGAGCAGGGGCCCGCGGGCCCCGGGTGCCCGGTCGACCAGTAGTTGTCGGCCTTGCCCATCCGCTGGATCCGGTGCTCCGGCAGGCCGGCGATGCGCTTCCAGAGCTCGATCGCCTCGTCGTCGTCCTCGTAGACGGTGACCCACAGGTCGCGCTCCGCGAAGCCGAGCCCGCCGTCCGCCTCAGGCGCCGTGAGCAGCTCCCAGGCGTACTCGATCGCGCCTGCCTTGAAGTAGTCGCCGAACGAGAAGTTGCCGTTCATCTGGAAGAACGTGCCGTGCCGGGCCGTCTTCCCGACCTCTTCGATGTCGTTCGTCCGGATGCACTTCTGCACGCTCGTCGCGCGCGGGTACGGTGCGGGGACGAGTCCCGTGAGATACGGGATGAACGGGACCATGCCGGCGATCGTGAACATCACGGTCGGGTCATCGCTCACGAGCGATGCCGAGGGCACGACGGTGTGGCCGCGCTCGCCGAAGAAGGTCAGCCAGCGATCGCGGATGTCAGCGGTGCGCAATAGAAACTCCGGTGATCGAGCCTGTCGTGATCACCGACGGGCGCTGTGCTGGCTCAGGACTTCTTGGCGCGCTTCGCGAGGTCCGCGATGACCTCTTCAGCCTCGGCGACCGCCGCACGCAGCTCCTCCTCGCGGGCCTTGTAGCCCTCGATGACCGCGTTGCCGAACTCCTTGGCCTTCTGGTCCACCTCCGCGAAGAACTGCTGTCCCCGCTCGGTGCGCGAGACCTGGTGCGCGACGACGAAGCCGATCGCGGTGCCGAGCGTGACCCAGCCGAGTGCCTTGAAGAAGCTCATCGCCATTCCCTTGCCTAGATAGACCGAACCCTCCAAGCGTAGCGGCGCTCGGAGGGTTCGGGTACGGGTTGCTTCTCAGCGGGCGGCGTAGTACTCCACGACGAGCTGGACGTCGCACACGACGGGGACCTCGGCACGCTTGGGGCGGCGCACGAGGCGGGCGTGGAGCTTGTCGAGCTCGACGTCGAGGTAGCCCGGGACGGGCGGCAGCACGTCGGCGTGACCACCGGCGGCCGCGACCTGGAAGGGCTCGAACCCCTCGGAGCGCGGCTTGACGTGGATGAGCTGACCCGGCTTCACGCGGAAGGACGGGCGGTCGACGAGCTGGCCGTCGACGAGGATGTGGCGGTGCACGACGAGCTGGCGCGCCTGCGCGGTGGTGCGGGCGAAGCCGGCGCGGAGCACGAGCGCGTCGAGGCGCATCTCGAGCTGCTCGACCATGTTGTCACCGGTCTGGCCGGCGGTGCGCTTGGCCTCCTCGTACTGGATCCGCAGCTGCTTCTCGCGGATGCCGTACTGCTCGCGCAGGCGCTGCTTCTCGCGCAGACGCACGGCGAAGTCGCTGTCGGTCTTGCGACGGGTGCGGCCGTGCTGGCCGGGGGCGTAGGGGCGGGCCTCCATGATGCGGGCGGCCTTGGGGGTCAGCGCGACGCCGAGCGCGCGCGAGAGGCGGACCTTGCGGCGGTCCTGGGACTTCGATGCACCCATGCTCAGGTGGTTCCTTCCAGATTTCTGCGGGCGGAACGCGATTCTGCGGGTCTCCCCGCACCATGCGTCCGCACATTTCGACACGACCCGCAGAAGTCGGGCCGCAGGCGTACCGGTCGAGGCCCTGGATCCGGTCACACGCCAACGTGCCGGAGGTGATTCCTCTACGGTGCCCGCGCGGTCAGTCGTGGACTGAGCCGTGGAACGAGCCGATCAAGTGTAGCAGGGACGAGCGCCTCAGGCGGCCCTGGTCAGGGCTTGCCCGGCCGGTCGGCGAGGATCTTGCGGATCTGGTCGAGGCGCTCGGAGATCCGCGACTCGAAGCCGTTGGCGGAGGGCTCGTAGTACCGCGTGTCGCCGAGCTCGTCCGGCAGGTACTGCTGTGCCGCGATCCCGTGCGGCTCGTCGTGCGCGTAGACGTAGCCCTTGCCGTGGCCGAGGCGCTTCGCCCCCGGATAGTGGGCGTCGCGCAGGTGCTTCGGGACGCGGCCGATCCGGCCGGCCCGCACATCGGCGACCGCCTGCTCGACGCCGAGGTAGGAGCGATTCGACTTGGGTGCCGTCGCGAGGTACACGACCGCCTCGGCGAGCACGATCCGCCCCTCCGGCATGCCGATGAGCTGGACGGCCTGCGCCGCGGCGACCGCGACGGGCAGCGCCTGGGGGTCGGCCATGCCGACGTCCTCCGACGCCGAGATCATGATGCGGCGCGCGATGAAGCGCGGATCCTCCCCCGCCTCGATCATGCGCGCGAGGTAATGCAGCGACGCATCGACGTCGCTGCCGCGGATCGACTTGATGAAGGCGGAGATGACGTCGTAGTGCTCGTCGCCCTGCCGGTCGTAGCGCAGCAGGGCGCGGTCGACCGCGGCGGCGACGATCTCCGCGGTCACGAGTGGGGGTGCCTCGCCCGCGTCGGCCGCATCCGCCTCGGCCTGCGCGGACGCGGCGGCCGCCTCGAGCGCGGTGAGCGCGCGGCGCGCGTCGCCGGACGCGAGCCGGATGATCGCGGCCCTCGCATCCGCCTCGAGCGCGACCGCGGAGGCGAGCCCGCGCGGGTCGCCGACCGCGCGATCCAGCAGCTCGCCGAGATCGTCGTCGGAGAGCTGCTCGAGCGTGAGCAGCAGTGATCGCGAGAGCAGCGGCGAGATGACGGAGAACGACGGGTTCTCGGTCGTGGCGGCGACGAGGATGATCCAGCCGTTCTCGACGCCGGGCAGGAGGGCGTCCTGCTGTGCCTTCGTGAAGCGGTGGATCTCGTCGAGGAAGAGCACGGTCGTGAGCCCGTAGAGGTCGCGCGCGGACAGCGCCTGCTCCATGACCTCGCGCACGTCCTTGACGCCGGCGGTGACGGCGGACAGCTCGACGAACTTGCGGCCGGAGCCGCCCGCGATCGCCTTCGCGATCGTCGTCTTGCCGGTCCCCGGCGGCCCCCAGAGGATCACCGAGGCGGCGCCGCGGGCGCCGGAGCCCTCGGAGGCGAGGGCGCGCAGCGGCGATCCGGGCCCGAGCAGATGGCGCTGGCCCACGATCTCGTCGAGCGTGCGCGGGCGCATGCGCACCGCGAGCGGCGTCGCGCCCGCGTGCAGCCCGGCGCTCGCGTCCATGACGTCAGCCTACGACCGGGCGCCGACACCGCGTTCTCCTGCAGGAGTCGGCACCGGCCGATTGGGTAGGCTGCCTGCTCGTGGCCAAGCGACCCGACCCGTCAGAGCGCGAGCAGCGCCGGATCATGCGTGAGTACGAGGCGCGTCAGGCCCTCCATGCTCGCCAGACCACCCGACGGCTGCGGGACAACTGGATCGGGATCGGCGGCGGCGCCCTCGTCATCGCGATCGCGATGTTCGGCGTGTGGTCGTACTCGGCCTGGGGTCCGGGGCAGCCCGTGCCGACGCCGGATGCGACGGCGACCGCCGAGCCGACGCCGACCGCCGAGCCGACGCCGACCGCCGAGCCGACGACCGGCGACGAGCTCTTGGTGCCCGGTCCGGAGCTCGCCGAGGGACGCCTCTGGACGGGCTCGATGACGGTCGGCGGTGTGGATCTCGGTATCGAGCTCGACGGCGCCCTCGCGCCGCAGGCGACGGCCGTGCTGGTGCAGGCCGCCGAGAGCGGCTGGTACACGGGCAAGTACTGCCCGCGGGTCACGAGCTACGTGACGATGCAGGTGCTGCAGTGCGGCACCGCGACCCCGGACTCGACCGCGAGCGAGGACGGCTTCCGGTTCGGCCCGATCGAGAACGCCCCCGAGGACGACCAGTACCCGGCCGGCACGATCGCGATGGCTCGCGTCGGCGGGGACGGGAGCTCGATGGGTCACCAGATCTTCATCGTGACCGCCGACTCGCAGATCCCCAGCGACGCGGCGGGCGGGTACACGGTCGTGGGCCGCGTCACGAGCGGCCTCGACGCCCTCATCTCCGGCGTCACGTCGCTCGGCACCGCGAGCGGCGGGGAAGACGGCGCGCCGGCGCAGGCCGTCCAGATCACGGCCTTCACGATCCAGTAACGTCGCGGGGCCGGGCGTGCCGCGCCGCCTAAGCTGGACGGGCAACATTGAGCGAGGGAGCCTTGTGACTGCGAACGACCAGACCGCCGATCCGGCGACCTGGGGCCGCGTCGACGAGAGCGGTGCGGTGTACGTCCGCACGGCCGACGGAGAACGCCAGGTCGGCGAGTACCCGGATGCCTCGCCCGAGGAGGCGCTCGCATACTTCGTGCGCAAGTTCACCGAGCTCGAGGGCCAGGTCTCGCTGCTGGAGCAGCGCGCCCGCGCGGGTGCGCCGGCCGCGGATGTCGCGAAGGCGGCCAAGCACCTCGCCGGCGCGGTCGAGCAGGCGAACGCCGTCGGCGATCTCGCGTCGCTCGCCGCCCGCATCGACGCGCTCGGCGGCGTCATCGCGGAGAAGGCCGAGGAGCAGTCGGAGGCGCACAAGGCGGAGGTCGAGGCCGCGATCCTCGAGCGCACGTCGATCGCGGAGGCGGCGGAGGCGATCGCCGCGCGCGACCTGAGCAAGGTGCAGTGGACGACGGTCACGGCGGAGCTCGACACGCTGTTCAAGCGATGGCAGGAGCACCAGTCGAGCGGGCCGCGCCTGCCCAAGGGGACGAGCGATGCACTGTGGAAGCGGTTCAGCACCGCGCGCAGCACGGTCGACAGCGCCCGTCGCGCGTACTTCCACCAGCTCGACTCGGCGCACAAGGACGCACGGTCGTCGAAGGAGGCGCTCATCGGCCGTGCGGAGGCGCTCGCGCCGAAGGGCGCCGACGGCATCCCCGCATACCGGGCGCTCCTGGACGAGTGGAAGCGGGCGGGCCGGGCCGGCAAGCGATCGACCGACGACCAGCTGTGGGAGCGATTCAAGGCGGCGGGCGACGTGCTGTACGTCGCGAAGGCGGAGCAGTCGGCGAAGGAGGACTCGGATTACGCCGTCAATCTCGAGACGAAGCTCGCCCTGCTCGCCGAGGCCGAGGGCATTCTGCGGATCACCGACCGCCGCCAGGCGCGCGAGCTGCTGACGGACGTGCAGCGGCGCTGGGAGCGTGCCGGCCGGGTGCCCCGCGACCAGGTCAAGCCGGTCGAGGACCGTCTCCGCAAGGTCGAGAACCACGTGCGCAAGCTCGACGAGGAGCATTGGCACCGCACGGACCCGTCGCGCGTGGAGCGCTCGGAGGGCTTCGCGGGTCAGCTCGAGGATTCGATCGCGAAGCTCGAGGACGAACTCGCGGCGGCCGAGCGGGCGGGTGACAAGGCCGCGGTCGACGCCGCGTCCGGCGCGCTCGCGACCCAGCGCGCCTGGCTGGAGACGGTCCGCAGGGGCTGAGACCGCCGAGTTATCCCCAGGAGGGGCCACAGGCGCCGCGCGGGGGCCGGCTGTCTGGCATCGTGGGGCGATGACGTTCCGTGTCCCCGGCGTGCTGGATGAGCGCACGATGCCGGACGCCGCGCTGCGCGCCGCCGTCCTCGACGGAGAGCTGTACCGGATCGGCGAGGCCTATCGCAGCATCGATCTGCCGGTCGACGCCGCCGCGCGGGCCGCGTCGCTCGAGCGGGCGACCGGCGGCGGCGCGATCCTCGCTGGCCGCACGGCCGCCTGGGTCTGGGGCGTGATTCCGGGCCTGCCCGAGCCGCGCGAGCGCGTCATACCGCCGCACCGCGGGATAGGCCACTCGCCGGCACCCGTGCTCCCGGGCTGGCGGACCAGGGCGGTGCGACTCGGCGCCGCCGAGGTCGCGCTGGTCGGGGGTGTCGCGGTCACGACCGCGCGGCGCACGGCGATCGATCTCGCGTGCGCTGACTCGAGCGAGGACGCCTGGCTTGCGGGGCTCATCGCGCTCGCCGGACTCAGCATCGAGCAGCTCATCGACGACCTCGCGGCCCGGCGCCGACTGCGCGGCCGCGATGCGGCCATCGCCCGGCTTCAGCTGCTCGTGACCCGGTAGACGTCGAAGACGGCGTCGATGCGGCGCACTGCGTTGAGCACGCGGTCGAGGTGCGTCGCGTCCCCCATCTCGAAGAGGTAGCGGCTGAACGCGATGCGCTCGTTCGACGTCGACACGTTCGCCGAGAGGATGTTGACGTGATGCTCGCTGAGCACACGCGTGATGTCGGAGAGCAGTCCGGCCCGGTCGAGGGCTTCCACCTGGATCTGGACGAGGAAGACGCCTTTGCCCTGCGGCTCCCAGCTCACGTCGATCATTCGCTCGGGCTCCTGCTGCAGCACCGCGACGTTGTTGCAGTCGGCTCGGTGCACGGAGACACCCGCGCCGCGCGTGATGAAGCCGACGATGTCGTCGCCGGGCACGGGCGTGCAGCACTTCGCCAGCTTGACGAGGACGTCGGTGTCCCCGCGGACGAGCACGCCGTTGCCCGCCGTGGCGCTGCGCGGGCGGGTCGAGCTCGTGATGATGTCGGAGTCGTCGTGCTCGGCGGTGTCGGTGACGCCCGCGACGAGCTTCTCGACGACTGACTGGGCCGAGGTGTGGCCCTCGCCGATCGCGGCGTAGAGCCCGGACACGGTCGTCAGGTTCAGCTGTCCGGCGACGGCGAGCAACGAGTCCTGCGTGGTGAGCTTCTGCAGCGGCAGGTTGCGCTTGCGCATCGCCTGGGCGAGCGCCTCCTTGCCCTGCTCGACCGCCTCCTCGCGCCGCTCCTTCGTGAACCAGGTGCGGATCTTGTTGCGGGCGCGCGTCGAGGCGACGAAGTTGAGCCAGTCCTGGCTGGGCCCGGCGTCAGGGTTCTTCGAGGTGAGCACCTCGATCGTGTCGCCGGACACGAGCTTGGAGGTGAGGGGCACGAGCCGGCCGTTGACCTTCGCGCCCATGGTGCGGTGGCCGACCTCGGTGTGCACGGCATAGGCGAAGTCGACGGGGGTGGCGCCGGTCGGCAGTCCGATGACCTTGCCCTGCGGGGTGAAGACGTAGACGTCCTTCGCCCCGATCTCGAAGCGGAGCCCTTCGAGCCACTCGCTCGGGTCGCTCGTGTCCTCCGACCAGTCGCTGAGTCGCGCGATCCACGCCATCTCGGAGTCGTAGGGGCGGTCGGGGGCGCTGCCCTTGACGCCCGCCATCCGTTCCTTGTACATCCAGTGCGCCGCGACGCCGTACTCGGCGCGCTCGTGCATCTCGTGCGTGCGGATCTGGATCTCCACCGCTCGGCCGCCCGGGCCGATCACGGTCGTGTGGAGCGACTGGTAGAGGTTGAACTTCGGCGTCGCGATGTAGTCCTTGAACCGCCCCGGCACTGGGTTCCAGCGCGCGTGGACGGCGCCGAGCACCGCGTAGCAGTCGCGGATCGTCGGCACGAGCACGCGGATGCCCGTGAGGTCGTAGATCTCGTCGAACTCGCGGCCGCGGACCACCATCTTCTGGTAGATCGAGTAGTACTGCTTCGGTCGGCCCTGGATCTCGCACTTGATGCGCTCGGTGCGCAGGTCGTCCTTGATGGTCTCGACGAGCTTGGCGATGAACTCTTCGCGCTGCGGGTCCCGCTGGCGGACCAGGTTCTCGATCTCGACGTAGAGCTTGGGATGCAGGACCGAGAACGACAGGTCCTCGAGCTCGATCTTGACGGTCTGCATCCCGAGTCGGTACGCGAGCGGGGCGTAGATCTCGAGTGTCTCCTTCGCCTTGCGCGTCGCCGACTCGGCGGGCACGAATCCCCAGGTGCGCGCGTTGTGCAGCCGGTCGGCGAGCTTGATGACGAGGACGCGGATGTCTTTGGACATCGCGACGATCATCTTGCGGACCGTCTCGGCCTGCGCGGAGTCGCCGTACTTCACCTTGTCGAGTTTCGTGACGCCGTCGACGAGCATCGCGATCTCGTCGCCGAAGTCGGCCCGCAGTCGCTCGAGCGAGTAGTCGGTGTCCTCGACGGTGTCGTGGAGCAGCGCGGCGGCGAGGGTCTTGGGTCCGAGCCCGAGGTCGGCGAGGATCTGCGCGACCGCGACGGGGTGGGTGATGTACGGCTCGCCGCTGCGGCGCAGCTGGCCCTCGTGCGCGTCGCGGGCGCGGCGATAGGCGCGCTCGACGAGCGCGATGTCCCCGCGGGGGTGCTGCTGCTTGATCGTCTTGAGCAGGCGCTCGACCGCGGCGGAGTGCTGCGGGGCTCGGGAGAAGATGCGCGGCAGGCGGGACAGCAGCGACGCGTTCGCGGTCTCCGTCATGTCGCCTCCCGCGAGGTCAGAGCCAGAGACCTATTCTACGGTCGCGCCGGCCTCGACCGGCTTCGCCTTCGCGCGCACCGCGAGCACTCGCTGCGTGTGCTTGCGGATGCCGCTCTCCCCCTCGCGCAGCTGCGAGTAGAAGGGAGCCGCGACGAAGATCGTCGAGTAGGTGCCGACGATGATGCCGATGAACAGCGCGAGTGCGATGTCGCGCAGCGTCCCGGCGCCGAGGACCAGGGCGCCGATCCACAGGATCGCGGCGACCGGCAGCACGGCGACGACGCCCGTGTTGATGGAGCGCACGAGCGTCTGATTGACCGCGAGGTTCACCGACTCGGGGAACGTGCGCACCGTGTCGGCCGCGTCCTCCTTCGTGTTCTCCCGCACCTTGTCGAAGACGACGACGGTGTCGTACAGGGAGTAGCCGAGAATCGTGAGGAAGCCGATCACGGCGGAAGGCGTGATCTCGAAGCCGAACAGCCCGTAGACGCCGATCGTGATCACGAGGTCGTGCGCGAGCGAGACGAGGGCCGCGAGCGACATCTTCCACGTGCGGAAGTACAGCGCCATGAAGATCGCGGCGAGCACGATGAAGACGACGAGCGCGATGATGCCTTGACGCGAGACGTCCTGACCCCAGCTGCCGCTGATGAACGTGGCGGACACCTGCGATTCGGGGACCTCGTACGCGGCGGCGAGCGCCGCCGCGATCTGGTCGCTCTCCTCGATGCTGACCGTCTCGGTCTGCACCTGGATCGACTTGGTGTCGGTGCCGACGACGGTCACGTGCGCCGTTGCGCCGGGCACGATCGACTCGACCGCGTCCTCGGCGAGCCGCTGCGAGGTGTCCTGCACCGCGGAGACGCGGAACTGGGAACCGCCGGAGAACTCGATGCCGAAGACGAGTCCGCCGCGCAGCAGCGTGCCGGCGACGACGATGAGCAGCAGCGCGCCGGCGATGAGATACCACCAGCCGCGCCGCTGCACGAAGGGGAACGACTTCGCCCCCGTGTAGAGGTCGTTGCCGAAGCGGGTGAGTGCGGACGCCTTCGCCATGTCAGTCCTCCCCGTCCTTCAACCCGACCGTGCTGTCGACGAGCGCCGCCGCCTTGCGCTCGGCGATCGTCTGTCGCCGCGCGGCTTCCTTGCTCGCACCGGTGCGGCGCTTCTCCGAGTTGAAGCGGAACTCGGCGCGGCCGCGGTAGACGGCGCCCAGCGCCTCCGGGTCGAGACCCGAGAGCGGGTGACCGCCCGCGAAGAAGCGGTTCTGCGCCATGAGCTGCAGTACCGGGTGCGTGAAGAGCAGCACGATGATGACGTCGAGGATCGTCGTGAGGCCGAGCGTGAAGGCGAAGCCGCGGACGTTGCCGACCGCGAGCACGTAGAGCACCACCGCGGAGAGCAGGCTGATGAACTTCGCCGACAGGATCGTGCGCAGCGCCCGCTTCCAACCGGCCTCGACGGCGCCCGGCAGCGTCCGGCCGTCGCGCAGCTCGTCTCTGATGCGTTCGAAGTAGACGATGAAGGAGTCGGCGGTGAAGCCGATCGCGACGATGAGGCCTGCGATGCCGGCCAGCGACAGGCTGTAGCCCTGGCGCCACGACATGATCGCGATCACGAGATACGTGAGCACGCCCATGATGACGAGCGAGGCGATCGTGACGAGCCCGAGCAATCGGTACTGGAACAGCGAGTAGATGAGCACGAGGACGAGGCCGATGATGCCCGCGAGCAGCCCGATCGCGAGCTGCTCGGAGCCGAGCGTCGCCGACATCGCCTCGCTGGACTGCAGGACGAAGCTGATCGGCAGCGAGCCGTTCTTGAGCTGGTCGGCGAGCGTCTTCGCGGACTCCTGCGTGAAGTTGCCGCTGATCTGTGCACGGCCGTCGGTGATCTGCGCGTTCATCGACGGGGCCGAGATGACCCAGCCGTCGAGCACCATCGCGAAGCGGTTCTGCGCCGAGCCCTGGGGGAAGCCGACGAGGCGGGCGGAGATCGTGGCGAACTCCTGCGTGCCCTCGGCGTCGAAGACGATGTTGACGCCCCACTGGTTCGTCGTCATGCCGTTCTGGCCGGGGACGAGCCCGGCATTCGCATCGGCGATCCGCTCGCCGGAGACCTCGACGGGGCCGAGGATGAACTTCTCGCCGGTCTGGGCGTCGCAGGACAGGAAGGGCTCGTCGCTCGGCGACAGCGCCGTCTCGGGGTCGTTGAGCGGTGAGCAGTCGAAGTTGAGGAAGTCCCAGTACAACTGCGCCGAGACCCACTGGCTCGGGTCGCTCGGGTTGTAGTCGGCGTCGCCGGGCGATGTCGGGTTGACCGGCTGGGTCGAAAGCTCGGTCGTCGGCTCGATCGGCTGCGTCGTGTCCTCGGGCAGCGGGTCCGGCACGGCTGCGTTGACCTCGGCGAGCACCTCGTCGGGCAACGCGCACTCGTTGGTCGTCCCGATGACGCACAGCACGGGTCTGAAGTCGAGCTTCGCGGCGGCCTGGACACGGGCGAGCGTGTCGTCGCTCGGGTCGCCGGGGATCGCGACGACGATGTTCGATCCGCCCTGCGAGGTGACCTCGGCCTCGGAGACACCGGCGGAGTCGACGCGCTGCCGGATGATCGCCACCGCCTGGTCGAGCTGCTCCTGGGTGACCGTCTGGCCCTCGGCGAGCTTCGGCGCGAGGATCAGCTGCGTGCCGCCCTGCAGGTCGAGGGCGAGCTTCGGCGTCCAGGACGCGTTGGACCAGATGACGCCGCCGCCGAGCACGGCGAAGAGCAGCGCAGTGATGACGGCGAGCCAGACCAACGAGCGGGTCGCGGCGCGCACCGGGGCACTACGAGCCATTAGGGCTTCTTCGGCGCTTCGCCCTCGGAGCCCGCGTCGCCCTCAGCGGCGTCGTCGTTCTTGATCCGCTCGCCGAAGCGAGGCTCGTCGAAGTTCTCGCCCGTCATCTGAGCGACCTCGCGCTCGATCTCGGCGTCGGTCAGGCCCTCGCGCGCCTGCTGCTCGCGCTCCGCGATCTCCATCGCCTCCTCGACCGAGCGCGGCGATCCGGCCTCGGCGGTGGCGGCGGTGGGGTCGACGACCTTGACGAGCGTCTGCCGGTGGACCTTGACGATGTTGCCCGGGCTGACCTCGAGCTCCGCGGTCGCCGCGACCTCGTCGACGGAGATGAGCGTGCCGAAGAGACCGAACGACGTCATGACCTGCACGCCCGGCACCATCGCCGACTGCAGCTTCTGCGCCTCGGTCTTGCGCTTGCGCGAGCTGCGCCACATGAAGAACACCAGGACGACGAGCAGGACGACCATCGCGATCGTCAGGAAGTTGCCGCCGAAGAGGCCGCCGTCGGCCGCGGGGGCGGCCGTCTCGCCCGGCGCGGGCTGCTGGGTCGTCGGGGCGACGGCGGAGCACGCGGCAAGCACGACCGCGGTGCCGGCGAGGACGATCGCGGCGATTCCGCGTCGGAGGAACGTCATTGGTGGCCTTTCGATGCCTTCGCCCGCAGGTCGGGCCTCAGCGATCATAGTCCATCGTCGAACAGCGCGTCCTGGACGATCGCCGTACCCGGGGCGGGGGCGCCGAGGTGCTGATAGGCCGCCGCGGTCGCGATGCGCCCGCGCGGCGTGCGAGCGAGCAGGCCGATCCGCACGAGGAACGGCTCGACGACGCTCTCGATCGTCTCGGCCTCCTCCCCGACCGAGACGGCCAGGGTGCTGAGGCCGACGGGACCGCCCGCGAAGCGCTCGACGACGACGGCGAGCACCGCGCGGTCGAGGCGGTCGAGCCCGAGCGGGTCGACGTCGTAGAGCTCGAGCGCCCCGTCGACCGCTTCGACTGTCGAGATGGCGGGATGTACGAGCGCATAGTCGCGCACGCGTCGCAGCAGGCGGTTCGCAATCCGCGGCGTGCCTCGACTGCGGCCGGCGATCTCGGCGAGCGCCTCGGTCGCGATCTCGAGTCCCAGGAGGTCGGCGGCGCGTCGCAGCACCCGGGTGAGCTCGTCGTCGTCATAGAACTCGAGGTGCGCCGTGAAGCCGAAACGGTCGCGCAGCGGATTCGGCAGCAGCCCGGAGCGCGTCGTCGCCCCGACGAGCGTGAAGGGGGCGAGGTCGAGCGGGATCGAGGTCGCTCCGGCCCCCTTGCCGACCATGATGTCGATCCGGAAGTCCTCCATCGCGAGATAGAGCATCTCCTCGGCCGAGCGCGCCATGCGGTGGATCTCGTCGATGAAGAGCACCTCGCCCGGGACGAGGCTCGACAGCAGCGCGGCGAGGTCGCCCGCGTGCTGGATCGCCGGTCCGCTGGACATCCGCAGTGGGCGGCCCGTCTCGTGCGCGACGATCATCGCGAGCGTCGTCTTGCCGAGCCCTGGCGGACCGGCGAGGAGGATGTGCTCGGGCGTGCGGTCCTGCATGCCCGCCGCGTCCATCAGCAGCTGGAGCTGCCCGCGCACCTTGGTCTGGCCCACGAACTCGGCGAGGCTCTTCGGTCGCAGCGCGCCCTCGAAGGCGAGGTCCTCGCCGCTGCCGGCGGCCGAGACGAAGCGCTGCGCGTCGGGCGTCTGCGTCATCAGCGCACCCCCGCCGGGCCGAGCGCGCTCAGGGCGAGTCGAACGAGCGCCGAGACGTTCGCGTCGGGCACCTCGGCGAGCGCCTCGTCGAGGGCCTCCTCCGCACGTCGCTCGGGGAAGCCGAGCGACGTGAGGGCGGCGAGCGCCTCTGCCCTCGCCCCGGACGGTCGTGGCGCGGGGCGTGCTGCGGCGGTGAAGGCCGCGAGCTTGCCGAGGAGGCTCACGACGATGAGCTTGGCGGTCTTGGGGCCGATGCCGGACACCTTGCGGAACGCGCCGTCGTCCTCGCGCTCGACGGCGAGTGCGACCTCGTCCGGGCCCATCGCGGCGAGCACGCCGAGCGCGGACTTCGGCCCGACCCCCGTCACGCCGCGCAGCAGTTCGAAGACCTCGAGTTCATCGCGCGAGGCGAAGCCGTAGAGGCTCAGTTCGTCCTCGCGCACGATGAGCGCCGTGTGCACGAGCGCCTCGGCGCCGACCCGGAGCTCGAGGGCGTGCTGCGCGGTCACCGCGACGGTGTAGCCGATCCCCCCGACCTCGATGTGGGCCTGCTGCGTCACCGCGGATCCCGTCGTGGCGGCGATGACCGTGCCGCGCAGCGATGAGATCATGAAGCCAAGGCTATGCGACGTTCGTAGCTATGTTCGAACGACACGCGCGGACCTGCGCGGCGCGTCGGCGAGATCGAAGGGAACCGGATGCGCATCGCGTTCGCCATCATGCGCCTCGGCGTCGCCGCCGTGATCGTCGCCGCCGTCGCCGGACAGCTCGCGACGAGCCTCGCCTACTGGCGCGACGTCGCGGGCATCGCGGACCCGACGACCCAGGTCGTCAACTTCTTCAGCTTCTTCACGATCGAGTCGAACCTGCTCGCGGTCGTCGCGCTCGTCATCGGCGCCGTCGTGCTGCTCGCGGGGCGCGGGCCGGATCCGCGCTGGTTCGCGGTGCTGCGGCTGTGCGCCGCGACGTACATGGTCACGACCGGGGTCGTGTACAACCTGCTGCTGCGCGGGATCGAGCTGCCGCAAGGCTCGACGCTGCCGTGGTCGAACGAGATCCTCCACGTCGTCGGACCGCTCTGGCTGCTGATCGACTGGTGCTTCGCGCCCGGTCGACGCCCGCTCGCCTGGCGCTCCGTCTGGGTCGTCATCGTGTTCCCCGTCGTCTGGGCGGGCTACACGCTCATCCGCGGCCCGCTGACGCACGACGCCGTGCTCGGCCGCGACTACTGGTACCCCTACCCGTTCCTGAACCCCAACCTCGCACCCGCCGGGTACTGGTCGGTCGCGCTGTACATCGTGCTCATCGCGGCGCTCATCGGGCTCACGGCGCTCGCCGCGGTGTGGCTCTCGCGGCGCGCTCGGCCTCGCGCCAGGCCGACTGCGCCGGCGTGAGCGCCTCCGCCCCGTCCGATGCCGCGAGCGGCGCCCCGCGCCAGGCGTGGCACAGCGCGAGCGCGAGCGCGTCCGCCGCATCAGCGGGGGTCGGCGGACGATCGAGCCCGAGGATGCGCTGGACCATCGCGGCGACCTGCCGCTTGTCGGCGCTGCCGTACCCCGTCACCGCCGCCTTCACCTCGCTCGGAGTGTGGTGGCCGACCGGGATCTCCCGTGCCGCCGCTCGCTCCATCGCGATCCCCGCCGCCTGCGCGGTGCCCATGACCGTCCGGACGTTGTGCTGGGAGAACACGCGCTCGACCGCGACCGAGTGGGGCTCGTGGACGTCGAGCAGCGCATCGACACCGGCGCGGATCGCGACGAGGCGGCGCTCGACCGGCTCCCCCGCGTCGGTACGGATGACCCCGACCGCGACGAGCCGGGCGGAGCGGTCGGGCGCGACGTCGACGAGACCGTAGCCGCAGCGCGTCAGGCCCGGGTCGATGCCGAGAACTCGGAGCACGCTCGGGTCACCGCCCGGTCATTCCGCCTCGAGCTGCGCCCGGACGTCGGCGGGGATGTCCTCGTTGGAGAAGACGTTCTGCACGTCGTCGAGGTCGTCGAGCGCATCGATGAGCCGTTCGACCTTCTTCGCGGCCTCGAGGTCGACCTCGATCTGCAGGTTCGGCACGAACTCGACCTCCGCCGAGTCGTAGTCGATGCCGGCGGCCTGGAGCGCCTCGCGTGCCGTCACGAGTTGCGACGGCTCGGCGATCACCTCGAAGCCGACGCCGTGGTTGCGCACGTCCTCGACGTCCGCGTCCATGACCGCCTCGAGGATCGCGTCCTCGTCGACGCCCTCGGTCGCCTCGATCGAGATGACGCCCTTGCGCGTGAAGTTGTAGGCGACCGATCCGGGATCGGCGAGCGTCCCGCCGTTGCGCGAGAGCGCGGTGCGCACCTCGGCGGCGGCACGGTTCTTGTTGTCGGTGAGGCACTCGATCATGAGCGCGACTCCGCTCGGCCCGTACGCCTCGTACGTGATCGCGGTGTACTCGACCGCCTCGCCGCCGATCCCCGCGCCGCGCTTGATCGCGCGGTCGATGTTGTCATTGGGGACGGAAGTCTTCTTCGCCTTCTGCACGGCGTCGAACAACGTCGGGTTGCCGCTGAGGTCGGGGCCCCCGAGCTTCGCGGCGACCTCGATGTTCTTGATGAGCTTCGCGAAGGACTTCGCACGGCGAGAGTCGATGATCGCCTTCTTGTGCTTGGTCGTCGCCCACTTGGAATGACCTGACATGGTGGTCGATTCTAACGGGGCTCGATCACGCGGCTCGCGCGGCCCGCGCGGAGCGCCGCGGCACCGACGAGCAGCCCGTAGGTCATCGTCGAACCGAGCACGATGTAGAGCGGCAGCGTCCACCCGCCGGACGCGGAGAACGCCGCGCCGAGGACGATGCTGCCCGTCGCGCCGAGCGCGTAGCCGCCGCCCTGGACGAAGGCCGAGAGTCGCCGCACGTGCGCGTGACTGCGGGCGACCTCCGTGACGAGCGTGAGCACGATCGTGATGCCGCCGCCCTGGGCGATGCCGCCGAGCGTGATCCACACCGCCCAGCCCTCGGGGGCCAGCAGCAGGCCGAGGGGCACGGCGACCCAGCAGGCCCAGATGCCGACGACCGCGGTGAAGGATCCGAACCGGGTGGCGATGAGCGGCGCGCCGAGGCTCCCGATGATCGCGCTGATCTGGAAAATGCCGGCGCCGCCGCCCGCCTCCGCTGGGTCGATCGAGAGCCGGTCGGCGAGGAGCGACGGCAGCCAGGCGGTGACGCCGTAGTACGAGAATGTCTGCGCGCCGAAGCCGATGAGCAGCGCGATCGCGGTGAAGCTCCCCCAGGTCCGCTCCGGCGCGCTCGGCACGGCGACCGCCTCGATCGGGGGCGTGTCGAGGATGCGCGCCGGGCTGAGGCCCGGCTCCGGCGACCAGCGGAACGCGTGTCGCGGGCGGATGATCGCCGTCCACCCCGCGAGGCAGGCGACGACGACGAGCACCCACGCCCCGAGCGCGAGCTGCCAGCCGATCGCCGCGACGAGCGGGACCGTCGTGGTGGTCGAGACGAGACTGCCGACGTTGGCGCCCGCGATGAAGACGCCTGTCGCGATGCCGGCGCGCTTGGCCGGCGCGTCACGCCGCACGAGCACCGGGAGCACGACGTTGCCGACGGTGATCGCCGCACCGAGGATGATCGTGCCGGCGAACGCCGCCGCGACGCCGCCGGCGGAGCGCACGATGATCCCGAGCGCGACGCCGAGGAACATCGCCGTCATGGCGAAGTTGGCTCCGGCCCGGGCGATGATGAGGCTCGCGACGGGGCTGAGGAGTCCGAAGCACAGCACCGGGATCGCCATCAGCAGACCCATGCCGGCCGGGTCGAGGCCCAGATCCGCGCCGAGCACGTCGCTCACCGGGGCGAGCGAGACGAACGTCGAGCGCATGATGAGCGACATCGTGAACGCCGCGATGATGAGCCCGAGGAAGGTCATTCTCCCCGGGGATGCCGTCACCCGGACGAGTCTAGATCTCGTACGGCGGCACCGAGATCGGCGTCGTCGGCGGGTGCAGGCCGCTGAGGCGCTCCGGCGCGATGACCTTGTCGAGGAGCTCGGGCGCGAGCAGGCCGCGGGCGAGCACCTGCTCGCGGATCGAGGTCCCGCGCTCGAGCGCCTCGTGCGCGAGCTCCGCCGCGACCTGATAGCCGATGTACGGCGTGAGGGCCGTCACGACGCCGACACTCGCGTCGACCTGCGAGCGCAGGCGCGCCCGATCGACCTCGATGCCCTCGATGCAGTTGACCCGGAGCGTGAAGCAGCCGTTCGCCATCCACGCGAGGCTCTGCAGCAGCGAGTTCGCGATGACCGGCTCGAACGCGTTGAGCTGGAGCTGCCCGCCCTCGGCCGCCGCAGTGACGGTCGCGTCCGCGCCGATGACGCAGAACGCGATCTGGTTGACGACCTCGGGAATCACCGGGTTGACCTTCCCCGGCATGATCGACGAGCCGGCTTGGCGGGCCGGCAGGCGCAGCTCCCCGAGCCCGGCCTGGGGACCGCTGGAGAGCAGCCGCAGATCGTTGCAGATCTTCGACAGCTTGACCGCGGCGCGCTTGAGCACCCCCGAGAGGGTCATGAACGAGCCGATGTCGCTCGTCGCCTCGATGAGATCGGGAGCCGTCGTGATGGTCACCGGTGAGATCCGGTTGAGCTCGTCGCGGACCGCCGCCGCGTAGCGAGGGTCGGCCGTGATCCCCGTGCCGATCGCGGTCGCCCCGAGGTTCGTCTCCGCAAGCGTCGGCAGCACCGCGGAGAGCGTCGCGCGGTCGTCGTCGAGCGTGTGCGCCCAGCCCGCGAACTCCTGCCCGACGGTCATCGGCACCGCGTCCTGGAGCTGGGTGCGCCCCACCTTGAGGATGTCGACGAACTCCTGACCCTTCGCGCGGATGGCGTCGGCGAGCGCCTCGTACTCGGCGACGAGTCGGATGACGCCGAGCCCCATCGCGAACTTGATCGACGTCGGGTAGGTGTCGTTCGTCGACTGGCTGCGGTTGACGTCGTCGATCGGGTGCAGGTGGGCGTAGTCGCCCTTGTCGTGGCCGAGGATCTCGAGCGCACGGTTCGCGATGACCTCGTTCGCGTTCATGTTCGTCGACGTACCGGCGCCGCCCTGGATCGCCCCGACCCGGAACTCGGCGTGCAGTGCGCCGTCCATGATCTCCCGGCACGCCTGCTCGATCGCGGCCGCCTTCGCGGGGTCGAGCTGGCCGAGCCGGGCGTTCGCCCGCGCGGCGGCGAGCTTGACGGCGGCGAACGCGATGACGAGGTCCGGGTAGTTGTAGATCGCCCGCCGGGTGATCGGGAAGTTGATGAGCGCCCGGGCGGTGTGGATCCCCCAGTACGCGTCGGCGGGGACCGCGAGCTCGCCGAGCGAATCGCGTTCTATCCGGACTCGGTCGCCGGCGAGCGCGATCGCCCGCTCGTAGGCGTGACGGGGCGAGTACTCGTCGCCGGCCGGCTCGGGCACCTCGAACGGGCTCATGCCTGGATGCTACCCAGCGCGCTCCCGGACGCGCGCGAGGAAGCGCTCGTGGAATCGGTGCTCGCCGTTCATCTCCGGGTGGAACGACGTGCCGAGCAGTGCGCCCTGCTCGACCGCGACGACGCGACCGTCGGGTAGGGCGGCGAGGACGCTCGCGGCGGGGCCGACCCGTTCGACGACAGGGGCGCGGATGAAGACGGCGTGCACGGGCGGGGCGCCGAGCTCGGGGATGTCGAGGTCCGTCTCGAAGGAGTCGAGCTGGGAGCCGAAGGCGTTGCGCCGCACGGCGACGTCGAGGCCGCCGAGCGACTCCTGCCCGCCGATCGCGTCGAGCACCGTGTCCGCGAGCAGAATGAGTCCCGCACAGGTGCCGTACACCGGCATGCCCGCGCCGATCCGCTCGCGCAGCGGCCCCTGCATGCCGAAGGCGCGGGCGAGCTTGTCCATGACGCTCGACTCGCCGCCCGGGATCACGAGGCCGTCGACGGCGTCGAGCTCTTCCGGCCGGCGCACCGGGACGGCGTCCGCGCCGAGGGAGCGAAGGACCGCGAGATGCTCGCGGACGTCCCCCTGCAGTGCGAGGACGCCGACGGTGGGGATGCTCATGGACACCAGGTCTCGATACGCCGCCGCGCGGCTACTCGACCCGCGTCGTCACCAGCCGCGCTCGGCGAGGCGGTGCGGTGCCGCGAGGTCGGTGACGTTGATGCCGACCATGGCCTCGCCGAGTCCGCGGGAGACCTCGGCGATCGTCGCCGGGTCGTCGTGGAACGTCGTCGCCTTGACGATCGCCGCGGCGCGCGCCGCGGGGTTGCCGGACTTGAAGATCCCCGAGCCGACGAAGACGCCGTCGGCGCCGAGCTGCATCATCATCGCGGCATCGGCGGGCGTCGCGACGCCGCCCGCGACGAACAGCACGACGGGCAGCTTCCCGGTCGTGGCGACCTCCGCGACGAGCTCGTACGGCGCCTGCAGCTCCTTCGCCGCGACGTACAGCTCATCCTTCGTCTTCGCCTTGAGCTCATTGATCTCGCCGAGGATCCTGCGGATGTGCTTCGTCGCCTCGGAGACGTCGCCCGTGCCCGCCTCGCCCTTCGAGCGGATCATCGCCGCGCCCTCGGTGATGCGCCGCAGCGCCTCGCCGAGATTGGTCGCGCCGCACACGAATGGGACCGTGAAGGGCCATTTGTCGATGTGGTTGACGTAGTCGGCGGGCGAGAGCACCTCGGACTCATCGATGTAGTCCACGCCGAGCGACTGGAGCACCTGCGCCTCGACGAAGTGGCCGATCCGCGCCTTCGCCATGACCGGGATGGACACCGCCGCGATGATGTCGTCGATGAGGTCGGGGTCGCTCATGCGCGCGACGCCGCCCTGCGAGCGGATGTCGGCGGGCACCCGCTCGAGCGCCATGACCGCGACCGCGCCGGCGTCCTCCGCGATGCGCGCCTGCTCCGCGGTGACGACGTCCATGATGACGCCGCCCTTGAGCATCTCCGCGAGGCCCCGCTTGACGCGGCTGGTACCGATCTCGTTCTCAGTCATGATGCCGTCGATTCTAGTTGGGCCAGGCGGCGGCGATCTCCGCGCGCACCTCGCCGAGGAGGCGGGGCAGCGGCTTCGTGCGCGCGATGATCGGGAAGAAGTTCGCGTCGAGCGTCCAGCGCGGCACGATGTGCTGATGGAGGTGGTCGGCTATGCCGGCGCCGGCGATCCGGCCCTGGTTCATGCCGATGTTGAAGCCGTGCGCGTGGGCGGTCGCGGTGACGACCCGCATCGCCGTCTGGGTAAGCTCACCGATCTCGAGGATCTCCTCCGGGGTCGCCAGATCGTACGTCGCGACGTGGCGGTACGGGCACACGAGCAGGTGGCCCGAGTTGTAGGGGTAGAGGTTCAGCAGCACGTAGGCGTGGGTGCCGCGCGCGACGATGAGCGCGTCCTCGTCGGACATGCTCGGCGCGATACAGAATGGGCACTCGTCCTTGGCCGGCATCTGGCCGTCCTGGATGTAGGCGATGCGGTGCGGCGTCCAGAGACGCTCGAAACCGTCCGGGACCGCCGCGAACCGCGTCGACGGTTCGGCGCCCTCGTACTCGGCGCCGTCGTAATCGGCCGGGATGTCACCGACGAACGCCATCAGACCTGCGCCTTCGTCGCGATCGCGTCGGCGATCCGGGCGATCGCGTCGTCGATCGGGATCGCGTTCTCCTGCGTCCCGTCCCGGAATCGGAAGCTCACGGTCCCCGCGGCTTCGTCCTGGTCGCCCGCGATGAGCACGTAGGGCACCTTCGCGAGCGAGGCGTTGCGGATCTTCTTCTGCATGCGCTCGTCGGAGACGTCGAGCTCGCCCCGGATCCCACCCGCGCGGAGGCGGTCGAAGACGCCCGCGAGGTAGGGCTCGTGGTGGTCGGCGACCGGCACGCCGACGACCTGGACAGGGGCGAGCCAGACCGGGAACGCGCCCGCGTAGTGCTCGAGCAGGATCGCGAAGAACCGCTCGATCGAGCCCATCAGTGCCCGGTGGATCATGATGGGGCGCTGCTTGGAACCGTCCGGCGCCGTGTACTCGAGGTCGAAGCGCTCCGGCAGGTTGGGGTCGACCTGGACGGTCGACAGCTGCCAGGTGCGACCGAGGGCGTCCTTCGTCTTGAGGTCGATCTTCGGCCCGTAGAACGCGGCCTCGCCCGGCACCTCCGTGAGTCGCAGCCCCGAGGCGAGCGCGACCTGGCGCAGCGCCTGCGTGGAGGACTCCCAGTACTCCTCCGAGCCGATCCACTTCGACTTCTCGTCGTCCTTCATCGACAGCTCGAGCTCGAACTCGCTGAGCCCGAAGTCGCGCAGCAGGCTCAGCACGAACTCGAGCACCTTCGCGACCTCGGCCTCGAGCTGGTCGGGCGTGACGAACAGGTGTGCGTCGTCCTGCGTGAAGCCGCGGACGCGGGTGAGCCCGTGCAGCGCCCCGGAGAGCTCATTGCGATAGACGGTGCCGTTTTCGGTGAGGCGCAGCGGCAGATCCCGGTAGGAGCGCGGCCGCTCCTTGTAGATGAGGATGTGCATCGGGCAGTTCATGGGCTTCAGGTAGTAGTCGAAGCCCTCCTTGGTGACGTGCCCATGCTCGTCGACTTCCTCGTCCATCCGCAGCGGCGGCCACATGCCCTCCGCGTAGGTCGCGAGGTGGCCGGAGGTCGCGAACAGGTCGCGCTTGGAGATGTGCGGCGTGTAGACGACGCTGTAGCCCTCGGCGAGGTGGCGGGCGCGCGCGTGCGCCTCCATCTCGTGCCGGATGATGCCGCCGCGCGGGTGCCACACCGACAGGCCCGAGCCGATCTCCTCCGGGAAGGAGAACAGGTCGAGGTCCTTGCCGAGCTTGCGATGATCGCGCTTGGCGGCCTCCTCGAGGCGCTCCTGGTAGGCCCGCAGCTCGTCCTTCGTCGCCCACGCGGTGCCGTAGACCCGCTGCAGCTGCGGGTTCTTCTCGCTCCCCCGCCAGTAGGCGCCCGCGACGCGCTGCAGCGCCCAGCCGTTGCCGATCATGCGGGTGTTCGGCAGGTGCGGACCGCGACAGAGGTCCTTCCAGACGGTCTCGCCGGTGCGCGGGTCGACGTTGTCGTAGATGGTCAGCTCGCCGCCGCCGACCTCGACGGACTCGCCGTCCTTGCCGTCGGCCGCGGCGCCCTTGAGCCCGATGAGCTCGAGCTTGAACGGCTCGTGCGCGAGCTCGGCGCGCGCCTCCTCCTCGGTGACGACGCGGCGCACGAATCGCTGGCCCGCCCGCTGGATGCGGTCCATCTCCTTGCCGATCGCCTTGAGGTCCTCGGGGGTCAGCGGCTCGGCGATCTGGAAGTCGTAGTAGAAGCCGTTGTCGATGGGCGGCCCGATGCCGAGCTTCGCCTCCGGGTTGAGGCGCTGGACGGCCTGCGCGGCGACGTGCGCGGCGGAGTGCCGGAGGATCGCGAGGCCGTCGGGCGAGTCGATCTCGACCGGCTCGATCGTCTCGTCACCGGTGACCGTGGCGGCCAGATCCTTGAGAACGCCGTCGACGCGCATCGCGACGACGGAGCGGTCGGAGAACAGGTCGAATCCGGTGGGTGCCACGGCGTGCAAGCCTACCCGGCGGGCCCCGGCGCGGCGGTGCGGCTCAGGGCTTCGGCACCCGAATGAACGCGACGACGGGCAGGACGAGCAGGCATCCGGCGGCGGCGACCGCGAACGCGACGAAGTACGCGTCGTGCGACGGCAGGACGCCCGCGCCGAAGCCGTCCCGGACGACGAACGCGGAGATGATGGCGGCGCTCACGGCGGTCGACAGCGCCATGCCCGCGGTGCGCACGACCGTGTTGACGCCGTTGGCCTCGGCGCTCTGCTCCCGCGGCACGAGCGAAAGGATGAGCGCCGGCATCGCGGCCATGCCGAAGGAGAGACCGACCGTGACGATCGCGTTCGCGACGACGAAATCCCAGATCGAGGCGTGGGAGATCGCGAGCAGCAGGTAGGCGAGCGCGAGCACCGCGGCCCCGGTGCCGAGCGTCCACGCGGCGCTGATCCGCCGGATGAGCCAGGTCGCGGCGTAGGGCGCGACGAGCGCGAGCACGATCGACGGCGCGCCCACGAGGCCCGCGGTCATGACACTCTCGCCGAGACCGTAGCCCGTCTCGATCGGTGCGACGACGATCTGCGGCATCGTGACGAGGATCGCGTACATGCCGAAGCCGAAGAGCAGCGCGGCGAGGTTCGTCAGCAGCACGGGCCTGGAGGCGAGCAGCCGGACGTCGACGAGCGGCGAGCGTCGGCGCGCCTCGTACCAGCCCCACAGCACGAGCGTCGCGACGCCGCCGAGTAGGCAGCCCAGTGTCGCGACACTCCCCCAGCCCCACGCGCCGCCGTTCGCGACGCCGAGGAGCAGGCTCGTGAGCCCGGCGACGAGACCGATGGTGCCGACGGGGTCGAAGCGGGAGCCCGGCTGTCCGGCGTCGTCGGGCACCCAGAGCCAGGTGGCGACTGCCGCGAGGACGCCGAGCGCGGCGCTGCCCCAGAACAGCGCCTGCCAGGAGAGGTACTCGGCGACGACGCCGGACACCGCCGCGCCGAAGCCGCCCGCGATCTGGGTCGTCACGGTCACGGCGGCGATGCCGCGGATGAGTCGCCGGCCGGTGCCCCCGTCGCGGAGGATGCCGAATGCGATCGGCACGGTCGCGACCGCGAAGCCCTGGAACGCGCGCCCGATAATGAGCGTGATGATCTCCTGCGCGAGCGCGCCGATCACCGAGCCGAGGACGAGGATCGCGAGGCACACGAGGAGCACGCGGCGCTTGCCGTACATGTCGGCGAGGCGGCCCATGAGGACGCTGGCGACCGCCCCGGACAGCAGCATCGCCGTAAAGATCCAGGTCGCCGCCGCGGGCGTCGTGTCGAGGTAGTCGGGCACGCGTCCGAGGATCGGCACGGCGATCGACTGCACGAGCGTGCCGAGGAGCGAGGCGTAGGCGACCGCGACGACGACGAGTCCCCATCGTCCGCCGCGCTGCATGACTCGACGGTAGCCCAGATGACCGACGGTATGACAATCGGTCACTCGGGGCATGTCGCCGCGACGCGCCGAGCCGGCTCGCTTAGCCTCACCAGGTGGGCTTCGACGACCGCTATGGACCGGATGTGTTGGCGGGCGACTGGCGCAGCGTCGGCCGTCCGGCGATCCCCGTGCTCGCCGCGGAGCGCGGCCTCGTCGTGGAGGTCGCCGCGGGCGGCTGGACGGGCGCCGTCGTCGCGACCGAGAAGTCGACCGTCGCGCTCGAGGACGGGGCGGGCCGTGTGCGATGGTTCCCCCTCTGCGACGGGTTCCTGATCGACGGGGAAGCCGTGCGCCTGATCGTGCCGAAGACGGCGTCGGCGGGGCCCGCGCGCACCGCGTCGGGCTCCATCGCCGCCCCACAGGAGCGCGCCCGGGTCGCCCGCGGCAGCCGCATCCTCGTCGAGGGGCGGCATGACGCGGAGCTCGTCGAGCGCGTCTGGGGCGCCGACCTGCGGGTCGAGGGCGTCGTCGTGGAGTACCTCGAGGGGGTCGATCACCTCGAGGCCTTCCTCGCGGATTTCCGGCCGTCCCGCGGCCGCCGCATTGGCGTCCTCGTCGACCATCTGGTCCCCGGCTCGAAGGAGTCGCGCATCGCCGACGCGGTGACGCGCTCGCCCCACGGCGCCCACACGCTCGTCCTCGGCCACCCCTATGTCGACGTCTGGCAAGCGGTGACCCCGCGCGCCCTACGAATCGACGCCTGGCCGACCGTCCCGCGCGACGTCGAGTGGAAGCACGGCGTGTGTCAGGCGTTCGGCTGGCCGCACGCCACGCAGGCCGACATCGCCGCGGCGTGGCGCCGGATCCTCGGCGCGGTCGACAGCTACGCCGACCTCGAGCCCGCACTGCTCGGACGCGTCGAGGAGCTCATCGACTTCGTCACCGAGGGCGATTAGCCGCCGAACTGCGCGAGGAACGCCGCGAGCTTCGCCGCGTAGGAGGCGGGGTCGACGTTCCAGCTCTGGATGTGGCCGGCACCGGGCACGGGCACGTACTTCGCGTTTGCGACCGAGTCGGCGAACTGCTCGCTCTCGGCGTGCGGCACGAGCGGGTCAGCGAGGCCCTGGAAGAGCAGGATCGGCAGCTGCTCGAACGGCTGGGTCTGGTCGAGCTCGTCGAGGACGCCGAGGTCGATGCCGCCGCGCCACTGCACGGCCAGCTGCACGAGTCCGCCGAACGCACCGAAGTGGAGCCGGTCCGCCTGGTTCTGGAGCACCCCCGCCCAGTTGAGCACGGGTGCGTCGAGGACCATCCCGACGACGCGGTCCGCATACTCGGAGCGGTGCATGAACTGCGTCACGATGCTGCCGCCCATCGAGTCGCCGTAGAGCACGAAGCGCTCGGCGCCCTGATCGATCGCGTAGGCGGCGGCGGACTCGAGATCGTTCCACTCCGTCTCGCCGAGCGAGATGAGCCCATTGGGGCTGCTCGGCGCGCCCGCGTCGTTGCGGTAGGTGATGACGAGCGCCGGCAGTCCCGCGTCGACGACCTGCGGGAGGGGGCGCAGCGCGCTCTGCCGCAGCCCGTCGATGCCGTGGACGAAGAGCACCCATGTCGAGTTCTCGCCGGGGACCTGCCACGCCGGCATCGCGCCGAGCTGGCCCTCGATGTCGACCTCGGTGAACGCGATGCCGAGCGCGGTCTCCGGGTCCGTGTTCCAGACGTTGGGGTCGAGCACCACGGCGGTGCCGACGGGCAGCTCGCCACGGACCTGCGAGATGGGCCGTGTCACGGAGTTCTCGGTCGTCGCCGAGACGGGGCCGACGATCGCGGTCCCGGTCTGCGGGCCCGCGCCGGTGTCCCAGTGCAACCCGTAGGTGCCGATCCGCTGCCCGGCCGCGGTCTTCGTCAGCGTGATCTCGCTGTGGGTGATCGCGATGACCTCGCCCGCGGCGGTCGTCATGCCGTGGTGCGGCGTCAGCAGCACCTGGGCGCCGAGCAGCGGGACCCCGATCGCCGCGACGACGGCGACGAGGGCCATCACGCCGACGATGATCCAGGACCAGCGACGCCGCGGCGCGACCGCCGCACCGCGTTCCGCCTCCGTCATCGGACACCCCCAGAGCCGACAAAACCCCCGGGTGCCGGGGGTTTCTCGTGGGCGATACTGGGATCGAACCAGTGACCTCTTCCGTGTCAGGGAAGCGCGCTACCGCTGCGCCAATCGCCCGTGTTCTGTTGTGCCGTGCTGTACTGCGGTCGGCCCAGCATGCTGAGCCTTGCGAGGTGACGACCGGATTCGAACCGGTGTACACGGCTTTGCAGGCCGTTGCCTCGCCTCTCGGCCACGCCACCGTGGTTGAGATCGTCCTGCAGGACTTCACTCGAGCGGATGACGAGATTCGAACTCGCGACCCTCACCTTGGCAAGGTGATGCGCTACCACTGCGCCACATCCGCGTGCTCCGGTTTCCCGGTGCCCGACTACGTTACCCGATCTGGCGGACCCTGACCAAACCGTGACGGCGAGTCGGGCGCGTCAGCCTGTGGCAAGATGGTGGGGCCCTGCAAGGCAGGGGCGATTGGCGCAGTTGGTAGCGCGCTTCGTTCACACCGAAGAGGTCGTCGGTTCGAGTCCGGCATCGCCCACCAGATCTCAGTTCGCCGCGTTCGCATCGATGAAGGCGCGCACCTCGGCCGCGCCCGGCGCCGTCTGCAGGTAGACGACGGAGTCGCCCCGCGCGGGATCTCGGAACGCGATGAGCGGGCCCGCATCGCCCGTCGGCGCCCAGCCGGCGCCGGTGACCGTCTGCGCGTACCCCGGCAGCGCATCGGCGCGGGCGATGCAGCGCAGCTGGAGATACGAGGACTCGCAGTACTGCGCCGGCACCCCGGGTGCCGGCGCCTGACCCGGCGTAGCGGGGTCCCAGGGCAGTGCGAGCTCGTCCGGCTCGATGTCCGGCACGACGCCGGCCGTGCCGGCGACTCCCCCGGCGGCCGCCCCAGCGTCCCGCGCCGGCGCGCCCAGGACGATGCGGATGATGAGCTCCGGCGCGCGCCCCTCGTAGTCGCCCGTCGTGATGAGCTGCAGCGTCCAAGACGGGTGGTCGGGGTGCACAAAGGTCCACAGGTCCTGCCCGATGACCTCGAGCTGCTCGTCGTAGCGCGCCCACCCTGCCGCCTCGAGCGCCCCGACATAGCCCTGCAGCATCGCGTCGAAGTCGGGGCCGTTGGCGAGCCACGCCTCGCAGGAGACCGCGGTGAGCCACAGATCGCAGCCGCTGCGTCGCTGCCAGCCTCGCGTGCCCGGCAGCGGGACACGGGCGTCCCAGGTCGGGCCCGCGGGATCCGGCGTCATCGCGTCACGCGCCCCGGTCGCGGCGCGCACCTGCGCCTCGAACGTCTCGAGATCGGCCGTCGTCTCGAACACGTCGGGCTCGGGCGCCGCGCACCCGGTGAGCGCGGCGGACATGACGAACGCGATGGCGAGCCCTCCGGAGAGGACCCGCCATCGCGTTCTGCGCATGCGCGACACGCTAGCGCGTGGTCAGTCGACCAGGGCGTAGCCCTCCTCGCCGTGCACGGCGACGTCGACGCCCGCGATCTCATCCTCGTTCTTGACCCGGAAGCCGATCGTCTTCTCGATCGCGAAGCCGATGATCCAGGCCGCGACGAAGGAGTAGAGCGCGACCGCGACGGATGCGACGACCTGCAGGAGCAGCTGCTCGCCGTTGCCGCCGTAGAAGAGGCCGGTGTCGATCGCGAAGAACCCGAGGTACCAGCAGCCGATGAAGCCGCCGACCATGTGGATGCCCACGACGTCGAGCGAGTCGTCGAAGCCGAGCTTGTACTTGAGCTCGACGGCGAGGGCGCACAGCGCACCCGCGACGATGCCGAGCACGAGCGCCCAGCCAGGCTCCAGGTTCGCGCACGCCGGGGTGATGGCGACGAGACCCGCGACCGCACCGGATGCCGCGCCGACCGAGGTCGCCTTGCCGTCCTTGATCTTCTCGATGACGATCCAACCGAGGATCGCGGCCGCCGTCGCGCCGATCGTGTTGACGACGATGAGGCCCGCGCCCGAGTCCGGTCCCAGCAGGCCGAAGGTGCCCTCAGCGCCGGCGTTGAAGCCGAACCAGCCGAACCACAGGATCGCCGCGCCGAGGAGCGTGAGCGGCACGTTGTGCGGCTTGTGCGCGCCCTTGGCGAAGCCGACCCGCTTGCCGAGCACGAGCGCGAGGGCGAGCGCCGCGGCACCCGCGTTGATGTGAACCGCGGTGCCGCCCGCGTAGTCGATGACGCTCGCGTCGAAGCCGAGGTTCGCCCCGAGGTTGAGGATCCAGCCGTCGCCCCAGACCCACGCGGCCACCGGGAAGTAGACGAGCGTCGCCCACAGGCCCGCGAAGATGAGCCACGAGCCGAACTTCGCCCGGTCCGCGATCGCGCCCGAGATGAGCGCGGTCGTGATGATCGCGAACGTCGCGCCGAAGGCGGCACCGATGAGCGTCGTGGGGTCAAGCCCCGCGAGCGCGAAGTGCTCGGTGAACGGGTTGCCGGCGAATGCGAAGCCGCCGGCGTCGGCGCCGAGGCTCATGTTCCAGCCGAAGAGTATCCAGAGCACGGCGATGAGTCCCATCGCCCCGAAGCTCATCATCATCATGCTGACGACGGACTTGGCCTTCACCAGCCCGCCGTAGAAGAAGGCAACACCTGGTGTCATGAAGACGACGAGCGCGGTCGCCGCGATCGACCAGGCGAAATTTCCACTGTCCATGGAGTTCCCGAACCTCTCGTGTTGTTGCGTTGAGAGACGTCCCGCCCCGCTCGGGCGCGACACGCCGCTGCGTGACGCGTGTCAGTCTCCACAGCGCACGTTTCACGAACCGGCGCGTTGTGTTTCGCGGCGGTTACGAGTTGCGCGCCCTCAACGCGCCGCGAGCGTCTCGATCACTGCGAGCGTGACGACCGTCACGAGGACGAGGAACGCGATGCAGCTGCCCGCGAGCACCCACGGCCACACGGGCGGACGGTTGCGCGGGAACTTCGCGTGCTGCGGCCGGTAGTCGGGGTCGAACGCGATCGCATCGGGCAGGCGCTCGGCAACCGGCAGGGACGAGGCGAAGTGGTCGGTCCACTGTGTGCCGTCCCAATAGCGCAAGCGTCCCGGGTGCTGGCCGTCGTCGTACCAGCCGGGCGCCGCCGTGCTCATGCCAGCACGCTACTCCGTGAGACCGGGAGTCCCCGTGCAGTATCCGGGAGCGCTGGAGTCGAGCTCGATGTCGGAGGGGAACCCGTCGCTGCCGAGCGAGTTGACTCGCCAGTGGCCCCGTTCGATGACGGTCATCATCGCGAAGCAATCGGAGTGCGTCATATCGCGCTCGGTCTGGACGAGGATGCCGAGCACGGTCGCTCCCTGTCCCGTGAGGATGGTCTGCGTCGTCCGGAATGAGAGCATCGCGACGGTGTCACCGGGCTCGACCTCGCTGCAGTAGTACGAGGCCAGCGATCCGCCGAGCTCGACGGTCGTCGCGTCGATGATCTGCGCGCAGTTGCGCTCGTTCACCCCCGCGATGAGCCGATCGACCGCGTTCGCCGGTGAGTCGCCGCCGAAGACGCCACCGAGCGCGAGGCCGAGGACGGTCCCGCCGCCGACGACCACGACGATGACGGGCGCGAGCCACGCCCAGTAGCGGCGCGATCGGCGAACCGGTCCCGGGGCCCCGCCGGGGGCAGGCGGGAGCTGCGGCGGGTGGAAGTGCTCGGTCCACTGCTCGCCGTCCCAGTAGCGTTGCTGTCCGGGGTGCTGTCCGTCGTCGTACCAGCCGGCCGGGGCCGCGGGCGTGCTCACAGGTGACTCCTTCGTCGCTCCGCCGCGAGCCTATCGGCCTGCCATGCTCAGTCGTGCGCGCCGCTGGAGAGCGCCACGAGGCGCGAGATCGCGCGCAGGTACTTCTTCCGGTAGCCGCCCGCGAGCATGTCGGCGGGGAAGATCTCGTCAAGCGGTGTGCCGCTCGCGACGATGCGCACCCGAGCGTCGTAGAGGCGGTCGACGAACGCGACGAAGCGCAGCGCGTCGGTCTGGTTGTGGAACTCGTGGACGCCCGTGATGCCGATGGCGCTGAGCCCCGCGACGAGCGCGACGTAGTTCGCGGGGTGCACCTGCGCGAGGTGGTCGAGGATCGCGTCGAAGGGATCGAACGCGACGTTGCCCTCGATGCGCTCCAGCGTCGCGGCGACGTCGTCCGTCACGACGGCGTGCTCGGCGGCGTCACGGCGCCGGTAGTCGAGCCCGTCGATGCGCACGGTCTGGAATCGGGCGGCGAGCGCGTCGATCTCCCGCAGGAAGTCCTGGGCGGCGAACCGCCCCTCCCCGAGGGCCTGCGGCGGGGTGTTGCTCGTCGCGGCGACCCGGGTGCCGCTCGCGGCGAGCTCGCCGAGCACGCGATTCATGAGACGGGTGTCGCCGGGGTCGTCGAGCTCGAACTCATCGATGCACAGCAGCTTCGTCCCGCGCAGCAGCTCGACCGCGTTCTGGAATCCGAGCGCGCCGACGAGCGCCGTGTACTCGATGAAGGTGCCGAAGTACTTGCGCCCCTTGGTCTGGTGCCAGAGCGCGGCGAGGAGGTGCGTCTTGCCGACGCCGAACCCGCCGTCGAGGTAGATGCCTGGCTTCGCGGGCTCCGCCTTCTTGCGGAACCAGCCGCCCCCGGTCGCGCCCCCCTGCATGAACGAGCGGACGGCCTCGACCGCGGCGGCCTGCGAGGGATAGTCGGGGTCGGGGCGGTAGTTGTCGAGCGAGGCGCCCTCGAACTGGCGCGGCGGTTCGAGCTGCTCGAGCAGCTGCTCCCCCGTGAGCCTCGGGAAGCGCGTCGTGATGCTCAGCGCGCCCTCGATTGTCACCCCAAGAGCCTACCGGCCCGGCAATGGGCTCACTCCCGCACGAACCACTCCCCCACGAGCGCGTCGTAGCGCTCCCGGTCGGCGTTCCACGCCCGGATGTGTCCCGCGCCCGGGAACTCGGCGTACTCGATGATGTCGGGGCGCGCGTCCTCGAATCGACGCGCGACGTCAACGGGCGTCGTCGGGTCGTCGTCGCCCTGGATGAGCAGCATGGGGTGGGCCAGTCGGCGCGCATAGGCGCGCCACGAGAGCTCGCCGAGCGGGATCGGCGAGTCGAGCCCGATGAGCGCGGCGCCGACCGGCGACTTGAGGATCGCTTCGGCCAGCGGCGTGATCGCCGCGGGGAGACGGGCCTGACGCACGTAGGCGGTGAGGATCGCGTGCCAGTCGAGGGCCGGCGCGTCAAGGAGGACCCGGTCGATCCGCTCGGCGAGCGGTGAGCGCAGCAGCGTCTGCAGCACGGTGCCGCCGCCCATCGACCAGCCCGCGAGCGCGACGCGTCGGGCACCGCGATCGAGCGCGAACCGGATCGCCGCCTCCACATCGCGCCACTCCGTCGCGCCCAGGTGGTACTTGCCGTCCGGGGCATCGGGGGCTCCGGGGTCGTTCCGATAGCTGACGACGAGGCTCGACCAGTCGGCCGCCCGGATCGCGGGGACGGCGCGCAGCGGCTCGGTGCGGTTCGAACGCCAGCCGTGGACGAGGATCGCGGTGTCGCGCCACGGCGTCGATGCCTCCGGCGGTATGAACCAGGCGGGCATGGGTCCGACCTCGCTCGGCACGAGCAGGTGCTCCGCGCGCAGGCCCGCGGCAGCCGGGTCGCGCCAATACGCGCCCGTCATGCGGCAAGGCATGCCGGGCACCGGCTCGCCGAACTCGACGACGTCGACCTCGCGCGTCACCGTGGTGGCGGTCGAGCGCAGCACCGGCCCGACCCGCAGGTACCCGCGTTCGTCGTCGAACCACATGCCGAAGCGGCCGGGACGGCCCGCCTCGGCATAGCGCTGGATCGTCACGGTGTCGCCGGAGAACGCGATGATGCGTCTCGGTCGCTCCGGCCGGCGCGCGCGCCGTACCAACTGGCCGGCATAGGTGAACGCCATGGCACCGAGCCCCGCGGCGACGGCGCCCACGAGGATCCCCAGGCCCGCCGCGATGGCACCGCGCTGTCGCATGCTGCTCCCTCCGGCGGCGCGCCTCACCGCGCCGATTCGGCTCGAATCGTAGTCTTGCCGGGTGACCGACTCGTCCGCTCACCCGACGGACCGCTGGGCGGCAGCCCTCGCGTCCCTCGACGGCGCGCGCCCGCGCGCGGACCTGCGCTTCGAGGAGATCGCCGCCCCGACCGGCCTCGCGCCGCACGCCCGGGCCTATGCCGCGGACGTGCAGCCGCCGCAGCACGGCATCGACAGCGAGCTCGGCACCGGTCGCTTCATCGTGCTCCACGACCTCGAGATGCCCGAGGCCTGGGGCGGCGACTTCCGGGTCGTCTGCTACGCGCAGGCCCCGCTCGAGCGCGACATCGGGTCCGACCCGCTGCTGCCGGAGGTGGCCTGGTCCTGGCTCGTCGACGCGCTCGGGGACCGGGGCGCGCGGTACCACTCGGCGAGCGGGACGGCGACGACGATCCTCTCGACCGGCTTCGGCGGCCTCGCGGATCAGGGTCATGGGGCGCAGCTCGAGCTGCGCGCCTCCTGGACGCCATCCGATCTCGACCTGGGTCGGCAGTTCGAGGCCTGGGGTGATTTCCTCTGCCTGCTCGCGGGGCTGCCCCCGTCGACCGACGGCGTCTCGCTGCTCGCACCCCGACGGAGCGCACGTGGTCGCTGAGCCGGAGCCGCCATCGGCGCCGCGCCGTGCGATCGAGGACCGGGCCGAGTACCTCGACGCGGTCGCCGCGATTCGCGAGGGCGACGGCCCCATCGCGATCGACGCGGAGCGCGCCTCGGGCTTCCGGTACTCCCAGCGGGCCTATCTGATCCAGGTCTTCCGCCGCGGCGCCGGATCCTTCCTCTTCGATCCCCCGGCGATCGGCGGCGATCTCCACGAGCTCGGCGAAGCCCAGGCGCCCGAGGGCGAGTGGATCATCCACGCCGCCTCGCAGGACCTGACCTGCCTCCGGGAGGTGGGCGTGGAGCCGCACACGCTGTTCGACACCGAGCTTGCCGCGCGCCTGCTCGGGATGGAACGCGTGGGACTCGGACCCGTCGTGGAGGAGCTGCTCGGCATCCATCTCGCCAAGGCGCATTCGGCGGTCGACTGGTCGACGAGGCCGCTGCGCGACGAGTGGCTCGAGTACGCGGCGCTCGACGTCGAGCTGCTCGTCGACGTCCGCGACGTCCTCGCGCAGCGGCTCGAGGAGACCGGCAAGTCGGACTACGCCGCGCAGGAGTTCGCGGCGACGCTGACCCGGGACTTGAATCCCGTGCGTGTCGATCCGTGGCGCCGCATGAGTGACCTGCACACGGTGCGCGGTCAGCGCGGCCTCGCGGTCGCCCGTGAACTCTGGTACGCCCGGGACGAGTGGGCGCGGGAGAGCGACATCGCCCCGGGCCGGCTCGTGCCCGACAAGTCGCTCGCCGCCGCGGCACGCGTCCTGCCCTCGACGAAGCGCGAGCTCGCGGAGCTCAAGGAGTTCCACGGTCGCGCGAGCCGCAGCCAGCTCGACCGCTGGTGGGCGGCGATCGAGCGCGGGCGCATGAGCGACGACCTGCCGGTCGTACGGGTCTCCGGGGATGCGCTCCCGCCCGTGCGCGCGTGGGCCGATCGCAACCCCGAGGCCGCCGCGCGGATCGGCCCCGCGCGCGAGGCCGTCGCCGAGCTCTCGGCGGAGCTCGCGATCCCAGCCGAGAACTTGCTGACCCCGGAATACCTGCGGCGAGTGGCCTGGTCACCGCCTGAGCCGGCCACCGCGGAGGCGATTGGAGAGGCGCTCCAAGCCCTCGGGGCCAGGCCGTGGCAGATTGCGCTTACCTCACAACGAATCGCCGATTCGTTTAGCCCGGCCTAACATCGGATGCGGAGCGGACTCGCTCCGAATCGCATTCTGGAGGCATTGTGGCCGAGCGCACCGAAGTCGTGTTCGTCGATGGGGCCCGGTCCCCGTTCGGACGGGCCGGCGAGAAGGGCCAGTACTGGAACACGCGGGCCGACGACCTCGTCGTCAAGGCGATGGTCGGCCTGCTCGAGCGGCACCCCGAGCTGCCGAAGGATCGGGTCGAGGAGGTCGCGATCGCGGCGACCACCCAGGTCGGCGACCAGGCGCTCACCATCGGCCGCAGCGCCGCGATCCTCGCGGGCCTCCCTAAGAGCGTGCCGGGCTACGCGATCGACCGCATGTGCTCGGGCGCGATGACGGCCGTCACCAATGTCGCCGGGGCGATCGCGTTCGGCGCCATCGACGTCGCGCTCGCCGGCGGCGTCGAGCACATGGGCCGCCACCCGCTCGACGGCGCCTTCGTCGACCCGAACCCGCGTTTCGTCGCCGAGGGCCTCGTGAGCCCCGACGCGCTCAACATGGGTGTGACCGCCGAGCGCCTCCACGACCGCTTCCCGCAGCTCACGAAGGAGCGCGCCGACGCCTACGCGGTCGCCTCGCAGCGCAAGACCGCCGAGGCCTACGCCGCGGGCAAGATCCAGCCCGACCTCGTGCCGATCGCCATCAAGTCGGAGTCCGGCTGGGGCCTCGCGACGAGCGACGAGGGCATGCGCCCCGAGACGACGCTCGAGGGCGTGCGCGACCTGCGCACCCCGTTCCGCCCCCACGGGCGCGTCACCGCCGCGACGTCCTCCCCCCTCACGGACGGGGCGACCGTCTCGCTCATCGCGTCCGCCGGGGCGGCGCGCGAGCTCGGCATGCCGGCGAAGATGAAGCTCGTGAGCTTCGCGTTCGCGGGGGTCGAGCCCGAGGTCATGGGTCTCGGTCCCGTCCCCTCGACCGAGAAGGCGCTGCGCAAGGCAGGTCTGACGATCGACGACATCGGCCTGTTCGAGCTCAACGAGGCGTTCGCGGTCCAGGTCCTCTCGCTCCTCGACCACTTCGGCATCGCCGACGACGACCCCCGGGTCAACGTCTGGGGCGGCGCGCTCGCCATCGGACACCCGCTCGCCGCCTCGGGCGTGCGACTCATGATGCAGCTCGCCCGCCAGTTCGAGGAGCGCCCCGACGTCCGCTACGGCCTCACCGCGATGTGCGTCGGCCTCGGCCAGGGCGGCTCGGTCATCTGGGAGAACCCGCACTTCGACGGAAAGAAGCACTGACCGTGGCGAAGCAGACCAAGGTCTCCGACCAGTACGCCGGCATCGACTTCGGCCCGCTCGTCGCCTCGAGCGACGACGAGGTCGTCTCCCACTCGTACGTCCGCGACGTCGTGCTGCGAAGCGGCAATCGGCTCGCGCTCATCACGCTGGACAACGGGCGCGACCACACCCGCCCCAACACGCTCGGGCCCGTGAGCCTGCTGGAGCTGAGCGGCGTGCTCGACGAGCTCACCGCGCGCGCGGACCGCGGCGAGATCGACGCGATCGCCGTGACCGGCAAGCCCTACATCCTCGCGGCGGGCGCGGACCTGTCGAAGATCGAGTTGCTCGCCGACCGCGAGAGCGCGCTGCGGATCGCGCAGCTCGGCCACTACGTCTACGCGAAGCTGACCGAGACCGGCGTGCCGTCCTTCGCGTTCATCAACGGGCTCGCGCTCGGCGGCGGGCTCGAGATCGCACTCAACTGTGACTACCGCACGATCGACGCCTCGGCGGCCGCCGTCGCGCTCCCCGAGGTCTTCCTCGGCATCATCCCAGGGTGGGGCGGCGCGAGCCTCCTGCCGAACCTCATCGGGATCGAGAACGCGATCGAGGTCGTCATCTCCAACCCGCTCAAGCAGAACCGCACGCTGCGACCGGCGCAGGTCAAGGAGCTCGGCATCGCCGACGCGATCTTCCCGCCCGTCAGCTACCTCGAGGACTCGCTCGCGTGGGCCGACGGCGTTCTGACGGGGCGGATCAAGGTCGACCGGCCGAACCAGCCCGGCACGATCGAGAAGAGCGTCAAGTGGCCGATCGCGATCAAGGTGGCGCGCAAGACGCTCGAGCAGCGCATCGGCACTGTACCGAAGTCGCCATACGCCGCCCTCGAGCTGCTCGCGGCCGCGCCCAAGCGCTCCAAGGCCGAGGGTTTCGCGGCCGAGGACGAGGTGCTCGCCGACCTCATCTCGGGTGACCAGTTCCGCGCCTCGATCTACGCCTTCAACCTCGTCCAGCGCCGCGGGAAGCGGCCCGTCGGCGCGCCCGACAAGGAGCTCGCGCAGAAGGTCAACAAGGTCGGCATCATCGGCGCGGGGCTCATGGCGCAGCAGTTCGCGCTGCTGTTCGTGCGCCGGCTGCAGGTGCCCGTCGTCATCACCGACCTCGACCAGGCCCGCATCGACAAGGGCATCGCGTACATCCACGGCGAGCTCGACAAGCTCCACGGGAAGGGGCGGCTCTCTCCCGACGATCTCAACAAGCTCAAGGGACTCGTCACGGGGACGACCGACAAGGCCGACTTCGCCGACGCCGACTGGGTCATCGAGGCCGTCTTCGAGGAGACGGCGGTCAAGCAGCAGGTCTTCGCCGACGTCGAGCAGTACGTGCGCGAGGACGCCATCCTCGCGACGAACACGTCCTCGCTGTCAGTCGACGGGATCGGGTCGAAGCTGCAGCACCCGGAGCGGCTCGTCGGCTTTCACTTCTTCAACCCCGTCGCCGTCATGCCGCTCGTCGAGGTCGTCGACGCGCCCAAGACCTCTCAGGCCGCGCTCGCGACCGCCGTCGCCGTCGCCGCGAAGCTCAAGAAGACCGCCGTCATCACGAAGGACGGCACGGGCTTCGTCGTCAACCGGCTGCTGACGCGCCTCTTCTCCGACGCGATGGAGGCCGTCGAGGCGGGCACACCGTTCGAGACGGTCGTCGAAGCGCAGCAGCCGTTCGGCTTCCCCATGGACCCCTTCGTGCTGCTCGATCTCGTCGGCCTCAAGGTCGGCCAGCACGTGCTCGACACTCACGCCGCCGCATTCCCCGACCGGTATCGGTCCTCCGCGGCACTCACGGAGCTCGCCGATACGGGTGCGCTCATCGACAAGGACGACAAGGGCAACCCGAAGGGCGTGTCGAAGCTCGCGCGCGACGTCGTCGCGAAGCACGTGCGACCCGGCGCGACGCCGTTCACGGCGGAGCAGCTGCGGCGCAAGATCGAGGACGGCCTCGCCGACGAGGCGCATCGCATTCTGCAAGAGGGCATCGTGACGGCGCCCGAGGACATCGATCTCGCCGTCATCACGGGCGCTGGCTGGCCGTTCCAGATGGGCGGCCTGACACCTTACCTCGATCGGGTCGGCGCCTCGGAGCGCGTCTTCGGCGACACGTTCCACCATCCGGTGATCCGCGGCGTCTCGTAGCGGCTTGCGTCCGCCAGGATGGATCGCATGACGCGACCATCGCCGCGCGAGCACGCGCCTGCCGCATTCTCCATCGGTGAGGTGATCACGGGTGGTGCGCTGACCCTCGGCGCCTACCTCGTCGTCTCGTTCCTCTGGTACTGGATCGTCACGCTGCTGACGATGAGCGCGTCGCTCGGCTTCGATTCCGTCGGCGGTGGATGGGTGTGGGCCTACTTCGTCTGGGTCTACGGCGCCTTCACGGCCCTGCCGGCCGTCATCGTCGGCACGGTCACGGCGTCACTCGTGGGCCGCGCGATGGAGCACCGGGCATCCTTCCCGCACCACCTAATCGCCCAGGGCCTGCACGCCTACGTGATCGGTGTGATCGCGACCGTCGTCTGCCTCATCGTGATCGAGGGCGCCGGCGACTCCGCGGGTCTCACGATGTACCCGCTGCTGTGGGGCGGACCGGCCGCCGCATTCGCCGCGCTTATCGGCTGGCGTTCCACCGTGGCGATCGCGCGTCGGCGGGATCGTCGTCGGCTTCCGGCAGCGGTCGCGCGATCGGAAGACGCTGACCCAGCACCTGCGCCGTGACGTCCCGCGCGATCGACTGGGCGGTGAGGCCCGTCTGCTCGAGGACGAAGTCGCGCGAGCCGTGCTCGAGGAACTCGTCCGGCAGCCCCCGCTCGTCGACGCCCGTGTCGATGCCCGCGGCCCGCAGGTCCTGACGGATCCGGGTGCCGATCCCGCCGACTCGGATACCGTCCTCGAGTGTCACGACGAGCCGGTGATCCCCCGCGAGCTCGACGACCGACACCGGGACGGGCACGATCCAGCGCGGGTCGACGACCGTCGCGCCGATGCCCTGCTGCGCGAGTCGCTCCGCGACCTCGAGTCCGAGCCGCGCGAAGGCGCCGACCGCGACGATCAGGACGTCCTTGTGCGCGGCCTCGCGGAGCACGTCGACGCCGTCCGCCGTGCGGCGCTGCGCGGCGATCTCCTGCACCGCGGTGCCCTTGGGGAACCGCACGACGGTCGGCGCGTCCGCGACCGCGACCGCCTCCCGCAGCTCCTCGCGCAGCGTCACCGCGTCACGCGGGGCCGCGATCCGGATGCCCGGCACGACCTGGAGCACCGCGAGGTCCCAGACGCCGTGATGCGACGGACCGTCGGGTCCGGTGACGCCCGCGCGGTCGAGGACGAAGGTGACGCCTGCGCGGTGCAGCGCGACATCCATCACGATCTGGTCGAACGCCCGGTTCGCGAACGTCGCGTACATCGCGATGACGGGGTGCATGCCGCCGAACGCGAGCCCCGCGGCCGACGTGACCGCGTGCTGCTCGGCGATGCCGACATCGAGCACGCGATCGGGGTAGCGCTCCTGGAACTTCGCGAGCCCGGTGGGCCGCAGCATCGCCGCCGTCATCCCGACCACGTCGGGGCGCTCGTCGGCGATGTCGAGGATCTCGTCGGCGAAGACGCTCGTCCAGCTCGGCGAGCTCGCCCGGTCCAGCTGCTCGCCCGTCTCCGGATCGAACGGCCCGACGCCGTGGAACTGGTCGGCGACGTCGCGCACCGCGGGGTCGAAGCCGCGGCCCTTCTCCGTGATCGCGTGCACGATGACGGGCGCGCCATAGTCCTTCGCCCGGCGCAGCGCGCCCGTGAGCGCCTCGATGTCGTGGCCATTGACCGGGCCCAGGTACTTGATGTCGAGGTTCGAGTAGAGCTCGCGGTTATTCGTCAGGCGCGACAGGAAACCGTGCGTCGCCCCGCGGATGCCCCGGTAGAGCGCGCGACCCGGCGCGCCGAAGAAGTGGAAGAAGCGCTGCGTGCTGAAATACAGCCGCCGGTAGCCGCGGCGGGTCCTGATGTCGGTGAGGAAGCGGGCCATGCCGCCGATCGTCGGCGCGTAGGAACGACCGTTGTCGTTGACGACGATGACGAGGCGCCTCGCGTTGTCGTCGGAGATGTTGTTGAGCGCCTCCCAGGTCATGCCGCCCGTCAGCGCGCCGTCGCCCACGACCGCGACCACCGCCCGGTCGGACTGGCCGGACAGCTCGAAGGCGCGCGAGATCCCGTCGGCCCACGACAGCGACGAGGACGCGTGGGACGACTCGACGATGTCGTGCTCGGACTCGGAGCGCTGCGGATAGCCCGCGAGCCCGCCCTCCTGGCGCAGTCGGCTGAAGTCCTGCCGGCCGGTCAGCAGCTTGTGGACGTAGGACTGGTGTCCCGTGTCGAAGATGATCGCGTCGCGCGGCGAGTCGAAGACCCGGTGGATCGCGAGCGTCAGCTCGACGACGCCGAGGTTCGGCCCCAGATGCCCGCCCGTGCGCGAGACCTCGCGCACGAGGAACCCGCGGATCTCGTCCGCGAGCTCCTCGAACTGCGCCTCGGACAGGCTGTCGAGATCGCGCGGACCGTGGATCTTGTCGAGCAGGCTCACACCGGCCACGCTACGCCGCTCAGGCGACGAGAGACCTGAGGACATACTGGAGGATGCCGCCGTTGCGGTAATAGTCGGCCTCACCGGGGGTGTCGATGCGCACGACCGCGTCGAACTCAACGGTCGCCTTGCCCGCGGGCGAGAACTCGCTCGGCTCGGCGACGACGCGCACGGTCTTCGGCGTGACGCCCTCGTTGAGCTGCTCGAGGCCCGTGATCGAGACGATCTCGGTGCCGTCGAGCCCGAGCGACTCCCAGGTCTCGCCCGCCGGGAACTGCAGCGGGACGACGCCCATGCCGATGAGGTTGCTGCGGTGGATCCGCTCGAAGCTCTCCGTGATGACCGCCTTGACGCCGAGCAGGCTCGTGCCCTTCGCCGCCCAGTCGCGCGAGGACCCCGAGCCGTACTCCTTGCCGCCGAAGACGACGAGCGGCGTGCCCTCGGCCTGGTAGTTCATGCAGGCGTCGTAGATGAACGACTGCGGACCGGCCGGCTGCGTGAAGTCGCGCGTGTAGCCGCCCTCGATCACCGCGCCGTCGTTGACCGCGCTCACGAGCAGGTTCTTCAGCCGGATGTTGGCGAAGGTGCCGCGGATCATGACCTCGTGGTTGCCGCGGCGCGAGCCGTACGAGTTGTAGTCCTTGCGCTCCACGCCATGCGAGTCGAGGTACTGCGCCGCCGGCGTGCCGGCCTTGATGTTGCCCGCGGGGCTGATGTGGTCGGTCGTGACCGAGTCGCCGAGCGTCGCCATGACACGGGCGCCCTTGATGTCGGCGACGGGCGTGAGCTCCATCGTCATGCCGTCGAAGTACGGGGGCTTGCGCACGTACGTCGAGCGCTCGTCCCACTCGAAGACGGGACCCGTCGGGGTCGGGAGGTTGCGCCAGCGGTCGTCACCGTCGAAGACGGTCGCGTACTGGGTGATGAACTGGTCGCGCGAGATCGAGGAGTCGATGATCTCCTGCACCTCGTCGGGCGCCGGCCAGATGTCGCGCAGGTACACGTCATTGCCGTCCGCGTCCGTGCCGAGGCTGTCGCGCTCGAAGTCGAAGTGCATCGAGCCGGCGAGCGCGTACGCGACGACGAGCGGCGGCGACGCGAGGTAGTTCATCTTCACGTCGGGGCTGATGCGGCCCTCGAAGTTGCGGTTGCCGGAGAGCACCGCGGTGACCGCGAGGTCGTGCTCGTTGACCGCCGCCGAGACCTCCTCGATGAGCGGGCCGGAGTTGCCGATGCAGATCGTGCAGCCGTAGCCGACCGTGTAGAAGCCGAGGCCCTCGAGCGACTTGTCGAGGCCCGACTTCTCGTAGTAGTCGGTCACGACCTTCGAGCCGGGGCCGAGCGTCGTCTTGACCCACGGCTTGCGCGTGAGGCCCTTCGCGACCGCGTTCTTCGCGAGCAGGCCCGCCGCGATCATGACGGACGGGTTGGACGTGTTGGTGCAGGACGTGATCGCCGCGAGCGTCACCGCGCCGTGGTCGAGCACGTACTTGCGGCCCTCCGCGTTCGTCACGCGCACGGGCTTGGAGACCGGTGCGGGGCCGCCGGAGGAGATGCAGACGTCGCGTGTGTCGATGTCCTCCTCGCCGGGCACCGCGCCCGGGTCCGAGGCGGGGAACGAGTGCTTGCCCTCCAGGTCGACGATGTCGTCCGAGCTCACGGGCGTCGCGTAGTTGACGATGTCGCGCTCGAACTGCGACTTCGCCTCCGAGAGCAGAATGCGGTCCTGCGGGCGCTTGGGACCGGCGATCGACGGGACGACGGTCCCGAGGTCGAGCTCCATGTACTCGCTGAACGACGGCTCGTTGGCCGCGTCGTGCCAGAGCGACTGCGCCTTCGCGTAGGCCTCGACGAGGGCGATGGTCTGCTCGTCGCGACCGGTCAGACGCAGGTAGTCGAGCGTCACGTCGTCGATGGGGAACATCGCCGCGGTCGAACCGAACTCGGGCGACATGTTGCCGATCGTCGCGCGGTTGGCGAGCGGGACCGAGGCGACGCCGGCGCCGTAGAACTCGACGAACTTGCCGACGACGCCGTGGCGGCGCAGCATGTCGGTGATCGTGAGCACGACATCCGTCGCGGTGACGCCCGCGGGGATCTCCCCCGTCAGCTTGAACCCGACGACCCGGGGAATGAGCATCGAGACGGGCTGGCCGAGCATGGCGGCCTCGGCCTCGATGCCGCCGACGCCCCAGCCGAGCACGCCGAGGCCGTTGACCATCGTCGTGTGCGAGTCGGTGCCGACGCAGGTGTCGGGGTAGGCGCGCAGCACGCCGCCGACCTCGCGGTCGTAGACGACCTTCGCGAGGTGCTCGATGTTGACCTGGTGCACGATGCCGGTGCCGGGCGGCACGACCTTGAAGTCGTCGAACGCGGTCTGCCCCCAGCGCAGGAACTGGTAGCGCTCGCCGTTGCGCTCGTACTCGATCTCGACGTTGCGCTCGAGCGCGTTCTCCGTGCCGAAGAGGTCGGCGATGACGGAGTGGTCGATGACCATCTCGGCGGGCGAGAGCGGGTTGATTCGGTTCGGGTCGCCGCCGAGCGCCGTGACGGCCTCGCGCATGGTGGCGAGGTCGACGATGCAGGGCACGCCGGTGAAGTCCTGCATGACGACGCGGGCCGGGGTGAACTGGATCTCGGTGTCAGGCTCCGCAGCGGGGTCCCACGCGCCGAGCGCCTCGATCTGCGCCTTCGTCACGTTGGCGCCGTCTTCCGTGCGCAGCAGGTTCTCCAGGAGCACTTTGAGCGAGAACGGCAGGCGCTCGTGGCCGGGCACCGTGTCGATCCGGAAGATCTCGTAGTCCGTGCCTCCGACCGTGAGGGAGGACTTCGCACCGAAACTGTTCACAGACATGCTTCGATCTTAGTTCGCCGCAGCGGGCCCCGAATCCTCGCGCGGCGGGGTGCCGACGGCGCGTTGGCGGCGCAGCAACAGCCACGTGAACCAGAGCACGACGGCATACAGCGGAATGCCCATCACGAGCTTGACGACGGCGAGCGCCTCCGTCTGCTCGGCGAAGTAGAGGGGCAGCTCAGCGGCGAGGCGCGCCGCGAACAGGCCGAACCAGATCCAGGTCGCCGCGGTCGCCGCGCTGCGGGTCCGGCGCACCTTGCGCCATCCCGTCAGGTCGCCCGTGAGCGCTCCCAGCAGCAGTCCGACGAGCGGCCAGCGCACGATGATCGTGACGAGCGTGACGACGAGGAGCACCGCGTTGATCCACAGCCCCGGCAGGAAGTTCTCGTTCGCGTCGCCCGACAGCAGCACGGCCGCCGCGGAGACCGCGACGAGGGCGAGCCCGCCGAGCGCCGACATGAGCGGCCCGCGCTGGATCGCCCGGATGACGACGAACGCGATCGACACGGCGAGCGGCGCGACGACCGACAGCCACGGTGACTTCGTGATCGCGAAGACGATGAGGAAGACGAGGCCCGGCAGGATCGACTCGATGATGCCGCGCACGCCGCCAAGTGCCGCGAGCAGCGCGCCCGCCGTCGGGAGCTCGCCCGGCGCCACCGCACCGAGTCCGCGGCGGGGCGCCGCGTCGGTGCCGTCGGAACCGCTCACGTCGTGATCGCGCCCGGCTGCGCCGGCATCTGCAGCGGGATGAGGTCGCGCGGCGGCATCGGCGTCGTGCCGCGTACGACGACGATCGAGCGGAACAGCTCCTCGATCTCCTCCGCCGCCTCGCGGTCCGTCGCGCCCTTGCCCGCGATGACGCCGCGCAGGAACCAGCGCGGTCCGTCCACGCCGATGAAGCGCGCGAGACGCATGCCCTGCTCGCCCTCGATCGTGACGGGGATCTCGGCGAAGATCTCCGGCCCGAACGGTCCCGTGACCGCCTTCGCGCGCGCGCCCTGCGACGAGAGCTGGTCCATGATCTGCCCGCGGATCTCGTGCCACAGGCCGCTCGAGCGGGGCGCGGCGAATGGCTGCACCTGGAGCGTCGACCCGTGATACTCCAGGCCCACTGCGACGACACGCTTGGACTGCTCCTCGACCTCCAGGCGCAGGTGCAGGTCGGTGCGCGGCAGGATCTTGACACCGCCGAGATCGACGTACGGCCGCACGCCGGAGACCTCGGCGACATCGAACGGGCCTTTCATCTCGCGATCGGCGGGTGCCGACTTGGGCGTCGGCTCCGACTCGGTCGCCTCTTCGGCCGCCGACATGGCGTTCTCGTCGCTCATCGCACTCCCCCGACTCCCGTGGATCCGAATCCGCCCTCGCCGCGATGGCTGCCGGGAAGCTGCTCGACGCGGATGAACTCCGCCCGCGAGACGGGCATGACGATGAGCTGCGCGATCCGGTCGCCGACCGCGATGTCGAACGGCTCCCGCGCATCGGTGTTGAGCAGCGTGACCCGCAGCTCGCCGCGGTAGCCGGCGTCGACCGTGCCGGGCGAGTTCACGATCGTGATGCCCCGCTTCGCCGCCAGACCGCTGCGCGGCACGACGAACGCGACGTAGCCGTCCGGCAGGGCGATCGACACCCCCGTGCCGACCGTCGCGCGCTCGCCGGGGGCGAGGGTCAGCGCCTCCGCGGCATGCAGGTCCGCGCCCGCGTCACCCGGATGGGCGTATGCGGGGGTCTGGCCCGAGGCGATCAGGACGGGTACGTCTTGGGACACGCCTTGAAGGTTAGTGCAGTTGAATGGGCGCATGCCGGACGCAGCGGCGCCGATCAGGCGCACCGAGACCATTGCCTATCGCGAGCGGCTCACCCCCGGCCCCGGACTGTTCATCGCATGCGCGCTGCTCGTGCCCTCCGGCCTGCTCGCGTTCCTCCCGATCAACATCACGCTCGGCATCGTCGTCGCGATCGCGCTGTACGCGGCCGCCGTCGCGTTCCTCCTGCTGACCACCCCGGTCATCGAGGTCACGGCGAGCGCACTGCGGGCGGGACGCGCCATCCTGCCGCGCGACTTCGTCGGGGAGGTCGTAGCGCTCCACGGCGAGGACGCCTTCATCGCCCGCGGCCAGCAACTCGACGCACGGGCGTACACGCTGCTGCGGGGCTTCGTGCGCGACGTCGTGCGGGTCGAAAACACCGATCCGCGGGACCCCGCGCCGTACTGGGTCATCAGCACCCGGCACGCCGACCGGCTCGCGGCCGCGCTGCGGCGCGGCGAGTAGCGGGCGCTACGCGGCGCACTCCGCGCAGACCGGCCCGCCGAGCTTGCGGTCCTTGAGGACCGCGAGCTGCGAGCGGTGCTTGACGAGGAAACAGCTCACGCACGTGAACTCGTCGGCCTGCTCGGGCAGCACGACGACGTCGAGGTCGACATCCGAGAGGTCCGCGCCGGCGAGCTCGAAGCTGCCGGGATTGTCGGCATCGTCGACGTCGATCGACGCGCTCGCCGCATCGGGGACGCGCTCCTTGAGCGCCTCGATCGACTCGCTGTCGTCGTCGGTCTTGCGAGGTGCGTCGTAGTCGGTCGCCATGCTTGATCCAGTCCTTGGGTTGCCGAGGGGGGCCGAACGGCGGCGACAGTCTGCATCAATCGGATATGGAACGCAAACCGGGCCGGAAGCTCGTCTAGATCCGCTCGAACCAGCGGCGCGCCCGTGGTATTCCCGCGAAAAGCGCCCCACTCGTGTCACCATTCCCGCAGGCGCCGGGAGACGGCGAGGAGGGTGTTTCCCCATGGATGAACTGCACATCGTCGGTGTCGAGGACGGATCGCTCGTCCTCACCGGCCCCGGCGGAGATCGCTACACGCTCGCGATCGACGACGCGCTGCACGCCCGGATCCGGCAGTCCATCGCATCGGACCCGGGCACAGCGCGAAAGCTCAGCCCCAAGGAGATCCAGGCGCACATCCGCGGCGGCATGTCCGCGGTCGACGTCGCCCAGGTGACCGGTGCCCCGCTCGAGTACATCGAGCGCTTCGAGGGCCCCGTCATGGCCGAGCGCGAGTACGTCGTCGAGTCGGCCCTCGCGATCCCCGTCCACATGGCCGCCGCGGACCCGCTCGCCCAGGCGGCGACGTTCGGCGACGCCATCCTGGAACGCCTGCACATCCTCGACGCCGAGGGCGAGCGCTGGAGCGCCTGGAAGGAGTCGAGCGGCTGGGTCGTCAAGCTCGGGTACATGATCGGCGCGATCGAGCACGACGCGCGCTGGCACTTCGACCCCAAGCGCCAGACCCTGTCCCCCATCAACGCGGAGGCCGTCGGGCTGTCGCGCCAGGATCCCGGTCACGAGATCGAGCCGCCGCGCCTGCGCGCGGTCGTGCCGCTGCGCACCGACGACGACGCCCCGTCGCAGCCCGAGCGCTTCGACTCCGACGCGTTCGCCGTCGACCCGGCCTCGATGATCGACAGCGGGCCCGTGCTCGCCCCCATCGGCAGCCGTCCGGCGCCGCGCCAGCAGCACACCGGTCACGACCAGACGGCGGACCTGCTCGAGGCGCTGCGACGACGTCGCGGCGAGCGCGAGACGCCCGCCTACGAGGACGAGTCCGCGAGCCCGGCCTCCATGCGTGTCGTCGAGCTCGACATCGACCTCGAGATCGACGACGAGCCGCAGGAGGTCGCGCCCCGGCACAAGACCGGCGGCCTCGGCCCGCGCAAGGGCCGCGCGCCGATGCCGAGCTGGGACGAGATCGTCTTCGGCGCGCGCTCGGACGACGACGACCTCGCCTGAGCCGTTCAGGCGTAGGCGCCGAACCTGAGGAGCGGCACGCGCGACTCGGCGTCGGTCCACGAGCCGTGCTGCCCGACCATGCGGCCGGCGCTGCCCGCGTGTGCGGCCTCGGTATAGAACGCGACCGCCTTCCGCGCCGCGACGAGCACGTCGCCGATGCGCGGCCGCACGACCGCGTCGACCTCGCCGAACCAGTTCGCTTCGATCGCCTCGTCGCGCGTGGCGACCCAGGCCTGGGCGCCGACGGCATCCCGCCAACGCGCCGCGAGGGCCGCCGGGTCGGCGGCCGCGTCGGCGTGGAGGTGCACGAGCCGGTGCTCACCCGCGATCGCCTCGACACCGGACCACAGTGGTGAGCCGTCGTCGATGACGATGCGGCCGTGCTCGGGGACGTCGAGGATGCCGTGGTCCGCGGTGACGAGCAGCCCCTCGCGCGGCCCGAGCCCGCGCGCGAGCCGCGCGACGCCGCCATCGACCTGCTCCAGCGCGCGCACCCAGGCATCGGACTCCCAGCCGTGCTCGTGGGCGGCGACGTCGAGCTCCGCGATGTACGCGTAGGCGATGCCGCGCCAGGAGCGGTCGGCGAGCGCGTCGCCGAGCGCGTCGAGTCGGTCGGCAATCGTGCGGCCGGCCACGTAACGGGCTCCGCGCAGCGCCGCGCCCGTGAACCCCGAGTTCCGGTACCGGTCGGCGCCGAACGCGATCGCCGCCAGCCCCTGCGCCGTCGCCGCCTCGAACAACGTCGGCGCGCGCTGCCAGTCGGCCGGCAGTGCTCCGCCGTCCCAGCCGCGCAGCTGGTTGACGACGAGCCCGGTGTCCGGCACGCGCGCGGTGTAGCCGACGATCCCGTGGGTGCCGGGGCGCGACCCGGTCGTCAAGCTCGTGATCGCCGCGGCCGTCGTCGTCGGCACCCCCGTCGCGATCACATCCGCCCGGGTGCGCATCGCCGCCGCGAGCGTGCGCGCGTGCCCGGATCGCGTTCTGAGATTGTCCGCACCGAGGCCGTCGATGAGCAGCACCGCGGCGCGATCGACGCCCGGCAGCCCGAGTCGGGAGGACGCGCCCGAGACCGCGGCGAGCGAATCCCGCAGCACATCGGCAAGGCTCGCAGCGCTGTCCGACGGCCCGGGTAGCATGACGCCGATCCTATGACTGCCGCAGCCGACACCCTCGTCCCCGTGCCAGATGACGAGCGCATCGAGGACATCGATGTCGCCACGGAGATGCAGGGCTCGTTCCTCGAGTACGCGTATTCCGTCATCTACGCGCGGGCCCTCCCCGACGCCCGCGACGGGCTCAAGCCCGTGCAGCGGCGGATCCTGTACCAGATGGCGCAGATGGGCCTGCTGCCCGATCGCGGGCACGTCAAGAGCGCCCGCGTCGTCGGGGACGTCATGGGACGCTTCCACCCGCACGGCGACTCGTCGATCTACGACGCCATGGTCCGGCTCGCCCAGGACTTCGCGATGCGGGTGCCGCTCGTGGACGGCCACGGCAACTTCGGCTCCCTCGACGACGGACCGGCGGCATATCGCTACACGGAGGCACGGCTCGCGCCCGCCGCGCTCGCGCTCACGGACGGCCTCGACGAGGACGTCGTCAACTTCGTGCCCAACTTCGACAATCAGCTCCAGCAGCCCGAGGTGCTCCCCGCGGCCTTCCCCAATCTGCTCGTCAACGGCGCGAGCGGCATCGCGGTCGGCATGGCGACCAACATGGCGCCGCACAATCTCATCGAGGTCGTCGCCGCCGCGCGACACCTGCTGCAGCACCCGGATGCGAGCCTCGCCGAGCTCATGCGCTTTGTGCCGGGCCCCGACCTGCCCACGGGCGGCTCGATCGTCGGCCTCGACGGCATTCGCGACGCGTACGAGACGGGTCGCGGCTCGTTCAAGATGCGCGCCAAGGTCTCGATCGACTCCTCGGGCCGGCGGGCGTCGCTCGTGGTGACGGAGCTGCCGTACCTCGTCGGCACCGAGAAGGTCATCGAGAAGATCAAGGACGGGGTCGGCTCCAAGCGGATCCAGGGCATCTCGAACGTCACCGACCTCACCGACCGCAAGCACGGCCTGCGGCTCATGATCGAGATCAAGACGGGCTTCAGCGCGCAGGCGGTGCTCGAGCAGCTCTACCGCGCGACGCCGCTCGAGGAGTCGTTCTCGATCAACAACGTCGCGCTCGTCGGCGGCGGACCCCGCACGCTCGGGCTGCGCGAGCTCCTCCAGGTCTACCTCGACCACCGCATCGACGTGGTGCGGCGGCGCAGCGAGTACCGCCTCGCGAGGCGTCAGGACCGCCTGCACCTCGTCGAAGGCCTGCTCATCGCGATCCTCGACATCGACGAGGTCATCCAGGTCATCCGCACCTCCGACGACTCTGACGAAGCGCGCGCACGCCTCATGAGCGTCTTCGACCTCTCGCAGGCGCAGGCGGAGTACATCCTCGAGCTGCGGCTGCGTCGGCTGACCAAGTTCTCGCGCGTCGAGCTCGAGTCCGAACGCGATTCGCTCGCCGCCGAGATCCAGGCGTTGCAGGCGCTCCTCGCCGATCGGGCCAAGCTCCTCGCCCTCGTCGGCGACGAACTCGGGGAGACCGCGGAACGGCTCGGCACCCCGCGACGGACGGTCCTGCTGTCCTCGGCGGCCGCCGCCGGCGGCGCGACGCCGGCCGGCGCGCGCACGGGCGCGAAGGGCCGCGGCGAGCCCGTCTCCCTCGAGGTACCGGACGCCCCCTGCGAGGTCGTGCTCACGGCGACGGGCCGGATGATCCGCATCGACGAGGCCGACGGGTTGTCGGCCCCGCCGGCACCGCGACGAGGCAAGCACGATGGCGTTCGATCTCGCATCTCGACGACCGCGCGCGCCGAGCTCGGCGCCGTCACGAGTGCCGGTCGACTGGTGCGGTTCGCCGCGGCCGACCTGCCGAGCGTGCCGGCGACCTCCGCGCTGCTGTCCGCCGGGGTGCGCATCGGCAACTACCTCGAGTTGGAGCGCGGCGAGCAGGTGCTCGGCCTTGTCGACCTCGCGTCCGCGGAGTCGGTCGCGATCGGCACCGCCCAGGGCGTCGTCAAGCGCCTGACGACCGACGCGTGGCCCGCCAAGCCCGCGTTCGAGGTCATCGCGCTCAAGCCGGGCGATGCGGTCGTCGGCGTGGGACAGGGGCCCGACTCCGCCGAGCTCGTGTTCATCTCCGCAGGGGCGCAGCTGCTGCACTTCCCCGCGTCGCAGGTGCGGCCGCAGGGCGTCGCGGCCGGCGGGATGGCAGGGATCAATCTCGCCGCCAAGGACCAGGTCGTGTTCTTCGGGCTCGTCGAGTCCGTCGACGACGCGGTCGTCGTCACGGTCTCCTCCCCCGACGCGACGCTCGCGGGCACCGATCCGGGTCGCGCGAAGGTGTCGCGCTTCCAGGAGTTCCCGGGCAAGGGCCGGGCGACGGGCGGGGTGCGGGCGCACGCCTTCCTCAAGGGGGAATCGGCCCTCACGCTCGCGTGGGCAGGCCGCGGACCCGCGCTCGCGAACGGCGTGGACGGGGCGATCCGCGAGCTCCCAGAGGCGGGCGCCAAGCGCGACGCGTCGGGCGCGCCGCTCGACGGGGTGGTCGGTGCGATCGGCGAGCGGCTCTGAGACCGCTCAGCGACCGCTCTCGTCGACCATCGCCGAGCCCATGAGCACGATCCAGCGGTTCGCGTCGTCGATGCTGATCTCGAGCGGCTCGCCCGTGCGCGTCTCCACCCGGAGCCAGGTCGTGTCGTCCTGCCCGTAGCGCACGAGGCCTGCCGAGAACTGCGTGTCCTGGATCGATGCGACGCCGCCGTCGGTCGAATGGACCACGCGGCGAGCTTTGAGGTCGGCCACGCGTCGCAGCCCGCGATGCACGCGGGCGCCGGGGGCGTCGTCCTCGTGCCCGCTCACGCACCAAGGCGGGCACGGCGAATCCGTGCCTTGAGAGACGCCCTCGTCCGTCACGCCATCCACCCCTTGCCGTCGCACCACCCTCGAACGGGTGACGCCCGCCACCGTACACGATCGCCGCGCGAGCGCCCGGCCTGGACTCAGGCGTCCACGCGCGCGCGGTCGAAGCCTTCGCCCGCGACGATGATCTCCTTGCGGCCGGCGACGTCGTTGCCCATGAGCAGCTCGAAGATCGCCTCGGCGGCGGCACCGTCCTCGACGCGCATCCGCCGCAGTTTGCGGCCGCGGCGATCCATGGTCGTCGTCGCGAGCTGATCGGCGTCCATCTCCCCGAGCCCCTTGTAGCGCTGAATCGGGTCCTGGTAGCTGCGCCCCGCCTTGCGCAGCCCCGCGAGGAGGGTCTGCAGCTCGGTCTCCGAGTAGGTGTAGACGACCTCGTTCGGCTTCGTGCCGGGGTGGCGGATGACGACGCGGTGCAGCGGCGGCACGGCCGCGTAGACGCGGCCCTCATCCAGTAGCGGGCGCATGTACTTGTGGAAGAGCGTCAGCAGCAGGGTGCGGATGTGCGCGCCGTCGACATCGGCGTCCGACATGATGATGACCTTGCCGTAGCGGGCCGCGTCGAGCTCGAACGATCGACCGGAGCCTCCGCCGATCACCTGGATGATCGCCGCGCACTCGGCGTTCGACAGCATGTCGGCGATCGAGGCCTTCTGCACGTTGAGGATCTTGCCCCGGATCGGCAGCAGCGCTTGGTACTCGGAGTCACGTGCGAGCTTGGCGGTGCCGAGGGCGGAGTCGCCCTCGACGATGAAGAGCTCACTGCGCGCGACGTCGTTGGATCGGCAGTCGACCAGTTTCGCCGGCAGGGTCGAGGACTCGAGCGCGTTCTTCCGGCGCTGCGTCTCCTTGTGAGCGCGCGCCGACAGCCGCGCCTTCATCTCGGCCACGACCTTGTCGAGCAGGATGCCCGTCTGGGTCTTGTCGTCCCGGCGGGAGGAGTCGAAGCGGGCCTGCAGGCCCTGTGTCAGGACGCTCGCGACGATCTGGCGCACCGCGGGGGTGCCGAGGACTTCCTTCGTCTGTCCTTCGAACTGCGGCTCGGGGAGCCGCACGGTGAGCACCGCGGTCAAGCCGGCGAGGACGTCGTCCTTCTCGAGCTTGTCGCTGCCGAGCTTGAGCCGCCGCGACTGCTTGTCCGCCGCACCCCGCAGGTAGCGCAGCAGGCCCTGCTCGAACCCCGCGACGTGCGTGCCGCCCTTCGGCGTCGCGATGATGTTGACGAAGGACCGCACGACGCTGTCGTACCCCGTGCCCCAGCGCAATGCGAGGTCGACGTGGCACTCCCGCTCGACCTCGCGCGAGACCATGTGGCCGGCGTCGTCGAGCACGGGAATCGTCTCACTGAAGCGTCCGGTGCCCTGGATCCGCCAGGTGTCGGTGACGGGCGCGTCGGGTGCCAGGTGATCCGCGAACTCGCTGATGCCGCCGGCGAAGTGGAAGCGCTCACGGTGAGGCCCGCCCTGCGCGGTCCGGTCGACGAGCTCGAGCGCGAGGTCCGGGACGAGGAACGCGGTCTGGCGGAGTCGGTCGGTCAGCTCCGCCGGCTGGAACGCCGCGCCCTTGGTGAAGATCTGCGGGTCCGCCCAGTAGCGCACGCGAGTCCCGGTCGTGCCCTTCGCGACCTTGCCGACGATGCGCAGCTCGCTCGAGTCGTCGAACGGGGTGAACGGGGCGTCGGGGCGCGGCCCCTCCGGTCCGTCGGCGAACACGCCGGGCTCGCCCCGGTGGAACGACATCGCCCAGGTGCGCCCGTCGCGGTCGACCTCGACGTCGAGTCGCTCCGAGAGCGCGTTGACGACGGATGCGCCGACGCCGTGGAGGCCGCCGGAGGCCGCATAGGAGCCGCTGCCGAACTTGCCTCCGGCGTGCAGCTTCGTCAGGACCACTTCGACACCGGTGAGGCCCGTCTTCGGCTCGACGTCGACGGGGATGCCACGCCCGTGGTCGCGGACCTCCACGGAGCCGTCGGCGTGCAGGTCGACCTCGATCGTCGAGCCGTGTCCCGCGAGCGCCTCATCGACCGAGTTGTCGATGATCTCCCACAGGCAGTGCATGAGCCCGCGCGAGTCCGTCGAGCCGATGTACATGCCCGGGCGCTTGCGCACCGCCTCGAGTCCTTCGAGGACGGAGAGATGCCTCGCGGAGTACTCGGTTGCCACCGTTCGAGCCTACGCGCGACCCCCGACGCCGCCCGTCAGCGAAACGGCGCTGAGCCGATCATCGCGAGCCGCGCTCGATCCACTTGTCGACGACCGGCGGCGCGTAGGCGTCGATCGCCGCGAGCAGGTCGGGCAGCTCGCGTTCCACGATGAGCATGTCCCGGTGCACCGGCTTGACGAACTGCTCGCGCACCACCTCGTCGAGAAACACCGCGAGCGAGTCGTAGTAGCCGTCGACATTGAAGAGCGCGCAAGGCTTCCGGTGGTGCCCGAGCTGCGCCCACGTCCATACCTCGAAGAGCTCCTCGAGCGTCCCGACGCCGCCCGGCAACGCGATGAAGCCGTCGGAGAGATCCGCCATGAGCGCCTTGCGCTCGTGCATGGAGCCGACGACCCGCAGGTCGCTGAGGCCCGGGTGACCGACCTCCTTGTCGATGAGCGACTGCGGCATCACGCCGACGACCTCGCCGCCCGCACCGAGCGCCGCATCCGCGATCGTCCCCATCAGGCCGACCGAGGCGCCGCCGTAGACGAGGCCGATGCCCGCCTCGGCGAGCGCCTCGCCGAGGCCGCGCGCCGCCTCCGTGTACGCGGGCCTGCGCCCGGAGCTCGAACCGGAGAAGACGCACAAACGCATGCGGACGACCCTAACCACCGGCAAGCGGCTACGCCGGGAGCGAAACAGTGACGCGTCTGACACGGTCTCGCAGGCTCGGTGTGTTTACATCTAGGCACGACAAACCGCGGAACGGACGACAGCGAAGGAGCGGGACATGACACAGATCGCCGACGGCATCACGGCCGACGAGACCGCGACCCACGAGCTGACCGCGCTCGACCGCTGCGACTCCTGCGGCGCGCAGGCCTATGTCCGGGTCACGCTCGCGTCCGGGGTGCTCTACTTCTGCGCGCACCACGGTACGAAGTTCCGCGACAAGCTCTCGGACTCCGCGCTCGACTGGCACGACGAGTCGAGCCGCCTGCTCGCCGACGCCGCCGTCTGACGGCCGCCGCGGGACGCGGCATATCGAGACCTAGACTCGATTCGTGAAGCGCGTCAAGTACTACCTGGCTCGGCTTCGCAGTCTCGACACGGCCAACATGCGCCGAGTCGCCCGGGAGATCGCCGCGCGCACCGGCCGCTCGCGGCTGTCGATCCTCATCGACATGGTGCGCTGCTCGATCAAGTACGGCGCCGGCTACCTCGACTATGAGGAGTACGAGTTCTACCTGCTCAGCGACACCGAGCGCGCGACGTTCATGACGAGCACGCACTTCGACCGGATCGCGGCCCGCCACAATGAGCCGGAATACCGCCACCTGCTCGCCGACAAGGCCGAGTTCAACGCCCTGTTCGACCGCTACCTCGGCCGCGAGTGGCTCGACGCCCGCACCGCGACCCCGCACGAGATCGCCGCGTTCTTCCAGCGCCACCCGGTCGTCATGGTCAAACAGCCCGATTCCGTCCACGGGCACGGCGTCTCTCGACGCACCGCGGCCGACGCGGCCGACCCCGTCGCGTTCCGCGAGGCGCTCATCGACAGCGGCCACATCCTCATCGAGGAGTTCATCACCCAGCACGCCGAGCTCGCCGCGCTCGCGCCGCGCAGCGTCAACACGCTCCGCGTCATCACGTTCTTCGACGGCGAGCGCCTCCACGTCCTTGCCGCCGCCCTCAAGCTCGGCAACGACGCCGACGTCGACAACTTCGGCTCCGGCGGGATGTACACGATCCTCGACGACGAAGGGGTCGCGCGGTATCCCGCGTTCGACATCCGGTCGCGCACCTACGCGGAGCATCCGGTCACGGGCAGGCCGATCGTCGGCTTCCGGGTGCCGCGCTACGAGGAGATCATCCGCACCCTGGACGAGGCGGCCCGCGTCGTCCCCCAGGTCCGCTTCGTGGGCTGGGATGTCGCGGTGCTGCCGGACGGCGTGGCGATCGTCGAGGGGAACTGGAACACCGGCGGGTTCCAGATGAAGCCGAGCCTCACGGGCGCCAAGACGGGCCTCATGCCCCGCTTCCGCGAGGTCATCGACTTCTAGTCGGGCGGGGGCAGGTCGAGCCGCCGGGCGAGCGACGCCCGTGCCTGCCGCGCGAGCGCGTCGACGTGCTCGTGCTGCGCCGCATGGCGGTAGTCCTCGGCGAGACCGCGGCGGCGCAGCCCCGAGCGGATGAACGCGTCGGCGAAGACCGGATTCTTCGGAAGTATCGGCCCGTGCGCGTGCGAGCCGTAGACACTGCCGAGCTCGGTGCCTTCGGGCTCGCCCGCGGCCGCCGCCCAGGGGCCCCGCTCGACGAGCCCGAGCGCCGTCGCGTCGTCGTCGATGAGCACGCGCTGCGCGAGGTTGACGTAGCCGTGGAGGACGCCGTGCCGCGTCGAGCGCACGACGAGCGGCCCCGTCGCGAGGCCGTCGAGCGCGACGGCGCGACCCGTGACGAGGCCGAGCCCCTCGCGCGCCTCCGACTCCCCCGCCAGGTGCACCGAGCGAGCGCTCAGCGCGTAGCCGCTCGCAACCGCGAGATAGCCGACACCCGCCGCGACCCAGTCGGTCAGGCGATCGCGTTCTGCGAGCAGGTGCGGCAGCGCGTCCCGCTGCGCCGGGATCGACCCGCCGCCGACGAGGACGAAGTCGGGCGCCTCGCCGGGCCACGGCTCCCCCGGTGCCACGCGCTCGATGCGCACCTCGAACCCCGACCACTCGAGCCGGCGGCCCAGCGCGAGCGTGTTGCCACTGTCGCCGTTCTGGTCGAAGTGCCCCGGGAAGACGTCGAGGATCCGGATCGCGCTCACGCGACCTGCTCCGTGTCGGCGTCGTAGAGGCCGAGGTGCCGACGCGCGCGACGCATTCCGTCGGCCGAGAAGAAGACGGTCTTCACCCCGCGCTCGGGCTCGGGCAGCGCGAGGAACGCGTCGACCGCATCCTCGACGTCCTCGATGATGACGTCCACGTCGATGCCCTCGTACGCGAGCTTCATCGCCATCTCGTACGCCTGCAGGCCGCCGAGCACCCGGACCCGCTCGACGCGGCTCCAGTCGACGGGCCACAGCAGTGCGGGGTCGGGGATGTCCTTCCCGGCGATGACCATGACCTGGTCCAGCTCGGGCTCGAGGTCGTCGAGGTTGACCTGGGTCGAGGGCGGGCTCTTCGCGAGATAGAACGCGACGCGCTTGCCCCGCACGAGCGCATGCTCCCCGCGCGCCCACATCGAGGTCGAGCCGTCGAGCGCTGCGATCGTCGCCGCGGGGTCGAACGCGTCGCCGAGGACGACGCGCGCCGCCTCGATCGCGGCCGCCGAGTCGACCGCGAGGTGGATGCCCCTGGAGGGGAGCCGCACCGCGAGCACGGCCTCGGCGGCAGGTCCGTCGGCACCGAGCGCGATCGAAGCCCGGTCGCCCTGATATCCGGTCACCTGCGTCGTCGCGGCGTCCTCGCGGCGGGGCGCGTCGAAGCCGAACGCCGGCGCCGAGCCGAGTCCGTGCGGCAGCGTCGCGAGGAGCGAGGCGGTGACGCCGAACGTGTGCACGGCGGGCCCGTCGTCGGGAATCGACGCCGCGATCGCTCGCAGGTGCGGGTCCTCGCGGTTGACGACGAGCGCCCCCTTCGTCGCCCTGGCGGCGCGCTCCAGGTAGCCCGCGGCGACGTCGGGCGAGCCCCAGCGGTGCAGCTGGTCGAGCATGACGTTGAGCAGCACCGTCACCTCGGCCGGCGCTTGCTCGAGCGTGAGCGCGGCGTAGCCCTCGTCCATCTCCATGACCGCGTACTCATGCCGGAATCGGCCGCGCCAGTCGATGACGGTGACGAGGTCGCTGAGCATCCCCCGCGTGATGTTGCCCGCGCGCTTGTTGGTGAAGAGGTCGACGCCGTGCGCCGCGAGGATCGCCGCGAGCATCTTCGTCGTCGTGCCCTTGCCGTTGGATCCGGTCACGACGACGAGTCGCGGCTGGCGCAGGATCCGTCCGAGCAGGCCCGGCGACAGACGCTCGACGACGCGGCCCGGGATCGCGGTGCCGCCTCCCGGCCGCACGAGCAGGACCGCCCACCTGGTCAACCTGCCGATCGCGATCGCCAGGACGTCTCGGAGCATGCTTCGGGACTCGCGGCCTACTCGAGGTAGTCGCGCAGCGCCTGCGAACGCGACGGGTGACGCAGCTTCGCCATCGTCTTCGACTCGATCTGACGGATCCGCTCGCGGGTCACGCCGAACGTGTCGCCGATCTGGTCGAGCGTCTTCGGCTGGCCGTCGCCGAGACCGAAGCGCATCCGGATGACGCCCGCCTCGCGTTCTGACAGCGAGTCGAGCAGCTGTTCGAGCTGCTTCTGCAGCATCGTGAAGCCGACCGCGTCGGCCGGCACGACCGCCTCGGTGTCCTCGATGAGGTCGCCGAACTCGCTGTCGCCGTCCTCGCCGAGCGGCGTGTGCAGCGAGATCGGCTCGCGGCCGTACTTCTGCACCTCGATGACCTTCTCGGGGGTCATGTCGAGCTCGCGGCTGAGCTCCTCGGGCGTGGGCTCGCGACCGAGGTCCTGCAGCATCTGGCGCTGGACGCGCGCGAGCTTGTTGATGACCTCGACCATGTGGACGGGGATGCGGATCGTGCGGGCCTGGTCGGCCATCGCGCGGGTGATCGCCTGCCGGATCCACCACGTCGCATAGGTCGAGAACTTGAAGCCCTTGGTGTAGTCGAACTTCTCGACCGCACGGATGAGGCCGAGGTTGCCCTCCTGGATCAGGTCGAGGAACTGCATGCCGCGACCCGTGTAGCGCTTGGCGAGGCTCACGACGAGTCGGAGGTTCGCGCCGAGCAGGTGCGACTTGGCGCGCTGCCCGTCCTTCGCCACCATGGTGAGCTCGCGCCCGAGCTTGGAGCGGACCTCGTCCGCCTTCATCTTCGAGAGCTTCTCCTCCGCGAAGAGGCCCGCCTCGATGCGCATGGCGAGCTCGACCTCCTCGGCGGCGTTGAGCAGTGCGACCTTGCCGATCTGCTTGAGATAGTCCTTGACCGGGTCCGCTGTGGCCCCGGTGATCTGGGTCGATTGCAGCGGGACGTCGTCCTCGTCGTCGGCGAGGCTCAGGCGGATCGCGCCGGTCGGCAGCTCCTCGTCCTTGCCGGTCGAGGGGGCGTCATCATCCTCATCGGCGTCCGCGTCGTCCGCGGTCTCCGTCGCACCTTCGGGCTCGTCGGTGGCGTCGGACGCGGCGGCCGCATCCTCGGTCTCGTCGATCGCGTCCTCGTCCTCTTCGCCCTCGATCGCGTCCTCGCCGGCGGGGGCGCTCGACTTGGCACCGCGTCGCGCGGGGGCCTTGGCGGCCGGCGCCTTCGCTGCGGGCTTGCGGGCGGGCTTCGCCGCGGGCTCTGCCTCGACGTTTGCTGCCGCTGCCTTTGCTGCCGCTGCCTTGGCCGGCGCTGCCTTGGCCGTGGTGGTCTTCGCGGGCGCGGTCTTGCTCGCCGTCGCCTTGGCTGGCGCGGTCTTCGCCGCCGCGCTCTTGGCGGGAGCGGCCTTGGTCGCCGTCGCCTTCGCGGGCTTGGCGGGGGTCTCGGGCTTCGCCTCGGTCACGGGCTCAGCGGTCTTCGTGGTCGTCCTCGCCATCCTTCATCCTCCAGGTGTCGCGGGCACGAGTAAGACCCTTGTCAAGTCCTGTGCCGCGCACGATACGCGGAAACGGGACGGCCTGACAGGGTCCGGTCGTCTATTCTCGCACATCCGACTGGATGCTCGGTCCCGCCGCGCCGCGCCGCTTCCAGGCCCGTGCGACCGACAGCCACAGCGGCGCGATCGTGATCCCCTCTTCCTCCTTGAGCTGGCGGCGCAGACGTACCCGCAGCCGGACGACCATCGCGACGCCGAGTCCGATGACGGGGAACTGCGCGAGGAACGCGATGCGGAAGGAGTCGATCGAATAGAGGGCGAGCACGGGATCCACGGCGCTTCGATCGCGCAGCACGTCGAGCAGGACGCCGACGAGGAACATGATGACGAAGCAGGCGAGGAAGCCGCCGACGTTGACGACCCCGTTCGCGGACCCCTGGGAGCGAGCCGGGTTGTAGGTCCGCGCGTAGTCGAAGCCGATCATGCTGCCGGGGCCGCCGATCGTCATGCAGGCGACGAGCACGATGAGGAGCCACAGCGGCGGCACGCCGGGCCAGGCGAGCACGGCCACCCAGCAGGCGCAGATCGCGCCGATCGTGGCGAGGGTGATGTTGCTGCGGCGCAGCGGGTAGCGCGCGGACAGGATGCCGAGCAGCGGCCCGACGATCGCCGAGAGCACGACGGTGCCGACGAAGATCAGCGTGGCGACGGTCGGACTGAGGCCCACGGCGACCGTCAGGTAGGGGAAGCCCCACAGCAGCAGGAACATCGTGAGGCTCGGCTGGAGCGTGAAGTGCGTCCAGAAGCCCATCTGCGTGCCGGGCCGCCGCAGTGCCTCGAGCAGGTGCGCGAGCGTCTGGCCGAATCCGAGCCGGTGCGGCTGGAACGGGTTCGGGGGCGTGCCCGCGGTCGCCGTGACGACGAGCACCGCGAGGCCGCCGAGCACCGACAGCGCGGCGGCGGAGATGAACGCCGGGAGCCAGCCCGCGCCGTGCAGCAGCAGGATGAACGGGAAGGCGGAGAGCACCTGCCCGATCTGCCCGACCTGAGCGAATATCTGGGTCATGACGGGCGCGCGGTCGGCTGGGAACCACATGGCGATGAGCCGGATCCCCGCGGTGAACGTCATCGCGTCGCCGGCCCCGACGAGCATCCGCCCGACGACGGCGAGTCCGAAATCCTCGGTGACCCCGACGACCGTCTGCCCGAGGGCCATGACGGCCGCCCCCATCAGGATCGGGGCTCGCGGGCCGAGCCGGTCAATCATGATGCCGACGGGGATCTGCAGCGCGGCGTACACGACGATCTGCGCGACCGAGAGAAACGACAGCACGGTCGCCGCGACCTCGAAGCGCTGCGTCGCCTCGACGGCCGCGACGCCGAGGGAGGAACGCTGGAGCACCGCCGCGAGGTAGACGAGGCAGGCGGCCGAGAAGACCGCGTAGGGCCTCCAGCGCCTCACGTCAGGGTCCCGGAGTCCCCTTCGTCCCGCCGGATGGCGAGGAACTTCTGCAGCTCCTCGGCGATCTCGTCGGCCGTCGGCAGTCCGCCCTCGCTGTCGGTCAGCGGCGACGGCAGCGGGTTGTCCTCCATGTACGAGTCGTGGCGCTGCTCGAGCGACTCGATGAGCCGCTGGAGCTCGTCGTTGCTCGTGACCTGCTCCTCGATTCGCCCGATGAGCTCGCGCCCCTCCTCGCGCAGCGCATCGGTCGGGAAGATGAGTCCCGTCGCGGCGGTGATCGACTCGAGCGCCGTCACGGCCGCCGTCGGATAGGTCGTGTCGCCCAGATAGTGGGGCACGAGGAGCGCGAACCCGGTGACCGCGTGCCCGGTCTCCTGGAGGCGATACTCCAGCAGGTGCATCGCGGTCGCGGGCAGCTGCGTCGTCGGGCGCCAGATCGAGAGCGACTCGGTCACCTCGGCGCGGTTGCCGCTCACGGTCGCGCGGATCGCCCGGGTGTGCGGCACCGGCATCGGGATGGCGTGGACCCAGGTCGTGCGCGCGACACCGAGGCGGTCGATCAGCCCGATGACGGCGGCCGTGAAGCGCTCCCACTGGAGATCTGGCTCGTATCCCGTGAGCAGCAGGAACGGCTTGTCGAGTTCGTCGCGCATGAGATGGAGGCCGAGCTCGTACGGCCGGAACTCCGTGAGCTGCGTCTGATCGAACGTCATGATGGGCCGGCGCGATCGGTAGTCGAGCAGCTCGTCGTTGACGAAGTGCACGACCTCCTCGCCCGTGAGCTCGTCGAGCAGGTGCGAGCTCAGCTGGGTGACGACGCTCCCCGCGTCCGCGAAGCCCGTGAGACCGGCGACCAGGTCGAGCCCGCGCGGGATCGCGTCGAGGTCGCCGACGACCTCGTAGAGCGCTTGGGGATCCTGCACCGTTTCAGCCTACGCGGGCGCCAGTGCCCCCACGCCGCCGGGCACACGCTGTGGGCGAACACCCGCTCATGACGGCGCTCCTAGGATTGAGGGGTGACACTCCCGGCCCTCTCGATCCGTCCCGCAGCCCCCGCCGAGATCGAGGGCGACGTGCTCGTCCTCGCCCTCGAGAAGGGCGCGGACGGGCCCCGAGTGCTCGCGAGCGGCGCGCTCGCGGAGCTCGGCGAGGTCGCCGCGGCGCTCGGCGCGACGGGTGCCGTCGACGAGATCACGCGGCTCGTCGCGCCGTCCGGCGTCGCAGCCACGACGGTCGCGCTGATCGGCGTCGGCGCCGACGAACGCGATGCGAACGTGCTTCGTCGCGCCGCGGGGGCCGCCACCCGCCAGCTCCGGGGGAACGCGGTGATCGTGCTCGGGCTGCCGTTCGACGGCGACGAGCAGGCCGGCGCGCTGCTCGAGGGCGCCGCGCTCGGCGCCTACGCGTTCGACGGCTACCGTTCCAAGCCCGAGCCGAAGTCGGCGCCGCCCGCCTCGATCGTGCTCGCGGGTGTCGTGTCGAGCCCCGGCACCGTCGTGGATGCCGCGCGCACGACCGCGGGCAGCGTCCACCTCGTGCGCGACCTCGTGAACACGCCCGCGAACGACCTGACGCCCGAGGTGCTCGCGGAGCGCGCGCTGCGCGAGGTCGAGACGCTCGCCGCAGGGGCGGTGCCGATCATGGCGCGCGCGCTCGCGCCCGAAGAACTCGCCGCCGAGGGCTACACCGGCATCCTCGCGGTCGGACAGGGCTCGATCCACCCGCCGCGACTCGTCGTCATCGAGTACCGACCGGCCGGGGCGACGCAGCACATCGCGTTCGTCGGGAAGGGCATCACCTTCGACACCGGCGGGCTCTCGCTCAAGCCCGCCGCTTCGATGGTCGGCATGAAGTACGACATGACGGGCGCCGCGACGGTGCTCGGCGCCGTCCTCGCCGCCGCCCGCCTCGGCATCGGCACCGCCATCACCGGATACCTGTGCATCGCCGAGAACATGATCGGCAGCCACGCGACGCGCCCGAACGACGTCATCACGATCAAGGGCGGCACGACCGTCGAGGTGCTCAACACCGACGCCGAGGGTCGCCTCGTGCTCGCCGACGGCCTCGTCGCCGCGAGCGAGCTGCGACCGGACGCCATCATCGATGTCGCGACGCTGACGGGGGCCGCGCGCAACGCGTTCGGCTTCCGCATCGTGCCCGTCATGGGCGACCCCGAGCTGACCGATCGCGTCGTCGCGTCGGCCGCGCGTGTCGGCGAAGACTTCTGGCGGGTGCCGCTCGGCCCCGAGTGGCGGCCGCAGCTCAAGTCCGACGTCGCCGACCTCGCCAACGTCAAGATGGGATCCGCGGTCGGCGGCATGTTCATCGCGGGCGCCTTCCTCCAGGACTTCGTCGGCAAGGTCTCCGCCGACGACGATGCGCCCCGCATCCCCTGGACGCACCTCGACATCGCCGGCCCCGCCAACAACGAGGGCGGGGCCTACGGCTACACGAGCGCCGGAACCACCGGCGTCGCCGTGCGCGCGCTCGTCGCGCTCGCCGCAGACCTCGCGTCAGGCGAGTAGGGTTGTTCGGGGCAAACGCCGTACCGCTTCACGAGAGTTAAGGAACATCGAACAGTGGCTGAGCAGACCTTCGACCTCGTAGTCCTCGGCGGTGGCAGCGGCGGATACGCTGCGGCGCTGCGTGCGAGCGAACTCGGAATGAGCGTCGCACTCATCGAGAAGGACAAGGTCGGCGGCACGTGCCTCCACGTCGGCTGCATTCCGACGAAGGCGCTGCTGCACGCCGCCGAGGTCGCCGACTCGACCCGCGACGCCGCCAAGTTCGGTGTCACGGCGGACTTCCAGGGCGTCGACGTGCCGGGCGTACTCGCCTACAAGGACGAGGTCATCCAGTCCAAGTGGAAGGGCCTGCAGGGTCTCATCAAGGCGCGCGGCATCACGACCATCGCGGGCGAGGGCAAGCTCGTCGCGCCGCTGACCGTGCAGGTCGGCGAGGACACCTACACGGGCAAGAACGTCGTGCTCGCGACCGGCTCGTACACGCGCACGATCCCCGGGCTCGAGCTCGGCGGACGGATCATCGGCTCCGAGCAGGCGCTGCAGCTCGACTTCGTGCCGAAGAAGGCGATCGTCCTCGGCGGGGGCGTCATCGGCGTCGAGTTCTCCTCCGTGTGGAAGTCGTGGGGCGCCGACGTCACGATCATCGAGGCGCTCCCCCACCTCGTCCCCAACGAGGACGAGGCGATCTCCAAGCAGTTCGAGCGCGCGTTCCGCAAGCGCGGCATCGACTTCAAGGTCGGCGTCCGCTTCCAGTCGGCGACGCAGGACGACAACGGCGTGACGGTCACGCTGGAGAACGGCGAGACGCTGCAGGGCGACGTCCTGCTCGTCGCCGTCGGCCGTGGGCCCGCGACCGCGGGCCTCGGCTTCGAGGAGGCGGGCGTCAAGATCGACCGCGGCTTCGTCATCACCGACGAGCGCCTCGCGACCGGCGTGCCGGGCCTCTTCGCCGTCGGTGACATCGTCCCCGGCCTGCAGCTCGCGCACCGCGGATTCCAGCAGGGCATCTTCGTCGCCGAGGAGATCGCCGGGCTCGCGCCGATCGTCGTCAGCGACGTCAATATCCCCAAGGTCACGTACAGCGACCCCGAGGTCGCGTCGATCGGGCTCACCGAGGCAAAGGCCGTCGAGTCGCACGGCGCCGACGCCGTGACGACCTACGACTACAACCTCGCGGGCAACGGCAAGAGCCACATCCTGCACACCGCGGGCTCGATCAAGGTCGTGCGGCTCAAGGACGGCCCCGTGTTGGGCATCCACATGATCGGCGCGCGCGTCGGCGAGCTGATCGGCGAAGCGCAGCTCGTCGTCAACTGGGAGGCCTACCCGGAGGACATCGCGCCGCTCATCCACGCGCACCCGACCCAGAACGAAGCCCTCGGCGAGGCGTTCCTCGCGCTCGCGGGCAAGCCCCTGCACGCGATCTGAACTTCCCCTCGATAAGGAGCACAGCACCATGAGCGACGTCGTCCTCCCGGCCCTCGGCGAGAGCGTCACGGAAGGCACCATCACGCGATGGCTCAAGCAGGTCGGCGACAACGTGGCCGTCGACGAGCCGCTGGTGGAGATCTCGACGGACAAGGTCGACACCGAGATCCCGTCGCCGTTCGGCGGCGTGCTGCAGGAGATCCTCGTCGCGGAGGATGAGACGGCCGAGGTCGGCGCGGTGCTTGCCCGCATCGGGGACGCCGGCGAGGCCCCGACGGAGGCACCGGCTGCCCCGGCCGCCGAGCCCGAGCCGGCCGCGGCGCCTGAGCCCGAGGCCGCTCCTGCCCCCGCTCCTGCCCCCGCGGCCGCTCCTGCGCCCGAGGCGCCCGCGGCGTCGGCACCTCCGGCGCCCGCGGCCCCGGCAGCGCCTCCGGCGCCCGCGGCCCCGGCAGCGCCCGCTGCGGCACCTGCTGCGCCGGCACCAGCGGAGGCTCCGGCGGCAGCGCCCGCGGCGGAGAGCAGCGAGACGGTCGGCTACCTCACCCCCATCGTCCGCAAGCTCGCAAACGACCTCGGCGTCTCGCTCGATGCCGTCAAGGGCACCGGCGTCGGCGGCCGCATCACGAAGGACGACGTCCTCGCCGCCGCCGGTACTGGCGCGGCGCCGGCAGCCGCAGCGCCGAGCGCCCCCGCCGCCGCCGTTTCGGCGCTGCGGGGCACGAGCGTGCCCATGTCGCGCCTGCGCAAGGTCGTCGCGGAGCGCGCGGTGCTGTCGATGAACTCGACCGCCCAGCTCACCTCGGTCGTCGAGGTCGACGTCACGGCGGTCGCGCAGTACCGCGACCGCGTGAAGGCCGACTTCCTCGCGAAGACCGGGCAGAAGCTGTCGTTCCTGCCGTTCTTCGCCGTCGCGGCGACGGAGGCGCTCGCCGCCTACCCGATCATCAACGCGTCCGTCGACGGCGACAACATCGTCTATCCGCCGTCGGAGAACGTCTCGATCGCGGTCGACACCGACCGCGGGCTGCTGACCCCGGTCGTGCGCGACGCACTCGGCAAGACGGTGGCGCAGTGGGCCGCCGAGATCGCCGACCTCGCGGACCGGACGCGCAACAACCAGCTCAAGCCCGATGAGCTCGCCGGCGGTACGTTCACGCTGACGAACACGGGCTCGCGCGGTGCGCTCTTCGACACGCCCGTCGTGTTCCTCCCCCAGTCCGCGATCCTCGGCACGGGCATCGTGACCAAGCGCCCGGCGGTCGTGACGGTCGACGGCAGCGAGGCGATCGCGGTGCGCTCGTTCGTCTACCTGGCGCTGTCCTACGATCACCGGATCATCGACGGCGCCGACGCGGCTCGCTACCTGACGGCGGTCAAGGAGCGCCTCGAGGCGGGCGACTTCGCCGGCAACCTGGGGCTCTGAGCGGCAGCATCAGCCGTCGGGGCTGAGCATCTCGCGCAGGCGCCAGCCGGCCTCGGTGCGCTCCAGGAGCACGTCCTCGCTGCCGGTCGCGGTCGTCACCCGGATGAGGACCACGTCACCGTAGTCGTCGACGACGAGCGCGTCGTCGACATCGGAGCGCAGGCCGCGCACCGCGTCGAGCGGATCGTCATGCAGCTGCGGCACGATGGGCGCGACCGACGAGGCGGGTGAGATCGTCGGGGCGATGCGCAGCGGGTCGGTCGGTGCATCGGCGCCGGGAGTCGCCGCCTCGGCCGGGATGAGCACCACGGCGCCGACGAGCCCCAAGACTGCCAGGACCCCGGGCACCCAGAACCTGGCCCGTACGGATCGCAGTCCCCGGAACGCGCGCCACACCGGGTGTGCTCGGAGGCCGCGCCATCGTGCGACCCAGGCTCGCCCGAGCTGCGTCGCCGGCGGTATCGGTCCCGGTGCTGCGGGCGTCGGTCCTGCGCCGGGACGACGACCGCCGAGCCGAACCGGCGTCGGCTCCGCCGTCGCGAGCAGCCGCTCGGCGAACGCGAGCAGCCCGCCCGCGGAGGGCGCAGGCTCGAGCTCGGCGAGCAGCTCGTCGCGCGAATCCGCGGCATCCGTCACCGCCGCAAGTACCTCGCGCGCGAGCACACCGTAGGCGGCGAGATCAACCGCGGCGTCGAGCCCGGCCTGCTCCGCCCCCAGCCGAGCCGCCTCGAACCCGTGCAGGATGGGAGCACCGCGTTCGTCGAACGCGACGACCGAGACCGCGATGCCGCCGTGCACGACCCCGGCCCGTCCGAGCGACACGACGCACTCCGCGAGCGGCACGAGCACCGTGACCGCTTCGCCGAACTCCAGGCCCCGCGCGAGCAGGTCGGCGAGCGCGACCCCGCCCGGCTCGAACGCGACGCGCACCATGCCGTCCGGCGCGCTCTCCAGATCCATCAGCCGCGCGACGTGCGGCCCGCGCGCTCGCCACAGCGCGTTCGCGAACCGCAGTGCCGTCGCGGGCGCGACCTCGATCACCTGCATCCACCCAACCTGCCGCCCAGCGACGATCGGTCCCTCGACATTCAGCGACATTGGGGATGATCGGCGCAGCGCGTCCCCTGTGGAAATGCCCGCACGGCGAGTGCCTACCGGGCTCGTAGAATGGTGCCCATGGCTCGCACGAAGACCCCGAAGGGCCCCAAGGAGCCCGGTCGTCTCTCGCAGATGTGGACGGTCCTCAAGATGACCGTCCGCGAGGACCCGACCTCGCTGTGGATCTTCATCGCCGTCGGCCTCGCACCCGTGCTGCTGGCCGTCCTGGTCAGCGTGCTGCTCTTCCGGGACAACATCCTCGGCCTCGTGCTCGTCATCATCTCGGGCGTGCTGCTCGGCCTGCTGCTCTTCCTCATCGCGCTCGGGCGACGCGCCGAGCGCGCCGCCTATACGCGCATCGCCGGCCAGGCTGGCGCCGTGAGCGCCGTCATCGAGAACTCGCTGCGCGGTGGCTGGACCGGCGACGCCATGCCGGTCGGCATCAATCCCAAGACGCAGGACGCCGTCTACCGCGTCATCGGCAAGGGCGGTGTCGCGCTCATCGCCGAAGGCCCCTCGAGCCGCACCCAGCGCCTCGTCGACGAGCAGCGACGCATCATCCAGCGCACGGTGCCGAACGTCACGATCCACGTCATGCGCGTCGGCCCGGACGCCGATGCCGTCGCGCTGCACCGCGTCCCGGCGACCCTCCGCAAGTACAAGAACGTGCTGCGCCGCGGCGAGGTGCGCACCATCGTCAGCCGGCTCAACTCGCTGCAGCGCGACAAGGCGCTGCCGATCCCCAAGGGCATGGACCCCGCGCGCGTGCGCGCGCCGCGACCCCGCTGAGCCGCGCCGCCTCCACGACCCGCGTGTAACACCGCCGAAACACCGGCCCAATACGCTCGTGTCGGCTGATACCTCAGTCGCCCCACGCATCGATGGAGTCCCAGCAATGTCCAAGCCCCTGTTCAAGGACGCGTCAGAGGTCCTGAAGTTCATCAAGGACACCGACGTCAAGTTCCTCGACATCCGGTTCACCGACCTCCCCGGGGTGCAGCAGCACTTCAACATCCCGGCCGTGACCGTCGACGAGGACTTCTTCACGGTCGGCCAGATGTTCGACGGCTCCTCGATCCGTGGCTTCCAGTCGATCAACGAGTCCGACCTGCAGCTCATCCCGGACATCTCGACCGCGTACGTCGACCCGTTCCGCACGGAGCGCACGCTCATCCTGATCTTCGACATCTTCAACCCGCGCAACGGCGAGATCTACCACCGCGACCCCCGTCAGGTCGCCAAGAAGGCCGAGAAGTACCTCGCGTCGACCGGGATCGCCGACACGGCGTTCTTCGCCCCCGAGGCCGAGTTCTTCATCTTCGACGACGTGCGCTACGAGGTGAAGCAGAACCGCTCGTTCTACGAGGTCGACTCGTCCGAGGCCGCCTGGAACACGGGCCGCGTCGAAGAGGGCGGCAACCTGGCGAACAAGACGCCGTTCAAGGGCGGCTACTTCCCCGTCTCCCCCGTCGACCAGCACGCCGACATGCGCGACGACATCGTGCTCAAGCTCATGCAGGTCGGCCTCGAGGTCGAGCGCTCGCACCACGAGGTCGGCACCGCCGGACAGGGCGAGATCAACTACAAGTTCGACACGCTGGTGTCCTCGGCCGACGACATCCTCAAGTTCAAGTACATCGTCAAGAACACCGCACTCGAGTGGGGCAAGGTCGCGACCTTCATGCCGAAGCCGCTCATGGGCGACAACGGCTCGGGCATGCACACGCACCAGTCGCTGTGGAACGACGGCAAGCCGCTCTTCTACGACGAGGCCGGCTACGCGGGCCTGTCGGACATCGCGCGCTGGTACATCGGCGGCATCCTCAAGCACGGCCCGTCGCTCGCGGCCTTCACGAACCCGAGCGTCAACTCGTACCACCGACTCGTCCCCGGTTTCGAGGCGCCCGTCAACCTGGTCTACTCGGCCGGCAACCGCTCCGCGTCGATCCGCATCCCGATCACCGGCACGAACCCGAAGGCCAAGCGCATCGAGTTCCGCACGCCGGACTCCTCGAGCAACCCGTACCTCGCGTTCGCGGCGCAGCTGCTCGCGGGCCTCGACGGCGTGCTCAACAAGATCGAGCCGCACGAGCCCATCGACAAGGACCTCTACGAGCTGCCGCCCGAGGAGGCGAAGGGCATCCCGCAGCTGCCCGGCTCGCTCGACGCGGCCCTCGACGCGCTCGAGGCCGACCACGAGTACCTGCTGGCCGGCGGGGTCTTCACGCAGGACCTCATCGACACCTGGATCGACTACAAGCGGACCAAGGAGCTGCTCCCCTTCGCGCAGCGCCCGCACCCGTACGAGTACGAGCTGTACTTCAGCGTCTGAGATCAGACAGGACGCGATCGGGCCGCTTCCCACGGGAGGCGGCCCGATCGCGTGCTCAGGCGTGGATCTGAGTGCGCAGGCGATCGATGCGGGCCTGCAGCTGCGCGACACTCGCGCGAGACACCTCCGGGCCGCCGCACACGCGACGCAGCTCGGCGTGGATATGGCCGTGCGGCTGCCCCGTGCGCTTGGCGTGCAAGCCGACGAGCGAGTGCAGCAGGCTGCGCTGCTCGGCAAGCGTCCGGTAGAGGGCCTGCGGACGCTCCACCGGGTGCGCCTCGGCACGGCGACTCTGGCGCGTCTGGCGATGGCGTAGCGCCTCGCGCAGCTCCTCGGGCGACAGAATGGCGGGCACGGACAGGAAATCGAGCTCGTCGTCGCTGCCGGTGAACGCGGCGAAGCCGAACTCGTCGCCGTCGTAGACCACCCGCCCGAAGTCGGCGCTCGACGCGAGCGCCTGCCACTCGAACTCGTCGACGAGCGACTCAGAGGCCCGGTCCTCGCTGTTCGCCGCTTCGAGCAGCCCCTCCTCGAAGCCGTCGGCATCGCGCGGCGCGCCGAGCACGTGGTCGCGCTCGCGCTCGAGCGCCGTCGCGAGCTCGAGCAGCTGCGGGACGGATGGCAGGAAGATCGACGCGGTCTCGCCGCGACGGCGCGCCCGCACGAAGCGGCCGACGGCCTGCGCGAAATAGAGCGGGGTCGCGGCGCTCGTCGCGTAGACCCCGACCGCCAGTCGCGGCACGTCGACGCCCTCCGAGACCATCCGCACGGCGACGAGCCAGCGCTGCTCCCCCGCCGCGAACTCCTCGATCCGGGCAGACGCCGCCGGATCGTCCGAGAGCACGACGATCGGCGCGCTGCCGGTGATCGCGGTCAAGATCTCGGCATAGGCGCGTGCGGCGCGGTGATCGGTCGCGATGACGAGCCCGCCCGCGTCGGGGACGGCATGCCGCACGTGGTCGAGCCGCCGGTCGGCGGCCTGCAGCACAGCACGGATCCAGTCGCCGCCGGGGTCGAGCGCGGTGCGCCACGCCTGCGAGGTGACGTCGCGGGTGTCCGGCTGTCCGAGCCGCGCCTCCATCTCCTCGCCCGCGCGCGTGCGCCATCGCATGCCGCCCTCGTAGGCGAGGAACACGACGGGGCGCACGACGCCGTCCTGCAGCGCGCGGCCGTATCCGTAGCGGTAGTCGGTCATGCTCATCCGCGAGCCGTCGGCGGCGGGCGCGTACTCGACGAACGGGATCTGCGCGTCGTCGCTGCGAAACGGGGTGCCGGTGAGCGAGAGCCGCCGCTCCGCCGTCGCGAACGCCTCGCGGACCGCATCGCCCCAGCTCAGCGCGTCCCCGCCATGGTGCACCTCGTCGAGGATCACGAGGGTCCGACCCGAGTCGGTGATACGCCGGTGCAGCGCCGCGTCCGCGGCGACCTGCGCATACGTGACCGCCATGCCGTGGAAGCGCCGACCACCCCAGCCCTCGCCGTTGCGGTACGTGGGGTCGAGGCGCACGCCACCGCGCGCGCCCGCATCGGCCCACTGCCGCTTCAGGTGCTCGGTCGGCGCCACGACGGTGATGCGGTCGACCGTGCCGCGGTCGAGCAGCTCGGCCGCGAGGCGCAGCGCGAACGTCGTCTTGCCGGCGCCCGGTGTCGCGGCGGCGAGGAAGTCGCGCGGACCCGCGCCGTCACCGCGGCGGAAGTACTCGGCGAGCGCCTCCTCCTGCCAGGCGCGCAGCCGTCCGGCGGTGCCCCACGGCGCGCGCTCGGGATAGGCCGGCGTCAGGCCGCGTTCGGGAATCATGCTCATTCGATCGTACCGACGCCCACCGACGCGGATCGCCGCAGGGGCCTGAAGCGTGGTGCTCAGCGGGACTCGTAGAAGCCGCGCTCGAAGACCTGGCGGGCGAGCCGCGTCGCGCGCAGGTAGTCCTCCTCGAGCTGCGCGGCCGAGCCCGGCGGGTAGCCGAGCAGCCGCGCGACGCCCTCGAGGTCGCGCCGGTCCGTCGGCAGCAGGTCGGTCGTGCGATTGAGCCACAACGTCATGGCGGAGCGAGCCCGCGAGGCAAGCAGCCACGCCTCCCGCAGTCGTGCGGCGTCGGGCGGTGTGATGAGCCCGGCGTCCTGCGCCGCCTCGAGCGCGTCGAGCGTCGAGGTGGTCTGCAACGCCGGGACGCGCGCCGCGTGCCGCAGCTGGATGAGCTGCACGAGCCATTCGACGTCGGAGATCGACCCGCGCCCCAGCTTGAGGTGGCGCTTGGGGTCCGCTCCCTGCGGGAGCCGCTCCGCTTCGACGCGCGCCTTGATGCGCTTGATCTCACGGATGTCCTGCTCGGCGGGCGCCTCGGGGTAGCGGACGGACGCGATGAGCTCGGTGAACTCCTCGAGCAGCCCGGCGTCGCCGGCGACGACCTGCGCCCGCAGCAGTGCCTGCGCCTCCCAGGACACGGCCCAGCGCGCGTAGTAGGCGCGATACGAGTCGACGGTGCGCACGATCGCGCCGTTCTTGCCCTCGGGCCGCAGGTCGATGTCGAGGTCGAGCGGGAGGCGCACGTCCTCGGTCAGGCGCTTCAGTTCCCGCACGATGCGCTCGCCGCGGGCGAGGGCCGCGTCGCCCGCGCCGGCGTCACGCAGCACATACATGACGTCGGCGTCCGAGCCGAGCCCGAGCTCGCGACCGCCATAGCGTCCCATCGCGACGATCCCGAACTCGATGCCGTCGTCCGGCTGGTGCGCGAACGCGAGCGCGCCCTGCAGCACGGTCGTGTTGACGTCGGCGAGCGCCGGCCCGAGCTCGCGGATGTCGAGGAGCCCGAGCATGGAGCCGATCGCGAGGCGCAGCACCTCGCGGCGGCGCAGTTGCCGCAGTGCCCGCATCGCCGACGCCTCGTCGTCCCGGTAGCGCGCCTTGACCGCCTCCTGCTCCTCCAGGAGCGCCGCGAGCGGGCGGGCGCGCAAGTCCTCGTCGGACTCGAGCCACGCCGCCGCCTCCGGGATGCGCTCGAACAGGCTCTGCACGAACCTCGAACCGCTCAGCACCTCGGTGAGCCGCTGGGCAACCCCGGACGAGTCGCGCAGCAGGCGCAGATACCAGTACTCCTCGCCGAGCTTCTCCGAGATCCGGCGGAACGCGAGCAGCCCGCCATCCGGGTCGGCGCCGTCGGCGAGCCAGCGCAGCAGCACGGGCAGCAGCGTGCGCTGGATCTGGGCGCGTCGGCTCAGCCCGCTCGTCAGCGCGCCGATGTGCGCGAGCGCGCCCTTGGGGTCGCGGAAGCCGATCGCGGCGAGGCGCGCGATCGCCTGCTCGCTCGTGAGCGCGAGGTCGCTGTCGGGGAGGGCCGCGACGGCGGACAGCAGCGGGCGATAGAAGAGCCGCTCGTGGAGCGTGCGCACCCGCGCCTTGACGCCCTGCCAGCGCTCGCGCATCTCGTCGGCGTTGGCGGCGAGGCCCGAAGCACGGGCGAGGATGCGCAGGCCCGCCTCGTCGGTCGGCATGAGGTGGGTGCGCCGCAGCTGCCGCAGCTGCAGCCGGTGCTCCAGGAGCCGCAGGAAGCGGTACTGCTCGGCGAACTCGGTCGCCTCCGCGCGTCCGATGTAGCCGTGCTCGACGAGCCGGTGGAGCGCCGGGATCGTGCCGCGCACCCGCACCTCCTCATCGGTGATGCCGTGCACGAGCTGCAGCAGCTGGACCGTGAACTCGATGTCGCGCAGTCCCCCGGGTCCTAGCTTCAGCTGGACGTCGACCTGCTCGGCCGGGATGTGCTCCGTCACCCGACCGCGCATCCGCTGCACCGACTCGACGAAGTTGGCCCGGCCCGCCGACGACCACACGAGCGGCGCGACCGCCTCGGTGTAGCGGCGACCGAGCTCGACGTCCCCCGCGAGCGGCCGAGCCTTGAGGAGCGCCTGGAACTCCCAGTCCTTCGCCCAGCGCTCGTAGTAGGCGATGTGGGACTCGAGCGTGCGCACGAGCGCACCGTCCTTGCCCTCCGGCCGCAGGTTCGCGTCGACCTCCCACAGGCCCGGCTCGACCGCGAGCTCCATGATCCCGCGCGTCGTCAGCATCGCGAGCCGCGTGGCGACCTCGATCGCCCGGTGCTCCTCGATCGTCGCGTCGCCGCCGCCGACGAAGATGACGTCGACGTCGCTGAGGTAGTTGAGCTCGCGGCCGCCCGCCTTGCCCATGCCGATGATCGCGAGCCGGGTCGCCGCGATCTCCTCCGCGGGGAACGGCGCGTCGCGACGCGCGATCGCGAGCGACGCGTCGAGCGCCGCCCCCGCGAGGTCGGACAGCCCCGCCGCGACCTGCTCGACCGCGCGCTGCCCGTCGGGCTGGCCGAGGTCCCACGCCGCGAGACGCGCGAGCTGGCGGCGATATCCGATGCGCAGTGCCACGCGGGCGGGCTCGCCGCCGAGCCCGCCGATCCGGGCGGTCAGCTCGGCGTGCGCGGCCCGCTGGTCGAGCGGCGGCGTGACCGGCTCGAGCAGGCAGTCGAGCTCGCCGGGATGGCGGTGGAAGAACGCCGCGAGGCCCTCCGACGCCCCGAGCAGGCGCACGAGATGCCCGGCCGCGACCTCGTCATCGAGGATGCGGCCGGTCGCCGCCGGATCGCGTTCTCGCAGGCGCAGCAGGCGCGACAGCGCCTCGTCGGGGTCAGCCGCCGCTGACAGCAGCTCGATCGCGTCGGGCCTCGCGAGCTGCTGGAGGCGCTCGCTCGCGCGCCCGAGGTCGGCGAAGCCGAGGCGCGCGAGCTCGGTGAGCGAGGCGGGCCGCTGATCCGCACCCGGACGCCTCGGCGCGTTCACGACCGTCCCCCCTGGATCAGAGGATGCGGAGGTTGCGCTCGAGCTCGAACGGCGTCACCTGGGACCGGTACGCGGCCCACTCCTGGCGCTTGTTGAGCAGGACGTAGTTGTAGACCTGCTCGCCGAGCGTCTCCGCGACGAGCTCGGAGTCCTCCATGAGCGACACCGCCTGGTCGAGGCTCGACGGCAGCTGCTCGTAGCCGAGCGCGCGGCGCTCCGACTCGGTCAGCTCCCACGGGTTCATCTCGGCCTCGGCGGGGAGCTCGTAGCCCTCCTCGATGCCCTTGAGCCCCGCGGCGAGCAGCAGCGAGTAGGCGAGGTATGGGTTCGCGGCGGAGTCGATCGCGCGGTACTCCACTCGCGCCGCCTGGCCCTTGCCCGGCTTGTAGAGCGGAACGCGCACGAGCGCGGCGCGGTTGTTGTGTCCCCACGTCACATAGCCGGGCGCCTCGTCGCCGCCCCAGAGGCGCTTGTACGAGTTGACGAACTGGTTCGTCACCGCCGTGATCTCGGGCGCATGCCGCAGCAGGCCCGCGATGAACTGCCGACCGACCGCGGAGAGCTGGTAGTGGCCGGCCGGGTCGTAGAACGCGTTCGCGTCGCCCTCGAAGAGGCTCATGTGCGTGTGCATGCCGCTGCCGGGCTGGTCGCTGAACGGCTTCGGCATGAACGTCGCGTAGACGCCCTGCTCGATCGCCACCTCCTTGATGACGGTGCGGAACGTCATGATGTTGTCCGCGGTCGTCAGCGCGTCCGCGTAGCGCAGGTCGATCTCGTTCTGTCCCGGACCCGCCTCGTGGTGGCTGAACTCGACCGAGATCCCGATGTCCTCGAGCATGCGCACGGAGCGCCGCCGGAAGTCGTGGGCCGTGCCGCCCGGGACGTTGTCGAAGAAGCCGGCCGTGTCGACCGGGATCGGCGTGCCGTCGGGACCGAGCTGCGGGCTCTTCAGGAGATAGAACTCGACTTCGGGATGCGTGTAGAACGCGAAGCCACGATCGGCCGCCTTCGCGAGCGAGCGCTTGAGGACGTGGCGGGGGTCGGACGCCGATGCGTGCCCGTCGGGCGTCATGACGTCGCAGAACATGCGCGCGGTCGGGTCGACCTCCCCGCGCCAGGGCAGGATCTGGAACGTCGTCGGGTCCGGGAACGCGAGCATGTCGGCCTCGTACGCCCGCGTGAAGCCCTCGATCGCCGAGCCGTCGAAGCCGAGGCCCTCCGCGAAGGCGCCCTCGATCTCGGCGGGCGCGACCGCGACCGACTTGAGGGTGCCGACGACGTCGGTGAACCACAGGCGGATGAACTTGACGCCCCGCTCCTCGATCGTTCTGAGGACGAAGTCGCGCTGCTTATCCACGGAGCTCACGGTCCTAGGCTAGCGACTGTGACCGACCTGCGCCTGGCCCTCGCACAGACGAATCCGATCGTCGGCGACATCGCCGGCAACGCGGATCGCATCGTCGCCGCCGCGCGTGAGGCTGTCGCCGCCGGCGCGGACCTGCTCGCGACCGGCGAGATGGCGCTGAGCGGTTATCCGATCGAGGATCTCGCAGCCGAGCCCGCGTTCCTGCGGGCGGCGAGCGCCGGCGTGCTCGCGCTCGCCGAGCGGCTCGAGGCGGAGGGGCTCGGCGCGCTCCCCGTCGTCGTCGGACACCCCGACGGCCCCACCGAGCCGGGGGCGCGCGGCGGAGGCAGCGCGCCGACCGCGATCGCCCGCAACTGCGCCTCGGTGCTGCTCGGCGGGCGCATCGTGGGGCGCTACGTCAAGCACCACCTGCCGAACTACGGCGTCTTCGACGAGTACCGCAACTTCGTCCCGGGCGACGAGCCGCTCGTCATCACGATCCCCGCGCGATCCGAGGGCGCGGGCACCCGCGTCGCGATCATCATCTGCGAGGACCTCTGGCTCGACGCCGGTCCCGTCGCGCAGGTCCGCGAGTCCGGGGCCGACGTGCTCCTCGTCCTCAACGCGTCGCCGTTCGAGCGCGACAAGGACGAGGTGCGCCTCCCCCTCGCCGCGCGGCGCGCACGCGAGATCGGCGCGAGCGTCGCCTACGTCAACATCGTCGGCGGTCAGGACGACCTCGTCTTCGACGGCGACTCGTTCGTCGTCGCGCCCGACGGCGAGCTCATCGCCCGCGCGCCCCAGTTCGCCGAGCACGTGCTCATCGCCGACCTGTCGGCAACGGCGAGCGGTGTCCAGAACGCGATCGCCGAGCTCCCGAGTGACGAGGAGCAGATCTGGAACGCGCTCGTCACCGGGCTTCGCGACTACGTCGAGAAGAACGGCTTCCGCTCGGTCGTGCTCGGGCTCTCCGGCGGCATCGACTCCGCGGTCTGCGGCGCGCTCGCGGCCGACGCGATCGGGGGCGACCGCGTGTACGGGGTGTCGATGCCGTCGCGCTGGTCGTCGGGACACTCGCGTTCTGACGCCGACGACCTCGCCGCGCGGATCGGCCTCCACTACGAGACCGAGCCGATCGCCGACCTCGTCGCGCCGTTCGAGCACCAGCTCGGCCTCGAGGGCGTCGCCGCGGAGAACGTCCAGGCGCGCGCCCGCGGCGTCATCCTGATGGCGAAGTCGAACCAGCACGGCCACCTCGTGCTCACGACCGGCAACAAGACGGAGCTCTCCGTCGGCTACTCGACGATCTACGGCGACTCCGCGGGGGGCTTCGCGCCGATCAAGGACGTCCCGAAGACGCTCGTGTGGGACCTGGCGCGGTGGCGCAACGCGCACGCCGAGGCGCGGGGCGAGACCCCGCCGATCCCGGAGCACTCGATCTCCAAGCCCCCTTCGGCAGAGCTGCGCCCCGACCAGGTCGATCAGGACACGCTGCCGCCCTACGACGTGCTCGATCCGCTGCTCGACGCGTACGTGAGCCGTCGGCTCGGCCGGCCAGAGCTCGTGGCCCTCGGCTTCGACGCGGAGACGGTCGATTTCGTCGCGGCCCTCGTCGATCGGGCGGAGTGGAAGCGACGCCAGGGCGCGATCGGTCCGAAGATCAGCGGCATGGCGTTCGGCCGCGACCGCCGCCTCCCCATCACCGTCCGCCGCACAACCTCCTAGGCTGAACGCATGGCAGATGCGAGCGACGCGCCCAAGCGCGTACGCACCCGACACTTCCGACAGGCCAAGGAGCAGGGCATCCGGATCACCGGGCTCACCTCCTATGACGCGAACTCCGCGTCGATCTTCGACGAGGCAGGCATCGATTTCCTGCTCGTCGGGGACTCGGCGGGCCAGACCGTCCTCGGCTACGACACGACGCTGCCGGTCACGGTCGACGAGCTCATCCCGCTCACCCGCGCGGTCGCCCACGCCGCCCAGCGCGCCCTCGTCATCGCCGACATGCCGTTCGGGTCATACGAATCGGGACCCGATCACGCGCTGGAGACCGCCTTCCGCTTCATGAAGGAGACGGGCGCGCACGCGGTCAAGCTCGAGGGCGGCGTCCGCTCGGCCGAGCAGATCCGGCGCATCGTGTCGGCCGGCATCCCCGTCATGGCGCACATCGGCTTCACGCCGCAGTCCGAGCACGGGCTCGGCGGGCACGTCATCCAGGGGCGCGGCGAGGCCGCCGAGCGCCTGCTCGCCGACGCGCACGCGGTCGAGGCGGCCGGCGCCTTCGCGGTCGTGCTCGAGATGGTGCCGTCCGCCGTCGCGGCGCGGGTGACGGCCGAGCTCAGCATTCCGACGATCTCGGTCGGCGCCGGCCCCGACTGCGACGGTCAGCTCATGGTCTGGACGGACTGGGCGGGACTCTCGAAGGGTCGCGTCCCGAAGTTCGTCAAGCAGTACACGGACCTGCGCTCCATCCTCCTCGGCGCGGCCCGGCAGTACGCGGCTGAAGTGGCTTCAGGCGCGTACCCCGGGCCGGAGCACGAGTACGAGGACTAGATCGCGTCGGACGTGAAGGGGTAGTCGGTGTACCCCTCGGCACCGACGCCGTAGAAGAGGTGGGGGCGCAGCTCGTTGAGCTCGAGACCCTCCTTCATCCGGTGCACGAGGTCGGGGTTGCCGATGAAGTTCGCGCCGATCGCGATGATGTCGGCGACCGGTCGGCCGAGCGCCGGCACGACCTCGTCGAGCAGCGGCAAGTCAGTCGCGTCGGTGCGACGCGGCGTCGTCCACGGCTTGAGGATGAGCGTGCCCGGCCAGGTGCCGCGGATCGCCTCGGTCAGTCCGCGCAGCTCGGGGCCCTCGTTGACGTGCAGGTACGCCATGCCGATCGGCGCAAGCGCCTCCACGAGCGCGAGGTAGAGGTCCTCGAGCTCGCTCTCCTGGATGGAGTGGAGCGGGTTGCCGGGCGAGACGCGCATGCCGACGCGGTTCGCGCCGATCGCCTCCGCCGCCGCCTCGGCAGACGCGACGGCGAAGCGGATGCGGCCCTCGATGCTGCCTCCCCACCGGTCGGTGCGGTGGTTCGCGGACGTGGAGAGGAACTGGTGGATGAGGTAGCCGTTCGCACCGTGCAGTTCGACGCCGTCGAAGCCGGCCTCGACCGCGTTGCGGCTCGCGCTCGCGTACTCGCCGATGGCCTGGGCGATGCCGGCCTCGTCGAGCTCATCCGGGACGACGTAGTCGACGGGACCGTCGTGCGTGTAGATCTTGCCCTCCGCGGCGATGGGCGACGGTGCGACGACGTTCGCGTTGCCCTCGTGCAGGAAGGGGCTGCCGATCCGGCCGACGTGCATGAGCTGCGCGAAGATGTGGCCGCCGCCCGCGTGCACCGCGTCGGTCGCAAGGCGCCAGCCTTCGACCTGCTCCGCGTTCCACAGGCCCGGGGTGTCGGGGTAGCCGCGACCGATGTCCGAGGGCGCGACGCCCTCGGTGATGATGAGGCCCGCAGTCGCCCGCTGACCGTAGTACTCGGCCATCATTGCGTTCGGGACAGAGTCGGTGGCGCGGGTCCGAGTCATCGGCGCCATCGCGATGCGATTGCGAAGCTCGGTACCGGCAAGGTCATAGGGGTCGAATGCGACAGTCACGCGTTCGAGGATAGTCGAGCCCGCCGGGCCCCCGATTCAGTCTTCCTCGTCCCGCCATTCGGCCGCGCGCTCCGCGACGATCTCGAGCGCGCGCTCGGCCTCGGCGCGCGTGGCGAAGGGTCCGATCCGCTCGGTCGCGAGCGACTGGGGGCCAACCTCGACCTCACCGGTGCGGTCGTTGTACCAATACTCGATCTCGGTCCCGGTCCTGGCCGATTCGGCGTCGTGCGCGTGGTCGCTCATGCTCCGAGACTAGAGCCCAGCGTCTAGGCTGGCCAGCATGCCGTGGGATGCCGCAGGACACCTCGTCCCGGGCGTCGTCTCCCCCGCGCGCCACGTCCCCGCGAGCATTCCGCGACCGGAATACGTCGGACGTCCAGGGCCGGCGCCCTACAGCGGCGGCGATGTCTACACGACGGAGGAGATCGAGCGCATCCGCGCGGCGGGACGCATCGCCGCGCAGGCGATCGACGCGGTCGGCGCGGCCATCCGTCCAGGTGTGACGACCGACGAGCTCGACGCGATCGCGCACGAGTTCGTCGTCGCGCACGGCGCCTACCCCTCGACCCTCGGCTACCGCGGCTTCCCGAAGTCCTCGTGCACGAGCCTCAACGAGGTCGTGTGCCACGGCATCCCCGACGACACGGTGCTGCGCGAAGGCGACATCATCAATGTCGACATCACGGCGTACAAGGACGGGATGCACGGCGACCTGAACGCGACGTTCGTCGTCGGCGAGGCCGCGCCGGACGTCGTGGACCTCGTCGAGCGCACCCGCGAGGCGCTCGCGCGCGGCATCAAGGTCGTCGCGCCCGGGAGGCGCGTCAACCTCATCGGGCGAGCGATCGAGTCCTATGCGCGGCGCTTCGGCTACGGCGTCGTTCGCGAGTTCACCGGCCACGGCGTCGGCCGCGCCTTCCACAGCGGCCTGATCGTGCCGCACTACGACGCGGCGCCGGACCACGACGAGGAGCTCGTGCCCGGGATGGTCTTCACGATCGAGCCCATGCTGACGATCGGGACGCCCGAGGACCCGGGCACGACCGCCTGGGACGAGTGGGACGACGACTGGACGATCGTGACCCGCGACCGGCGACTGACGGCGCAGTTCGAGCACACCCTCGTCGTCACCGAGTCCGGGGCCGATATCCTGACGCTGCCCTGACACGGCACAGCCCTGACGCCGAAACGGAGACCCATGACGCACGCACTCGGCATCGACATCGGCGGCACCGGCATCAAGGGTGCCGTCGTCGACACGGCGACGGGCGAGCTCGTCACCGAGCGCTTCAAGCTCCTGACCCCGGAGGGCGGCGAGCCGGGCGCGATGATCGACACCGCGGCGAAGCTCGTCGGCGAGATCCCGGGCACCGACGCCCCGATCCCGGTCGGCATCGCGTTCCCCACGATCGTCAAGAACGGGCTCACGCTCTCCGCGGGAAACATCTCGCACGAGTGGATCGGCCTCGACGGCCGCGCCCTGCTGTCGACCGCGCTCGGCCGTCACGTCGACCTCGTCAACGACGCCGACGCGGCCGGCTACGCGGAGCTGCACTTCGGGGCCGCAAAGGGTGTCGAGGGCCTCGTCATCCTGACCACGCTGGGCACCGGGATCGGCAGCGCATTCATCTACAACGGCGTTCTGGTCCCGAACACCGAGTTCGGTCACCTCGAGATCGACGGCGAGATCGCCGAGGCGCGCGCCTCCTACCGGGCGAAGGAGGCGGACGACCTCGACTGGGCGCACTGGGCGAAGCGGCTGCAGCGCTTCTATACGCACCTCGAGCGCGTCTTCTCCCCCGACCTGTTCATCGTCGGGGGCGGGGTGTCGAAGAACTCGGACGACTTCATGCCGCTGCTCGACCTGTCGACCCCGATCGTGACGGCCGCGCACCGCAACAACGCCGGGATCCTCGGCGCCGCGGCGATCGCCGCCGCCACGCTCACCTGAGCGCGCGTCGGCCCACAGTGGTGGGGTGAACGGGCCGGCTGATACGCCGGGTTCTGTCAGGGTCTTGCGACCTTGGACGACCATCCATCTCGGTCACACGTTGCCGTGCGACTCCAGCGGCCTACCCGGGGACGGGACGAGCAGCCCCATGGTCCCCTGTCTGGCCTTGCTCCGGGCGAGGCTTGCCTAGCTGACCCGGTCACCCGGGCCACTGGTGGGCTCTTACCCCACCGTTTCACCCTTACCGACTCGGGCCGAAGCCCGCATCGGCGGTCTGCTCTCTGTTGCGCTGTCTCGCGGATTGCTCCGGGTGGGTGTTACCCACCGCCCTGCTCTGCGGAGCCCGGACGTTCCTCGGCACCGCCGGCCGAAACCGGCGATGACGCGGCCGTCTTGCCGACCCGTTCACCGCGACCAGGCTAGCGCTCGCACCCCTGTGGCGGTGCCTTATGTCCAATGCGGGCCCCTCGATTAGGCGTAAGGCACCGCCAGGCGGGTGCGAGCGACACGGTGATCGCGCGGAGGTCGCCCCACACGGCAGGATATTCGCATGGAGTTCGGGGTGCTCGCCGTCCTGGCCGTCCTCATCGTCGTCGCCGTCTCCGCGTTCTCATCCAAGCTCGGCGTCGCCGCCCCGATCCTGCTCGTCATCATCGGCATCGGGTGCAGCCTCATCCCCGGCGCGCCCGAGATCGAGATCCCCCCCGAGTGGATTCTCGCGGTCGTCCTGCCGCCGATCCTCTACGCCGCCGCGGTCAACATGCCCGCGATGGACCTGCGCCGCGACGTCGGGGCGATCGGCGCGCTCTCCGTCGTGCTCGTCATCGTCTCCGCGTTCATCTCCGGCACGGTCATCTGGCTGGTGCTGCCCGATCTCAACTTCGCTGCCGCCGTCGCGGTCGGCGCCGTCATCAGCCCGCCCGACGCCGTGGCGGCGACCGCGATCGGCAAACGGCTCGGCCTGCCGCAGCGCCTCGTCACGATTCTCGAGGGCGAGGGGCTCGTCAACGACGCGACCGCGCTCGTGCTCCTGCGCTCGTCGGTGGCCGCGATCGCCGGGGCGATCTCGTTCTGGGGCGCGATCGGCGACTTCGCGTACGCGGTCGTCGGCGCGCTCGTCGTCGGCGCCATCGTCGGCGGCGTCTCCGTCTGGGTGCGTTCGCGCCTCGACCAGCCCGTACTGACGACCGCCATCTCCTTCGTCGTGCCGTTCCTGGCCTACATTCCCGCGGAGGAGCTGGGCGCGTCCGGCGTGCTCTGCGTCGTCGTCGCCGGTCTCGTCACGGGGCACTTCGGCGTGCGCAAGTTCACGGCGCAGGACCGAATAGCCGAGCGCATGAACTGGCGCACCATCCAGTTGCTGTTGGAGAACGGCGTCTTCCTCATCATGGGCTTCGAGCTCATGGCGCTCATCACCGACGTCGTCGACGCGCGCCTCGGCGTATGGGGCGCGATCGGGATCGGCCTGCTCGCGACCGCCGTGCTCCTCGTCGTCCGCGTCGCCTTCGTCGTCCCGCTCCTCGCGTGGCTGCGGCTCGGTCAGCGTCGGGCAGAACGCCAGACGGCCCGCCTCTCGTCCGCGCTCAGTCGCCTGGATGGCCTGGATCCGACGCCGGCACACGCAGGCCGGGTGGGGCGCGTCCGGAGCCTCCTGCGGCGTCAGCATGCGGATGCGGCGTTCCTCGCGAGGGAGGGGCTGGACTGGCGCGGCGGCGCGGTCATCGCGTGGTCGGGCATGCGCGGCGTCGTGACGCTCGCCGCAGCGCAGTCCTTGCCGGCGGACGTGCCGTATCGGTCGCAGCTCGTCCTCATCGCGTTCACCGTGGCATTCGTCACCCTGGTCCTCCAGGGCGGGACGCTGCCCTACCTGATCCGGTTGCTGCGCATCAGCGGCACGTCGGCGCAGGAGGCTCGGCGCGAGCTCGCGCTGCTGACGAGCGAGATCGGCGACACGGTCCGCGAGTTGCTCGACGACCCGACGCTGCGCCGCGAGAACGGCAGCGAGTTCGACCCGCTCATCGTCGCCCACGTGCGCACGACGAGCCTCGCAGTCGGCGAGTCACTGCGCGCGGTCGACGATTGGGAGGCGGGGGCGACGCCGTTGCAGCAGCAGCAGGAGCTGCGGCGGCGCGTCTTCGAGGCGGAGCAGGCCGCGCTACTGGAGGCGCGGGCGAGCGGGATCTACTCGTCGCACGTCATCCAGGCGGTACAGCAGATGATCGACACGGAGGCGGCCGGACTCCACAACCCGTCCTGAGCAGGCTCAGAGGTCGGCCCGGGCGTCCATCGCGCGGTTCGCGAGCCGGTCAGCCCGGGAGTTGCGCTCCCGCGGGATCCACTCGAACCGCACGGGCGTGCCGTTCAGGGCGGCGCGCGCCTCGGCGGCGAGCTCCGCCATGTCGGGGTGCTTGATCTTCCAGCGCCCGGACATCTGCTCGACGACCAGCTTGGAGTCCATCCGCACGGTGAGCACGGCGTCGGGGTCGATCGCGAGGGCCCGCCGGACGCCGGCGATCATGGCCTTGTACTCGGCGACGTTGTTGGTCGCGACGCCCCCGAAGAGTCCGATCTCCGCGAGCACGTCGCCCGTGACCGCGTCGATCACGACGGCGCCGCTGCCGGACGGTCCCGGGTTGCCCCGGGCGCCGCCGTCGGCCTCGATGATGAGCTCGCGCGTCATCGGGCCGTCACAGGCCCGACTCGGCGGTGCGCACGAGGATCGCTTCGCTCGAGGGGCAGATGAGCACGTCGTCGGGCGCGGCGGCCTTCACCTTCGCGAGCTCGTCGCCCGTCAGGGCGACGCCCGACGCCTCGGAGACGCCGCGGCGCAGCAGCGAGGCGCCGGCGCCGTAGCGGGCGCGCTGGCGTTCGTACAGCTCGACGAGGTCCGCGGGAAGGCCCGCGACCAGCTCGCCCCGAGCGCCCGCCACCGCGGCCTGCTCGCCGCGGATACGGGCGAGCGCCTCGTCCGTCAGCGCCTGGGCGCCCTCGATCTCCTGCGTCAGGGCGTCGATCCGCGCCTGGAGGGCGGCGACCGCGGCCTCGTGCTCCTCGACGCGCTCCATGACGGCCAGCTCGATCTCCTCGAGGTCGCCGCGGCGCCGGCGCAGCGACTCGATCTCGTGCTCGAAGCCCGTCGCGTCCTTCGCCGAGGTCGAGGCCATCATGCGCTCGGTGTCCTTCGCGATGCGTGCCTCGACGAGCTCGACGTCGGACTCGGTGCGCCGCAGCTCGATGCGGGCGTCCTCCAGCACGCCCGCGGTGGACGCGAGATCAGCGCGCACCGTCGCGCGCTCCGCGGTGAGGGCGTCGAGCGCGGCCCGCTCGGGCAGCTCCCGCTCCTGCTTCGCGAGCTGCACGGTCCGCAGGTCGTATGCCTGCAGCTGCAGGAGGCGCTCCTGTGCACCCGGATCGGCCTTCATGCTTTCTCGCCTCCGCTCAGCACCGCGAAGTCCCAGGGGTCGGTCCGCAGTTCGCTCACCTCGAACTCGACTTCCGGCAGAGCTGCGCGGAGTGCCGCCGCGGCCGTGTCGAGCCACAGCCATTCGCTCGCCCAGTGCGAGACGTCGATCAGTGCGGGGCCGCCGCCGAGCTGCGACTGCTCGCGAGCCTCCTGGGCGGGATGGTGGCGCAGGTCCGCCGTCACGTAGACGTCGGCGGACACCACCGCCGGGTGGGCGAGGTACGCGTCGCCGGCGCCGCCGCAGACGGCGACTCGCCGGACCGGCCGGGCGTAGGAGCCGCTCACGCGCACGCCGCCCGCGGTCGCGGGCAGTGCGGCCGCGACGAGCGAGGCGAATCGTCCGAGCGTCGTCGCCTCGGCGAGCTCGCCGACGCGACCGATGCCGCCGCCGAACGCGTCCGGGTCGATCGGCGCGAGGTGCTGGACGCCGAGCCGCCGCGCGAGCACGCCGCTCGTGCCGTCCTCGACGACGTCCGCGTTCGTGTGGGCGGTCAGGAGCGCGCAGTCGGCTTTGATGAGACGGCTGATCACGGCGCCCTTGTAGCGGTCGGCGGCGACGCTCGTGACGCCGCGCAGCAGCAGCGGGTGGTGCGTCAGGAGCACGTCCGCCCCCGTCTCGACGGCCTCGTCGACCGTGTCGGCGACGGCGTCGACGGCGAGCAGGACGCGCGCGATCGGGGCGCGCGGGTCGCCGCTGACGAGTCCGACGGCATCCCAGTCGTGCGCACCCGCGGCAGGCCAGAGCGCCTCCGCGGCGGCGGCGAGATCGGCGACGGTCGAGGGCATCGCCTCAGTCTAGGCGGGGGCACGGCGGCGGCGATCGAGCAGGCCGACGACGACGACCGCGGCGATGACCAGCGCGAACCCGAACCAGGCGAGCGGCGCGAGGCGCTCGTGCAGCAGCGTCACCGCGAGGATCGTCGCGACGGTCGGCTCCAGGAGCGCGACGGTCGTCGCCGTCGACGCGGACAGGGTGCGCACGCCGATCCCGAACAGCGCGTACGCGATCGCGAGGGGCCCGACCGCGAGGTAGGCGACGAGCAGGATCGACGGTGCCGACGACCACATCGGCGCGCCCCAGATGAGTGCGACCGGGACGAGCGCGACGGCCGCGAGCCCGAACATGCCGCCCATCGCCGGCACCGGTGCGTGTCCTCCCCGGATGACGCGGAGCGACGCATAGGCGTAGACGGCGTAGCCGACACCGCCGACGAGCGCGAGCAGCACGCCCGGGGCGACGAGACCTTCGCCCGCGTCGCCGCCGCCCCCGACGAGCAGCGCGATCCCGACGATCGCGAGGACGGTGCCGATCGTCCAGACGAGGCTCGGTCGCCGGCGTTCGAGGATCCACTCGATGAGAGCGGCGAAGACCGGTCCGCTGCCGAGCGTGACGACGTTCGCGATGGCGACCCCCGTGAGCCGCATCGCGGGATAGACCGTGAGCGGGTAGACGACGACCCCGATCGCACCGATGAGGAGCCACCAGCGCACACGGCGATCGGCGAGGACGCGCCAGGCCGGCCGTGGTGCCACGAGGAACAGCACGACGCCGCCGAAACCCATGCCCGCCGCACCGATCGCGAACGCCGGCACGTCGACCGGCACGATCATGGCCGCGAGCCCGATGGTGCCCCACAGCGCGGACGCGATCCCGACGGCGACGACCGCGCGAGTCCTCACGGCGGCGCTCGTCACGAGGACGAGGTTGGCGGCGCCCGGCGGTGGGGACGTGAAGCCTCTACGCTGTCGGCTATGGACTGGATCTGGCTCGCATCGATCGGACTCGTCGGCGGCATCATCATCCTCGTGGCTGTCGCCACCATCGCAGCCTTCGCCGCCAAACCGCGCGACTGAGCGGCGCTCACATCGTCACGACGGAGTACGGCACGCGCGGAGCGAGCCGCGCCCGGCCGCCGAGGAAGCCGAGCTCGAGGACGACCGAGTAGCCGGCCAGGCGCCAGCCCGCGCGCTCCACGAGCGTCCGCGCCGCCGCGAGCGTGCCGCCCGTGGCGAGCACGTCGTCGATGAGGATCACCCGGGTGCCGGGCGGGACCTGGTCGACGTGCACCTCGAGGCGGTCGCTGCCGTACTCGAGGTCGTAGTCCTCGCCGTGGGTCGCCGCCGGCAGTTTTCCGGCCTTCCGGATCAGCACGAGCCCGACGCCCGCGCGGGCCGCTGCCGCGGCGGCGAACGGGAAGCCGCGCGCCTCGACACCCGCGACGACGTCGAAGTCGCCCGCGTATGGGGCGACCAGCGCGTCCGCGACGGCGGCGAGCGCGTCGCCGTCCGCGAGGACGGGTGTGAGGTCCTTGAACTCGACGCCGGCGCGCGGATGGTCGGCGACGGTGCGCGTCAGCCTCAGGACGTGCTCGGCCGCGGACGACACGGCCTCAGGGACCCGGCGTGGGGGTCGGCGTCGGCGTCGCGTCGAGCAGCGTCGACTGGCCGCCGGCCGCGAACAGGCCCGGGAACGCGTCGCCGAGGGCGAGCAGGATCGACTGCACGGCGATCGCGAGCAGCAGCAGTCCGAAGACGCGCGTGAGGATGCTCATCCCGGTCTGCTTCAGCAGCTTGGACACCCACGGTCCGACGAAGAAGATGATCGCGACGAGGGCGCCGACGACGATGCAGATGAGGCTCCCGACGACGTAGTCGAGGACGTCGGTGTAGCTGTGCGCGAACGTGATGGCGAGCGCGATCGCCCCCGGACCCGCGAGCACCGGGATCGCGAGCGGCACGACGACGGGCGACTCTCCCGGGTTGACCGCGACGGGGCCGCCGGGTTTCGCGACGAGCATCGCCCAGCCGATCGTCGCGACGAGCGCGTTGCCCGCGATCTTGAACGCCGTGATGTCGATCCCAAAACCCTGCAGGATGAAGTTACCGGCGATGAGCGAGATGACGAGGACCGTCGCCACGGCGATGCCCACGAGCACCGCGGTGCGTCGCTGCTGCGCCGGCGTCTGCGTGCTCGTGAGCGACAGGAAGATCGGCAGTGTGCCGATCGGATTCGTGATCGTGAAGAGGGCGATCGCGGAGGTGATGAGCGTGGGCGCCGCGATCGCCGGATCCATGCCGTGAGCCTAGCGGGATGGATACAGTGGCGGGATGAGCTTGGTGACCGCGGCCGCGCCGCGGTGGCTCTGGCTCGTGCAGCTGCCCGTCGGCATCCTGCTCGCCCTCGTCGGCGGCGCGCTCCTGCTGCGGCCCTTCACCGCGGTCGACTGGCTCCTCATCCTGATCGGCATCGGCCTGATCGCGCTCGGCGTCGGCGAGGTCGTCGGCGCGATGCTCGGCCGCACCTCGACACGGCTGTCCCGCTGGGCCTCCGCGGCGCTCGGCGGCATCGCGATCGCGCTCGGCGTGCTCGTCTTCGCGTGGCCGGGCGCGACCGTCGTCCTGCTTGTCATCGCGCTCGCGATCGTGCTCATCGCCGGCGGTGTCCGCGACCTCGTGCTCGTGTTCTTGCCCGGGCAGCCGCAGCGCTGGACCAATGCCCTCTTCGGTCTCGCGGCCCTCGTCATCGCCGTCACGATCCTCGCCTGGCCCGATGTCACGGTCATGGCGATCGGTGTCCTCTTCGGCCTGTGGCTCATCGCGGCGGGCCTGCGGCTCGCCGTCGTCGCCCTCCTGCGGCGCTTCCGGCCGCGACCCGCGGCCACCGCCCGACGCCGCCCCGTGATCCGCGGCGTGCTCAGCGTCGTCGCGTTCTGCGCGGCCCTCGTCATCGCGTTCATCGGCGTCCGCCTGTCCTCGACCGAGATCCCCGACGCGTTCTACACCCCGCCCGCGGAGGTCCCCGCCGAGGCGGGCGTGCTGCTCAGGGCGGAGCCGTTCACGCGCGAGGTGCCGGATGGCGCGCACGCGTGGCGCATCCTGTACACGACGACGGGGCTCGACGACGCGCCCGCCGTCGCGTCCGGGCTCGTGACCGTCCCCGACTCCCCCGGCCCGCATCCGGTGATCGGCTGGACGCACGGCACGACGGGCGTCGCGACGGGGTGCGCGCCATCGCTGCTGCCGCAGCCGTTCACGGCGGGGGCGATGCCGGACCTCCAGGAGGCGATCGCGGCGGGCTGGGCGGTCGTCGCGACCGACTACGTCGGGCTCGGCACCGCCGGCAAGCACCAGTACGTCGTCGGCGAGCCCGCGGGCCGCGCCGAACTCGATGCGCTGCGCGCGGCACGCCAGCTCGACGGTGTCGAGCTCGCGGACGAGACGGTGCTCTGGGGCCACTCGCAGGGCGGGCACGCCGCGCTGTGGACTGCCGGCCTCGCCGCCGACTACGCGCCCGAGCTCGACATCCTCGGGGTCGCGGCGATGGCACCCGCGGCGAACCTGCCGGCGCTGCTGACGTCGTTCTCGGGCGAGTCGATGTCGCTGCTCTTCGGCGCGTTCGTGCTCTCCGGGTACACCGCCGCCTACCCCGACGTGCGGATCGCCGACTACGTGAAGCCGTCCGCCCGCATCGTCGTCGACGAGATCTCGCGCCGATGCTTCGTCGACCCGGCGACACTCGTCTCTGCCATCCAGGTCGGGTTCTCCGGCGGTCCCGTCTGGACCCGCGACCCCGGCTCGGGACCACTCGCCGCGCGCGCCGACGAGAATGTGCCCCGGCTGCCCATCGCGTTCCCCGTGCTGCTGGCGCAGGGCCTCGCCGACCCGCTCATCCAGCCGGAGGCGCAGCGAGCCTACGTCGCCGAGCGCTGCGCGAGCGGCCAGGCGATCGACTTCCGCACATATCCCGGCCGCGACCATATGGGTGTCGTCACGGGCGACTCGCCGCTGCTACCGGAGCTGATGTCGTGGACGGAGGACCGGTTCGCGGGCCTGGCGGCCACCAGCACCTGCTGAGCCCTTGTCGGCCGGCAGAACGCCATGTCAACCCTCGGCACCGAGATCTGCGCCTTGTTAGCGTCGAAGGACCGCTGATCGAAGGAGGCTCCCGTGCCGAACACGACGCCCGCCGTCCCTAAGCAGATCCTCGCAGCCGCCGCGTTCCTCGTCATCGTGGTCGCCGTCGCAGCGCTCGGCTCACTCGCCACCGCTCCGAATACCGACGGCTGGTACGCGGGCGTCGAGAAGGTCGCCTGGAGTCCGCCGAACTGGCTCTTCGCCCCCGCGTGGTCCGTGCTGTACCTGCTGATCGCGATCGCGGGCTTCCTGATCTGGCGCGCCGGCTTCGCAGGCGCCGGCAAGCAGAACGGTGCTCGCGGGGCCCTCACGCTGTACGTGACGCAGCTGGTGCTCAACTTCGCCTGGTCGCCGATCTTCTTCGCCGGCTACCCGATGATCGGCGAGGCGGCGTGGTGGATCGCGCTCGCCGTCATCGTGCTGCTCGTCGCCGCTGTCGCGCTGCTCATCCCCGCCGCCGCGAAGTGGTCCAAGACCGCGGCATGGCTACTGGTGCCCTACGTCGCGTGGCTCGCCTTCGCGACGACGCTCAACGCGGGCATCATCGCACTCAATTGACGTGGGGCGGGTGACTACCTGCTCCGAGTCCTTTCAGGTGACACCATCTGGCGTTCTAACGTCGTCAGAACGCCGGTTACTGTCACCTGACCGGCGGGCAGAGCTCCGCCCGGTTCGGCGCCGCCTGGCGCATCTGCACTCGGCCGTACCGGGGGCGCGCATGAAGTGGCGGATCAGGTGCCGGTGAGCCTATGCATCAACCAGCAGCGCTCGGCGCCAGTCGCTGATCAGCAAATTCCCGTGGGGCGGACGGGACTTGAACCCGTGACCGATGGGTTATGAGCCCACTGCTCTGACCAGCTGAGCTACCGCCCCGACGACTCGATCGTAGCGGCGAGGTTCCCGACTGAAGGTCGACTGGTGGGTGAGAAGGTCTCGCGCGTCAGAGTCAGTCGTAGTAGTGGACAGTGGACCGGATGTGGTCCGCGAATGCGTAGATCTCATCGTTGGTGCCGATCGGGTGGCGGGTCTCGTTCTTGTCCTCGTCGAACAGACCGATGTACCGCTGCGCAGTATTGAAGTGCAGTCGCGCGATCGGCTTCCGGTTGTTGTCGTCGAGGAGAACTCCGAAGTAAGACTTCGTGTCGCGCTGCGCGATGCGCGACGCCGCGACCTCACTGCAGGCGATCGCGCGCACGATCTGAAAGGCCTCGATCTCCTCCAGCGTCGTCTCGATGTCGATTCCGCTGCTTGCTGCAGTGGCACTCGCTTGCGCTACGTGCTCGCTCGCATCCGATCCCGATACGGACGAATCGTCACGCTCACCGAGATAGCCCTGGGTGCCCAATGCCGCCTTGATGCGCTCATTGACCTGATCATTCAAGAATTGTTTTGCGGCCTTCTCCACCAGCGGGGTGAACTGATCCTTCACTCGCTGTGTGAAAGATCCGGTGTAGACCCGAGTCGCCATGAACCGGACCCACTCCGGATCCGGGGAACGGAACTGGGCAGCCAGCACACGCTTGAGCTCGCCGATGAATTTCAGCTCCTCGGCAGCACTGACGACCGAATCGATGTCGAACGCTTCCTTCGTGAGCTTTCGCAGTTCCGGGATCAGCGAGTCGTCGAGATCCGTGACCGTGAGCACCAAGAACGGCTTCTCATCCATCCGGTTCGGCGCATCGAGATCGGTGAAGAACTGGTACTCGTTGCCATCGGTGAGGACCGCAATGCGGGCGTGAGCGACGGCGAAGTACCGGAACAGCTGAGATGCATAGTTGAGACTCAGCGGCGCCCCGATCTTCTTGCACTCGATGAGGATCTGGACCGTGCCTTCCTTGACGATCGCGTAGTCGATCTTCTCCCCGCGCTTGATGCCCACATCAGCTGTGAACTCGGGTACAACCTCATTCGGGTTGAACACGTCGTAACCGAGGACCATCGAGATGAAGGGCATGACGAAAGCGTTCTTCGTCGCCTCTTCCGTCTCGATCGTCGCTCGCTGCGACGTGATTTTTGCCGCAAGACTCCGCAAGCGATCAGCAATTTCCACAGCCATACCCCCGCACACTGTTGTGCGGCTGAGCCTAGCCGAGTGAGCGCGCGAGCTACCACCCGCCTGTACAGGGCCGTAGCTCGGCGCCGCGCGCTACGCCTTCGCGGCGGGCACCGGGACGTGCTCGGCGTCGACGAGCTCCGGGTTCTGCTTGGCGAGGAGGAAGACGCCGATGACGGCGACGACGCCGGTCGCGAGCATGACGAGGGTGGCCCAGCCCGGGGCGCCCGCGGTCTCGCCGAGGACGAGCGCGCCGATCGAGACGGCGACGATCGGGTCGATGACGGTGAGGCCGGCGACCACGAGGTCCGGCGGGCCGTACATGTGCGCGTTCTGCACGAACCAGCCGCCGAGCGCGGTCGCGGCGACCAGCGCGACGAGGCAGCCGATCGTCAGCCACTCCTCCGTGCCGAACTGCCAGCCCGAGTCGATGAGGGTCTGGATGCGGCCGATGACGACCTTCGCGAGCGTCGCGAGGAAGCCGAACAGCATGCCGGCACCGATGATGTAGAAGAGCGGCCGCGGGCGCTTGCGAAGCATCAGGTAGAGGACGCCCCAGACGACGATGAGGAGTCCGAGCGCCACGAGCACCGTGAGCAGCTCGCTCGAGGTCACCGGTCGCAGGTGGGCGAACATCGCGGCGACGGTGACGAACAGGCCGATGCCGCCGACGCAGAGGATGATCGCCGTGATCGCGCGCATCGTCAGACGGGTGTGCGTGAGGCGCGCGTTCATGATTGCCGTGATGACGAGCGCGATGGCGCCGAGCGGCTGGACGACGCTGAGCGGGGCGAACCAGAGCGAGATGAGCTGGAAGACAACCGCGAGCCCGAGCAGCAGCGTGCCGATCAGCCACGTCGGTCGCTTGAGCATCCCCTTCACGTGGGCGAGGGTGAAGCCCTCCTTGGCGCCGGCGTTCTCCCGCTCGTCGACGACGGCGACGCCGCGATGCTGGAACTGCGTCCCGAGCGACAGCACCACACCGCTCAGCAGCGCGAGGAGGATGCCGATCCAGGTGTGGCCCCCGAAGACCGAGGCGAGGTCAGTAGGTGGCACGCTCCGAGGGTAGTCGACGCCCCGCGCGTAGGCTTGGATCACCATGGCCGTGCTTCCGATCGTCATCACCGGGGACCCCGTCCTCCACACGCCCGCGCATCCCGTCGGCCGCATCGACGACGACGTCCTCGCGCTCGTCGCCGACATGATCGAGACGATGCACGCCGCGCCCGGGGTCGGGCTCGCGGCACCCCAGGTCGGCAAGAGCCTGCGGCTCTTCGTCTGGCACTGGGAGGAGGACGAGGACGAGGTGCACCGCGGCGTCGCGATCAACCCCGAGCTGTGGATCACCCCCACCCGGATCGCGCCCGCGGACGAGGACGCCGACTCGGAGGGCTGCCTCTCGATCCCCGGCGAGCGCTTCCCGCTGCGGCGCGCCGACGCGGCGATCCTGCGCGCCCAGGGCCTCGACGGCCATCCCTTCGAGATCCGGGCGACCGGCTGGCTCGCGCGCATCTTCCAGCACGAGTACGACCACCTGAACGGCGTCCTCTACGCGGACCGGCTCGAGCACGCGCACGGCAAGAACGTCATGAAGGCCGTGAAGCGCGAAGGCTGGGGCAAGCCGGGCAAGACCTGGCTGCCCGGCGTGGACCACCTCGAGGGCTGACTACCCCATCCAGCCGAGCGCCCGCAGGCCCGCCGCGGCGGCGGCCGCCGCGATGACGACGACGACGAACGGCACCCGGAGGGCGAGCATCGCGCCGGCGAGCACGAGCGCGGGCAGGCGCGCGTCGACCATGAGCGTCGTGCCCTGGGTGATCGTCTGCGTCGCGACGAGCGCGGCGAGGAGCCCCACGGTCATGAGGTCGGCGGTGCGGGCGATCCGGGGCCGCTCGAGCACGCTCGCGGGGACGAAGAAGCCGGAGAGCTTGAGCACGTAGGCCGCGGCGCAGGCGATGAGGATCATGAGCCACGTGTTCATGCGGCCGCCCCGCGCTTGCCGAACAGGTTGGTCAGGCCGAACACGATCGCGACGGCCGCGGCGGCGAGCACGGGAATGCCGGGCGGTGTCCAGGGCACGACGACCGACGCGACGACGGCCGCGCAGATCGCGACCGCGACCGGCTGCAGGCCTTTGAGTCGAGGCCACAGGAGCCCGAGGAATGCGGCGGCCGCGGCCGCGTCGAGCCCCCACGCCCGCACGTCGCCGAGGAGATCGCCGAGCAGGGCGCCGATGAGCGTCGTGATGTTCCACCCGGCGTAGATGACGGCGCCGGTCACCCAGAATCCGGCGCGTCGCGCCTCCGGCGTCGACTGCGCGGTCGAGACCGCGACCGTCTCGTCGATCGTCCAGTGGGCCGCGAGGAGCCGCTTGAGCCAGCCGGGGCCGACGATCGGGGCGGTGCGGATCGCGTAGAGCGCGTTGCGGGTGCCGAGCAGCGTCGCCGCCGTGATCGCCGACCACGCCGTCGTCGCGGGGATCGGGACGGTGCCGGCAGCGATGACGCCGATGAGGGCGAACTGGGAGCCGCCCGTGAACATCAGCAGGCTGAGGACGCAGACCTGCCACACGTCGAGGCCCGCCGCGACGGCGAGCGCACCGAAGGACACGCCGTAGAGCGAGACTGCGATCCCGACCGCCACGCCGCTGCGGGTCGCCGCGGCGACTTGCGGGTCCCGAGCTTTGCTATCCTTGTACGGCCCCAAGGGGTGCTTTCCTCCATAGCTCAATTGGCAGAGCAATCGGCTGTTAACCGATAGGTTCTTGGTTCGAGTCCAAGTGGAGGAGCTTCGCTCCTCAGTAGCCGGACCCCGGGTCGACGACGCCGATGAAGCCGCCGTCCCCAAGCAGTGCTCGGACGTTGGACTCGACGCGGCTCGCGAGCAGCGGCGCGACCATCTCCTCCGTGTCGGCGGAGTGGCACGTGATGACCGCGCGGGGTGCCGTCCACAGCGGGTGCCCGTCGGGCAGCGGCTCTGGATCGGTGACGTCGATGCCCGCACCGCGCAGGTGGCCGCGCGTGAGCGCCGCGGCGAGCGCCTCCGTGTCGACGAGCGAGCCGCGTGCGATGTTGACCAGGATCGCGTGCTCGTCCATCAGCTCGATGCGCCGCGCGTCGATGAGCCGCGAGGTCTCGTCGGTCGCCGCCGCGGCGAGGATGACGATCTCCGCCTCCGGGAGGACCTCGTCGAGATGCTCGGCGGTCACGACGCGCTCGGCACCCGGGACCGCGCCGGCCGAGCGGCGCACGATCGTGATCTCGGACTCGAACGGCTGGAAGAGCCGGATGATCTCCTGCGCGATGCCACCCGCGCCGAGGATGAGCACGCGGCGCCCGAAGATCGACTCGCCCGAGCGCGGCGACCAGGTCGTCCGGCGGGCCTTCTCCGGGATCTCCCGGATGCACGCGAGCGCGAGCGCGAGCGCGTGCTCGGCGACCGGCTCCGAGTAGGCGCCCTTCGCGCTCGTCCACACCGGCAGGGCGCGCCCCGCGTGGGCGGCGAGCACGGGCGCGAACGCGTCGACGCCCGCCCACGGCAGCTGCACCCAGCCGATGTCGGGATGGTCGGCGAGCACCGCCGCGAGCCCGTCGGGGTCGCTCGGGTGCACCCAGATGAGGCCCGCGGTGTCCGCTCCGAGCGGCGCGACCGTGCCACCGCCCGCTTCGACCGCGGCGACGAGATGCGGTGCCTCGTGCGGCAGGATCGCGATCGGGCCCGGCACGGGACGCTCCTCCGCCGGACGCGGGGCTCCGGTGCCCTTGAGCAGGTCGCGCAGCTCCCCCGGCCCGCGGCGACTCACGACGCGCTCCGCAGCGCGCCGAGCGACTCGCCGAGCCGGCGGACGTAGGGGTGGATGGGATCCTCGAACACCTCGTCCATCGAGCCGATGCCCACGATCCTCCCCTGCTGCATGACCGCGACACGGTCCGTGATCCGCCGGACCTCGGCGAGGTCGACGGTGACGATGAGCGCCGCGAACGCGTGCCGCTCCTGAAGCTGCGCGATGACGTCGAGGATGTGCGAGCGCACGGTGACGTCGACACCGGCGGTCGGGTCGTCGGCGATGAGGACCGCGGGCTCGAGGACGAGGGCGCGCGCGATCGCGACGCGCTGGCGCTGCCCCTTCGACAGCTCGTGCGGCATGAGGTCGAGCATCGACAGCGGCAGGTGCACGGCGTCGAGCAGCGTCGCGGCGTGCTCGCCTGCGAGCATCCGCGGGAACCTGCGGTCGATGAGGTAGATCGGCTCGAGGATGTTCTCCTCGACGGTGAGCCGGGCTGACAGGTGCTGTCCCGCCTCCTGCCGGAGGTACCCCACGCGCGCGCCGAGCCGGTCTCGCCGGTGCCGCGAGATGCCGCGCACCTCCTGGCCGAGCACGACGAGGCTGCCACCGGAGATCCGGGGAGCACGCCGGTCGCCCGGGATGTCGGACTGCAGCGCCACCGCGCGCGCGAGCGTCGACTTGCCGGAGCCGGTCTCGCCGACGACGGCGAGGATCTCCCCCGCGGCGATCTCCAGGTCGACGCCGTCGACCGCGACGGTGCGGGTCACCTGGCTCGACGAGTGGTAGCGCAGGCTCAGGTCGGTCGCCCGGACGGCGATCTCGGACTGGGCTGACACGCCCCCAACTCTAGGCGCTCCCGTTATCCGGTGCAGGGGCGCCCATGCGTGCGCAGCACCCCCCTTCTCCCGAACAGTGGGCGTCATTCGGCCCGCAGGCGCGTGCGCTCGGCGTCGATCGCGACGAGGTCGCGCTGCAGCCGCGCGAAGCGCTCCGGCTCCGCCTCGCGGTCGAGCCGCTGCAGGGCGCCGAGCGCCTCGCGCTTGCGGCGCAACAGCTCGCGGTCCACCACCGACGTCGCGACCGCGCGGACCGTCCGGGGCAGGGTCTCGGGCCGGCCGGGGATGGGCGCGACGGCGAGCTCGCGGACGAGCCCGCGGTGCGGCTCGGGCGCCTCCAGCGCGACCTCGTCGACCCAGCCGGGATCCCCAGCGGAGCCGAGATGGACGGCGATCGCGTCGCGCACGACCGCGAGGCTCCCATCGGCGAACGCGGCGGCGACGACCCGGCCCGCGAGCTCGGGACCGACCTCGGCGGGGAACTGGAGCAGCGCCTGGAGCGCCTCGATCTCCAGGCGCGTGTTCGGATCGCGGCCGAGGCTCGTCAGGGTGATCGGGGGGCGCTCGACGAACGCGGCGTCGGCTTCGGGGCCAGGAGGTCTCGATACGCGCTCCGCGCTACTCGACCCCCGACTACTCGACCCCCGACTCGTCGACCCCCGACTCGTCGACCCCCGACTCGTCGACCCCCGACTCGTCGACCCCCGATCGGGCGCGCTATCCGACCCTCGATACGCAGGAGTGCCGACGCCCTGGGTGCCCGCCCTGCGGGCTGCGCGCACCGCGGCGAGGGTCTCCGTCGGGTCCGCGCCGAGCCACCGGGCGAGGAGACGCGCATACTCCGTGACGAGCGCCTGGTCGCGGATCCCCGCGACGACCGGCGCGGCGGCGCGCAGCGCCTGCACGCGGCCCTCCGCCGACTCCAGGTCGAAACCCGCGAACGTGCGCCGAATGATGAACTCGAACATGGGCTTGCGCGACTCGATGAGCGCGCGCACCGCGCCGTCGCCGCGCTGGAGCCGGAGGTCGCACGGGTCGAGCCCGTCGGGTGCGACCGCGACGAACGTCTGCGCGTTGAACCGCGACTCCTCCTCGAACGCACGCGACGCCGCCTTGAGCCCCGCCTCGTCGCCGTCGAACGTGAAGACGACCTCGCCGGCCGAGGCGACCGCGTTCTGCTCGCTGTCGCCGAGGATCCGACGGATGATCTTGATGTGGTCGACGCCGAACGCCGTGCCACACGTCGCGACCGCTGTCGTCACCCCCGCGAGATGGGCCGCCATGACATCCGTGTAGCCCTCGACGACGACGACCTGCTTGCGCCGCGCGATGTCCCGCTTCGCGAGATCGAGCCCGTAGAGCACCTGGGCCTTGTGGTAGACCGGGGTCTCCGGCGTGTTGAGGTACTTCGGGCCCTGGTCCTCCTCGAGGAGCTTGCGGGCGCCGAAGCCGAGCGTCTGGCCCGTCGTGTCGCGGATCGGCCAGACGAGCCGTGAGCGGAAGCGGTCGTAGACGTCGCCGCGCTCCCCCTTGCCGAGGAGGCCCGCCTGCACGAGCTCCTCGTCGCTGAAGCCCTGCGCTCGCAGCGCCCTGCCGAGCGCGCCCGCGCGCGGCGCGAAGCCGATGCCGAACTGCTGGGCCGCCGCCTGGTCGAAGCCGCGCTCGCCGAGGAAGCGCCGCCCCGGCTCCGCCTCCGGCGTCAGCAGCTGTGCCCGGAAGAACTGCTCCGCCGCCGCGTTCGCGGCGAGGATGCGCGCCCGGTTGCCGCGCTCATGCTCGCGCTGCCCGCCGCCGTCCTCGTAGTGGAGCTCGTAGCCGAGCTTCGTCGCGAGCCGCTCGACCGCCTCCGGGAAGGTGACGTGGTCGATCTTCATGAGGAAGTCGTAGACGTTGCCGCCCTCGCCGCACCCGAAGCAGTGGAAGTAGCCGACTCCCGGGCGCACGTTGAAGCTCGGGCTGCGCTCGTCGTGGAACGGGCACAGGCCCTTCATCGAGCCGACCCCGGCCGACTTCAGCGTTACGTAGTCGCCGATGATGTCGGCGATGTTCGTGCGCGCCCGGACCTCGTCGATGTCGCTTCGACGGATCAGGCCGGCCATGTGCTCATCCTATGGAGCCGGGTCAGACCAGCAGCGAGTGCCAGGTCATGGCGTTCTGATCCGTCAGCGACGCGACCTGATCGACGATGACGCGCTTGCGTCCAGCGTCGTCAGCCGCGACCGCCCAGTCCTCCTGGAACTCCGCGTCGAGGTGGCCCGGACCGATCTCCAGCAGGCGCTGCGCCAGCTCCGTGAGGATCGCGCGCTGGCGGATGTACACGGGCTGGCGGGTCACGTTCGCCATGACGTACGAGCCGACGATGCCCTTGAGCACCGCGATCTCGGCGCGCGTCGCATCCGGCACGAGGAGGTCGGCGCCGTAGCGCGCGAGACTCGAATCCGCGTAGGCGTCGCGCGTCGCGCGCTGGGCGGCGCGCACGAAGCGGCCGATGAGCGCGCTCGCCAGATTCTTCAGCCGAGCCCGGTCCCGGCGTCCCGGCTGCCAGGTCGTGAGCCAGTCGTCGTGCGAGTCCAGGCGTGCGAGCGCGGCGCGGAGCTCATCGACCGGGATCCCGTCGCCGACCCACTGCGCCATGCCCGCCACGAGGGCGTCGCGGTCGGCGGGCGAGTGCAGCTCGCGCACCTCGATGTAGCCCTCGACGATCGCGTCCTCGAAGTCGTGCACCGAGTAGGCGATGTCGTCCGCGAGGTCCATGACCTGGGCCTCGATGCAGAGCCGCCCCGCGGGCGCGCCCTCGCGCAGCCAGGAGAACGCGGTCGCGTCATCCGCGTAGTGCCCGAACTTCCGGCGCCCGCTCGGGTCGACCACGGCATCCCCGTCCGCCCACGGGTACTTCGCCGTCGCGTCGAGACTCGCGCGAGTCAGGTTCAGACCGTACGAGGCGCCGTCCGGCCCGAACACCTTGGGCTCGAGCCGCGTGAGCATCCGCAGCGTCTGCGCATTGCCCTCGAAGCCGCCGATGTCCGCCGCCCAGTCGTTGAGCGCGCGCTCGCCGTTGTGGCCGAACGGCGGGTGCCCGAGATCGTGGCTGAGGCAGGCCGCATCGACGACGTCGGGGTCGAGGCCCAGGTCGGCGCCGAGCTCCCGGCCGATCTGCGCGACCTCGAGCGAATGCGTCAGCCGGTTGCGGGCGAAGTCGAGCCCCGATGCCGGCGAGAGCACCTGCGTCTTCGCTGCGAGCCGGCGCAGTGCGCTCGAGTGCAGCACGCGCGCGCGGTCGCGGGCGAAGTCGCTGCGGCGGGAGTAGTGCTCCTCCGGCAGCCAGCGCTCGGCATCCGACTCCGCGTAGCCGGGCGGCAGCCGCCGCTCGCGGAGCTCAGCCCCCACTGGTGTCGCTCTCGTCCTCGCCGAGCTGTGCCGCATCCGCCGTCGACAGGGTCCTGCTCTCGAGCCACCCCTCCGGGAGGTGAGGTCGCTTCGGGCTGCCCTGGCGACCGCGTTCTCCCTCGGCCGCCGCGCCCGGATACGGCGCGTCGAGATCGAGCTCGGCGATCGTCTCGGCGATCTCGGCGAGCGTCTCGACGGATGCGAGCCGGCCGCGGATGTCGCCACCGACCGGGTAGCCCTTGAAGTACCAGGCGACGTGCTTGCGGATGTCGCGGCACGCCCGCGCCTCGTCGGCGAGGAAGTCGGCCGTGAGCTCCGCGTGCCGCAGGAACGCCCGCGCGACCTCCCCGAGGCCCGGCTCGAGCTTGCCGGAGCCGGTACCGGTCAGCGCGCGCTGCAGCTCGCCGAACAGCCACGGCTTGCCGAGCACGCCCCGCCCGACGACGACACCGTCGCAGCCCGTCTCGGTCATCATCCGCGCCGCATCGTCGCCGTCGAAGACGTCGCCGTTGCCGAGCACGGGGATGCTCGTCACGTGCTCCTTGAGCCTCGCGATCGCGGCCCAGTCGGCGCGGCCCGAATAGTGCTGGGCGCAGGTACGCGCGTGCAGCGTCACCGCGGCGACCCCCGCATCCTCCGCGATCCGGGCCGCGTCGAGGTACGTCAGGTGATCGTCGTCGATCCCCTTGCGCATCTTGATCGTCACGGGGATGTCGCCGGCCTCGCGCACGGCCGAGGCGAGGATCCCGGAGAACAGGTCCGTCTTCCACGGCAGCGCCGCGCCGCCGCCCTTGCGCGTGACCTTCGGCACGGGACAGCCGAAGTTGAGGTCGATGTGGTCGACGCGGTCCTCCTCGACGAGAATCCGCACCGCCTCGCCGACGATGGCCGGGTCGACGCCGTAGAGCTGGATGCTGCGCACCCGCTCGCTCGGGTGGTGCTCGATGAGCTGCATCGTCTTCGGGTTGCGCGCGACGAGCGCCCGCGTCGTGATCATCTCCGTGACGTACAGACCGTCGCCGTACTCCGCGCACAGTCGCCGGAACGGCATATTGGTGATCCCCGCCATGGGCGCGAGCACGACCGGGGAGTCGAGCTCGATGGGCCCGATCCTCAAGGCCGGCGCAGTCGCCGTCGCGGTCGTCACCCTACGATTCTCCCATGGCACCTCTGACCGGACGGGAGCGGGTAGAACGCGACGCCGCGGCCCGCGGACTCGCGATCGACATCCGCGAGCGGCTGCGGGCGAGCTCGCTCGAGGAGGCCGCGCGGATCCTCGGCATCGAGCCACGCGACATCGTCAAGACGCTCGTCGTCAAGCGCAGCGACGGGTCGTTCCTCTTCGCCCTCGTGCCGGGCGATCGGCAGATCGGTTGGCCCAAGCTGCGCGCCCTCGTCGGGGTCAACAAGCTGCAGCTGCCCGACGCCGATGCTGCCCTCGCCGCGACCGGTTACGAGCGCGGCACGATCACACCGCTCGGCAGCACGACCGCGTGGCCCGTATATGCCGACACGAGCATGCTTGGTCGGCGAGTGTCGCTCGGCGCTGGTGAGCACGGGTTGTCGCTCTTCGTCGACGCGGACGAGCTCGTCGCGGCCCTCGAGGCGGTCGTCGCCGACATCACGGAGCCGCAGCAGGCGCGCCATCCCGCCTGACCGGGGAGAGGGGCGCCTTAGTCCGCTGGGCTAGGTGTGCTCCGCTCGCTCCGCACCGTGGCGAGCACCTCGAGGAAGGTCGCGGTCTCCTGCGCGCCCGAAACGCCGTACTTCATGTCGAAGACGAAGAACGGGACCCCCTGCACGCCGATGTCACGGGCGGCCGAGATGTCCTCCTGGACGGCGGCGGCGTACGCGCCGGAGACGAGCGCGGCTCGTGCGGCATCCTCGTCGAGCCCGACCTCACCCGCCATCCGCACGAGCTCGTCGATGCGCCCGACGTGCTCGCCGCGCTCGAAGTAGGCCTGCATGAGGCGCTCCTTCATCTCCACCTGGCGACCGTGGGCCTTCGCGAAGTGCAGCAGCTCGTGCGCCTTGAGCGTGCGCGTCGGCTTGTTCGCCGCATAGTCGTAGTGCAGGTCGAGCGACTCCGCGATCGAACTCACCCGCGCATCCATCGCCGCGATCTGCTCCGCGGGGAATCCTCGGCTCACGAGGTAATCGTGGTGCGTGCCCGCGTAGTCCTCGGGCGTGTCCGGCGCGAGCTCATAGGAGTGGTAGACGACCTCCACCTCGCCGTCGAACTCGGCGACCGCCGCCTCGAAGCGGCGCTTGCCGATGAAGCACCAGGGACATGCGACATCGGACCAGATATCGACCTTGATGGGTTGGCTCATACTCGCTGCAACTCCCGCTGACGCCCGGTCATTCCGGCTCACGCACGGCAGTAGGCTCTCCAAGTGAGCGACGGCGTGCGCGAGGAATCCCCCGCCCCACCGCACCGCACCTTCGTCGATCTGGCGCCGCTGCGCCGCTCCCCCGCCTTCGCGCGGCTGTGGGCGGGCCAATCGATCTCCGGCATCGGTGCCTGGCTGACGATGACCGCGGTCACCCTGCTCATCTACGACATCACCGGCTCGACCCTGCTCGTCGCCCTGGTCGGCCCGATCTCGCTCCTCCCGATGATCATCGCGGGGCTTTGGGGCGGCATGCTCGTCGACGCGTTCGACCGCCGCACCGTCGCCCTGACGACCGCGATCATCAGCTGGCTCTCCACGGCCGCGCTCCTCGCGTTCTCCTGGATCGACGCCGCCATCGCGCCCGAGGCGCGCATCGAGGTGTGGCCGCTCTACCTCGTCACGACCATCAATGCGGTCGCGACGACGATCAACTCCGCGGCTCGCACGGCGATCATCCCCCGCATCGTCCCGGAGGACATGGTGTCGCGGGCCGCCGCGCTCAACGGCGTGACGTTCGGCTTCCAGCTCGCCGTCGGCCCGGCGCTCGCCGGCGTGCTCGTCGCTGCCACCGGCTATCCCGTGACGTTCGCGATCGACGCGGTGCTCTTCACGGCGGGCTTCCTCGGCGTCTTCAGCCTCCCGAAGCTGCCACCGCTCAGCGACGTCGCCCGACCCGGCTGGCGCTCGCTGCTCGACGGCCTCGCGTTCCTCCGGCGCGCGCCCGTCATCCGGATGAGCTTCATCGTCGACATCATCGCGATGACGCTCGGGCGTCCGCACGTGCTCTTCCCCGCGATCGGCGTCTTCGCGCTCGGCGGCGGCGCGATCACGGTCGGAATCCTCACCGCGGCGATGGCCGTCGGGACGTTCCTCGGCGGTGTGTTCTCCGGACCGATCGCGCGGATCCACCGCCAGGGCATCGCCGTCAGTCGCGCGATCATGGTCTACGGCGGCTTCACGATCCTCTTCGGGCTCGTCATCGCTGCGGCGATGCTCGGCTGGTTCGGGCCCGTCGGCCCCACGATCGGCGAGGTGTCCTGGCCGGCGCTCATCCTCGCGTTCATCGCCCTCGCCGGCACCGGCGTGAGCGACGAGTTCAGCGCGATCTTCCGGACGACCATGATGCTGACCGCCGTCCCGGACGACATGCGCGGCCGTACCCAGGGCGTCTTCATCGTCGTCGTCACGGGCGGGCCGCGGGTCGGCGATCTCGTCGCCGGCGGCCTCGCGACCCTCGTCGCCGTCGCCGTGCCGCCGCTCTCCGGACCGGACGCGCTCTGGGCGCCGCCGCTGTTCGGCGGCATCGCGATCATCATCCTCATCTGGGTGCTGCTGCGCGCGAGCGTCGCCTGGCGCGCGTACGACGCACGTCGACCCACGCCCTGAGGCATTCCGGGCCGATGTCGGGGGTCGCGCGGTACAGTGTCCGCGAACGCCCGATCAGGACCCGGGAGGTGAGTCGGATGACGACACAGGTGCACGAGCGCATCCCCGCTCCGGTCCTGCCCACCGGGCGCCGACGCTCCGCCCGCGGCTCGTGGATCGTCTTCCTGGTCGCGACGGTCCTCGTCGCCCTGCTCGTCGGCGTCGTCGCGGCGCTGCTGGGGAACGCGATGAAGGCCGTCACCGACGCCACCGGACTCCTCGGCAGCCTGCAGCGCGGCTACGAGAGCGCGCAGGTCGAGACCGCCGACGCGGCCGCCGCCGAGAGCGCGGCGCAGGCGGCCCTCGAGGCCAAGCGCGCGGAGGCGATCGCGCAGCTGGAGGCCCAGAGCAGCGGCACCTCCTTCTCGATGAATGCGACCCTCCCGATCGTCGCGGAGGTCCGCGCGATGGAGGACGCGATCGAGCGCGGCGAGGTCGCGGCGCTCGCCGAGGCGAAGGCCGCCGAGGAGGAGGCGCGCATCGCGGTCGACAGCGCGAGCGCCCAGCTCGCCGAGGCGAAGCAGTCGGTCGACGCCGTCACGACACCGTTCTGGATCGTCACGATCGTCTCCGGCGTGGTGCTGCTGCTGCTCGCGGGTATCGCGATCCTGCGCACCCGGGCGGTGCGCCGCCGCCCCTGAGGCGGTGCGGGAGTCAGCCCAGGCGCTCCGCGAGGTAGGCGCCGAGCGACTCGATCGAGACCCGCTCCTGCTGCATCGAGTCGCGCTCGCGCACCGTGACCGCCTGGTCCTCGAGCGAGTCGAAGTCGACCGTGATGCAGTACGGCGTGCCGATCTCGTCCTGACGGCGGTAGCGGCGGCCGATCGCGCCCGCGTCATCGAACTCGACGTTCCACCGCTTGCGCAGCCCCGCCGCGACCTCGCGCGCGAGCGGCGAGAGCGCCTCGCCGCGCGACAGCGGCAGGATCGCCGCCTTGACCGGCGCGAGCCTCGGGTCCAGGCCGAGCACGACCCGGGTGTCGGTGCCGCCCTTCGCGGTCGGCACCTCCTCCTCGCGGTACGCATCGACGAGGAACGCCATCATCGACCGGGTCAGACCGAAGGAGGGCTCGATGACGTAGGGGACATAGCGTTCTCCGCTGCCCTGATCGAAGAACGACAGGTCCTTCCCCGAGCCCTCCGCGTGCGACCTCAGGTCGTAGTCGGTGCGGTTCGCGATGCCCATGAGCTCGCCCCAGCCGGAGCCGCCGGTGAAGCCGAAGTCGTACTCGATGTCGATCGTGCCCGCAGAATAGTGGGCGCGATCCTCTTTCGGCACGTCGAAGCGACGCATGTGCGCGGGGTCGATGCCGAGGTCCACGAACCAGTCCCAGCACGCCTCGACCCACTTGCCGAACCACTCGTCCGCCTCCGCGGGCGGCGTGAAGAACTCGATCTCCATCTGCTCGAACTCGCGGGTGCGGAAGATGAAGTTGCCGGGCGTGATCTCGTTGCGGAACGCCTTGCCGATCTGGCCGACGCCGAACGGGGGCTTGCGCCGGGACGACGTGACGACGTTGGCGAACTGGACGAAGATGCCCTGCGCGGTCTCGGGGCGCAGGTAGTGCAGGCCCTCCTCGTCATCGACCGGGCCCAGGTAAGTCTTCATGAGGCCGGAGAATGAGCGCGGCTCCGTCCAGGCGCCCTTCGTGCCGCAGTTGGGGCAGTTGATCTCGCTCATACCGTCCGGCGTGCGCCCGTGCTTCGCCTCGAACGCCTCCTGCAGGTGGTCCTGGCGGAAGCGGTTGTGGCACTGCGTGCACTCCACGAGCGGGTCGGTGAACGTCGCGACGTGGCCCGAGCTCACCCAGACCTGCCGAGGCAGGATGACGGACGAGTCGAGGCCGACCATGTCCTCGCGCCCGCGCACGAAGGTCTGCCACCACTCGCGCTTGATGTTCTCCTTCAGCTCGACGCCGAGGGGTCCGTAGTCCCACGCGCTGCGGGTACCGCCGTAGATCTCGCCGGCCTGGAAGACGAACCCACGGCGCTTGGCGAGGGCGATGACGGCGTCGAGAGCGGAGACTGGCACTCGGCGAGTTTACCGGGGGTCCGCGGCATGGCTGCCCGCCGCGGTCCTGTGCGAGCCCCGCCAGAGTGGACGCAGACGGTCGCGTCCCGGCCCCTCTCGGCGCCTATTGCGTCCACCTCAGGGACAGAACGCCATGTGACCGCCGCGCGGTGGGCGCACACGGTCAGCGGACGCAGCGCCGCGGGTCAGCCGGCGGAGGGGCGGTCGATCGCGCCGCCGAAGCGGCGGTCGCGGCCCACGTACTCCTCGATCGCGGCCCACAGGTGCTCGCGGCGGTAGTCGGGCCAGAGCACGTCCTGAAACACCATCTCCGCGTACGCCGACTCCCACAGCAGGAAGTTCGACGTCCGGTGCTCTCCGGACGTGCGCACGAAGAGGTCCACGTCGGGCATGTCCGGGACGTAGAGGTGCTTCGCGATCGTGCGCGCGCTGATGCCGGACGGCTTCAGCCGCCCCGCGGCGACCTCGCGGGCGATCGACTCGACGGCGTCGACGAGCTCGTTGCGACCGCCGTAGTTGACGCACAGGTTGAGGGTCATCCCGGTATTGCCGGCCGTCGCACGCTCCGTGAGCACGAGGTCCTTGATGACGGAGGCCCAGAGCTTGGGGCGGCGCCCCGCCCAGTTGAAGCGCACGTTCCAGTCGACGAGCTGGTCGCGGCGGCGGTGCAGCACGTCGCGGTTGAAGCCCATGAGGAAGCGCACCTCGTCGACCGAGCGCGCCCAGTTCTCCGTCGAGAACGCGTAGAGCGAGAGGTGGCCGACGCCGGCCTGGATCGCCCCGGCGACGACGTCGAGCATCGTCGCCTCCCCCGCCCGATGGCCCTCGATGCGCGGGAGGCCCTGCGCGTTCGCCCAGCGGCCGTTGCCGTCCATGACGATCGCGACGTGGTTCGGGACCGAGCCGGACGGCAGCGCGGGCGGCGTCTGGCCCGTCCAGTCGACCGGGCGCAGCGGAATGCGCTCCGGCATCAGGCCGGCGCCCGATCCACGAGCGGGAGCGACTTGAGGCCCCGCTCGAGGTGGAACTGCGCGTACGCCGCCACGAGGCCCGAGGCGCGGGACCGCGTGCGCTCGTCGGCCGCATCGGCGACCGTCCAATCGCCCTCGAGCAGCGCCGCGAGCAGTGCGAGCGTCATCGGGTCCACGCGCGGTGCCCCGGGCGGCGCGACGCGTTCGGCGACGACGCCGCCGGACTGGATGACGAACGTCGTGTGGGGGCCGGGTGCGCCCGTCACCGCGCAGTCGTCGAGGCTCGGCGCCCAACCCGCGATCGACAGGGCGCGCAGGAGGTAGGAGTCGAGCGTGAGCCCCGCCGCGTGCTCGCCGCGGGCGAGCGAGCGCAGGGCGCCGACGAGGAGGGCGTACTGCTGCGGTCCGCCGTCGTCATCCGTGAGCCGGTCCGCCGCTTCGACGATCGCGGAGGCTGCCGTGTAGCGCGCGTAGTCGGCGGCGATGTCGGCGCCGTACGAGCCGACGGTGACGGCCTGCGTGACGGTGTCGAGGGAGCGACCCTGGTAGCACTGCAGGTCCACGAGCATGAACGGCTCGAGTCGTGCCCCGAAGCGCGAGCCCGTGCGTCGCACGCCCTTCGCGACCGCCCGGATCTTGCCGCGCGTGCGGCCGAGCATCGTCACGATGCGGTCGGCCTCGCCCAGCTTGTGGGTCCGCAGCACGATGGCTTCGTCGCGGTAGGTCGGCACGAGTCCAGTATCGCGCGGGGACCCTTCGACTCGTCTGCGGCTCGCTCAGGGACCCGCGGACGAGCGGCGCGGTCCCGCTAGGGTGAAACCGTGACCGCCAATGACGTCCGTCCCCGCGCCTCCATGCCCCTGATGATCGCGGGCCTCGCCCTGCTGATCGTCCCGCTCATCGCCGCCGGCCTCAAGTTCGCGTCGTTCGGCTGGCTCATGGTCTTCGCGCTCTGGTCGATCTGGCCGCCCGCGCTGCTCATCCTCGGCTGGATCGTGCAGATCGTCGTCGCCTCGACCGGCTACTTCGGCCGTCGCGGACTCTTCGCCCGCCACGCGACGCGACGCGCGGTCGTGATCGCGTGGGTGACCTCCATCGGGGCGCTCCTCGTCGCGTTCTTCTTCGTCGACGGGGCCGACACCACCTGGGGCTCGACATTCATGTACTGGACGGGCACCGGCGGTGACGACACGCTCGGCGCCGTCTCCTCGACGATCGCGACGATCGCGCTCGTGCCCTGGATCGGCGGCTGGCTCTGGCTCGTCGTCGAGTGGATCATCGCGATCGTCGTGCGCGGTCGCGAGCACCGAGCAGCGCGCGCGGACTGACCCGAAGGCGAGCCCGCGCGCGGATGCTCAGGCCGAGACGAGCGCGTCGGCCTGCGTGCGGATCGCCCGGTTGACCGACGAGACGACCGCCTTGAGCGACGCCGTCGAGATGTCCGCGTCGATGCCGACGCCCCACAGGCGCTGCCCGTTGACGTTGAGCTCGACGTAGGCCGCGGCGAGCGCGTCGCCGCCCGCGGACAGCGCGTGCTCGACGTAGTCGTAGAGCTCGATTGCGAAGCCCTGCTCCCCCATGATCGCGAGGAACGCGGCGACCGGCCCGTTGCCGACGCCGCTGACCTCCTCGATGCCGTCGCCGTCGCGCAGTCGCGCCTCGAGCGTGACACTGCCGGTCATCTGCGACTCGGTGCGGGTCGAGAGGATCTCGAACCGGCCCCACTTCGCGTCGACGTCGTCGGCGGGCAGATACTCGTCGACGAACGCCGACCACAGCTGCGCGCTCGTCACCTCGCCGCCGTCGGAGTCGGTCTTCGCCTGCACGACCTGGGAGAACTCGATCTGCAGCCGGCGCGGCAGGTCGAGGTGGTGGTCGGCCTTGAGCAGGTAGGCGACACCGCCCTTGCCGGACTGCGAGTTGACGCGCACGACGGCCTCGTAGCCGCGGCCCAGGTCCTTCGGGTCGACGGGCAGGTAGGGCACGGCCCACTCGATGTCGTCGATCGTCTTGCCCTCGGCGGCCGCGCGCGCGGCCATCGCCTCGAAGCCCTTCTTGATCGCGTCCTGGTGCGAGCCCGAGAACGCCGTGTACACGAGGTCCCCGGCCCACGGCGAGCGCTCGTGCACCTTGATCTGGTTGCAGTACTCGGCGGTGCGCCGCACGCGGTCGATGTCGGAGAGGTCGAGCTGCGGGTCGATGCCCTGCGTGAACAGGTTCATCGCGAGCGCGACGGTGTCGACGTTGCCGGTGCGCTCGCCGTTGCCGAAGAGGCAGCCCTCGATCCGGTCGGCGCCCGCGAGGTAGCCGAGCTCGGCCGCCGCGATCGCGGTGCCGCGGTCGTTGTGCGGGTGGAGGGAGAGGATGACGTTCTCCCGGTGAGCCAGGTGCCGGTTCATCCACTCGATCGAGTCGGCGTAGACGTTCGGCGTCGCCATCTCGACGGTCGCGGGCAGGTTGATGATGAGCTTGCGCTCGGGGGTCGGGACGAAGACCTCCATGACCCGGTTGCACACCTCGACGGCGAACTCGAGCTCGGTGCCCGTGTAGGACTCGGGCGAGTACTCGTAGTAGACGGTCGTCTCGGGGATGCTCGCCTCGGCCTCGACGCACCAGCGGGCGCCCTGCAGCGCGATGTCGATGACGCCCTGCTCGTCGGTGCGGAACACGACCTCGCGCTGCAGCGTCGAGGTGGAGTTGTAGAGGTGCACGATCGCCTGCTTCGCGCCGCGGATCGACTCGTAGGTGCGGTCGATGAGCTCCTTGCGCGCCTGCACGAGCACCTGGATCGTGACGTCGTCGGGGATCGCGTTCTCCTCGATGAGCGAGCGGACGAAGTCGAAGTCCGTCTGCGATGCCGAGGGGAAGCCGACCTCGATCTCCTTGAAGCCCATCGCGACGAGCAGGTCGAACATGATGCGCTTGCGCTCGGGCGACATGGGATCGATGAGCGCCTGGTTGCCGTCGCGGAGGTCGACGGCGCACCAACGCGGGGCGACCTCGATGCGGGCGTCGGGCCAGGTGCGGTCCGGGAGGGTCACGGCGAACTGCTCGTGATACGGCTTGTACCGGTGGACCGGCATCCGGCTGGGGACCTGGTTGTTCTTCATGTGCTGCTGCTCCTGAGTCTCGCTACGGGTTTCGGGCCAACTGGAAACTCCGCGACGAGTGAGGTCCGATCAGGACTCGTCGCGGCAGCTAAGCAGGAGCAGGCCGAAATGCACGTTTCGATGCTAGCACTCTCGCTTTTCCGGCGGTGGACGGTGCCGGCGTCGTCAGAAGCCGAGGCGGCCGAGCTGCTTGGGGTCGCGCTGCCACTCCTTCGCGAGCTTGACGCGCAGCGACAGGAACACCCTCGCCCCGAGCAGCGCCTCGATGCCGGGGCGCGCAGTCGCCCCGATCTGCTTCAGGCGGGCGCCCCCCTTGCCGATGATGATGCCCTTCTGGCTGTCGCGCTCGACCCAGACGTTGGCGTAGACGTCGGTGACGGCGCTGTCCGGCCGCGGCAGGATCTCGTCGACGGTCACCGCGAGCGAGTGCGGGAGCTCGTCCTCGACGCCCTCGAGCGCGGCCTCGCGGATGAGCTCCGCGATCCGGTCCTCGTCGGACTCGTCCGTCACCGCCTCGTCGGGGTAGAGCTGTGGGGACTCCGGCATGAGCGCGATGAGGGCGTCGGCGAGGACGTCGAGCTGCGTCTCGGTGAGCGCGGACACGGGCACGATCTCGGCCCAATCCCACGGCTTGTCAGCCGTGAGCTGCGCGAGCGCGAGCAGTTGCTCCGCGACGCGGCCCCGACCCGCCTTGTCGGTCTTCGTCACGATCGCGACCTTCCGCGCCCGCGGGTACTGGTCGAGCTGATCGACGATGAAACGGTCCCCCGGACCGATCTTCTCGTCGGCCGGGGTGCAGAACGCGATGACGTCGACATCGGTGAGGGTCGCCTCGACGAGGTCGTTGAGTCGCTGGCCGAGCAGGGTGCGCGGCCGGTGGATGCCGGGCGTGTCGACGATGACGAGCTGGCCGTCGGGCCGGTGGACGATGCCGCGGATGGCTCGCCTGGTCGTCTGCGGTTTCGCCGAGGTGATCGCGACCTTCTCGCCGACGAGCGCGTTGGTCAGCGTCGACTTACCGGCGTTGGGGCGGCCCACGAAGCTGACGAAGCCGGCGCGACCGCTCATCGGGACCTCCGCACGGGCGGGAACGCGTCCTCCGCGGCGACGAGCGACTCCGCACGCTCGGCGATGACGGTGCGGACGCGGCGGCGCTCGATCCGGTCCACCGTCAGGCGCAGGCCCGCGATCTCGACCGTGGCACCGTGGCGCGGCAGCTCGCCGAGCGCCTTCGTCAAGAGACCCCCGATCGAGTCGACGTCGTCGTCGGCGAGCTCGATCCCGAAGATCTCGCCGAGGTCCTCGATGTTGTACCGCGCGAGCACTCGGTAGCGTCCCTCCCCCAGGTCCTCGACGTCCTGGCCGCCGACGTCCGACTCGTCGGTGATCTCGCCGACGAGCTCCTCGATCAGGTCCTCCATCGTGACGAGCCCCGCGATGCCGCCGTACTCGTCGACGACCATCGCGAGGTGGAAGCGCTCGCGCTGCATCTGGCGCAGCAGGTCGTCCGCCTTCTGCGACTCGGGGACGAAGACGGGTCTGCTCGCTCGCGACATCACGTTCTGCCCCGGATCGGCGCCGAGCGTGTCGCGCAGGTGCACGATGCCGACGACCTCGTCGGCGTCCTCGCCGATGACGGGCAGGCGCGACACCCGGCGCGCGAGGAACGTCGCCACCACGTCCTCGATCGTCGCCGTCGCCTCGATCGTCGCCATGTCGGTGCGCGGCACCATGAGCTCGCGCACGACCGTCTCGCCGAACTCGAAGACCGATCGGATGAACGCGCGTTCGTCGTCCTCGATGGTGTCGAGCTCCGCCGCCTCGTCGACGAGCGACAGCAGTTGCTCGCCCGACTCGCGGTCGCCCGCAAGCAGCCACGTGCCGACGCGCGCGAAGAAGTGCCCGAGCGGGCGCGTCACCGCCTGCAGCGCGCCCATCGCTATCGACCCCGGCGGCGCATCAGCGCTGCCGTTCGGCGAGCGCGAAGCCGACGAGCAGGTCGCGCTGGAGACCGAACATCTCCCGCTCCTCCTCGGGCTCCGCATGGTCGAAGCCGAGCAGGTGCAGCACGCCGTGGCAGGTCAGCAACTGGATCTCCTCAAGCGCCGAGTGCCCGGCCGCCTCCGCCTGCGTGATCGCGACCTGCGGGCACACGACGATGTCGCCGAGCAGACCCGCCGGGGTCGGCTCGTCCTCGGTGCCGGGACGCAGCTCGTCCATGGGGAAGCTCAGCACATCGGTCGGGCCCGGTTCGTCCATCCACTGGACGTGGAGCTGCTCCATCGCGCCCTCGTCGACGAACACGATCGCGAGCTCCGCGTCGGGGTGGACGTGCAGCTCGTCGAGCACGAAGGTGGCGAGGCGCTGGACGGCGCGCTCGTCGACGTCGACACCGGACTCGTTGTTGATCTCGATCGCCATCAGCGCTTCCTCTTCTGCGGCTTGGACTCGCCTCGGGACTCCTCGGTGCGCCGGTGCGCCTTCGCCTGCTGCGTCGCGTCGTACTCCGTGTACGCGTCGACGATGCGTCCGACGAGCGAGTGCCGGACGACGTCCTCGGAGGTGAGCCGGGAGAACGCGATGTCGTCGATCCGGTCGAGGATCTGCGTCACGAGCTTGAGCCCGCTCGCGCCGGCGGGGAGGTCGACCTGCGTGATGTCGCCGGTCACGACCATCTTGGAGCCGAAGCCGAGGCGGGTGAGGAACATCTTCATCTGCTCGGGGGTCGTGTTCTGCGCCTCGTCGAGGATGACGAACGAGTTGTTGAGCGTGCGGCCGCGCATGTACGCGAGGGGGGCGACCTCGACGACGCCGGTCGCCAGGAGCTTCGGGACGACCTCGGGGTCCATCATCTCGTTGAGCGCGTCGTAGAGCGGGCGCAGGTACGGGTCGATCTTGTCGGTGAGGGTGCCGGGCAGGAAGCCGAGCCGCTCGCCGGCCTCGATCGCGGGTCGGCTGAGGATGATGCGGTCGACCTCTTTGCGCTGCAGCGCCTGGACGGCCTTCGCCATCGCGAGGTAGGTCTTGCCCGTGCCGGCGGGACCGATGCCGAACACGATCGTGTGCTCGTCGATCGCGTCGGTGTAGGCGCGCTGGCCGGGGGTCTTCGCCCGGATGGTGCGGCCGCGGCTCGTCAGGATCGGCTCGCCGAACGCCTGCGACGGGATGCCGCCGGTTTCCAGCACGCGCTTGGACGCCTCGACGCCGACCTCGTCGAGCTCGACGCCGTCGCGCACCATCGCGACGAGCTCCTCCACGAGGCGGCGCGCCGCCTCGACGTCCTCGGGGGCGCCCTCGAGCTTGACGAGGTTGCCGCGCACGGCGACGCGCACGTCGCGCACCTGGCGTTCGATGGTGCGCAGCAGGCGGTCCTGCGGTCCGAGCAGACGCACCATCGCGACGCCGTCGACCTCCAGCTCGACGACCGCGGCCTCCTCAGACGTCGCCAAGACTGCCTTCCGCCAGGCCCGCCGGGTCGCCCATGAGGTGCGCGTGCACGTGGAACACGGTCTGCCCCGCGCCGGCCCCCGTGTTGAAGACGAGCCGGAAGTCGCCGCCCGTGTGCTCGGCAGCGAGCCGCTCGGCCGTCGTGACGACGTGCGCGAGCAGCGCCGGGTCGCCCGCCGCGAGGGCGACGACGTCGGCGTACGCCTCGGTCTTCGGGACGATGAGGAGGTGGACGGGCGCCTGCGGCGCGATGTCGCGGAACGCGATGACGAGGTCGTCGGAGTAGACGACGTCCGCGGGGACCTCCCCCGCGATGATCTTCGAGAAGATGCTCGTCATGCGCCCAAGTCTAGGGTCGCCGCCTACCAGCGGCCCAGGAGCACGGCGAGGGCCGAGATCGCCGCGGGCCCCGCGGTGGAGGTGCGCAGCACCTCGGGGCCGAGGCGCACGAGCTGCGCGCCGGCGAGCTCGAACTCCCGCAGTTCGTCAGACGCGATCCCGCCCTCGGGGCCGACGACGAGCGTGATCGTGCTGGGCGCCCGGCCGGCTCCCTGCGCGTGCGCAGCGAGTCGAAGGGTCGCGACCAGCGTCTCGGGCGCGGTCGGCTCGAGGACGAGGGCGAGGAGGTCTCGATACGCGGCTTCGTCGCCACTCGACCCCCGGGCTTCGGCATCTGCAGCGCGGAGGGACGCCGCGAGCGACCTCGTCGTCACGAGGTCCCCCACCTCGGGAATCGTCGGACGGATCGCCTGCTTGCTCGCCTCGCGCACGACGGCCCGCCAGCGTTCTACGCCCTTCGCGACCTTGTCGCCCTTCCAGACGGACACGGAGCGCGCCGACTGCCAGGGCACCACCTCGCTCACCCCGAGCTCGGTCGCCGCCTGGATCGCGAGCTCGTCGCGGTCGCCCTTCGCGAGCGCCTGGACGAGCACGAGCCGCGGCGACGCCGGCTCGGCCCGCACGACGTCCTCGGCCTGGATCGCGACCTCGCCCTGGGCGACGTGCACGACGGGTCCCCACCCGATCCGGCCCGCGCCGTCGCCGACGCCGATGCGCTCGCCCGTGCGCACCCGCGCGACCTGCGCGGCATGCCGGGCGTCCGCGCCCCACACGGGCAGCCGCGCGCCCGGCGCGAACGCGTCGGGATGCAGCTCCTCGTTGAAGTAGAGCGAGGACACGCGTCAGAAGACCCCGTGAAAGCGCTCGCGCAGCCGCGCGAAGAGGCCCTGCTTGAATGTCATGAAGCGCGGCGCGGGGTCGCGACGGCTCGTGCGCAGCTTCTGGATGAGTTCCTTGTCCTTGCCCGAGAGGCCCTCCGGCGTGATGACCTGCACCGCGATCCGCAGGTCACCGCGTCCGGCTCCGCGCAGGCGCCCGACGCCGCGGTTCTTGACGGTGATCGCCGCGCCCGACTGCACGCCGGCCGGCACCGTGACCTTCACCTCGCCGTCGAGTCCCGCGAGCGAGGCCTCCGCGCCGAGGATCGCGTCCGTCATCGCGACCTCGAGGGTCGCGAGCAGGTCGTCGCCCGCCCGGCTGAACACGTCGTGGTGCGCGACGGTGATCTCGAGGTAGAGGTCGCCGTTGGGGCCGCCCGCGGGACCGACCTCGCCCTGCCCGCGCAACTGGATGCGCACCCCCGTGTCGACGCCCGCCGGGATGTCGACCGGGATCGTCTTCGTCGCGCGCACGCGGCCCTCGCCACCGCACGCGGTGCAGGGGTACGGGATGACGGTGCCGTGTCCGCGGCAGCTGCCGCAGGGCACCGAGGTCATGACGGTGCCGAGCAGCGAGCGCATCTGGCGCTGCACATGCCCGGTCCCACGGCAGATGTCGCAGGTGACGGGCTGGGTGCCGGGCGCGCAGCACGAGCCCGCACAGGTCTCGCACAGCACGGCGGTGGCGACCTCGAGGTCGCGGTGCGTCCCCGCGATGACCTCGTGCAGACCCACGTCAACGCGCAGCAGCGCGTCCTGGCCGCGTTCGGCGCGAGAACGCGGTCGACCCGCACCACGGCCGCCGCCGCTCGACGCCGCGTTGAAGAACTGCTCGAAGACGTCGCCGAAGCTCCCGAAGCCGCCGAAGCCGAAGTCGGCGCCCGAGCCGCCGAGGTCGTACTTCTCGCGCGAGTCCGGATCACTCAGCACTTCATAGGCGTGCGTGACCGACTTGAATCGCTCCGACGCGTCGGCGCTCGGATTCACGTCCGGGTGCAGCTCGCGAGCGAGGCGGCGATACGCCTTCTTGATCTCCTCCTGGGACGCATCGCGTTCTACACCGAGGACCTCGTAATGGTCGGCCACTAACCACGCTCCCCGAGCAGCTTCGAAAGATAGCGCGCGACGGCTCGCACCGCCGCGATGTTCGTCGAGTAGTCCATGCGCGTCGGGCCGAGCAGTCCCACGCGGGAGCCGCCACCCGACGTCTGGTACTCGCTCGCGAGCACCGACGTCTCCACGAGGCCGGCCGCCTCGTGCTCGCGACCGATGCGCACCGCGACGCCGTGCTGATCGAGCTCCATCTCACGGAACAGGCGAAGCAGCGTCACCTGCTCCTCGATCGCCTCGAGCACCGGGGTGATGCTGCCCGGGAAGTCGGGCTCCGTGCGCGCGAGGTTCGCGGCGCCGGCCATCACGAGCCGGTCCTGGCGGTCACCGCTCGCCTGGTCGATGAGCGCGGCGGCGAGCTGGTCGACCACGCCGCGGCGCTCCAAGGGGAAGCCGTCGGCGATGCCCTTGAGCGCGGCGCGCGCCTCGTCGAGCGTGCGACCGACGACCGCGGCGTTGACCCGGGTGCCGATCTCCTGCAGGACGGACTCGTCGACGGGGCCGCCGAGGTCGACGAGTCGCTGGTCGACGCGACCGCCGTCGGCGATGAGCACCGTCATCGCGCGCACCGGACCGAGCGGGAGCACCTCGACATGGCGCACGCGCTGGGTCGACATGGTGGGCACCTGGATGACGGCGACCTGGCTCGTCAGCTGCGACAGCAGCCGGACGGTGCGGGCGAGCACGTCCTCGAGATCCAGCGCCTGGCCCATGAACGACTCGATCGCCTGGCGCTGCGCGGGGCTCAGCGGGCGCAGGCCCGCGAGCTGATCGACGAAGGCCCGGTAGCCCTTGTCGGTCGGGATCCGCCCGCTGGAGGTGTGCGGGGCCGCGATAAGGCCCTCGTCCTCGAGGGTCGCCATGTCGTTGCGGATCGTCGCGGCCGACACGTCGAAGCCGTGGCGCTCGACGATCGACTTGGATCCGACCGGCTCACGCGTCGCGACGTAGTCCTCCACGATGACGCGCAGCACCTCGAGTCCGCGCTCCGAGACCATGGCGTTCGTCCTCCACTGCGAACCGGGATGCGGCTGGCACCCGCGGCATGAGAGTGCCAAGTTTACCGTCCGCGCCTGGGACGGCGCGCCGAGATCGGGTCGTTGCGTCCGACAGACCGCCTCACTAGGTTGTGTGGCATGACAGCTACCCCTCCCCCCGCTGACCCGAACCTGCCGCCGCAGCAGCCCCAGTATCAGCAGCCGCAGTACCAGCAGCCGCCCGTGCGGCCGGCCGCGCCGCTCACCGACGCGCAGGACGCGAACATCGCGGGCTGGCAGTACCTCTCCGCCGCGCTCGGGTGGGTCATCCCGCTCATCCTGTGGCTCGTCTTCAAGGACCGTGGCGCCCGGGCCAACCACGAGGGCAAGGAGGCGCTCAACTTCGGCATCACGCTGACGATCGCGCACGTCGTCGTCTGGATCGTGTTCGGCATCATCAACGCGGCCGTCATCGCGGCGAACCCCTTCGCCTACCTGGTGGGCTTCGCCTGGTGGGTCCTCATCCAGTGGCTCCTCACGCTTGCGCTCTTCGTCGTCGCGCTGCTCTGGGGCTTCAAGGGCCGGGGCGTCGTCCTCGCGGGCGGTTCCTACCGCTACCCGATCAACATCCGCTTCATCAAGTAGCACGTCGCACGTCGTCTCGGAAGGGACGGGCCGCGGGGGCCCGTCCCTTCCGAGCGTCCGGCGAGGCGCGTTGCGATCGCGCGGGACCGCGCTTAGCCTCGCAGGCATGACCGACGCCCCGCCTCCGCCCCCGGGCTACGTCCCCTACGGCAACCAGCCGCCGCCCGGCTACCAGGTCCAGGGATATCCGCAGGGCTATCCCCAGCAGCCGCAGCAGCCCGGCTATCCGCAGCAGCCGCAGGTCTACTACCCGCAGGGCTACTACGTCCCGCGGCCGTGGAACGGCCTCGCGATCGCGGGCTTCGTCATCTCCCTCGTGCCCTACTTGTGGTGGCTCGGCGCGATCTTCTCCGGCATTGCGCTCGGGCAGATCCGCCGCAGCGGCGAGCAGGGCCGCGGCCTCGCGATCGCCGGCCTCATCATCGGCTGCGTCATCACCGGCATCGTGCTCGTGATCTTCCTGCTCGTCGGGATCTTCGCGGCCATCGCGAGCGCGCGCTACGCCTGAGCGGGCGAAAGCTCCCGCACCACGAGATCCGCGAGCAGCCGCCCGCGCAGCGTCGGCACGACCCGCCCGTCGATCGCCGCCCGGCCGTCGATGAGCCCCTCCGCGATGAGGCCCGCGACCGCGGCACGCCCGCCCGGTGCGAGCCGCTGAATCGGGTAGCCGTCGGCGATGCGCGAGCGCAGTAGCAGCTCCTCCGCGGCGCGCGCGTCCGCGTCGAGCACCTCACGGGCGTACGCGGGCGACACGCCCTCGGCGATCCGCTGGCCGTACGCGCTCGGGTGCTTGACGTTCCACCAGCGCACCCCGCCGACGTGACTGTGCGCGCCGGGACCGACGCCCCACCAGTCCTCGCCCGTCCAGTAGGCGAGGTTGTGCCGGGAGCGGTCGAGTGGCGTCCTCCCCCAGTTCGACACCTCGTACCAGGCGTAGCCCGCGGCCGCGAGCAGCTCGTCGGCGGCCTCGTACATGTCGGCCTGCAGGTCGTCATCCGGCGCCGCGAGCTCGCCGCGGCGGATGCGCCCGGCCAGCCGCGTGCCGTCCTCGACGATGAGCGCGTATGCGGAGACGTGATCGGGCGCGAGCGCGATCGCGGTGCGCAGGCTCGTGAGCCAGTCCTGAAGCGTCTCGCCAGGCGTGCCGTAGATGAGGTCGAGGCTGACCCGCAGGCCCGCCTGCCGTGCCCAGTCGACGACGAGGGGCACGCGCTCCGGGTCGTGCGTCCGGTCGAGCGTCGCGAGCACGCTCGGGACGGCGGACTGCATGCCGATGCTGACACGCGTGAAGCCCGACTCCGCGAGGCGGTCCAGGTATTCGCGGTCGACCGAGTCGGGGTTCGCCTCGGTCGTCACCTCGGCGCCGTCGGCGAGGGAGAACGCGGTGCGCACGGCACCCAGCATCCGCGCGAGATCCGCGGACGGCAGTAGCGTTGGCGTCCCGCCGCCGAAGAAGACCGTCTCCGCGGGGCGCGGCGGGAGGCCGGCGCGCTCCAGGACGCGGGCGCCGAACTCGACCTCCGCGATCGCCTGGCTCGCGAAGTCCTCCTGGCGCGCGTCGCGCAACTCGGTCGACGTGTAGGTGTTGAAGTCGCAGTAGCCGCAGCGCACTCGGCAGAACGGCACGTGGAGGTACACCCCGAACGCCCGGTCCCGCGCGCCGTCGCGCGCGCTGGCGGGCAGCGCCCCGTCAGCGGGGACGGGCTCCCCCTCGGGCAGGATGCTCGGCATCCCTCAATCCTCCCCTGTTTCAGGAGCAGAGCGAAGGGTCTAGAGCGCTACCGCGTAGAGGTCGACGGCGCCCGCCGTCGCCTCGGCGAGCAGCGCGCCCGTCTCGGGCAGCCGCCGCGTCACGAAGTACCGCGCGAGCGCGACCCGCTGGTCCTGGCCCTCGTCCTCGGCGAGGGCCGCAAGGGCGAGCCGCCAGGCCCCGACCGTGATCGCCCACAGTCGCTGGTAGGCGACCGAGCCGGCGAGCACCGCCGCGGCGTCGCCGCCCGCGCCGGTCCTCAGCATCCAGCCGGTCGCGCGTTCGAGGTCGGCCAGCGCGCGCTCGAGCCCCGACGCGACGGGCGCGAGCGCCTCGCCGGCGGCCTGCAACGTCGGCAGATCCGCCTTCATCTCGGCGATGAACTCCATGAACGACGCGCCCGCGCGCACGGGCATCTTGCGTCCCACCAGGTCGGCGGCCTGGACGCCGTTCGTGCCCTCGTAGATCGGCGTGATGCGGGCGTCCCGCCAGAACTGTCCCGCGCCCGTCTCCTCGACGAAGCCCATGCCGCCGTGGATCTGGATGTTCGTACTCGCGTTCTCGATGGCGAGATCTGTGCCCCACGACTTCGACAGCGGCGTGAGCAGCCCCGCGAGCTCCTCCGAGCGCGCCCGCACCGCGGGGTCCGGGTGGTGGGCGGCGAGGTCGATGTGCACCGCGTTGAGGAGCAGCAGGTGCCGCAGTGCCGCGATCGAGGACTTCTGGTCGAGCAGCATGCGTCGCACGTCCGGGTGGCCCTGGATCGCCGTCTCGCCGAGCGGGGAGACGGTCGGGCCCTGGACGCGCTGCGCCGCGAACTCGACCGACTGCTGGTGGGCGCGCACCGAGATCGCGAGCCCCTGCATGCCGACGGAGAGCCGTGCGACGTTCATCATGACGAACATCGCGCGCATGCCCTTGTGCTCGTCGCCGACGAGCCAGCCGGTCGCGCCGTCGTACGACATGACGCACGTCGGAGAGCCGTGGATGCCGATCTTCTCCTCGACGCCGATGCACTCCAGGCGGTTGCGCTCGCCGGGGTCCCCCGCCGCGTCGGGCAGGAACTTGGGCACGACGAAGAGCGAGATGCCCTTCGTGCCGGCGGGGGCGCCGGGCAGGCGCGCGAGGACGAGGTGCACGATGTTCTCCGTCAGGTCGTGCTCGCCCCACGTGATGAAGATCTTCTGGCCCGTGATCGCATAGGTGCCGTCCCCGTTCGGCACCGCCTTCGTCGTCAGCGCCCCCACGTCGGTGCCGGCCTGCGGCTCGGTGAGGTTCATCGTCCCCATCCACTGGCCCGTGATCATCTTGGGCAGGTAGAGGTCCTTGATCTCGTCCGAGGCGTACGCGAGGAACGCGTCGGTCGAACCGTGGGTCAGCAGCGGCCCGAGCGAGAACGCCATGTTGGAGGTCTGCATGAGCTCCTGGAGGACGAAGCCGACCGTGCCGGGGAACCCGCCTCCCTCGTACTGCTCCGGGAACGGCACCGTCAGCCAACCCGACTCGACGAGCTTGTCGTAGGCCGCCTTGAAGCTCGACGGGGTCGTCACCGAGCCGTCCTCGTGCCGCGTCGCGCCGATGACGTCGCCGTCGCGGTTCGTCGGCGCGACGACCTTCGCCATGAAGTCGCCGGCCTCCTCCAGCATCCCGACGACGGTGTCGTAGTCGGCGTGCTCGAACTCGGGGAGCCCCTCGAGCCGGTCATAGCCGGCGAGTTTGAGGGAGAACGCGATGTCGTCGATGGGCGGGCGATAGTCGGTCACGGCGCCACTGTAGACGTCCGCAGCCCTGGGCCCGCGGTCATTGGCGGCTGTCCATAAGCCGCGGCGCGGCGTTCTGGCCTCCGTTGTGCCTCGGCGCGCGCGATCAGAACGACGCGTCGTCCGGATGCGTCGCCGTGCGCCCGCCGCCGTCCGCGACCTCGAGCCCGTCGATCGCGGCGAGGTCGTCGGCGCTCAGCTCGAAGTCGAAGATGTCGATATTCTGCGCGACCCGCTCCTCGGTGACCGACTTCGGGATCGCGACGACGCCCTGCTGCATGTGCCAGCGCAGGATCACCTGCACGGGCGTCTTGCCGTGGCGCCCGGCGATCTGCGCGATGACGGGGTGGCTCCTGAGCGCGGTGCCGTGCGGGTTCGCGCGGCCCCACGGCGTCATGGGGCCGCCTGCGAGGGGGCTCCAGGCCTGCGTCGCGATGCCGTGCCGGGCGTTCAGTTCCCGCAGTTCGCGCTGCGGGAGCGCCGGGTGGAGCTCGATCTGGTTGACCGCCGGCACGACGGAGCCGCCCGCGAGCAGGTCATCGAGGTGGTGCGGCTCGTGGTTCGCGACGCCGATCGCGCGCACCTTGCCCGCGGCGAGCGCGTCCTCGAGCGCGAGCCAGGTCTCGACGCGCAACGCGTCGTCCTGGTTCGGCCAGTGCAGCAGGTACAGGTCGACGTAGTCGAACCCGAGGCGCTGGAGGCTCGCATCGAGCGCGGCGGTCGCGTTCTCCCGCCCGTAATCGGTCGGCCACAGCTTCGTCGTGACGAAGATCTCGTCGCGCGGCACGCCGCTCGCGCGCACCCCCGCGCCGAGCGCCTCCTCGTTGTCGTACATCTTCGCGCCGTCGATGTGGCGGTAGCCGGCCTCGGCGATCGCGTAGCGGACGATGCGCGCGGTCTCCTCGGGGCTCGCCTGCCAGATGCCGAGGCCGAGCTGTGGGATCCGAACGCCGTTGTTCAGGGTGATCTCAGGGGTAGTCATGGCCCCACGCTACTGCCCGTAGTGGGCGCGAATGGCACTCCCGCGGCCGCTGGACCGACCATCTGCGTCCACTTCAGCCGCGCTCGCGACGGGCGGACCAGGCTAGGAGCACGAGCTCCCGCAGACGCGGCGTCTCGATGCGCTCGAGCGCGATGAGGATCATCGGGTGGCCGTCGAAGTGACTGGTCGTGAAGAACACCGCTGGGTCTTCTGCGACGAGCGCGCGCTTCTCGCCCTCATCCGCGACCCGAGCGCCGACGACCGGTCCGGTCGGCGCCGCATCGCCGAGCTCTTGGAGATCGCGGGAGCGCAGCGGCCGCTCCCACACGAAGGGCTTGCCGCGGAGCTTCCACGCCGCGTTCCCGAACGTCGTGCCCTCCTCGGCGCCCGGCAGCGCGACAGCGATCTCGCACACATCTGCCCACGCGGCCATGCCCCCACCCTAGTCGCGCAGCCTCAGCCTCCGAGGTCCGGCGGCGGGGGCTCGAACATCGCGATGCCGATCGCGGTGACGGCGGCCACGAGGACGATCGCGGCGAGCGGCGCGAGCCACGCGAACCTCCGCGTCCGCCTCCCGATCACCAGCACGACGGTGGCGATGAACGCGATGAGCGCGACCAGGAGCAGGCCCGCGGCGGTGAATACGCGGGAGGCCGTCCCGAGCTTCCAGAGATCGTTCTTGCCCGTGACCGAGGCGAGTGGATAGCCGTCGGCGAAGTGATAGGCGGCGGAGACCCACCAGTTGACCGCGAGCAGCATCGCAAGGCCCAGCACCACGAGCGCGCCGAGCGCCCAGAGCAGGTGCCGCATGCCGCCTCCCGGGACTACTTCTTGGCGTCCTTCTTCTCGACGTCACCGGAGAGTGCGGCGATGAAGGCCTCCTGGGGGACCTCGACGCGGCCGACCATCTTCATCCGCTTCTTGCCCTCCTTCTGCTTCTCCAGCAGCTTGCGCTTGCGAGTGATGTCACCGCCGTAGCACTTGGCGAGCACGTCCTTGCGGATGGCGCGGATGTTCTCCCGGGCGATGATCCGCGCGCCGATCGCCGCCTGGATCGGCACCTCGAACTGCTGGCGCGGGATGAGCTTGCGCAGCCGCTCCGCCATCATCGTCCCGTACGCGTACGCCTTGTCGCGGTGCACGATCGCGGAGAACGCGTCGACCGCCTCCCCCTGCAGCAGGATGTCCACCTTGACGAGGTCCGAGGCGCGGTCTCCGGCCGGCTCGTAGTCGAGCGATGCGTAGCCCGCGGTCTTCGACTTGAGCTGGTCGAAGAAGTCGAAGACGATCTCGCCGAGCGGGATGTCGTAGCGGATCTCGACGCGGTCCTCGCCGAGGTACTCCATCCCGAGGAGCGTGCCCCGCCGAGACTGGCAGAGCTCCATGATCGTGCCGACGTAGTCCTTCGGCGCGAGGATCGCCGCCTTGACGACCGGCTCGCGCACCTCCGACACCTTGCCGCCCGTGGGGAACTCGGACGGGTTGGTCACGGTCGCCGTCTTGCCGTCCTCCATCGTCACCTCGTAGATGACGGAGGGGGCCGTCGTGATGAGGTCGAGCCCGAACTCGCGGGTGAGCCGCTCCGTCACGATCTCCAGGTGCAGCAGTCCGAGGAAGCCGCATCGGAAGCCGAAGCCGAGCGCGACGGAGGTCTCCGGCTCGTACTGCAGCGAGGCGTCGGACAGCTTGAGCTTGTCGAGCGCGTCGCGCAGGTCCGGGTAGTCGCTTCCGTCGATGGGATAGAGCCCGGAGAACACCATGGGCTTGGGATCGGTGTATCCGGCGAGCGCGTCGGCGGCGGGCTTCGCCGAGTTGGTGATGGTGTCGCCGACCTTCGACTGCCGGACGTCCTTGACGCCGGTGATCAGGTAGCCGACCTCGCCGACCCCGAGACCTCCGGACGGGATCGGCTCGGGGCTCGACACGCCGATCTCGAGGAGCTCGTGCACGGCCCGGGTCGACATCATCTGGATCCGCTCGCGGGGTGCGAGCTTGCCGTCGACCATGCGCACGTATGTCACGACCCCGCGATAGGCGTCATAGACGGAGTCGAAGATCATGGCGCGCGCCGGCGCGGACGGGTCGCCGACCGGCGCGGGGATGGCATCGACGACACGATCGAGCAGTGCCTCGACGCCGACCCCCGTCTTCCCCGACACCCGCAGGACGTCGTCGGGGCTGCCGCCGATGAGCTGCGCGAGTTCGCGCGCGTACTTCTCGGGGTCGGCGGCCGGCAGGTCGATCTTGTTGAGGACCGGGATGATCGTGAGGTCGTTCTCGAGGGCGAGGTAGAGGTTCGCGAGCGTCTGCGCCTCGATGCCCTGCGCCGCGTCGACGAGCAGGATCGCGCCCTCGCACGCGGCGAGGGATCGGCTCACCTCGTAGGTGAAGTCGACGTGGCCGGGCGTGTCGATCATGTTCAGCGCGAAGGTGCCGGCGTCCGTCGCCCAGGGCATGCGCACCGCCTGGGACTTGATCGTGATGCCGCGCTCGCGCTCGATGTCCATCCGGTCGAGGTACTGGGCGCGCATGTCGCGGTCGGCGACGACGCCGGTGATCTGCAGCATGCGGTCGGCCAGCGTCGACTTGCCGTGATCGATGTGCGCGATGATGCAGAAGTTGCGGATCGCGGCGGGGTCGGTCGCAGCAGGCGTCAGGGGGGTCGTGGCGCGGGGCATGGCGTTCCATTCTCTCAGGCTCTTGCCCGATGCCCGGCCTTGGGTCATGCGGGCGCGGGATCGGGAGCTCAGGCCGCGAGGATCAGCCGCTGGATCGCGTCCTTGAGCCAGTGCCGGTAGCCCTCCCGGCTCAGTCCCGACTCGATGACGAGGTGCTGGTAGCCCTCCGCGCTCGCGAGGAACACGAGGGTCGCCGCGAGCTGCTCGCGTGGTCGGTCGTTGTCGATCATGCCGCGCGCGTCGAGCATGCCGATGACCTGGGCGAACTCGGCTCGTCGCATCGCGATCGTGCGGTCGAACGCGACGCGCACGCTGTCGTCGAACCGCGCGGCGCCCGCGAAGGCCTGCCAGAGTCCGACGCTCTCGACGCTGATGCCGGTCGCCACGTCGACGAACGCGTCGATGAACTCGGCGTCGGACAACGCGGCCGTGGCGGCCCGGCGCGCGTGGTCGTCCAGGAGCGGGGCGTTCGTAGCTTCGCCGGCACCGCTCAGCCGCACATTCCAGGCGGCGAGCAGCAGCTCGTGCTTGGCGCCCTGGAGTTTGACCGTCTCGACGGAGACGCCGGCGCCGCGGGCGATCGCGGCGAGCGTCGTCCCTGCGTAGCCGCGTGCGGCGAACTCGCGGGCGGCCGAGTCGAGCACGCGCGACCGCGTCTGCGAGGCCTGGGCGTCGCGCAGCTGTGAGCGGTATCTCCGACCCGCCGGTTCCGACATTTGACTACCTCGCCTAGTTAGTGAATACTCTGCCGATGTAATCATCGTATCGACACATCCAGCACAGGAGCCCCCTTGTCCGCGATCCTCGTCTGCTGCGCACCCGCGCAGGGACACATCACCCCGCTGCTCGCGATCGCGGCGCAGCTGTCCGGCGCCGGCCACGACGTGCGCTTCATGACCGGCCGCGCCTACGAGGCGCGCGTACGCGCCGCCGGCCTCGAGTTCATCGCGCTGCCGTCCGCCGCCGACCTCGACCTCGATCACGCGAACGAGGCATACCCCGAGCGCGCGGCGCTCACGGGCATCAAGGAGGTGCAGTGGTCGATGGTCAACCTCTTCGTGGGGCCGGCCGCGCACCAGGTGCGCGCCATCAACGAGGCCGTCGCGGCCCGGCCCGCGGACGTCGTCGTGACCGATACCGGCACCTTCGGCGCCTTCATCTACTGCGCCAGACCCCGCGCCGAGCGTCTCCCGCTCGCGTTCGTCAACATCGGCCCCCTGCAAACCCGCGACCTCGACACTGCGCCGTTCGGGCTCGGCCTGCATCCGATGCCCGGCGCGATCGGCCGACTGCGCAACCGCCTGCTGCACGGCGTCGTCGACCGCACCGTCTACGCGCCGATCATGCGCGCCTTCCGCGCCGCCTTCGCGGACGCCGGCGTGCCGATGCCCGCCGGGCTACGCTTCGGCGACCTCCCGAACTCGCTCGACCGGGTCATCCAGCTCACGGTCCCCGGCTTCGAGTACGAGCGACCCACGCTCCCCGACACCGTGCGATTCATCGGCCCCGTCTCCCGCACCGGCTCGAGCGCCGTGCCGCTCCCCGACTGGTGGGGCGACCTCGATGACGGGCGGCCGATCGTGCACGTCAGCCAGGGCACGGTCGCGAACGACGACCCCGACCAGCTCATCCGCCCGACGATCCAGGCGCTCGCCGGCGAGGACGTCGTGCTCGTCGTCACGACGGGCGGCCGTCCGGTCGCGGACCTGGGCCCGCTGCCCGAGAACGTGCGGGCGAGCGAGTACCTGCCGTATGACCGGCTCTTCCCCCGCCTCGCCGCCTTCGTGACGAACGGCGGTTACGGAGGGCTCCACTACGCGCTCGAGCACGGCGTCCCCATCGTCGCGGCCGGCCGGACCGAGGACAAGGTCGAGACGACCGCGCGGGTCGCGTGGTCCGGAGCGGGCATCAACCTCCGAACGCACCGCCCGTCGCCGAAGGCGGTACGCGACGCGGTCCGCCGCGTGCTCGCCGAGCCGCGCTACCGGCATGCGAGCGTCCGTCTCGGTGCCGAGATCGCCGCGTCGCCCGGTGCCGCAGGCGTCGATGCCGTCATCGCCGAGCTCATCGCCGGGACCGAGACGCCGGCGGAGGTCCGGGTATGAGCTTCCAGCCCCTCCCGAACGGCACCTACGGGCGTCCGCAGCCGCGCGCCGTCGGCATCTGGCGGCTCGTCGGCGACTATCTGCTCAAGCAGGCCCACTCGACGCGTGCGACGCGGTTCCGCGGCGTCGGCGCGCTCGCGCTCACGACGATCGGCGCGAAGTCCGGCCTTGAGCGCGGACCCGTGCCGGTCGGCTTCGTCCGCGATGGCGACGACTGGATCATCACCGCGACCGCCGCGGGTGCCACGCACCATCCGTCGTGGTACTTCAACCTCGCGGCCCATCCCGATCGCGCCACGATCGTCACGAACGGCGAGCGGATCCGGGTGACCGCGACGCAGCTGTCCGGCGAGGAGCTCGCCCGCGTCACCGCCGAGGTGCGCGCGAAGTCGAGTCGAATGACGCTGCGCACGATCGACCGCTACCGGGCCGCGACCGATCGGGAGCTGCCCCTCATCCGGCTGCGCCGAGCCCACGCGCACGACTGACCGGGTGCGGCTAGCCTTGGCCGCATGAGGGGTGGCGCGGCGCGATTCGTGCTTGTGCACGGCCTCTACACCTCGCGCACGATGTGGCGTCCGCAGCACGTGGCGCTCCGCGACGCCGGCTTCCACGTCGCGGTCCCCGACCTGCCCGGCCACGGCCGGCGTCTCGGCGAGCGCTTCACGGCCGACGGCGCGTTCCGCACGATCGACGAGGCGGTCGACGGGCTCGCCGCACTGCCCGGCGAGCCGGGGCCGATCATCCTCGTCGGGCTCTCGCTCGGCGGGTACCTCTCTATGGAGTACGCCGGGCGGTATCCGGATCGCGTGCACGGCCTCATCCCGATGGCCTGCTCGACGCGGCCCCTCGCGCTCGGCGTCGGCGCCTACCGCGGTCTCACGCACGCCCTCGGCCGCCTCCCGGACCGGGGCCTGCGCTTCGACGCGGCGGTGCAGCGGCTCGTCGGCGGCAAGCCCGCGGCCAGGGCGTTCCTCGCGGGGGGCTACGGCATCGGCGCGGCGATCGATGCGATCGACGCCGTCGCCGCGTTCGACCCGCTCGCCTCGATCGCACGCACCGTCGCGGCCGGCGTCCCCGTCTGGTTCGTCAACGGGGAGCTCGATCAGATGCGCCTGCAGGAGCGGCTGTTCCTCGCCGCGGCACCGCGTTCGTGGCACACGATCGTGCCCGGCGCGACGCACATGGTCAATCTCGCGGCGCCGCGCACCGTGTCGCGGCTGCTCGTCATGGCAGGCCGCGCCGCATCCTGGTAAGCTCTCTCCTTGGCTTCCGCGCGAATCCCACCGCGCGACACCTCGGCAGGACCCCTCTACCCGGCCGGGAGATCACCTGCCGTTACCACACGAAAGAGTCCACTCTTGGCAAACATCAAGTCCCAGATCAAGCGCAACCTTCAGAACAAGAAGGCCGAGGAGCGCAACAAGGCCGTCAAGTCGGAGCTCAAGACCGCCGTGCGCCGCACCCGCGAGGCCGTCGCCGCAGGCGACAAGGACAAGGCCGCCACGGCCCTCGCGCACGCGAACAAGAAGCTCGACAAGGCCGTCTCCAAGGGCGTCATCCACCGCAACCAGGCCGCGAACCGCAAGTCCGCGATCGCCTCGCAGGTCGCCGCGCTCTGAACCGCATCGCACGAGAGCCCCGCTTCGGCGGGGCTCTCGTCATTTCTGGGCCGATCAGATGCCGCGGTCGGCGATGATCAGGATCATGCGCTCCAGGGCATAGACCGGATCGCGCCCGGCGCCCTTCACCGCCGCGTCGGTCTCCGCGATCGTCTCGATCACCGTCGCGAGTCCGTCATCCGTCCAGCCTTGGCCGTCGCGCCGCGCCCGGTCGACCTGCCAGGGCGCCATCCCGAGGCGGCCCGCGAGCTCGCCTCCCCCGCCCCGCATCCCGACGACCTTCGCCATCGCCCGCAGCTTCATGGCGAACGCCGCGACGATCGGCACCGGATCCGCGCCCGACTCGAGCGCGTGCCGCAGCAGGACGAGCGCGTCGCCGCTGCGCCCCGCGATCGCGGCGTCCGCGACGTCGAACGCCGTCGTCTCGACCCGTCCGCCGTAGTACTTGTCGACCGTGACCTCGGTGATGTCATCGTCGGTGTCGTCGAGCAGTTGGCGGCACGCCGACGCGAGCTCGCCGAGGTCCGCGGAGAACGCCGTGACGAGCGCCCGCACGGCCCCGGGTGTCACGGCGCGCCCGGCCGTGCGGAACTCGGCGTGCACGAAGTCGGCGCGTTCCTGATCCCCTTTGAGCTCGATGCAGGAGATCTCGATGGCGTCGCCGGAGGCGCGCAGGGCGTCGAGGAGCTTCTTGCCCCGCACCCCGCCACCGTGGCGGAGCACGACGACCGTGTCGTCCGCCGGCGAGGCGAGATAGCGCAGCGTCTCCTCAATGAACTCGTCGGTGCACTTCTCGACGTGCCCGACACGGATGAGTCGCGGTTCGGCGAAGAGCGAGGGGCTCGCGAGCGTCAGCAACTCCCCCGGCGCATACGTCGCGGCGTCGACGTCGTGGACCTCCAGGCTCGGGTCCTGCTCCTTGAGCCGGTCGCGCAGCAGCCGCATCGCGCGGTCCGCGAGGAAGTCCTCGGGGCCGCTGACGAGGACGACCGGCGCGGGGCGGATCGCGTGCCACGGCAGACCCGGGGCGGCGGCCTTCGCGCCCCTGGGTGCCGCCGTTCTTGCCACCCTGCGAGCCTACTTGCCACGTCTGACCTGCTCATGGCGCTCCGGCGCCGCGGGCGCGCCAGAGCGTAAGGTCGCCACCCGCCTCCCGGGCGACGAGCAGCAGCCCGTGCTCGTCCGTGCGGGCGACCTCCGCGCCCGCGACCCCGAGCATCGAGAGGGTGCGATCGGTCGGGTGGCCGTAGCCGTTGTCGGCGCCGACGCCGATGAGTGCGACGGGCGCGCCGATCTCGAGGTACAGCCGCTCGGACTGGTCGGCGCTGCCGTGGTGGCTGACTTTGACGACGTCGTGGCCGCCGATCGCGCCGGCCGAGAGGAGGCGAAGCTGCGCCGCCTCGCCGAGGTCGCCGAGCCAGATCGAGCTCACGCAGCTGCGGCAGCCTCCCGCGTCGCGCGCGAACCGGACGACGAGGCTCGCGTCGTTGCCGGGCGTCGGCCGGTCGGCGTCTCGCGGCCAGAGCACCTGCCAGACGAGCTCGCCGAGCACCCCAGCGTCGCCTCGAGCGGCCTCGTCGACGACCGCGCCCGCGACCGCGAGCGGCTCGAGCACTCGGGTGCGCGCGTCCGCATCCGCGGGCCCGCTGAGCACCCGCCCGACGCGGCCGCGCAGCGCCTCGGCTCCGCCTGCGTGATCCCGGTCGAAGTGCGAGAGGACGAGGAGATCCACGCGGCTGATCCCGAGCTCCACGAGGCAGCGCTCCAGCGCCGGCGGGTCGGGGCCCGTGTCGACGACCGCCACGAGCCCGTCGCTGCGGATGACGGCGGCGTCGCCCTGCCCCACGTCGCACATCGCGATCTGCCAGTCGCGAGGCCGCTCGAGGACGGCGAGCCGCTCGGCCGCGATCGAGCCTGCCGCGCCGGCGACGATGACGCCTGCCGCGAGGCCCCCGAGGAGCCGGATCCGTCCTCGACCGAGGAGGAGCACCGCGACACCGAGGCCGATGACCGCGTAGAGCGCGATGCCGATGAGACCATCGGGCCACGGCAGCCGCGCCGCGGGCAGTCCGGCGAAGGTCGTCGCGACCCCGCCGATCCAGGTCGAGGGCAGCCACGCCACCCAGGCGAGCGCCCCCGCGATCACCGGGAGCACGGGGGCGGCGAGGCACGCGAGCAGCCCGAGCACCGTCGCGACGGGCGCGGCGGGCACCGCGAGTAGGTTCGCGATGACGCCGTACGTCGGCACGGTCGCATCGACGACCGCGATGGCCGGCTGCACCGCGAGCTGCGCCGCGAACGGGATCGAGATCGCGGCGGCCAGGCGGTACGGCATGACGAACGCGATGCCGCGGGCGAGCGGCGCGCTCAGCACGAGCAGGCCGGCGGTCGCGAGCGCCGAGAGCACGAAGCCGAGCTCGCTCGCCGCCCACGGATCGACGACCAGGATCCCGATGATCGCGATGCCGAGGAGCGGCAGCCCGCGCATGGGTCGGGCGAGCGCGAGCCCCACGAGCGCGAACGCCGCCATGACCGCGGCCCGCACGACGCTCGGCTGGGGGGTGACGAGCACGACGAAGGCGCCGAGCACGACGAGCGCCACCGTGATCCGCCAGCGCCGGCGGATCCCGAGCAGCGCACCGCCGACCATCACTGCCCCGACGACGATCGCGCAGTTGGCCCCGGAGACGGCCGTCAGGTGCGTCAGGCTGCTCGCACGCATCGACGCCTCGAGCGGCTCGGGCACGGCGCGGTCGTCGCCGATCGCGAGCCCCGTGAGGAGCGCACCGCCATCGCCCGGCAACCCCGCCGCGAGCGCGCGGAATCGCGCCCGCATCGCGTTCCCCCATTCGATCCAGCCCGGCGGCGGTGCGACAATCTCCGCCGCGGCGCCGTCGGCGACGACGATCGCGACGATGCCACCGCCGGGTCCGGTCGGCGAGGCGGTGCCGCGCAGGCGCACCGTCGCGCCGATCCCGATGTCTCGCTCGATCTCGACGTCGACGACGAGCACAGGCATCTCGCCGCGAAGCACGGGCGTCTCGCCGCCGAGCGGGCTGAGCGGCCCGATCGGCCCGATCGACGACGCCGTGCCTCGGAAGCGGTCACTGCCGGCGCTCGCCTCCTCGGTCGCGACGAGCATGAGCTCCTGGGGTCCGCGCACGTCCGCGAGGCCCGGCGGGGCACGGATGTCCGCACGCAGGGCGACCGAGGTCGCGACGCAGGCGACGGCCCCGACCGCGAGCGCGCTCGCGGCGAGGGTCCCGACGACCGTCGAGACACCGCCGCCACCGCGATGCCGGGCGAGGAGCGCGAGGGATGCCGCGACGACTGCGATCGCCCACGCGCTCGCCGCGACGATCCCGCCCGCGTCGGGCAGCGCCGTGAGGGCGAGTCCCACGACCCAGGCGCCGATCGCCGCCGGCACGAGGCGCAGGTCCCGCCCCCGCGCGGTGCGGCGCGCATCCACGAGGCTCACACCGACACCAGTTCGCGCATCGCTTCGAGGGTCTTCTCCCCGATGCCCGTCACCTGCAGGAGATCCTCCGGCGTCTGGAAGGCGCCGTTGCGCTCCCGCCAGTCGATGATCCGCTGCGCCATCGCGGGCCCGACCCTCGGGAGCGACTCGAGTGCCGCCTGGTCGGCGGTGTTGAGGTTGACCCGGCCGTCCGACGCGATCCCGGGCGCGGCGGCGGCCTCCGGCACCTCGCCGATCAGCGGCACGACGAGCTGCTCGGCGTCGCCGAGCACGCGCGCGAGGTTCAGCGCGCCGCGCGCGGCCTCCGCCGTGAACCCGCCCGCCGCCGCGATCCCGTCGACGACCCTCGCCCCTTCGCGCAGTCGGTAGAGGCCGGGCGCCCCGACCGCGCCGAGCACGTGGACGACGACCGTGAGTACATCCTCCTCGGCGGTCGACGTGGGTCCGGGGACCGTGATGACGCCGCCGCGAGGCGACGCGATCCCCGCGACGACGGCGCCCGCGAGGCCCGCGAGCAGCAGCACGACGACGGCGCCGATCGCGAGTTGCAGGCGCGCGCGGGGTGGCGCCGTGATGAGCGGCTCGCCGTCGCCGGGATGCATCCCGTCACGCTAGGCACCGCGCATCGACTCAGGACGCCACCAGCCCCCGAATGTGGATGGATCAGCCCTTGGTCGCGATGTTGACGACGTTCGGGGCGCGCACGATGACCTTGACGATCTCCCGCTCGCCGATCGCCCGCAGCGTGTTCTCCGACGCGCGCGCGAGCGCCTCGAGCTCGGCCGACTCGATCTTCGCCGACACCTCGATGCGGTCGCGCACCTTGCCGTCGACCTGCACGATCGCCGTCACGGTGTCCTCGATGAGGAGCGCAGGGTCGGCCTTCCGCCATCCGGCGACCGACACGGACGGCTCGTAGCCGAGCCGCTCCCACATCTCCTCCGCCGTGAACGGCGCGAAGAGCGAGATCGCGACCGCGATGACCTCGACGGCCTCGCGCACCGCGGGGTCGGCGCCGCCGACGGCGTCGAGCGTCTTGCGCGTCGCGTTCGCGAGCTCCATCGTGCGGGCGACGAGCACGTTGAACTTGAACGACTCCGCGAGCTGGGTGCCGTCCGCGAGGAAGCGGTGCGTGACCCGCCGCAGCGCCGCGTCGCCGTCCTTCCAGGCCACGTCGGGCGAGGACGTGACTTCCGTCGCGAGACGGAAGACCCGGCCGAGGAAGCGCGCCGCCGCCGCGGGCGAGACGTCCTCCCAGTCGATGTTGTCCTCCGGCGGCCCGGCGAAGGCGAGCGCGAGGCGCACCGCGTCGGCGCCGTGCGCGTCGAGCTCCTCGGAGAAGAGTGAGCCCTTGCCGCTGCGCTTCGACATCTTCTTGCCACCGGTGAGCACCATGCCCTGGTTGAGCAGCGCGCTGAACGGCTCGGTGAAGCTCACGAGCCCCATGTCGAAGAGCACCTTCGTGACGAAGCGCGCATACAGCAGGTGCAGGATCGCGTGCTCGACGCCGCCGACGTACTGGTCGACGGGCGCCCAGCGCTCCGCGGCGGCGACGTCGAAGGCGCGCGTGTCGTCATTCGGCGACAGGAAGCGCAGGAAGTACCAGGACGAGTCGACGAACGTGTCCATCGTGTCGGGGTCGCGGCGCGCCGGCGATCCGTCGCGCGGGTCCGCCACCTCGACCCATCCGGTCGCCGCGCCGAGCGGCGACTGGCCCTTCGGCTTCAGGTCGAGCCCGTCGGTCGGCGGCAGCACGACCGGCAGCTGGTCGTACGGCACCGGCACGAGCTCGCCGTCGGCGCCGTGCACGATCGGGATCGGGGTCCCCCAGAAGCGCTGGCGGGAGATGAGCCAGTCGCGCAGGCGGAAGTTCTTCGCCGCCCGGCCGGTGCCCGCCTCCTGGAGCATCTCGATCGCGCGCTTGATCGCGTTCTGCTTCGACAGTCCGTCGAGCGGACCGGAGTTCGTCATCCGGCCGTCGCCGGCGAGCGCCCTGCCCGTGATCGCCGGGTCGATCGAGCTGAGCGTGACGGGGATCATCGGCTCACCCGTCTCCGGGTCGGTCGGGATGACGGGGATCGCGCCGGTGATCGGCGCGGTCGTGTCGACGACGATCCGCACCGGCAGGTCGAACTCCCGCGCGAAGTCGAGGTCGCGCTGGTCGTGCGCCGGCACCGCCATGATCGCGCCGTGGCCGTAGTCGGCGAGCACGTAGTCGGCGGCCCAGATCGGCAGCCGCTCCCCGTTGACCGGGTTGATTGCGAACCGCTCGAGCGGGACACCGGTCTTCGGCCGGTCGGCGTCCTGCCGCTCGATCTCGCTGAGCCGCTGCGTGCGCTCGAGATACTGGGAGAACGCGGCCTGCGCGGCCGGGGTGGACCCGGCGGCGAGCTCGGCGGCGAGTTCCGAGTCGGGGGCGACGACCATGAATGTCGCGCCGAAAAGCGTGTCGGGACGTGTCGTGAAGACGGTCACCGGCGCCTCGCGGCCTTCGATGACGAAGTCGACGTCGGCGCCCGTCGAGCGGCCGATCCAGTTGCGCTGCATCTGCAGCACGCGCGAGGGCCACGAGCCTTCGAGCTGGTTGAGGTCGTCGAGGAGGCGGTCGGCGTAGTCCGTGATCTTGAGGTACCACTGCGTCAGCTTCTTCTTCTCGACGAGCGCGCCGGTGCGCTCCGAGGTGCCGTCGGCGAGGACCTGCTCATTGGCGAGCACGGTCTGGTCCACCGGGTCCCAGTTGACGTAGGACTCCTTGCGGTAGGCGAGGCCGCGCTCGAACATCTGCAGGAACAGCCACTGGTTCCACTTGTAGTACTCGGGGTCGCTCGTGTGCAGCACCCGGGTCCAGTCGAAGCTCACGCCGTAGCGGCGCATCGACTCGCGCTGCTGCGCGATGTTGTCGTACGTCCAGGTGACGGGGTTCGCGCCGCGCTGGATCGCGGCGTTCTCCGCCGGGAGGCCGAAGGAGTCCCAGCCGATGGGGTGCAGCACGTTGAAGCCGCGCTGGCGCCAGTATCGGGCGACGATGTCGCCGAACGCGAACGCCTCCGCGTGCCCCATGTGCAGGTCGCCCGAGGGGTACGGGAACATGTCGAGGATGTACTTGCGGGGCCGCGGGTCGTCATCGACGGTCGTGAACGTGCCGTGCGCTTCCCAGTGGTCGAGCCACTTCGCCGAAATGGCGCGGATGTCGTACTGGGCGCCGTCCTCGGCGTGCGTCGTCTCGTCCCCGTCGGTCACGACGTTCGAGTTTAGTTGGTCGCGGTGCGTGCTCCGGGGCGGGTGCGCTCAGAACGCGATGCGCGCGGGTCAGGGCTGCAGCGCGGCGAGCAGCGCCGCCGCCTTGAGCCGGGTCTCCTCGAGCTCGTCCTCGGGGACGGAGTGGGCGGTGATCCCGCCGCCTGTGCCGATCGTCGCGCCGGCCGGGTCGATCACGATCGAGCGGATCGTCATCGCGAGGTCGACGGCGCCGTCGTAGCCGAGGTAGCCGAACGCCCCCGAGTAGATGCCGCGACTGCGCCCCTCCAGTCGGGACAGGATCGACACCGCGGAGTGCTTCGGGGCACCCGTCATGGAGCCGGCCGGGAAGCAGGAGGCGAGTGCGTGGACCGCGTCGCGTCCCGCGGCGAGCCGGCCGCCGACGGTCGAGACGAGCTGGTGGACGTGCGGATACGTCTCGACCTCGAGCAGCTTGACCACCTCGACGGTGCCGACCGCGCACACGCGGGACAGGTCGTTGCGCATGAGGTCGACGATCATGACGTTCTCCGCGCGCTCCTTGTGGTCGGCGCGCAGCCGGCTCGCGAGCGCCTCGTCGTCCGCGGGTGTCGCGCCGCGGGGCCGCGTGCCCTTGATCGGCTTCGTCTCGACCCAGCCGTCACGGCGGACCGTGAGGAACTGCTCGGGCGATGCGCTGAGCAGCGCGATCGACCCGGAGCGCAGGTAGGCGCCGTGGTGCGATGGCGAGCTGCGGCGCACGCGGCGGTAGACCTGCCAGGGGTCGAACTCTCCCGCGACGCGCGCCTCAGTCGTGAGGCAGAGGACGTAGGCGTCGCCCTCCGCGATCGCGTGCTGGCATTCCCGGATCATCCGGAGGTAGTGCTCGTCGCTGTAGGCCCACTCGAGGGGGTGGGTCCCTTCGACTCGGCCTGCGGCCTCGCTCAGGGACCTGCCGGAGCCTGCGGGCGCGACGGCCGTTTCGGAGATCGAGCTGGCGCCCAGCGGCGCTTCGAGACCTCGGCCGACTCCAGCCAGTTGCGCGAGCACGCCATCGCGCCACTGCGCGAGTTCGCCCTCCCAGGCGCGCCCGCGCGCGAGCAACCGTGCCCGGCCCGTGGCGTGGTCGACCGCGAGCGCGCGATCGACGCGCATGAAGAGCGCATCGGGGTAGCGCCGCGGCGCCATCGCCCCGAGGCCCATCGTCTCGGCGTACAGCTCGTAGCCGAACCACCCGACGATCCCGAGCGCGAAGCCGCCGTCCACGTCCGACGTGTCGACATCCCACCTGGCCCGCTCCGACCGCAGCCAGCCGAGCACGTCGCCGCCGCGCGTGCGGATCTCCTCGGCGTCGACGACCCACTCGGCCGCGCCGAGGAAGCTCATGCCCCCGCTGCGGGCATCCGTGTCGAGCCAGAACGCGTGCTCGGCGCCGCCCCACAGCGTCTCGAACGCCCGCTCGGCATCCACGCCGCCCGGCACGTCGCAGCTGAGCACGCGATCCCGCACCCGACTATCCTCCACCGACTCGACCGGCAGAATGGGCGGGTGAACCCGTTCGACGCGTTCGGCGTCTGGCTGTCCCAGATCATCGCGTGGGTTCTCGACGTCATCGTCGCGATCGGTCCCGTCTGGAGCACGGTCGCGGCAGGCGTCGGCATCTTCCTCGAGACGACCCTGTTCGTCGGGCTCGTCATCCCCGGCGACACGATCGTCGTCGCGGCTGCGACGAGTGTCGAGGATCCGATCCACTACACCGTGCTGCTCGTCGTCGTGATCGTCTGCGCGCTCGCGGGTCAGTCGGTCGGTTTCCTGCTCGGCCGCTGGATCGGTCCGGCGCTGCGCCGCTCGCGGCTCGGCCGGCGGATCGGGCCCGCGTGGGATCGCGCCGCCGCCTACGTGGAGCGGCGGGGCGGGTTCGCCGTCTTCGTCAGCCGGTTCCTGCCGGTCCTGCACGCGCTCATGCCGGTGACGGTCGGCATGTCGCCGATGCGCTACCGGCGATTCATGCTGTGGGCGACGCCGGCCGCCGTCATCTGGGGCATCGCGTACGTGACGGCGGGCACGTTCGCCGGCATCGCGTTCCGCGAACTCCTCGTCAACAATCTGCACTACGCGGGCTACGTCTTCGCCGCCGCGATCACGCTGTTCTTCGTGATCGTGTGGATCGTAAAGCGTCGATTGTCCAAGACCGAGGCGACGGAGGTCTCGGATCCGCTCGCACCCGCGCCAGGCGATGGCAGTATGGTTCCCGATGTCCGAGACGACGAGTCCGTCTGAACCGGCAGCGAGCGAGGGCCGCAGGAAGCGACACCTCGCGGCACGTGTCGAGGACGCGTTCCACCGCTGGCGTCAGCAGCGAGCCCGCCGGGCGGGGCGGGTCAACACGATCCTCCCGTACACGGGCTACGGCTCCCCCGAGTGGGTACGGGTGCTCGCGCGCGTCGTGCTCGCTAAGCCGGACGCGCCGGCCGCGCAGCGCGCGGAGAAGGTGCGCGGCTGGCGCAGCTTCCTGAGCGTCCCGACCGACGACACCGAGCTCCAGGTGCGGATCGGCGGGGAGACGTTCACTGTCCCGATCGACCGGGGCGGCATCGTCGACGCGACCGTGCGGGTGCGACTGTCGCCGGGGTGGAACGCGATCGACCTCACGATCGCGGACGCCGAGACGGTCTCCGCGCAGATCTTCGTCGTCGAGCCGCAGGAGCGCTTCGGCCTCATCTCCGACGTCGACGACACGGTGTGGGTGACGGCGCTCCCGCGCCCGCTCGTCGCCGCGTGGAACACGTTCATCGTCGACGAGCACGCGCGCATCCAGGTCTCCGGCATGTCGGTGCTCTACGAGCGCATCCGCCGCGCGCACACGGGCGCGCCGATCATGTACCTGTCGACGGGCGCGTGGAACATCGCGCCGACGCTCCGCCGCTTCCTGACCCGCAATCTGTTTCCGCCTGGCCCGTTCCTGCTCACCGACTGGGGCCCGACGCACGATCGCTTCTTCCGCAGCGGCCGCGAGCACAAGCGGGCGGAGCTGCGCCGGCTGGCGGCGGAGTTCCCGAACGTGCGCTGGCTGCTCTTCGGTGACGACGGCCAGCACGACGAGCAGATCTATGCCGAGTTCGCGCGGGAGCACCCGCGCAATGTCGCCGCGGTGTGCATCCGTCAGTTGTCCACGGGCGAGGCGGTCCTCGCGGGCGGTCGCAAGCGCGCGGACGATCTGGAGGCGCAGTCGCCGGTGCGCTGGTTCTTCGCGCCAGACGGTGCGGGCCTGCTCGAGCAGCTGATCGGGGCGGGGATCCTCAGGAATCGGTGATCGCGTCGGCGAGCCGGTTGAGGAGCTCCTCGAGCTTGCGGAGGTCCGCGGCGGGCCAGTCGGAGAGCACCAGGCGGTAGAACTCGCGCTGGCGCGCCCGCACGTCGCGGAAGCGCTCGCGCGCGAGCTCGGTCGGCTCGACGACGATGACGCGGGCGTCCGCGGCGGAGCGGCTCGTCGTGACGAGCTCCCAGTCGCTCAGGGCGCGCAGCTGCCGGCTCACGACCGACTTGTCCATGCCCGTCTCGGCGATGATCTCGCCGACGGTGACGGGCTGTCCGTCGGTGCCGCCACGGTGCACGACGGTGAAGACCACCCAGCCGGCGTGACGCATCTCGGGGTGCACGCTTGTCGCGATGGTGGCGACGGAGCGCTTGACGAGCTGGGTCACGCGCCGGAACGCGACCTCGAGCGACTCGACGGCCGCGCTCGCGTCGGTGTCAGCCGCGGGTGCCGGACTCGTCATGCTCAACATTCTCCCCGATGCGGGCCTCGGCCCCGGCTGCCACGGTCTCGCCGTCCTCGGGGGCCAGCGCGACGAACTCGGCGCCGAGCTCCTCCTCCAGCTGCTGCGCCGCGGTCTTGCGCGACAGCGACAGGTTCGGCAGGAAGAGCGCGGCGATGAGCGAGATGAGCGCGAGCGGCACGCACACCCAGAAGAGGGCCGCGATGGCGTCGCCGTACGAGCTCTCGATGAGGATCCGGACGGGGTCGCACAGGCCTGCGGTGAGCGTCAGGTTGCCGCTCTGCAGCGCGCTCAGGCTGTCGGTGCAGGTGGGGTCGGCCATCGCGTTCGGCAGCACGATCGCCATGCCGGCCTTGATCTTCTCCGCGACCCAGGTGCCGAGCAGGCTGCCGAGCGCGGCGATGCCGATCGTGCCGCCGAGGCTGCGGAAGAACGTGATCGCCCCCGTGCCGGCGCCCAGCTGCTTCGCGGGCAGCTGATTCTGCGTGACGAGGACGAGGTTCTGCATGAGGCCGCCGGTGCCGACGCCGAGCATGCCCATGTAGAGGCCGACGAGCCACATCGAGGTGTCGTAGTGGATCGTGCCCATGAGCGCGAGCCCGGCGACGAGGACGACGGCGGCGAAGATCACGAGCCCCTTCCAGCGACCGGTCCGCGTGATGAGCTGGCCGAAGACGAGCGAGGCGAGGAGCGAGCCGACGACCATCGGGATGGTGAAGAGTCCCGACTCGGTCGGCGTCATGCCACGCGCGATCTGGAGGTACTGGCTGAGGAACACGGCGGCGCCGAACATGGTGACACCGACCGCGAGCGATGCGATGGTCGCGAGCGCGAAGGTCCGCTGCGCGAAGAGCCGCAGCGGCACGATCGGCTCCTTCGTGCCGAACAGCTCCCAGAGGACGGTCGCGACGAGGAGCACGCCGCCGACGGTGATCATGATGATGCTCTCAGCCGAGTCCCACGCGAAGCCGCCGCTGCCGGCGTCCTTCCCGCCGAGGCTCATCCACACGAGGATCAGACCCATGCTCGCCGACAGCAGGATCGCGCCGAGGATGTCGACCTTGATCTTCCGACGGTGGCGCGGCAGGTGCATCGTGAACTGGATGAGGAGGAACGCGGTGACGGCGACGGGGATCGGCAGGAAGAAGTTCCATTCCCAGCCGAACGCGTCGGTCACGACGCCGCCGAGGAGCGGGCCCCCGATCTGGGCCACGCCCATGATGGCGCCCATGATGCCCATGTAGCGGCCGCGCTCGCGCGGGCTGACCATGTCGGCGATCGCGACCATGCCGAGCGCCATCATGCCGCCGACGCCGATGCCCTGGAAGAAGCGGCACGCGATGAGCCAGCCGGCCGTGGTGGCGAAGCCGGCGACGACGGTGGAGATCGTGAAGGTCGCGAGGGCGATCTGGATGAGCAGCTTGCGGCTGAAGATGTCGGCGAGCTTGCCCCAGATCGGGGTGGAGATCGCCATGGTGAGGAAGTTGGCGGTGACGATCCAGGTGTAGTCGGACTGGGTGCCGCCGAGGTCGCTCACGATGACGGGCAGCGAGGTCGAGACGACCGTGCCCGAGAGGATGAGGACGAAGAACGCGGCCATCAGCGCGATGAGCGCGTTGATGACCTGCCGGTGATTCATGGTCGGGACCGATGCGGTCACCGGCGCTTCAGTAGTTGACACTGATCAACTATATCACGCGTGCGGGGGCGAATGATGCGCCCCCGCACGCGTGTCGTGCCGGATCAGCCCGCGCGGCGCCGCGATCCGATGACGAGGACGAGCGCGACGAGGCCGGCGATGAGGCCGAGCCCGCCGAGCACGAGACCCGTTACCGCGATGCCGTCGACGGCTGCCGCCGACCCGCCCGAGCCGATCGCGAGGACCGGCGCCGGACGCTCGGCGTCGTGCCCGCCGGTCTGGTCCCACGCCACGACGGTGCCGTCGCTGTAGCCCTGCTCGGTCGCGAGCACGAGCTCCGCCTGATCGGGGACCGGGCCGAGCTGCACGACGAACTCGTCGTACTCCCCGGGCGCGATGCCGTCCCCCGTCGCGGTCCAGGTCAGCGAGCCGTAGGCGCTCGTGATCGTGACGTCGCCGATCGTGACCGGCGCGTCGAGGTCGACCCGCTCGGCGTCGAACTCCCAGCCAGGCTTCGTCAGCGCCCGCACCGAGGTGATCGGGGTGTCGGTCGGCAGCGCGACCGTGATCGAGGTCGTCGAGGCCGTCTCGGACTCGGTCGGGACGCGGAACGTCGCCGTCGTGCGCGCGCCCGGGACCGCCTCCCCTTCGACATGGACGTGCGCCGCCGCGGGGCTCGCGACGACGAGGGCGCCGGTCACCGCGAGGGCGACGGCCGCGCCGGCGAGCGCACCGAGGCGCGCGCGCGAATGAATCTGCTTGGACATGTTGGTTCCTTCTTGCGACTGCGGGGCGCGCCGGGCGGCATCGGCCGCGGACTCGCGGCGCGCCGAATGGATTGGGGGGTGAGTCAGACGAGCCGAAGCGGCGGCCCGCGGCGCACGAGCACCGTGCCGAGCGCCTCGATGAGCGCGGGCCCGCGCCGCGCCGAAACGATGCCGAGCCCGCGTCGCGCGAGCGGCCTCGCGGCGAGCGCGAGCACCCCGAGCGCTCCGAGCACCCGCCGCAGCAGCGAGCCCGCGACCATGCGAGCGAGCTCGACGAGGCGGCGCGCCACCTGCTCGCCGCGACGCACCGCGATGACCGTGAGCACGCCGGCGAGCAGGTGCGCGACCCACATCGAGTGGCCGCCGCCCGTCACGACGACGTCGAGCATCGCGTCGTGCGCGTGGCCGGCGTGATCGGCGCCGGCGAGCGTCGCGGTCGCGGTCGTCAGCGAGAACGCGGTGTGCAGGACCACCTGCGCGATCGCGATCGATGCGATGAGCAGTGGCAGCGAGGGGCGGGCGCGGCCCACGAGCATCGCGACCCAGCAGACGGCGGCAGTGCACACGGCGATCGCGAGCGCCGAGGGTGCGACCCCGCCGCCGACCACGTGGAAGCAGAGTGCCAGGAACGTCGTGAGCATGCCGGCGACGAGCCCTCGCAGGGCTTGCAGTGGACCGGGGCGACGCACCCGACCATCGTCGCACGCCCGCCCGCGGGCCATGGGGATCGATGCACGCGATCCGTGCGTCTGTATCCATTCCGGCGGGGCCCGATGCCGGCGGGCCGAGCGCGAATGTCGCCGGTCGGCCACGGGGCGAACGTGTCCCCCTTTCGGGGACAACCCGCCGGGGGGTCCCCCTCATTGGGGACATGAAGAATCCCCACGTTCGGCGCGTCGCTCGTTAACCTTGTTGCTGGCCCCGCTTGTATCCAATCGAGGCCACACCCGAAATCTCAACCCGCCTGAACTATGGGTCAGCGGGAGCGTGCCTTCGCGCTGGAACGATCCGACGCCAAGTGCGCGCCCTCGCGTGCCCGAAAGGAAGCGCTACACCATGAACAGAAACGCCAAGGGCGCCATCGCAGTCGGCGCCGCGACCCTCCTCCTCCTCGGCGGCGGCGGCACCTTCGCCCTCTGGAACGACGCCCAGACCGTCAACGCTCAGACCGTCTCCTCCGGTGAGCTGTCGCTCGTCGATGGCACGCCCGGAGCCTGGTACGAGTACGACGACTACATCGCGGACCCGGACAACGCCACGCCGCTTGACCTTTCGCTGTACCACGTCGTCCCGGAGGCGGAGCTCATCTTCGTGGTCGAGGACTTCTCGATCACCGCCGAGGGTTCTGACCTCCACTACACCTTCCTCTCGAACGTCGATGCCGCGGCCGCCCTCACGCTCGGCTACACCGCGACGGTCGAGATCCTCGACGTCACCGCCCCTGACCTGGCACTGCCCGGTACGGCCGCAGCTGCAGCCGCTGGTCAGTACTTCGACGGGACGGCGAACGTGCCGCTCGGAACCACCGTGTACTCGTTCAACTCGGCGACGCCCGACACCGTGCAGTTCACTGCAGGCCTCAAGGTCGTCTTCGACGCCGACGGGACTGACGACTTCAACTCGGATCTCGTGCTTTCCACCCTCGAGTTCCAGCTGAAGCAGGTCGTCGAGCTCTGACCGATCGCACCGGGGCCCGCTTCGTAGCGCGCGGGCCCCGGTGCGCACCACCCTCAAGCGCTCGACCACCCGAATGGCCTCAGGGCCGCACCACGACCCACCCGAAGGGGTTCGTAGATCATGGCTGGACGGCACGCTCGCCCCACTCGCGCACAGGCGCGCGCTGGGGCTTTCGCGGTCGCTCGCCAGCCCGTCTCGGAGCGGGTGCGATCCACTCGCCGCCGGAAGGCTCGTCGCACCGCGAAGCAAGCGAGCACCGGCGCGGCCTTCGCAGCGGGCGCCATCCTGATCGGCGTCGTCGCCGGTGGCGGTACCTACGCGCTCTGGCAAGACAACTCCGCCCACGACGCAGGGGTGCTCGTCCCGGCCGACGGAGAAGCCTCGCTCCGCTTCGCGGTCGGGGACCCGGCGAGTTCGACGGCCGCGTTCTCCAACCTCCTGCCGGGCGAGTCGAAGACGATCCCGGTGCTCCTGGAGAACGACGGCGACTTCGACTTGGACATCGCCGCGACGCTCACGGCGACGACCGGCAGCGGGTACTCGCTCCGGCTCAAGCTCGACGACGCCTGCACCACCTCGGGGTTCCTCTCGAGCCCGTACCTCACCGATCCCGCCCTCGCGATCAGCACGCCGACCTCGGTCGGCACGATGGACGACGGGGCGACACGCAAGCTGTGCGTCCAGGTCACCGCTGATTCCGGCATCGTCCCGTCGTCAGCGATGACGTTCGACGTGACGATCTCGGGAGACTCGGGATCATGAGGCGCAGCCGTGTCGCGATTCTCGCGGGGACCCTCGCGTTCCTGACGGCCGCCGGGGCCGGCATGGCCTATGCGGCCGTGACGAACCCGCTCGGGCTCGGCGTCAACGCCTCGGCCGCGACGCCGGGAGTCGACGCGACGAGCGATCTCAGCGCGCTGAACTTCACCTACGACGAGGTTGAGGAGGCGTACGCGACGGCGGGCGCCGTGACCATCCAGAACACGGGTACCCGCGACGCGGCATACCGACTGACCGTGACTCCGCACGATGCGACGGCGCCGAACATGCCGGCACAGATCTCGATCTCGGTCGGCACGGTCGCCAGCACCGCCGCGTGCACCACTGCCGCGGCACTCGGCAACGCGCAGAGCGGCACGCTCGCGACGACGTTCACCTACGACAGCGCCGCCGTGCCGGTCCAGGTGGCGCCCGGGCAGAGCGTCGTGCTCTGCGTGCAGACCGAGTTCGACGACGGGACGATCGGCAGCTTCGGCGAGACGAGCGTCCAGCTGGATATCGCCGCCCAGCTCGTCTACGCGGCCGGCGCGCCCTGGACGGTGACCGATGCCGCGGCGACTGTCACGCAGGAGGTCGTGAGCGCCGACCTGTGGCTCCTCAACGCGTACCCGATCGCCCGATACTGGGTCGACCAAGTGTGGGTCGACGGCAATGACCAGCTGCAGACGTACGGCCGAGTGTGCAAGGACGGCGGCATCGCCCGCCCGGTGCGGTTCACCGGCACCAACGCCTGCGCTGACGCATGGAACAGTCAATGGCGCCTCGTCCCCGTACCCGACTCGAACGCATGGTGGATCCTCGCCGCGGTCGATAACTTCGACCAGCCATCGACGCCGCGCTGGACCTACGCCGGCAACGGCAACCCCGTCGTCAATGCCGCGCCGAACAATGCCGACCCGAACCAGCAGTGGGTGCTCAAGGGCAATGGTGACGGGACCTACCGGATCGTCTCCGTCGGCGGCAGCGCCGGTGGCGACGTCTGCCTCACCACGGGTGGTGCCGGCAACTCGGGCGGGACACTGCTCATCGTGCCGGCGACGTGCGACAGCAACTCGACGACGCAGAGCTTCACGTTCACGATGAACGGTGTCCCGCACCCGGGCGTGATCCTCGATGGGAACAACCACCAGGTCTACCCCAACGGCTACCCGTTGACCTGCGGCGGCACGGGACCCAACGACCGCGCGCTCGCCTGGCCGGCCGCCTCGAGCTACGGCGGCGAAACGCACTACCGGGTCATGCTCAACGGCGTGGAGGCCACGATCCACACCAACGGGCATTCGACGAGCATCGTGGCTGGCCAGGGGCAGTCGTGGATCCAGTCCTGGTGGGCGGCGAACGGCGGCGGCAACTTCCGCAACGACGTGACGGTCGTCATCGAGCAGAAGATCACGAGCCTGAGCTCCTGGATCCCGGTCACGGAACCCCGGACGATCACCATCCTGCACCTGGCGAACAACAACAACCGGATCTACTGCTCCGAGCCGAATCTCCTTCCGGTCAGCAGCACGCTCAACTGCCCGAACTCGAACACCGACGGCTCGTACACCCAGCTCGGGTGGGCGACCAGCTCCGAGTTCGGCTCCTGGGCCGAGTACCGGGTCATGGTCAACGGCCAGCAGCTGACCACCACAGGCAACGCCGCGCAGTTCGACTTCAACTCGGGCACCGGCTTCCTGCAGACCTGGTGGGCCGCGAACGGCGGCGGCCAGTTCCAGCCGTCCGTCACGTTCACCGTCGAGCAGCGGATCACCTCCGGGGGCTCGTGGGTGCAGATCGCGGGCCCGCGGACGATGTACTGGCAGCACTACTCCAACTCGAACAACCGGGTCGTCTGCGCCACTCCCGCCGCGGTGCTCACCGCGACTCCGGGCTTCAGCTGCACGAACGGCCCCGGCAACTTCTACAACTGGCAGCCGAGCAACGGCAACGACAACGGCCTGGTGACGTCCACTTACCGCGCGAATGCCTCCTATCGGATCAAGATGGGCGCCGATGTGTTCGGCACCAGCAACAACGGCTACAGCTACAACTTCGCACTCACCCCGCAGGCGAATCAGGCGTTCTACGCCGCGCATCAGGGCGCCCAGACGCTGACGGTCGAGTACAGCCTCGACGGCGGCGCCTCATGGAACCTCCTCGCGTCGAAGAACGTCACGGTCGCCGACCCGGGCGGCAGCCCGGCCGGCTTCCGCGTGATGTCGGGGTGCTGATCGTGCGCGGCCGCAGGATCGCGTCATTCGCCGCCGTCGCGGCGATCACCGGGGCGCTCACCCTCGGGCTCGCCGCACCGGCGAACGCGGTGACCGGCGGCATCGAGCTGAGCCTCAACGGCGTCAACTGGGGCTCGTCGCTGCAGGGATCGGTCTTCCCTGCCGGCCAGTCGCTCGTGCCGGGATCGCGCATCCACGGCACCTTCTTCGTGCGAAACGCCACCGACGAGCCCGCCTGGGTGCGCGTGGGCGTGTCGGATCTCACGGTGACCTCGATGGACTTCGCCCTCGCGATGAACATGTCGACGGTCGGCACCACGACGGACGGCGCCTCCGGCAGTTCGTCGAAGGTCGGGGCCGACGACATCGTCTGCAGCGACTTCCTCAACCGCGCGACCCCGCTGCCCTCCGGCGGCGTCGTGCGGATCGACGCCGAGATGTGGTTCCGCCCCGACGTGACCGGCACGACGGCACAGAACGAGGCCGCGCAGGTCGCGTTCATCGCCGAGCTCAGCGAGGTCGATCTCAACGCGATCGGCTCGCCCCTGTGCACCAACACGCTCACGATCGGTCCGGTCGACCCGTCCAACGGCGGCGGCACTGGAGGCAGTGGCGGCAGCTCCGGCACGACGCCGAGCGACGGCGGCACGACGGGCGGCGGCGCGGGTCCCGGCACCGGGACCGGCGGCGCGGGCACTGGGCCCGGCACGACGCCCGGCGCGTCCGGCGCGAGCTCGACCGGTTCGATCGCCGGCGGCGCCTTCGAGTTCGGCTGGGGCGGCCCGCGACCCTTCGCCGACCTGGACGAGAATCTCGCGTTCAATACGGTGCAGTGGTGGGAGGAGTATGCCATCTTTGTGCTGATAGGCGCGGCAGTCGCTGGAGCATTCGCCCGCATATACGTCCAGCGCCGCTGGGTCGTCGTCGACCGTGGGACAGGGGAACCTCAATGGCAAGGCAGCAAGCGACCGATTCCGGCCGCCGCGAGAAGGGCGTCTGGTCGTACATCGCGGCCGGAGTCAGCGCCGGTCTTCTCCTCATCGTCGTCGGCATAGCCGCTGCCGTCATCGTCGTCCCCTGGGCGACGAACTCCGTCCCGCTCACGGTCCTGACGAAGTCGATGGAGCCGACGTACCCGCCCGGCACCCTCGTCATCGTCAAGCCGACCGCGCCGCAGGACATCCGCATCGGTGACGTCATCACCTATCAGATCGCGCCCGGCCAGCCCGAGTACATCACGCACCGCGTGATCGCGGTATCGCGTTCTACCGGCGGCGAGCTGAGCTTCACGACCAAGGGCGACAACAATGGCACCGCCGACGAGGCGGCGATCCTCCCCGAGCAGGTCCAGGGCACCGTCTGGTACTCGGTGCCGTGGATCGGCTACCTCAACAACGCGGTCGGCGGCGGCGGCAAGACGTGGCTCGTGATCGGCCTCGCCGTGCTGCTCTTCGGCTACGCGGGTTGGCAGTTCATCGGCGGCCTGTTCGACCGCAAGGGCAAGAAGCAGGAACAGGCCGACAGCATCGTCTAGGTCAGTGCGCGTCGCTGTGCGCGGCGACGATCTCGCGCCGGTGCGTCTGACCTATCTTGTCGATCCAGGCGAGCGCGATCGCCGAGACGATGAACGCGAGGTGGATGACCACCTGCATGACGACGCCGGTGAACGTGTACTCGTCGCCCTCGCCCGACTCCCCCGGCAATACGCCGGCGGACGGCAGTGCACCGACCTTGATGAACGTCGCGAGCAGGTGGATCGAGGAGATCGAGATGATCGAGATCGCGAGCTTGACCTTGAGCAGGTTGGCGTTGACGTGGTTGAGCCAGTCAGGCTGGTCCGGGTGGTCCTGGATCCCCGTCTTGGAGACGAAGATCTCGTAGCCGCCGATGATGACCATGATGAGCAGGTTCGCGATCATCACGACGTCGATGAGACCGAGCACGGCGAGCATGATCGTCGCCTCGTCCATGGGGTGATGCCCCGGGTCGACGATCCCGAGCCACACCTCCTCGACGAGGTGCACGAGGTCGATCCAGAACACGACGACGTAGACGAGCTGTGCGACGATGAGGCCGATGTAGAGCGGCGCCTGGAGCCAGCGGCTCGCGAAGATGATGGCGGCGAGGGCCCGTGGCGTGCGTCGGACGGGTCCCCGGCGCACCTGCGCCTCGGGCGGCAGCAGGTCGGTCATTCGCACAATCTAGCGGATCGATGGATCTGTTCTTCTGCGCACTAGACTCGTCCCGCGAAGGGGAGTATCCCAACTCGTTCGCCTCGTCAGTACGGTCGCTCGCGGCCCGGGGCAGCGGCGGACCACAGGTCCGCGGGAGAGACGTTCGGCTCGTGAACCGACCCCTGGAAGGCCCCCCTTGGATATCAACCCCTGGTTCGAGTGGATCTCGCTCGGCGTCATCACGCTGATCCTCGTGATCGACGTCGTCATCGCGTTCAAGCGGCCGCACATCCCCTCGACGCGCGAGAGCGCCCTCTGGATCGCGTTCTACGTCACCCTCGCCCTCATCTTCGCGGGCGTGCTCTTCGTGATCGGTGATGCGGAGCACGGCGGGCAGTTCATCGCGGGCTGGCTCACCGAGTACTCGCTCTCGGTCGACAACCTGTTCGTGTTCCTCATCATCATGAACCGCTTCGCGGTCCCGAGGAATCTGCAGCAGCCGCTGCTCATGGCCGGCATCATCATCGCGCTCGTGCTGCGCGCCGGCTTCATCCTGCTCGGCGCCGCACTGATCGAGAACTTCACCTGGATCTTCTTCATCTTCGGCGCCTTCCTGCTCTACACGGCGTGGAATCAGGCGTTCACGGGGCATGAGGACGAGGAGCAGCGGGAGAACCGCCTGCTGCGCTTCATCCGGTCGCGGATCCACTCCACGACCGACTTCCACGGGACGAAGTTCCGCGTGGACGTCGGCGGTCGCAAGGCCTGGACGCCGGTCATCATCGTGCTCATCTCGCTCGGCATCACCGACCTGGTCTTCGCGATCGACTCGATTCCCGCGATCTTCGGGATCACGCAGAGCCCCTTCATCGTGTTCGCCGCGAACGTCTTCGCACTCATGGGCCTGCGTCAGCTCTACTTCCTGCTCGGCGATCTCGCGGAGCGGCTCGTGTACCTCAAGTACGGGATCGCCGCGATCCTCGCCTTCATCGGCGTCAAACTCGTGCTGCACGCGATGCACGAGAACGACCTGCCGTTCATCAACGGCGGGCAGGGCATCGAGTGGGCGCCGGAGATCCCCACCTGGGCGTCGCTCGCGTTCATCGTCGGCGCGATGGCGATCGCGGTCGTCGCCTCGCTCATCCGCATGCGCGTCACGAGCCGCGACGCGAACTGACATGATTCTCGGGTGAGTTCCGACGCCGCCGCGCCCGCCACCGCCACCCCACAGCGCCTGTCTTCGGCGCACAAGGTCGTCCTGACGCTGCTGCTCGTCTCGGCGTTCGTCGTGATGCTCAACGAGACGATCGTCGGCGTCGCGCTGCCGACGATCATGAAGGATCTCGGCGTCGACCCCGTGACGGGTCAGTTCCTCGTGACGGCGTACATGCTCACGATGGCGATCGTCATCCCGCTGACGGGCTTCCTCATGAAGCGCTTCACGACGCGGGCGGTGTTCATCGGGGCGATCGGCCTCTTCACGCTCGGGACGGCGGTGGGCTCGCTGTCGGCGTTCATGCCGGTCGAGATCCAGTTCGGGGTGCTGCTCGTCGCGCGCATCCTCCAAGCCTCGGGCACCGGCGTCATGACGCCGCTGCTCATGACCTCGATCATGACGCTCGTGCCGCCGGCGCGCCGCGGCGTCATGATGGGCCTCATCGGTGTCGTGATCTCGGTCGCGCCCGTCCTCGGCCCGCTCGCGGGCGGCGTCATCGTGACGTTCCTCCCCTGGCCGGCGCTGTTCGACGTGATCCTGCCGCTCGGCGTCATCGCGCTGCTGCTCGGCATCTGGAAGATGGTGAACATCACGGAGACGTCGAAGGTCCCCGTCGATGTGCTGTCGATCATCCTGTCGATCCTCGCCTTCGGCGGACTCGTCTACGGGCTCTCGACCTTCGGCGATCAGGTGGCGGACAGCGAGCAGGTCTCGCCTTGGGTCCCGATCGGTGTCGGGCTCCTCGCGCTCGCCGCGTTCGTCTTCCGTCAGCTGCACCTGCAGAAGACCGATTCGGCACTCATCGACCTGCGCATCTTCCAGTCGAGTGCGTTCACCTGGGCGGTCATCACGATGGTGGTGATGAACGCGATCCTGTTCGGTTCGCTGACGCTGCTGCCGTTCTACATCCAGGAGGGGCTGCAGGCCGACCCGCTCCAGTCGGGGCTCATGGTGATGCCGGGCGGCCTGCTGATGGGGCTCGCGGGTCCCATCGTCGGCGGGCTCTACGACAAGATCGGCCCGCGGCCACTTGTCATCCCGGGCGCGTTCATCACGACGATCGCGCTGTGGCTGATGGCGTTCCTCTTCACGCCGGACGCCTCGAAGTGGACGGTCGTGGCCCTGTACATGATCCTGTGCGTCGGTCTCGCGCTGCTCTTCTCCCCGCTCTTCACGGTCGCGATGGCGGGCGTCAAGCGGCAGTACTACACGTACGCCAGCGCGGGCATCAGCACGGTGCAGCAGATCGCGGGCGCGCTCGGTACGTCGGTCTTCATGGTCATCTACACGCTCGGTCGCGGCGTCGTGCCCGAGGGCGAGGTGCCGTCGCCGGCGGCCGTCGCGGAGGGCACCCACGGCGCGTTGCTCGTCGCCGCCTTTGCGGCGATCGCGATCGTCGTCCTCGTGTTCTTCATCCGCAAGCCGGCCGTGCAGGACGGTCCCGCGCCGGTCGTCCTGCACTGAGCGCCGAGATGCCGGTCTCCGGTGCCACGCGCTGCTCGGGTGTGCGCGCGATCAGCTCGCGCTGACGGCCGAGCAGCGCCTCATGGTGCAGCCCCGACAGCGCCGCCGCCGAGATGACGAACTCGTGCACGACATGACCTCCGGAGAAGAACAGCTCGGCACGAGCATCATCAGGCTATTGAAGATATCTTCGAACGTCCAGCGATGATCGGACCCGGTCCGATCCGTCGATCACCTCGGCGTGAGCCGGAAGATCCGTAGCTCTCGCCCCGCCGAGCGCTCGTAGCCGCGATACCCGGGCCAGTTGCGCTCGAGCTTGACCCACGTCGCCTCCCGCTCCGCGGGCGGCACGCGGGAGGCCAGCACCTCGATCCGCCGACCGCGCACCTCGACGAAGGCGTGGGGATGCACCGCGAGGTTCGCCGTCCAGGCGGGGTGGTGCTCGCCCGCGAAGTTGCTGCCGACGATGAGCATGTCCTCGCCATCGGGGCAGTACATGAGCTCGGTGCGCCGGGGCTGGCCGGTCCGCGCGCCGATCGTGTGCAGCACGAGCGAGGGCACGAGCGCACCCGACAGCGGGGTGCGACCGCCCGTGAAGGCCCGGGTGACGCGCTCCAGTCGCGGCATGACGGCGGGTCCCATCCGGCGGAAGAGCCGGGTGCGGGAGACCGCCGCGACGGGCGGTCGCAGGAAGCGCGGCAGCATGCGACTAGAACAGGACGATCGGCTTGAGCGTGTCGCCGCGTTCCGACTCCTCGAACGCCGTGTTGATGTCGACGAAGGCGTACTGCTTGACGAGTCGGTCGAAGGGGAAGGCCCCGGCCTGCCAGAGCTCGATGAGCTCGGGGATGAACAGCTGCGGCACAGAGTCGCCTTCCAGGATGAAGGAGACGGTCACTCCGCGCCCGAGGGTCGTCCCGATGTCGATGCCGCCGATCGTGCCGGCCTTCGCCGCACCGATCTCGCCGGCATGCCCGGCGGGCTCGAGCGCGTCGATCATCGTGGTGAAGACGCTCGGCACAGCCGTCGTGTCGAGTGCGAAGCGCACGCCGCTGCCGCCGGTGATCTCGCGGATGCGCTCGAGCGCGTCCTCCTCGGCGCTGTTGATCGCGTGCGTCGCGCCGAGCTCGAGGGCGAGGGCGAGGCGGCCGGGGTTGATGTCGACGGCGATGATCGTCGATGCGCGGGCGACGACCGCCGCGAGGACGGCGGACATGCCGACGGCACCCGTGCCGAAGACGGCGATCGAGTCGCCGGGGCCGGGCTTGAGGACATTGAGCACCGCGCCGGCACCCGTCTGCACCCCGCAGCCGAGCGGCCCGAGGAGTTCCAGCGGCACGTCGTCGCGCACCTTGATGACGCTGCGTCCGGCGGCGTTGACGTGCGTGGAGAAGGACGACTGCCCGAAGAAGTGGGAGTTGATCGCGTTCCCCGACCCGTCGGCCAACGAGGTGTCGGTGCCGAAGCCGCGGCCGCCCGCGAAGTTCTGGCCGTAGGAATCTAGGCAGTACGACTGATGACCAGAGACGCAGCTGCGGCAGTGCCCGCACGACGCCGCGGTGAGCACGACGTGGTCGCCGGGCGCGACGTGCGTGATCGTCGATCCGACGGCTTCCACGACGCCGGAGCCCTCGTGGCCGAGCACGATGGGGAATGTCGTGGGGATCCAGCCGTCGCGCACCACCGCGTCGGTGTGGCACACGCCGGATGCGACGAGTCGCACCCGCACCTCGTCGGGGCGCAGCTCGTCGAGCTCGAGCTCCTTGATCGTCAGTGGGGCACCGACGGTCTCGGACACGGCAGCGGTGATCTTCATGGCGGGGCCCATCCCTTCAGCGGAACATCATCTTCTCGAAGAGGGTACGGCCCTCGACGCGGTCTTTGAGGTCGACGAGGTCGATGTCGAGCACCGCATCGGCGTTGAAGTCGTAGTACATCGGGTGCTCGCCCGCGTGCAGTGCCTTGGCGAAGCCCTTGCGGTCGGTGCGCATGTCGAGCGACTCGATGAGCTTCGGCTGCCGCACGGTGAGCGTGATCGTGCCACGCTCGGTGTGCCAGCTCCAGTCGAGCTTCGTCGGGTGCTCCTGGTGGCCTGGACCGGGCACGTCGTCGCTCGTCGTGAGCCGCAGCGGGAGCAGGTCGTCGGTGATGAGCTGGTCGCCCTTGGCGAGGAAGAACGTCGGGATGTTGACGATGCCGAGGCCCATGAAGCCTTTCGTCGTCATCTGGACGTACACGAGCGTGTAGTCGCCGATGTGCGCGCGACCCCAGTACCAGTGGTCGAGGAACGACCCCATCAGCCGGTTGCCCCAATTGTGGTCGTGGTAGGAGGACCCCGTCAGCTGCTTCGTGGCGCCGCCTTCGGTGATCGTCGCGGTCGCGGTGCCGTACGGGACCGGTACGACCCACGCCAAGTAGCTCGTCTTCGCCTTGTCGAAGTACGACACGCCGGCACCGGGCCGCCAAGACGGGGCGATCCGGTCGATGACGACGTCGGCGGCGACGCCGTCCGCCTCGACGTGCAGCGCGTAGTGCTCGAGGTCGCCCGTGACGGTGCTCGCGCCGATGCGCACGTCGCAGCGCTCGGTGCTCGCAGCGAACTCGGTGCCCGCGAAGGTCGGCTCGAGGTGGACGCTCGTGCCGTCGGGCTGCTGACGGATGATGAGCAGGGTCGGGACGAGCGGACCGTTCGGCGCGGTGTGCGGCTTGTTGGAGAACGTCACGACGAGGGTGGATCCGTCGTCGAACTGACAGTCGAAATACCACCATTCGAAGGTCGAATCGGCGGCATTGGCGGCCCGGTAGCCGTCCTCCCACAGCTCCACGACGCCGTCCTTGAGACCGTTGAGCTCGAGCGCTTCGCGCTGGGCCTGGCCCATCGCGGCGCGGACCTCGGGCGTGTCCGGAATGTTCTGCGCGTGCATCGCTGCCCCTCCCGTGATTGTGCGGCGTCGCGAATCTAGCGCGCGGCCCCCGCCGGCGCATGCGCATCGAGCCAGGGCAGCAGTTCCGGCATCGCCCGGAGCGCGACGAGCCCGTGTCCGGTGCCGGGGATGACGATGCTGTCGACGGCCGTACCAAGCGCCTGCTGCCCGGCGACGAAGCGCGCGGTGAGCTCGGGGCGCACGAGCGTGTCGGTCGCGCCCTGTGCGACGAAGAGCGGCACCCCGAGCTTCACGCCCCCGGGCGTGTTGGCCTGGAGCAGGTCAGCCCACGGCTGGGTCGTCGCGGGGTCGGCGATGAGGAACTCGCCTTCGATGTAGGGCTCGCCGAGGGCGTGCAGCTGCGAGTTCTGGCCAAGCAGGCACAGCTTCGCCATCTGCGGCACGACGTCGACGGCGTCCGGCACGAGGATCGACTCGAGGGTGACCCCCGGGGTGTCGGCGTAGACGGACGTGTAGGCGTCGAACGCGTACGCGGCGATCGAGACCCCGGAGATGTCGTCGATGTCGGCGTCGAGCAGTTCGCCGAGGTCGACGGCGGGGGCGGCGACGGCGATCGCCTCGACCTGCAGCTCGGGCGCGTACTCGTCGGCGAGTTGCGCGGCGAAGAGGACGGCGTGGCCGCCCTGCGAGTGACCCCAGAACGCGACGCGCTCGCTCGCTCCGACACCGAGCTGCTGAGCGGCGCGGACGGAGTCGAGCACGTTGCGACCCTCGGTCGAGCCGACGAGGTACGCGTTCTCTCCGGGCAGGCCCATGCCGGAGTAGTCGGTGTAGGCGACGGCGTAGCCGCGCGCGATGAGGTCGGCGAAGCCTTCGATGAGGTCGAAGGGGTCGATTCCGACGGAGGGCGCGCACCGTCCCATGGATCCTGTCGTCGGGTGACCCCAGGCGATGACGGTGCGGCCGCCGTCGGGCGCGGGGCCCTGGGGCACCGCCACGACGCCGGACACGAGGATGTCCTGCCCGTTCAGGTCGGTCGAGTGGTAGACGACCCGGTAGGCGTCGACGCCGTCGGGGGCGCTCGTGATTGGCTCGCTGCGGACGATGTCTCCGGGCGCGCCGCTCGGCATGGGGGTCGGGACCGAGTAGAACGAGCCCTCGAGTCCTGCTTCGACGGCGCCGTCGAAGAGGCGCCTCGGCCATTCGCAGGCGGTGAGCATACCGAGCGCGAGCACCGCGGTGAGAGCGGCCGCGATCAACCTTCGGATGTCTCACCCGCTTTCGCGAGGACGAAGCCCTCGTATCCGCTCGCCTCGACGTCGGCGAGGACGTTCCGATAGGCGGGGATGCCGCCCGCATATGCGAGGAACGCGTTCGGCTTGCCGGGGACGTTCGCGCCGAAGTACCAGGAGCCGGTCGCGCGCGAGTGGACGAGGATCTGCGCGATGCCGTCGACCTGCGCGCCCCAGTCGGCGGCGGCGGCCGGCTCGGGCTCGACGGTACGCACGCCGTGCGCCTCGGCGTGGGCGATGAGGTCCGCGAGGAATGGCACGTGCTGCTCGATGGCCTTGACGACGTTCGCCATGATCGATGGGCTTTGCGGGCCGGAGATCATGAAGAGGTTGGGGAAGCCGACGACTTGGATCCCGAGGTGCGTCGCGGGGCCGCCCGCCCACGCCTCGCGCAGCCCTCGGCCGTCGCGGCCGACGATGTCGATCGCGAGGATGGGCCCCGTGCCCGCGTCGTAGCCGGTCGCGAAGACGATCGCGTCGAGCGGGATCTCCCGCTCATCGGCGAGGCGCACGCCGTCGCGGGTGAAGCGGGCGATGGGCGTCGCGTTCAGGTCGACGGCGTCGACGTCGTCGCGGTTGAACGTCTCGTAGAAGTCGGTGTCGATGACGATGCGACGCGCGCCGACCGGGTACGTCTGGCTCGTGAGGGTCGCGGCGATCGCGGGATCGCGCACGATCCCGCGGGCCTTGGCCCTCAGCCACTCGGCGAGCAGCTCGTTGGACTCGACGTCGACGAGGAGGTCGTCGAAGGCGCTGAGGATGGCAGAGCCGCCCGCGTCCCACGCGGACTGGAACGCGGCCTCCCGCTCATCGGCGCTCGCGGCCTTCGCCGACGGGCCGTACGACGGGAAGTGGACGCCGAGGGGGGCGTTCCGGTTGCGCTCGCGGCGCTCCGCGCCCCCAGCGAGCAGCTCCTGGTACTCCGCCGCCGAGACCTGATGGTTGCGGGCGGGGACGACGTAGCTCGGGGTGCGCACGAGCACCGTGAGCCGCTCGGCGATCTGCGCGAGCGACGGGATGACCTGGACGCCGCTGGAGCCCGTGCCCATGACGGCGATGCGCTTGCCGGCGAGGTCGGGCTCCGTCTCGGGCCAGTCACCCGCGACGAGCTGCAGCCCGGCGAAGTCGTCGAGGCCGTCGTAGTCCGGCAGCTGGGGGCGGGAGAGGGCGCCGACGGCGAGGACGAGCCACTTCGCCGTGACCGTCTCCCGTCCGGCCGCGCCGTCGACGGTGACGACCCAGCGTCCGCTCGCCTCGTCCCAGCGCGCGGCCGTGACGGTCGCGTTCAGCTGGATCCCGTCTCGGATCCCGTAGCGGTCGACGACGTGGTCGAGGTAGCGCAGGATCTCGGGCTGCGAGGGGTAGCGCTCGGACCAGACCCATTCGCGCTCGAGCTCGGGGTCGAACTCGTAGGAGTAGTCGAACGAGTCAAAGTCGCAGCGCGCGCCCGGGTAGCGATTCCAATACCACGTGCCGCCGATCCCGGCGCCGCGCTCGTAGACGCGGGCGCGCAGGCCGTCGGCCCGTGCTCGCTGCAGCATGTGGATCCCGGCGAAGCCGGCGCCGACGATGACGAGGTCGAGCTCCCCCGTGCCTTCGTGCATGCTCACGGCGCGGCCCGCTCAGGCCGTGTGCTCGGCGACGAAGCGGCCGACGTCGGAGATCGCGCGATCGGCCTCCGGGAGCAGGCCCGCGAAGCTCGCGTAGACGTGCGGCATGCCGGGGCGCACTTGCAGGTCGACCTCGACTCCATCGGTCGCGAGGGCCGCCGCGAACTCGAGCGAGTCGTTGAGCAGGATCTCGATCGAGCCGACCTGGATGAGCGTCGGCGGCAGGCCGCTGAGGTCCGCGTAGAGCGGGCTCACGCCTTCGTCTCCGGGGTCGACGTCGCCGACGTAGCGCGCGGCGGAGGCGAGCAGCCCGTCGCGTGTGAGGCTCGGATCAGCCTCGGCGTTCGTCTCGTAGGAGTCCGACTCGCAGCTCAGGTCGACCCAGGGCGAGAAGAGCACCGCGCATGCGGGCAGCGGCTCGCCCGCGTCGCGCAGCCGCACGAGTGTCGCGGCGACGAGCCCGCCGCCGGCGGAGTCGCCCGCGATCGCGACCCGGTCGGCCCCGTGCTTCGCGATGACGGCCGAGACGACGGCGACGGCGTCCTCGACGCCGGCGGGGTACGGGTCCTCGGGCGCGAGCCGGTACGCGACGCTGATGCCCTCGGCCGCCGACGCGTCGACGAGTGCGCCGAGGAACCCGGCGTAGCCGCGTGTGGAGCCGGAGACGTAGGCGCCGCCGTGCAGGTAGACGAGGACGCGGTCGCCCGTCTGCGCGGTGCGCGCGGTCAGGACCGGGATGCCGGCGATCTCAGCATCCGCGTAGTCGACATGCTCCGGGAGCGGCGCCGCCATGAGCATCGCATCGAAGTCGCGGCGCAGCGCCTCGACCGGACCCTGAAAGTCCAGGCCGCTGCCGCGCAGCATCCCGTAGACCATCTCGCGTGCGTCGGACACCTGCGGACCTCCTCGTCCCGGTTTCGCGGCCGCGTCGCCGCTCATCCGCCACGCTAGCGGGTCTATCGTGAGAGGCACCAACTCCTGCAATGGGGCAGGGGGCAAGGAGAGATGTTCATGTCCGCCACTCGGGACTTCACAGGGAAGAACGCTGTCATCACCGGGGGCGCCGGCGGCATCGGCCAGGCGACGGCGATCGTGCTCGCGAGACGCGGGGCGCGGGTGCTCCTCGTCGACCGGGACGAGGGCCTGCTGGCCAAGGCCGTCGATCGGGTCGCCCGCGAGGCGGACGCCGCCGGCCGGATCCACGCGTTCCCCTCCGACGTGACCGATGAAGCGCAGGTCAAGGCATACGCCGAGTACGCCCGCGACGAGCTTGGCGGGATCGACGCGTTCTTCAACAACGCGGGGATCGAGGGCGCAGTCGCGCATATCACCGAGTATCCGACCGACGTCTTCGACCAGGTCATGGCGGTCAACGTGCGCGGCGTCTTCCTCGGGCTCAAGTACGTGCTGCCGGGGATGATCGCGCGCGGACGCGGCGCGGTCGTCAACACGGCGTCGATCGCGGCGGCGACGGGGCTGTCGGGCTCCGCCGCCTACGGCGCGGCGAAGCACGCGGTCGTCGGCCTGACGAAGATGGCGGTCGCGGACCTGAAGGACTCGGGCGTGCGGGTGAACGCGGTCCTGCCGGGGATGATCGACACCCGGATGCTCCGCGCGCTCGTGACCGAGCTCGTCGGCGAGGAGGAGGCGGGACTCGCCGCCGTCTCGACGTCGGTGCCGCTCGGGCGCATCGGCTCGCCGTTCGAGGTCGCGGAGGTCGTCGCGTTCCTGCTGTCCGACGCCGCGGCGTACGTGACCGGCGGCGAGTACAACGTCGAGGGTGGCGCCCTCGCGACGCTCTACAACGGCGGCTGAGCGCGGCTCAGAACGGCTTGTTGCCGAAGGCGGAGATCGGCTCGAACTGGTAGATGAGCCGGCCGTCGGCGGCCATCTGCGCGCGGAACGCGTCGTCGTCGAACTCTCCCTGCCCGAACCACGTCAACGGTCCCTCCGGCTTGCGCTGGAGTTGGCGGAAGTAGCGCAGGTTGAGCTCGGCGGCGTCCGGCCCGTCGAGGATCGTCACCTCGGCGTGGACGCTCAGAAAATCGAACACGTCGTCCCAGATGAAGAGCGTGGAACGAGGGTCCTCGCGCAGCCGGCGCGTGCGCACCCGGTCCCGCGTCCCGCTCGACCAGATCTTGCCGTCGACCACCTGGTAGGCGATGCGCACCGGCTTCGGCACGCCGTGCGCGTCGACTGTGATCATGGCTGCCGCGCGGTGCTCGGCGACGAACTGGAACGCTCCGGGAGTCAGGCTCATCCCGCGAGACTACCGTCCGGCGCTCAGTCCCCCGGCACCGCGGCGACCGCCTCGACCTCGACGAGCGCCCCTGGATTGGCCGGCTTCACCGCGAGCACGGACACGGCCGTGCGCGCCGACCAGACCCGCTGCGAGGCGGCGTACGCCTCCATGGGATCGATGCTCGGATCGAGGTAGATCGTGAGCTTCGCGACGTGGTGGATGTCGGTGCCCGCCGCCTCCAGGACGGCGATGACGTTTCGCAGCGCCTGCTCGGTCTGGGGTCCGAGCCCGCCGTCGACGAGCGCACCTGTCGCGTCCGTGCCGTTCTGCCCGCCGACGTAGAGCGTGCGGCCCGCTGCGAGCACCATGCCCTGCGCGAAGGCGGGGCTGTGGAAGCTCGACGGCGGATCGATCGGGATCGGTCGGTGTGTCATGAGGTCTCCTCTCCTGCCGTCAGTCTGGCGGGCACCCCCGACACGAACGCGGCGAGGCGCCCCGTGACGGGACGCCTCGCCGATTCGTGCGGACTCAGTAGGCGACAGCGGCGCCGAACGAGCCCCCCTTGTACGTGAACGCGCGGATGACCTGGACGATGCCGAGGACGATGAGCGCGATGCCGAGGAAGAGCCACAGCAGCGCCGCGGCCCAGAGCGGCGCGAGCAGGATGAAGATACCGGCGATGATGCTGATGATCGCGTAGAAGATCGTCCAGCCCTTCGAGGCGACCTGGCCGAGCAGCGTCAGCGCGACGATGCCCTCGACGATCCAGCTCACGCCGATGAAGATCGTGACGATGAAGGCCAGGATGAGCGTCGCGTCACCCGGGTTGAGGAACGCGATGATGCCGGCCGCGATGAACAGCGCGCCGAGCACGATGTGACCGATGCGCGCCCAGACGCCGAGCCCCCTGGAGAAGATGCCGAGGCCCAGGTAGACGAGGCCCGCGACGACCGCGTAGATCGCGATCAGGATGGTGATGATCGCGGCGGTCTTGAGCGGCCACACGAGCACCAGGATGCCGAGCACGACGGCGACGAGACCCCCGATGCCGAGGACGACGCGGATCGCGTTCGTAGATTTCTTTGCGGTCGAGCTTTCAGACAACTCGTGCCTCCTTGTGATGACGGACGACGGCGTCCAGTCTGGATATTGCTTGCATGCTAGCGGTCCGGGGCCCCCGCCCGGCGATACCATCGTGCGCATGTCCGAGCATCGCGTTCCGGCGCCCGCCATCGCGCCGGGCGAGCAGCTGAAGGGCCCGGCCTCCTACTTCCCGAGCATCGAGCGCACCTACGGGCGCGCGGTGCAGGACTGGCTCGATCTCGCCGCCGACCGTCTCGACGATCACCCGCACATGGAGGTCGTCGCGTGGCTCAAGTCGGAGCACGGGCTCGGGCACGGGCATGCGAACGCGATCGTCGCCTACGCGAAGGCGGCGCTCGCCGGCTGATCGGCCGCTACTCGCTCCGCTCGGCCGTCGCGGTGAGGAAGCGGATGAAGATCGCGATCCAACCGAAAATGAGCGCGAAGACGGCGATCTCGAACGCGGTGAGATTGAAGTAGCCGGTGAGGAACAGCACGATCGAGCCGACGAACGCGATCGCGATCGCGGCCGTCGACAGGAAGAACGCGCGAGGCAGTCCGCGCAGCAGCCACGGCGAGGAGCCGAGCAGCGCGAAGAACATGAGGGCCATGCCGGAGGCCGAGAGGTTGTGGATGGGCTCGTTGACGTTGAGCGGCACGATCCCGACCATCGCGAGCATGACGCCCATGATCGCGAACAGCACGGCGACCACCCCGGGACCGCGACGGGAGCGGAGCCGGTCGGCGACGACGAGCGCGGTCATATCGGACTGCACGTAGGTGGCGAACGTGGTGACGAGCAGGCCGCCGGCGATGAGCGTGCCGTTGAAGGCGAAGCTGGAGAAGGTGCCGAAGGTGCCGAGCTCGCTGAAGTGGTAGCGCCACCAGTCCTGCTCCGGCGACGTCGCCATCGCGCTCAGCGTGCCGAGCGCGACGAACGACACGAGCAGCGAGGACAGTCGCTGCGTCGTCATGCGCGAGGCGGACAGGTACGTCAGGTAGGCGACGAGGCCGATCGAGACGGCGCCGAGGATGCCGCCGCCGAAGGGCCGCAGCACGACGCCGACGAAGCCGAGTCCGAGCACGAGGTAGACGAGCGCGATCGCGAGTGCGGCGAGCGCGGCGTGCACGACGGTCACGGCGATCGTGTTGACGATGATGCGCCACAGCGGCAGGGTCTTGCGCCACTCCTGCCCCGAGACCCGGGACGATCGCGCGTACGCGGTCGCCGAGGAGGCGACCGCGACCCCCGCTGCGGCGAACGAGGCGAAGGCTCCCGCGGAGGGCCAGCCCCAGAACTCCAGCCCCATGCCGATCGTCGCGACGATCCCGAGGATGGCGCCGAGCGCGCCAGCGGACAGCGCCGCGTAGATCGCCTCGGTCTCGCCACGGACGGTGCGCGGCTGGGCCGAATGCGTGGACACAGGCCAGGTATACCGCATGGCCGCCTGCCGCGCGTGGACACGGTCCTCGGTAGGCTTCCGAGCCATGACCGCCGACGTGTTCCTCACGGGCGACGAGGGCTTCTGGGAGCACTGGCGCACTGCGCTCACCGAGCGCCCCGACGCCCCCGGTGGGCCCCTGCGCATGGACGTCATCGTCGAGCCGGACTTCGCCGAGCGCGCCTGGCTCGCAGAGCTCGACCCGGCCGTCGTGTCCCACGTGGTGGAGAACGCGATGGTCGCCGGCCGCGTGATCGTCCCGCCGGAGACGCTCGAGTCCCCCGCGGAGGCGCTCGTGGAGCTCGCGATCGGGATCGGCTTCGAGGTCCGGGTCGCGACGGGCCTGACCGCTTGCGCGATCTACGACGGCCAGGCCGTCGTGCTGCCGGAGTCCGATGAGGCGGGGCGCGCGGGGCACCGCCTCATCCGCCGACCGTCCGTCGTCGAGCCACTGGTCGCGCTCTTCGAGCTGCACTGGGCGGCGGCGATCGCCTGGCAGGGGTACCTCAAGGGTGCGGCGGGCGTGCTGCACCTGCTCGCGCTCGGCTGGAGCGACGCCCGGATCGCCGCGGCGCTCGGCATCTCGGGTCGCACGGTGAGCCGGCGCGTCGCCGAGGCGATGACCTCGGCGGGGGTGCATTCCCGGTTCCAGCTGGGGATGCGCTACGCGCGCACCCCTGGCGAGAACACGACAACCCTGGTGCCGGGCCGCCCCGGCCTGTAATGCTGGCGCCATGGGGATCCAGACGACGACGCCGACCGCGCCAGAGCCGATCACGATCGCCTCGACGCTCGCAGCCGCCCGCCAGGACGAGGGCTACTTCGGCCCCGACAGCGTCACGTGGAAGGTCATGGCGCATCCCGCCGCCCTCAACATCGGCGGCGGCGTCGCCGTGCTGCTGCAGGTCCTCGAACCCGGCGAGATGCGCCACCTCGCGCGCACCACGATCGCGGCGGAGGGCGGGGCGGCCGCGGAGCAGCGCTTCCAGCGCACCGCCGCCTACCTGATCACCGTCAACTTCGGCGACAAGGCGCATGCCGACGCGGCGGCGGCGCACGTCGACCGGCTCCACGAGCACTCGGTGCACACCGACCCGCTGACGGGCGAGACGAGCCGCGCGAAGACCGACGACTGGCTGCGCTGGACGCACAACACGTTCGTGTGGGGCGCGCTCACCTCCGTCATGGCATACGGGCTGAAGCTCACACCCGAGGAGCAGGACCGGTTCGTGGTCGAGCAGCACCGGGCCGCCGCCCTGCTGCACGTCCCGCACCCGCTGCCGGCGACGAAGGCGGAGCTCGACGCGACGATCGAGACCTGGGGCGAGCGGGCGGCGCTGACGCTGGATGCGGCGGACATCGCGTTCTCGCTGCGCCATCCGGCCGCGGAGAAGAGCGCGATCGAACGCTGGGTCGCGCGCCACACGCAGTACGGGCTGATCGCGCTGCTGCCGAAGTGGGCGCTGCGGCTGTACGGGCTCGACGGCATCGAGGGCAGGCGCGTGCGCTCGGGGCGGCGCTGGATGGGACTCTTCATGCGGATCGCGGCGAAGAATCGCACGATGGACCGGCTCATCGCCGACGCGACGGCGCAGGCGACAGCGCACCCGTATAAGCAGGTGCGCGTGCGGCGACAGTCCTAGATGTGCTCCTGGGCGCCCGTCGCGGGGTGGCGAGGCTCCTGGGGGGTGATGCGCAGCGTGTCGCCGCGCGCGTCGGCGGTCAGCATGATCTCGACGGGCGAGTCCGGATAGGTGTACTTCGCGAGGTAGGCCTGGTCGACGTGGTCGAGCGTGTCGCGGTCCATGACCGACTCGGCCGTGACGGGGATGCGCCGCTCGCCGTCGGCGAACTCGGCGGCGTGCGCCCGTACGACCCGCCCGAACCACTTGGACTCGGGACCGTGCGCGTTGCGGATGTAGGCGTGGCCGCGGGTGACGACGGCCCAAATCGGGGTCACGACCTCGTGGCCGGCGTCGTTGGTCGTCGCGATGTGGACGATGGGCGTGTGCTCGAAGTAGTCGAGGTCCTGGCCGGCTTCGCTCATGGGCCGATTGTCTCCCCGGGCCGGGCTCAGCGCAATGGATGCGCGAACCGACCGCAATGGCGCTAGGTGCGCCAACCGCGGCTGCCGATGGACCTCATCGCCCGCCGGGAGGTCCGATCAGGAGGAGCACGGTGAACACGACCGCGACCGCGACGGCGATGAGGATCGCGAGGATCCAGGGCCGTCGCAGGAACCAGCGCAGAAGGCCGTCGTACCAGCGGCGATCGGCGGCGTCCTCGGTCACCGTGACCCGCCACCCCCCGTCCAGCCGCCCACTACGCGCCAACCAGATCTCGGCCGGGATCGTCGCGTAGGGCACCACCGCACTCACGAGCGCGACGATGACGGGCCAGGCGCGCCAGCGGTTGTTGAGCGCGACGAGCACCGCGCTCGCCCCGTAGGACAGGAACACGAAACCGTGGATCGCACCCCCGATCGTCGTCGCGACCTCGATGCCTGCGGTCGCGCGCAGCACGAGGCCCGTGATGAGCAGCGTCCACGAGACGGCCTCCGCGATTGCGAGCGTGCGAAACAGGGCTTTCGGCGTGCGGAACACCGACACAACCTACTCGACACGCGCTGAGCCGACGCTCTACGCGCTAGCCTGGCGACGACGAGCACGGCGAAGTGCTCCTGGAGGTGCCCGGGTGTCCGAGTACGAGTACGACTTCGTGCGCGTCGAGCTGTCGCGCCACCGGGAGGGCTTCGAGCTCGCCGAGGACTACCGAGAACTCATCCGCGCCCGGACGGCCGACCGTTGGGCGTTCGTGCAGGCGATCGTGCTCGAGCAGCACGTGCGCCCGCACGTCGATCTCGTCTTCCGGCGCAAGGCCCCGAAGCGCAAGTGCAAGGATCACCCCACCGAGAAAGGCGAATCGCAATGAAGCATCCCCTGAGGCTCATCCAGTCCCTGACGCTCCTGCTTACCGGCCTCTACGCACTGTTCGTGTTCATGGGCAACCTCATGGACTACGGCTCGAACTACGCCTTCGTCCAGCACGTCCTGTCGATGGATACGACGTTCGAGGGCAACGCGCTGATGTGGCGGGCGATCACCGAGCCGTGGGTGTGGACGGTCGCGTATCTCGGCATCATCGTCGCGGAGGGCCTCGTCGCCGCGCTCGGCATCATCGGCGGCATCCTGCTCTTCGTGCGCCGCAACGCCGACCAGACGCGCTACGCGCAGACCCGCCGCTGGGGCTTCGCGACATACGGCCTGGCGCTGCTCATCTGGTTCTTCGGCTTCATCGTCATCGGCTCCGAGTGGTTCGCGATGTGGCAGTCGAGCACGTGGAACGGCAAGGACACGGCGATGCCGCTCGCGACGCTCTTCGCGGTCTTCGCGGTGCTGCTCGCGCTCAACGAACCGCAGCGCTCGGCTCGGGAGGACTGAGCGAGCTCAGTCCTCGTCGTCCGAGGAGGACTCGGTGCGGTCGGCGTCCTTGGCGAGGTCGTCGACGATGAGCAGCCGCGGGTCGTAGTTGCGCGTGCGGTAGCTCGCGCGACCGACCATGTGCGCGGCGATCGGCTGCGTCAGCATCTGGAAGACGATGACGGGCGTCAGCATGAGGAACACCGACCACTCGCGGGTCGCGAGGGTGATCGCCATGATGATGAGCGCGAGCCCGAAGATCTGCGGCTTGGTGCCGGCGTGCAGGCGCACGAGCGGGTCGGGGAATCGCAGCAGGCCGACGCCGGCGGCGACGGAGAGCGCCGCGCCGCCGACGAGGAAGATGCCGGCGACGAGGTCGAGCCAGAAGTCGATCATGCGTCCTCCTTCGGCGAGGCGGGCGGCGCCGGCTCGCTCGGCGCGCGATCGGCGCCGTCGGACGTGGGCACCGAGGCGGAGGAGCTGCGGCGCGAGGCGTAGCGGGCGACGGCGATCGTGGAGATGCTCGCGGTCGCGGCGAGCGCGAGCATGATCGGCAGGGTCCGGGTGTTGGCGTCGATGATCATCTCGACGCCCATCGTCAGCAGCAGCACAGTGACGACGACGTCGGAGGCCATGATCCGGTCGAGGACCGAGGGGCCGCGGACCATGCGGATGACGGCGAGCATGGCGGAGATCGCGAGCAGCACGGCCGCGACGATCGTGAAGGGGACGAGGATGTCGCTCACGAGCGGATCCTCTCCAGGTCGGCGCGGGAGCCGAGCGCGCGCACGAGCCGCCGCTCGGTCGCGAGCACCCCGCGGCGCGCCCGCTCGACGGCGTCGGCGTCCTTCGTGCCGATGAAGTGGACGTAGAGGATGGTGCGCTCGCGGTCGATGTCGGCGATGAAGGAGCCGGGCACGAGGCTCGTGACGATTGCGGTCATGGTGAGGATGAAGTCGGATGAGGTGCGCAGGGAGACCGCGACGATCGCGTTCCGATCCACTCTCGGTCCGAATGCGAGCACGGCGACCTGGATCGAGCTCACCGCGACCTGGATGAGGAAGACGGCGAGGAAGGCGATGAGATAGAAGGGGTTGAGGCGGCCCGGGAGGTCGACGGGCGGCAGGTAGAAGAGCTGCGGGACGACGACCGCGATGAGCACGCCGCTCAGGAAGCTGAGCCAGCTGATCTCGCCCCAGAGCATCATCCAGAGCACGACGAGGATGATCCGCAGCGGCAGCTGCTGCCAGATGCGCCAGCGCAGCTCGCGGCCGCGCAGCGGCTCGAGGGGGCGGTCGGTGTCGCTCACGGCGCCTCCTCCCCTTGGAAGACGACGGCCTGGTACGCCTGCTCGCTGAGGCCGATCGCGGCGCGCTCGGCGTAGGCATAGAGCGGTCCGGCGAAGATCGTGAGGCACACGCCGATGCCGACGAGGGCGGCGGTCGAGGTGGTCATGAGGCCGATGGTGCGCTTGGTGGCGACGGCGGGCTTGGACGGCTCGTCGTCGGCGACGTCCTCCTCCGCGGGGCGGGGGCGCCAGAACGCGGAGTTCCACGCCCGGATGAGCGCGTAGAGGGTCAGCAGCGAGACGAGGGTGCCGATGATGACCGAGACGAACGCGATCGCCGAGCCCTCCTCGAGCGCGGCGAGCAGGATGCCGACCTTGCCGAGGAAGCCGGAGAACGGCGGGATGCCGCCGAGGTTGATGACGGAGATGAAGAAGAGCGCCGCGGTGAACGGCGCGACCTTGAGCAGTCCGCCGATGCGCGGGAGCGCGGTCGTGCCGGCGATGCGCTCGATGAGGCCCGCGGCGAGGAAGAGCGCCGTCTGCACGATGATGTGGTGGACCATGTAGTAGATGGTCGCGGTCATCGCATCGATGGTGCCGAGTCCGACGCCGACGAGCAGGTAGCCGATGTGGCTGACGAGCGTGAATGACAGCAGACGCTTGAGGTCGGATTGCGCGATGGCGCCGAGCACGCCGAAGAGCAGGGTCGCCGATCCGGCGACGACGAGTATCGGCTCGAGCACGGTCCCGGGGAAGAGCAGCGTCTCGGTGCGGATGATCGCGTAGATGCCAACCTTGGTCAGGAGGCCGGCGAAGACGGCGGTGACGGGTGCGGGCGCGGTCGGGTACGAGTCGGGCAGCCAGAACGACAGCGGGAAGACGGCGGCTTTGATCGCGAAGCCGAGCAGCAGCAGGACCTGCAGCACGGTCTGGATCGCGGGTGGCAGCTCGGGGATCCGCTCGGCGAGCTGCGCGAGGTTGACGGTGCCGAGCGCGCCGTAGAGCATCGCGATCGCGGCGAGGAAGAGCGCGGAGGACACGAGGCTCACGACGATGTACGTCGTCCCGGTGCGGATCCGTGACTCGGTGCCCCCGATCGTGATGAGCACGTAGCTCGCGACGAGGAGGATCTCGAATCCGACGTAGAGGTTGAAGAGGTCCCCGGAGACGAACGCCGTCATGACGCCGGCGGCGAGGATGAGGTACGCCGGGTAGTAGATCGTGACGGGCGTCTGCTCGATGCCGTCGGCGAATCCCTGCCCGACGGAGAAGAGGAAGACGCCGAGGAGCACGACGGCGGAGACGACGACGAGGAGCGCAGAGAGCCGGTCGACGACGAGGACGATGCCGATCGGCACGGGCCAGCCGCCGACCGACATCATGAGCGGGCCTTCCGCATCGACCGCGACGAGGAGCGCGGCGCCGATCGCGAGCGTGATGGCGAGGCTGAGGACCGCGACGACGACCTGCGCGCGGGACTTGCGCAGCGTCAGGGCGGCGGCCGCGCCGATGAGCGGCACGAGCACGACGAGGGGGACGAGCCAGCTCATGATGCCCGCTCGTGACCTTCGTCGAACTCGGAGTCGTCCGAGGTGTCGGTGAGGAGCTCGCTCTCGTCGACTTCGGCGTCGCGCAGCGCGATCGTGTCGACGTCGTCCTGCACCTCGTCGCCCTGCGCGAGCCGCCAGGAGCGGTAGATGAGCGCGAGGAGGAAGGCGGAGACGGCGAACGTGATGACGATCGAGGTGAGCGTGAGCGCCTGCGGCAGCGGGTCGGAGATGCCCTCGAGCGAGTCGGCGTCGATCGGCGGCGAGCCGGGGGCGCCGGACACCGCGAGGATGAGCAGGTTCGTCGCGTTGCCGACGAGGAGGAACCCGAGCAGCACCTTCGTCATGCTGCGCTCGAGCAAGAGGTAGACGCCGCAGGCGTAGAGCACCGCCATGACGACGAGCAGGACCATCGAGACGCTCACGAGACCACCCCGCTGAGCTCTTCCTCGCCTTGGCGGTCGACTTCGCCGCCGAGGCTGCGCAGGATGTCGAGCACGAGGCCGACGACGACGAGGTAGACGCCGACATCGAAGATGGTCGAGGTGACGAAGTCGATCGCGCCGGCGAAGCCGAGATCGATCGTGAACCACGCGGAGGTGAGCGCGTCGACGCCGAAGAGGAGCGGCACGATCGCGGCGCCGGTCGCGAGCAGGAGGCCGACGCCGAGCGTCTTGCCGGCGTCGATGGGGACGGCGGCACCGAGCTCGAAGCGGCCGCCCGCGAGGTAGCGCAGGCACAGCGCGAGGCCCGCGATGAGGCCCCCGGCGAAGCCGCCGCCGGGTGCGTTGTGCCCGACGAGCAGGACGAAGAACGACACGACGATGAGCGCGTGGAAGATGAGCCGGACGACGACCTCGAGCATGATCGAGCGGCGCCGCGGCTCGAGCGTCGCGCCGGCGACGAGCCAGCGCCGACGGGCGGGCAGGTCCGGCTCGACGTGCTGGGCGGCCGCGCGCAGCGAGGGGCGGGCGGGGATGCCGGGCAGTCGCGGGAGCTGGTCGGCGCGGGAGCGCACGAAGATGAGGCTCGCGACGCCGGTCGCCGCGGCGATCATGACGGAGAGCTCGCCCATCGTGTCCCACCCGCGGATGTCAACGAGCGCGACGTTGACGATGTTCTTGCCGTGGCCGATCTCGGCGGCGAGCCACGGCCAGTCCTCCGACGCGGGCGTCGCGATACGCGCCCCGGTCGCGATGAACGCCACGACGGCCATCGTCACGCCGACGCCGATACCGGCGAGGGCGCGCTTGATGCGATGCCGGCTGCCGTTGCGTTCGCCGAGCCGCGACGGGAGCCGACGCAGCACGAGGACGAAGGTGACGAGCGTGACGATCTCGACGAGCACCTGGGTCAGCGCGAGGTCGGGCGCGCCCTGCGTCGCGAAGAGCGTCGCCATGCCGACGCCCGTGACGCCGACGAGGATGACGGCCTGGAAGCGCTTGGTCGAGCGCACGGTCGCGATGGCGCCGACGATCATGAGCAGGCCGATGATCGGCTGCACGGGGGTGTGCGCGAGCACGATCTCCTCGGGCCAGTCGCGCACGCCGAGGAGGGCGAGGCCGGTCGCCCCGATCGTGACGACGAAGACGACCGCGAGGTAGAAGGGCAGCGAGCCGCGTTGCGTGATCCCGGTGACGGCGGCGGCGAGCCGGTCGAGCGCGCGGACGGTCGCGGCGTAGGCGCGGGCCGCGGGGCTCGCGGGGGCATCGTCTTCGCGCAGTCCCCGGGCCGCGAGGAGGTAGGCGCCGACGCCGAGCACGAGAATGCCGGCGCTGACGGCGAGGGCGGGCTCCCAGCCGTGCCAGAACGCGAGGTGGTCGATCTCCCCCGCGGCCGGATAGTCGGCGGCGGTCGGCTGGACGAGCGGGTCGATGAGCCCCGCGAGCGGCCCGAGCGCGAGGCCGATGAAGGAGAGCACGACGCTCGGTCCGACGAGCGCGAACGCGTCGGAGCGGCTCGAGCCGTCGACGCTCGTGGGCTCGAGCCCGCGCTTGCGGCCGAAGGCCCCGACGAGGAAGCGCAGGCCGTACGCGAGGGTGAGGACGGAGCCGAGCGCGATCACGATGAGCACGACGACGGGCACCCAGGAGCCGGTCGCGGCATCGTCGATGAGCGCGGTGTAGACGGCCTCCTTGGCGACGAAGCCGAGCGCGGGCGGCAGGCCCGCCATGGACAGCACGGCGAGTCCCGCGGCGGTCGCGAGGACGGGGAAGCGCCGCCCGACGCCGCTCAGGCGCCGGATGTCGCGGGTCTCGCAGGCATGGTCGATCGCGCCGACGACGAGGAAGAGCGAGGACTTGAAGAGCGCGTGCGAGAGCAGCAGCGCGACGGCGGCGATGGTCATCGCGGCGCCGCCGTAGCCGGCGACGGAGATGAGGAGTCCGAGCTGACTCACGGTGCCGTAGGCGAGCAGGAGCTTGAGGTCGACCTGGCGCAGCGCCTGCACGGCGCCGAAGAGCATGGTCGCGAGGCCGATGACGAGGAGCATCTCCCGCCATCCGGGCGCGTCCTGGAATGCGGGACCGAAGCGCAGCACGAGGTAGACGCCCGCTTTGACCATCGCGGCGGCGTGCAGGTAGGCGCTCACGGGGGTCGGCGCGGCCATCGCTGCGGGCAGCCAGAAGTGGAACGGGATGAGCGCGGACTTGGTGACGGCGCCGGCGACGATGAAGATGATCGCGAGCGGCGCGATGTCGGGCGGCGGGTCGGCGACGATCGCGCTGATCGACGTCGTGCCGGCCTGGACGGCGAGCATGAGGAAGCCGACGAGCATCGCGAGGCCGCCGAGCGTCGTGACGAGCAGGGCCTGGAGCGCGGCACCGCGGCTCGCCCGGCGCTCGTAGTGCTGCGCGATGAGCAGGTAGGAGAAGATGCTCGTCGCCTCCCAGAAGATGACGAGCAGCAGGAGGTCGTCGGCGAGCACGAGCCCGTACATCGAGCCGGCGAACGCGGTGAGCACCCCGATGAAGCGCGGGATGCCCCGGTCGTCGCGCGCGAAGTAGCGCAGGCAGTAGAAGAAGACGAGCGCGCCGACGCCGGTGACGACGAGCGTCAGGATGCCCGAGAGCGCGTCCATCCGGAAGGACAGGCCGAGGTCGAGCTGCGGGATCCAGGGCAGGTGCTCGGACACCGCACCGCCGTCGACGAGCACGGGAAGTGCGACGAGCGCGTGCACGAAGGCGGCGGCCATGAGCGCGGCCGCGACGAGGAAGGTCCAGCGGCCCAGGAACCTCGCGACGATCGGAAGGACGATGGCCCCGAGCGCGAACGCCGCGAGGAACATCGTCATAGGTCCTCCGAGGTCCGGGGGGCGGGCACTGCCCCGAGTTTATCGGCTCATCCGAGCGCCCGCGCCCCGGCCCGGCAGGCGCGGGCGCCGACGCGTGCGACGATAGAAGCGACGGGGGTGCACGTGGAAGAAGGTCTCCTCGGGTCGGTGAGCCCGAGCGATCTGCCCTGGGCGCTCGTCCTCGTGCTCGTCGCCGGGCTCGTCGCGGGCACGATCAACGCGGTCGTCGGCTCGGGCACGCTCATCACGTTCCCCATCCTGCTGATCCTCGGCGTCCCGCCCGTCGTCGCGAACGTCAGCAACACGATCGGCCTCGTGCCGGGTGCCGCGGCGTCGGTGTGGGAATACCGCCGCACGCTCGTCGCCTCGAGGTCGCTGCTCGCGCGCATCCTGCCCTTCACGATCCTCGGCGCCATCGGGGGCAGCGTGCTCGTGGTCGCGCTGCCGCCCGGCGTCTTCGCCGGCATCGTGCCCGTGCTCATCGCGCTCGCCCTCGTCGCGGTCATCCTGCAGCCGTGGTTCCAACGGATCGCTCGAGCGCGGCTCGCGGCCGCGGGCGATCTGGAGACGGGCGCCGACGGGATGGCGACGAGCGTGCGCTGGACCACGATCGCGGTCCTCACGCTGCTCGCCGCCTACGGCGGCTACTTCGGCGCTGCGCAGGGCATCCTGCTGCTCGTCGCGCTGAGCCTCGCGCTCGGCGGCAGTTACGGGCACGTCAATGGCATCAAGAACGTCCTCGGCGGCACGGCGAACCTCGTCGGCTCGATCGTCTTCATCGCGACCGCCTGGTCGCAGATCGACTGGGTGACGGTCGGCCTCATCTCGGCCGGCTCGATCGTCGGCGGGCTCGTCGGCGCGCGCTGGGCGAAGCGCCTGCCGCCGCTCGCGTACCGGATCGTCATCCTCGTCGTCGGCGCGGCCGCGCTCGTCGTGTCGGTGCTGCGCCTGTTCGGCGGCTGAGCACGCGACCGCGCGACCCCTGGCGCGATAGCATTCCGCATCCGATCAAGGAGGCGACCATGCCCGAGGCACAGGTCCGAATGGTGGTCTTGTCGACCGACGATCTCGACGCGTCCATCGCGTTCTACGAATCGCTCGGTTTCCCGCTGAAGTTCCGCGACGGCACCCACTTCGCGGCGCTCGATGGCGGCAGCATCACGCTCGCCCTCGCGACGTCGGTCGACCACCCCATCCACGGGCAGGTCGTCGTCGGCATCAAGACGGACGACGTCGATGCCGCGGCGAAGGCGATCGAGGACGCGGGAGGCGGGATCGCCCGCGCGCCGTACAACGACGCCCACGAGCGCCGCGCCGTCGTCTACGACGACCAGGGCAACGGCCTCGTCTTTTACAAGTCGCTGTAGCCCTGTGATCCCCCGCCCCCTGCGCACGACGGTGGTCGCGCTCGCCGCCCTCGGGCTGCTCGCCGGTTGCGCCGGCGCACCCTCCTCAGCGCCGAGCGACGCGCAGGCGGCCGCCTTCGCGGCGGCGATGGCGCAGCCGCTGACCACCTGGCGAGAGTCGCCCGAGTCGGGACCGCTCGCGTTCACGATCCCCGGCACCGTCACGGGCGCCGCGGCCGGCGACGGCGTCGTCGTCGTGGCGGGCAGCGGCGAGGGGGCTCCTGGCGAGGCGCTCTCGGGCGACGAGGCCTTCCACATCGGGAGCATGACGAAGCTCTTCACGGCAGCGCTCATCATGCAGCTCGACCAGGAGGGCGTCGTCCCGCTCGCGACGACCATCGACGCGTGGTTCCCCGAGGCACCCAACGCCGACGCGATCACCGTGCAGATGCTGCTCGAGCACATGAGCGGCCTGTACGAGCTCGACTTCGACCTCGTCGGGCACGTCACCCCACAGCAGCTCATCGACGACGTCTTCCTGCAGACGCCGATATCCGCGCCCGGCGAGGCGTACCAGTACCTCAACGCGGGCTACATCCTGCTCGGCCGGATCGCGGAGCTCGGTGCGGGCAAGCCGTACGAGGAGCTCGTGCGCACGCGGTTCATCGCGCCGCTCGGCCTGGCGAGCACGTACGTCGACGGCGAGGGGACGGGCCCCGAGGGCGTGCACGGATTCGACCTGCTCTGCGACGCCGGGTCGGGACTCGAATGCGTGCACGAGACGATCACGCTGAAGCCGGTCGCCTCCTCCCCACAGTGGACGGGCGCTTGGTCGGCCGGCGGGATGGTCAGCACCGCGCGCGACCAGGCCGTGTGGCTGCGCGCGCTCGTCGCGGGCGACGTCCTCGACGCCGAGCACCGGCGGCTCATGCGGGAGCTGACGCCGCTATCGGCGAAGTACTACGGGGATGCCTATGCGAAGGCGGGGATCCCGGCCGTCCAGCTCGGCGAGGGCGCGGGGCTCGCGAGCTGGGAGGTGCCGGGCGTCGGCGTGTGCCACGGCCACGCGGGCGCGATCCCCGGCGCGAACGGCGTCGGTGCGCACTGTCCCGAGAGCGGACTGACGATCGTGGTGCTGAACGCGATCGACCCCGCGGGCGCGTCGCCCGGCTACCCGGGGCTGCTGGAGCTCGCGCCGGCCGCGCTCGAGGCGTTACAGGAGCTGTGACGGCACCACGCCGCCGCTGTTGTTTTGAATTATTCAAAACGACCCGGATCGACGGCGCGTCAGCTCCACGTCTCGACTCGTTCCAGACGGCGATGGGCCGCGAGGCACAGGTCCGCGCCGCCGAGCGCATGCTCCGCAAGTCGCCGTAGCGGCTACGCGGCGCGGGCCTCGCGGATCAGGATGCGCCACCGCTCGGGACCCTCCTGAAGGTACTCGGCGCGATAAGCGTCGGCGTACCGGTCACGCAACTGCAAGAGCAGCGGCACGGGGTCGTGGGTCGCCGAGATCACAAGCGCGGCTCCCGGCCGCAACCCCTCGATCGCGCCGAAGATCGCGGCGTGCCGGATCGCGTGCGGAATCGTCTGGACGTCGAGCTCGGGTAGCTCCTCGTCGTGCCCGCCGCAGGCGCGGGCACCGCCGCTCGGCTGGTCGACCGCCGTTTCGCGCGAGCTGTGAATGTCGTAGTGCATCATGGCGCTCCTTAGCGATCGGGACGACCTGGTCCCACCAATTTACTACAGTTGATCCCGTGGAAAACGATCAGACCCCGGAATCCCGGCGCACCGCCGCTGATCGGCGTCACTCCGTGACCCGCGAGCGCCTCCTGCGCGCGCTCGAATCGGGCGGCTCGGCCCGTATCACCGACCTCGTCGCGTCGACCGGGCTCCACGAGAACACGATTCGCGGGCACCTCCACCGACTCCAGGCGGACGGCCACGTGCGCCGCGAACCGCAGCCCCCGACCGGCCGTGGTCGCCCCGCGACGCACTGGCACGCCGTCGATCCGCACACGACGAATCCCTACGCGGGGCTCGCCGCCACACTCGCCGACACCCTGACGAGCACCGTCGCGGATGCGCCCCGCGCGGCACACGCGGCCGGCGAAGCCTGGGGCGAGCGGCTCGCCGAGGAGCACCTCGACGCGGCCGGTGCCCGCGCGCTCGTCATCGACATCATGCGAGAGCAGGGCTTCGCACCCGGAGACGACGGCGAGGACGACGGCGTCATCGCCTTGCGGCGCTGCCCGTTGCTCGCCGCCGCCACTCGCCACCCCGACGTGATCTGCTCGGTGCACGAAGGCATGATCGACGGCATCATCCGCGCGCACGGCGAGGACGCGACCGTCGAGCTTGAGCCGTTCGCCGCGGACGGCACCTGCCGACTGCGCGTGCGAGCCGCGTCGTGACCACGAGTCGCGCTGGCCGGGCGCGCGCAACGACGGCCACCGCGCCCCGGACCCATCCCCGCCGCGGGCCGTCCTGGCGCCTCGGCTGGCTCCTCCCGGCCGGCGCGGCGCTGCTCATCGGACTCGACGCAGGGCTGCTGCTGCTCGGCCTGCCGGCACCGATCACGACCGCGCGGCTGCCCGAGGTGCACGGCATGCTCCTCGTGCTCGGCTTCGTCGCCACGCTCATCGCGCTCGAGCGGGCGACCGCCCTCGGCCGCTGGTACGGCTACGCCTGCCCCGCACTGCTCGGCGTCGGCGGCCTGCTGCTCATCGCGGAGCCCGTGCCACTCATCATCGGCAAGTCAGTGCTCGTCGCGGGCGCCGCCGCATTCGTCCTGCTCTACGTGCCGCTGTGGCGACGGCAGTTCGACGCCGCACTGCTCACGCAGCTGCTCGGCGCCGCGCTCGCGCTCGCCGGCACCGTCATCTGGCTCACGCACGACGACTTCACGCGCATCGTGCCCTGGCTCATCGGATTCCTCGTGCTGACGATCGCCGCCGAACGCGTCGAACTGGCCCGCATCACGATGGGCCCGCGGGCCGGAGGCCGACTGCTCGCCCACGCCTGGACGATCACGGGCGCGCTCATCGTCGGCGTCGCACTCCCCGACGCGGGCGCGATCCTCCTCGGCATCGCGCTCATCGCACTCGCCATCTGGCTCATCGTGCATGACGTCGCGCGCCGCACGATCAACGCGACCGGGGTCACCCGCTACATGGCGGCGTGCATCCTCGCCGGCTACGTCTGGCTCCTGGTCGCCGGCGTCGCACTCCTGTTCGGCGATCCAGCCGGGACGCCCGCGTACGACGCGATCGTGCACGCCGTGTTCCTCGGCTACACGATGTCGATGATCATGGCGCACGCGACGACGATCCTGCCCGCGGTGCTGCGCATCGCACTCCCCTATCGGCCGGCGTTCTGGGTCCCGATCTCGCTGCTCCAGCTCGCGCTCGTCGTGCGGATCTGGCTCGGCGACGGCCTCGGCATGCCGATCGGCTGGCAGCTCGGGGGTGTGCTCGGCGTCGCGGCGCTGCTGCTCTTCGTCGTCACGGCGCTCGCGAGCGCGATCATCGGCACGCCCAAGCCCTCGCGCGCGCCCGCGCCCACCACGACCGGAGGCGGACCATGACCGGCCCAACGACTCGCGCCGCCGATGCCGGGGCGACACCGGCGCGCGGCTTCCGGGCGATGCGGGACATCCCGACCGCGTTCTGGCTGCTGCTGACGATCATCGCGACACTCGTGCATCGGGACCTGCCGGAGCCGCGGTGGCTCATGATCCACCTGCTGCTGCTCGGGGCCGTCACCCACGCGATCCTCGTCTGGAGCGAGTACTTCTCGTTCGCGTTGCTGCGCCGCCGCGCGGCCGCGAACGACCGGCGCCGACAGAACGTCCGCCTCACCCTCTCGAACGCCGGCCCCGCGCTCGTGCTCGTCGGCGTGCCGATGCAGCTGTGGCCACTGACCGCGGCCGGCGCCGCCGTGCTCGTCGTCGCCGTCGTCTGGCACGGTGCCGCGATCTATCGACGCTCGCGCGGGAGCCTGCCGGGGCAGTTCGGACGCACCGTGCGGTACTACCTCGTGGCCGCGGGACTGCTCGCGATCGGCGCGATCCTCGGCGCGGTGATCGCGCACGGCGACGCGGCCCCGCAGCTTGCGCTCTCCCATGCGATCGTCAACGTGCTCGGCTGGATCGGCCTCACGGTCGCGGGCACCGTCGTCACGCTCTGGCCGACGATCCTGCGCACCCGCGCCGACGACTACGCGGCGAAGGGCGCGGCGCGCGCCCTGCCCGCACTCGCCGCCGGGGTGCTCGGCGCGGCCCTCGGCGCGGCACTCGTCTGGCTGCCGCTGCTCGCGCTCGGCCTCGCGAGCTATCTCGCGGGACTCCTCGTCCTCGGGGTCTCGCTTTGGCGGGCGGCACGGCAGGCACCGCCACGCAGCTTCGCGGCGATGTCGGTCGGCATGGCACTCGTCTGGTGGGCCGGCACGGTCATCGTGCTCCTCGTCGGCACGGTCGTCGCGAGCATCGACGGCTCCGGCATCGCGGCGCTCACCTCGCTCGTCGACGAAGTCGTGCCGTATCTCGCCGCGGGCTTCGCGGCGCAGGTGCTCATCGGCGCACTCAGCTACCTCGTGCCCGTCGTGCTCGGCGGCGGGCCGAGACCGGTCCGGGTCGGCACTGCTGCCTTCGACCGCCTCGGCGCGCTGCGCATCGCGGTCGCGAACTCGGCCCTCGCCGTCTGCGCACTGCCCGTCTCGAGCCTCACCCGGGTCGTCGCCTCGGCGCTGTATCTCGTCGCGATGGCGTCGTTCCTCATCATCATGACCATCGGCATGGTGGCGCAGCGCCGGGCGAAGCAAGCCACGCCGGAACGCGATTCCGGGCCGGAGCCCACTCCGGCACGCGTCCCCGGTGCCGATCCGCATCGCGGGCGCCGCGCCGGCCAGGCCGTCGCGGGGCTCCTCGCCGTCCTGCTCGTCGTCGCGGTATCGGCCGCCGTCGATCCGATATCGAGCGGACCGCGAGCCACCCCGACGGGCGCCGCGGATGCGCCGGTGACGACCGTGCAGGTCGAGGCCGCGAACATGCGGTTCACGCCGAACCGCATCGAGGTGGCGGCCGGCACGCGCCTCGTCATCGAGCTGACGAACACGGACGCTTCGCAGATGCACGACCTCGTCCTCGCGAACGGCACGGGCAGTCAGCGGCTCGCGCCCAGCCAGTCGGCGACGATCGACGTCGGCGTCCTCACGGCGGACCTCGACGGCTGGTGCTCGATCATCGGGCACCGGCAGATGGGGATGACGCTGACGATCGTCGTGGTCGACGGATCCGGCGACCAGGCAAGCGATGCGCCGAGCGTGCCGGGACACGATCACGCGACGATGGATGCGGATTCCGACGCCATGGCCGAGCCGGGCGAGGAGTTCGCGCCGTACGACGCGACGCTCGCGCCACTGCCCGTATCCGACGGCCCGACCACGCATCGGGTGACGCTGACGGTGCACGACACCGTCGTCGAGGTCGCGCCCGGGGTGACCCAGACTCTCTGGACCTACAATGGGACCGCCCCCGGCCCGACCCTGCACGGACGCGTCGGCGACCGATTCGTCATCACGCTCGTCAACGCCGCGACGATGGGTCACTCGATCGACTTCCACGCGGGCTCGCTCGCGCCCGACCTGCCGATGCGCACGATCGAGCCGGGCGCGCAGCTCACCTACGAGTTCACGGCGACGCGGGCGGGCATCTGGATGTACCACTGCTCGACGATGCCGATGTCCGCGCATATCGCGAACGGCATGTACGGCGCCGTCGTGATCGAGCCGGACGCGCTGCCCGCCGTCGACCGCAGCTACGTGATCGTCCAAGGCGAGTACTACCTCGGCGATCACGACGATGGGCTCGTCGACGTCGACAAGATCATCGCGCGCTCCCCCGACCTCGTCGTCTTCAACGGCTACGCCAACCAGTACGACTACGCGCCGCTCACGGCGCGCGTCGGCGAGCGGGTACGCATCTGGGTGCTCGACGCCGGGGTCGAGCGACCGTCGAGCTTCCACGTCGTCGGCGGTCAGTTCGACACCGTCTGGCAGGAGGGGCGCTATCTCATCGACCGGGCGGCCGACACCGGCTCACAGGCGCTCGGCCTGCTCCCCGCGCAAGGCGGCTTCGTCGAGCTCATCTTCCCCGAGGCGGGCGACTACCCCTTCGTCTCGCACCTCATGGTCGACGCCGAGCATGGCGCGCACGGCATATTCGCGGTGACCGGCGGCTAGCAACCGGCCCGACGCGTCGCCGCCGCTGCGGTGTCGGCCGGCCGGAGCGGCGGGTTCGCCTCCGACCAGTCCCGCTAGCTCTCCGGCGCCGGGGGCTGAGCGGCCGGCAGCCGGCGCACCTTGGTCCGGCGGCGACGGCGTTCCGGGATCATCGAGCGCATCTCCTCGAGCTTGCCGAAGCACAGCAGCCGGTCCCCCGCCTCCAGCACGGTGCTGCGCTTCGGGTTCGGGATGACGCTCGCGCCGCGGTGCACCGTCAGGACGGTGATGTCGCGCTCACCGAGGCCCGAGTCGCTGAGGCTGCGGCCAACGAAGTCGCCGTTGTTGTGCACGAGGAGCTCCGCGACGCCGTAGCCGGTCGAGACGCTGAGGCGCTGGCGCACGTCGATCTCGGGGAACGCGACCTGACCGGCGATGTAGTCGATGATCGCGCCGGCGACGTCGAGCTGCGTCGCGTGCTCGATGCCCTGCAGGCCCGGCGAGGAGTTGACCTCCATGACGAGCGGCCCGTCGTCGCTCTCGAGCATGTCGACGCCGGCGACCCGCAGGCCCATGATCTGCGCGGAGCGCACGGCCGCCGCCTCGAACTCGGGGGTCAGCGCGACGCGCTCGACGGAGCCGCCGCGGTGCACGTTGGAGCGGAACTCGTCGCCCGCCGCGACCCGCCGCATCGCCGCGACGACCCGGTCGCCGACGACGAGCGCGCGGATGTCGCGCCCGCGGCTCTCGGCGACGAAGTGCTGGATGAGCACGTTCTGGTTCGTCGAGTGCAGCGTCTCGATGATCGTCTCGGCGATGCGCACCTCGGGCGCGAGGATGACGCCGATGCCCTGCGTGCCATCGAGGAGCTTGATGACGACGGGCGCGCCGCCCACGCGCTCGATCGCGGGGCGCACGTCCGCGCGGTTGCGCACGAAGGCGGTCGCGGGCATGCCGATCGCGTGCCGGGAGAGGATCTGGGTCGCGCGGAGCTTGTCCCTCGCGTTCGTGATCCCATTCGCCGTGTTCGGCGTGTAGACGTCCATCTGCTCGAACTGGCGGACGACCGCGGTGCCGAAGAACGTGATGGACCGGCCGATGCGCGGCAGGATCGCGTCGTAGTCGCTCAAGGGTCGGCCGCGGAACCACAGGTCGGGCTCAGGCCCCGACAGGTCGATCGCGAAGCGCAGCGTGTCGAGCGCCTTGACGTCGTGGCCGCGCTCCTGGGCCGCCTGGCGCAGTCGCCGAGTCGAGTAGCTGCGCGGCGCGCGGGAGAGGATCGCGAGTTTCATGGCCACCTGCGAGGATTGACGGCGTGGGCGAGGACTCTCATTCAAACACCCTCGCGGGGTGGCGTGAATGGGTCTCACTCCCCGACGTGGGGGTGCCGTGGATCAAGGCGAAGCTCGACACGGGTGCGCGCACCTCGGCGATCCACGCCTACGACGTCGAAGCGGGTGAACGCGATGGCGAGGCCTGGGTGCGTTTCCGCATCCGCCCGTGGCAGGACTCGGTCGAGGACGAGGTGCTCGCGGAGCTCCCGGTGCACGACCGGCGCCGCGTGCGCAGCTCCTCGGGGCACGTCGAGGACCGCTATGTCGTGCAGATGCGGCTGCTGCTGCTCGGCCGCGAGGTCACCGGCGAGTTCACCTTGAGCAACCGCGACCAGATGGGCTTCCGCATGCTCGTCGGCCGCGAGGTGCTGCGGCAGGGCTTCGCGGTCGATGCGCGGCGGTCGTTTCTCGGGGGTCGCGCGCCGAAGCTCGTGCGGCGACGGAATCGCGGCCGTCCCGAGGAGCCCTGACGGGTGCCCTGCGCCGGGGCCCGAGGTTGGGGCCCGACGTTGGGGTGCGGGCTGAGAAATCAGGCGGGGGCTGAGTTTCCAGGCCCGATTCCTCAGCCCGAGGGCAATTTCTCAGCCCGAGAACGTCAGGTCGGCCGATCGCTCAGGCCGGCGGCGCGGCCGGAGCTGTCCGGCGCGGGTAGGTGACGGCGCCGTCCGGGTGCGGCACCGCGCCGGGGGTCAGACTCGCCGCGTCGAGCCGGCCGCCGGGCATGAGGTGGACGACGGGGACGCCGCGCGCGAGCAGGTGGTCGGCGATGATGCGGCGGTGGCAGCGCCACCAGACGGCTTCGGCGCACATGACGGCGGGGCGGCGGCTGAGGCTACAGCCCGCGATGAGCTCGCTGATTCCCGCCCGGAAGTCCGCGCCGAGCGCGTAGTCGGCGTAGCGGTGGAAGCTCGCGTGCTCCCAGTGGCCGTTGGTCTCGGGCGGGATGTCACGACTGGGTCCGCGCCGCCCGCCGAGCCGTTCATCCCGCGAGTAGCCGATGCCCGCCGCCTCGAGGCTCGATCCGAGACGCTCGGCGTCGAACTGTGGGTTGCGTCGTGATCCGGGCAGCCGCCGCACGTCGACGATGTCGGTGACGCCGGCGCCTCGGAGCAGCGCGATGAAGCTCTCGATGGGATGCGTCGAGTGGCCGACGGTGACGACGCGCGGGGCGGGCGCGCCGGCGTCGCCGGTCATCTCGGCTGCGCGCCGACGCCGGCGAGGGCGTCGGCGGCCCGCACGAGCGCGAGGTGGGACAGCGCCTGGGGGAAGTTGCCGACCTGGCGGCGCTCGATCGGGTCGTACTCTTCGGCGAGGAGGCCGAGGTCGTTGGTGAAGGAGCACAGCCGGTCCATGAGCGCTGCGGCGTCGGCGTGGCGGCCGGAGGCGGCGTACTGCTCGACGAGCCAGAAGGAGCAGGCGACGAAGGGGTGCTCATCGCCGGGTAGTCCGTCGACGCCCGAGTCGGTGCGGTATCGGAAGACGAGGCCGTCGCGCATGAGGGTGCGCTCGATCTGCTCCACGGTCGCGAGCATCCGCGGGTCGTCGGGCGCGCAGTAGCCGACCTGCGGGAGCAGCAGGAGCGACGCGTCGACTTCGCGCGTGCCGTAGTACTGGGTGAAGTGGCCGTCGACGACGCCGTGCTCGTCGATCTCGGCGCGGGTGCGCTCGCGCAGCTCGCGCCAGGTGTCGGCGGGTCCGTCGAGCCCGTGCTGCTCGACGGCGCGCACGGCCCGGTCGAAGGTCGCCCAGATCATGACGCGCGAGTGGGTGAACTTCTGGAGGTCGCCGCGGATCTCCCAGATGCCGTGGTCGGGCCGGTCGAACTGCTCGGCGGCGTAGCGCACGAGGTGGTGCTCGAGCCGCCAGGCGAAGTCGGATTCGACGAGGCCCGCTTCGCGGGCGGCGGAGAGGGTGACGAGCACTTCGCCGACGACGTCGGCCTGGTACTGGAGCGCGGCCTCGTTGCCGATCCGCACCGGCTTGGAACCGGCGTAGCCGTCGAAGTGGGTGAGCTCGATCTCGTAGAGGTTTCGCTCCCCCGCGAGCCCATACATGATCTGCAGGTCGGCGGGGTCGCCCGCGATGGCGCGCAGCAGCCAGGTGCGCCAGCCTTCGGCGAGGTCGACGAAGCCGTGCGCGAGGAGCGCCTCGAGGGTCAGTGCCGCATCGCGCAGCCAGACGAAGCGGTAGTCCCAGTTGCGGCTGCCGCCGAAGTCCTCCGGCAGGGAGGTCGTCGCGGCGGCGGCGATGCCGCCCGTGTCGTGGTTGGTGAGCGCGCGCAGCACGAGCAGCGAGCGCACGACCTCGTCCCGGTGGATCCCCGCGTGCTCGATGCGGTCGGCCCAGGACTGCCACCACGCGCGGGTCTGCGCGAGCGCGTGCTCGACGTCGAGCGGCTCGGGGATCGGCCGGTAGGAGGGGAACCAGGTGAGCACGAGGTCGCGCTGCTCCCCCGCGCCGACCCGACAGCTCGCCTCGTGGCGATGGTCGGCGGCGCGCAGCCGCAGCCCGCGCAGGACGAGCGCGTCGGGCCCGGCCATGGCGATGAGTTCGGGCGCCGCGTCGGTACCGGTCTGACGCACCCAGGGCATCGCGCGCGCGTAGTCGAAGCGGATCCGCAGCTCGGTTTCGAACTCGACGTGGCCGGAGATGCCAACGATGCGCCGGACGAGGTCGGTGCGGCCGATCTCGACGTGCGGGTCGGGCCCGATCGGCATGAAGTCGTGCACCTCGGCGACGCCGTCCGTGGTCTCCCACCGGGTCACGAGGATGAAGGTGTCGCCGTCGTAGTGCCGGGTCACCCGCGCCCGTTCGTCGCGCGACCGCAGCGACCAGGCGCCGTCGTCGGCATCGCCGAGCATCTGGGCGAAGACGGACGCGGAGTCGAGCCGTGGCAGGCAGAGCCATTCGATGCGGCCCTCTCGGGAGGCGAGCGCCGCGGTGCGGCAGTTGCTGAGCAGCGAGTAGTCCTCGATCGGCGTGGCCACCCGTCCGATCCTGGCAGTCTCGAGCGCATGCGGCCAGAGCCTTCAAAGTCGCGCGCCAGCGGGCTAGCGTGGAGCAGATGTCGACGACGCTGCTCATCCTGGGGGCCTCGGGTGACCTCACCTCCCGGCTCCTGCTGCCCGCGCTCGGCCAGCTGCTGGGGAGAGAACGCGATCGCGAGGTCACGCTCATCGGCGCCGGCTCGGACCGGCTCGACGAGGCGAGCTGGCGCGAGCGCGTCTCGGACGCGTTCGCCCGCTCGGGCTCGGGCGACGAGTTCGCCCGGGTCAAGGACACCCACTACCTCCGTGCCGACGTGACCGACCCGGACAGCATGCACCGGCTGCTGGCGGGGATCACGGGCTCGCTCGTCATCTACTTCGCGCTGCCGCCGGCGGTCACCCGCCGGTGCTGCGAGGTCATCGCGCCGGCGGATCTGCCGGAGCACACGGTGCTCGCGATGGAGAAGCCGTTCGGCAGCGATGTCGAGAGCGCTCGGAGCCTCAACCAGCTGCTGCTGACCCTCGTGCCGGAGGAGCACGTCTTCAGGGTGGATCACTTCCTCGGCCGCTCGACCCTGCTGAACATCCTGAGCGTGCGCCTGACGAACCGCGTCTTCGCCCCCATTTGGAACGCGGACCACGTGGAGTCGGTGGAGATCCGCTTCGACGAGACGCTCGCGCTGGAGGATCGCGCGCGCTACTACGACCAGGCGGGCGCCCTCGTCGACATGATCCAGAGCCACCTGCTGCAGGTGCTCACGCTCGTCGCGATGGAGCCGCCGGCGGGCCTGGATGCGGAGAGCTTCCGCGCGGCGAAGACGGCAGCGCTGCGCGCGACCAGGATCTGGGCGGACGATGCGGTCAAGGCCTCGCGCCGCGCGCGGTACACGGCCGGCACGATCGGCTCCCGCGACGTGCCGTCGTATGTCGACGAGCCGGGCGTCGATGCGGCGCGCGACACAGAGACGCTCGCGGAGGTCGTCGTGGAGGTGCGCAACGAGCGCTGGCAGGGCGTCCCCTTCCGCCTGCGCTCCGGCAAGGCGCTCGGTCTCAAGCGCTCCGAGGTGGCGCTGAAGCTGCGCCCGGTGCGCCATCTCGACGACGGCTTCATCGGCGAGGTGCCCGACGGCGGCCTACTGACGTTCGCCCTCGGTCCTGACGAGATCCGCCTCGAGCTGAACACGACGGGCGGCCCCGAGCCCTTCCAGCTGCGCCGCGACACGCTCGCGAGCAGCCTGGGCGACGGCCTGCTCCTCGCCTACTCGGAGGTGCTCTCCGACATCCTCGACGGTGACGTCACCCTGTCGGTGCGCGCCGACGCGGCCGAGGAGAGCTGGCGCATCATCCAGCCGATCCGCGAGGCGTGGGCGCGCGGCGACGTCCCGCTCGAGGAGTACCCGGCGGGCTCCGACGGGCCTCGGTAGAACGTGACCCTCCGGCTCGCGCGCTGCCTCGGTGCACTGAATCTGGGAAGTCAACCCCGAAGACGCAGATCGTCCCGGTCCGTAGCGTTGCTCGTCCGAACATCAGCGAGCACCCCGAGGAGGACCCCATGGCCACCGTGACGAGCGACATCGACATCGACGCCCCGGTCAGCACCGTGTACAACCAGTGGACGCAGTTCGAGGACTTCCCCGCCTTCATGTCGGGCGTGAAGGAGATCCACCAGCTCACCGACGCGGAGCTGCACTGGAAGGTCGCGGTCGCCGGTGCCGAGCGCGAGTTCGATGCGCGCATCACCGAGCAGATCCCCGACGAGCGCATCGCCTGGCGCAGCCTCGACGGCCCACAGCAGGCGGGCGTCGTGACGTTCCACCGGCTGGACGACGACAGCACGCGTGTGCGACTCCAGCTCGAGTGGGACCCGGACGGCTTCGTCGAGAAGGTCGGCTCGGTCCTGCAGCTGGATGACGCGCAGGTACGGATGGACCTCATGCGCTTCAAGGAGCTCATCGAGTCCAACGGCTTCGAGACGGGCGCCTGGCGGGGCGAAATCGACCGCGCCTCCGACGCGACCGGACGCTGACGGGAGCGCGCGATGACGCATTTGAGCGGCAAGCGGGTCGCGTTCCTCGCGACCGACGGCTTCGAGGACGCCGAGCTCACGTACCCCTGGCAGGGGGTGCGTGAGCATGGCGCGGAAACGACGATGGTCGCGCCGAGCGAGGGGTCGATCGTCGGCAAGCACGGTCACGAGCAGCCCGTCGACGTACGCGCGGGCGACGCGCGCGCGGATGACTTCGACGCGCTCGTCCTCCCGGGCGGCGTCGTGAACGCCGACCATCTGCGTCTCGACGACGCGTCGATCGCGTTCGCGCGAGCCTTCTTCGAGCAGCACAAGCCGGTCTCGGTCATCTGCCATGGCGCGTGGATTCTCATCGAGGCCGGCGTCGTCGACGGGCGGACACTGACCAGCTACCCGAGCCTTCGAACGGACCTGCAGAACGCCGGTGCGACCTAGGTCGACGAGGAGGTCGTCGTCGACCAGGGCCTGGTGTCGAGCCGGACACCGGACGACCTGCCCGCCTTCACGGCGAAGACGGTCGAGGAGATCGGGGAGGGCCCCCACGCCGGCCAGACGGCGTGATCGCCGCCAGGCGCGCGCGTTGCAGTCGGGCGACTCCCGAGCTTTGGGCTACAGTCGGGAGTTCGTCATGTGGCCGGGGGGCACCACTTGTTCAGAACGAATACCGCTGTCGGCACGGTCATGCTCTTGGCGGTCGCGGGGGTGGCAGCATTTCCCGCTGCGGCGATCGCTGATGAACCCGTAGGGGCCCTGTATGTCGCCATGCACGGCGACGACGCGTCGTCCTGTGACGCGATCGAGACGCCGTGTCTGACCGTGAGCACGGCGGTGACTCGCGCCCATACCGCGATTGCCGGGGGTGCCCTCGACGTGACCGTGCATATCGCGGCAGGCATGTATCCGGACAGCGTCGACATCGGCACGGTCGCCCCCGGGAGCCGCCTCAACCTCGTCGGCGCTGGCGCCGGGTCGACGAGCATCCTCGGCGGCGGCTCGACGAGCGTCATCACGGTGGCAAGCGGCACGGTCGCGATCGAGCACTTGACGATCACGGGCGGCTCGGCACCGAGCGGTGGTGGTATCTACAACGCCGGGGGCACGGTCACGATCTCGGACGTCGTCGTGACCGGCAACGCCGCGACCGGTGACGGCACCAACGGCGGCGGCGGGATCTACAACGGCTTCGGCTCACTGATGATCCACGATTCCGAAATCTCGAGCAACCTCTCGGCGGGCCAGGGCTACGGCGGCGGTATCTTCGCGTCCTCAGGTGGCACGGTCGCGATCACCGACTCGACTGTGTCAGGAAACACGGCGGCGTACTACGTCGGCGGGATCAACAATCTCGGGTGGATGTCGATCGACGGGTCGACCGTCTCCGGCAACACGACCCAGCGCAACTTCGGCGGCGGCATCCAGAATCACAACGGCACGCTGACGATCACCGACTCCACGATCTCGGGTAACTCGGCGAGCGGTAGCGGCAACACCGTGAAGGGCGGCGGGCTCTACAACCGGGGATCTACGACGATCACCAACTCGACCTTGTATGGCAACTCCGCGGGAGCATCTGGCGGAGCCATTCACAACCAAGGCAATGGCAATGCGCTTGTGGTCGTCAGCTCGACCCTGGCCGGCAACACCTCGGCAAAGGGCGCGGGCTTCTTCATGGACGGCGGCACGATCAGCTTCGCCAAGTCGATCATCTCCACAAGCTGCACCATCGACTCCCGAGTCACCGACGGCGGCTACAACGTCACCGACAACTGCGCGTTCCACACGCCGAGCGCGACGAGCATCACCGGCAGCAGCACGATCGGGCTGAAGCCACTCGCCGCGAATGGCTCGACCGGCCCGAAGACCATGGCGATCACCACCGCGAGTTCCGCGCACCACCTCGTCCCCGGATGCACCGGCACCGACGCGCGGAGTCTCCCCCGCCCCGGTTTCGGCGGCACGGCGAACTGTGACGCTGGCGCGTTCGAGCTGCAGGGTGTGGCTGCCGCGGTGACGACGGACCCGCAGTCGCAGACGTTCGCGATTGGCTCGGACGCGACGTTCTCCTCGGCAGCTTCTGGCACACCGACCCCGACCGTGCAGTGGCAGTCGTACATCGATGACACCTGGACCGATGTCGCCAGCGCGACCGCGACCACGCTGACGCTGGAGAACGTGACCCACGCAATGAGCGGCACCCAGTACCGGGCCGTCTACTCGAACGGGATCGGCAGCAGCGCGACCACGGCGGCGGCGACGTTGACCGTGCCGGTTGGACCCCTGTCGTACCTCATGCTCGCGCCGTCGACGGCGACGTTCGTCGCTGGCGAGGCGCAGGCCTTTACCGCTGGAGGCTTCGACGCGCACGGGAACTCGCTCGGCGACCTGACCGCGTCGACGACGTTCGCCGGATCTACCGACCTGACGTGCACGGCAGACAGCTGCACGACGACGAAGCCCGGGACCTACACGGTGACCGGCACCTCTGGCAGCGCGACCGGCACGGCGACGGTCACCGTGGAGTCGCTGCCCGCCGTCCCGCTCCCCGCGACCAAGCCCGTCGCGTCAGGGTCCCTGACTGGCGTCCCCGCGACGCTCGAAGCCGGTGCCACCTTCACCGCGACGGCCGCCGGATTCGCCCCGTACGCGCCGGTCACTTTCGGCATCTACTCCACGCCGGTCACGCTCGGCACGGCGGTCGCCAACAGCGCCGGCACGGCCGTGGCACAGCTGCAAGTCCCGGCTGGGTTCACCGGGAGCCACACGATCGTCGCCGCTGGCATGGGCCCGTCGGGGACGCCTAGGTACCTCGAGATCGCCGTGTCCGTCACCGCAGCGGTTGACCCCTCTCTGGCGAGCACGGGCGTCGATCGCGGCTACGTCGGCTGGCTCGGCGCGGGTGCGCTTGCGCTGATCCTTGCGGGCGTGTTCGTCACTCGCGCTGCGCTCCGGTCTGAGCGGGGTCGCTGACCGTCGCTCGGACCGGGGTCCCGACACGGCGACCGTGGCGTCGGATGAGGTTCAGAACCGGAGCCCTTGTCCGATCAGCACCAGATTCAGCTGACCTTGGCGACGGTCTTGCTTGTCTAAGTTCACCCAAGCAGTGTGCGATTGGGAGGCGAGAACGCTAGTCACGGCGTCCACGCGCTTGCGATCGTTCGAGCTCGCTGAGGCGTAGTCGAGCTCGGACGCGTGACCGAGCTCGATGGCGGTCGTCCACGCTGGGATCAGGTCGTCGTCCTGCATGTCCACACTCAGCGTGCGGCCAGCCATGCCTGCCTCAGTTCCTCGAGCGCTCGCAGCCCGGCGCTTCGCTCGCGCGTGTCGGTGCTCGTTGCGAGGTCCGCGGCAATGACGGCGCTCGGCATGACCTCCCCACCCTCGAAGCGAACGGGCAACGTGTTCTCGTACACGACGTCCTGCCCATTGACGTCGGCGACCATGAAGTGTGCGGCGGCATACTCATCGGGAGTGCCGGAGCGCACGTAACCGGCGACTCGACGCCGATCGCTGATGAGCTCGGTCCCGAGCGTGCTGGCAGCCGCTCGACCGGTGGCAATGAGGTCGGCTGCAGCGCGTTCCGCGTTTGCCGCGCTGTAGCGATGAGCGACGGTTCGCTTCGCGACAGCGGTGGCGAGATGCTCGGCGGTCGACTCGCGGATGCGGCGCCTGACTCGCGCCCGGGTGCTTCCCGTGAGCCAGGGCGCGTCGATGCCGGAGAGCTCCCAGAGCAGTCCCCATGCAGTGCTGGGATCCAGCGACCGTCCTTTCCCGCGACGTGCAACGACTTCGTACCTGTTCACTGCGTCGCCGTCGGCGAGCCAAGCTCCGCTCGCGAGCCGACGACCGGCGATCTCGCCAGAGCCGAGGAGGTCGAGCGCGCGTCGCCGTGTCACGCCGAGACGATCGGCGAGTTCCGTCGCAGTGAGATCATTCATGTCACATAACTTCCTATTTGAGAAGTATTCTGACACATCGGTGGGGCGGGTGCGAGTGTCCCCCGTGCCTCTGCGGGGCCAATGTCACCCTTCCTCGCGAGCCTCAGCGAGCTCGATGAACCGGCTGAGGACCGCCAAACCGTCGGGGGTACGCGGCAGATAGTCGACGAGTGCCGGCGAGTGGACGAGATAGGCGGCCCACTTGGCGCGGGAGATCGAAACGTTGAGTCGGTTGCGATTCAGCAGGAACTCCATATGGCTCGTGTTCTTCGCAGCCTCGCGACAGACTCGGCCGCAGGCGACGTGACCCATACCGGGATCGTGTACATCAGGACCTTGTTCGCGGCCGGAGAGACCGCTCCGGGGTCCAGGTTCGCTGGACAGGCCGAGGTGTTCGTCGGAGACTCAGCTCAAGTCGCTATCGCCGCCAGTCTGCTGGCACAGGACCTGATTGCGGCGCTCTCCGAGCACGCGTCGTCGCCACCGACCGACACGGCCAAATCCTTGCCGAGTTCACCCTGAACCGAACCGCACCGACTGCGCCTATGGGTACTCGATGACGGCCACCACTGCGGCCTTGGTCCGTGATGCACGAGATGGAATGATCGGCGCCGCGAGTGTGTTGTACTTTGCACGACTCAAAGTGACGTTCGCGCCCGGGTCCGACCCGTCTTGCGGCGCTTCCGAGCCCGCTCCTGTCGCGTCACGAAAGAGGTTTCGATGTCAACACTCGGACTCGTCCCCGAGCAGCCGCATCCGTGGTCCGGTCTGCTTGAACGCGACGACGTCATCCTGGACGGCGGCGTGTTGCGCATCGTTCATGACTCGGTCACACCGCAACAGGCACGCATCGACGACCTGCTCCTGGTCGCGGCCGCGTTGGAGGATGCCGGGGTCGAGATCGTGCTGATCCGTAGCGATCACTCGGTCCCCACGCTCGTCGTCGACGTGAACGCCCATGCTGCGGCCATCGTCGCACTGGCGGCCCTGTGTGATCGCGAACCGCTCTACATCAAGGCGAAACGGCAGCCCGCCGTACTGGCGGCCGAGGCGCCCCCCGCGCCCGCCGGCCAGGGCGCGGAGCCGCATGCCGTGCGCGTCTATCGCCCGCGCATCACCGCGAATCACTCACTGCGCTACGGCGCGTCGCTCGGCGTACACCTGGAGTTCTGGCACTTCCACGACGACTTCGTCGAGGCTCCGAATGACAATGTGCTCACTCGCCGCGTCATCCCGCGCGAGGATCTCGCGTTCGACACCGTCGAGCGCTACGGCCGCCACTGGCGCACGATCGCGGGAATGTTTGACCCCCAGCCGCACGAGTTCATCGGCGACATCGACATCGTCTTCTCCTGGGTCGACGGATCTACGAGTGAGTTCCAGCGCGAGCGGGCGGCCCGCATGGCCGGGTATGTCGTCGGCGAGGGCGATGACGGTCCCGCCCGGTACCGCCATGTCGACGAGCTGCGTTTCGCACTGCGGAGCGTGCATATGTATGCCCCGTGGGTGCGACGAATCTTCGTCGCGACCGACTCCCCCGTCCCCGCCTGGCTGATCGATCACCCCACGGTGACGTTCGTCCGCAGTGAAGAGTTCTTCGCTGACCCCTCGGTGCTGCCCACCCACAACTCGCACGCCGTCGAGGCGCAGTTGCACCGCATCCCCGGCCTCGCGGAGCACTTCCTCTATGCCAATGACGACATGTTCTTCGGTCGATTGGTCTCCCCGGAGCTGTTCTTCACGCCGGCCGGAGTGACGAAGTTCGTCGAGACCCACGTGCGCATCGGCACCGGGGCACCCGCGCCGCATCGCAGCGGCCACGACAACGGCCTTCGCGTCAATCGGGAACTCTTGAGAACGCGATTTGGCCGCACGATCGCGCGCGACCTCGCCCACTGCGCCACGCCGTTGCGCAAGAGCGTCATGGCCGAGCTCGAGCAGGAGTTCGCCGAGGACTTCGAGCGCACCGCGGCATCTCGGTTCCGCTCGGCCTCGGACATTTCCGTGACCAACAGCCTCTATCACTACTACGCGCTCATGACCGGGCGGGCCGTCGCCACTGCGCAGCCGCGCGTGCGCTACGTGCAGACGACGCTCGCGACGGCGCTCGCGCGCATGGAGCGCCTTGCCACACGTACCGACGTCGACATGTTCTGCCTTAACGACGGCGGCGAGGTGGAACTACCCGAAGAACTCAGAATCGGCGCGATCCGTGCGTTGCTGGATCGGATGTTCCCGGTGCTCCCGCCCTGGGAGCGTGCCGAGGTCAGCGATGCCGGGCGGACGGCCGAGTCGACGAATCCGCCCATGGCGCGCTGACGGCGAGATCTGCACCATACGGGCGTATGCCCGCGGCGGAAAGTCGCCGACGGACCTCCGCCGCGTCGATGTATTCCAGGGTGCGTGGCGCGTCGATCGGCACGACCGAGTGCACGACCGTGTCAGCAAACACGTGCACCAGGTTGAAGCTCTGCGCGCCATCCTGCGGGCGCGTGCCGCCGGTCGGCACCGTGAGGTCCTGCGAGTAGCACGTCGACGAGGCGACCGAGACGGGAATGCCGGCGAACGTCGCGAAGGTCGAGTAGTGCAGATGGCCGGCGATGATCGCCCGCACATCGGTGCCGCGCAGCACCCCGGCGAGTCGTGACTGTCCGCGCAGCTCGACGCTCGCCGCCAACGGCAGCACGCTTGGCACCGGAGGGTGATGCATCGCGAGGATCGATCCCAGCGGTGCCGGCGTCGCGAGCTCGTCCCGCAGCCACTGCAGTTGTTCATCTCGCAGCTCGCCATAGTGCGCGCCCGGGACCGTCGTGTCGAGTGTGATCACGCGCAGCCCGTTGAGCTCATCGACCCGATCCACCGGCCGCAGGTCGGCTGCTTCATCCAGCAGCCCTTCGCGGAACGCCCCGCGTTCATCATGGTTGCCCATGACCCACAGCACTCGCGCACCCAATCGCTCCGCGAACGGCTCAACGAGTCCCCGCAGGGCCGCATAGGCGGCAGGCTCCCCCAGGTCGGCGAGGTCGCCGGTGACCACGATCGCATCCGGAGCGATGCCCGATGCTTCAAACACGGTGAGCGCGCGAGCCAGCCGTTCTGTGCCATCCACTAGATCGAACAGGCGTGTGCCCTGCGCCGTCAGATGGGTGTCACTCAGGTGTAAGAGGGTCTGCTCGGGGGCTGGATACTCGGCGCTGTGCATCGTGTCGGCTCCTCGCCTCGGGCGCGGTTCCCGGGAATGCTATCCATGAGACACGACGACGACCGGGCGCCACGGTGAACAACGCGTGAATCGGCTCAGGTACGCGGTGCTCGGCGCGGCGACGGAGGGGGCACGGTCTTGGCTCGGTGGACCCGATCCAAGGCGATGGTGATCAGACCGCGGCGCGTCTCGAGGACGCACTGCGCACTGTCGCGCTCGCGCAAGTAGCCGAGCGCGTCGGTGAAGCCCCCGTCGATGCGCGTGCGCACCGTCAACCGGGTGCCCAATGGGACGGTCCGGATCAGCTCGACTGGATCTGACATCTCTGCTCGTGTCCGATGTGTTGGTTACGTTCGATCCGGGCCCCGATCCACGATCGCGCTGATCTCGGATTCCCATCCGGACTCAGTAGGCCACGCGGAGTGGACGAGCCAGGTCGCTCCGGCATCGGCGTATTCCTTGACCGGAATGCCCCGCTCGGGGGTGATGACGACATCCCAGTCAGCGGGTCGGGCGGCGCCGTCTCGCAGGAGATGCTCGGCGAGCTGTTCGGGGGTGAGGGGGCCCTCAGGGCTGATCGGCACGGTCCCCTCCCAGCGTCGGGAGCGGACGAGGGGAAGCCGGTTGGGGGTGAGCCCGGCGACCCAAATCGGCGGACGTGGCCGCTGTAGTGGACGCGGATGGAAATCGGCACGAATCTGATAGTGCTCGCCCTGGAAATCTGTGGGCCCGGTCAAGAGACTGTCGATCACAGTGAGCGCCTCATCGAGCATCGCAGCCCGAACTCGAGCATCCGTCTCCTCACCCAGGTCGGCGAAGTCCCGGTCGACCGGCTCGCCCAGCCCGACGCCAAGCACGGCGCGACCACCGCTGAGGTGATCCAGCGTCGCAATGTGCTTCGCGACGACTTGGGGCCGGCGGCGCGACAGCGGTGTGACGAGGGGGCCGAGCAGGACGCGTTCGGTGACCTGTGCCATTGCCCCGAGCAGGACCCAGGGGTCGAGCGGCGCGACTCCAGGACGCCACTGCATGTGGTCCCACAGGAAGACCCCGTCCCAACCGGCTTCTTCGGCTTCGCGCGTCCACTTGACGACAGTCGACGCGTCGGTGAACGGTGGAATATTGATCCCGTGTTTCATTGATTCGAACCCTTCGGTCTCCGGCAGACAGGCGGCGCCAAGACCCTATCCCGGGCCTCGACTCCTCGGCTCCGCCGGTGCCGGCTCCCGCGTGGCACACCCCAAACATGACGAAGGTCGGACCCATGTGCAGGTGATTTCTCGACCCGCAAATGAGGAGCTCGTGGCGGGTGCTCGCGGCGAGATGCCGCCACACCCCTCCTCGAGAGTCAAGGGAGCCTGACCCGGTTTCCCGGACGGTTCTTGTGTGTTGATCATGCCGCGGTTGCGGCGGGGATGTGAGGTCGTTCGAACTCCACGCGACTGAGGTTGCCGAGGGCAGTGTGCCGGCGTGTCGGGTTGTAGAAGCCCTCGATCCACTCGAACATCGCCGACTACAGCTCGGCCTGCGAGCCCCAGTTCGAGCGGTCGAGCAGCCCGCGTTGCATCGTCGACCAGAAGGACTCGATGAGCGCGTTGTCGACTGATGAGGCGTCGCGACCCATCGACCCGAGCAGGCCGGCTTGTCGGAGGCGGTGGCCGAAGAGCCAGGAGGTGTATTGCGCTCCCCTGTCGGCATGAACCACGGTTCCGGGCTCGGGTCGGCGTCGCCAGCGTGCCATCTCGAGGGCGTCGACGACGATCTCGGCGGTGATCCGGTCCGAGATCGACCAGCCGACGATCCGGCGGCTGAACGCGTCGGTGACGGCGGCGCAGTAGACCCACCTGTCTTTCGCGCGGTGCTGGGTGATGTCGCAGAACCAGAGCCGGTTCGGCGCATCGGCGCAAAACCGCCGCTTCACGAGATCCTCGTGCGTCGCCGTGTCTGGCTTCCACCCGCGGCGTTTGCGACGGTGAGACACGCCGGTGAGGCCGTCGAGGCGCACGAGCCGGGCGACACGCTTCTTGCCGACATGGATGCCGAGCCCGAGCCGCAGCTCGGCGAGCACCCGGGGCGCCCCATAGGTGCCACGCGAGTCGCGGTGAACTTTCCGGATCGTCGTCGTGAGCGCTTCGTCCGCGACCGCGCGCGGCGATAGCGGACGAGACGCCCACTCGTAGTAGCCGGACGTCGAGACGTTCAGGAACCGGCAGGCCACCGCGACGGGAACACCGTCCGCGGCGAGCTCTTGGACCAGCCGGAACCCTGTTCTGGGAGCACGTTCTCCCTGGCGAAGTAGGCCGAGGCACGCTTGAGGATCTCGATCTCCATCTCCAGCACACGGTTTCGGCGACGCAGCTCGACGAGCTCCTTGTGCTCGTCGGAGGTGACCCCGGGCTTGCGGCCGGAATCGATCGCGTCGCGGTTCATCCAGTTCCGCAGGCACGACTCGCTGATCCCGAGATCACGAGCGGTCTGCGCGACGGAGTTGCCCTGGGCGACCAGATCCAGGGCACGACGCCGGAACTCCGGCGGGTGGGCAGCAGGCATTCCACGGACTCCTTCCGAGACGATCATCGCCTCACTCAAGGTGTCCGGGAAAGCGGGTCAGGCTCCTTGTCTATCCCAGGCCACCCTTGCTGGAAGGACATGCCCGGTTCGACGTCAACGACGTACTTCCCGCTCGCCTCGCGGATCTTGCCGTTGCGCACTCCGTCGTCCTTGCCGACGAAGACAAGCTGCAACTCCTCCGGCCAGTTGATGCCGCCCGCGAACAACGACACCGCTACTCCGCCTTCGTCCCCTCGACCGCCATCCAGGAGATGAGGCGCACATCGTCCAGCGCGATGGGCGGGAGCGGTTCGACCTTCTCGGCGGGCTGGATGCCGAACCCGTCGAGCACCTGGACAATCGCGGTCACGACGGCCTCCGGCTTCCCTGGCGTGCGCAGCGCACCTCGCATCGCCTTCCTCGCCTTGGCGGTCGGCACCGTGTTGAGCCGCTTGATCGTCTGGAGCTGTGCAGCTCCGAGGTGACCGCCCTTGTTTAGGATGACTTCGCGCGCATCTCGGAAGGACGCCGGGATCTCGGCGGCGAGGGCGTTCGGGTCGGTTGAGCGCATCCACTCGTCGTGCGCATCCTCCTGCGCGAGAGCCCATGCCTCGTATGCGGCGCGGAACGCTTCGTCGGGCAGAGACCTGGGCCTGTCGGGTTTGCCGGGGTCTGCGGTGACGAGTGAAATCAGGGTGTCATCGACCACGACGCGCCCGTCTTCGTCGGCGATGGGCCGCCAAGCGTCGTCGGCGTTCACGTTGCGGAACCAGATGTGGCCCGTGTCGCCCATCTTCATGCAGAACACGAAGGCGCGGCCGGCGACGGCCGGGTTCACGAATCCGCTGCCGATACCGTAGGGCAGGTCTTCAAGCCGTCCGCGGAGCGCCTGGTCGGCGTCGAGCGCGTTAGCGAGCCGTCGCCGGTACTCCTCCCCCGATCCCGCGGCCGAGCCGCCACCCTGCTCGATAAGTTCCTCGATCTCGCCGACGATCGCGTCAGGGTCGTAATGCTCCTGCGGCGGGTAGTGCGAAACCCCTGGGAGCACCTTCCCCGCGCCGATGGCGGCATCCGCCTGCCGAAGCTTGCGGATCAGGGTCTGCTCCAGCCCGAGGAACTCGTCAAGGTGCTCGGCCGGGAAGAACACGTCGAGTTCGATCGACTTGTGCTGGCTGCCGATGCGGTCGACACGGCCGTGGCGCTGCACGATGCGCATCGGGTTCCACGGCAGGTCGTAGTTGACGATATGTGCGGCCTGCTGGAGGTTCACGCCTTCGGCGATCACGTCGGTCGTCAGCAGAAGGTCGTAAAGGTCCGCCTCGACCGGAGTGCCGTCGTCTCGGAGTTGCCCGGCTGTGCGAGGCGCGAAGTTGGCGACCGCCTTCGCGCGGGTCGGCTGGTCGATGCCGCCGCGCTTGCCCGAGGCGAACTCTCCGATTACCGCGGGCGCGACCCGGCCGCGGTAGGCCGCGAGGGGCGAGCCGTCCGCCACGGCGTCCAGCGCGTCGGTGAGCCGCTCGTGCAAGTCGCGGATCGTGTCAGCGTAGGTGGAGAAGACGATGACCTTCCGCCGGTCGCCGCTGGGGGCGTTCGTCATGGCAGGCTTCTCGGCCTCGGCCGCGATCCGCTCCAGCTCGGTCAGCAACGCCGCGACTTTCGGCTCGCCGTCGTGCGCCGCCGCCTGAGCGAGCGACAGCAGGTGCCGGATCAGTACGAGGTCGCGCTCGACATCCGATGCCAACAACTCCGCGTCGTACAGCGCGGCGGGGGTGGCCTGATGCTCGGCGTCCTCGTCGAGACCGGCGACGATCTCGTCAAGGTCTTCCGACTCGGAGTTGACGTAGTCGCGCAGCGCCCCGCCGACGAGCACGGTGCCCTTGCCGAGCGCAGAGAGGAACGCCTCGTGGGTCTGGATGAGCACGCCGAACGTTCCGGCCAGTGCGGTCGGTGAAGATTCGAGCCGCTTGAGGAGCGCGGAGCGCAGCAGCCCCATGTTCGAGACCTCGGTCTTATTCAAATCCTCGGACTTCAGGTACCGGCTGGAAACGTATCGCGCGAGCAGAAGCCGCCCTGGGTCGCCGCGGCGCACGCTGAACGACGCGACGTGCGCCTCATCGTCGGGGATATCGAGCGCGTAGGTGACCGCGTTCACCAGTGCTTCGCCGGGCTCATCGAGTTGATAGTCGACACGGCGTACGTCGGCGTCGGGGAACTCGACCGGGATCTTCTTGCCGCCAGGCCCAGCAATCGTTTCGCCGCGATAGTTGTCCTTGACGAACGTCCTGGTCCGCCGCACCGCAACCTGATCCATCAGGTCGAACAGGTGTGCGGGCGTGAGCGCCTCGGGATCGAGCGCCTGCGCATCGCGGATGTACTTGCGGATCGATGGGATGCCGATCGAAGCGAAACGCGCATCGTCACGGACGAAGTACTTGACCAGGGTCTCAAGGTCGATGAGCGAGTTGTTCACCGGCGTCGCGGTCAGCAGCACGACCTTCTTCGGGTGCCGCCCCGCGAGGATGATCCGATCCAGCGCCTCCGAACGCGCCGCGCCCGCGTTCCGTAGATTGTGCGCCTCGTCCACGATCACCAGCGCCGCATCCTCGGCACGCTCGTAGAAACCGACGTGCTCCGGATGCTCGGGGTCCATCCGGCTACGGATCTCCTCGTAGGAGTGCACCGAGACGCGGCGGGAGATGTCGTACCGCTCCAGCACCGGGTCCCACACCGACGCCTTCAGCGCGGCCGGAGCCGCGACCAGCACACGCTGCCGCTGCTCCTCCGTGGCCGCGGCAATCACTTCGAGCGCGAGGAAGGTCTTGCCGAGCCCCACCTCGTCGGCGACGAGCACGCCCCCGATCTCGTCCAGCAGCCTACGCATCCGCTTCACGCCGTCCGCCTGGAACCGGGTCAGCTCGAATCTCGTGGGACCGGCCTGCTCATCATCGAGGTGCTCTCCGTATCGGGCGAGCAGCATTCGAAGGAAGACGCTCCACGGCGTGTGCTCAGCCCACAGCGGCTCGTACAACCCGGCGAGGTCGAAGGCTTCGGAGTCGGCCCAGCACTCCTCGAACCAGTCGATGACCTGCGGCGTCGACCCGTGCTGCCCGGATGCGCCCACGTTCAGCTCGGCGTTGCGCGTGAGCCCGGCGTAGGTCAGGTTCGACGAGCCTGCGAGATAGGCAGGATGCGTCGGATGGTGGCTGATGAACGCTTTGCCGTGCAGGAAGCCGCCCGTGTAGCGGCGGATCTCCACGACCGGCTCGCCACGCTCGTCGGCGGCGCGCAGCCAGGCCACGAGGCGCTTCGCCGACTGTGTCGCCTTCAGTTCGAAGCCGAGCGCGTCGCGCTCCGCTTTCAGCCAGCGCACATGATCGGTCAGCGCCGCATCGAGCCGCTTCTGGAGCGTCGCGTCGGCATCCACCGGCAGCAACGGATCGGGCAGCGGATCAGCGCCAAGCAGGATGCGAAGGCGCGGCAGCTTCTCCAGTTCGTCGGCGAGCAGCAGGAAGCCCGCTGGGTTGACGTAGGCCGTCGCAATCGCCGCGCTCGGCGGCACCGCAAGCGCCTCCCGGTTCACCCGGAATAGGCGACGCACCTCCTCACGCACCGTCATCGGCGGCGCGATCCGGTTCGTCGCGAACGCGGGCAGCTGCTCGGTCACTCGACTAGGACCTCTCACGTTCGATCTGCTGACGGGTCTCATCCGGGCCGGGCCAGACCGCGATGATCGCTTCCGTCAGCTGCGTCGCGCGAGCCTCGATGTCATCGTCAGTCCAGGCCAGCGGATGAGCATCGACGATCTGCTTGTTGAGGACGAGCAGACTGAAGGTGTTCAACAGCGACCGCTTGCCCTGGCCTTCGTGGCCTCCCTGCTTGAGCCCGACAGACTCCGCGTCGAGCCAAGGCCGGTGTCGGAGCGAGCTGTTCAGTGATTGCGTGATGAGCGTCAGGTTCCCGATCGAATTCACGAGGACGTCGCGGCGCGCCTCCGCTTGCGGGTCGAGCTTCGGTTCCGGGTTCCAGAAGGTGCGCCATTCTCGGGGCATGACGTGCTCGATCGACAATCCGGACGGCACCGCCACCTGTTCGTGTTTGGCAGTCGATCGGAGGTATTGCTCCACCGCGGAGAGCACCGCGCGGATACGTGACTGCTTGAGCGAGTTGTAGATCTTCTGCCCAGGCATGCGCGCGCGCATCTCCTGATCGCTCGGCCAGTAGCGCGACTCCGCGGTCTGCGACGAGAGGAACGTGCGCAAGACGTCACCCGCGCGCGCCGGATCTACGGCCGCGAGCTCCTTGAGGACGGCGATCATGAGCCGGTTCACGTCGTTGTCGATGCGGAGCAGCGCACGGCGCGTTGCCCAGCTCTCCAGCGCACCGAGTCCGATCGCTACCTGATCCTCGGGAACACGGTGGTTCTTCGAGATGAACCAGAGGAACGCGGGCGTTGTGGCCGCAAGCTCCATCGCTTCGACGACTTGATATCGGTACCGTCCGGCAGGGGTGTCCCTCCCAAGGTCGTCGAGACTCCGGTACGTGTCGGCATCGGCCCGAAGCTCGCGGAGGAATGTCTCGGCCGCGGCGACATCGGTCATTCGCTTGTCTGCGTATTCCGTGAACTTCCGGAACGCGAGTTCGGAGGTGACTTCGTCGAAGGTGCACATCGTGAGCCAGTACTGCAGGAAGATGTCGATTCGGGAACGGCTCACGCGACCCTGGGCGATCTCGTCGCGCCACCAGTCGCCGTCGAAGTCGTCCCAGATCGTGTCTGACCACACATCGACGTCGGCACCAAGCTCGATACCTCGGCGGAATACCCAGTTCTTGATGAGATCTGCCTTGAGCAGTGGCGTACCGCGGTCGTTCAGGGTCTCGAAGATCAGTTGCGAGTCCTCGTCGTCGCTGAGGTCGATGGAAACGAGCATTAGCCGGTTCATCAGAGTTTCGCTGAGTTGCGTGACGCGGTCATCCTGCGTGCCCGGCACGATAACGTCCGGCGCTACCGGGACACCCGCGATCCAACCACGGGCTCGCTCCTTAAAGAACGCGTGTGCGTCCGAAATCAGGCTCGGTCCCATGGGCGCCGGCGATGCGGGGTCCATCGCGTGAGCGAACGCCGGCCGATCGAGTCGCGACGGCCAGAGCTTGAATCTCTCTGGCTGGCCGGCGAACTCGGGTGCGGGGTTCAGGATGAGGTCCTCAAGCCGGACGGCTTCGCGGGCGTACCCGAGTTCAGAGACGATCTCCTGCACCGCGTCGAGCAGCAGTTGCAGCGTGGTGAGGCGCTGCTGCCCATCGATCACGTCGAGGCGGCTAACCCCCGAGGATGAGGACTTCTTCGCTTCAAACACGACAGCCCCGAGAAAGTGGCTCGCCGCGGACTTCGCATCGCCGCTTGGGATGTTGCTCTCCGCGACGCGCACTACGTCATCCCACAGCGGGGCCCACTGATCTTCCTTGTTCCACACGTACGGTCGCTGGAACACGGGAATCTCATAGTGTTGTCTCCCGTCGAAGAGCACGCGGGCATTCGCCTTCCGGGCCTCGAGCATCAGGCATCCTTCCACTGGTCGTAATACGCGAGCACACGTTCCAGCCGCGCGGCGTAGTCCCAGCCGCGATGGAACGTCGCAAAGACGTGCTCCACCTGCTCCCGCGTCAGCCCGTAGAGGAGCGACACGAGCGCGTCGAGTTCCGCGATCAGCTCAGACTTCGTCGGCTCGTCGTTGGCCGTTCCAACCTCCACGCCGACTTCGGCGGCCCATTCCGTAAAACGATCATCTGTCGCAGACAGTCGTCCTGCAGCGCTGATCACCCGATTGGCGAGTAGCGACTCAGGCTTCAGCTCAGGGATGGGAAAGGCCTTCAGGATGAAGAAGTTGAGACTGAGCTCGACGAATCGCCGCGCGTACCAGTCGAGCGGAATCGACGCCAAGACCCCCAACAAGAAAGCCTCCGCGCGACTGTCCCGCATGCGGTTGAACAGGAACGGTGCCTTGTTGGTGAGAACCGCGGGTGGGACGAGCGCCGCAATCACGGTCCGCTGGTTTGTCTGGTTAGTGATATCCCGGAATGCGATGCGCGGCTGCTGATAGGGCATGCGGCCGCCACTGATCAGTGCCTCGGCGTCAACACCGAAAAATGCCGACGAAGAAGTGCGCGCCTGGCGTCGAAGCTTCTCACTGGCGCGCGGGCCAACGATCTCGGAACTCGCCGAACCGTGTGCTCTTCCAGCGGACGGCGCCCAGAGGTCGAAGGAGGCACCCTTGAGAACAAGAAGCTCCTTAGTGAAATCGCCAACAGACCACAGAGCAGCATCAATGGTCTGATTGAAATCACCCTGAACAGGGACAAAATCCATATCCGTGCGTGACGCGCCAAGACTGGGAGACTTCCTGAGTTGCAAGAAGACACCAGCACTTTCGGGCACGGGTAGGAGCGGAAACGAAAGCGCTTCTGACCACGCGCGCAACTCATCGTTGGACACCTTCACTGCTTCGCTCTCAAGCGCGGCACTCATCGCGGCTTCGCTCGCGAAAGGGCCAGCAATCGCAGTACGTGCCGAAGCCCCCCTGGCACAAGTAACCAAGGCGATTGAGTACTGGCCGTGCACATCCTTGAACACCCACTGAGCTGTGTTCAGCAGCGTGGTGACACTTACAAAACTCCCGTGCGAGATCACCGCTCGACGCCAGTCCGCGGTGCCCAGCGCCGAGGTCGCAGTCCTCGGAAGGACAACGGCAAAGCGCCCCCCGTTCCTGACTAGGCTGTCGAACCGCCAACAAAACGCCTTGTAAAGGTCCGCATGTCCCTTCTCAAGGCCTGGGAAAGGCCCCTTTGCAAGAACGCTTCGAAGCGCATCTGTACGAGTCCGCTCAGCGACCATCTGAGCGACGAGATCAGGTCTCGAATCGCGGTATTGCTCGATCAGCTCCTTTTGCCGCTCCACGGCCCATCCCTTCAGACCCGGGAATCGCAGGGTCCAAAACTTGATCTCTTCGTAGACAAGTTCTTCCCACGGGGGGTTGCCAACCAGCACGTCAAACCCCGGCCGGTCACGAAGAAACACCTCGGGAAACAAATACGGCATGTGCGCAGGCTGGAGCGGATTGACGGCTTCGCGCACTTCACGCATCGCTGCGAGCGTGACGAACTGCTCGGCGTCCCACGCCTCGTCGATCGTCACTCCGAGGCGCTTGGCGACGGCCACGTCGAAGATCGCCTTGGCCGGGGCCGCTGCGTCGCGTGCCTTCGCCAGCATCTCCGCACCCGCAGCGACTTCGGACTTGTCGGCTTCGGAGGCGTTCGCGTAGTCGATGAGGAGGTCGCGTGCGGCCGTCAGCGGCTCGCGGATGATCTGCTCGAACAGGCCGTCGGCCTTCAGGGCGTCCATCGCCTCGTCGATGGTGCCGATGCCGGTGAGGGAGTTGGCGAGGACGAGGCCGTGGTCGAGGCTCGACATCGGCAGGCCGGGCACAAAGGTGTGAATCCAAAGGGCGAGCTGCGACAGCTCCACGGCGAGCGGGTTGATGTCGAGGCCGTAGATGCAGCGGCGGGCCACCTGGCGGCGAAGGAGCTGGCCGTCGGTGATCGCCTTCGCCCCGTCGGTGTCCTGCCCGAGCGCCTCGCGCGCCTTCTCCGCGAGCCGGGCGAGTTCGGCGCGAACGCCGGGCACCTCGGTGGCGGTGAGAAAGTCGCGCATCCCACGCTCGATCTTGTCCACGGCCGCGACGAGGAAGTGCGCGGAGCCCATTGCGAGGTCGGCGACGCGGAAGTCGAAGAAGGCGTCGGCGGCCTGGCGTTCCTTGCCCTCGTCCATGAGGGTCTTGATCCGGTCGAGGTGGGCCTTCAGCGCGGGCTCGACCGAACGCTCGATGAGGTGGTCGACGACGATCTTCGGCGTGTAGTACGAGCCGGTTGCCTTGCGCTCCCCAGAGGCGGAGTGGAAGTACGGGCGACCCGCGGGCGCGACGATCTCGTCGTCGTCCTTCGCGGGGACGTATGCGCCGTTCCGGTCGACGGTGAGGTGCTGCTCGGCGAGCGAGAGGCTGGATTCCAGCAGTCCCTCGTAGATGGTGCCGAACTCGCGTACCTGGAGGCTGCGGAAGTCGACCGGCCCCCAGGTCTGGTCGACGGTCTCCTCGCTGAGAAGCTCCTGGAGGGCGGGGCCGATCACGCTGTCGGTGAGCTTGACGCGCGACAGCAGAGCGCCTTCTTCGGTGGCTGGGTCGAACAGGCTGCCACCGTAGGCGGGCACCTCCCAGCGGGAGTTGCCCTGGAAGATGACGTCCCACACCTGGGTGAGGTCTGACCAGATCGCTGCCGACTCGGTGGAGAATTGATCGGGTCCGGTACCGATTTCGCGGGTGATGAACGCCTGGAGCGAGTTCGCGTCGTAGTGGTCGTTGCGGCCCGCGGGCAGCAACTCGGTGGCTTCGCCGTATGCCTGGAACAGCATCCGGAACAGGATGCGCATCGTGAGGTGGTACGCGGTCTGGAGTCCGTGCGCGTCGAGCGCGAGCCCGAGCGTCGGGAGCTGGTCGGCGATGGCGAGCGCGACCCGAGGCACCACCCCCTCGTACACGCGGTCGCGCAGGCGCGTGCCGAGGTCGGCGGCGTACTTGCCCGAGCCGTCGAGGATCTGCTGCGCGGAGCCGTCGGCGTCGAGCGCCTCGGCGGAGAAGATGAGGTGGAGTAGCGCGGCCTGCTCGGGCGCGAGCAGATCCAGGTCCAGTTCGAAGTAGGTCTCGGACTGACCACGCTGGCCGACGCCCACACCGTCACGTCCGGGGTAAAGCCGCAGGGTCGACTTGCGAAGCGCGATCACCCACGGCACGGCCTCGCGGCCAGCGATCTCCAGCGCCTTCGCCACGGGTGTGAGCTGGTAGGTCGCGGATTTCTGATCGAAGTGCTCGTCGTCGCGCAGCAACACTGCGACCGCGCGCCGTGGCCCGCTCGATGTGCGCAGGACGAGCAGCCGCTCTGTCCCCGCGGGCTCGGCGTCGAACCCGAGCGCCTCCACCAGCTCGATGCCGCGCTTGGGCAGGATCGGCGTCGCCCTTTGACCCGCGGACTCCCAATCGGCACGGCGAGGTACGTCACGATTCAGGTGGTAGGTGGCGAACAGGAAGTGGTTGGAGAAGCCGTCCGTGCCCGCCGAGGACATCGCCTCCTGAATGGCGCGGATGCGCCCGTGAGCAGCGAGCCCGTTCCCCTCCTCCAGCACGGACTGGAGCTGCCGCTCGGCCTGACCGACCGTGACGGGGCCAATGGGCGGAGCGTCCGCGGACGGATAGTGAATCCAGACGCCATCCGGGGTGACGGCTGCGACGATGAAACCCATCGGAGCCCGCGTACCGCGCGACTTCCACAGGTCGTCGAGCACGCCCTTCGTCGGTCGCGCGGTCAGGCGGGCGATACCGACCTGGATCGCCCCTGCCCCGGCGTCATCCCGGCCGAGGACGACAATGGCGTCGGCAGCGCCCGCGGGCGCATCCGCCCACGCGACCGTGTGAATCCCGTCAAGATTCAACGCCGACATCAATCCCCGCCCTCGATCAAGCGTCTTCAGAAGCCCCGGGGACGCTCCGCACGCGCGCCAGCACGAGCATCGCGATCAGACGCAACCTCACCATGATTGTTGCGTGAAGGGGCTTCCCTCCGTCGACCCTAGGTCACACCGCTTCCTCGACGTAAGGGCGACGGCGTGTGGGCCAGTCCTGGTCAGCCCGCCGTCTACCATCCACATTCCAGTTTCACCGACGCACCAACAGGAACCAGCGTGGGCTTGCAGACTCGAGGCCGCGCAACTCGCTAATCGCGGGTCGGATCCTGGCTGAGCTCCACGCGGTCATAGGACGCACTGTGAAAGTCGACGTCGGGCGCCACATCGACGTCGACGATGTTCGAGAATGTGGTGTTGATGCCCACGCGCCCGATCGCCTTCTGCAAGGCCTGGGCAGCCGGGTAGATGATCCCGAGGACCTGGTCTCTGCCGGAGTAGTAGTTCCAAACCTTGCCCGTTACGGAAGCGTTCAGATGCTTCCAGTCGCCGCCGATACCGACCGCAGCGCCAATCGACATGAGGATCCGGATGCTGGAAGACCACACCCGAGCGCGGCGTAACTCAGGAGCCGGGGTCGCTGGAGCCGCTGATGCCGCTCGTTAGGTGCCGCCGGGACTTGCTCGTCGGGCAAATGTGTGGCCGCCCAAGCCGCTCGCGCCGGAAGTTGTACTCACTCGGTCCTAGCGATGACGGCTATTGCGGCAAGGAGGTCCAGCGCGTCTCGCAGGCTTCGCAGCGTTCGAGCGTCTCCCAGTCACGGGTCTGGACGAAGTAGACACCGCACATCGAGCGGACCGCGACGCCGTCGATTGCCGCGTCGGCGAGATTGCGGCGATGCGCGTAGTGGGCCCGATCGTTCGTACTCGAAGAGGCGAGTTCGCGGCGGTCGGTGATCGCACGAAGCTCATCGGCGCGTGCAGACGCATGACCGATGTCGTCAACTGTCGAGAAGGTCTCACCGACCCGATCCCACGAGATCTCGGGTGGGCTGATTGAGATTAGGACCCGGATCGTCGCGATCCAGCCAAGGTCGGAAGCGCGGAAGTGGTCCGCGAGCCGGAACTCGACATGCAAGTCCTCGCGGGCGTAATCGGTGTCGGCGTGCTGCTCAATCGTGATGGTCGCGCTCCCGAAAACCTCGGCCGCATCTTGGGGGTGCGGCAGTATCAGTTCAATCCCGCCTCCAGTCGCGATGGATTCGAGCGCTGCGAGCGTCCGCCGCTGGATCTCGAGCTCCCAGTCGGGGATAAGGGCAGCCACGCGCTCTCGCTTGAGCTGCTGTCGATCTTCTTCCGTGGGGAGCCAGTCGCCGATCACCCTGGCATCATTCGCGCGTTTCACGACCTCGTAGAAGTCGTCGCGGTCATCGTGCCCGCCCTTGGCGAGGCCTGCGGCGACAAGCCAGGGCCAGTCATCCTGATCGACCCAGACGGCGCCACGCCACTGGCCCCTACGGATCTCAAGCAGCGAAAAATCGGTGCTACTCCGGATGGCGCCTTCGTGGAGGTCGTCCACCTGCTCTGCCCCGAAGCTCTCCGCTGCTTTCCTGATAATCGGATGCCGCAGGTCGCTCAACGGCGAGAAAGGGTCGAGGCCGTCCACGCCCGGTTGGGCGCGCGAGCCTTCCCAGCCATCCCGCAGATCTGCGCGCAAAACGCGGAGCGTTGGCCGAGCGCGGCGAATGAACGACACCATGCCATTCTGCCGACGCCCACCGACCGGGAGCGGGCGGCACGCGCCCCTGGTTGGCGATTCGACTAGAGCAGGTCGGCGAGCTCGTCAATCGCTGCGGCTCGGGTCTGCTGCTGGTGCGCGAAGCGCTGGGCGAGTTCGCGGCGGTCACGCTGGCGACGCTCTTCAAACTTCGCAAGTTCGCTGAACGGGATACGTCGGTCGCGCCCGACACGATCGAAGCCAATCTCACCGCGGTCAAGCAGCTTGTACAGGTGCGTACGGCTCATCCCGAGACGCTCAGCGGCCTCGTTGGGCGTGAACGTCTGTGTGGCTCCAAACGCGACGACCTCAGCACCCGCGCGACGAAGATCGACAAGCGCGTGGATGACGTCGAGCATCTCTGGCGAGATGTCAGCAGCAGCGCGCTCAAGCTGAGCGAACTGCTCGAAGGGAACGCTAGAAGTATCGAGAACGTGCATGGGAATCACCACCGCAGATTGGCGACGCCAGCTGGCAAGTCCGGCGTAAATGTCACAGATGAAACTACCGGATTGACAACTGAATGTCAAAGCACCACGTCTACTGCGGGAACAGAGGTTTAGCGAGACGTCCGACCTCACGTTCTCTGCCCGTTTGCGGAGAGACAGATCGGAACTGAGACGAAAAGGTCCCGGTGAGAAAGCGATCTCACCGGGACCCCTGCTACGGCGTCGGGCTGACAGGATTTGAACCTGCGACCCCTTGACCCCCAGTCAAGTGCGCTACCAAGCTGCGCCACAGCCCGTAACAGCCACACGAGTCTACTGGCTTCGAGACCAGTCACAGAACTGAACCGCGCCGGAGCGACCCGGGACACACAGATTGACCACCAGTGCTTGCCATCCATCAGTCGCCATACTGGCCGCGTGGTCTACATCGTGATGATCCTGCTGCTGCTCATCGTTGGGCCGATCGGGGCGACCGCGATCGAGGTCGGGTCGACGGATCATCCGCTCCTCGCGGCGGCGACGTTCTGGTTCGTGTTCTTCGGCGGCGTCCGGCTGTTCATCGCCGGCATCAGCCAGGCGCTGAACCCCGCCTTCACGGTGAAACATCCTCGGTCAGAAGGACCCGAACCCCGGCGCGAACTACCTCGCACAGGAGCTCGGCTACGCGAACATCGGGCTCGGGGTGCTCGGCATCGTCAGCCCGTGGCTCGGCTGGGCGCCGGCCGGCGCGCTCGCGATCGGCGTGTTCCTGCTGCTCGCCGGCATCCGGCACCTCGCCAAGCGCGGGAAGGGCGCGAAGGAGTGGTTCGCGACCGCGACGGACCTGGCGTTCTCCGTCGTGCTGCTCGTCATCTCCGGGTTCGCGCTCGCGAGCGCCTGACCCCGCGCCAGGTCAGATTCACTCCGTCAGAACGCCGGCGAGGAAGTCCGCGAGCGCCTCGCGCCCCGTCGGGGTCGCCTGGACGCCGTGCCCGGCCATCTCGACGACGACGAGTTCACCGCGCGGGAAGCGCTCCGCGAGCACGGCCGCGTCCGCGGCCGGCGTGGACAGGTCCTGCTCCCCCGCGAGCAGCAGCACGGGCACGTCGGGCAGCAGGCCGGTCGGCAGCTGGAGCGACTCGGGCCACACCTCGCACGCCGTCACGGTGGCGACGCGGGCCGCGACCGACGTCGTGAACGGCCACGTGTCCTCCGGCGCGAGGGCCGCGACGGCGGCGTCGAGCGCGACCCTGCGCTCCGCCGGATCCGTGACGTCCGCGCCCCACGGCAAGGGGGTGTCCAGGCACATCGTCGCGATGTGGGTGGCGGCGCTGAACATCCACAGCGGCGACTCCGACGCCTGCTGCGTGGTCGCGACGAGCTCGTCGAGCGCGCTCGGGTCCCCCGCGCGGGCCGCCGCGAGCGCCTCGGGTACGCCGGGGAAGGTCGGTTGGATGATCGACGTGCTGACGATGGCGTCGAAGAGTGCGAGCTCGTCGTAGCCGGCGGCGATGACGGCCGCGAGGTCCTCGACGGGATCGCTCGCGCAGCCGGTCACCGCGCACGCGCGCTCGAGCGCCGCCGGTAGGGCTTGCATCGACGCCAGGAAGAGCGGCTCCGCGCCCTCCGGCGGCAGCGCTGAGTCGAGCACGAGGCCCGCGACCGCCTCGGGGTGCGCCATCGCGTAGCGCATCGCGGTGAGCGTGCCGTAGCTCGTGCCGTTGAGCACCCACGTCGGCGCGCCGAGCGCTTGGCGCAGCGCCTCGAGGTCGGCGACGACGTCGCTCGACGCGAGGTGCGGGCGCCAGTCGGCGATGAGCTCCGCGCACTCGGCGACCGCGTCCTGGCTCGCCGGGCGGATGTCGCTCGAACCGGTCTGCGCCTGCACCTCCGGGCAGTCCGGCGCCGTCGCGCCGGTCCCCCGCTGGTCGAGCGCGAGGAGCTGATACTCGCCGCCGATCTCCGGCAGCAGGCCCGCGACCTGCGGGACGAGCCAGATCGCGCTCCCGCCCGGACCGCCGCCGAGCAGCACCATGAGCCCCCGCGGCGCGGCGGGCGTGCTCAGCGTCACCGCGAGCTCGATCTGCGCGCCCGCCGGGTCGGCGGGATCCAGCGGCACGGTGAGGTGCCCGCAGAGCATGTCGACCTCCGCGATCTCCGGCATCTCGCACTCGTAGGCGCCGAGGTGCTCCACCGCGGCCGCGGCGACTGCGTCCTGCGCGGGCACCGCCTCGGTCGGCACCGCGGGCGCGGGTGCCGCACAGCCCGCGAGCGCCGCGACCAGCCCGATCGCGAGCAGTCCGAATCTCGTCATCGTCGACACGCGAGTCCCCCATCTGCTCGAAAGTCGTCCATCGAACCTATCGAAAGCCCCCGCCGCGCCTCGTCACCTCGCGCTAGCCACCACCGATAGGCTCCGGCCATGATTGCCGCCGCCATCGCGTTCGTCGTCTTGCTCGGATGCCTGGTCCTCTTCCAGCTGGCGCTCGCGCTCGGCGCACCCTGGGGCCGCTTCGCCTGGGGCGGTCAGCACGACGGCGTCCTGCCGGTCGGCTACCGGATCGGCTCCGTCGTCGCCGCGGTCGTCTACGCGCTCATCGGCTCGATCGCGCTCGACCGGGCCTCGGTGATCGCCTGGTATCCGCCCGGCTTCACGGTCGTCGCGATGTGGATCGTCTTCGGCCTGCTCGTGCTCGGCGTGCTCATGAACGCGATCTCGCGCTCCAAGCCCGAGCGCAGCGTCATGACGCCGATCGCGCTCTGCCTCGCCGTCCTCGCTCTGCTCGTCGCGCTCGGCTGAGACTCGGTCAGGCGCCCGCGAGCAGCGCGAGCAGCGCGATCAGTCCGTCGGCTCCTCGAGCGCCCGGTCGACGAGACCCCCGTCGACCTGCTCGTCCTCGCCCGCCTCGTCGAGCTCGCCGTCCGGCATCGCCGTCGCGGTGAGGTCCGGGTCGGTCGTCTGCTCCGTCAGGCCCGTGCCGTCCGCCTCCTCGGCGGGGCCGGGCTGGGTGCGCTGGGTGTTCGTCGTGTCGCTCATGCCCCGACGCTACGGACGCGCGCGCCGGACCGCACAGGGCTTGACTCCCCTCGCGCGAGCGCCTACGCGCCCGCGAGCGCGTCACGCAGGTACCCCGCGTAGCCGCCCGGGGTCCGACCCTCGACCCGACCCGAAGTGAGCACCGGGGTCGCGATTGACGCCGTCACTCGCGCACCGGCGCGTCGCAGCGCGGCGACGAGCCGCTGGTCCTCGTGCTCCCTCGCGGCAGGGAAGCCGCCCGCAGCGACGTAGCTCGACGCGCGCACCCCGAGGTTCGCCCCGTAGATCGGCTCCCCCGTCCGCACGACCGCCGCCGCCGCGCTGCCGTGCAGCTCCTCGGGGAGATCCGCGAGGTCGGGCTGGACTCGCCCGAGGACCACGTCCCAGCCGGCATCCGCGAGCGCGAGCTGCTGCGCGAGCCAGTCGCGCGGGACGAACGAGTCGGCATCCGTGTTCGCGATCCAGATCTCCTCGCGCGGGACGGCCTCGAGCAGCGCGAGCCCCCGCAGCACGCCGGCCGCACGGGCGAGGCCGACATTGCCGACCTCGATCTCGAGGACCTCGGCGCTCGACCGCTCGGCGATCGCACCGGAGCCGTCCTGACACGAGTCGAGCGCGAGCACGGGCACGACGCGCACCTCGGGCGCGACGCGGTCGGCGAGCCATGCGGCAGCGCCCTCGATGCCGAGGATGCACCGCTCCAGCAGCGCCTCCTCGTCGCGGATCGGCACGACGACGGCGATCGCGCGGATCGGCGGGCGCGGCATCAGACGAGTCCCGTCTCGCGCGCGACGGACGATCCCGGTGGCCGGCGGTAGATCTCGAGCACGAAGTCCTCCTCCAGGTGATGCACGGTGCGCACGAGGCCGTGGGCGAGCGCGAGCTGCGCGTGCACGGCATCGCCGGTGCGGGGATAGTCGGCGACGGGGTGTCGCCAGTGACACGCCACGAGCACGCCGTCGGGCGTGAGCGAGGCGAGGATCTGCGTGATCGCCGCGTCGAGGTCGGGGGCATCCCAGTAGTACCCGACCTCCGACATGACGATGAGGTCGAAGCGTCCCTCCGGCCATTCGTGCGGCAGCGCGTACTGGGAGAACGCGATGTCGCTACGCCCCGAGAGCCGCTCCCGCGCCCTGCGCAATGGTGCGTCGGCGACGTCGACCCCGAGGATCTCGTCGCACCGCCCCGCGAGTGCTTGCGTGAGCACGCCGATCGAGCAGCCGAGCTCGAGGGCGCGGCGATAGCGCGGGCGCGGGAGGGCGGCGAGCGTGACGTCGCGCTTGCGCTGCTCGTACCAGCGCGTCTCGTATCCCCAGGGGTCGGGGCCCGCCTCATAGAACTCGTCGAAGTAGGCGCGGTCGAGGCTCTCGCCGGGCGTCTGCGCCCGATCCGCATGTGCGGCATCCGCGACGTAGACCTCGAAGGAGCGGTCGAAGTGGGCAAGGAACTCGGGCGTGAGGAGCACCTCGTCGCCCTCCGCGGGAGAGAGCGGCGCGACCTGGCTCGTGTGCGTGCGGATCGCGGCGCGCTTGGCCGCGCGCACCTCGTCGGACAGCTCGAGCCGGGCCATCCGCGCCCACGGCACGGCGTCGGAGGGCGGACTCGACCAGTGCCAGAGCCACACGGGGTACTCGATGAGCCGGGCACCGGCGGCGAGCGCGGCATCGGACGCCGCGCGACCGGCCGCGTCGTGGTCGGCGTGGCCATCGTGCCGCCACGGCGCGACGACGAGTGTGCCGGGACCGCCGAGCTCCCGGAGCGTCGCCGTGAGGTCCGCGCGGAGGGTGTCCTCGGCACCGGCGAGCGCACCGTCGGGCAGCCCGAGCTGGTGCACCCCGATCCCGATCCCGAGCAGCCGTGCCGCCTCGTGCAGCTCGCGGCCGCGGATCTCCGCGAGCCGCGCCGGGGTGTGGGTCGGAGACCTCGGGTGCGAGGCGTCGCCGTTCGTCGCGACGACGATGCGGACCGGGATGCGCCGCGCCGCGGCGAGCGCGATGAGGCCGCCCGCACCGAGCGACTCGTCGTCCGGATGCGCGGCGACGACGAGCACGCGCTCGACACCCGTGAGATCGAGCGCCGGGAGGCGCGCCCAGTCGGCCGCCGCCCAGGCTCGCTCGTCCGTGCCCGCTTGCTCGTGGGTGAACGTCACCATGGCTCGCCGCCACCATCCAGGATCATGGCCCCGAGGGCCGCATCATCGCGTTCGGCGTGGTGCTGGCGGAGGTAGAGCTCCAGGTCTGCGACGCGCCGCGCGTGATCCGCATCGAGCACGAGCGGTGCCGGACCGAGCGCGTGGCCGGTGCGCGACAGCACCTCCTCGGCGGCGCGCACGACGACGCTGCGCGTCCGAGCCGCCAGGAGTGGCAACGAGCTCGCGGGCACGGCTGGGTCGTCGACGAGCTCGGCCGCCGACGTGAGCGCGGCGCTCGCGGCGTGCAGGGCCGTGTCGACCGCGCCGAGGTGGGCGAGCGTGAGCGGGTCGCGGGATCGCGGCGGCTCGCCGCGCAGCAGCGCCCGCGCGACCCCGACGGCGCCGCCGTACCAGCAGGCCGCGACGCCGAGCCCGCCCCACGCGAAGCCGGGACGCTCGAGGTACCAACCGGGCAGCCCCACGGGCGCGGCGCGGACGCCGTCGAACGCGACGGGGGCGCTGACGATCCAGCTCAGCCCGCGCGCCGCCCACGGGCCCGAGTGCGGCGTCACGCCCGGGACGCGCAGCTCGACCGCGAAGAGCCCCCGAGTCCCGTCGTCGAGCCGCGCGGTGACGAGCGCGTGGCTCACGTCGCGCGCGAGCGAGCACCACGGCTTCTCGCCGTCGAGCAGCCAGCGGCCGCCCTCGCGTCGCGCGCGCAGCACCGTCCCCGCCGACTCGGCCGCATACACCCCCCACGTGCTCGCGGCGCCGGCACCGAGCTCCTCCGGCGCGATGCCCGCCTGGTCGAGGATCGCGAGGGCGTCAAGGTGCGGCTCCAGGACGCGGGCGACACCCACGTCGAGGGCGGCCACATCGGCGAGGAGGCGCCAGAGGCCGACCGTGTCGCCCGCACCCGGCTTGGGCGCGGCACGTCCGACCTTCGCCGCCCAAGCGAGGGCCGCGGGTGCGTCGCCGACGAGGTCGGGGACCGCCTCGAGCAAGGCTGGGATGGGCGCCGCCGCGGTCTCGCGCACGGCGTGCATCGCGTTCATCGCGACGGCGTGCGATTCTCGGCGCTGACCATCCAGGCGAACTGCTCGAGCGACGCGATGATCGCGTGCAGCAGATCCGCGGAGGTCGGGTCCTCCTCGTCGACCTGGTCGTGGACGTCGCGGATCGTGCCGACGACGGCTTCGAGCCGCGCCGTGATGAGGTCGACCGTCGCCGCCGTGTCGGTCTCGCCCGCGGGATACGCGGGCAGGCTCGACGTCGACCCCACCGTCGCGCTGCGGCCGTCCGGCACGCCGTGGAGGGCGCGCAGTCGCTCGGCGATGACGTCGCTGAATCCGCGGGTCGCGGCGATGATCTCGTCGAGCTGGAGGTGCAGGTCGCGGAAGTTGCGACCGACGACGCTCCAGTGCGCCTGCTTCGACTGCGACGCGAGCTCGATGAGATCGACGAGCACCTGCTGCAGGTTGTCGATGAGCTCGGTCGAGGCCATGAAGCCGTGCTCGGCGTTCTCGCGCTTCGACTTGAGCGCACCGGTGGCGGACGACGCGGCGCTGGTCCGGGCCTTGCTCGTGCTCGCGGTACGGGACTTGCTCGAGGTGCGGGACTTGGTCGTGGTGGGCATTGGTCGCTCCGATCTTGGCTACCGCGCCGGGCCGCGAACGCGGCGCTCGGCGACTACCTGATCGACGCTAGGAACGAGCGCCAGCGATGACAACGCCATTGACGCGTCATGCTGACGATGCTAGAAACCGGCGCGCGACGCGCCCAAGGCGATGCCTAGTGGCCGCGGAAGTACGCGTTCGCCTGCTTCGTGTACAGCAGGATGAGCGCCGCGAGCGCGAGCACGCCCGAGATGAGGGGCCAGGCGACCGTCCAGTCGCCGAAGCCGATCGAGCCGGTGGAGAAGATCGCCGATGCGATCTGCAGCACGAGCACGATCGTCGTGAGAAGCCGGGCGATCTGGCTGCCCATGAACAGACCCGCCGAGACGAGCAGCGTCACGATGCCGATGATGAGACCCGCGATCGAGTCGAACGTCGGGCCGCTCGAAATGAGCCGCAGCAGCGCGCCGATCGTGCCGACGACCCCGCTGATCAGGACGATGATCGCGACGACGGTGACCCCCGTCGGTCGGGTGCGTGCCATGCGGCGCTCCTTTGACTCCGGTGGGCTGACGCGCCGAGCCTATCGAGTCGCGGCGGACCGGTCGAGCGACACGGCGACGAGGTCGAGGACCGCCGGATCCCACGTGAGCGCCCGCTCCCACGGCAGGCCGAAACGATCCGCGAAGTAGATGCTGTGCACGTCGGGAAACTCGGCGCGTTCCGCTGACGGCAGCACCTCGGCCGGGACGCGGTTCGCGAGCGCGCTGACCCGCGGCACAAGCCCGTCGTGCGGCCACAGCAGCTCCGGCTCGCTCGCCGCATCGAAGTAGGTGCCCGCGATGAGCGTCACGTCGATGCCGTCGAGCACACTCCGCTGGCGCGCGTTCCAGCCGTCCGGTCCCGCGAGGTAGCGCTGCCCCACCTGCGCGGCCGCGCCCTCCGAATACTCCGCCGCATACGGCGCGACCTCCGCCATGATCGCGAGCGTCCCCGAGTCCCCGTGCGCGTCCGCCACCGTCAAATCCCCCGACACGACGTCGCCGAGCACCGAGCTCGTCCACGGCGTCCCGAGGGTCACGAGCCGGCGCACCGGGGCCGCCCCCGCCCGGCCGCGGCGCGCACGGATCGCCGCCCTGGAGAACAGCCCGCCCATCGAGTGGCCCACGAGGTCGAAGGCCGAGACATCGCGTTCCGCCTCCAGATGATCGAGGAACGCCGCGAGCTTCGCCCCCGCCGCGTCGATCTCGCCGACCGCATTGATCGTCAGCGCCGCCGGCAGTACCTCCGGCACGTCGCCGAAGCCCTCCCAGCCGGTGTCCTCGCGCACCTCGCCGACGCCGATGCGCGCGGGCGCCGTCACGACCTCGCGACCGTCGGCGAGCAGGCGCGCGCGCAGTGCCGTCATCGTGTTGCCCGCGGCCTGACCCTGGCGCGCCCCGGCGGACGGGGTCGTGTACGGCGTGACGGCGGCGCCCCCGGAGACCAGGACGACGACCGAACGCGACATGCCGCTACCCAGCCCGCCGGCCGGGCTCGCCGACCGGGCCCGCCGCGGCGTCCCCCGGCAGCACCACCCAGACGCTCGCGCCGCCGAGCGGCGAATCGTCGATGCCGATGCGCCCGCCATGCGCCTGCACGATCCGCCGACACGTCGACAGGCCGATCCCGAGCCCCGGCGCACTCGACGTCGCCCGCTCCATGAGACCGAAGACGCGCTCCCGATCCACCTCCGGCACGCCGGGACCATTGTCGTCGACCGTGAACCGCACCGCGCCGTCGACCTCCCGCGCGCGGATCTCGATCCGCGGCACCGGCTTCGCGGCGGCGGAGAACTTGAGCGCGTTCGCGACGAGGTTCTGCAGCAGCTCGCCGAGGAGCGTCGCGTCGCCGAAGACGCGCATGTCCACGTCGACGACGACCTCCGCCCCGACATCCGCGACCTCGCGGTCGAGATCGTCGAGGACATCGGCGACCACCCGGGCGAGGTCGACCTCGCTGCGTCGCGCCTGCGCGCCGCCGATCCGCGCGTACTCGAGCAGATCGCCGAGCAGATTCGACATCCGCCCCGCCGCCGAGCGGGCGCGACTGAGCATCTCGGCCGCGTCGGTCGCCGCCGCGAGCTCCGGGCTCTCCACCGCGAGCTCGATGAAGCCCGAGAGCGCGGCGAGCTGATTGCGCAGATCGTGGCTCACCCGGCCCGCGAACTCCGCGAGCTGCTCGTTGGAGCGCTCCAGCTCGCGCGCGACCCGGCGCAGCTCGAGCACGTCGACGACCTGACCCGCCAGGAGGCCGAGCGCGTCCGCCTGCGCCGCCTCGAGCTCCCCGGGGTCCTCGGCGAAGACGCAGAGCGTGCCGATGATGATGCCGTCCGGCATGCGCAGCGGCGTCGACACGTAGTAACGGACGGCGCCGAGCTCACCCGTCACGAACGGGTTCGCCGAGAAGCGGGGATCGAGCCGCGCATCGCGCACCGCGACGAGCTCGCCGTCGCCGAAGACGACCGCGCACATCGAGTCCTCGCGCGCGCAGATCGCGCCGTCGAAGCCATAGGTCGCGACCTGATACTGGAATCGCTCGTCGATGATGTTGATGACCGCGGTCGGTGTCGCGCAGATGCTCGCGGCGAGCCGCACGAGCCCCTCGAGCTCGCCGCCCTGCAACTCGTCGAGGATCCGATAGTCCGCGATCGCATCGCGGCGGGCAGCATCGACGATCGTCACGACGGCGACCTCCACGTCCTCAGCACTCGGGTGTGCGACCACGATAACCGTGCACGGTGTCGCACCCCTGGACCACTATCGTGAGCCGCGGAGGTCGCCATGCCGGACGTCGTCGTGCAGTGCCCCGCGGGCGTGTTTCGCGGGCAGAACGCGATCGCCGGCGATCCCCGAGGCGGCGTCGAAGTGTGGAAGGGCATCCGCTACGCGCTCGCACCCACGGGCGCGCGACGCTGGCGCGCACCCGAGCCGGCGCCGGCGCAGGACGCCGACGCGATCGCGTTCGGCCCCGCCGCGCCGCAGGCGCCCTCCCCGACCATCCAGCTCGGCGACGGCACTCGCATCGACGAGGACTGCCTCTCGCTGAACATCTGGCGACCCGCGCGCCGGGGCGGCGAGGCGCTGCCGGTCATGGTGTGGGTGCACGGCGGCGCATACGCGCTCGGGTCGAGCGCGCAGCCGCTCTACGACGGGTCCCGGCTCGCCGCCGAGCAGGGCGTCGTCATCGTCAGCATCAACTACCGGCTCGGCGCCCTCGGCTTCGTCGAGATGAGCGCCTACTCGACGCCCGAGCAGCCATTCGACTCCAACATCGGGCTGCGCGACGTCCTCCTGGCGCTGCGCTGGGTGCAGGCCAACATCGCGGCATTCGGCGGCGACCCTGCGCGGGTCACCGTCGCGGGCGAGTCCGCCGGCGCCGGCATCGTCACGACCCTGCTCGCGACACCCGCCGCGAGCGGCCTCTTCGCCCGCGCGATCGCCGAGTCCTCCCCCGTCTCCAGCGTCTACGGGATCCCGCGCGCGACCGGCGTCGCCGAGCGCCTCCTCGCCCACCTCGGACTGCGCCCCGATGCGGCGGCGAGCGCGCGCGACGCACCCGTCGAGTCGATCATCGCGGCGACGAGCGCCCTCTTCGCCGAGATCCCCGCGAGCGCACCCGGGACCCTCGCGTTCGCCCCCGCCGTCGACGGCGACCTCGTGCCGGAGGCGCCCGTCAACGCGCTGCGCGCCGGTCGCGGCCTGCCGGTGCCGCTGCTCATCGGCACCAACCGCGACGAGGCCTCCCTCTTCCACTTCATGCGCTCGCCGCTCATGCCCGTCACCGACGCCGAGATCATGCGGATGTTCACGCAGCTGCACGCCGAGCGCCCCGAGCTCGCGCTGCCGAGCGTCGAGCAGGTGCTCACCGCCTATCGGGGGCTCCCGCCCAAGCGGCGCGGGCTCGCCGTCGCGCGGGACATCGCGTTCCGCCTGCCGACGCTCTGGGCCGCCGAGGGCCACGCGCAGGTCGCCGACACGTGGCTCTACCGCTTCGACCTCGCGACGCCCGCGCTCACCCTCATGGGCATCGGCGCGACGCACGGCGCCGAACTGCCCTACGTCTGGGGCAACCTCGGCACCCGGCACACCAACCCGGCCCTGCGACTCGGCGGCCGCCGCGCCGCCGAGTCGGCCTCCGCGCGGTTGCGGGCCCGCTGGGGCTCCTTCATCCGCGGCGAAGCCCCCGACGCGACCGGGCTCCCCGGCGCGGCCGCCTGGCCGACCTACCGGGCCGCCGGGCCCTCGCTCGTCATCGATCGCCGTGACCGGCTCGCCGACGACCTCGACGCGGCGCTGCGCCGCGCCTGGGGCGACGCGACGATCGCGTTCTCCTGACGCCCGTCCGGCTCAGGCCGACGGGGTGCGGTTCTCCGCACTGACCATCCAGGCGAACTGCTCGAGGTCCGCGATGATCGCGTGCAGCAGGTCCGCCGTCGTCGGGTCCTCCTCGTCGACCGCGTCGTGCACGTCGCGGATCGTGGCCGTGACGCCCTCGAGCCGCGCCGTGATGAGGTCGACGGTCTGCGCCGTGTCGACCTCGCCCTGCGGGTAGGTCGGCAGCGACGTCGCCTTGCTCACGGTGCCGCTGCGCCCGTCCGCGACCGCGTGCAGCGCGCGCATGCGCTCCGCGATGACGTCGCTGTGCGCCCGTGCCGACGCGGTGATCTCGTCGAGCTGCAGGTGCAGGTCGCGGAAGTTGTGGCCGACGACGTTCCAGTGCGCCTGCTTCGACTGCGAGGCGAGCTCGATGAGGTCGACGAGGACGCGCTGCAGGTGGTCCGCGAGCGCGGTCGACGCCATGAAGCCGTGCTCGGCGTTCTCTCGCTTCGTCTTGGAGGTGGCCATGATGGGACTCCCTTCCGACGCCGCCGTGGGGGTGCCCGGCGACGATCGCTCCGTAATGCCGTGCCCGCACCCTACTCTGGTCGCGTGAGCGAACGCGATGAAACGGCGATGCGATTCCACACGCGCAAGTGGGTGCGGCCGGAGGACCTGAACGCCAACGGGACGCTGTTCGGCGGGAGCCTGCTCAAGTGGATCGACGAGGAGTCGGCGATCTACGCAATCATCCAGCTCGGCAACCCGCGCGTCGTCACCAAGTTCATCTCCGAGATCGACTTCGAGGCGTCCGCCATGCAGGGCGACATCATCGAGCTCGGCATCCTCGCGACCGAGTTCGGCCGGACCTCGATGACGATGCGGGCCGTCGTGCGCAACATGATCACGCGCCGCCGGATCCTATCCATCGAGCGCATCGTCTACGTGAGCCTCGGCCCCGACGGCAAGCCGGCGCCGCACGGCTACTCGACGATCACGTACGAGCGCGACCGCATGCCGCACGAGGGTCCCGCTCAGCCCGCGGACTGACCCGCGCTACTCGTCCTCGGGCGACAGATCGCCCTGTCCCTCGTCGCCGATCTCCGACATGAACGGGTCCTCGCCCTGACTCTCCGGCTGCGCCTCCCCGGGCGTCCCGTAGCCGAGCTCCTCGTCCTCCTCGACCTCGCGATCCTCGTCCAGCACCGGGTCCGCCTCGTCGAGGTCCTCCGGCTCGATGTGAAAGCCGTCTCTCGCCATCATCCGCTCCTTCCGCCGTCCACGCAGCGTACGCACGCCGCCTCCCCGCGCGAGGGGGCTTGACAGCGACAGAACGCGACCACTCGGCCACCCAGCCCGCGGGCGCCTGGCTAGACTGCGGCCGTGACGACGAGGTCCCTGCCGTGAGCGCCGCCCCCGACCCAGCGAGGGAGACGACAGGACCGCGGCGGCCCGGACTCGTCCTCACCGCGCTCATCGGCTCCGCCTTCGTCAGCAACCTCAACCTCGCCGCGGCCGGCGTCGCGCTGCCGAGCATCGGCGACGCCTTCGACGCACCGCTCAGCGCGCTCAACCTCGTCGCCGTCGGCACGGGCCTCGGCCTCTCGATGTCCGTCGTCTACTTCGGGGCGCTCGCCGACCGCTACGGGCGCAAACAGCTGCTCATGCTCGGCCTCACGCTCATGGTCGTCGCGAGCGCGCTGTCCTCCGTCGCCCCGAGCATCGACGTCCTCATCGCCGCCCGCATCTTCACGGGCCTCGCCGCCGGCCTCGCATTCCCCACGACGCTCTCCCTCATCACGGCGCTCTGGGCGCAGGGCCCGCGCCGCACGGGAGCGATCGCGCTCTGGTCGGCCGTCGCGGGGATGGCGAGCATCATCGGCGGGATCCTCTCGGGACTCCTGCTCCTGGCGTTCTGGTGGGGGTCCGCGTTCCTGCTCAGCGTGCCGCTCGCGCTCGGCGCGCTCGCCCTCGTCGCCGTCGGGGTCCCCGCCCACGTCAACGAGTCCACCCGACCCGTCGACCACCTCGGCGGCGCACTGTCCGCGATCGGGATCGCCTCGCTCGTGCTCGGCATCTCCCTCGTCTTCGACCCCGGCCAGCAGACGCTCGGGATCACGCTCCTCGGCGCCGCCGCCGTCCTCATCCTGCTCTTCGGCTGGCGCCAGCGCCGTGCCCCCGAGCCCCTCTACGACCTCGCCGTCGCGCGCCGACGCACCTTCTGGGCACCCGCGGTCGCGGGGGCGATCGTCTTCGGCAGCTTCATCGGTTCGATGTACGTCGGGCAGCAGTACATGCAGAACGTGCTCGGCTACGAGGCACTGCAGGCCGGGCTCGCGGTCGCACCCGCCGCGGTCGGCCTGCTTGTCGCCGCACCGCTCGCCGCGCGCCTCGTGTCGGCGCGAGGGACGCGCGTCGCGATGGTGCTCGGCTGCGCGCTCGTGCTCGCGGCGTTCGTCATCATGCTGTTCTGGCGCGACGACACCGTCTATCTCCTCATCGGGGCGCCATTCCTCCTGATCGGCGCGGGCGCGTCCTTCGTCCTGACCGCGGCCTCGCGCTCCCTCACCAGCAGCACGCCCGTGCGGCGGGTCGGCATGGCGTCCGCGACCTCCGACCTGCAGAGCGACCTCGGCGGCTCGATCATGCAGGCGCTCCTCGGCGCACTGCTCGCCGCCGGCTTCGCCACCCACTTCGGGCGGCTGATCGCCGCAAGCCCCGAGGCCGCCACCGTGAGCGCCGACGTCACGAGCGCGCTCCAGGCGTCCTACGCGTCGGCGCTCCAGGTCGCGCAGCGCTACCCCCAGTTCCACGACGCGATCGTCTCTGCGGCGCGGGAGAGCCTGGTGGCCGGCGCGTTCGGCGCCTACCTCGTCGGCGCGATCACCATCCTCGGCGGCATGCTCGTCGCCTGCTTTGCCGTGCCGTCCCATCGACGCGAGCAGCAGCTGCTCGCGCAGTACAAGGAGCACTGATGCCAGGCGTGATCCGGACCCTCAACGACGTCGAGATCCCCATGCGCGACAGGGTGGTCCTCCGCGCGAACGTGCTCCTGCCCGACCCGCTGCCCGCGGGCGGCGTGCCCGCGCTCCTGACCCGCACCGCCTACGGCAAAGACACGGGCGTCGCGATCGGCGCCGACCTTGAGCGGCTCGTCGCCGGCGGCTACGCGGTCGTCGTCCAGGACAAGCGGGGGCGCTTCGCCTCCGACGGCGAGTACGCACTGCTGCGCGACGACGGCGACGGCGAGCTCGGCCCGCGCGGACCCGACGGCCGCCGCGACGGCTACGACACCGTCGAGTGGATCGCCGCGCAGCCCTGGTGCGACGGCCGCGTGGGCGGCTTCGGCCTGTCCTACCTCGGCTTCGCGACGATCGGCGCCGCGATCACCGCGCCCCCGCACCTCGTCAGCGGCGTCGTCGAGCAGCCGTCGAGCGACGAGTACACGGACCGCACCTTCACCGACGGCGTGCTCTTCCTGCAGAACGTCATCGACTGGGCCGCCCTGCCCTTCGTCGCCCCCGACCTCATCGCGAAGCTCCCCGCCGACGCGCGGGCCGGCGTCCAGGCGGAGCTCGAGGAGCTCCTCGCGCTCGGCGACGACAAGTACGCCGTCCTGCCGCTCACCGACACGCCCTACTACCGGCGCCTCGAACACGCCTGGGGCGGCCCGCTCGCCCACCGCGAGGACGATGGCTACTTCGCCGAGAACCGCGTCGGCGGCGCCGAGGCCGCGCGCATCCGGGTGCCGCTCCTCCACGTCGGCGGCTGGTACGACTTCTTCACGCGCAACACCGTGCGCCAGTTCGAGCTCGCCTCCAGGCTCTCCCCCGCCGGCGAGCAGCACCGGCTCGTCATGGGACCGTGGGCGCACGCGCAGCTCGCCGCCGCCGAGGTCGCCGACATCGCGTTCTCCGACTCGGCGATCGACGAGACCGCGCTCGTCGCCGATTGGATGCGGCGCACCATCCCCACCGATGTGGACGCGAATGGCCTCGCCGGCTGGCCGCGGGCGACCATCTACGTCCAGGGCGCCGACCGCTGGCGCGCCGAGCCGCACTGGCCGATCCCCGGCACCCACATGCGCTCGCTGAGCCTCCAGCCCGACGGCAGCGCGACGTTCGCCCCCGCGACCGCGGGCACACGCACCTTCGCCTACGACCCCGCCCGGCCCTACACCGCCCCCTCCGTCGTCGCCGGACCCGTCGACGCGAGCGCGCACCTCGGCGAGCACACCCTCGTCTACGAGACGGCCGCCGTCACCGAGCCGCTGGAGATCACCGGCTGGCCGCGCGCCATCCTCGACGCCGCCACGACCGGCACCGACGCCGACTGGCTCGTCGAGCTGCACGTCCTCGGCGCCGACGGGCGCGCCCGCCTCCTCGATGAAGGCATCGCGCGCTCACGCTACCGCCACGGCCGCACCACCCCCATCGCGACCGAGCCCGGCCGCGTCGAACGGATCGAGGTGCACCTGCGACCGGTCTCGGTAGAACTCCAGGTCGGCGAGCGCCTGCGCATCGTCGTCACCGGCGGCAAGTTCCCCGCGTACGAGCGAAACCCGGGCGCGTACGTCGACCTCAACACGGCGACCGAGGCCGACTTCCTCGCCTCCGAGCGGACCATCGTCGCCGCGTGGATCGAGTTGCCGGTCGTCCCGGCCGAAGCGCGCGGGGAATGGATCGATAACCCCTGGCCGCTGCGCTCCCCCGCGGTGTAGCCAGTCTATCGCGCGGCGCCGCGAGCCCGCCCCGTGCCCATGTCGCGGCACGCCACTACCATTGCACGGTGCCAACAGCCGATCCCGCCAGCCCCGCCGCACCCGCGGCCCCGGTGTCCATGACCCCCCGCGACAAGCTCGTCATCTACCTGATCCTCGCGTCGGCGTTCGTCGTCATGCTCAACGAGACGATCATCACCGTCGCCATCCCCCGCGTCATGGCGGACCTCAAGGTCGAGGCCGCCGACGCGCAATGGCTGCTCACCGCGTTCATGCTCACGATGGCGATCGTGATCCCCATGTCCGGCTTCTTCATGCGGCGCTTCACCTCGCGGCAGGTGTACATCACCGCGATCGCGATGTTCTGCCTCGGCACACTGCTCGCCGCCGTGGCGACCGGATTCGAGCTGCTCGTCCTCGCCCGCGTCATCCAGGCCGCCGGCACCGGCGTCATGATCCCCCTCCTCATGACCACGATCATGACCCTCGTGCCGCCGCACGAGCGCGGCAAGATGATGGGCAACATCACGATCGTCATGGCCGTCGCCCCCGCGCTCGGCCCGCTCGCCGCCGGCCTCATCCTCAACAGCTTCGACTGGCGCTGGGTCTTCTGGCTCGTGCTGCCGATCGGCCTCATCGCGCTCGCGCTCGGCATCTGGAAGATGGAGAACATCAGCGAGACCGCGCGCGTCGGCATCGACGTCATCTCGATCCCGCTGTCCGCCATCGCGTTCGGCGGGCTCGTCTACGGCCTGTCCGAGATCGCCGCCGCCGTGCGCGGCGAGGTCCCGCTCCAGCCGTGGATCCCCATCGTCGTCGGGCTCATCGCCCTCGCGCTCTTCGTCTGGCGCCAGCTCGTGCTGCAGCGACGCGACGCGCCGCTCATGGACCTGCGCACCTTCGCGCAGCCCGGCTTCCCCGTCGCGATCGGCCTCATGGCGATGACCGTCGCCGTGCTCTTCGGCTCCATCGTGCTGCTGCCGCTCTACATCCAGGACGGGCTCGGCTACGAGCCGCTCGTCGCGGGCCTCGCCGTGCTGCCGGGCGGACTCCTCCAGGGCGTCGCCGGTCCCTTCGTCGGCCGCCTCTACGACCGCGTGGGCCCCCGGCCGCTGCTCATCCCCGCGACGATCCTCTCCTCGCTCGCACTCGCCGCGTTCGCGACGTTCCTCGGCCCCGACACGCAGATCTGGACCGTCATCGTCATCCACGTCGCACTCTCGATCGCACTCGCGTTCACGTTCCCGCCCATGATGAACTCCGCGATGGGCTCGCTGCCGCCGAAGCTCTACCCCTCCGGCAGCGCCGTCGTCGGCACCGCGCAGCAGCTCTTCGGCGCCGCCGGCACCGCGGCGATCATCGTCGTCTTCACGATCGGCTCCAGCGGTGCGCTCGCCGCCGGGGACACGGCCGCGCACGCCGTCGTCGCGGGCACGCACATCGCGTTCCTCGTCGCCGCGTTCGCGTCGATCGGATCGATCGTGCTCGCGAGCTTCATCCGACGGCCCGCCTCCGAGCTCGGCGGACACGAGCCCGCGAACGACATCGAGTTCCCCGAGGGAATGACCGTCGCACACTGAGCGTTGGGAGACGTATGGCCACGATCGAGCTCACCAAGGACATCCACGACGAGACCGTCGGCAAGGACGGCATCGTCCTCATCGACTTCTGGGCCGCGTGGTGCGGTCCGTGCCGTCAGTTCGCGCCGATCTTCGAGAAGTCGAGCGAGACGCACCCCGAGATCACCTTCGCGAAGGTCGACACCGAGGACCAGCAGCAGCTCGCCGCGGAGTACGGAATCACCTCGATCCCGACGCTCGTGATCTACCGCGACGGCATCCCGATCTTCGGGCAGCCGGGCGCCCTGCCCTCGCAGGCCCTCGAGTCCGTCATCGAGCAGGTCCAGGCGCTCGACATGGACGAAGTCCGCGCCAAGTACGCGGCCGCCAAGGCCGCCCAGGACACCAACCAGCCCTAACCAGCCGGCCGGCCTGCCTGCCTGCCAGCCCTGCCGGCCAGCTTGCCTGCCTGCCAGTCGGCCAGTCGGCCAGTCGGCCAGTCGGCCAGTCGGCCAGCCAGCCTGCCTGCCGGCCTGCCAGCCCGCCTGCCCGCCCGCCTGCCAGCCCGCCTGCCCGCCCGCCTGCCAGCCTGCCTGCCTGCCTGCCTGCCGGCCTGCCAGCCCGCCTGCCCGCCTGCCTAGTTCCGGGTTTTGCGGGGAATCGGGGTATTTGCGGGTGCTCGGACTCGGGTCGCCCGCAGGTCGGGCATCTCCCCGCAATACTCGGCCGATTCCGACCGGTTCGGTGCTCCGCGCTAGCGCTTTCACCGCTCGGCGCTAGCGCTTCCGCCGCTCGGCGCTAGCGCTTCCGCCGCTCGCGCACCCTCATGTTCACCACGATCGGCGAGCCCTCGAAACTGAACACCTCCCGCAGCCGGCGCTGGATGAAACGCCGGTACTGGGGGTCGAGGAAGCCCGTCGTGAACAGCACGAACGTCGGCGGCCGCGTGCCCGCCTGCGTGCCGAAGAGCACGCGCGGCTGCTTCCCGCCCCGCACGGGGTGCGGGTGCTGCGCCGTGAGATCCGCGAGGAACGCGTTGAGCTTGCCAGTGGGGATGCGTGTGTCCCATGACACGAGCGCCGTCTCGAGCGCCGGCACGAGCTTGCCGAGGTGCCAGCCGGTCTTCGCCGAGATGTTGACCCGCGGCGCCCACGTGACATGGCCGAGCTCCTGCTCGATCTCCCGCTCCAGGTAGTAACGGCGGTCGTCATCGAGCAGGTCCCACTTGTTGTACGCGAGGACGAGAGCCCGGCCCGATTCGAGCACTAGGTCGATGATCTTGAGGTCCTGCACGCTGATCGGCTCGGTGACGTCGAGCACGACGACCGCGACCTCGGCCCGCTCGAGCGCCGCGGTCGTGCGCAGCGTCGCATAGAAGTCGGCGCCCTGCTGGAGGTGCACGCGGCGGCGGATGCCGGCCGTGTCGATGAAGCGCCAGGGCTTCCCCCCGAGCTCGACGAGCTCGTCGACCGGGTCCCGGGTCGTGCCCGCGATCTCGTTGACGACGACCCGCTCCTCGCCCGCCGTCTTGTTGAGCAGCGACGACTTGCCGACATTCGGCCGCCCGATGATCGCGACGCGGCGCGGGCCGATGAGCTCCGGCCGGGCGACCGCTGACTCGGTCGGCATGACCTTGAGGACCTCATCGAGGAGGTCCGCGACGCCGCGCCCATGGATCGCGGAGACCGCGTGCGGCTCGCCGAGGCCGAGCGCCCACAGCGCCGCGGCCTCCGGCTCCTGGACCGCGTCGTCGATCTTGTTCGCGACGAGCAGCACGGGCTTGCGGGCCTGGCGCAGCAGCTTCACGACGTGCTCGTCGGTCGCCGTCGGCCCGACCATCGCGTCGACGACGAAGAGCACGACGTCGCAGAGGTCGATCGCGACCTCGGCCTGCGCCGCGACGGCGGCGTCGATGCCGCGCGCGTCCGGCTCCCAGCCGCCCGTGTCGACGACGGTGAACCGCCGGTCGTTCCACTCCGCCTGGTAGCTGACCCGGTCGCGGGTCACCCCGGGCGTGTCCTCGACGACCGCTTCGCGGCGACCGATGATGCGGTTGACGAGCGCCGACTTGCCGACGTTGGGGCGTCCCACGATCGCGACGACCGGCAAGGCCGCCGATTCGAAGTACGCCTCGCCGTCCGCGAAGCCGCCCTCGAGCAGCTCGACGTCCTCCGGCTCGAGCTCGTACTCCTCCAGGCCCGCGCGCAGGCTCGCCGCCCGCTGCGCGGCGAGCTCCTCGTCGAGGCTGCGCAGCCGCTCCGCGTCGACCTCGTCGAGCGCGGGCACCGCCGCCTCGTCGAACTCCTGGTCCGCCTCGCTCATGCCGTGCCTCCATCCGTCCCGCGCACCAGCGCGACGACCGCGTCCACCGTCTCATCGAAGGACAGCAGCGTCGAGTCGATGACCTCCACGCCGGGCGCCGCCGTCAGGAACTCGACCATCGCCGAGTCCTTCGCATCGCGTTCCTCGATCGCCGCGAGCACCGACTCGGTGTCGACCGCGTTCCCCGCGTCGATGAGCTCCTTCGCTCGGCGCTGCGCCCGCACCGCCATGTCGGCGGTCAGCAGCAGGCGCACGCGCGCGTCGGGCACGACGACGGTCGTGATGTCGCGGCCCTCCACGACGACGCCCGGCTCGGCCGCCGCGATGATCTCGCGGAAGTCGGCGTTGAGCCGGTCGCGCGCCGTCTGATTGCGGGCGACGAACGTCGTCGCGGCACTCACACGCGGCTCGCGGATCGCCTCGGTGACGTCGCGCGCGCCGACGCGCACCCAGCGTTCTGCCGGGTCCAGCGCGCCCTCGACCGGGGTCTCCTCGACGAGCCGGACGACCGCGTCGGGGTCCTCCATCGCCGCCGCCGTCTCGAGTCCGTGCCACGCCACGGCGCGGTAGTAGGCGCCGGTGTCGAGGAACTGATAGCCGAGGCGCACCGCGGCCGCGCGCGCGACGGAGGACTTGCCGGAGCCGGCCGGACCGTCGATCGCGACGATGTCGGGGGTGGGCCTCGCACCGCCCGCCACGCCACTCGACCCGCGGGGGGTGTCGTCCGCGGTCATTCGGCGGCTCCGAAGCGCCAGCCCGCCGCCGCCAGGTCCTCGACGAGGCGCGCCTCGACCTCGGGCAGCACCGAGATCTCCGCGATGCCGACCTGCGCGCCGGGCGAGTGCTCGAGCCGGAGGTCCTCCATGTTGACCCCGAGCGCGCCGATCTCCGTGAGCAGCCGCGCGAGCTCGCCCGGACGGTCGTCGATGAGCACCGTGATCGACGCGAACTGCTTCGACGTGCCGTGCTTGCCGGGAATCCGCGCGACGCCGGCACCGCCCGACGCGATGAGGTCGGCGATCGCCCGGCGCGCGCCCGGCGCCGCCTGGTCCGAGAGCGCCGCGATCGCGACGTCGAGGTCCGCGCGGTAAGCCTCGAGGAGCGTGACGACGGCGCCCGCGTTCGCCCCGAGGATCTGCACCCACAGCGCCGGGTCGCTCGCCGCGATCCGCGTCGTGTCGCGCACGCCTGGGCCCGCGAGCGAGACGGCCTGGTCGCTCGCGCCGACGAGCCGCTTCGCGAGGATGCTCGCGACGAGCTGCGGGACGTGGCTGATGACCGCGACGGCCTCGTCGTGCGCGAGCGCGTCCATCCGGATCGGCGCGGCGCCGAGGTCGAGCGCGAGCGCCTCGACGAGCCGCCACGCGGTGCCCGACTCCTCCGGCGCCGCGATGACCCACGGGCGCCCGATGAACAGGTCGGCGCGCGACGCGACCGCGCCCGCGCGCTCACGGCCCGCCATGGGGTGCGAGCCGACGTAGCGGCTGAGGTCGGCGCCCATCGACTGGAGCTCGAGCAGGATGCCGGACTTCACGCTCGCGAGGTCCGTCACGATCGCGTCGGGGTGGGCCGCGAGCTCCGCGGCCGTCACCTCCGCGGTCGCATCCGGCGGGACGGCGACGACGACGAGGCTGGGCGCGTCGCCGGGGCCCGCGACGCGGCCGGCCCCGTAGTCGACGGCGAGCGACACGGCAGAACGCGATGCATCCGACAGGACGACGTCGACGCCGAGCGCGGTCAGCGCGTGGCCGATGCTCGCGCCGAGCAGGCCCGTGCCGACGATCCGCACGGTGCCCTGCGTCCTCGCGGTCATGCGGTGCCGTCCTCTCGGGCCTCGTGAGCGGCGCGCCGCTCGGCCTTCCTCACGAGCTTGAGGAGGGCCCCCAATTCTACGGGCGTCACCTCGCGCGAACGCCCGGAGCCGAGGCTCCCGAGCCGCAGCGGCCCGAACTGGCGGCGCACGAGCTCGAGCACCGGATGCCCGACCTCGTCGAGCATGCGCCGCACGATGCGGTTGCGCCCCGAGTGCAGCGTGAGCTCGACGAGGCTCGTGTCGCCCGAGACGCCCATGACTCGCGCGCCGTCCGCGGCGATCGGGCCGTCCTCGAGCTCGACGCCGTCTTTGAGGCGGGTGATCGTCGCGTGCTGCACCTTGCCTCGCACCTTCGCGACGTAGGTCTTCTCGACGCCGAACGACGGGTGAGCGAGGACGTGCGCGAGCTCGCCGTCGTTCGTGAGCAACAGCAGTCCGCTCGTGTCGAAGTCGAGGCGCCCGACGTTGTAGAGGCGATCCGGGTAGTCGCGCGTGAACTCGGTGAGGTCGCGGCGCCCCCGGTCGTCGGACATCGAGCTGACGACGCCGGTCGGCTTGTTGAGCACGACGTAGCGCTTGGCGGTGTCGAGCTGGATTGGGGTGCCGTCGACCTCGACCTGCTGGTCGATCGTGACGCGCTGGCCGAGCTCGGCGACGCGCCCGTCGACCGTGACGCGACCCTCGGCGATGTACTGCTCGACGACGCGGCGGCTCGCGACGCCGGCCGCGGCGAGCACTTTCTGCAGCCGCTCGCCCTCGGCGGCGGCATCAGGCCTCGACATCGAAGCCCTCCCGGCCGTCCTCGAGCAGCGGTGCGATGCGCGGCAGCTCATCGAGCGAGTTGATGCCGAGCTGCGCGAGCAGCAGCGGCGTCGTCTCGTAGTGGATCGCGCCCGTCTCGGCATCCGTGTACGCCTCCACGATGAGCCCGCGGCTCACGAGTGTCTTCACGACCGAGTCGACGTTGACCGCCCGGATCGCGGCGATCTGCGGGCGCGAGATCGGCTGCTTGTACGCGACGACGGCGAGCGTCTCGAGCGCAGCCTGCGAGAGCTTCGTCGGGGTCTGAGTCAGCACGAACTCGCGGACGACGTCGTCATGCTCCGGCCGCACGTAGATCCGCCAGCCGCCGCCGACTTCGCGCAGCTCGAAGCCGCGACGTGGTCCACCTGTCTCGCCGTCGTAGTCGGCGACGAGCCGGTCGACCGATTGGCGGACCGCCGGCACGGGCGCGCCGAGCGCCGTGGCGAGTGTGACGAGCGGCTGCGGCTCGTCGGCGACCATGAGGATCGCCTCGATGCGGCGCTCCAGGTCCGTCGCGTGCTCAGTTGTCATAGTCGGCTCCCAGATTGGCGAGGGCGTCCTCGGACCACTGGTCCGCGGTCCAGCGCACGGTGAGCTCGCCGAGCGGCTCGAGCTGCTCGAAGCTCACCGCCGCCCCGCGATACAGCTCGAGCACCGCGAGGAAGCGCGCGACGACGATGCCGCGCTGCTCGATCCCCGCGATGAGCTGACGGAACGTCATGGGCTCGCCGCGGCGGAGCATCGCCGCGACCTCGGCGGCCTGCTCCCGGATCGACACGAGGGGGGCGTGCAGGTGCTCGAGCCCGACGACGGGCAGCTCGCGCGGTGCGAGCGCGAGGGCCGCGAGCGCGGCGAAGTCCTCCAGCGAGGTGCGCCAGTCGAGCTCCGGCGTGCGCTGCCGGTACTTGTCCTCGAGGCGCACCGCCCGCCAGTGCCGCGCTGTCTCGACGTCGAGCCGCTCCGACAGCCACGCCGACGCGAGCTTGAACGCCCGGTATTGCAGCAGCCGCGCGAAGAGCAGGTCGCGCGCCTCGAGCGCCGCGACGTCGTCCGCGTCGACGAGCTCGCCCTGCGGCAGCAGACCGACGATCTTGAGGTCGAGGAGGGTCGCGGCGACGCCGATGAACTCGCTCGCACGGTCGAGCTGCTCGGGCCCCTCGATCGTGCGGACGTACTGGATGAACTCGTCGGTGACGACGGAGAGCGCGATCTCGGTGATGTCGAGCTCGTGCTTCGCGATGAGGCTGAGCAGCAGGTCGAAGGGCCCGTCGAAGTTGCCGAGCGTCACCGAGAAGCCCGGCGCCTGCTCCGCCTCGCTCAGCTCCGCCGTCCCGGCAGTGCGCGCCATCGTTCTCCTGGTGATTCAGCCTGTCGTGATCCGCCGAACGCAGGCTACCGGCTCACGCGACCGCTTGTCGGAAGATGAGCTCGCGGGCGACCTGCGTGTACGCCTTCGACGCAGCGTGGTCGGGCGCGTAGACGCTGACCGGCACGCCCGCGACGGTCGCGTCGGGGAACTTCACGGTCCGCGTGATGACCGTCTCGAGCACGTCGTCGCCGAACGTCTCGACGACCCGCTCCATGACCTCTCGCGAGTGCAGCGTGCGCGAGTCGTACATCGTCGCGAGGATCGCGTCGAGCTTGAGCGCGGGGTTGAGCCGGTCGTGGACCTTCTCGATTGTCTCGACGAGGAGGGCGACGCCGCGCAGCGCGAAGAACTCGCATTCCAACGGGATGAGAACGCCGTGCGCCGCCGTGAGCGCGTTGACGGTGAGCAGACCGAGCGAGGGCTGGCAGTCGATGAGGATGACGTCGTACTCGTCGCTCACGGCGCGCAGTACGCGAGCGAGGATCGACTCGCGGGCGACTTCGCCGACGAGCTGCACCTCGGCGGCGGACAGGTCGATGTTCGCCGGGATGACGTCGAGGCCGTCGACGGAGGTGCGGCGGATCGTCTTGCGGATGTCGCGCTCGGTGCCGACGAGCAGGTCGTAGACGGTCGGGCCGTCGTGCGCGGGGATCGCGAGCCCGGCGGTGAGCGCCCCCTGCGGGTCGAAGTCGACCGCGAGGACGCGTCGGCCGTCGGCGGCGAAGCTCGCGCCGAGGTTGATCGTCGTCGTCGTCTTGCCGACGCCGCCCTTCTGGTTGCAGAGGGCGATGATGCGCGCGGGGCCGTGTTGGCGCAGCGGCGGCGGCTCAGGGAACTCCCGCAGCGGCCGACCCGTGGGACCGTACTTGACCCCGGTCTTGCGGGGCGCAGCCCCGCCGTCGAGCTGCTCGAGTCCGAGATCGAGCTGCGCGGGTCCGCCGGGCGTCGCGTCGGGGCGCGCCCCTTCCGTGCCGGTCCCTCGCAGGATCGGCCCATCCTGCTTCGCGTTCATGCCGCGATGGTATTCCCGCCCCGCTCGCGTTCTGCGCCGCACACGCCCCCTCGCGCGGCCTCACCTAACCTTCAACTACAACTTGAACGACAGCATCGCCGGGCCTCAGCGAGCGCGAGGGTGCGCGAGCGTGTACGCGTCGCGCAGCGCCGCCGCCGTGACCTTCGTGTAGATCTGCGTCGTCGCGACCGAGGCGTGGCCGAGCAGCTCCTGGACGACCCGCACGTCGGCGCCGCCCTGCAGCAGGTGCGTCGCGAACGAGTGCCGCAACGTGTGCGGCGACAGGTGCTCCGCGGCGATACCGGCACGCTCCCCCGTCTCGCGGATGACGAGCCAGACGTGCTGTCGCGACAGCCGCGCGCCGCGCGCCCCGACGAACAGCGCCGGCGTGCCGCGGCGCCCCTCCACGAGCGCTGGCCGCCCGCGCACGAGATACGCCTCGAGCGCCGCGCGCGCGTAGCTGCCGAGCGGCACGATCCGCTGCTTCGCGCCCTTGCCGGTCAGCCGCACGAGTCCCGTCTCGAGCGCCGCGCTCGCGTCGTCGACGTCGAGCGTCGTCGCCTCCGACACTCGCGCGCCCGTGCCGTAGAGGAACTCCAGCAGCGCGCGGTCGCGCAGCCGCTGCGGTTCGTCGCCGCTCGCCGCCGCGAGCAGCGCCTCGACCTCCTCGAACGGGATCGCCTTCGGCAGCCGCTGCGGCGCCTTCGGCGGACGGACCTCCGTGCTCGGATCGCCGTCCGCGAGCCCCTCGTCGAGCGCGAAACGGTGCAAGCCGCGCACCGCGCTCAGCATCCGCGCGACGCTCGTCGGCGCGAACGGTCGCTCGCGCTCGCGCAACGAGGCCGCGTAGGCCTCGACGTCGGCGCGGGTCACCGCGGCGAGATCGTCGATGCCCGACGCCCGGAGGAACGCGATGTACGCCGCGAGGTCGCGGCCGTACGCCGCGACCGTGTGGGGCGAGCGGCCGAGCTCGACGGCGAGATGGCGCAGGTAGCGGTCGGCGGCGTGCACGGTGGGCTTCGACTCGCCTACGGCTCGCCCAGGGAGCCGCGCTCGAAGCCCTGACGAGGATGCCGCGTCCACGGCTCGTGCGGGTCGCGCAGCCCCGACCAGCCCCGACCCCGCTCGAACCACGCCGCGAGCAGCGCGACGACCGCGATCGCGTTCTGCACGCGCCCCGCGCGCACCGCCTCGACCGCCTCCTCGAGCGGCACCCAGCGGACCAGCATGTCCGCCTCCTCAGCCGTCCGCTCGAACGGCTGCGGCGTCGGCGTGAGCCCGCGCGCGAGGTAGATGCGGATCGCCTCATTGGAGCCCCCAGGGCTGTTCATGAACTCGGCGAGCAGGTGCCATTCGGCCGCAACGAGGTCGACCTCCTCCGCGAGCTCGCGCTGCGCGCCCGCGAGCGCCGGCTCCCCGTCGACGTCCATGAGCCCCGCGGGCAGCTCCCACTCGCGCAGTCGCACCGGGTGGCGGTACTGCTGGATGAGGCACACGCGGTCATCCGCATCGAGCGCGAGCACCGCGACAGCGCCGGGATGGTCGAGGTAGTGGCGGGTCAGCTCGCCGTCGAGGTAGCGGAAACGCTCCTCGCGCACATCCCACACGCGACCCTGCCAGGCGAGTGCCGACTCGAGGACCTCGGGCTCGAACGGCTCGTCGGCAAGGCCGGACACGGTCACTCCGCGGCGGCGGGGACGCTGATCGTCGTCGTGATCGTCGGCACCTGGCCGGTGTCGACCCCCGAGTCCTCGACGTCGAAGAGCTTCGACGCGCGCTGACGCTCAAGCGCCGCGCCGACGAGGCCGCGAAACAGCGGGTGCGCGCGGTTCGGCCGCGAGCGCAGCTCCGGGTGGGCCTGCGTGCCGACGTAGAACGGGTGCGTCGACCGCGGCAGCTCGACGTACTCGACGAGGGTGCGGTCCGGCGAGATGCCGGAGAACGTCATGCCGGCGTCGGCGATCTGCTGCCGGTAGCCGTTGTTGACCTCGTAGCGGTGGCGATGGCGTTCCGCGACCATCTCCGCGCCGTAGAGGCCCGCGACGATCGAGCCGGGCTCGAGCTTCGCGTCGTAGAGGCCGAGGCGCATCGTCCCGCCGAGGTCGCCGTGCTCGAGGATGTCGACCTGCTCGTCCATCGTCGCGATCACGGGGTGCTCGCTGTCGGGGTCGAACTCGGTCGAGGAGGCGCCGGCGAGGCCGACGACGTTGCGCGAGAACTCGATGACCATGCACTGCAGGCCGAGGCAGAGGCCGAGCGCCGGGATGCCGTTCTCCCGGGCGAAACGCAGCGCACCGAGCTTGCCCTCGACGCCGCGCACGCCGAAGCCGCCCGGCACGACGATGCCGTCGACGTCCGACAGCGCCCGCGCCGCGCCCTCGGGCGTCTCGCAGTCGTCGGCGGTGACCCAGCGGACGTCGACCCGCGTGTTCTGCGCGAAGCCGCCGGCCTTGAGCGCCTCCGTGACACTGAGGTACGCGTCCGGCAGGTCGATGTACTTGCCGACGAGCGCGATGCTCACCTCGTGCGCGGGCTCGTGCACCGCCTTCAGCAGGTCCGCCCAGCCGTCCCACACGACGTCGTGCGCCTGCTCGAGGCCGAGCTGGCGCACGATGTACGCGTCGAGGCCCTGCTCGTGCAGCATCGTCGGGATGTCGTAGATCGACGGGACGTCGACCGCGTTGACGACGGCGTCCTCGTCGACGTCGCACATGAGCGCGATCTTCCGCTTGTTCGACTCGGAGACGGGCCGGTCGCTGCGCAGCACGAGCGCGTCGGGCTGGATGCCGATGGAGCGCAGTGCCGCGACCGAGTGCTGCGTCGGCTTCGTCTTCTGCTCGCCGCTCGCGTTCATGAACGGCACAAGGCTCACGTGGACGAAGAACACGTTGGACCGGCCGAGCTCGTGGCGCACCTGGCGCGCCGACTCGATGAACGGCTGCGACTCGATGTCGCCGACCGTGCCGCCGATCTCCGTGATGATGACGTCGGGCGGGTCCTCCCCGTGCGGGCCGGCCTCCGCCTGCAGCCGCATGCGCCGCTTGATCTCGTCGGTGATGTGCGGGATGACCTGCACGGTGTCGCCGAGGTACTCGCCCCGCCGCTCCCTCGCGATGACCTGCGAGTAGATCTGGCCCGTCGTGACGTTCGCCGCCTGGTCGAGGTTGATGTCGAGGAAGCGCTCGTAGTGGCCGATGTCGAGGTCCGTCTCGGCGCCGTCGTCGGTCACGAAGACCTCGCCGTGCTGGAACGGGTTCATCGTCCCCGGGTCGACATTGAGGTAGGGGTCGAGCTTCTGCATGACGACGCGCAGCCCGCGCGCGGTCAGCAGATTGCCGAGACTCGCGGCCGTGAGACCTTTGCCCAGCGAGGAGACGACGCCCCCGGTGACGAAGATGTGCTTCGTCACATCCGACCCGGGCCCGTGCGAAGTGTCCACCACGGGATTCCAGCATAAGCCACCGACACTGGACGGCCGACCCGCCGCGCGGATTCAGCGCAGCGCGAGCAGCTCCCGTGCGTGCGCGAGTCCGGACTCGGAGTCGGCGAGGCCCGACAGCAGCCGAGCCATCTCGCGTTCTCTCGCCTCGCCGTTCAGGCGCGCGACGCTCGACTGCGTGTATCCGCCTGCCGTGTCCTTGACGACCCGCAGATGGTTCGTCGCGAACGCGGCGACCTGGGCGAGGTGCGTGACGACGACGACCTGCGCGTGCTCGGCGAGCCGGGCGAGACGCCGCCCGATCTCGATCGCCGCGGCACCGCCGACGCCCGCGTCGACCTCGTCGAAGACGAACGTCGGCACGGGGTCGACTCCCGCGAGCACGACCTCGAGCGCGAGCATGATGCGGCTGAGTTCGCCGCCGGACGCGCCGCGACCAAGGGGTCGCGGCTCGGCGCCGGGATGGGGCACGAGCCAGAACGCGACGTCGTCGCGTCCCGTCGCGCTCAGCCGGTCCGCGGGTTCCACACTCACGCGCAGTCTCGCGTCGGGCATCGCGAGGGCCGCGAGCTCGGCGCTGACCTCATCCGCGAGGCGCTCCGCCGCGGTCCGCCGCAGCGCCGACAGCCGAGCCGCATACGACTCGGCGGCGTCGAGCGCCGAGCGCACGCCGTCCTGTAGCTCCGCGATGCTCGCGTCGGTGCGGTCCAGCTCGAGGAGCCTGGCGCTGCCCGAGTCCAGGAGCGCGATGACGTCGTCGAGGGCGGGACCGTGGAGTCGCGTCAGCTCGCCGAGCTCGGCGCGACGCTGCTGGATGTGGTCGAGCCGGCTCGCCCCGTCGGTGTCGAGGCCGGCGAGGTAGCCGGAGAGCTGCACGGTCGCGTCGCCGAGCCCGTAGACGAGGTCGGCGAGCGCCTGCGCGATCGGCGCGAGCGCGGAGTCGTGCTCGGCGGCGCGCTCGATCTGGCGCCGGGCCGCGCCCACGAGGGCGCTCGCGTCGGGCGCGTCGTCCGTGTCGGAGCTGAGCAGTGCGTGGGCTTCGGCGGCCGCTTGGCGCAGCGCCTCGAGGTGCGTGAGCCGCTCCGCCTCCGCCGCGAGCGCCTCGTCCTCGCCGGGCTTGGGGCCGACTACCTCGATGCGTTCGATCGCGTCGCGCAGCTGCGTCGCCTCGGCAGCTCGCCGGTCGCGCTCGGCGAGCAGCGTCTCGAGCTCGCTCTGCGCGCTCGACCATCGGGTGTACGCCGTCGCGAGCTCCGAGCGGAGCTCCCCCGCCTCGGCGAAGCGGTCGAGCGCGTCGCGCTGGGCGCCCCTCGAGCGCAGTCGGAGCTGCTCGGACTGGCCATGGACGACGACGAGTCGCTCGCCGAGCTCCGCGAGCACGCCCGCGGGCGCGCTCCGGCCCCCGACGAAGGCCCGGGAGCGCGCCGCCCCGTCGGCGCCCCGGCCGAGTGTCCGCGCGAGCACGAGCTCGCCGTCCTCGATCCGTCCGCCCGCCTCATCGACGCGCTCGGCGATCTCCGACTGCCCCTGGTCGATCCGCCACAGGCCCTCGACCGCGGCCTGGTCCGCGCCCGCGCGCACGACACCCGCGTCGGCACGCTCGCCGAGCAGCAGCCCGAGCGCTGTGACGACCATGGTCTTGCCCGCGCCGGTCTCGCCCGTCACGACGGACAGGCCCGGCCCGAGCGGCAGCGTCGCCTCCGCGATGACGCCGAGATCGCGGATCCGCAGCTCCTCGATCATCGCGGCGTCACCGTCCCGAGCCGCGCCAACCGGCGACGGGCAGGTCGAACTTGTGGACGAGTCGGTCGGTGAACTGGCCTCGCGACAGACGTGCGAGCCGGACCGTCTTCGCCGAGCGCGTCACCTCGACGCGAGCGCCGGGCTCGAGCGTCGTGCTGCGTCGGCCGTCGCACCAGAGCATGCCGGGGCTCGCGGTCGACTCGAGGATCTCGACCGCGAGGACGGAGCTCGGCGCGACGACGAGGGGTCTCGCGAAGAGCGCGTGGGCGGAGAGGGGCACGAGGAGCATCGCGTCGATGTTGGGCCAGACGACGGGGCCGCCCGCCGAGAACGCGTACGCGGTCGAGCCGGTCGGCGTCGCCATGACTACGCCGTCGCAGCCGAACGTCGACAGCGGCCGGCCGCCGACCTCGATGACGACCTCGACCATCTTGCCCGGCATCGACTTTTCGACCGTCGCCTCGTTGAGCGCCCAGGTGCGGAAGATCTCGTGGTCGTCGGCGTCGAGCACAGCGACGTCGAGCGCCATCCGCTCCTCAACCTCGTAGTCCCCGACGATCGCGCGGCGGACGACCTCGTGGAGGTCCTCGCGCTCCGCTTCGGCGAGGAAGCCGACATGGCCGAGGTTGACGCCGATGATCGGAATGGTGGAGGGGCGCACGATCTCCGCGGCGCGCAGGATCGTCCCGTCGCCGCCGAGGACGAGCGCGAGCTCGATGTCGTCGAGCGGGACGTCGATCCCGAGGAGGCGGCACTCGCCCTCGCCGGGCACGCCCGCGATGAGCGCGGGCGCGTCGTCGGCCGGCAGCACGGGGACGGCGCCGGCGTCGAGGAGGATCCCGATCGCCTCCCGCGCCGCGCGCACCGACTCCTCCCGGCCCGTGTGGGCGATGACGAGGAAGGCGCGCTGGGCGGCGTCAGGCTCGGCCATGTCACCCTCCCGCGAGTTCGGCGATCCGTGGCATCCATTCTGACGGAGATCCGCCGGCGCCGGGGCGCAGGTGGGCGAGGTACTCCGAATTGCCGTGCGTCCCGACGATGGGGGACGCGACGAGACCCGCGACGCCGAGGCCCGCGTCGTGCGCCGCCCACAGCACCCCCTCGATCGCTTCGGCGCGCAGCGCCGCATCGCGCACGATACCCTCGCGGACACCCCCGCGCCCCACCTCGAACTGCGGCTTGATGAGCACCACGAGCTCCGCACCCGGTGCGGCGGCGGTCAGCGCCGGCAGCACGAGAGTGAGCGAGATGAACGACAGGTCGGCGACCACGAGCGCGATGTCGCCTCGCGCGGTCTCGACGGCGATCGCCTCCGGGGTGAGCTCGCGCACGTTGAGCCCCTCGAGGCTCACGAGCCGGCCCGCCGCGATCTGGGGCTGCAGCGCCGGCGAGAGCTGCCCGTGGCCGACATCGACCGCGATGACGAGGGCCGCCCCGCGCTCGAGCAGCACCTGGCTGAAGCCACCCGTCGACGCGCCCGCGTCGAGGCATACGCGGCCGCGCGGGTCGATGCCGAAGGCGTCGAGCGCGGCGACGAGCTTGTGCGCCGCTCGGCTCACGTAGGCGTCGGCCGCATCGACCTCGATCGACTGGTTCGCGCTCACCGGCGCGGCGGCCTTCACCACCCCGCGACCGTCGACCGTGACCCTCCCCTCGCGGATCAGCGTCGCGGCGTGGTTGCGCGATCGCGCGAAGCCGCGGCTCACGAGCTCGACGTCGAGCCGCGCACCCCCCGACTCCCCCGGGCTAGCGCTCATCGGCCGACTCGAGCGCCGATCGGAGCTCCCGCAGGACCCCCTCGTACCCGTCGGCGCGCGACGCAAGCGGCTGCTCCTCGATCAGGCGCAGACGCTCGATCAGCGCATCCGGGTCCGTCGCGTCGGTCACGCAGCCACAATAGCCGCGCGATCGCGTTCTCCCGCGACGCCGCTCCCGCTCGCCGCCGCCATCGCCCCGGCGGGGCGCGAGATCAGCCGCGCAGGTAGATCTGCTCGGGGACCTCGAAGGCGTAGATCGCGAGCCCCGAGCCCCAGATGATCGCGCAGGCCGCCCGCACGAGGTCCGTCGGGCGCGGGCCGGCCTCCAGGATCTCGAGTCGGTAGCCGTCGAGCCGGATCGCCGCATCGCGCACGCGCACGATGCCGCCCTCGTGCACGGTCGGCAGCGGATACGGGGTGCTCAGCTCGCGCAGGTCGTCGAGGATGTACGTCGGTCGCTCGTCGGCGGTCGCCGCGAGCAGCTGCTTCGGGCCGTCGATGCCCGTCAGCACGAGCGCGGACGCGATCCCCGCCCGGTTCGCGCCGATCACGTCCGTGTCGAGCCGGTCGCCCACGACGAGCGGCATCGCGGCACCGAAGCGCGCGATCGCCGTCTCGAAGATCGGTCGCTCCGGCTTGCCCGCGACGATCGGCATCGTGCCGGTCGCGGTGTGGACGGCGGACACGAGCGTGCCGTTGCCCGGCGCGACGCCGCGCGAGTGCGGCATCGTCCAGTCCTGATTCGTGGCGACCCACGGGATGCCGAGCTGCTGGATCGCGAACGCGGCCTCCGCGAGATTCGCCCAGCCGACGCTCGGGTGGAAGCCCTGCACGATCGCCGCCGGCCCGTCGGCCGCGCTGCCCGTGATCCGGTAGCCCGCGAGGCCGAGCTCGTGCGTGATGCCCTCGCCACCGACGACAAGGATCGTCGAGCCGTCCGGCACGACACCGCGCAGCACGTCGACCGCGGCCTGCGGGCTCGTGATGACGTCGCGCGCTCCGACGTCGAGGCCGTAGCCGCGCAGCTGAGCCGCGACCTCGTCGTCACGCCGCGACGCGTTGTTGGTGATGTAGCCGACCCGGACGCCGTCCGCGACGAGCGTGTTGATCGCGTCGACCGCATAGGGAATCGGCTCCGCGGCCGCGTACAGGACGCCGTCGAGGTCCGCGAGCAGGACGTCGACCCCGGCGAGCGGTGAGCCGACGGCGATCACGGAGCGTCAGGCCCTGTCTCGTCGCCGTCCGCGGCGTCGGACGTCTCGTCCTCGAAGACTTCGATCAGATCCGCGTCGTCGCCGTCCGAATCACCGAGTGCCTCGAGCGCGACGTCCGCCCGGCGCAGCCACACCGCGGCCTCATCGCCGCGACCGAGCTCCTCGAGCACGGTCGCGTACGCGCCGAACAGGGCCGGACTCCAGGAGAACGCGACGTCCGGATCCAGCTGCGGGATCTCCAGTTCCGCAAGCGCGAGCTCCGCCTGGCCAAGGTCGAGGCGCGCCCCCGACATCGCGATCGCGAGTTCGACCTGCACCGGCACCGGCAGGGTGCCCCGCGGCACGCTCCGCGCGAGCTCGAGCGCCCGCTCGGGGCGGCCGAGCCCCCGCTCGCTGTCGACCATGAGCGGCAGCTGGTCGTCCTTGCCGGTGATCCGGCGGTAGGTGCGCAGCTCCCGAAGCGCGAGTGCGTAGTCGCCCGTGCGATACGCGGTGATCGCGAGCGTCTCCCGCACCACGCCGATTCGCCCCCCTCGCCGGCTCGCGCTGAGCGCGTGCAGGTGCGCGACGCCCGGCTCCTCGTCGATGAGCCGCGCCGCCATCGCGAGGTGCCTCGCCACGTACTCCTGGTTCTCGGCCGTCAGGGTCTTCAGCTCGTTGCGCACGTCGCGCGACAGATCGTTGGGCGTGACCTCGTCCGGGATGAACGGGTCCTCCAGGCGCGGGCGCACCGACTTGGTGTCGGGCTCGGCGCTCTCGCCGCGACGGGGCCGCGGGGTCATCGACGGGTGCGGCTTGCCCGCACGAGTCGGCTTGCCACCACTGCGCGGCGGCTGCTTGGGACCCGCGGAGTCACTGCGCCGCCCTCGGTCGCCCTCTCGGCGGGGCGGTCGACGATCGCCGCGGGGGTTGTCGCTCACGCGTTCAATCCTTGCATGGTTGAAAAAGCTCCAGAAACGACGAAGGCCCGCTCCTCGTGGAACGGGCCTTGCATCAGAAATAGCAGAGGGCCGCGCGTTCCTTGGCGGAACGGCGGCCCTCTCTAAAAGAAGTCCGGCGGTGACCTACTCTCCCACAGGGTCCCCCCTGCAGTACCATCGGCGCTGAGAGCCTTAGCTTCCGGGTTCGGAATGTGACCGGGCGTTTCCCTCTCGCTATGGCCGCCGAAACACTATTGATTTAGGTG